>Ga0255338_1000108_pt1 | contig 376536 bp, 318 predicted proteins | sample MeOH1_35cm_T4_19_FD_203715 | JGI IMG/M metagenome (GOLD analysis project Ga0255338, IMG submission 203715) | Sandy soil microbial communities from University of British Columbia, Vancouver, Canada - MeOH1_35cm_T4_195 | ecosystem: Engineered > Artificial ecosystem > Sand microcosm >... | reverse complement strand
CGCCGCACGGATCTGAAGGGAACCGAGCGCTGGCTGCTGGTCTCGGGCAAAGTGACGCCGCGTGCGCAGCAGGAGCTAACCACGCTTGGGTGGCGCGTCAGCGATAAACTTGCCGCTGCCAGGTAAGTTTGAAGTGGTGCAAGTCGGCAATACGGGGCGACACCGATCGTTAGCAGAGGTGTCTTTCTTGCCCCCGAATGACCGCTTATGGCCGTTAGGTTGAAGTCGCTAAAGATCGCTTCGTAGAATCCCGGTTCGTAGAAAGCGGATTAGGCTGAACGGCCGGTATAGAGAAACCTGACCGGACGGAATGGGCACGCTGCAGTCCGCCAGTCTTTGAAAAATCAGCCATTCAGTCAGGGTGCCATCCGTAGTGGGCCTACGCGCACAAGCACCCAAGTTGTCGTTTTTCTCCCCCACTTGCCCTGGCAAATACCCAGCTTCACTCCCCGGCGAGCGCAACCGCGTCAGCATCGTCCTCCGCGACATGCCTGCCGGAGAGATAGGAATAGACCGTCGGCACCACAAACAGCGTGAAGAAGGTGCCCAGCAGCAGGCCGCCGACGATGACCCAGCCGATCTGCTGGCGCGATTCGGCGCCGGCACCGGTAGCGAAGGCGAGCGGCACGGCACCGAGCACCATGGCGCCGGTGGTCATCAGGATCGGCCGCAGGCGCAGCACTGCCGATTCGATGACGGCCGGCACCCGCTCGCGCCCCTGGGCGCGCAGCTGGTTGGCGAATTCGACGATCAGGATGCCGTGCTTGGTGATCAGGCCGACCAGCGTCACCAGACCGATCTGGCTATAGACATTGAGCGTGCCGCCGCTCGCCCACAAGGCCAGCAGGGCGCCGGTCATCGACAGGGGTACGGTCAGCATGATGATGAAGGGATCGCGGAAGCTTTCGAACTGCCCCGCCAGCACCAGGTAGATGAAGGCCAGCGCCAACACGAAGGTCAGCGCCAGCGAACTCGACGAGACCTTGAACTCGCGCGACTGGCCGTTGTAATCGACCGCGTAGCCGCTCGGCAGCAGGCGCCCGGCAACGCCTTCCATGTAGGTCAGCGCCTCGCCCATCGCATACCCCGGCGCCAGATTGGCAGTAATCGTCACGGCGCGGCGCTGGCCGAAGTGATTGAGTTCGCGCGGACTCACCGTCTCGCCAACCTTGACGAGGCTGTCCAGCGGCACCATCTGCCCGCCGTTGGCGCGGACGAAAGTACCGCCCACGTCGGACGGCGTAATGCGGTCATTGGCCGCCACCTGGACGATGACGTCATATTGCTCGCCATCCTGCTTGAAGCGCGTCACCTGGCGGCCGCCGAGCATGGTTTCCAGGGTGCGCCCCACGGTCTCGACGGAGACACCGAGATCGGCCGCACGCTCGCGATCGACGGCGACCGACAGTTCCGGCTTGTTCAGCTTGAGATCGGTATCGACGTTGGTCAGCCCCGGATTCTTCGCAAACTCGCCGAGCAGGCGGTCGGTCACCCCTTGCAGTTCGGCGTAGGAGGCCGAGGTGATAACGACAAAATTGACCGGTCGTTCGCGCGGACTCTGGCCGAGCGAGGGCGGCGTCACCGGAAACGCCAGAACGCCGGGAATGCCGAAGAACTTGGGCTGCAATTCCTTGGCGATGTCGGGTGAACGTCGATCGCGCGCCTTCCAGTCGGTCAGGCCGACGAAGGAGATGCCCTGCGAGACCGTTGGATTTCCGGCGACGACAAAGTAACGCTCGACATCCCTGGTCTTGCTGTAGATCTCCTCGAGCTGTTTCGCATACTTTGCGGTGTAGTCGAGCGTCGCGCCTTCCGGCCCGAGAAAGACGCCGAGAATCACCCCACGGTCCTCGACCGGCGCCAGTTCCGATTTCAGCGCCTTGAGGAAAGACACGCCGGCACCGGCGACGACGACGAACGCCAGCAGCACGATCCAGCGACGCTTGAGCGATGCCGACAAGACGCGCCGGTAACCCTCGGTGACCCAGTGGAGAAATCCTTCGATGGCGAGAAAAGCCTTGCCGTGCTTCTTCTCGTGGGTCAGCAACAGCGAGCACATCATCGGCGACAGCGTCAGCGCGACGAAGCCGGAAACGATGACCGCCCCGGCCAGGGTCAGCGCGAATTCGACGAAAAGCTTTCCGGTGCGACCTGTCATGAATGCGACCGGCGCATACACCGCCGCCAGCGTCAGCGTCATCGCCACCACCGCAAAACCGATTTCCCTGGCGCCGAGCAGCGCCGCCTGGCGGCGGTCCATGCCGTGCTCGATGTGGCGGAAGATGTTTTCCAGCACCACGATCGCGTCGTCGACGACCAGGCCGATGGCCAGCACCAGCGCCAGCAGCGTCAGCGTATTCACGGTAAAGCCGAGGACGAACATGATGGCAAAACCGCCGATCAGGGAAACCGGGATGGTCACCAGCGGAATCAGGGTCGCCCGCACATTGCGCAGGAAAAAGAAGATGATCAGCACGACCAGCAGGATCGCCTCGCCGATGGTCTTGAATACCGCCTCGATCGAGCGGTCGATGAAGATCGACGAATCGTAGGCAATCTTCGCCTGCATGCCCTCGGGCAGATCCTTGGTGACGCGCGGCAGTTCGGTGCGCAGCGCCCGGGAAAGGTCGAGCGGATTGGCAGTCGCCTGCTTGATGACACCCAGCGCCACCGCGCTGCGTCCGTTGAAGCGCACCGAACTGCGTTCGCTGGCGGCACCGATTTCGACGCGACCGATATCGCGGATCTTTACCGGGTAAGGGCTGGCGGTAGTCGGCGCACGCACGACGACCAGCTCGAACTGTTCCGGTTTGCTCAAGTCGGTCTGGGCGACGACCGAAAACTCGCGCTGAACGCTCTCGATGCGCCCGGCGGGTACCTCTATATTCTGTTTGCGCAGCGCGTCTTCGACATCGGCCGGCGTCAGGTTATGGGCCGCCAGCCGCTCGCGGTCGAGCCAGACGCGCATGGCGAACTTGCGGTCGCCGAAAATGCGCACGTCCGCCGCGCCCGGAAGGGTCTGCAGGCGCGGCTTGACGACACGGCTGGCGAAATCGGTCACCTCGAGCGGCGAATGCTGGTCGGAGGAAAATGCCACCCAGATGATCGGATTGGCGTCGGCTTCGACCTTGGCGATCACCGGCTCGTCGATCGCCTGCGGCAGCTTGGAGCGCACGCGGGCAACACGGTCACGAACGTCGGAGGCGGCCGAATCGGGATTGCGCTCTATCTTGAAACGCACCGAAATCTGGCTGTTCTCGGCGCGCGAGATCGACGACAGGACATCGACACCCTCGATGCCGGCCAGGGAATCTTCCAGCGGCTTGGTGATCTGCGACTCGATGATTTCCGCAGAAGCACCGCGATAGGTCGTGTCGACGGTGACCACCGGCTCGTCGATCTTCGGATATTCTCGCACCGGCAACCGCGTATAGGAAACCAGGCCGATCAACATCACCGTGAGGCTCATCACGGTCGCAAAAACCGGGCGCTGGATGCAGAGTTCGGAGATCCTCATCTTACCGGCCCGGTGCCGGCTTGCCGTCCGCGGTACCGCTGGTGCCGCCGGGCGCCGCCGCTTCGACCGGCTTGACCGGCACGCCGTCACGCAGCTTGAGCTGACCTGCCGTAACGACGATGTCGCCAGCTTTCAATCCGTCAACAATCTCGACGCTGCCGGCGCGGCGCTGTCCGAGTTTTACCGGCGTCTGCTTCACTTTTCCATCTGTCACGACGAAGACCGACACCCCCTGCGCCGCAGGCACCAATGCCTGTTCAGGAACAGTCAGAACGTTTTCGCGGCTGGCGAAGATCAGACGCACGCGCACAAACATGCCCGGGCGCAAGGCGCCGTCGGCGTTGCCGAGTTTGGCCCGCACGGCCAGCGAACGGCCATTGGCATCGATCAGCGGATCGATCGCATCGAGCGTGGCAGCGAAGCGCCTGCCCGGCATCGCATCGCTGGTCAGTTCGACACGCTGGCCCCGGGCGAGTTTGGCCAGGTGCATCTCCGGCAAACGAAAATCCACCTTCAGCGTCGTCACGCCTTCGAAATTGACCAGCTCCTGGCCTTCCTTGACGTAATCGCCCACCGAGACGCTGCGCAGACCGACGACGCCGGCAAACGGCGCGCGCAAGGACATCTTTTCCAGCTTGGCGGCGGCCAGCGCGACACCGGCTTCCTGCACCTTGAGCTGCGCCTGGGTTTCTTCGAGGGCGCGTTGCGAAACGAATTTCTTCTGGAACAAGTCTTCGTTGCGTCTGGCGTTGGCCTGCGCCAGCCCGAGATTGGCCTTCGCCTGCTGCAACTCGGCCGCCTGTGTCTGCGCATCCAGTTCGATCAGCACGGCACCCTTGGCGGCTTTCTGCCCGTCCCCAAAGCGGATCGCCGCGATCCGTCCGGAAACTTCCGGCCGCAATATCACCGAGTCCACGGATTTCAAGGAACCAACCGCAGTGACTTCGTCCTCCAACGTGCCGGACACAACCTTGGCTATCTCGACTGCCATCGCGAATCCACCCGGCGGGCCTCCGGCGGGTGCGCCCGGCTTGGCCGCACTTGCCGTCGGCACGCCGCCGGCGGATTTATTGACATACCAGGCAAAGGCGGCCAGCCCCGCAAGGCCGACGACGGCAATGGCAATAATCAGACGGCGATTCTTCGATGGCATGAGGCGTTCTCGTTTGCGGATCGCCGCGACATTTACCACGCCAGGCGACGATTCCATTAGTCGGGCATCATTACTGACCGATGGGTCAGTAATCAAGCGTGAATTCTACCCTGCGCGATCACCGGCCGCACGGCTTCACCAGGCTACAAAACACGCAACAGCAAAGTGGTCATCGGTAGCGGCAGATGAACGCACCGCGCTCGTCGGGCAATGGCGTCAACACCGGCACCCATTGCCGGCGCGATCACACCGGGTTGTCGATGTCGACAAACTCGCAATTGATGCCGAATTTCTCCGCCAGATGGGTGCCCAGCGCCATAACGCCGTAGCGCTCTGTCGCGTGATGTCCCGCGGCGACGAAGGCCATGCCGGTCTCGCGTGCAAGGTGCACGGTCTGTTCCGATATCTCGCCCGAAACGAAGACGTCGGCGCCGGTGGCCAGCGCGGCCTCGAAATACTCCTGCGCACCACCGCTGCACCAGGCGACTCGCGCCACCTTGCACGCCGGGTCGCCTATCAGCATCGGTACGCGGCCCAGCACCTGCCCCATCTGTCGTGCCAGTTCTCCGGCAAGAGTCGGCGCCGGCGGAACGCCGAAAAACCCGATGTCCTGCTCGCCAAAGCGGCCCGTGACGGTCCAATCGAGCCTCTGCGCAAGTTGCGCGTTGTTGCCCAGCACGGCATGGGCATCGAGCGGCAGATGGTAGGCAAACAGGTTGATGTCATGTGCCAGCAGCTTTGCCATGCGCTGTTTGCGAAAACCGGTGATGCGGCCGTCTTCGGCTTTCCAGAACCAGCCGTGATGCACCAGCAGCGCGTCGGCCCCGCGCTCGATGGCGGCCTCGATCAGCGCCCGGCTGGCGGTCACGCCGCAGACGATGCGTCCCACCCGCTCGCGGCCTTCCACTTGCAGGCCGTTTGGGCAATAATCGCGGAAGCGCGCAGCGTCCAGCAGAGTGTCAAGATAGGCGCGAAGTTCTTCCCTTGGTACGGCATCACCTGGCTTCATCTTTACGCCCCGGAAAAAACCAAATTATGCGCCGCCTTTGGCTGATTTTTGCCCAGACCGTCACGGTCTGCATTGCCGTCCTGTTCGTTGTCAAGACACTCAAGCCGGAGTGGCTGACCCATCTGCCCGGTACCGGCGGTGGCGTCTCCGAAGTAGCGACGGTGTTCGAAGCCCCTGCCGGCAGCGAGGTGCATCGCCCCGCTTCCTATGCCGATGCGGCGAAAAAAGCGGTTCCGGCGGTGGTGCACATTTTCACCAGCCAGGAGGTGAAGGGGCCGCGTCTTCCCTTCATGAACGACCCCATATTCCGTCACTTCTTCGGTGACCGCTTCGGCGAGCAGTCGCAACGCCGCTCGGGCCTGGGCAGCGGTGTCGTGGTCTCTCCCGAAGGCTATATCCTGACCAACTTCCACGTCATCGACGGCGCCGACGAGATCGAGGTCGCACATAACGACGGCAGCAAGTACAAGGCGCGCGTAGTCGGTTCGGACCCCGAATCCGATCTGGCCGTGCTGCGCATTCCGGCCGACCACAAGTTGCCGGTCATCGCCTTCGGCAGCAGCGACACTCTGCGCGTCGGCGACGTGGTGCTGGCCATCGGCAATCCCTTCGGCGTCGGCCAGACCGTCACATCCGGCATCGTCTCGGCGCTGGGCCGCTCGCATCTGGGTATCAACACCTTCGAGAACTTCATCCAGACCGATGCCGCGATCAACCCTGGCAACTCGGGGGGCGCACTGGTCGACGCCAACGGCCACCTGGTGGGCATCAACACGGCGATCTATTCCCAAAGCGGCGGCTCGATGGGTATCGGCTTTGCGATTCCCGTCTCGCTGGCGAAGAGCGTCATGGAACAGATCGTCAAGACCGGCGGCGTGACGCGCGGCTGGGTCGGCATCGAAGTACAGGAAATAACCCCGGAACTCGCTGAATCCTTCAAGCTGGCCGGCACCCAGGGTGCGCTGATTGCGGGTGTGATGCGCGGCAGCCCGGCCGACAAAGCCGGCATCAAACCCGGTGACGTGCTGACCCAGGTGGCCGGCAAGCCGGTCAAGGATGCCCAGGTGATGCTGGAACTGATCGCCGCACTGGAGCCGGGAAAAACCTCGCGCTTCGAATTGAAGCGCGATGGCCGTGTCGTGGGCGTCGACATCGTGATCGGCAAGCGACCGACGCCGCCGAAGGAATAAGCGCTGCCGTCCCGTGACGGCGACAGCGCAAAGAGCTAGCGCAGCGCGGCGTTGAGCGCGTCCAGCGCCTTGCTGCCGGGACAGAGGTAGGCGTCACCGAGCTGGTTCAGCGGCTTCTCCACCGTGTTCAGGTGGCGATGCAGATCCTCGGCGCTGCTGTCCACATAGAGCAGGCCGGTGACGATCTCGCCCAGTGCGTGCCTCTCCTGCAGATGGTTCATGGCGCCGACGCGATCCGACGGATCGTAATCGTTGTCCAGTTTGCGCAGGTGCAGGATCGAGCCGTCATGCTGGACGATGCGGCGCAATTCGCCGGGAGCGTAGGAGGTGCTGATCTGGTCGCGCGGCAGGATGAAGTCGAGGCGATTGACGGCGTCGTTGTGTTCCCGCACGTAGTCGTAACTCTTGGTCGATCCGGCGTGGTTGTTGAAGGTGACACAGGGGCTGATGACGTCGATGAAGGCCGGTCCGCGGTGACGCAGGGCACCCTTGATCAGCGGTATCAGTTGTTCCTTGTCGCCGGAGAAGCTGCGCGCGACATAACTGGCGCCCAGTTGCAGCGCGAGGGCGACGAGGTCGATCGGCGTGTCATTGTTGACTACACCGCGCTTGCTCTTCGATCCCTTGTCGGCCGTAGCCGAGAACTGGCCCTTGGTGAGACCATAGACACCGTTGTTTTCGACGATGTAGGTCATGTTCACGCCGCGGCGCATGGCGTGCGCAAACTGGCCGATGCCGATCGAGGCCGAGTCGCCATCACCGGAAATGCCCATGTAGGTCAGGTCGCGGTTGGCCAGCGCGGCGCCGGTCAGCACCGAAGGCATGCGGCCGTGCGTGGTATTGAATCCGTGCGAGGCGCCGAGGAAATAGTCCGGCGTCTTCGACGAGCAGCCGATGCCTGAGAGCTTGGCCACCCGGTGCGGCTCGATGTCGAGATCGAAGCAGGCCTGCACCACCGCCGCGCTGATCGAATCGTGACCGCAGCCGGCACACAGCGTCGAAATGGCGCCTTCATAGTCGCGCCGCGTATAGCCCAGCGAATTTTTCGGGGCATCGGTCCGCAGCAGTTTGGGTTTGGCGAGATAGGTCATGAGGCCACCTGTTTGCGAATGGGAGTCACCTTGTGTTCCGAGAGTACGCCGGCGATCCTGCCGGAAATGAAACGGGCGGTAATCGGGGTGCCGTCATAGTGCAGGACGCGGATCAGCTTCTTCGGATCGATTTCGCCTTCGGTCAGCAGCAGCATGCGCAACTGGCCGCCTTCGTTCTGCTCGACGACAAAGACGATGTCATGGTCATCGATGAAATCGATGACTTCGTCGGCAAACGGGAAGCCGCGCACGCGCAGGGTGTCGACATGGACGTCCTGGGCTTCGAGCAGGGCGGATGCCTCGGCCATGGCCGGGCTGGTCGAGCCATAGTAGATCGCACCATAACGGGTTGCCTGGGATGCCGGCTTCAGCACCGGCGCCGGGATCATCTTCTTCGCCGTTTCGAATTTGCGTCGCAGGCGTTCCATGTTGTAGACATAGTCGGTCCCGGCCTCGCTGTACTTGGCGTAGGCATTGCGCGTGGTGCCCCGGCTGAAGAAGGCGCCCTTGGTCGGATGGGTGCCGGGAATCGTGCGCCAGGGAATGCCGTCGCCATCGACATCGAGATAGCGGCCGAAATTCTTGCCGGCATCCAGTTGTTCGGCGGTCATCACCTTGCCGCGATCGTAGCGACGCTGGTCATCCCAGTCAAAGGGCTGACAGAGGCGGTCGTTCATGCCGATGTCGAGGTCGAGCAGGACGAATACCGGCGTCTGCAGGCGGTCCGCCAGGTCGAATGCCTGGGCGCCGAGAGTGAAGCACTCGTAGGGATCTTCCGGAAACAGCAACACGTGCTTGGTGTCGCCGTGCGAGGCGTAGGCGCAGGCGATCAGGTCGGATTGCTGGGTGCGCGTCGGCATGCCGGTCGAGGGTCCGCCGCGCTGCACATTGAACACCACGACCGGCACTTCGGCAAAATAGGCCAGGCCGAAGAACTCCTGCATCAGCGAAATCCCGGGCCCGGAAGTGGCGGTAAAGGCGCGGGCACCATTCCAGGCGGCGCCGATCACCATGCCGATCGAAGCCAGTTCGTCTTCGGCCTGGACGATCGCGTAGCGCGCCATGCCGTTGTCGGGGTCGGTACGGTACTTGCGGCAATAGCTGCCGAAGGCCTCGATCACCGAAGTCGACGGCGTGATCGGATACCAGCCGGCGACCGTCGCGCCGCCATACACCGCGCCGAGACCGCAGGCATTGTTGCCGTTGATGAAAATCTGCTTGCCGACGCCATCGGCACGCTCGACGCGCAAGCCGATCGGACAGGAAAGTTCGGTCCTGGCGTGGTCGTAGCCCAGTTTCAGGGCATTGACGTTGGCATCGATCAGCTTGTCCTTGCCGCGGTACTGGTCGGCAATCAGCTTCTCGACGACAGTGAAATCCATGCCGAGCAAGGCCGTGAGGGCGCCGACGTACATGATGTTCTTGAACAGCTGGCGCTGGCGCGCATCGGAGTATTCGCGGTTGCAGATCTCGGTGAGGGGAATGCCCAGCACCGTGATGTCTTCGCGAAACCGTGAACGAGGTTGCGCCTTGGTCGAATCGTAGAACAGATAGCCGCCGGGCTCGATCTCGGCGATGTCGCGGTCCCAGGTTTGCGGATTCATCGCCACCATAAGGTCGCAGCCGCCGCGACGCCCCAGCCAGCCAGCCGCCGAAACGCGCATCTCGTACCAGGTCGGCATGCCCTGGATGTTCGACGGAAAAATATTGCGCGGCGCCACCGGCACGCCCATGCGCATGATGGCACGGGCAAACATCTCGTTGGCCGATGCGGAGCCCGAACCATTTACGTTGGCAAACTTGATGACGAAGTCGTTGCTGCTCTGGATGGGTTTCATGGTACTCATGTCCTTTTCGCCTCGGTTCCTGCTTCGGCGCATTGCAGGAAGAATTTCTGCATGTCCCAGGCACCCGTGGGGCAACGCTCGGCGCACATGCCACAGTGCAGGCAGATGTTTTCGTCCTTCACCATGACCCGTCCCGTCTTCAGCACATCCGAGACGTACAGTGCCTGATCATGATTCTTCGCCGGCGCCTTGAGCCGGCCGCGCAGATCGTCCTCTTCGCCATTGCGGGTGAAGGTGATGCATTCCGTCGGGCAGATATCGACGCAGGCATCGCATTCGATGCAGGTCTTGACAGTGAACACGGTCTCGATGTCACAGTTGAGGCAGCGCTCAGCCTCGGCACAGGCCATGAAGGGATCGAAGCCCATTTCGAGTTCGAGCTTGATGTCCTTGAGGGTCTTTTCCAGCGCCTTGACCGGCACCTTCTTGCGCTCTTCCTCGGAAACCTGGTTGTCGTAGCTCCACTCGTGGATGCCCATTTTCTGGCTGACGAGGTTGGTCATCGGCGGCGGGCGCTTCAGCAGATCCTTACCGCGGCAGAACAGGTCGATGGAAATTGCCGCCTCGTGGCCCTGGGCTGCGGCGGTAATGATGTTCTTCGGACCGAGCGCGGCATCGCCGCCGAAAAATACCTTCGGCAGCGTCGACTGCAGCGTCACCGGGTTCAACACCGGCATTTCCCACTTGTCGAATTCAAGGCCGATGTCCTTCTCGATCCAGGGGAAGGCATTTTCCTGGCCGATGGCGACGAGGACTTCGTCACACGGGTGGAATTCGTCGGGCTCCCCGGTCGGAATCAGGCTGCGCCGGCCCTTGGCATCGTATTCCGCGCGCACGATCTCGAACAGCACGCCGGTCAGTTTGCCGTTGTCGTGGCGAAACTCCTTGGGCACGCGCATGTTGAGGATGGGTATGCCTTCGTGGATGGCCTCTTCCTTCTCCCAGGGCGAAGCCTTCATTTCCTCGAAGCCGCTGCGCACGATGACCTTGACGTCCTCGCCGCCGAGGCGGCGTGCCGAGCGGCAGCAGTCCATGGCCGTGTTGCCACCGCCGAGCACGATCACGCGCTTGGCAATCTTCGTCGTATGGCCGAAAGCCACGTTGGCCAGCCAGTCGATGCCGATATGTATGTAGTTGACAGCTTCCTGGCGACCCGGGATCGGCGCATCGCGCCCGCGCGGGGCACCGGTACCGACGAAAATGGCATCCCAATCGCCATCCACCAGTTCACGCAGGCTATTGACCCACTGGTTGTAACGGGTCTCGACGCCCAGATTGATGATGTAGCCGCACTCTTCGTCGATGACGCTATCGGGCAGGCGGAATTTCGGAATCTGGCTGCGCATCATGCCGCCGGGCGAGGCGCCGCTGTCGAATACCGTGACCTGGTAGCCCAGTACGGCAAGATCGCGCGCCACGGTCAGCGAAGCGGGCCCTGCGCCGACGCAGGCAATGCGTTTGCCGTTCTTCTTGTCCGGCGCTCGCGGCAGGCGGTCCTGGATGTCGTCCTTGAGATCGGCGCAGACACGCTTCAACCTGCAGATCGCCACCGGCTCCGTGTCCACCCGTCCACGACGACAGGCCGGTTCACAGGGGCGATCGCAAACGCGGCCCAGAATGCCCGGAAAGACGTTGGAACGCCAGTTGATCATGTAGGCATCCGAGTATCGACCGGCGGCAATCAGGCGGATGTACTCTGGAACGGGGGTGTGAGCCGGACAGGCCCACTGACAATCCACGACCTTGTGAAAATAGTCGGGGGCGCCGATATTCGTCGGTTTCACGTGCGCTCGGTCTCCAGTCACAGTGCTGCTTGAGATTCGCCAGCAGGACGCCGGCTTCAATTCGTGTGCACTCTAGCACCGTCTGGCCTCGAGCAAAACAATGCGCAGCGAAGTTTGAGTGCAGGCTAATGCCTGCGCCAGCGGGGGTTAGGCCGACACTAAAATATCGCCATGTCGAAGTTTCAGTGCAGCCTAATGCCTGTGCCAGCAGACGCCAGGCCGAAACTAAAATTCCCGAGTCGCAGAGTTTCCCTAGCGGCCAAAAATCGGCTAGTCTTTATCCCTCATTTCATGTCGGGTGTTATTCATCATGGCTCTGCGCGCAATCATTTTTGATGTCGACGGTACCCTTGCCAATACGGAACGCGACGGTCATCGCCCCGCGTTCAACGCCGCCTTCGCCGAAGTCGGGCTGCCCTGGCACTGGGATGAAGCCTTTTACGGCACCTTGCTGGATGTGACTGGCGGCAAGGAAAGGATTCGCTATTACGCCGAGAAATTCGACCCTGCCACGCGTGCCCGTCCGGATTTCGACGAACTGCTGACCCGGATACACGACATAAAAACGCGGAATTATCAGCGCCTGCTGGCTGCCGGCGCTATTCCGCTGCGTGCGGACATCGGTCAGTTGATCTGCGATGCCCGTACCGAAGGCGTGCGACTGGCCATCGCTTCAAGTTCCAAGCTGGAAAACGTGGTCGGGCTGTTGCGGGCCAATCTGGGCCCGAATGCCGATTCCTGGTTCGACGCCATCGCCTCCGGCGCAGTCGTGACGGCCAAGAAACCCTCGCCGGAAATCTACCTGTGGACGCTGCGGCAACTCAATCTGCCGCCGCGCGACTGCCTCGCCGTGGAAGATTCTTCACACGGCCTGGCGGCGGCAATTGCGGCAGGAATTCCTACCGTGATCACGGTCAGCGATTACACCGTCAACGAGAATTTTGACGGCGCGCGAATGGTGTTGCCCGAGGCTGACCAGGTCTCGCTGGACAAACTGCGTTTGTGGCACGCGACGGCAAGTACATCCTGAAGAGTCAGGCCCGGTTCAATCAGGAGCGGCTCCCCTGATAACAAGCGTGTCCTGTGACCGCCGTCAGGGTGCCCGATCGCGCGCCTGTTGCTCGGCGCGATCAAGCTCCCGATTCATTTCCTCAATCGAAGGCGGTAGATAGTCCGAGCGGCCTTCCGGCACCGCCGACGGTGGTTTCACGATAATACTCGCCAGGACAATCCCCAGTTCGTAGAGCAGCCACAGCGGCACCGCCATCATGAACTGGGATATCACGTCTGGCGGCGTAAACACCGCGCCGACCACAAAAGCGCCGACGATCACATAGGGACGCCACTCGCGCAGTTTGGCCACATCGACGATACCGATCTTGACCAGTACGATGACGATGACCGGCACCTCGAAGGTGACGCCGAAGGCCATGAACATCGTGAGAACGAAGGAAAAGTATTTTTCGATATCGGTCATCCATGCGACGCCCTCCGGGGCGAACTTCGCCATGAAGCCGAATACCATCGGAAAAAAGGCGAAATAGGCGAAAGCCATGCCGACAAAGAACAGAATTATCGACGCCGCCAAAAGCGGCATCGCCAGCTTCTTCTCATGGGCATAGAGCCCAGGCGCGACGAAGGCCCAGATCTGATACAGGACATAGGGCAAGACAACGAGGAAGGCGACCATCAATGCGACTTTCATCGGCACCAGAAACACGCCGACGACATCCGTAGCAATCATCTGGCCGCCGGCGGGCAGGGTCGCCAGCAAGGGGGCAGCAAGGACCGAATACAGTTCTCTGGCATAGAAGGCCAGCGGCACGAAGACGATGCCGATTGCGATGAGACTTCGTATCAGGCGGTCACGCAGCTCGACCAGGTGGGAGAGAAAAGTCTCTTGCTGGTCGGACATCAGGACTTGAGTGTTTCTGCGGCGACGGGGGCAGGTGCCAGCGGTGATGCTGCCTGCGTCCCGACCGCCGGTACTGCATCGGAAGTCGGCGCTGGCGACACGGCGACATCGGTCGCCGATGGTTCGACTGCATCATTCACGGAGGATTCCATCTCGCGCATTTCGTGAGTCACGGACGCCTGCAGGTTCGTCACCTGATCGGTCATCTGCTGCTGCAGCTTTTTCAACTCGTCAAGCTGGATCTCGCGATTGATGTCGCTCTTGACATCGCTGACATAGCGCTGCAAGCGACCGAGAAGGAGGCCCGCGGTACGCGCCACCTTGGGCAGGCGTTCCGGACCGATGACGACCAGCGCCACGATGGCAATGACCATCAGTTCGGAAAGGCCTACGTCGAACATGAATTCGTTGGGAGCCGGTAAATGTCAGGAGGGCGGGAGGACCGGTCTTTGCAAAACCAGACAGATCACTCGGCCGCCGAAGATCAGGATTTGGTTTGTTCCCGACGCGCCTCGACATCAATGGTCTGACCGGTAACCTGCTGCGGTTCGCCAGATTTTTCCGCGGATTTGTCGGCACTGGCTTCCTTCATGCCGTCCTTGAAGCCCTTGACCGCACCACCGAGGTCCGACCCCACGTTACGCAGCTTTTTGGTGCCGAATACCAGCATGACGATGACCAGCACGATCAGCCAGTGCCAGATGCTGAAAGATCCCATTTCGTTTTCTCCTCGCGCTCAGTGAAATCTCAAGGCGCTCTGCGTTTAAGCATGGACCCCAGGGGCTCGGGACCGCCCAGGATATGAATGTGCAGATGATACACCTCCTGCTGCCCGATCCGTCCGGTGTTGATGATGGTGCGGAAGCCTTCGTTGAGCCCCTGGCTGCGCGCCAGATCGTTGGCTTTGGCCAGCATGTGTCCCAGCAGCATCCGGTGGCTCATGTCGGCCTCCATCAGCGAAGGGATGTGCAACTTCGGCACGATCATGAAATGCACCGGCGCAATCGGGTTGATGTCGTGAAAAGCGAAGATTTCCTCGTCTTCATAGATTTTCTTCGACGGGATTTCACCGCGCGCGATCCTGCAAAATATGCAATCGCTCATTATTCCGGACTCCGGCTGTTCTTCTCGTCGATACCGGAAATGCCTTCCCGCCGGCGAAACTCGACCATCACGTCATCGACGCCGATACCGAACTGGGCCAACAGGATCATGCTGTGGAACCAGAGATCGGTCACTTCGCGCACCAGATGCAGGCGATCACCATCCTTGGCCGCCATGATGGTTTCGGCGGCCTCTTCCGCGACCTTCTTGCAAATCGCGTCGGTACCCTTGGCATACAGGCTGGCCACGTAGGATGAATCGGGCGCCGCGCCCTTGCGTTCGAGCAATGTCGCCTGAACGCGATGGATAACTTCAAGATCGATCATTTTTGACTCCCTATTCCCCTTCCAGGCCCAGGAAAGGGGTGACGATTGTTCGCGGGCCGGTGACGACATCCATCCGCAGTCTGCTCTGATCGAGATCGCGTCATCCGGCAAAAACATGCACAGTCTACATAATTAATGGCCGATGATTGCTCTGGCTGGAATCGACAGCTATTTTTTTGATGTGAATCGCCCCGGCCAATTGACCCGACACCGGCCCGGCACCTAGCATTACGCACCAAGGCGCATTTCGAATCTTGCCATTACTCCGTTACAATATTCGGCCTACTTTGTCCGGATAGTCTAGGCCAACGCCGATTGGTGTTTGATGCAACTACAGTCCAGGTTTCGTCCTTTTCTGATTCTGCTCTCGCTGGCCGCGGCTTCGTGTTCGACGATGTGGCCCGAGTACGAGCGGCCGCTGCTTGAACTGCCGGCCGAGCCGACCAAGCCACTCTCGATCGACCGCGAGTGGTGGAAGGCCTTCGACGATCCGGGACTCAATGCACTGGTGGACGAGGCCTTGCTGCACAACTGGGATCTTGCCAAGGCAGCGGCCAACGTTGCCGAGGCCAAGGCGGCCGCGGCTGCAGCACGTTCCCTGCTGGTACCCCGTGTTGATGGCGTGGCCAACGCGAGCGCATCACAGCGGCAACTGACGCTGGGGCCCAAGGAGTTGGACGATGTCGTCTCCACCGGTTCCATCGGTGCCGCCGTCAATTGGGAAATCGATCTCTGGGATCGCATTCGGCAGATGAACGATGCCGCGCTGGCACGTTTTGCCGCTTCCGAGCACGCGCGCAATGCCACGACACTTTCGATTTCGACCCTGGTTGCCGATACCTGGTTTCAACTGCGCGTATTCGATGCCAAGCTGTTGATCACTCGCGCTGCGGCCGCCAACCTGAAGTCCGTATCGGACCTCGAATTCCGGCGCTGGAAGGCGCAAGTGGGCACGGAACTCGCCTACATCCAGAGTCTTGCCGAATACAAAGCCACCGAAGCCCGGGTCCCGGTGTACGAAGAGGCAGTTTCCCGGACGGAACTGGCGCTGAAACTCCTCGTCGGGCGCAGCCCGCGCGCGATAGGCGAACCCGTGCCACGCGCCTCGCTGCAGAGGCGCCCGGGCGAGGATTTGCCGCAGGGGTCCATGCCGACGGTTCCACAGACGCCGCGCGAAGTCGATTCGATTTTGCTGCTGCGCCGCCCCGATGTGGCTTCGGCCGAACTGCTGCTGGTTGCCGCCCATGCCGACGTCAACAGCGCCCGCGCCGAGTTCTATCCGCGCCTGACGCTTTCGTTGGTAGCCGGGTTTGTCGCTTCGACATCCAGCGCGATTTCCGGCATGCCGCTTTTCTGGGAGGCCAGCGCCGGCCTGGTCGGGCCGATCTTCGACGGCGGCCTGGTGCAGTCGAAAGTCGACAGCGCCGAGGCCCAAAGGCAGAAGGCGCTCGCCCACTATCAATACACGGTTTCCCTGGCCTTCCGCGAGGTCTACCAGTCGCTGGTACAACTGGATACCAGCGACCGCCAGTTCAAGTCGATCCAGGATGAGCTCACAGTGCGCAAGAGATCCATCGTGCTCGCCGAGAAGAGCTACGACGCCGGTCGCACCAGCAAGTTCGAGGTGTTATCGGAGACGGTCAAGGCGCTGAATTCGGCCTTGCTGCTGGCCGACGCAAGATTCAATCAACTAGCTGCCCGCAGCCAGTATTACAAGGCCTTGGGAGGAGGTTTTTGATGATATTCCATGTTTATAGCGAGCCGAAGCCCGATGGGTATTTCGTCAATGAACCCTTCGGCATCTACCGCACCATTCTCGATGCCGACTGGCTGCTCTACATACTCCTTCCCCTTCTGCTCATCCTTCTGGTCGTTGGCCTGATGCTGGCCTGGCGGGTGCACGAAATTCCGGCGCACAAGGCCGACCACAAAAAGATGCGTCAGATCGAACTGGTCAGCGCCCTGACCCTGCTTGGCCTGTTCATGCATTGGGTCTGGGCGATTGCCCTGTTCCTCGCCTATGTCGACTGGAACGAGTTCGAGGAATTCGTGGTCCGCATTCTGCGCCGATCGCGCATACCGGAGGCAGCAGAGACAGCCGCTTACCCCGTCGCGCCTGACATCCCGCCCGCTGCTGAATCCGCAGCCGTTGCAGGCACGCCCGATACCGGGGAGGCCAAGGCATGAAGCTCACCCTGGTTCCCTACCTGCTGATCTGCTGGCTGCTGGTCAAGTTCGGCGTCGTCAAGAAAACCGCCGGCAACTTTGTCGCCATGGGCCTTGGCGCAGTGTTCGTGCTCTTCATGCTGCTGACCTTCACCCGCTTTTATGCCTTCATCGACCTGACCGCGTCGACGACCGTCAGAGCCCCGCATATCGTGCTCAACAGTCCCGCCGGCGGCGAGATCGACAAGCTCTACGTCACCCACAACCAGAAGCTCAAGGCCGGCGATCCGGTCTACAGCTTCAAGACCGACCGCTACCAAATCCAGATGGCGGCGAAGAAAGCCGAGAAGTCCCGCCTGCAGACGCAACTCGGCAAACTCCAAAACGATCTCAAGCGCTTGGCGAAACTGGTCGGCGAAGTGGTGCCGCAGGCTGAATACGATGCCAAGGTGGCCGAAGTGGAAAACCAGCGCGAACTGGTGATCAAGGCCGAACAGGACATGGCCGATCTGCAGTGGAAGATCGACAAGGCAGTGGTGGTTGCCCCGGTGGATGGCCAAGTGGCGGTGCAGTACTCGTCGGAAGGGCAGTATTTCGGCGAATCCCGCCCGGCGGCGATCCACATGTTCACCAACAAGAAGTTCATCGAACTGCGCATTCCGGACCAGGTGTACGAGTACATCAAGCCGAAGGCATTTTCGGAATTTTACGTGGACGCCTACCCCGGCAAGATCTTCCGCGCCCGGGTGCACAGCATCACGGAATCCATCGGCGAAGCGCAGGGGTCATTATTCGGCTCACCACAGAGCGTGGGCCAGTTCGTGAATCAAAACAACGACAATATAGGTCGTACGCTGATCCTCGAATTCGAAGAGCCGGAAGGCGTGCATATTCCTGTCGGAGCAACCGGCAAAGCCTGGGTCGCCGCAGAGAAACCGATTCATCTGCTTGGCTTCCTTGATCTCGTCATCGGCTCACTGCTGCGTTTCGCCGCCACGGAATCCTATCTCAAGGCCATGTAATGCCAGAGGGCTGCCGCACACGTCTCGGTCAATTTCTGCTCGGCGCGGCAGCAGGCAGTCTGCTTGCCGGCTGCGCCCCGATCAGCGTGAGCGACGTTGCATCACAGTATTACCAGTTGCCGGCCAATACGACCGTCTTCGTGCGGCAAACCATTGCGATTCCTCCGGGAAGCGCCCACGTCATCATTCAGGATGGGCGGATTCTCGGGGATAGTTACTTCTTCGTGCGCCGTTATGAGCCGTTCTGTGAACTGGAGGTGAATGACGTCATCGATGCCGAGCAGCAAGTGCGCCCCGGGCGGTTTGGCGCATCGCGCATCATTCGGCAACAGAAGTTATACGGTGCGCAAGGCCGGGCTTTGCTGCTGGCAGCCAACACGGTGACCGAAAGCGCAAATGACAGTGGCGCCGACGCGCTGCTCATGGCGAACTACAACGACGGCCCATCGTTTGTGCTCAATGAAGTTCGTTTGCGTTTGCAGTCCGCCGAACAGCCGCAGGTGCGCGAACTGCGCTGTGCCGGAGGATGGGCCTTCCCGTCGAACGTGGCTTATCCGACGCTCGCCGAAATGAACCGTGCGCTTGGCACGCTGCTCAGCATCGAAATCGACTAGCGCCGGGCGGCAAGTTGTATCCGAGCCGGCATTGACATTTATCAATGCTGCGTCGCACAAGAAGCGGAAACTCCCTATCTAGTAAATGTTCCTACCGACATCAACACGTCAGAGGAAATGCAAATGATCGATGCGCGCAATTATTCGGCCAGGGAAACGCTGCGCAACGGCCTCGAGGTCAGCTTCCGCGCGGCACGTCCGGATGACAGCGACCTGCTGATCGAGGCCTTCCACAAGCTCGATCCGGAATCCATCTATCTGCGCTTTTTCGGGCCGAAGAAGGAAATTTCGGCAGCAGATGTGAAACGCTTCCGCGAAGCGGATTTCATCAGCCGCGTCATCCTGATCTGTACGGTGCAAAACGACGGCCGCGAAGTCGCCATTGCGTCCGCCACCTATGCAAGCGCAGGGAACGCCGTTGCCGAAGTCGCCTTCATCGTCGAAGAAGATTATCACCGGCTCGGCATCGCTCGCCGCCTGCTGACCCATCTCGGAAAAATTGCGACGGATGCCGGCATCCGGACTTTTATTGCGGAAGTGCTACCGCACAACACCGCCATGCTCGGTGTCTTCAGCCGTTGCGGCTGGCCGATGAGCACGCACATCGCCGACGGCGTCACGCACATCACCCTTGATCTGAATCCAGCGGAGCAACAGCCATGACAGCCATCAAGCACACGCATGAAAAATATCAGCGTCTGATCGATACCTGCAAAGCCATGCCGCCCACCACGGTGGCCGTCGCCCATCCCTGCGACGAGAGTTCGCTCTCCGGCGCCATGGACGCAGCGAAAATGGGCCTGATCGTGCCCATCCTCGTCGGCCCGAAGACCAGGATCGAGGCCACCGCGAAAAAATTCGGCATTGATCTCGGTGCCACCGAGATCGTCGATGTGCCCTACAGCCAAGCCTCGGCCGCACGAGCGGTCGAGCTGGTGCGCGAAGGCAGGGCCGAGGCACTGATGAAGGGCAGCCTGCATACCGACGAACTGATGGGCGCCGTCGTCCGCCGCGACACCGGGCTGCGCACCGCACGGCGCGTCAGCCATTGCTTCGTGATGGACGTACCCAGCTACAGCGAAACGCTGATTGTCACCGACGCCGCCGTCAATATCGCGCCGACGCTCAAGGAAAAGGTCGACATCATCCAGAATGCCATCGATCTGGCCCATGCCTTGCGCTTCGCCGAGGTTCGCGTTGCGCTCTTGTCGGCGATGGAGACCATCAACACCGACGTGCCGTCGACGATCGAGGCCGGCGCCCTGTGCAAAATGGCGGATCGCGGCCAGATCACCGGCGCCATCCTCGACGGCCCGCTGGCGCTCGACAACGCGATCAGCCTGGAGTCGGTGGCGATCAAGAAAATAAACTCGCCAGTGGCTGGCCGCGCCAACGTCCTGGTGGTACCCGACCTCGAATCGGGCAACATGCTGGCCAAAAGCCTGTCCTTCCTCGCCGGCGCCGACGCGGCAGGCATCGTGCTCGGCGCCAGGGTGCCGATCATCCTGACCAGCCGCGCCGATTCGGTGATGACGCGACTGGCTTCCTGCGCCGTTGCCGTGCTGGTAGCCAGCGCTCGGCGCGAGAATGCGGCGAATATCGTTTAGGCCACCAGCGCTGACTGTTCTTCGCTGACTACCAAAAATCGTTTGCAATTCAGGAGCATCAAGATGTCCACCACACCAAGCAAAACCAAAACCGCCACGGCGGCCAAGCCGACGGCGGATACGCTTCCCGCCATGTTCGGCGGCATGAACCCCTTCGTGCAAGCCTGGGGCCCCGTGGGCGAGTATGTGGTCGATGCGACGCAGCGCACCATCCTGTTCTGGGACCTGCTGCGGCAACGCAGCGACCAGTACTATGTGCAGAAGGCCAAGGCAGTTCCTCACGTACTCAACTTCGACGCCGAACTGGTACTGGACGCCCGAATCTTCGAGCGGCCGGCCAATTACATATTGGTGCGGATCAAGCCGCCGCAGGGAGTCACCGTCAATCCTTGGCAACGTCCCTTCGTGGTGGTCGACCCCCGCGCCGGCCACGGTCCGGGGATCGGCGGTTTCAAGGCTGACAGCGAGATCGGCGTGGCGCTGCGAGCCGGACATCCGTGCTATTTCGTGGGTTTCACGCCTGAGCCGATGCCGGGCCAGACTATCGAAGACATCATGCGCGCTGAAGCGGTGTTTCTGGAAAAGGTCATATCCCTGCACCCGAAGGCTGAAGGCAAACCCTGCGTCATCGGCAACTGCCAGGCCGGCTGGGCCGTCATGCTGGTAGCGGCGACACGGCCGGAACTGTTCGGCCCGATCATCATTCCCGGTTCGCCCCTGTCCTACTGGGCCGGAATCGAAGGCGAGAACCCGATGCGCTACACCGGCGGACTGGCCGGCGGCAGCTGGATCACGGCACTGACCAGCGACCTCGGCAACGGCAAGTTCGACGGCGGTCATCTGGTCAAGAACTTCGAAAACCTGAACCCGGCCAATACATTGTGGAGCAAGAATTACGACATCTGGTCGAACGTCGATAAAGGCGCCGAACGCTTCCTCGAATTCGAAAAATGGTGGGGCGGACACGTCAATCTGAATGCCGAGGAAATCCAGTGGATCGTCGATCAGCTGTTCATCGGCAACAAACTGGCAACCGGCGAAATCCAGACCAGCGACGGCCAGCGCATCGACCTGCGCAACATCCGTTCGCCGATCATCTGCTTCTGTTCGAAGGGCGACAACATTACGCCGCCGCAGCAGGCGCTGGGCTGGATCGCCGACCTTTACGCCGAGGTCGACGATATCCGCGCCTGCGGCCAGACCATCGTCTACGCCATTCATGAAAGCGTCGGCCACCTGGGCATCTTCGTCTCCGGGGGCATCGCCAAGAAGGAGCACAACGAATTCGCTTCCAACATCGACCTGATCGACGTCCTGCCGCCCGGCCTCTACGAGGCGGTGATGACGCCGAAATCGGACTCCGACGCCAATCCGAATCTGGTGGTCGGCGACTGGATCGTGCGCTTCGAGCCGCGCAGCATGGACGATATACGTGCCATCGTCCAACCCGATCCCGAGAATGAGCGCCGCTTTGCGGCTGCGCAGCGGGTCTCGGAAATCAATCTTGGTTTGTATCGCACGCTGCTCCAGCCCCTGGTCCAGGCGTCCATGAACGAACAGACCAGCGAATTGATGAAAAAGCTCAATACATCGGAACTGCCTCTTGAGCTCTTCTCGAACCGCAACCCGCTGATGCAGCAAGTTGCCCGACTCGCCGAAGAAGTTCGCCAGAACCGCCGGCGGGCCTCCCCCGACAATCCCCTGCTGGCGTGGCAATCGGCGATATCCGACGCGATTGTCGCGGCACTGGACGGTTACCGCGACATGCGCGACAAGACCCTGGAACAGATTTTCCTGGCAACCTACAGTTCGCCGCTGCTGCAAGCCCTGGTCGGACTGCCGGCCTCCGACGAAGCGCCGCGCAAACGGCCCGAAGCAGACCCGGAACGCATTGCCTTCATCGAGAAGCGGATTGCCGAACTGAAGGCTCGCATTGCCGAAGGCGGTCTGCGCGAAGCCGCCATCCGCAGCCTGGTCTATATCGGCATGGTCGGACTGGGCGTCGATGAACGCGCATTCAACGAACTGCGGAACATTCGTGCCGAAAACAAGGGCATGACGCTGGCCGAGTTCAAACAAACCCTGCGCGAGCAATACTTCAGCCTTTTGCTCGATCGCGATGCAGCGCTTGCCGCGATTCCGAAGATGCTGCCGGCTGACTCCGCCAAACGCGCACAAGCGCTGGAAGCCGTCCGCCGCACCGTGCATGCCACGGGCAAGCCAGGCGGTGAACGCGCAGAACGCCTGGCAGTCATTGAAAAGATGTTTGGCGTCGCGAAGAGTGCCAAACCTGCGAAAAGGAAAACTCCATGAGAAAAAAACTGCGCACCCCGGTGCTTGAAGGCAAGAAAGCGCTGGTCGTCGGTATCGCCAACGAGTACTCGATTGCCTACGGCTGCGCCAGGGCATTCCACGAGGCCGGTGCCGATGTCGCGATCACCTACCTGAACGACAAGGCCAGGCCGCACGTCGAGCCTTTGGCAAAAGCAGTCGAATCACCCCTGTTTCTGCCGCTCGACGTATCGAAGCCCGGCGACATGGAAGCCCTGTTCAAGCGCATAAAGAAGGAATGGGGTCAGCTCGACATCCTGGTGCACTCGATCGCTTCGGCGAAGAAGGAAGACATCAAGGGGGGCTTGATCGACTGTTCGGCCGAAGGCTTTGGCATGGCGATGGATATCTCCGTGCATTCCTTCATCCGCATGGCCAAACTGGCCGCTCCGCTGATGAAGGATGGCGGAACCATGTTTGCCATGAGCTATCACGGCGCGGCGAAAGTGGTGCCCAACTACAACGTGATGGGCCCGGTGAAGGCCGCGCTCGAGGCGTCATGCCGCTATCTCGCCTACGAGCTCGGTCCGCAGAAGATCCGGGTTCACCCGATCTCCCCCGGGCCCCTCAAGACCCGTGCGGCCTCCGGACTCAAGGACTTCGACATGCTCTTGAACCAGGCCATGGAAAGGGCGCCGGTCGGCGAACTGGTCGATATCATGGATGTCGGATTTACCTGCGCCTATCTCGCCAGTCCCTACGCCCGCCGCATGACCGGCGACACGGTGTATGTCGATGGCGGCATCAACATCATGGCCTGAAGCGGTACACCTTATCTTCGATGCCGCGTAGGGCTCCTGGATTTCCGGCCCTTGCCTGCGCTTCAGAGATAACGTGACGCGTCATCGAAATTGAGCTTTTTCGGAGGTGGCAGCTCCGCACGGGGAACGCGGGCCAGGATGAAGGCTCTGCTCATCGGCATCGACCCGGTCAATTCCGCGACGGCGAAATCGACATCGGCCGCCGCTTCGGTGCTGCCCTCATCAACGACCAGGTTCATCCGGTTGAGCCGCAGGTGCTTCGAATCGAAGTGCAGATAAGCTTGCGGGTTGCCGAGTACGGCCGCCAAGCATTCCAGTTCAGCCTCCAGTGCCGAATCGTCGCCTCCCAGCGCTTCCAACTGGCGTTCGTTCTCCAGCAGCTCCGCCGCCAGTCTGGCTTGTTCGCTCTGTGCCGCCGGAGCGTCGCCAAGCAGCGATCCCAGGCCCGGACCGTGTTGCTGGAGCAACCTCAGGCGCGTCCGGATCAGCGAACGGCTGGTCTGCAGGTCCTGTCTCTCGACGCGATCCTCACCGATTTCTGACATTGCCTGACCGAGCAGATATTCGAACACCTCGACGCCGATGACCCGGCGCAGGCGCAACTCATCGCTGTCGCAAAGGCGTGCACGGTGATCCGAAAAGCTTGCATTCGTCTGGGCCACGTCGCGCTGTACGGTGGTCCCATGCAGCGCCATGCCGAAAACCGGCTGCAGTTTGAACGCCATGCCTAGAACCGCGTACGCCTCGTCAAGCTCAGGATTCTTGTCGAACACAGCGCGCAGGTTCTCCGAACCGCCGAGGACATCCTGAATGTCCGACGGTGCCACGAAAAATGCCCGCAAAACTGGATCCGCAGGCCAGGACTTCGCTGAAAGGGAGTGAACGGCTGGCAGCGTAGCGACCTGCGCACGCAGGAACCTGATGGTGGTCTCGACGGCGGGTGCCAGACGCTTGCGGCAGGTCGGAAGCAGCTTGAGCTTGGGATTGGTCAGCGCGATCGCTTTCTCCACGGCCCAATCCACCATCTCGGCGGACATCCGATCCGGATCGAATTGACCCTGCCGGTTCGTGAACCAGCCGAGAATACCCATGTCATCAGCCCTCAATTGAAAAACACCTGCCAAATCCTATCATTGATCTTTTTCCGAATGACCATCGCACGATCCGTCCGGACAGTCTCGCCAGCCGCTTGCGGAGGGTTGCATAGACGGTGGCATCCCTCCGTCGAGCCACTCCCCTCCGCCGAGTCACTCCTTATGGCAACATCGAATCGCCCGGGGCCTGTTGCCAAATCGTCCCGGTTTGCTCAAGATCACGAACATGAATGCTTCCGCCTTGTTCAGGTACCTGCAGTCCGCCTTGCCGCTGCTTGCGACGCTGCGGGGATACCGGCTCGCCTGGTTGAGCAAGGATTCGGTTGCCGGCCTTTCAGCCTGCATCGTTTCCATTCCGTCGGTAATCGCCTATGCCGAACTGGTGCATCTGCCGCCGATTACCGGGCTCTACGCGGCACTGGCGGCGGCCATCGGTTATGCCCTGTTTTCGAGTTCGCGGCATGTCATTGCCGGACCGGATGCCGCCATCGGCTTGCTGGCCGGCTCGGCGATCCTGCCGTTGTCGGGTGGCGATCCAGCGCGTATCGTCGTCCTGGCAGCCGTGCTCAGCGTCCTGTCGGGCGTCGTGTTGTTGCTCGCGGCACGCCTGAAACTCGGAGTCATCGCCGACCTGTTGTCGCGCCCGGTACTCATCGGCTACCTGAATGGTGCATCGCTCGTACTGGTCGCCACGCAGCTGGGCAAAATGTTCGGCATCAAGACCGAGGGTGAGGAATTCTTCGAACTGGTGTTCACCGTATTCGGGAAACTGCCCGAAACCCAGGTGCCCACCTTCGTCCTCGGGGCACTGCTGGTTGGACTGCTGGTCGGACTGGCGCGCTGGCTGCCGCGCATACCAGGGGCACTGGCAGTCTGCGCGGTAGCGATTGCCGCGACTTTCGCCTTTGACCTCGGCAGCTTCGGAATCGCGCTGGTCGGCGCCGTTCCTTCAGGCGTGCCCCAGCTGACCATTCCTTCTTTCCGCTGGGCAGATGTCGCGGCGCTTGCGCCGGCAGCGATGGCCATCGCATTCCTGGCGTTTTCCGACGGCATTCTGCTGGCGCAGACTTTTGCCGAAAAGAACGGCTACGAGGTGAACCCGAATCGCGAACTGGTCGCTCTGGGATCGGCGAATCTGCTGGCAGGAGTCTGGCAAGGGTTTCCCGTGTCAGCCAGCCAGTCACGCACCTCGATCGTCGATTCAGCCGGCGGCCTGACGCAAACTGCGCAACTCATACTGGCCCTGGGTCTGCTGGTTTTCCTGTTTTTCCTCACGGGCCTGATCGCGCTGTTGCCGAAGGTTGCCCTGGGCGCAATCCTGATCGTTACCGCCGTCGGCATGCTCGAGGTGGCATCCCTGAAGCGTCTCTACACGATCGATCGCGTCGAGTTCGGCATTGCCGCCGGGGTGACCCTGGTGATCCTGATTGCCGGCGTGGTACCGGGGATCATTCTGGGCTTGCTGCTGTCGCTGACGATGGTGCTGATCGAAATTTCGCGCCCGCATGACGCGATCCTGCGCATCCGGCGCAGCGACGCAAAGTTTCACGACTGTCGCGAGGATGAAGAAGAGACGGATACCGTCCCGGGACTCATGGTCTACCGGCTCTATGCACCGCTTATCTTTGCCAATGTCCGCTATGTGATGACCCGGATCCGCACGCTGATCGCTGCGGCAGATCCGCCCGTCAAGTGGCTGGTCATCGACGCCCAGGCCATCTTTGACATGGACGTGACCGCGGCGCAGCGTTTTGCGGAACTCGACCGGGAACTTGCCGAAAACGGGATCGAACTGAAGATTGCCGATGCGCCGCGGCCATTCCTCGAAGAACTTGCCCGAGTAGGACTGTCAGAGGAGATGGGCCGCCGGGATTTCTTTGTTTCGGTCAAGAAGGCGGCCGAGGCCTTCCGGCAACAGTTCCCTTCATCGACGTCACAGCCGGGGCAAATCCGGCCGAGCGTCTGACCGCAGGCAGCGCGCAGGTAGCGTTCAGGCAGCCGGGTTGCCCAAGCTGTCGCCGCTGGTTGCGCGCAAGCGCTCCCAGACGTCATCCATGATGCGCATGGTCTCCTGCTGACCGAGCGCGACCACCGCCTTGTCCCGCATCGAGTAGTGGATCATGGCCAGCGAGCGGAGCTTTTCAAAGGCCTTGGGATTGTCCGTGCCGCAAACCAGTTTATCGTTCTGCAACACGCGCTCGATGATCCCGGGATCGAGTATGCGTATCTGGCACAGGACGGCTTCCTGGACTATCTGGCGATCGAGTTCCTCAAATTGCTTGACCCACCGCTGGTGGACATAGTCATTGTCGCTCATGACTGGCTCCTTCATATGAAATTGGATGTTTCCGGTACGATTCGAAAAAGTATACCCCTTGCGCAATGACGACGGCCGGCCCGGCGCCGGTCATATCGATTTTCCTGCGGTGATTTGCACTCCTGCCTGGCAGCACCGCGTTCAGCTAAGGATGAAGAAGCAGTGATGCCCGTTTCACCGGACGACAATGCAAGGCAGCAGCGCCACCACTCACCTGCCCCGCGCACCCTGGTGCTGTTCAATTACGACTGGGACCGGCTCGGTTTCGGGCGCTGGGCCGGCGAATTCCCGACCGACCATGCCGGCTTCGACCTGTTCAGCTTTCCCAGCAACGCGCGCCTTGTCGGCTTCGACCTGACACGCTTTATCGACCGCCTCGCTGCCTGTGCACAGCGCAGCAAGTGGCAGGCGGTGACTTCGAACCACGAACAGTTCGGCGCACTGGCGGCAGCGCTGCTCGCCGAGCGCATGGGCTGGCCGGGCACGCCGGTGAATGCGGTACTGGCCTGCCAGCACAAGCTGCATGCGCGACGCATCCTTGCGAGCGTCGCACCCGAAGCCAACACCGGCTTCGAACTGATGGCTTCGCGCTATGGCGAACCGGTGCCCGGGGACATTGCCTACCCGGTCTTCGTCAAGCCGGTGAAGGCCGCATTTTCGGTTCTCGCGCGCAAGGTACGCAACCGCAATGAGCTCGCGGCGCTGGCGAGCTTCGGTGCATGGGAACTGTGGGTGATCCGCCACCTCGTCGAACCCTTCGAACGCATCGCGCGGGCGCGACTGCCCGAGGCCGGCAGCGCCCACCGCATGCTGCTGGAGCAGCCCGTTACGGCCCGCCAGTACAACCTCGACGGTTATGTCTTCGATGGCGAGCCGTGCGAACTCGGCATCGTCGAATCGGTGATGTATCCCGGTACGCAATGCTTCATGCGTTTTGTCCATCCCTGCGGGCTGCCGGAGTCGGGACGTGCGCGGGCGACGGACGTGGCGCGGCGCTTCCTCGCCGCGGTCGGCTTTACGCATGGCCTGTTCAACATGGAGTTTTTCTACGACGAAATGCAGGACCGGCTTACCGTCATCGAATTCAATCCGCGCATGGCGTCGCAATTTTCCGATCTCTACCTGCGCGTCGATGGCATCGACCTGCATCGCGTCGCCCTGGAACTGGCCCACGGTCACGATCCGGCACGGCTGCCGCGCGTCGAGGCGACGGCCGGCTTGGCGGCGAGCTTCGTCTATCGCAGCTTCGCCCCCTGCGCCCGCCCGCCCATGCCCTCGGCAGCGCAGCAAGGGGAGCTGGCACGCCAGTTCCCCGATGCCATGCTGTTCTGCTTTCCCAAGAACGCCGGACAGATCGCCCGCGATTTCAAGTGGCTGGTCAGCTATCGCTACGGCATCCTGCATCTGGGCGGACGCGACGCGGCCGACCTCACCATTCGCTGTGCAGCCGCCAGCAAGCTGCTCGGCTGGCCTTCTCCCTGCTCGCAGCACGATGCAGATGAGGATGCTGTCTTGCCGCAGGCCACGCCCGCGCTTTCCCTGGAGACGCCCCGATGAAGAGCCGACAGTTCAAAACATTGCTGCTTGCCCTGGCATCGGTAGTCGTCCTCGGCGGCTGCGGTGCCATCGTGGCGCAGAATCCGTCCGGCACGTATTCGCCGGTCAATGCCGTCGCCGAGAGCAATGACAGCCGCGTGCTGCTGAAGGGTGCCGACGTTGTCGCCTACTTTGCAGACAACAAGTACAGCCCGGGCCTGCCGCAGTTCAGCAGCCAGTACGAAGCCATCACTTTCCGTTTCGCCAGCGCCGAACACAAGGCCCTGTTCGACAAGGCGCCGACGAAATACCTGCCCGAGTTCGGCGGCTACTGCGCCAACGGCATCGCCTACGGCATCCCCTGGGGTGGCGACGCGGACACCTGGAAGATGATCGGCGGCAAACTCTACATCTTCGGCGGCCAGGCATCGAAGGACGCCTTCGAACTCGACGAAAAACGCAATCTGACGTTGGCCGAATCCTACTGGAAGGCCGAAGTCGCCGGCAGCAACAGCTTCCTGCAGCGCGTCAAGCGCATGATCCTGCGCGTACCGCATTACCAAAGCGGCGAGGATCTTTCGCGGGCAGTCGCGGCCGCCAAGACCAAAGCGGGCGGCGGCAAGCAGTGAGCGCGCTGCGCAGGGGCCGCTCCACCGTATCGCCAACGCCGAATCCGGCTACTGGCGGTGCTCGAAAAGTCGGCGCTGACAACACGGTGATTCAGCCGGCCGCGGAATCAATCCGAAGGTGATCCAGATCAAAAAACAGGCGAGGAATTTCGCGTAGCCTGCTTCAAGGGATGTGGCGAAACTGGCGGCGGAATCCGGGATTTTTCTGTCGATTAATACCAACCCGCGGCAACGGTTAGATGACAAGAGCGTTTTCCGGGAACAGGAGTAAATCATGGCTGTCAAAAGAAGGATCAAGGGGATTCAGGCAAGCGAATCCATGGCAGAGACGCTGGGCAACAAGGCCTATGAAAAGGAACTCAAGCGCTTGCATGTGGAACTGGTCAAGTTGCAGCAGTGGGTAGTGCACAAGGGGCTCAAGGTCTGCATCGTCTTCGAAGGGCGCGATGGCGCCGGCAAGGGCGGCACCATCAAGGCGATCACCGAACGCGTCAGTCCACGCGTATTCCGTGTCGTCGCCCTGCCCGCGCCAACCGAACGCGAGAAAAGTCAGATGTATCTCCAGCGCTACGTCGGTCACTTGCCGGCGGCGGGCGAGATCGTGATCTTCGATCGCAGCTGGTACAACCGGGCAGGAGTGGAACGGGTGATGGACTTTTGCACTCCCGACCAGGCGAAGAGATTCCTCGTCGGCGTGCCATTGGTAGAGCGCGCGATGGTCGAGTCCGGAATCATCCTGCTGAAATACTGGCTCGAAGTCAGCCCGGAGGAACAGGAGCGCCGCCTGCGCGACCGCATCGACGATGGCCGCAAGATATGGAAGCTGACACCGATGGACGTGAAATCCTTCACCCGCTGGGACGACTACACACAGGCGCGTGACGCAATGTTCGCCGCCACCGATTCATCCTGGGCGCCGTGGTTCGTCGCCCGCTCCGAGGACAAGAAGCGCGTGCGCCTGAACGTGATCAACCACCTGCTGGAGCATGTGCCTTACGAGAAGGTTCCTGCAAAAAGAGTCACGCTGCCCAAGCGCAAGATCGGCCGCAGCAAGGCCGCCGACTATCCTTTCAAGTATGTTCCCGAGTATTTGCCTGCAGGAGGTAGTCCGGCAAAGCGCGGGGGCAAAAAATAACGGCGAGGTCCATCGGCAGAACGAGGCAATAAATGAAGATCCCTGCATCGGCAGCTACCGCAGGTCTTGATCTGCACCATCCGCCCGACTTCTCGCTTGTCCTGGGCGGGCCCCTCTTCCAGCTTCTGCGCCGGACGCATCTGGCCGACGATGCGCTGATGCTGGTGCGCCAGCGCATCATCGTTATCTCCCTGCTTGCCTGGCTGCCGCTGCTGCTGCTCTCTGCGCTGGAGGGAAACCTCTGGGGCGGCAGCACAAGCGTGCCGTTCCTGTTCGATATCGAAGTGCACGTCCGCTTCCTGGTGGCCTTGCCCCTGCTGATACTTGCCGAGTTGGTGGTGCACCGACGCATGCGGCCCCTGCTGCAACAGTTTGCCGAAAGAAACCTGATCCCGGAGAACGCCATGGCGCGATTCGAGGCGGCTATCGTTTCGGCGTTCCGGCTGCGCAACTCGGTGCTTGCCGAGGTGGTGCTGATCGGCATTGTGTATGGGGTCGGTGTCCTGGTCATCTGGCGCCATTACGTCGCACTCGACACGGCGACGTGGTACGCGACCGGGGCAACCGGAGGGTCGGGGCTTTCGCTTGCCGGAATGTGGTTCGGTTACGTCAGTCTGCCGATCTTTCAGTTCCTCTTGTGCCGCTGGTATTTCCGCTTGTTCATCTGGGCGCGCTTTCTCTGGCAGGTGTCGCGCATCGAATTGGGCCTGCTTCCCACGCATCCGGATCGCCTCGGCGGCCTGAGTTTCATTTCCGGACAAATCTATGCCTTCACCGTCCTTGCCGTGGCGCATGGCGCCCTACTGGCAGGCAATCTCGCCAACCGCATCTTCTTCCTCGGGGCCGAACTGCTTCAGTTCAAGCTTGAAATTGCCGTCCTGGTCGTATTTCTGCTGTGCGTGGTTCTCGGTCCGCTGCTGTTTTTTGCGCCACAACTGGCGCAGGCGAAACGCAAGGGTTCCCGCGAATACGGCGTGCTGGCAGAGCGTTACGCGCGCGAGTTCGATGCCAAATGGCTGCGCGACGGTGCACCAGCCGATGAACCCCTGCTTGGCAGTGGGGACATTCAGTCGCTCGCCGATCTGGGCAACAGTTTTCAGGTGGTAAGGGAAATGCGCATCGTGCCGATAAAACGGGACGATCTCCTGCGGCTTGTGGGCGCCACACTGGCACCGATTGTGCCGCTGGCGCTGACCATGATGTCGCTGGAGGAACTGCTGAAAAAACTTTTCGGCGTATTGTTCTAGGGCACTTCGGGCAGGCAATGCCGGCTCACCAGCTCAGGCTTTGTCGCCGTAGATCTCCTTCGGATCCTTCAGCACCGGCTCGACGTCCTGCCAGCCGGAGCTTTCAAGCCGGTTGAAAAAGCAGCTGCGGCGGCCGGTGTGGCAGGCGATGCCGCCAATCTGCTCGATCTTCAGCAGCACGACATCCTTGTCGCAATCGACACGCAGTGCCAGCACTTTCTGCGTATGGCCCGACTCCTCGCCCTTGTGCCAGAGGCGACCGCGCGAACGCGACCAATACACGGCATGGCCGGTTTCGGCCGTCAGTGCCAGGGCCTCGCGGTTCATCCAGGCGAACATCAGCACTTCGCCGCTCACCGCGTCCTGCGCAATGGCGGGAACCAGACCCTGTGCGTCCCACACCACCTCGTCCAGCCATTGGCTGCTCTGCGGTGCGCTCACAAACGCACCTCGATGCCGCGACTGCGCATGTATTCCTTGGCCTGGCGCACGGTGAATTCTCCGTAATGGAAGATGCTCGCCGCCAGCACGGCATCCGCGCGCCCCTGGGTGACGCCGTCGGCCAAGTGCTGCAAGGTGCCGACGCCGCCGCTGGCGATCACCGGAATGCCCACCGCGTCGGCGACCGCGCGCGTCAGCGCCAGGTCGAAACCGGCCTTGGTGCCGTCGCGGTCCATGCTGGTCAGCAGGATTTCCCCGGCGCCCAGACTTTCGACCTGGCGCACCCATGCGATGGCGTCGAGGCCCGTGTTCTTGCGTCCGCCATGGGTGAACACTTCCCAGCGACCGGGCGAGGTCTGCTTGGCATCCACGGCGACCACGATGCACTGCGCACCGACCTTGGCCGAGGCATCGGCGACCAGTTGCGGATTATTCACCGCCGCCGTGTTCATGCTGACCTTGTCGGCGCCGGCATTCAGCAAGCGGCGCACGTCCTCGACCTGGCGCACGCCGCCACCCACCGTGAGCGGGATGAACACCTGCGAAGCGACCGCTTCAACGATGTGCAGGATGATGTCGCGGTCGTCGGAACTGGCCGTGATGTCGAGGAAAGTGATTTCGTCGGCGCCCTGTTCATCGTAGCGGCGCGCAATTTCGACCGGGTCCCCGGCGTCGCGCAGTTCGACGAAATTGATGCCCTTGACCACGCGGCCGGCGTTGACGTCAAGACAGGGAATGATGCGTTTGGCGAGCATGGCCGACGTCAGAGCTTCGAGAGCTTGTCCGCCTCCGCCTGGGCCTTCTTGAAATCCAGCGTACCTTCGTAGATCGCGCGGCCGGTGATCGCGCCGGTGATGCCCTCGCCCTGCACTGCACACAGCGCCTTGACATCCTTCATGCTGGCAATGCCGCCACTGGCGATCACCGGAATGCGCAGCGCCTGTGCCAGCTTCACCGTGGCTTCGATGTTAACGCCGGAGAGCATGCCGTCACGACCGATGTCGGTATAGATCACGGCTTCGACGCCGTAGTCCTCGAACTTCTTCGCCAGATCGACGACATCATGTCCCGTCATCTTCGACCAGCCGTCAACCGCCACCTTGCCGTCCTTGGCATCGAGGCCGACGATGATGTGGCCGGGAAATGCACCGCAGGCATCGTGCAGGAAGCCCGGGTTCTTGACTGCGGCGGTGCCGATGATGACGTAAGTCACGCCATCATCGAGGCAGCGCTCGATCGTATCCAGATCGCGTATGCCGCCGCCCAGTTGCACCGGAATTTCGTCGCCGACTTCGCCGAGAATTGCCTTGATGGCGCTCTCGTTCTTCGGCTTGCCGGCAAAGGCGCCGTTGAGGTCCACCAGGTGCAGGCGTCGCGCACCCTTGCTTATCCAGTGCCGGGCCATGGCCGCAGGGTCTTCGGAGAATACCGTGGCGTCTTCCATTGCGCCCTGTTTCAAGCGGACGCAGTGACCATCCTTTAGATCAATCGCGGGTATCAGCAGCATAGGGAGATATCGAAAGGAGAAATGCCTTGCAGGCGGTCGGATCAGGGAGTCCAGCGCATGAAATTGCCGAGTAGTCGCAATCCGGCCTGGGCGCTTTTTTCCGGGTGAAATTGAACAGCGAAGATGTTAGCGCGGGCAACCGCGCTGGTAAAGGGGATGCCATAGTGGGTCGACCCGGCAATCACCTCCGGACTTTCGGGTTCAACGTAGTAGCTGTGCACGAAATAAAAGCGCGCGCCGTCGTCGATGCCATCCCACAGCGGGTGACCCTCGGCCTGCTGCACCTGGTTCCAGCCCATGTGCGGCACCTTGAGGCGCGTACCGTCGGCTGCCACCATGGCCGCGTGCGGAAAACGCGGGACGCGGCCCGGCAGGATCTCCAGGCCCATGACATCGCCTTCCTCGGCATGGCCGAAGAGCATCTGCAAACCGACGCAAATGCCGAGAAAGGGTTTTTCGGCGGCGGCACGCACCACGGCCAGGCGCAAGCCGCGCGCGGACAGCTCGCGCATGCAGTCCGGCATCGCGCCCTGACCGGGAACCACGACACGATCCGCCGCGGCGATCTCGCCCGCATCGGAGCTGACGCGAACATCGGCCTGCGGGGCAACGTGCTCGATGGCCTTGGCCACCGAGCGCAAGTTGCCCATGCCGTAATCGACTACCACGACCGTGCTCATGCAGGATTTATAGCGAGCCTTTGGTCGAAGGAATGGCACCGGCGGCACGCGGATCGACTTCCACCGCCATGCGCAGCGCGCGGGCAAAGGCCTTGAACACGGTCTCGGCCTGGTGGTGCGAATTGTCACCGCGCAAGGCGTCGATATGCACCGTTATCGCGGCGTGATTGACCAGCCCCTGAAAAAACTCGCGCACCAGATCGACATCGAACTCGCCGATGGTCGCCCGCGTGAAGGGGACGTTGAAGACCAGGCCCGGCCGGCCGGACAGATCCACCACCACGCGCGACAGCGCCTCGTCGAGCGGCACATAGGCGTGCCCGTAACGGCGCAGGCCCTTCTTGTCGCCCCAGGCCCTGGCCAGCGCCTGGCCGATGGTGATGCCGACATCCTCGATGGTGTGATGCGCATCGATGTGCAAGTCGCCCGCCGCTTCGACGGTCAGGTCGATCATGCCGTGGCGCGCGATCTGGTCCAGCATGTGGTCGAAGAAGCCGATGCCGGTGGCGAGTCTGGACACGCCCGCGCCGTCGAGATCGAGGGCGACGCGGATTTTTGTTTCGAGGGTATTGCGCGAGATGTCGGCTTGCCGCATGGCGGTGATGATCAGACAAAGGGTCGAGGCCTGCATGATACCATCGGCACAATAGGCTGTACGTCATGCCTGCACGCTGTGTCCGAACCTCAATCACCCATATCGAACCTGCCATTCTGCATAGCCATGAGCCGCTTCTGGAGCGATGTCGTCAAGGGGCTCAAGCCCTACGTGCCGGGCGAGCAACCCAAGCTCGCCAATCTCGTCAAACTCAACACCAATGAGAACCCCTACGGTCCTTCGCCGCGAGCGCTCGAGGCGATCCGCGCCGCCACCGGCGAATCGTTGAGGCTTTACCCCGACCCGAATGCCGAGCAGCTGAAGCTCGCGATCGGCAAGTATCACGGCGTCGACACGCAGAATATCTTCGTCGGCAATGGCTCGGACGAAGTCCTCGCCCACATCTTTCTCGGTCTGCTGAAACAGGCGCGGCCAATCCTGTTCCCCGATATCAGCTACAGCTTCTATCCGGTGTATTGCGGCTTGTACCAGATTGGCTTCGAAACCATTCCGCTGGCCGACGATTTTTCGATTCAGGTGGACGCCTACACGAAGCCCCATGGTGAAAAATGCGGCGGCATCATTTTCCCCAACCCGAATGCGCCGACCGGCTGCCTGGTGCCCCCGGCCGACATCGAACGCCTGTTGCAGGCCAATACGGATTCGGTAGTGGTGATCGACGAGGCCTATGTCGATTTCGGCGGCGAGAGCGCGATTCCGCTGACCGTCCGCTACCCGAACCTGCTGGTGGTGCAGACGCTGTCCAAGTCGCGCTCGCTGGCCGGCCTGCGGGTCGGCTTCGCCGTCGGCCACGCCGACCTGATCGAGGCGCTGGAGCGGGTCAAGAACAGTTTCAATTCCTACCCGCTGGACCGCCTGGCGATTGCCGGTGCGGTTGCCGCCTTCGAGGACCGCGAGTATTTCGAGCAGACCTGCAAGGCCGTCATCGCGACCCGCGAGAAACTGATCCACGAATTGCAGGCGCTGGGCTTCGAAGTGCTGCCATCAAAGGCCAACTTCATTTTCGCCCGCCATCCGCAACACGATGCCGAAAAGTCGGCGCTGGCGCTACGGCAACGCAGCATCATCGTGCGTCACTTCAAGCTGCCGCGCATCGAGCAGTTCCTGAGGATTACCGTCGGCACCGACCAGCAGTGCGCGGCGCTGGTCGCCGCACTGAAGGAAATCCTCAGGGCTTGATGCGCAGCTCCGCCGACTAAGGTTTGATGCGCAGTTCCGCCGCGCGGGCGTGGGCGGTGAGGCCTTCGCCGTGTGCCAGCGTCGCGGCGATCGGCCCCAGGGTTTGCGCACCCGCCGGCGAAACCTCGATCAGGCTGCTGCGCTTCTGGAAGTCATAGACGCCCAGCGGCGAAGAAAAGCGCGCGCTGCGGGATGTCGGCAGCACGTGGTTGGGACCGGCACAGTAGTCGCCGAGCGACTCGGACGCATAGTGGCCAATGAAGATTGCGCCGGCGTGGCGAATCTTGTCGACCAGCGGCACCGGATCTGCAATCGCGAGTTCGAGATGCTCGGGAGCAATACGGTTGGCCAGCATACAGGCCTCGTCGAGGTCGGCCACCTGGATCAGTGCGCCGCGCCCCTTGAGCGAGGCGGCAATCACCTCGCGACGCGGCATGGTCGGCAAGAGTCTCTCGATACTCGCCGCGACCCGCACGATGAACTCCGCATCCGGACTCAACAGAATCGATTGCGCCAGTTCGTCATGCTCGGCCTGCGCGAAAAGATCGATGGCGACCCAATCCGGATTCGCCGAGGCATCGGCAATGATCAGCACTTCCGATGGTCCGGCCACCATGTCGATGCCGACAGTGCCGAACACGCGGCGCTTGGCCGCCGCCACATAGGCATTGCCGGGACCGACGATCTTGTCCACCTGCGGCATGGTCTGCGTGCCGTAGGCCAGCGCCGCCACGGCCTGCGCCCCACCGATGGTGAACACCCGATCGACGCCGGAAAGACAGGCAGCGGCCAGTACCAGCGCATTCTTCTCGCCGCGCGGCGTGGGCACCACCATGATGACTTCGCCGACGCCCGCCACCGTGGCCGGCAGGGCATTCATCAGCACCGAACTCGGATAGGCGGCCTTGCCGCCCGGCACGTACAGGCCGACACGATCCAGCGGCGTGATCTTCTGCCCGAGCCGGGTGCCGTCTGCTTCCGTGAAACTCCACGATTCGAGCTTCTGCCGCTCGTGATAGGAAGTGACGCGCTGCGCCGCCGCCTCAAGCGCGGCACGCTGGGCGGAAGGGAGTCTGTCGAGCGCTTGCCGCAATTCGCTGCGGGGCAGTTCGAGTTCGGCCATGGTGCCGGCATCGAGCTTGTCGAAGCGACGCGTGTAATCGAGCACCGCGACATCGCCCTCGCTACGCACCCGCTTGAGAATTTCCGCGACGGTCTGCTCGATGGCATCGTCGGTCGAATGATCGAAATGCAGCAGCGCGTCGAGCGTGGTGAGAAAGCCGGCATCACTCGTCGACAATCGGCGGATCATTTGATTGCGCCTTCGATCGCCGCGATGACCGGTTGCAGCAATTCACGTTTCATCTTCAACGCCGCCTGATTGACCACCAGGCGCGAGGAAATGTTCATGATCTCCTCGACCTCCACCAGATTGTTGGCTTTCAGCGTACTGCCGCTGGACACCAGATCGACAATGGCCTCGGCCAAGCCGGCCAGCGGCGCCAGTTCCATCGAGCCGTAGAGCTTGATCAGATCGACATGCACACCCTTGGCCGCGAAGTGTTCACGGGCGACGGTAATGTACTTGGTCGCAATGCGCAAACGGGCGCCTTGCCGAACGGCCGCCGCATAGTCGAAACCGGCCGGTGCCGCCACGCACATGCGGCATTTGGCAATCTTGAGATCGAGCGGTTGATACAGCCCTGCCCCGCCATGCTCCAGCAGCACATCCTTGCCGGCGATGCCCATGTCCGCCGCGCCGTACTGCACGTAGGTCGGCACGTCCGAGGCGCGCACGATGACCACGCGCACGTCGGTGCGATTGGTGCCGATGATCAGCTTGCGCGACTTCTCGGGATCCTCGGCCGGCACGATACCCGCCGCGGCCAGCAGCGGCAGGGTTTCCTCGAAGATGCGGCCCTTGGACAGAGCAATGGTTATTCCACTCATTGGGCTATTTTACCCGTCGAATGTCGGCACCCAATGCCGCCAGCTTTTGCTCGAGTCCCTCGTAGCCGCGGTCGAGGTGGTAGATGCGCTCGATCAGGGTTTGGCCCTGCGCCACCAGACCAGCAATGACGAGGCTGGCCGAGGCGCGCAGATCGGTAGCCATCACGGCAGCGCCATCGAGTTTCGGCCGGCCGGTGACAAATGCCGTATTGCCGTCGATCTTGATGTCGGCGCCGAGCCGGATCAGTTCCACCGCATGCATGAAACGGTTTTCGAAAATCGTTTCGCGCATCACGGCCGTGCCTTCGGCGACGGCGTTGATGGCCATGAACTGGGCCTGCATGTCGGTGGGAAAAGCCGGATAGGGCGCCGTGCGTATGCTCACGGCGGTCAACCGCCGTGGCGCCTTGAGGCGTATCGCGTCGCGCTCGGCGACGATCTCGCAACCGGTATCCATCAGCTTGTCGATCACGGCATCGAGATGGGCGGCCGAGGCCCCGGTCAGGCGTATCTCGCCACCCGTTGCGGCCGCAGCGCAAAGGTAGGTGCCGGTCTCGATGCGGTCAGGCATGATGCGATGGCTTGTGCCGTGCAAGGCGTCGACGCCCTGGATGCGGATCACGTCGCCGCCGGCACCCGAAATGCGCGCGCCCATGGCGACCAGGCAATTGGCGAGATCGACCACTTCCGGCTCGCGCGCCGCGTTTTCGATCACGGTTTCGCCCTGGGCGAGGCAAGCCGCCATCATCAGGTTTTCGGTCCCGGTGACCGTCACCATGTCGGTGAACAAGCGGGCTCCCTTCAACCGCGTGGCGCGGGCATGCACATAGCCCTGCTCGACGGCGATTTCGGCGCCCATCGCGGTCAGTCCCTTGATGTGCTGGTCCACCGGCCGCGCACCGATGGCGCAGCCGCCGGGCAGTGAAACCCGAGCTTCACCGACGCGGGCGACCAGGGGCCCCAGCACCAGGATCGAGGCGCGCATGGTTTTCACCATTTCGTAGGGCGCCACGGCATTGTTCAGCCCCGAGGCATCCAGCGTCACCGTGTCGCCGGCGCCGACTCTTGCTGCCTCGCGCGTAACCTTGACGCCCATTTGCGCCAGAAGCTTCAACATCGTGCCGATGTCGTTGAGGTGCGGCACATTGGTGAATGTCACCGGATCCTTCGTCAGCAGCGCCGTGCACAGTAGTGGCAGGGCAGCGTTTTTCGCGCCGGAAATGGCCACCTCACCCGAAAGCGGAATGCCCCCCGCGATCAGCAGTTTATCCATTGGCTTTCCATTCCTCCGGGGTCAGTGTCTGCATCGACAGGGCGTGCAGTTCGCCCGAATCGAAACGCGTCTTGAGGATGGCATTGATGCGCTGTTGTCGCTTGACGCGGTTCAGGCCGGCAAACTCGCTGCTGACGATGACGGCGGCGAAATGATGGCCGTCGCCCTCTACGGCAAGATGCTCGCAGGGTAGACCGGCAGCGATCCAGGTTTCGATTTGTTTGGGGTCAAGCATGATGGTTTGCCTCCTCAGGCGCGCAGCTTGTAGCCGCGCTTCAGCAGATTCAATGTAAATATGGTCAGCACCGCAAGGCAAACGCCAACCACGGCAAGGCTCAACCACGGCGAGGCGTCGGAGACGCCGAAGAAACCGTGGCGAAAACCGTCGATCATATAAAAAACCGGGTTCCAGTGCGATACCTGCTGCCAGAAAGGCGGCAATGAGTTGATTGAATAAAACACGCCGGAAAGGAAAGTCAGCGGCATGATCAGGAAGTTCTGGAATGCGGCGAGCTGATCGAATTTGTCGGCCCAGATGCCGGCGATCACGCCCAGACTGCCGAGGATCGCACCGCCCATCAGGGCGAAGACGAGAATCCACAGGGGTTCGGCAAACGTCAGCGGCGAAAACCAGAAAGTGGCCAGCAGGACGCCCGCCCCCACGACGAAGCCGCGCACCACTGACGCCAGAACATAGGCAAGGAAGAACTCGAGATAGGAGATCGGCGGCAACAGGACGAAGACGATGTTGCCCGTGACCTTCGACTGGATCAGCGACGACGATGAATTGGCAAAGGCGTTCTGCAATACCGACATCATCACCAGGCCGGGAATCAGAAATGCGGTGTATGCAATGCCATGCACCTTCACATGACCTTCCAGCACATGGGAAAAAATCAGCAGGTAGAGCAGCGAGGTAAGCACGGGTGCAGCGACGGTCTGGGAGCCGACCTTCCAGAAACGCAGCACTTCCTTGTAGAGCAGGGTGGAAAAGCCGTTACCCATGTCAGTTCACCGGCGCCTCTGTCTGGCCCTGCATGACGCGGATGAAGACCTCTTCGAGATCCGGCTTGCCGATCTCGAGATCATCTATCCGGCAGCCCGCGGCACGTATCCGAGCCAATAGCGGTTCGACTTCGTCGAACGCATCAAAGGGAAAAGACCACCAGCCGCCGCTTTGAGCGGCGCCGCGAACCAGATCCACAGGCATCTCGCCATGACTGCGCAGGCGCAGGGTATGGGTCGAAAATCGGCGCAACAGCCTGGCGGTAGTATCGAGCGCGACGACGCGTCCGGACTGAAGCATGGCAATCCGGCCGCACAGGCTCTCGGCTTCTTCAAGGTAATGCGTGGTCAGTACGATGGTATGTCCCGCTTCGTTCAGGCGACGGATGAAAGCCCACAAGGTCTGTCGCAGCTCGACGTCGACCCCCGCCGTCGGTTCGTCGAGCACGATCACCGGCGGGCGATGCACCAGGGCCTGGGCGACCAGTACGCGACGTTTCATGCCGCCGGACAGCATGCGCATGTTGGCGTTGGCCTTGGACGTCAAACCCAGGTTTTCGAGGATCTCGTCTATCCACGCATCGTTGCCGCCGATGCCGAAGTAACCGGACTGAATCTTGAGAGATTCACGCACCGTAAAGAAAGGATCGAATACCAGTTCCTGGGGCACTACTCCCAGATGGCGGCGCGCAGCGCGGTAGTCCGACTGAACATCGTGACCCATGACGCTGAGGCTGCCGGCATCGGCGCGCACCAGTCCGGCCAAGGCTGAAATCAGGGTGGTCTTGCCGGCGCCATTGGGTCCCAGCAAGCCGAAGAATTCCCCCTGCTGAACCTCGAGATCGACGCCGTCCAAGGCCCGGACGTCGCCAAAACACTTGGAGACCTGCTGAATGCGGATCGCAGCGGACATTGCGCCAACCCGAAGGTTGCAGTCAGAGCTTGTGCTGCGGAAGAAGGTCTGCAACGCCGTAGACGGCGGCGAGGCTCAACAGATTCTGCGGCAGATTCAGGAGACGCAGGGTTTTCCCTGCGGCATTGGCTGCTCGCGTCCAGCCAAAGACCACGGCCAGGCAAGAGGAATCCATTTCGGTCACTGCAGCGAGATCGAATGCCGAAGCATGGCCTGCAATAGCCTCTTCACCTTCGGCAAGCAGTGCAGTGGCAACCGACAGGGTCATCGGGCCCGACACCTCGGCGCAATCACCGGTGATGCGAATCATGTGGCGAAGCCGGATTATGCGGAAGTCAAACGACGGCGCGAGGCAACGTCGTTCATTTCTTTACGGACGCCGCGTCGCCTGACTTGTTCTTCGTCTGCAACAGTTTGATCAGGCCGTCGATACCGCTATTTCTTACCTCGGCTGCAAAGGATTCGCGGTAATTGGTGACGATGCTGATTCCGCCGACTTCGATATCGTAGACCTTCCAGCCTGCTGGTGATTTTTCAAGCCAGTAATCCAGTTCAATATTCTTGCCGGCACCCGCCTGCTTGATCTCGGTGCGGACCCTGACATCGGTCTCCCCGGCCTTGAGCGCGAAGGGCTTGTAATGGACGGTCTGATTCTTGTACTCGGTCAGGGCCTTGGCGTAGGTGCGCACCAGCAGGGCGTGAAACTCGTCGGTCAGGGTCTTCTGCTGCGCCGGACTGGCCTGCCGCCAGTCGCGCGCCATCGCCAACTGGGTCATGCGCGTGAAGTTGAAGTTCGGCAAAACCTTGGTCTCAACCAGGTCGATCGCTTTCTTGGTGTTGCCGGACTGGATATCCCTGTCCTTGCGGACAATGTCGAGCACCTCTTCGGTGACGGTCTTGACCAGCACATCGGGGGCGACTTCCTGAGCCAGGACAGTCGTTGAGATCAGCAAGCCGCTGAAAAATGCAAACAGAAATTTCATTGGGGTTTCCTGAGATTACTGGGACTGAGGGCAACACGCATCGCAGCGCGATACTATTTTGCTTCCGCCGTCTCCGTGCGTGCTACCAGCACCGGGGAGACGGGGACAACGGAATCTGCGCTGGCTTGCGGTTCGACAGTTCCCGCTTCCGCCCTTGCCGGGCGTTCCACTTGTTCAGCATCCGCCTCGGGTTCGCGCGGCGCGTTGCCGTCGTATATCAGGTTGCGGCGACGCTGAAGATAAGCGTCGCGTATGTAGGAATATTTGTCCAGCGCGGCTTCCTCGACCACCTTGTCGGCAGGCAGGAGATTGGCCCGGTCGTTCACCGCACGCAGCACGAGCGAAACGTTCCGGGCTGCATTCGGATGGACATGAGTCACCGGATCGGCTGCGACATCAAGGATGAGGCCTACCGTGTCACGTGCCGTACGCGGCCCGAAAACCGGAATCACCACATACGCTCCGCTGCCGACACCCCAGCGGCCGAAAGTCTGGCCGAAATCCTCATTATGCTTTTCCAGGCCAACGTCCGAGGCAATATCAAAAGTACCGAGCAGACCGATGGTGGAATTGATCACAACCCGGCCCAGATCGCTGAATGCCTCTGGTGCCTTGCCCTGCAGCAGGTTATTCACGCCAATGAGAAGATCGGCAATATTGCCGAAGAAATTGGTGACACCAGTTCTGACGGGCGATGGCAGCGCTGCCTCATAGCCGGTAGCAACCGGCTTGATGATGGCCGAATCGAGCCCCTCGTTGAAGGCGAACATGGCTCGATTGAAGCCCTCGATCGGATCCTTGGGACTTCCCGAAGTTGCGCATCCGGCCAGCAAGCCGGCGGCGGCAAAAGCCAGGGCGAGGGATTTGATGCGGGCAGGCAGCATGGTCTTCATTCTTTTTCAGGCACCCGTTGTTGACTACTTCTTACCGCCATCCTCGGCGGCCTTGTTGAACATGAACTGGCTGATCAGTTTCTCCAGAACCACTGCCGACTGGGTTTTCTTGATCGTATCACCCGCTTTAAGCATGGCCGTATCACCACCGACTTCAAAACCTATGTACTGCTCACCCAGCAAACCCGACGTGTTGATCGTCGCAAAGGTATCGCGCGGAAACTTGTAGCGGGAGTCCACCTGGATGGTTACCACGCCGAGATACGCCTCGGGATCGAAACGAATCTCCGTCACGCGCCCCACCACGACACCGGCACTCTTGACCGCACCACGCACCTTCAGGCCCCCGATGTTATCAAATTTGGCGTAGATCGGATAAGTTTCCCCGCTACTTGATGATGCCAGATTGCCCACCTTGAGGGCTAAAAACAACAGTGCACCCAGTCCGACGGCAACAAAAAATCCGACCCAAAGGTCAAGTGTAGTACGACTCATGTCATGTCCCTGTAAACATGAAGGCGGTGAGAATGAAATCTGCGGCCAGAATGGCCAGCGACGATGTTACAACGGTACGCGTGGTTGCCCCGGAAACCCCTTCGGCGGTTGGTTCCGCATCATAACCCTCGAATACCGCGACCCAGCTGACGATGATACCGAAGACGAAACTCTTGATCACTCCATTGAGGACGTCCTCGCGAAAATCCACCGAAGCCTGCATTTGCGACCAGAACGAGCCCTCATCGACTCCAATCAGTTGCACGCCGATCAGATAACCGCCAAAAACACCCATCCCGGAAAACAGGGCTGCCAGCAGCGGCATTGAAATCACGCCCCCCCAAAAGCGCGGCGCCACGACGCGGGCGATGGGATCAACCGCCATCATTTCCATGGCGGAAAGCTGCTCGGTGGCCTTCATCATGCCGATTTCGGCCGTTATCGCAGAACCGGCGCGACTGGCAAACAGCAGCGCCGAGACCACGGGCCCCAGTTCGCGCACCAGCGACAATGCCACCAGAACGCCAAGTGCCTCGGTCGAGCCATAGCGCGCCAGGGTGTCATAACCCTGCAAACCCAGCACCATGCCTACAAACAGACCGGAAACCAGAATGATGATCAGGCTCAGGACGCCGGTAAAGTAGACTTCCCGTATCGTCAGGTTCAGACGCCGCAGCGACGTTCCCGAGCGCAACATGATCGCCAGAAAAAAACGGCTGGCGTAACCCAGGCGCCAGATACGGGAACTGAACTGCTGGCCCAGTCCGCGCAGCGCCCTTGCAAATCCATTATCCACGTCGAGTCGCTCTTTCCATCAGTTCTTCGCCATAGGGACGGGCCGGATACTGGAACGGCACCGGTCCATCGGCCTCCCCCCAGATAAATTGATGCACATAGGGCACCGTGGAGCGCTTCATCTCTTCCGCCGTGCCTTCCGCAACGATCTTTCCTTCGGATACAAAATACACGTAGTCAACTATCCTCAACGACTCCTGCACGTCGTGCGTCACTACGATGGAACTGGCACCCAGGGCATCGGTCAGCTTGCGAATGAGTTCGCCCACAATCGACAGCGAAATCGGATCGAGACCGGCGAAGGGCTCGTCATACATGATCAGCATCGGATCAAGGGCGATCGCCCGCGCCAGAGCTACCCGGCGCGCCATGCCGCCGGAAAGTTCGGTCGGCATCAGGCTGTGAGCGCCGCGCAATCCCACCGCGTGCAGTTTCATGAACACCAGATCGCGAATCATGGTTTCCGTCAGATCCGTGTGCTCACGCATCTGAAAGGCGATGTTGTCATAGACCGACATGTCGGTAAACAAGGCTCCGAACTGGAACAGCATTCCCATCCGCCGACGCAAGGCATACAGACCATCGGCATCCAATTCGTGCACGACCTGCCCGCCGACCCGCACCTCGCCTGAGGTCGGCTTCAGTTGACCGCCTATGAGGCGCAGCGTAGTGGTCTTGCCGCAACCCGAAATCCCCATCACCGCAACAACCTTGCCGCGCGGAATCGTCATGTTGATCCCGGTCAGAACCGGCCGGCTATCGTAGGTGAAGTTCAGATCGCGGATTTCGACGAGGGATTCCTGGGACATGTTCACACCGGGAATCCCGGTCCAATTCACAGCGGACGATTCTAGCAGAATCAGGTCCGGCATCAATCGCGCCAGCCGGCAAAGATCGGGGTAAACCCTATCCACAAGCGGAATTGGCGTCCGCCGGTTTCCGCTATGATGCGGCTATCCTCAACTTACCCAGGCCTAGCCAAGTCTTTGACCTCGCCCACCGGCAAAACCGAACTGCTGATTGTCGACGATGATCCGCTGATCACCGACACGCTGGGCTATTTTCTCGGCCGTGACTACGCGGTCGCCACTGCCTCAACCCGTGCTGAAGCCGTCGGACTGTTGCGCGACGGGACGCATGGCCCAGCTCTGGCTCTGATTGATCTCGGCCTGCCACCCACACCCCACCGGCCGGATGAAGGCTTTGCCCTGATCGCGGACATACTCGCGCATGCGCCGGAAACCCGCATCGTAGTGCTTTCGGGCCAAAGCGACGAACTCAACGCGCGCCATGCGCGAGCGCTCGGAGCGACAGAATTCGTCGCCAAACCGGCCGACCCGGAATATCTGCGCAATCTCATCGGGCGAGTGTTGTCTTTTAGAGACACTTCGACCGAGATAGATGATGGCCTGATTGGCGAAAGCGCCCCTCTGCAGAAGTTGCGCGCGCAGCTCAGGCAATTCGCCCGTTCGCCGTTTCCGGTGCTGATCGAAGGCGAATCCGGCAGCGGCAAGGAACTTGCGGCTGCCGCCCTGCACCGACTCTCCGAGCGGGCGGCGAATCCCTACCTGGCGCTGAACTGCGCCGCGATCTCGCCGAGTCTTGTCGAGGCGACGCTATTCGGCCACAGCAAGGGCGCGTTTACTGGCGCCAGCGGGCCGCGGGCCGGCTACTTCGAAGAAGCATCCGACGGCACGCTGTTTCTCGATGAAATCGGCGAACTTCCCCTCGACCTGCAACCGAAACTGCTGCGTGTGCTGGAGAACGGCGAGTTCCAGCGCGTTGGCGAGACGCAGGCCCGACATTCATCCGCGCGCATCATCACCGCCACCAATCGCGACCTGAAGAAGGAGGTCCGCGAAGGGCGCTTCCGCGCCGACCTCTACCACCGGCTTTCGGTGTTCACCATCGCGATTCCGGCTCTGCGCGATCTCGGCGACGATCGCATCCGGCTGCTTGAGCATTTTCGCGCCATCTACGCGACCCAGGCCAATCTGCCGCCATTCCGACTCGGCGCGACTGCCGCCGAACGTCTGCTTGCCTATGGATTTCCCGGCAATGTGCGTGAACTGCGCAACATCGCAATCCGCCTTACAACCAAATTTGCAGACAAGGAAGTCGGCCTTGATGACCTCGAGGCCGAACTGGATCTTGCCAATGAAGCGCCGGTCGCCGGCGTCCTGCCAGCGCCGACTTCGACGAGCAGGGCCGAGCTTGTGGCAATTGCGCGGGGAGACATCCAGAGTCGTCGCGACTTTGATCTGGACGCCACGCTCCAGCTTTGGGAGGATGCCTATATAGAAGCCGCACAGCAGCTTGCCCATGGCAACCTGAGCCAGGCGGCCCGATTGCTCGGCGTAAATCGCACCACGCTTTACAATCGGATCGATACGCTGGAGCGCGCGAGAAGCGCACCACCCCGCAATGAGCGACCGGACTGAAGAACGACCGACACCATGTACCTGGAACACTTCGGCCTCAACGAACCGCCCTTCCGCATCACCCCCCATACCGACTTCTTCTTTGACGGAGCCAATCGCGGCGCAACGCTTGACGCCTTGATCTACGCCATCACCCACGATGAAGGCATTGTCAAGGTCAGCGGTGAAGTCGGTAGCGGAAAAACCATGCTCTGCCGCGTACTGATGGAGCGGCTTCCCCAAAATGTCACGATCATCTACCTGGCCAACCCGTCCCTCTCGCGTGACGACATTCTCTATGCCATCGCCGATGAACTGCGCCTGAACATACCCGACAATGCCAGGTCGTCGGTGGTCATGCGCGCCTTGCACGATCATCTGATCAAATCCTATGGCGAAGGCCGGCAGGTGGTCGTGCTGATTGACGAAGCCCACGCCATGCCGGTGGAAACGCTCGAGGAAATCCGCCTGCTGTCGAACCTCGAGTCCAATCGCAGCAAGCTCTTGCAGTTGGTGCTATTCGGTCAGCCCGAACTGAATGACATCCTCGCCCGTCCCGACATGCGACAGCTCAAGGAGCGCATCACCCACAACTTCGGCCTGGAGCCGCTGGTGCGCGAGGACATCGATCACTATCTGGAATTCCGCATGCGCGCTGCGGGTTATCGTGGCCCCAGCGTGTTCGCTCCGCCAGCGCTGAAAATGATCGAGCAGAGCTCGCTCGGCCTCACGCGTCGCATCAATATTCTCGCCGACAAGGCCCTGCTGGCCGCCTTTTCGTCGGGCAGCCACCAGATCGGTTCCAAGGAGATAAAAGCCGCGATCCACGACTGCGAATTCAGCGATGCTACGTACGGAGGCAAGCCGACAAGAAAGAACCAGGCCCTCTGGGTCGGCGCAATCCTCGCGACAGGCATCCTGGCGGGTATCGTCTGGCTGTACTTGTCGCCAACCACCAACGTCGGTTCCGGGGCGATAACGACCGGCGCCCCCGCGGCACCTGCCACCACCGCAGGCGCAGCAGCCCCTGCCGTACCAGTCGCCGGCACCGAAGCTGCCGCAGCTTCGGCCGCAGCCGGCGCCCCATCGACCGCGCCGCAACTGCCGGCATCTCCGCCGCCGGCCCCACCGACAGCCGCGCCGGATGTTCCGGCACCCGCATCACCGCTCACCGCCGCGACCCCAATGCCCGCGGCACCCTCGTCAGGCGCTCCATCTGCCTCGGCCGTTTCCGTAGCCCCCGCTCCGTCTGCCGCCCCGGGAACGCCAACGGCAGAGCCGGCCACGAAGACGGACGCCACCATCCCCGCAGCGCCGCAACCGCTCAAACCAAAAGTCGGACCGCTGACCCGCGAACGACTGGAAGCCGGACATGCCTGGTTGGAACAATTGCCGGATGATCGCTGGTTCATACAGGTATTCGCTACAGACGCCAGTCAGCATGCCGAAGTCGAAACACTGCTGCGCCGCCTGTCATCGAGCAAACCTGATATGGACAACATTCATGTCTATTATTCTGACCTCAGCGGCAAGCCGCGCCTGGGAGTGATGTACGGAGATTACCCGTCAAGAGTGGCCGCATCTGCTGCCATCCGCGCGTTGCCCAAGCCCCTGCGCGCGAACCAACCCTACCCGCGCAAGATCGCGCGACTGCGCTGATATCGGCATGACCCTGAGAACTGAGCTACCTCACTCCATCAAATCATTGACTTGCGCCGTAAACATAATGTGTTATGCTAAATTCAATGTGCCCATCAGATCGGGGATTCGTTTGCGCCCATTAATGATTTCACCCTTAGCCACTGCGCTGGCCGCAAGCCTGATGATTACGGCCTGCGGCGGCATTCCGCCGAAGCCGCCGTCAGCAAACCACATCCGTGCCGAAGGTCTCGCCACCCCGAATCCCGACATCCCGCCGCCGGTCGCCACCACGGTGATGCTTGCGCGTCCGAAGGCGGCGGCAAAAACCGAGTCCTACTCGGTGTCCGTGCGCAACATTCCGGTCCAGGACCTGCTGTTCGCCCTGGCTCGCGACGCCAAGCTCAACGTAGACATTCATCCCGGAATCAACGGCGTAGTTACCATCAACGCCATCGATCAGACGCTGCAGCAGATCCTGTCACGAATTTCGAAGCAGATCGACATGCGCTGGGAACTGGATGGCCCCAATCTGGTGGTCATGCCCGATTCGCCCTTCCTGCGCAACTACAAGATCGACTACGTCAATATGTCACGCGACGTGAGCGGCACAAATTCGATCAACACCCAGATTGCATCGACCAGCACCGGCGCGACCGGCGCAAGCTCAGGAAGTGGCGGCGGCAACAACTCGACCACGTCCGTGACCAGCAAAGCCAAAAACGACTTCTGGCAGTCACTGGAAAAGAACCTGAAAGACATACTGCATGAGACCGACAAGATTCTGCCGGAGGGATCCAGTGAAACCGTCATCGAGCGCTCGGACCAGCAGGCCACCACCGGCACCGGTGCGCAAGGCGGGCAGTCTGCCGGGTCAGGCAGGGCATCTGGCGCTACCACCAGCCTCGCCGGCAGCCCCAATGCCGCCAGCCTGCAACAGCAGGGCACTACGGTGGTCAAGCGCACCACCTTCCGCGAAGCCGCTTCCATCATCGTGAACGCTGACGCCGGCGTGGTCGTGGTGCGCGCCACCTCGAGGCAGCATGAGAAAGTTCAGGAATACCTGGACATGACGCTCACCAGTGCACGGCGCCAGGTGATCATTGAAGCCACCATCGCCGAAGTCAATTTGAACGACAAGTACCAGCAAGGCATCCAGTGGTCGAGCCTGCGTTCCCTGCGTCCCGGGCCGCCCTCGGCAGGATTTTCAATGGTCCAGAGGACTGGCGGCGGGGCACTTTCGCCGCTGCCCTCGGTCACCGATGTGACTAGCGCCGGCCTGCCTTTTCTGCTGAACTATGTCTCGCCGGGGCTGGGCATTGTGGCCACCCTTTCGATGCTGGAAACCTTCGGCAACGTCAAGGTCCTGTCCAGCCCGAAAATGAGCGTGCTCAACAACCAGACGGCAATGCTCAAAGTAGTCAATAACATTGTTTATTTCAACATCAAGACCGATTCGGCCGTGACAACCGGCAACACGACTTTCCCCCCCGTCCAGACGGCCACGGCGCAGTCGGTTGCGGTGGGCCTGGTCATGAGTGTCACGCCCCAGGTCAGCGAGAATGGATCCATCCTTCTGAATGTGAGGCCATCGATCTCGAGAATCTTGAGCTACGTTGACGATCCTTCGAATTCGGCCAACAAGGTGCCACAAATTCAGACCCGTGAAATGGAGTCCGTGCTCCGGCTCTCCGACGGCGAAATCGCCGTCATGGGGGGGCTGATGTCCGATGAAATCAACAACACGACCGATACCGTGCCCGGCATTTCAAAGTTCCCGGCGCTCGGCGCGCTTTTCAATTCGCACAACGACACCACCACCAAAACTGAGCTGGTCATTTTTCTCAAACCCACTGTCATCCGCGATCCGAGCATCAACGGCGACTACCGCAGCTTCCGTGACCATCTGCCGGCCAAAGGTTTCTTCGGCAACAACCCCGGTCCGGAGCAACTGCAATTATTCGGAACGTCCGGAGCCGGCCCGCAATGAGCCTTTTGATGGATGCCCTGAAGAAGGCCGAACTGGCCAAGCGTCAGGGCCAAGGAGAGGTTGCGAGCGACTCGGCCGGACAGGAGGCTGCTGCTGGGCTGACGCTTGAGCCGATGATCGACTCAGCAATCCAGACCGCGCCGGCCGTCAGCGTGCCATCCGCCGCCAACCTGTCTCCCCAGGCTCTGGCGTCGCACCTCGAAGAACTTGACACGCGTTTTCTGGCGGAAGCCAAAGAGGCGGCGACCGCGCGATCGAAAGCGCAGGTAGCGTCTGCGTCCTCCGTCATGGCCGTTGAGCCTGCCGCCCAACAACCTGCGGGCGGCAGCAAGTCGCCACGCATGGCGGACGCCACTGATGCCCGCCGGCCACAAGTGGAAAGGACCGCACCGGAAGACAGGTCAGCCGCACAAAACCTCTTCGCCGCGAAACAGGCCGACAAGCCGCCGGCGCGGAAAGCCTTTGCGATCGCAGTCGGCACCATCACGGTCCTGTCGATCTGCGCCATCGGCGGATATTTCTGGTGGCAATTACAGCCGAAGACGTCCCTCCTCGCGGTCCGCACTGCGCCGCCGGCCGCAATTCCGGCGCCGGTTGCCGTACCGCCAGCGCCGACACTGGCCGCCGCGCCTGCCGCCCCCATGATCGGCACATCGAGCGTCCCCGGTCCTGCAAATCCGGCTGCCAAGGACAAGGACGAAGATGATGAAGTCGCGACTGTCGCGGCCAGGACGCCGGCCCAGCCTCGCCGTGCACGTCCGGCTCCAACGCGGGAACCTGACACGGACAGCCCGGTTCGCCTCACCAAGGCGCCCTTGAAGGTCAACCCGGCCCTGCTTCGCGGCTTCGATGCGTTCAACCGGGGTGACATGGAGTTGGCCCAGCTCGAATACGAACGCGCGCAGAAGTCCGACCCGCGCAACACCGATGCCATGCATGGCTTGGCAGCGATCGCCGTGCGTCAGGGCCGCCACGACCAGGCCGATTTGCTGTACCGGCGCATCATCGAGGCCGACCCGCAGGACACAGTGGCGATGTCAGCCCTGATCAACAGTCGCACACAGATCGATCCCGGTGCCGCCGAAAGCCGACTGAAGTCGCTGTCGGCGACCCAGCCCGACCTCGCGGCACCCCAGTTTGCGCTCGGCAATCTGTATGCACGCCAAGGCCGCTGGAATGAGGCGCAGCAGGCCTATTTCAGCGCTTACGGCGCCGAGCAGGACAATCCCGACATTCTCTACAATCTGGCCATCAGCCTCGAGCACCTGCGCCAGAACAGGCTTGCCGCACAATACTACGGCCTGGCAATCGCCGCCGCACAGAGCCGGCCTGCCGGCTTCGACCGGGCACAGGCAACGGCACGACTGCAGGCACTGCAGCGCTGACGGACCCAACCGGCCAAGCGCGGCATTGTGTAGGGGGCAGCCTGCTGGCGACGTGCAAGTATTTCGCAAGCTCGTTTCTACGACTGGAATCCACGGCCGCAGTGCTTGAGGCGGATAATGCCATTTCGCCTCCTGTTTTCCATGCCTTGGGGCTTGCCCTCGCAGGCAGATGCGGGATAATGATGCTCGTATGAATTCGCCACCCAGCCGCCGCCCCATTGGCCAGATTCTCATCACGCAAGGCGTGATCAGCGAGGATCAGCTGCGCATTGCACTGCTGGAGCAGATGAAGTCCAACCAGCCGGTTGGCAAGCTGCTGGTTGCTCTGGGTTTCGTCTCTGAAGCCACACTGCGCGACGCATTGGGGGAGTCGCTCGGTCACAAGCCCGTCGACCTGTCCAATTCGATCATCGATGCCGATGCCTTGCGCCTGGTACCGCGCGAACTGGCCAAGCGGCATTTGCTTCTGGCGCTGAGCTATTCGCGACACGAGCAGCGGCTCACCATCGCCATCGCCGATCCGAACGACATCGTCGCCCTGGACAAGCTGCGGACGCTGATCCACCCGGAATTGCTGATCGAGACCCTGATTGCCGGGGAATCGGAAATCGCCCGCGCCATCGACCAGTATTACGGCCACGAACTCTCGATCGACGGCATCCTGCATGAAATCGAGACCGGCGAGATCGACTACCGCAGCCTGTCGGCGTCGCTTGACGAATACAGCCAGCCGGTCGTGCGCCTGGTGGATGCGCTGCTCACCGACGCCGTCAAGCACGACGCCTCGGACGTGCACTTCGAGCCGGAAGCCAACTTCCTGCGCATCCGCTATCGCATCGACGGCATCCTGCGCCAGATCCGCGCCCTGCATAAAACCTACTGGGCGGCCATGGCGGTGCGCATCAAGGTGGTGAGCGGCATGAACATCGCCGAAACCCGCGCACCGCAGGATGGCAGGATCTCGATCAACATCAGCGGCCGCCCCGTCGATTTCCGGGTCGCCTCGCAACCGACCATCCACGGCGAAAACATCGTGCTGCGCATCCTCGACCGGCAGAAGGGCATTGTGCCGCTCGACCGCCTGGGCCTGGATGACCACCAGATGACAATGATGAAGTTGATGGTGGCGCGCCCCGAAGGCATCATCCTGGTCACCGGCCCCACCGGTAGCGGCAAGACCACCACGCTGTACTCGGTGCTCAACCACATCAATGAAGAGGGAGTGAACATCATGACCCTCGAAGATCCGGTCGAGTATCCGATGGCCATGATCCGCCAGACCTCAGTGGCGGAATCCGCCAAGCTGGATTTTGCCAATGGCATCCGTTCCATGATGCGCCAGGATCCGGACATCATTCTGGTCGGCGAGATCCGCGATTCCGACACGGCCGAGATGGCCTTTCGTGCGGCCATGACCGGCCATCAGGTGTTTTCCACCCTGCATACCAATTCGGCGCTGGGCGCGATCCCGCGTTTGCTCGACATCGGCGTGCTGCCGGACATCATGGCCGGCAACATCATCGGCATCATTGCCCAGCGTCTGTTGCGGCGCCTGTGCACGCATTGCCGCAAGCCTTATCCCGCCGAGTCGCACGAATGCAAGCTGATGGGTGTCGCCAACGGCCAGCCGGCGCCCATTCTCTACCGCTCGGCCGGCTGCGACCATTGCGAATACCAGGGCTATCGCGGCCGCATCGCAATAATGGAAATGTTGCGACTCGATCACGATCTTGACGATCTCATCGCCCGCCGCTCTACCCAGCGCGAAATTCGCCGCCTGGCGCACGAAAAGGGTTTCCGCCCCCTGGCGGAAGACGGTCTGCGGCGTGTACTCGACGGCTCCACCTCGATCGAAGAAGTCGGTCGCGTCATCGACCTGACGGAGCGCATGTAAGCGTTCCGCAGCACGGCGCGCCCGCAAGCAACCTCGCACGCATCCCAACCATGGCCCTCTATGCATACAAGGCGATGAACGCCGCCGGCAGAACGGTGATGGGCCGCCTGGACGCCATCAACGTGATCGATCTCGAAATGCGCCTGAAGCGCATGGACCTCGACTTCATCAATGGCGATACGGTGAAGCAGGGCGGCCTGATGAACCGCGCCAAGATCAGCCGTCCGGAACTGATCAATTTCTGCTTCCACCTGGAACAACTCGCGCGAGCCGGTGTTTCCCTGATCGAAAGCCTGACCGACTTGCGCGACAGCATCGAAAATCCGCGCTTTCGTGAGGTCATCGCCGGCATGATCGAAAGCATCGAAGGCGGCAAGACGCTCTCGCAGGCACTCGCCGAAAATCCGCAGACCTTCGACGGGGTAATGGTCAGCCTGATCCGCGCCGGCGAAGAAACCGGTGCCTTGCCGCAGGTGCTCAACAATCTGCTTGAATCGCTCAAGTGGCAGGACGAACTCGCGGCCCACACCAAGAAGCTCGTCATGTACCCGGCCTTCCTCGGCACCGTCGTGGTTGCCATCACCATGTTCATGATGATCTACCTGGTGCCCAAGATGGCCGGCTTCATCCGCAACATGGGGCAGGAACTGCCCATGCAGACCAAGATACTCATCGCCACCTCCGAGTTTTTCGTCGGCTACTGGTATGTCGTGATCGGCCTGCCGCTGATCCTTGCCGCCATTGCCGCCTTTCTGGTCAGCACCAATCCGGCAGCGCGCTACCGGTTTGACGACATCAAACTGCGTCTGCCCTATATTGGCGAGATTCTGCGCAAGATCATCCTGTCCCGCTTCGCTTCGGTATTTTCCATGATGTATTCTTCGGGTATCACCATTCTCGACTCGATCAAGGCAACCGAAGACGTGGTCGGCAACCTCGTCATCAAGGAAGGCCTGGAAAAGGTCGGCGCACTGATTGCCGAAGGCCAGAACGTGACGGTGGCCTTCCAGAATGCCGGGATGTTCCCGCCGTTGGTGCTGCGCATGCTGCGTGTGGGTGAAAACACCGGGCAACTGGATACGGCGCTAACCAATGTCAGCTATTTTTACAATCGCGACGTACGCGAGTCCATCGAAAAGGTGCAAGCCATGATCGAACCGGTCATGACAGTAACCATCGGCGTCATTCTCGGCTGGATCATGATGGCCGTGCTGGGTCCGATCTACGACATCATCACCAAAATGAAAACATGACCGCCAAGCGCATACTTCTTCTCGACGGTCCGATCCTCACGGCGCATTACTGGAGCGCCGGCCACGTCAAGATCGAGGGCGAATTCAGCGCTGAACCGGTAGGCATGGAGGCACTGGCCGCCTATCTGAAGAAGCATCGCACCAGCATTTTTTACCTGCTGGCAGATGTCGCCGAAGAAGGCTTCCAGCTCGAGGACCTGCCCTATGTGCAGGGCGGAGACCGCAATGCTCTCTTGCAGCGACGACTGAGCCAGTATTACTACAACACCCCCTTGTCGGCCGCCATATCGCTGGGCCGCGCGCCGATCGGCCGACGCGATGAAAAGATACTCTTTGCCGCGCTCACCCGTGTCGAGACCTTTACTCCCTGGCTGGATACGCTGCGCGAAACGGAAGCCAACCTTGCCGGGGTTTATTCAGTCCCCCTGGTGCTTGCCGGATGCGCCAGCGAACTACTGGGCGGCGGACCGGTTCTGTTCGTCACGCTGACCCGCGGCGGGGTGCGGCAAAGCTTCTTCGACCAAGGCAAGCTGCATTTCTCGCGGCTGTCGCCACTCGCCACCAAAAGCCTCGACGAAGTCGCCCGGACCAGTGCCAACGACTCGGCCAAGATATTTCAGTATCTCCTCGCCCAACGTCAGATTCCGCGTGGCGCCCCCCTGCGCACCATGGTCATGGCGCACGCCGGGCAGATACCGGCACTGGAGGAATTCTGCCTCAGCACCAGTGAACTCCAGTTCGAATTTATCGACATCGCTGCCACTGCCCGAAAACGGGGACTCAGGGATGCCCTCGCCGACAGCAATGCCGACGCGCTATTCATCCATTGCCTGGCGACCACGACACCTGCGCAACAATTCGCCCCGGCCCGCGATACGCGCATCCACAATCTCTGGCGAATCCGTTTTGCACTCACCAGCGCGGCATGGCTGATACTCGCAGGTTGCCTGCTCTATGCCGGCAAGATCGGCCTCAAGCTTTACGAACTGCGTGACTCGATAGAGGCCACCAAGACCGTCACCGCTACCGACACCCAGCGCTACAACGCCATTCTTGATTCACTGCCCAAGGTCGGCATCAGCCCCGACAACCTGCGGGCGCTGCTTGGACGTTTCGATGTTCTGCAGAAACGCGCTCCGGCCATCGAACCGCTGCTGATACACCTGAGCCTGGTACTGAACGACAACCCCAGAGTGGAACTCACCAGCCTCACCTGGAGGATTGCCGAAAGTCTCGACACGGGCGAAAAACCCGCAGCCAAAATACCGGGAGCGGTGCCTACGCCGCCGGCCGCGGCCGCCATCGGGAGCGTCTGGGCAGTGATCGAGCTCAATGCGCGACTGCCCTTGGGCATGGTCAGCGACCAACGCGCCCAGATCGACTTGATCGAAGGCTTTGCCGCCCGGCTGCGCGATGCCCGAACCGACGTCCGGATACTCAGCCGACCCTTCGATATCGAGTCGGACAAGCCGCTCAAGAGCGCCAGCGAAAAAGCCGAGGCGCAGCTTGCCGATGCACCGAAGTTCGCCTTGCGCATTGCGCGCCAGATGTAATGGATGAGATGAGAAGCACATGACGCTGGACGCCAAAGACCTTAAACGCCTGCAATGGGCGATTGCCTTCCTCATCGCCATGAGTCTGGTTGGCGGCGGTGCTGTCTGGACTACCGAGCAAATGAAAAAGAGCGGCAACAAGGCGCTTCTGGAAGCCACCGCCGCACGCAAGGACATTCAGGTCAAACTGACAAGGGCCCGCGACGAGCAGCAGGAGCTGACCGAAAAGCTGAACCGCTTCAAGGAACTCAAGGCCCGCGGATTAATCGGTCCGGAGCGGCGTCTGGATTGGGTGGAGGCCATAGCCCGCATCAAGGCAGCACGCCACATTTCCAGGCTGGACTATGAGTTTGCGCCGCAAAGGCACGTCGATGCGAGCATTCTGCCCGGCAGCGCGGCAGCGGGCGGCTTCGAATTCATGTCCAGCCAGATGCGGATGCAAATCCATTTGCTGCATGAAGGCGAACTGCTGGCTTTTCTGTCAGACCTTCGCACGGACCTGCGCAACAACGTGCAGGCGCTGGTGTCGGTGCGCGCCTGCACCATCGAACGCCTGCCGACACCCAACAGCGCTGCTCGTGGCGGCAGGGCCCAGCTGAAAGCAGAATGTACGCTCGAATGGATTACCTTGAAGGAGGGCAAATGAGGCTGTCAAACCGCCTGATGCCGGGCCTCCTCAGCCTGGCCCTCATCGCGCCGGCCTGCGCCGCGGATACCCCTGAACTCGGCCGCCTCTTCTTTACGCCAGAACGGCGCGCGGCACTGGAGCGCCAGCGCGCTTCAAACATCCAGGAAGCACAAAGCCTGCAGGGCAGCAACATGAGCCTGGACGGCATCGTCTATCGATCCGGCGGCAAGGCGACGGTCTGGATCAACCGCCAGGCACAAACCGAGAACGAATCCTCGCGCACCGGCGTAAGCGCCGTCGTGTCGCCCAAGATACCCGGCAGCGCGCTGCTTGCGCCCGGGGAAGAAGCGCCGGCGCAGCTCAAGGTGGGAGAATCCATCAACCGGGCCACCGGCGAACGCAATACCCGGCTGGGTGGCGGTGTCGTGGTGACGCCACCCTCTCCCCCGGCCAGGCGCTGACGGGAAAACATGATGAGTCGGCGACGAGGGTCGCTGGGGCGGAAGCAGCGCGGCTTCCTGCTGATCGCGCTGGTGGCCCTCCTGGCGATAGGCGGCCTGTATTTTTTCATAAGCAACCTGTCGCCCGAACAGTTCCAGGCGCGCCGGCGACAGCTGACCGGCGAAGCACTGGCGCAGGCGCGGGAGGCCCTGCTCGGTTACGCCGTGCGCTTTCGCGAAGATCAACTGGCGACCGGCACCTCGGGTGTCGTCTATGGTTATCTGCCGCTGCCGGACCTGGGCAATACCCGCAACCAGAATGTCAGCTGCACCGAAGAAGGCTGCGATGCGGCCAACTTCGCCGGCAATGCGCTCAACGTCACGGTCATCGGCCGCTTCCCCTGGCGCACGCTGGGCACCGGACCGCTCAGGGACAGTGACGGCGAATGCCTCTGGTATGCAGTATCCGGCAGCCATCAGCGGATACAGCAAACCAGCCCGATGAACTGGGACACCCTGAGCCAGCTGGATGTCGTCGTCGCCAACGGCACAGCCGCCATGGTCAGCGCCATCACCTCGGCGCACGACCGCCCCATCGCAGTCATTTTCTCGCCCGGGCCGCCGCTGACGGGGCAGGATCGCAGCGCCTCGGTGACCGACAGCGTGGCCGAATGCGGCGGCAACTATGCGGTCGGCAATTACCTCGATCCGGTGGTGGCCACCAACCTCGGCGGCACGACCAACTACCTTGCCGGCACCAACAAAGCCAGCGGCGATACCTCCGCCGCGAACAAAGCCCTGACGGCCAACGATGTCGTCAATCGACGCAGCGACGGCACGCTCTGGACCGGAAATTGCCCGTCCGACAATACCGCGCCCTGCGCGGTCGTCGCCAACGATACCGGCGTCACGGTCACCAGCGATCTGCTGTTTCGCACCCTGCGCGGATCGAGCTATTTCCGTACCGATATCAATGCCATGCTCGAGCGCATGGTCGGCTGCCTGCGCGATCAGGTTGCCGCCGGTACCGGCTTTACGCCCGTCGCATTGACGGGTTTCACGCCGCCCGTCGACAAGACCGTCGGCCGCATCCCGAGCAGCACCTGCTACGACGACGCGCAGAATCCTCTAGGCTACTTTGGCCACTATCGTGATCAAATCTTTATCGCCAAGCCAACCAGCGGCTCATGGACTCTGACCGTCGATGGCGCCAGCCAGCCATCATGCTCTGCCGCTCTCCTCTTCGGCAGCCAGCGCGGGACAGGCCAATCGCGCAGCACGACGGCGGAGCGGGATACGCCGGGCAATTATCTGGAAGGCAGCAACCTCATCGGCTTCACCAGCGCCGGCGTACCGGCCTTCAGCGGCCCCAGCCTGCTGGCGCAGGTATCCGCGAACCACACGGCGAATCAGGACATCGTGCGCTGCATTCCGGCAGGCGCCAGCCTGGCTGTCGCCGCCCCGACGGTGGCTGCCAGCGCGGGCAACATACAACTGGCTGCCTACGCGCCCGCCAGCGGCACACTGACCCTGGGCAGCGCCGACATCAACTCGAACTACGGCGCCGGCGCGGCCGACCTTTTCGCCTGCGCCTGGACACCGGAAACCCATTCGGCAGATTCCGGCTTTCGCAGCTATTTCCGCTTCCGCATCCGGAAAGTCGGCGAGGGCTTCACCTTTGCCGTGATCGACGGTGACCGCAATGGCACCAACGTCTGCGGCGCATCAAGACAGCACCTCGGGTATTCGGGCGACAACGGCAACCTTTCCTTCCCCTATATCCAATCGCCCAAGCTCGCTGTCGAGTTCGACACGGCGCGGCAATGCAATTCGCCCACATTCGATGCCGGCGGCCATCCAGCCTGTATTTTTACCGAAGCCGGCGACACCTTGCGCAATGGCCGCAACGATCCTTGCTATACCAGCGGTTGCGGCGGTCAGGGCCTGGACAACAGCAGCCACGTCGCGATCGTCTATTGGGGTTATGGCGCGGCGCTGAGCCAGCCGACGCAGGACGACAACGTGCATGACCAGGCCGACGACCTCTCGGCCGCTACGCCAAGCACCCCGATGCCCACCGACCCGTCGCCGCGCCCTGCCCCGCGCAATCCGGCGCCCGTGCTGCCCTACGTGGCCAATCCAGCCGTCATCCCCGGCATCGCGCCCCTTGATCGCATGGGCAGCACCAATGCATCCCAGCGCGAATTCCATGCCCGCATTGAAGTCAGCCGCAGCTTCACCGCCCCAGGCGACCCCAAGGACGGCGTGACCGGAGTGCAGGTGAAGTTATGGATCGAGCCTCATCCCGCCGCCAGCATCTCGGCAATGAGCTACAACGTCGGCACGCCCCCGACATTGACGGTGACGACGAGCACCGTGCACAACCTGACCACGGGAGACACCGTGGTCATCAAGGATGCCGTACCCGCCGGCTACAACGGCGAGTATCCGGTCACGGTCATCGACGCCAACAATTTCACCGCGACGCTGCCCAGCGGCAAGGCCAATCCCGGCCATTACATTTCTGCGATTACCTGGACCGATGTCAGTCTCGGAACCGATCAAGCCACCGTCACCTCGGCCAACCACGGCCTGAGCGACGGCAACACGATCACCATTTCCGGCGCGATTCCGACCGAATACAACGGCATTCACACCATCAACAGCACGACCGCCAATACCTACAAGTTCGACCTCGAACTGAGCTACGAACCCGGCGACCTGGTACCCGCAGTGGCGGCTGCCAAGGCACTGACGCCACGCGCCACTGCCCTCGCCAACACGACGCGGCCGATGAGCGAACTCGACCCGACGGCCAAGGCCTATCTCAGCGACACGGCGACCATCTACGACGAACAGACGAGCGCCTGCGCCGTGAGCGCGCCGCGCTGCCCGACCGGCCAGTCCTGCGGCAGCGACGACATGTGCTACCGTCCGTCCTTCAGAAACCTCCGGCTCGGCTTTACCACCGCCGAGAGGCCAACCACCTCACTGACCACCGCACGCGGACAATTGATAGAAATCAGCGACAGAGCAACGACATGGTTACCCTGACCCGACGTCATCTCGCCGTATCACCAGCGCCGACTTCCCGTCGGCGCGGCTTCACGCTGATCGAACTCGCCATCGTGTTGTTCGTCGTCGCCCTGCTGCTGGGCGGAATGTTGCTGCCGCTGGCGGGACAGCAGGATATTCGCAACTATGGCGATACCCAAAAAATCCTGGTCGACGCACGCGACGCCCTGGTCGGCTTTGCCATGGCCAATGAACGACTTCCCTGTCCGGCTACACTGGCAAGCAATGGCGTGGAAAGCCCGCCGGGCGGCGGCGCCTGCACCAATCCCTATGACGGGTTCCTTCCGGCGGTCACGCTCGGCCTGTCACCTGTCGATGCACAGGGTTATCGCCTCGACGGCTGGGGCGGGGAAGCCGTTCATAGGCTGCGCTATGCCATCAGCACGGCACACAGCGCCGCATTCTCTACGCAGGGCGGGATAAAAACCGCCACGATGACCACGCTGGTTACCCCTCCCCTATCCGACTTGGTGATTTGCAGCACCGCAACCGGGCTAAGCGGCGAAGGCACCGCGACGCCGGCCTGCGCAGCCAATGCCACGCTGGCGGAGGACGCCGTCGCAGTCGTCTATTCGCTCGGCAAGAACGCTGGGACGGGTGGCACCAGTACCGACGAGAAGCACAACCCCAACCGATTGGTCGCCGGCGACCCGGACTTCGTCGCCGCCGACCGCGCTTTCGTCAATGCAGTGCAAGGCCCCGCCTTCGACGACCAGATGCTCTGGCTTTCCAAGAGCACGCTGTTCAACCGCATGGTCGCCGCCGGCCGGCTGTAACCTGGCAGGGAAGAGTCGGCGCCGACGACACGGCGCCGGGCAGTCAGGCGAAACCCCCGGGGTTGTTGCGCTGCCAGTTCCAGGCATCGCGACACATGTCGTCGACACTCCGCCTTGCCGTCCAGCCCAACCGGTCCCGGGCCAGTGACGGATCGCTCCAGCAGGCCGCCACGTCACCCGGGCGGCGCGCCACGATGCGATAGGGAATCGCCCGGCCGCTGGCCTGTTCGAAAGCCCGCACCAGATCCAGTACGCTGCAACCCTGGCCGGTACCGAGATTCGCCGTCAGCACCTGGTGCGGATCGCCCAGGGCCCAATCCAGCGCAGCCCGATGGCCTTCCGCCAGGTCCATGACATGAATGTAGTCGCGCACCCCCGTGCCGTCCGGCGTCGGATAGTCGCCGCCGAAGACCTGCAGTTCCGGCAGGCGTCCGACGGCCACCTGGGTAACGAAGGGCATCAGGTTGCTGGGAATGCCGTTCGGGTCTTCGCCGATCAGCCCACTGGGATGCGCGCCCACCGGGTTGAAGTAGCGCAGCAGGGCGATCGACCAGCCGGGCGCGGCGACATGCAGGTCGCGCAGGATGTCCTCGGCCATCAACTTGGTGCGGCCATAGACGTTGGCCGGGCGTAGCGCCGCCGTTTCGGGAATGGGGCTGGCATCGGCGGCGCCGTAAACCGTAGCCGACGAACTGAAAACGATGCGCCTGACTTCGGCGCGCTGCATGGCAGCGAGCAGGACCAGTGTCCCCGTTACGTTGTTGTCGTAGTAGCGCAAGGGCTGCGTCACCGATTCGCCGACCGCCTTGAGTCCGGCGAAATGAACCACGGCCCTGATCGCGTACTGGTCGAAGAGGCGGTCCATGTCCTGCCGCGAGCGCACGTCACCTTCGACGCAGGGCACAGCCCGACCGGCGATGGCCTCCAGCCGCTTCACCGCCGGCGGCTTGCTGTTGCTGAAGTTGTCGAACAGGACGACCGGGTGGCCGGCCTCGATCAACACCGCCGCGGTATGCAGGCCGATATAGCCGGCACCGCCTGTAAGCAGAATCATGTGCATGGTCCCGTGACTCGATGGCAGGGATTCTAGCCGCGCTTATGGACGCCATCACAAATCCTTAATCCAGCGCACCCGGCCGCCGGTAGAATCTTCGCATCCACTTTCGGGAGTTCGCCGTGTCCAAGACTTTCAGGATCGCCCCCAGCATTCTTTCCGCCAACTTCGCCCGGCTCGGCGAGGAAGTCGACAACGTGCTCGCCGCGGGCGCCGACATCGTGCATTTCGACGTCATGGACAACCACTATGTGCCGAACCTGACCATCGGCCCGCTGGTCTGCGAAGCGCTGAAGAAGCATGGCGTCACGGCACCGATCGACGTGCATCTGATGGTCAAGCCGGTGGACCGCATCATTCCCGACTTCGCCAAGGCCGGCGCCACCTACATCACCTTCCACCCGGAAGCCTCGGAACATATCGACCGCACCATCGGCCTGATCCGCGAATGCGGCTGCAAGCCGGGCCTGGTATTCAATCCGGCCACACCGCTCGACGTCCTCGAATACACCCTCGACAAGCTCGACATGGTGCTGCTGATGAGCGTCAACCCCGGCTTCGGCGGCCAGAAATTCATCCCCTACGTGCTCGACAAGGCACGCAAGGTGCGGCAGATGATCGATGCGCGCGGCCTGAACGTCAGCCTGGAAATCGACGGCGGCGTGGGCCCGGCGAACATCCTGGAAGTTGCAAAAGCCGGGGTGGATACCTTCGTTGCCGGCTCGGCCGTATTCGGTGCCGCCAAGGACAGCGACCCGCACCGCTACGACAGCGTGATCGCCGCCCTGCGCGCCGAACTCGCCAAGGCCTGATGCCCCGCCAGAGGGTGGGCCCATGAGAATCAAGTCGGTCACCATCGACCTCGATGGCACCCTGCTCGATACCGTTCCCGACCTCGCCGCGGCGGCCAATGCCATGCTGCGCGAACTGGGCCGACCCGAATGTCCGCTTGATACCATCGCCGGCTTCATCGGCCGCGGCATTCCGAAACTCGTCGAGCGCTGCCTGCCCGACCTCGACGCCGCAGCGGCAGACCAGGCGCAAGCCCTATTCCGCCGCCATTACGCCCTTGAAAACGGCCGCCGCTCCAGACTCTTCCCCGGCGTGCTCGAGGGCCTCAGGGCCTTGCGCGCCGCCGGCCTGCCGCTGGCCGTGATCACCAACAAGGCGGCCGCCTTCACCGAACCGCTGCTGGTCGCCACCGGGCTCTCGGGCTGGTTCAGGTTCGCCGTATCGGGCGACAGCCTGCCGCACAAAAAGCCGCACCCGGCGCAGCTGCTGCATGCCTGCGAACGCATGGGCACGCTACCCGCCGAGAACCTGCACATCGGCGACTCGCACCACGATGCCGTCGCGGCCCGCGCCGCCGGCTGCCCGGTATTCATCGTGCCCTATGGCTACAACGAGGGCGAGGATGTGCAAGGAATCGACTGCGATGCTATAGTCGCGTCGCTGGATGAAGCCGCCCGCCGTATCGCCAGCGCCGACTTTGGGAAAACCGCCTGATCATGCTCCACCGCAACCTGCAAACGACAAGGAAACACGCCCTCGGGGCGGAGGCCTGGCCCTGGCGGTCCTGGCCCTCCTGCGCTATTTGAGCGCCTGATTTTCCCCGCGCCGGCGCTTTCAAGCGGCGCATCCTGTCCTTGCAGTATCCGTATCCGTGGAGTTTTCGCATGACCCCGATCAACGAATCCGAGTTCAACCGGCTTGCCGCCGAGGGCTACAACCGCATTCCGGTGACCCTCGAAACCTTCGCCGACCTCGACACCCCGCTGTCGATCTACCTCAAGCTGGCCAACGATCCCTATTCCTATCTCCTCGAATCGGTGCAGGGTGGCGAGCGTTTCGGCCGCTATTCCTTCATCGGCCTGGCGGCCGGCACGCGCATCGCGGTGGTCGACGGCGCGATCATGGTGCTCAGCGGCAATCGCGTCGCCGAACGGCGCGACCACACCAATCCGATGAGTTTCATCTCCGAATTCATGGCCCGCTTCAAGGTGCCCGACCTGCCCGGCCTGCCGCGTTTCTGCGGCGGTCTCGTCGGCGCCTTCGGCTACGACACGGTACGCTACATCGAGACCAAACTGGCGCAACGAAAAACGCCCGATCCGCTCGGCGTACCCGACATCCTGCTGCTGCTGTCCGAGGAAATCGCCATCGTCGACAACCTCTCGGGCAAGCTGACCCTCGTCGTTTATGCCGAGCCGGGCTTCCCCGGCGCCTGGAAGCAGGCGCAGGCCAGGCTCAGGGAGCTGCTGGGGAAACTGCGCGCGCCGGTGGAGATTCCGCCCGAAGTGCAGGCCAGCTCGGCACCCGCCGTATCGGAATTCGGCGAGGAAGCCTTCAAGGCCGCCGTGCGTCGCGCCAAGCAGTACATCGTCGACGGCGACATCATGCAGGTGGTGCTCTCGCAGCGCATGAGCAAGCCCTTCGCCGCCAGCCCGCTGGCGCTCTACCGCGCGCTGCGCACGCTGAATCCGTCGCCCTACATGTTCTATTTCAACTTCGAGGATTTCCACGTCGTCGGCGCCTCGCCCGAGATACTGGTGCGCCTCGAGCACCAGGACGGGCAAAAGCGCGTCACCGTGCGCCCCATCGCCGGCACGCGCAAGCGCGGCGCCACGGCCGCGGAAGATGAAGCGCTGGCGGCCGACCTGCTGGCCGACCCGAAGGAGCGCGCCGAGCACCTGATGCTGCTCGACCTCGGCCGCAACGACATCGGCCGCGTGGCCAAGACCGGCACCGTCAAGGTCACCGACCAGTTCATCATCGAACGCTATTCGCACGTGATGCACATCGTGTCCAACGTTGAGGCCGAGCTCAAGGATGATGAGGGCGCACCCGGCGTGCTCAAGGCCACCTTCCCGGCCGGCACCGTGTCCGGCGCGCCGAAAGTGCGGGCCATGGAAATCATCGACGAGCTGGAACCCTCCAAGCGCGGCATCTACGCCGGCAGCGTCGGCTACCTCGGCTTCAACGGCGACATGGACCTGGCCATCGCCATCCGCACCGCCGTCATCAAGGACGGCCGGATCCACGTCCAGGCCGGCGCCGGCATCGTCGCCGACTCCGACCCCGATTCGGAATGGCAGGAAACGCTGAACAAGGCACGGGCGCAACTGCGCGCCGCCGAGATGGCCGAAGCCGGCCTCGACACGCGTTTCGATTGACGAGGAGCCTGCCATGCTATTGATGATCGACAACTACGACAGCTTCACCTACAACCTGGTGCAGTACTTCGGCGAGCTCGGCGAGGACGTCAAGGTGTTCCGCAACGACGCGATCACCTTGAAGGAAATCGCGGCGATGAAGCCGGCGCGCATCGTCGTCTCGCCCGGCCCCTGTTCGCCGGCCGAAGCCGGCATCTCGGTGGCCGCGATCAGGGAATTCGCCGGCAAGATTCCCCTGCTCGGCGTCTGCCTCGGCCACCAGAGCATCGGCGCGGCCTTCGGCGGCGAGATCGTGCATGCCAGGCAACTCATGCACGGCAAGACCTCGCCGGTCATTCACGCAGGCAAGGGCGTTTTCGCCGGCCTGCCCAATCCGCTGACCGTGACCCGCTACCACTCGCTGGCGATCCGCCGCGACACGCTGCCGGCCTGTCTCGAGATCACGGCATGGACCGAAGACGGCGAGATCATGGGCGTGCGCCACCGCGAACTCGACGTGGAAGGCGTGCAGTTCCATCCGGAATCGATCCTGACCGAGTGCGGCCATGAGCTGCTGAAAAACTTTCTAAAGGCGAACTGAGATGATCACTCCCCAGGAAGCGCTCCAGCGCACCATCGAGCATCGCGAAATCTTCCACGACGAAATGCTGCACCTGATGCGGCAGATCATGAAGGGCGAGATCTCGCCGCTGATGGTTGCCGCCATCCTCACCGGCCTGCGTGTGAAGAAGGAAACCATTGGCGAGATTTCCGCTGCCGCGATGGTCATGCGCGAGCTATCGACCAAGGTCGACACGCCGCACAACCCCCACTTCGTCGACATCGTCGGCACCGGCGGCGACGGCTCGCACACCTTCAACATCTCCACCGCCTCGATGTTCGTCGCCGCGGCGGCGGGTGCGACGGTGGCCAAGCACGGCAACCGCAGCGTGTCGTCCAAATCCGGCTCGGCCGACGTGCTCGAAGCGCTGGGCGCGAAGATCACCCTCAGCCCGCAACAGGTCGGTGACTGCATCGAGACCATCGGCTGCGGCTTCATGTTCGCGCCCAACCACCACCCGGCGATGAAGAACGTCGCCCCGGTACGGCGCGAAATGGGCGTGCGCACGATATTCAACATCCTCGGCCCGCTGACCAACCCGGCCGGCGCGCCCAACACCCTGATGGGCGTGTTCCATCCCGACCTGGTCGGCATCCAGGTGCGTGTGATGAAGCAGCTCGGCGCCGACCACGTCATGGTGGTCTGGGGCAAGGACGGCATGGACGAAATTTCGCTGGGCGCCGCCACGCTGGTGGGCGAACTGAAGGACGGCAAGATCACCGAGTACGAGATCCATCCCGAGGACTTCGGTCTGGCCATGGTCTCGAACCGCAGCCTGCGCGTTGCCGATGCCGCGGAATCGAAAACCATGCTGATCGAGGCGCTGGAGAACAAGCCCGGCACGCCCCGCGAGATCGTCACGCTCAATGCCGGCGCGGCGCTCTACACCGCCAACCTGGCAGACTCGATTGGTGACGGCATCGTCAAGGCGCGAGAAGCCATCGCCAGCGGCGCGGCGCGCAAGAAGCTGGACGACTTCGTCGCGTTTACCAAGAAATTCGGCTGATGGCGGCCGACATCCTGGAAAAAATCCTCGCCGTAAAACGCGAAGAAGTCGCGGCAGCCAAGGCCGCCAGTCCGTTGGCGGCGATGCGCGCCGACGCCGAGGCACAAGCATCGGCACGAGATTTTGTGGGATCGATCCAATCGAAAGTCGGCGCCGGTGACACGGCGGTCATCGCCGAGATCAAGAAGGCCAGCCCGTCGAAGGGCGTGATCCGTGCCGACTTCCATCCCGCCGAGATCGCCGCTGATTACGCCAAGCACGGCGCGGCCTGTCTTTCGGTGCTGACCGACAAGCCCTTCTTCCAGGGCGATGCGGCCTACCTGCGCGAGGCGCGTGCCGCCTGTTCGCTGCCGGTGCTGCGCAAGGATTTCCTGGTCGATCCGTATCAGGTATATGAGGCGCGCGCCATGGGCGCCGACGCCATCCTGCTGATCGTCGATGCCCTGTCGCTGCCCTTGATGCAGGACATGGAGGCCATCGCCTTTTCGCTGGGCATGTCGGTACTGGTCGAATGCCACGACGCGGCCGAACTCGACGTCGCCCTGCAGTTGAAAACGCCGCTGATAGGCATCAACAACCGCAACCTGCGGACCTTCGAAGTCAGCCTCGACACCACGCTGGCGCAGCTTGGCCGCATTCCGGCCGACCGCATCGTGGTGACCGAATCGGGCATCCTCGCGCCGGCCGACGTCGCGCTGATGACCTCGCGCGGCGTGCATGCCTTCCTCGTCGGCGAGGCCTTCATGCGCGCGCCGTCGCCGGGAGCGGAGCTGGCGCGGCTTTTCGCCTGAGGCAAAAAGTTATGCCCCGTGCGAAGCATGGGGCGGTATCCCTTGCGGACGGCGCCCGCGCTACGGCAAAGCGGGAATCAGGCGCAGCTGTTGCCGGTCGATTCCGGCACGCCCAGTTTTTTCAGGATCGAATCCAGTGGGCAGAACTTCGTGAAGCCGCTCTGGAACAGGTTGGCGCCGACGAAGGTGGTAAACCATAGCCAGGACAGCTTGCTCATGTCGACCTGGCCCATGACATGGGCCAGGACCAGCGAGGTCATGATGAAGAATCCGGCGACGATGCGAACGATTTGATTGACGGTCATGTAAAGCTCCTTATCGGGGTTGGGCAATGCGGCTTTGCATCACCGCGTAGTAGAGAACCGGGATCACCACCAGCGTCAGCATGGTGGAGACCAGAATGCCGAAGATCAGCGACAGCGCGAGGCCGGCGAAGATCGGGTCATCGACGATGAACAGCGCGCCGAGCATGGCGGCGAGGCCGGTCAGGACGATGGGCTTGGCCCGCACCGCGGCGGCCTGGATCACGGCTTCCGCGAAGTCCATGCCGCCGGCGACCTGCTCGTTGATGAAGTCGACCAGCAGGATGGAATTCCTCACGATGATGCCGGCCAGCGCGATCATGCCTATCATCGAGGTCGCCGTGTATTGCGCACCGAACAGCGCGTGACCCGGCATGACGCCGATGATGGTGAGCGGAATCGGCGCCATGATGATCAGCGGCACGAGATAGCTCTTGAACTGCGCCACGACCAGCAGGTAGATCAGGATCAGGCCGACGGCGTAGGCGGCACCCATGTCGCGGAAGGTCTCATAGGTCACCTGCCATTCGCCGTCCCACTTGATCGAGTACTGGGCATAGGGATCCTTCGGCTGGCTGATGAAGTACTCGCCAAGCGTGCCGCCCTGGACCAGCTTGAGTCCGGCGAGTTTGTTGCGGATGTCGAACATGCCGTAGAGCGGCGAATCGAGCTTGCCGCCCATGTCGCCGGTGACGAAAACAACCGGCAGCAGGTCCTTGTGATAAACGACTTTCTCGCGCAGCGTATGCTTGATCTCGACCAGTTCGGATACCGGCACCAACTGACCATCGCGGCCATGCACCTTGAGTTTCAACAACTGGTCGATGCTGTTCTGGCGCTCTGCCGGCAGAACGATGCGCACCGGTATTTCGTACTTGGCGTCGCCGTCGTGCACCGGCGTCACGTCCTCGCCGGACAGCCCCATGCGCACCACGTCGACGATGTCCTTCTGCGCTACGCCGAGCAGCGCCGCCTTGGCCTGGGCCACGCGCAGCACGAGCTTTTCGGCATCTTCATCGACGGTGTCGTCGACGCCGATGATGTCGGCCGTGCCCTCGAAGGCGGCGCGCACCTGTTTCGCCACGGCGATCTGCCCGGCGTAATCGGGACCGTAGACCTCGGCGACGATCGGCGACATCACCGGCGGCCCCGGCGGCACTTCGACCACCTTGGCATTGCCGCCGTGCTTGGTCGCCACGGCGACGACGCGATCGCGCACCGAAACGGCGACCTCGTGGCTCTGGCGGCTGCGGCGTTTCCTGTCCACCAGGTTCACCTGGATGTCGCCCATTTCCGGTGAGCTGCGCAGGTAGTACTGGCGCACCAGGCCGTTGAAGTTGATCGGGCTGGCGGTGCCGGCATAGGCCTGGTAGTCGGCGACTTCCGCGACCTGGGCGATCTCGGCGGAGATTTCGCGCAGCACTTTGGCCGTTTCTTCGAGCGGCGTGCCGACCGGCATGTCGAGCACGATCTGGAATTCGCTCTTGTTGTCGAAGGGCAGCATCTTCAGCACCACCAGCTTGAAGAAGCCGAGGCTCACCGAAGCGAGGATCGCCACCAGGATGCCGAGCCACAGCTTGCGCCGCGCGGCCTTCCCGGTGCGCGGGTCGAGCAGGGGCGTCATGATGCGCCGGAACAGGCGATCGAGCCGGACGGTGGTCTGGTCGACGCCGTGTCCGGCAGCGCCGTGGGCAGCAGGCTTCATCATCTTCAATGCCAGCCAGGGCGTGACGACGAAGGCGATGGCCAGCGAAATGAACATGCCCATCGAGGCATTGATCGGGATCGGGCTCATGTAGGGACCCATCAGCCCCGTGACGAAAGCCATCGGCAGCAGGGCGGCGATCACGGTGAAGGTGGCCAGTATCGTCGGCCCGCCGACTTCGTCAACGGCCGGAGGGATGATTTCCCAGAGTGGCTTGTCGGGATACAGCAGTGTCCAGCGGTGGATGTTCTCCACCACCACGATGGCGTCATCGACCAGGATGCCGATCGAAAAGATCAGGGCGAACAGCGAGACGCGATTCAGGGTGAAGCCCCAGGCCCAGGAGGCGAACAGCGTTGCGGCGAGCGTCAGCGTCACCGCGGCGCCGACAATCACGGCCTCACGCCTGCCCAGCGCGAACAGGACCAGCAGCACGACGAAGGCCGTGGCGAAGACCAGCTTGCCGATCAGCTTCTGCGCCTTGTCGGTCGCCGTCGCGCCGTAGTTGCGCGTCACGCTGAATTCGACACCCTCCGGAATCACCGTGCCCTTGAGCGCTTCGGCACGGGCGATCACCGCCTCGGCAACGTCGGCGGCATTGACGCCGGGCTTCTTCGACACCGACAGCGTTACCGCCGGGGATTCGCCTTGCTTCGTTCCGTGCCAGACATAGCGCGACGGCTGGTCGGGGCCGTCGACCACCTGCGCGACATCGGCCAGGTACACCGGCTTGCGCTCGAAGACACCCACCACCAGGCGCTTCACGTCGGCCGCCGACTCGATATAGGTGCCGGTCTGCACCAGGATTTCCCGGTTGCCGGCGACCAGGGCGCCGGCAGGCTGCGAGGCGTTCGACACCTGCAGCGCGGCCTTGAGGTCCTGCGCCGTGATGCCGTGCGCATTCATGCGGTCGGCATCCATCACGACGCGGATCACATGACCGGGGCCGCCGATGGTGGCGACGTCGCGCGTGCCGGGGATGCGTTTCAGGTCGATCTCGGTGGCGCGCGCCACCTGCTGCATCTCGAAGGCCGACTTGTTGGCGGGGTTGTCAGACTCGGCGCTGTGGAAGGTCAGCGTGACGATCGGCACGTCGTCGATGCCCTTGGGCTTGATGATCGGGTCCATGACGCCGAGAGTGGGCGAGAGCCAGTCGCGGTGGGAATTGATCGTGTCGTAAAGCCGCACCAGCGCCTGGATCGGATCCTCGCCGACCTCGTACTGCACGGTGATCACCGCCATGCCCGGACGCGATACCGAGTAGATGTGTTCGACCCCGGCGATGCGCGACAGCACCTGCTCGGCCGGGCGCGCCACCAGGGCCTCGACATCGCGCGCCGAAGCACCCGGGAAGGGCACGAAGACGTTGGCCATGGTGACGTTGATCTGCGGCTCTTCCTCGCGTGGCGTGATCAGGGTGGCGCCGACGCCCAGCAACAAGGCAATCAGGGCGATCAGCGGCGTCAGGGAGTTCCTGAGGAAATACTCGGCGATGCGGCCGGATATGCCCATGCTCGGCTCCGGCTTCAGCGGGCTGCGGCGGGACTGCCCGCCTTGAGCTCGATGCCGGACTTCAAAGGCGTCAGGCTGATGCGCTCGCCGGAATTGATGCCAGCCAGCACTTCCAGCTCGCTACCGGCGACGGCCTCGCCCAAGCGAATCTGGCGCAGATGCGCGCCGCCCTTCTCATCGAGAACATAGACAGCGGTGACTTCGCCGCGGCGGATTACCGCAACCGGGGGCACGGTGATCTTCTTCGTCTGGCCGACAGTGAAGTGGGCACGGACGTAGGCGCCGGGAACCACGCCCGCGACGTTCTCCGGCAAGTAGAGGCGCGCCGTCGCCGTATGGCTGCGCACATCCACCGTCGGCAGGATTTCGATGCGCTGTACGTCGACCCACTTCCCCGTCTCGGGAATTTCGATCCGCGCGCGGGGCGCATTCTTCAATTCCGCCAATTTGTATTGCGGCAGACTGGCGATCACGCGCAGGCCCTTGGGATCGAAGATCGTAACCAGGGGCTTCCCCAATGCGGCCATTTCACCGACTTCGACGTGGCGCTCGGCAACCAGTCCGGTGATCGGCGCCGTCACGGTGCCGTGCGAGAGGCCGGCACCCGACGCCGCTGCCGAGCCTTCCGCGGCTTTCCAGGCTGCGGCGGCCTGGTCGAGCGCGGCCTGGCTGACGAATTTCTGGGCATGAAGATTCCTGGTTCGCTCGTAGGCAGCGCGCGCCTGTACCAGCGTCGCCTTGGCGGCGGCGTCCGAGCCGGCAGCCTCGCGCGCGTCGATGCGCATCAGCACTTCGCCCTGCTTCACACGCTGGCCGGCGTCGACGCGTACCTCCAGCACGCGGCCGGCGACCTGCGCGGCCACGGTGGCCTGGCGCACGGCCTCGACGGTGGCCTCGACCGGGAAACCGAGATCGACCTCGCGCAGCTGGATCACGACGCTGCCTGGCACCGTATCTGCCGCAAAAGAAAAACTCGCCGGCTGAAGGCCGGCGAGGGAAACAAGGGCGGAGAGGAGGAGAGTGCCCTTGCGGAGGAGACGAATGGATTGATTCATATATATCAGTATATGCTTATATACGAAATTTTCAAGTCCTGTCGCGCATCACGTTTCCACTTCGACATAAAAACCTTTTCCAAATCAAGGAAACACAAGTTAGCTCCGGGAATTGACCGGAGTCAACGACTTGGCCGCGGCACCTGGCGCATCGTGCGCCGTCGCAAAAAATTAGTTTCGTTTAAATATCAACGATATACAGGGGAGACCATGAATAGAATCAAGCTTATCCCATCCCGCCGCGCCTGCATTGCGATCGCCCTGGCATTACCGCTCGGCCTCGGCATGGCGCTGGCACAGGATCGTGCCAAGCCCGGCGTGACGGCTACCGAAATGCAGTACCAGGCCGGCGATTCGCCGCTCGGCAAGGTCGAGATGCACCAGAACGTCAATCCCAAGGCGCCGCCTATGACCAAGACCGAGTTCGACCAGGCCAAGGAAATCTATTTCCAGCGCTGCGCCGGCTGCCACGGCGTCCTGCGCAAGGGCGCCACCGGCAAGCCCTTGACCACGGACAAGACACTGGCATCGGGCACCGAATACCTCAAGGTCTTCATCAAGTACGGCTCACCCGCCGGCATGCCGAACTGGGGCACCTCGGGCGAACTGACCGACGACCAGGTCGACCTGATGGCGCGCTACGTGCAACAGGAACCACCGACGCCGCCGGAATGGGGCATGAAGGAAATGCTCGCCTCGCAGAAGGTCACGGTGCCGCCGAGCCAGCGCCCGACCAGGAAGATGAACGACCTCGACCTCGCCAACCTGTTCTCCGTCACCTTGCGCGATGCCGGCGAGATCGCACTCATCGACGGCGCCACCAAGAAGATCGTCAAGATCCTCAAGACCGGCTACGCGGTACACATCTCGCGCATGTCCAAGTCGGGTCGCTACCTCTATGTCATCGGCCGCGACGCCCGCATCAACCTGATCGACCTGTGGATGCCGGAGCCGACCAACGTCGCCGAAATCAAGGTCGGCCTCGAAGCGCGCTCGGTCGAAACCTCAAAGTACAAGGGCTTCGAGGACAAGTACGCGATCGCCGGCACCTACTGGCCGCCGCAGTTCGTCATCATGGAAGGCGAAACCCTGAAGCCGCTCAAGATCGAATCGACCCGCGGCATGACGGTGGATACCCAGGAATACCATCCTGAACCGCGCGTCGCCGCCATCGTCGGCTCGCACTACAACCCGGAGTTCATCGTCAACGCCAAGGAAACCGGCAAGATCCTGGTGGTCAATTACAAGGACCTCGACAACCTGAAGATCACCAGCATCAACGCCGCGCGCTTCCTGCATGACGGTGGTTTCGATTCCACGGGCCGCTACTTCATGGTGGCCGCCAACGCCTCGAACAAGATCGCCGTGGTCGACACCAAGGAAGACAAGCTGGCGGCATTGATCGACGTCGGCAAGATTCCGCATCCGGGACGCGGCGCCAACTTCATCCATCCCAAGTTCGGACCGGTCTGGGCCACCAGCCACCTCGGCGACGAGACGATCAGCCTGATCGGCACCGATCCGAAGAAGCACAAGGATCAGGCGTGGAAGGTGGTGCAGACGATCAAGGCGCAGGGCGGCGGCTCGCTGTTCATCAAGACCCATCCGAAGTCGAAGAACCTCTGGGTCGATACGCCGCTCAATCCCGAAGCAAAGGTCAGCCAGTCGATTGCCGTGTTCGACATCAACAACCTGGAGAAGGGTTTCGAAGTCCTGCCGATCGGCGAATGGGCCGGCATCAAGGACGACGGCGCCCGGCGCATCGTCCAGCCCGAGTACAACAAGGCTGGCGACGAGGTCTGGTTCTCGGTCTGGAGCGCCAAGGACAAGATCTCGGCACTGGTGGTGGTCGACGACAAGACGCGCAAGCTGAAGGCCGTGATCAAGGATCCGAAACTGATTACCCCCACCGGCAAGTTCAACGTGCACAATACGCAGCACGACGTGTATTGACCGACGCGTCGGCCGGCGGAGGCATCGAGCCGCCGCCGGCCCGAAACGGCATCCTGCCACCTGGCGGCCCCGCGGCAAGCGATACCGGGGCCGCTTTTGATCGGGAGGACAAATGAAGGAAGAACTGTCGTCGCAGATCACACGCAGCTTCAGGAAAACCCTGAGCGAGATTGCGCTCTTCGCCGACCTTGCGCACAGGCACCTGGACGAATTGGCGTATGGAACCTGCAACGTCATCTACCAGAAGGGGCAGGCGATCTTCCGTGCCGGCGACCCGGTGAGCCATCTGCATGTCCTGGTCTCCGGCCAGGTAAAGCTTTCACTGTCGTGCCGGCGGGGCAACGAGCGCGTGCTGGAACTGCTGGAGCCGGGCGAGACATTCGGCCAGGCCGAACTGTTCGCGCCCGGGCCCTACCTCATATCCGCCTTCGCCGTAAAGCATTCGCACACCCTGGCGATTCGCCGCGACACGCTGTTCCGCGTCATGGCCGACGACCCGCGAATCGCCCGTCGCGTGATCGAGGTCCTCGCCCGTCGCCAGCTCGAAACCGAGGCGGACCTGGTGGCACATCACTCCTGGACGCCGGGACAGCGCCTGCTCGGCTATCTGCTCGAGCTTGCCGGACCGCATCGCGATGCCACGGGCGAAACCCTGGTGACGCTGGAAACCAGCAAGAAAGTACTCGCTTCCCGCTTTGACATGCAGCCGGAAACCCTGTCGCGCAACCTGCGCGACCTGAGCGAAGCCGGCCTGATCGTCGTCGACAAGAACCGAGTTTTACTGCGCAACAGGGAGATCGAACATCACCTTCTGACCCATCCCGATCCGCGCCTGGTCGACCCCGACAGCGTCCGCCGCGTCTGCAGCAGCGCCGCGAACCGCGACAAGACGGACGGTCGCACGGGCCACCGCGAATCCTGGTCGCAGTGCGGCTGGATCAACGGCGCGGGCCGCCAGAGGGCGCTCTCCCAGCGCATGGCGAAGTCGTGGCTGATGCTGGAACAAGGACTGCTCGCCCGCCAGTCGCGGCTGATCCTCCGGCAATCGGTAAGCCTTTTCGACAGCCGCCTCAGGGAACTCGAGGCGCAGACCGCCGGCACGGAAAACCAGGCGACATGCACGGAGCTCGCAAGACTGTGGCCGCGCTACCGTACCCTGCTCGAACGGCCGCCCAATCCCGGCGACGCGCACAGGCTCTTCGCCATCAACGAGGAAGTGCTGGACGCGGCCGACATGCTCGCGCGCGGATTCGCCAAGACCGAGGGTACGCACAAGGGGCAGCTGGTGAACCTGGCCGGCCGCGGCCGCATGCTGTCGCAACGGGCGGCGAAACACTTCATGTTCCGCCAGCTGGGGATCAAGTCCGCGAATTGCCGTTCGCGGATCGACGAGGCCAACGAGGAATTCTCGGCGGTGCTCGGGCAGTTGAAAGCCGCGGCCCGGGATACTCCGGAGTTTGCCGCCAGGCTGGAGTCATCGATCAACCTCTGGCAATTGTTCCGCTCGTCGATGGAGATCGGCAACCCGGCGGACTTTCCCCAGATAGCTCGCAAGGTGTTCAGGATCAGCGAGGACCTGCTCAACCGAACCGACGCGATGGTCGAGATGTGCGTCGACCTTCCGGCAGGAAGCTAGCGCCGGAAGGCAGCATAAAGCCCTTCCGCGCCGCACGCCGGCCGCGCTTTCAGCTTCCCGGCTGTGCGCCCATCGCGTAGTCGGCCATCGCCGCCAGCACCGATTCGGCCTCGCCCACCGGTGCGGCAAGCTCGATGACCAGACCCTCGTGACGGTCCATGGCATTCGCCGCAAGTTGCGGCAGATCCTTCTTCACGTGGCTGCCGGCGGCCATGAAGATGGGCACGACGGTAATCTCCGTCGCGCCCTGTTCGACGAGGCAGGCGACACCCTCGTCGAAGGTCGGCCGCATCAATTCGAGAAAGCCGGGCTCGACCAGCGCGCGCGGATCGCGAGCCTTGATCGCCTCGCGGATGCGGTGAAAGGGCTGCGCCCATTCCGGATTGCGGGCGCCATGGCCGTAGAGCAGGATTCCCTTCAATTGCGTCCCTCCACAGTCCAGATATTGCGGCAGCCGGTTTCCCGGACGAACAGGGTCGCGATCCAGCCGGCGACCGCTGCCGCCGTCAGCAGCATCATGCCGTTGCGCCAGTCGCCAGCCGAGTAGATGCGCACGCCGGCATCCATTCTGCCATCCCAGGTGCGTTCCATGAGCCAGCCGACGGTGGGTTGCAGTATGGCCGGACCGAGAAAGATGCCGACATTCACCACGCTGGTGGCCATGCCGGAGAGCTGCGGCGGATTGACTTCCTTGGCGCTGGCCCAGGACAGCGTGAAGCCCGCCGTGGCGAGACCCATCAAGACGCACAGGCCATAGGTCGCCACCAGCGGCAAGGCGCCAGCGGCGCGCCAGGTGGCCCACAGCCAGACGCACCAGCCCAGCACATGCACGCCGGAAACCGCCAGCGCCACCGCCTTGCGCCGCCCGACTGCATCGGACACCCGGCCCCATAGCGCTGAACCGACCGCAAAGCCGAGAAAGTAAATGCTGACGTGATTGGAGGCCACGGCACGCGACATGGCATGCATCTGGGTCAGGTAGGGCACGGCCCACAATCCGGCGAAGGCGAAGAAGGCGCCGGACAGTCCCGCATTGGCGAAGAAGCCGGGCCAGGTAGCGCGGTTTTTCAGCACCGATATGAGACCTGAGAGCCACGCCGCGCGGTCGACCTTGCCGGCGGGGGTTTCGATCACCCAGGCGCGGCTGGCGAAAGCCAGGGCGAAGGACAGCAGCCCGACCACGACGAAGACCTGGCGCCAGCCGGCGGCCTGTGTCGCCCAGGCCAGCGGCGCGCCGGCGAGTATCGAACCGAGGTTGCCGATCAGCATGCAGAGGCCGGTCAGCGTCGCGAAGCGGCGTTCGTCGAAACCGATCGCCAGCAGTTTCAGCATGGCGATGAAAGTCACCGAGACGCCGAGGCCGACCAGAGTGCGACCGACGAATGCAAGTTCGAAACTCGGCGCCAGTCCGAACAGGATCGCACCGACGCCGGCCACCAGCCCGCCCCACCAGAGGATGCGACGCGGCCCCAGAGTGTCGGCCAGCACCCCGGTCGGAATCTGCATCAGCGTGTAGACGTAGAAGTAGGTCGCCGCCAGCGTGCCGAGTTGCGCGCCGCCGATGGCGAAGCTGACCTGCAGGTCGCCGGAGATCGCCGCCGGCGCGACGCGGTGGAAGAAGGACAGCAGGTAGGCGGCAACCGCCATGCCGAGCCCGAGCAGCACGGCGGGGCGGGTAGCACTCGCGGTCATTGCAGAGCTTCGGGATTCAGCAGATTGGGCGGCCGTTGACCGGAAAGCGCCGCAATCAGGTTATCGGCGGCCGTCATGGCCATGGCCATGCGCGTCGCCCGCGAACTCGAGCCGATATGCGGCGTAAGTGCGACATTGTCGAGTTCGAGGAATCCCGGATTGAATTTCGGCTCGCCCTCGAACACGTCCAGCCCGGCGCCTGCGAGTCGGCGCTGGCGCAACGCCGAGATCAACGCCTCATCGTCGACAATGCCGCCGCGGGCGACATTGATCAGGTGCGCCGTGGGTTTCATCAAGGCCAGTTCGGCGGCGCCGATGGTGTGATGCGTCGCCGGCGAATAGGGCAGCAGCAGCACGAGGAAATCCGCTTCGCGCAACAGGGTTTCCTTGTCTACCCAGGTCGCGCGAATGGCCGCCTCCTGGTCAGCGGCCAGCGGGGTGCGATTGTGATAGATCACCTTCATGTCGAAGCCGAGCGAGCGCCGCGCCACGGTCTGGCCGATGCGGCCCATGCCGAGGATGCCGAGCGTGGCGTGATGGATGTCGCTGCCCAGCCACTGGATGAACTGCCAACCCTTCCATTCGCCGTTGCGCAGCCAGCGTTCCGCCGCCGGCAGGCGCCGCGCCGTCGCCATCAGCAGCGCCCAGGCCAGGTCTGCCGTGGTGTCGTCGAGCACGCCGGGCGTGTTGGTCGCCATAATGCCGGCGCGGGTGCAGGCCGCGAGATCGATGTTGTTGTAACCGACGGCGAAATTGCAGATGGCCTTGAGGCCCGGCGCGACGGCGATCACCTCTGCCGTCACCGGGTCGGTGACCGCGGTCAGGGCACCGGCCTTGTCCGCCAGGCGTGCCTTGAGGCCCTCGACGCCGAGCACCGTATCGCCCTGGTTGTCATCGACCTCGAAGTGCTGGCGCAGGCGCTCCAGCACTTCGGGGAAGACTTCGCGGGCAACCAGAATCCTTGGTTTCATCAGTTGCCGTACAAGACGCGCGGCAGCCACATGCCGATGTCGGGGAAGATGTAGAGCAGCGCCAGGGCGAACAGCTGGATGCCCATGAAGGGCATCATGCCGGCAAAGATCTGGTTCAGCGTCACGTGCGGCGGCGACACCCCCTTCAGGTAGAAAGCCGCCATCGCCACCGGCGGCGAGAGGAAGGCCGTCTGCAGGTTGAGCGCCACCAGGAGGCCGAAGAACAGCGGGTCGACGTGGAAGTGCGGCAGCAGGGGTATGAATATCGGCATGAAGATGACGATGATCTCGGTCCATTCCAGCGGCCAGCCGAGGATGAAAATGATGAACTGGGAAAGCAGCATGAACTGCAGCGGCGTCATGTTCAGCGACAGCACCCATTGCTCGACCAGATTCTGCCCGCCCAGCAGGGCGAAGGCCGCCGAGAAGATCGAGGAACCGACGAACAGCCAGCAGACCATGGCCGAGGTCTTGGCGGTGAGGAACACCGATTCCTTGACCACGCCGAAATTCAGTTGCTTGTAGGCGGCAGCGAGGATGAAGCCGCCGGCCGAGCCGAGGGCGGCCGCTTCGGTCGGCGTCGCGAAACCGAAGACGATGCTGCCCAGCACGGCGAGGATCATCAGCGCCAGAGGGAAGAAGGACGCCAGCAGCATCTTGAATACTTCGAGGCGAACGAAGGTGAAGATGGTGTAGAAACCGACGGCGCTGGCAACACTGGCGCCGAACAGGATCCAGTACCAGGTCGGGATCGGCAGGCGCTCGGTGTCAGGGGTCGGCGCCGGCGGTACGGCGATCGCAGCCGGTTTTGCCGGAACCGCAGCAGCTTTTGCTGCAGGCGGCTCCTTGACACCCTCGGCCGGCGGTTCCTTGAGTCCGCCAGCTTCCTCTTTGGGTTCGGCAAGGCCCCCTTCTTCCTTGGGCTCCTGCAGCCCTCCGGATTCGGCCTGCGCCGGTTCCTCGGCGATACCGCCGCCCATTACCGTCAGTCCGGCCGTTTCGGCCTGGACGATGGGCTTGGTGGCCATGTGCCAGGTAAAGCCGAGGAACAGGACCAGGGTTATCGCCGGCAGCAGCGCGATGATTCCCTGTTTCGCAATCGTGCCGCTACTGATGCCCAGATTGCGAGAACCCTTGAACGCCCCGATCAGGCCCGGGAGCACACGATGGCTGATGGCTTCGCGAATCTTTTCGTTGGCCGGCGGCAGGTCGATATGCCGTTCTGCCATCGGCAGCGGTGGCGCCAGATGAGGCTTCCACTTGGCGACGATGATCACGTAACCGATATAGAGGCCGGCCAGCATGATGCCGGGGAAAAACGCACCGGCGTAGAGCTGCACCACGGAAACACCGGCCGTGGCGCCATAAACGATCAGCAATACCGAGGGAGGGATCAGGATGCCGAGGCAGCCGCCGGCGGTGATCACGCCCGCCGAGAGGCGAACGTCGTAACCCGACTTGAGCATGGCTGGCAAGGCCAGCAACCCCATCAGCGTCACCACGGCGCCGACGATGCCGGTGGCCGTGGCGAAGATCGCGCAGGTCACCAGGGTCGCCACCGCCAGCGCGCCGGGCACACGCGCCAGCGCCAGTTCCAGCGCGCGGAACAGTCTGGAAATCAGATTGGCGCGCTCGACCAGGTAGCCCATGAAGACAAACAGCGGGATGGAAATCAGCACGTCGTTGGACATCACCGAATAGGCGCGCTGCACCATCAGGTCCAGGGTCTGGCGCTGGGCAAGTTCAGGATTGCCGCTGCGATAGGCGAGCCAGGCGAAGAACACGCCCATGCCCATCAGCGTAAAGGCGGTGGGGAAGCCGAGCATGATGGCGACCACGACCAGCGACAGCATGAGCAGACCGATATGGCCGTTCTGCATGTTGGTCCAGGGCATGAAGATCACGGTAACGATCAGGATCGCCGCCATCAGCGAGAAGCCGAACCAGAGTTCCTTCCTGATTTTCATTTGGCCGCTCCCTGCGCCTGATGCTCTTGTTCCTGGGCGACCACGAATTTATCGAGGGCGGCGATATCCTCATCCTTGACGTGTACCATCTCCTTGAGTTTCGCGACGTCGACTTCCTCGACGTCCTGTTCGCGCGAAGGCCATTCGCCCTGCTGCAGGCAGACGATGCAACGGATGATCTCGACGAAGCCCTGCAGCAGCAAAAAGGCTCCTGCGAGGGGAAGAATGGTCTTGAACGGATAGACCGGCGGGCCGTCGGCGGTGACGTTGGAATGTTCGTTCATGGCCCAGGACTCGCCGGCGAAGTTGTAGCCGGCCCAGGCCAGGGCGAACACGCCGGGAATGAAGAACAGAAAGTACAGCGTCAGGTCCAGGCTGGCCTGTACCCGCGGTGAAAAGAACCCGTAGAGAACGTCGCCACGCACATGGCCGTTCTTGGACAGTGTATAGGCACCGGCCATCATGAACACCGTGCCGTACATCATAATCATGACATCGAAGGCCCAGGGGTGCGGGTTGTCGAAGGCATAACGGGAAATCACCTCCCAGGTAATCATGAAGGTCAGGGAGACGATCAGCCATGAAAACATCTGGCCAACGAAGGTGCTGATCCGGTCGATGGTCAGCAGAAATTTCTGCATTTGCATGGCTTGGCCCGTTCAAGAAAATCAACCACCCGGACCGGGTCCGGATGGTTGATGGATGATGATGCTGCGAAAGTCCTCAAGCCTTCTTGGGCGCGTCCTTCTTGGCTCCGAAGAAATGACTGACGGCCATGCGACGGCTGACGTAGGTGTCCTGGTCCCACTTCACCGCGCGTTCGGCAAACGCCGCTTGCGATGCGGCGATTTCCTTGAACAGGGGATTCTCCGCCGACTTCTTCTCCATTATCTCGGACCACAGCGTAAGTTGCTTCTGCAGCACCGCATCCGGAGTCTTGTAGAACTTGACCTTGTCCTTGGTCTGCAGCTCGATGTAGTCCTTGGAATAGCGATCGATCGCCTTCCATGACATGTCGGCAGACGCTGCCTCGACGGCGCCGCTGATGATCGCCTTCATTTTCGCTGGCAGCGCATCGTACTTCGGCTTGTTGAACATGATTTCGAAAGTCTCGGCGCTCTGATGGTAGCTCTGCAGCATGCAGACCTTGGACACATCGGGAAAACCGAGCAGGCGGTCGGAACTGGCATTGTTGAACTCGGCTGCGTCGAGCAGGCCGCGATCCATGGCCGGCACGATCTCGCCGCCGGGCAGCGCATTCACCGCCGCGCCCATGGCCGTGAACAAGTCAATCGCGAGGCCGTTGGTGCGGAACTTGAGGCCCTTGAAATCCTCCGGCTTGGTAATCGGCTTCTTGAACCAGCCCAGCGGCTGAGTCGCCATCGGACCGTAGAGGAAGGACTGCACCGTGGTAATGCCGATGGAAGCATAGAGTTTGGCCAGCAGTTCGGCGCCGCCGCCATACTTGTGCCAGGCCAGAAGCATGTTGGCATCCATGCCGAAAGCCGGCCCGGAATTCCACAGCGCCAGGGCATTCTGCTTGCCGTAGTGGTAACCCAGGACGCCATGACCGCCATCCAGCGTGCCCTTCGACACCGCTTCCAGCAGGCCGAAAGCCGGCACCACGGAACCCGCAGGCAGAACCTCGATCTTGAGGTCGCCGCCGGTCATGTCATTGACCTTCTTGGCGAAGTCCAGCGCGTACTCGTGGAAGATGTCCTTGGCCGGCCAGGTCGACTGCCAGCGCATATTGACCGGACCGGCCTGGGCCTTGGCGATCATCGGGAAACCCGCGGCAACGGCACCCACTGTGCCGGTAGCGGCGGCAGCGAGGAACTTGCGGCGGGACGGTTTCTGCTCGGCTTGCTTGGTGTCGGACATAGTCTCCTCCTGAGAGCGAATGTGAGTTTGCGGTCGCTTGGGCATGTGCCGACGCAACCTGCGATCCTGTTTTTAAACCCTGTTTACTGCAACTGACGGAAGCACTTTACCAGAAAGAGAATTTGTCTGACAATAGGACAACAATTATTTGAGGCATAAATGTCCCCGCCCCCGCCGCATGCTGCGCAACCGGGCTTTTCGCAAGGCCCCGAGCTGAGCCGGATCGCCCGCCCCTTGAGACTTTCCGAAGAAGTCTCGGGCGAGCTGCAGCGCCGGATCGCGCGCGGCGAACTCAAGCCGGGCGATCGCCTGCCCACGGAAAAGGCGCTCGGGGGGGTTTTCGGCGTCAGCCGCGCCGTGGTGCGCGAAGCCGTTGCGCGGCTCAAGGCCGACGGCTTGATCGAGACCCGGCAAGGGTCCGGCGCGTTTGTCGTCGAAGTACCGAAAACCATCAACCTGCGCTTCTGGCAGGGCGCCGGCCCGGAACTCGACGAATTGCGCGACATCTTCGAACTGCGCGCCATGGTCGAAGGCGCCGTGGCGGAACTCGCCGCGCAGCGCCGTGACAAGAAGGATCTGAAAGCCATGGCCGAACAATTGCAGGCCATGGATGATGCGCTGGCCGGCGGTCGCGACGGCACCGACGCGGACGACAATTTCCACATTGCCATGGCCAGGGCCACGCACAATGCCTATGTCAGCCGACTGGTTGAATTCCTCGGCCGCCATTTTTCCGATTCGCGCAAGCTGTCATGGCAAGGCACTCGCAGCGAACTCGCGCATCCGCAAGAAGCCCAGCGCGAGCATCGCGCCTTGTTCGAGGCGATCTCCAGCGGCAACGCCGAAACTGCCCGGCGCTGCGCGCAGGATCACCTGCGCGGCACTGCCGGACGTTTCGGCATCAAGCTGGCGCTCGACATCGAGCGCGCACCTCCGGCGAAATCCTCTGCCGCAACCAAGGCCCGCGGCAAACGCTAGAATAGTCGCCGCACCTGCCACCGACCACTACAACCCCATGCTCGACATATCCACCGCCGCATTCTGGATTGCGGTACTGCAAATCATCCTGATCGACATCCTGCTCGGCGGCGACAATGCCGTAGTCATTGCACTGGCCTGCCGCAAGCTTCCCCCGGAGCAGCGCAACAAGGGGATTTTCTGGGGCGTGATGGGCGCCATCGGCCTGCGCATCGTGCTGATTTTCTTCGCCCTGCAACTGCTGGCGGTGCCGTGGCTCAAGATCGTCGGCGCCCTGCTGCTGTTCTGGATCGGCGTCAAACTGCTGGTGCCCGAGGACGAAGGACACGGCGACGTGGCGGCCGCAACCTCGCTGGCCGGGGCAATCAAGACCATCATCGTCGCCGACGCGGTAATGAGCCTCGACAACGTCATCGCCGTGGCCGGCGCCGCCAATGGCAGCATGACCCTGGTGACCTTCGGCATCCTGGTCTCGATTCCGATCGTGGTCTGGGGCAGCCAGCTGGTGCTGAAGCTGATGGACCGCTATCCCATCGTGATTACCGCCGGCGGCGCCTTGCTGGGCTGGATCGGCGGCGGCATGATGGTCAGCGACCCGGCGCTGCCGGCCGGACTGCTGGATGGCATCCCTTATCCCAAGCAACTGGCGTCGATTGCCGGCGCCGCGGTAGTCATAGTCATCGGCAAATGGGTGGCGATGCGTGCCACACCCCGCGCTGCGGTGGAACTCACCGCCGACGATTCCACGAAAGGTTGATCATGACGCAAACCTGGCTGGTGCCGATAGACGGCTCCGAGATCGCGCTGCACTCTATCGACTGGATCATCCGCCACGCCGCAGAGTATCGCGAGCCGCCGCAAATCCACCTGATCAACGTACAGGCGACGCTGCCCAATGACATCGGGCGCTTCATCAATGCCGAAACCCTGCGTGAATTTCATCTCGAAGCCGGCACGGCCGCACTCGCTCCGGCGCGCGACCGGTTGACCGCGGCCGGCCTGATCCCCGAGGTACACGTCCTGCTGGGCGAACCGGCAACGGCCATCACCGAATTTGCCGACAGCCATGCCTGCAGCCAGATCCTGATCGGGACGCACGGCAACAGCGGGCTGACCGGTACCCTGCTGGGATCGGTGGCGATGAAGGTGGTGCATCTGTCCAGGGTGCCGGTGCTGCTGATCCGCTGAGGCCTAGTACAGCTTTATTGCCATTGCCCCCGCACATACCAGAAGAATGGAAACCGACCGGGTTCGGGTAACCGGTTCTTTCAGGAATGCGGCGGCAATAAACGCAGCGAACACCACCGAGGTTTCACGCAAGGCCGCCACCAGTGCGATGGGTGCGCGCGTCATTGCCCAAAGAGCCAGGCTGTATGAAGCCAGGGTGCACACGCCGCCGAGCAGGCCGCGGCGCCAGCCGAGGCGAATCCGCAGCAGCATTCCCCGACCCTGGCCGGCCGCGCCAATGGCCAGCAACAGCGGCGCGGTCAGCAGGAACATCCAGCCCGTGTAACTGAATGCATGCCCGGAAAGCCTCGCGCCCTGGCCATCGACCAGGGTATAGACAACGATCACGGCAGCGGTGGCGAGGGCGAAAATCACCGGCGCGCCACGAAACCTTCCGCTGCGCCAGAAATCGCCGGCAAGAACCAGCACTCCGAAGGAAATCAGGCAGACGCCCGCCCAGCCGCCGAAACTCGGTGACTCATTGATCAGCAGTACCCCGGCAACGGCGGTCATGGCCGGTGGCAAACCGCGCATCAGGGGATAGACAAAGCTCAATTCCCCGACCCGATAGGCAAATGCCACGAGCAGGAAATACGCGACATGTATCAGCACCGATGCCGCCAGGTATGGCCAACTCGCGGCATCAGGAAGCGGAAAGAATGGCAACAGCAATGCCGCCCCTGCGCCTGCACCGACGACGATCAGCACCGTATCCTGGAACTTGTCGGCGGACGCCCGAACCAGTGCGTTCCACGTCGCATGAAGCGCCGCGGCGAACAACACGACTGCCATGACATCGAGTGACACGCGCTACCCCTTCCGTCCCGTGGCGCCCGACCGGACCGGCAAGCGCCTACTTTCCGCTTTTCTTGAGCCGCCGCAGGCGGCCATTTCAGTCACCCCCTTTTCTCGGAAAGGGGGCCGGGGGGATTGTCCATCAAATAGGCTTCCCACCATTGCGCCTTGGCGCAATGGTGGGAAGTCCGCCGATAAGCCGGGTTCTGTCGTGGGCAACCATTCCTCTGGGACCGCCGTTACCGACGGCCTCGTCGACTACCGTCGCCGATAGTCTCTAGCAGCCTACCCGGGAGCGACGCGAGCCACGCCATTACTCCCCTATTTGGCCTTGCCCCGAATGAGGTTTGCCATGCCGTTTCTGTTACCAGAAACGCGGTGGGCTCTTACCCCAAGGTCGCTTGCGCGGCCTTGGCGCACCTTGCGGCATCGCTTTCGCGACGCAACAAGCCACGCCACCATTTCACCCTTACCGGCCCTTCTTTTCCCTCATCGCAGCAAGCTGCGCTTCAGAAAAAGACTTTGCCGCCCTTGCGGGCGTCAAAGTCGGGCTTAGGCGGTATCTTTCTGTTGCACTGTCTGTCGCCTTGGGTCCTGCGGCTTGCGCCGCCTGACTTATAGCGCCCGGCCGTTAGCCGGCATTCCGCTCTATGGGGCCCGGACTTTCCTCCAACCACTTTCGTGATCAGCGGTTGCCTGGCGAACTTCCCGGGCGCATTGTACGCGCCGGGCGGAACTGGCGCGTGTCGTCGTAGTAATCGGGCTGTTCGTTATCCGGCGTGGCACCGGGAATACCGAGCAGCGGCAAAGGTTGCCAGTCACGCGGCGAAAATTCATCCGTGTCGAAGCGCGCCGCCAGTCGGGTGTCCAGTTCCGCGCGTGCGACCGCATCCGGCAAATCCAGCCATGCCGCGTCGATCTCCGTGAATAGTGCCTTGCCGCACAGGCCGACATACGGTGCGGCCAGGGCATCGTGGCTGGCATGGCCGAACACCACGAAGCGCGTGCTGCGCAACAGTTCCTCGCGCCGGTCGACGAAAACCTCGCGCCAGCGATGCGCGCGCAGGCCCTGCCATATTTCGGTAGAGGACCCGGCAACGACCACGCCGCATTCGTCGAACTGGGTCAGGGCGTCGCGCAGCGGACCGCGTTCTGCGCGGCCCTGGCGACGTGCGTCGGAGAGCGCGGCAAAGTGGCGCCGGTTGAGCACCGCCTTCGCCTGCGGAAACGCCAGCCAGATCAGCGCATTGAACAAGTCATGCCGGTTGCCGGGGCGCGTCGCGATTTCGCCGGCAAGGAATGCGCGCTCTTCGTAGCCCTCCGCGCCACCGGAGGGCTCGACGAAGCACAGGGCGAGGCCGTCGCCGGTCGCCAGCCCGCGCTCGCGGGCCAGGGCATTGAGCCGGGCTAGGTCCGGCGTGCCGCCGGCAAGCCACGGCATCAGAAATGCCGACAGCGGATGCAATGCCGAAGAGTCGGCGCTCACTGAACCACCCTCCCCCCAGCCCCCTCGCCAAGCGAGGGGGGGTTCGCCGCAAGGCGGCTCCGGGTTCCGGCTTGCGCCGCTTCGGGCGGCCGTGAGCGGCGCCACGGCGATCAGGCGAGCCGCCAGGCCACCGTTTCGCCCGCACGCAAGGGCACCAGGCGGTCGCTGTCCGTATAGTCGAGGCTCGCCGGCACGGCCATCGTCTCGCGCCGCAGCGTGATGGTTTCCGTATTGCGCGGCAGGCCGTACCAATCGGGACCATGGAAGCTGGCGAAGGCCTCCAGCTTGTCCAGCGCCCCGGCCGCCGCGAAGGCTTCGGCATACAGCTCGATGCCGGCATGCGCCGTGTAGCAACCGGCGCAGCCGCAGGCGGCCTCCTTGGTGCTCTGTCCATGCGGCGCCGAATCGGTGCCGAGGAAGAACTTCGGGTTGCCCGAAATCGCCGCGGCGACCAGCGCCTGACGGTGGCTCTCGCGCTTCAGCACCGGCAGGCAGTAGTTGTGCGGACGAATGCCGCCCGCGAAAATCGCATTGCGGTTGAGCAGCAGGTGGTGGGCGGTCAGGGTGCCGGCCACGTTGGCGCCGTGCGCCAGGACGAAGTCGATGCCGTCGCTGGTCGTGATGTGCTCCAGCACCAGTTTCAATTCCGGAAAATCGCGCAGCAGCGGCCGCAGCACGGTATCGATGAACACCGCCTCGCGATCGAAGATGTCCACCGCCGGATCGGTGACCTCGCCATGCACCAGCAGCGGCACGCCGAGCTGTTCCATGCGCGCCAGGGTCGCCGCGCATTTCTTCAGGTCGCTGACACCGGCGTCGGAATTGGTCGTGGCGCCGGCCGGATAGAGCTTGATCGCGTGGACGCAGCCGCTGGCCTTGACGGCGTCGATTTCCGCCGCCGGCATGTTGTCCGTCAGGTAGAGCGTCATCAGCGGCGTGAAATCCATGCCGGCCGGCAGCGCGGCGAGAATCCGCTCGCGGTAGGCCGCGGCCAGCGCCACCGTGGTCACCGGCGGCTTCAGGTTGGGCATGACGATGGCGCGGGCGAAACGGCGCGCGGTATCGGGCAGCACGGCGGCCAGCGCCGCGCCGTCGCGCAGGTGCAAGTGCCAGTCGTCGGGTCGGGTCAGTGTCAGGGTCTGCATGGGCGAATTATAAATCCCGTGCCTTCAGCTCCAGCGCCCTCGCATACAGCGCATTCTTCGGCTGGCCGGTGATTTCGGCGGCGAGCTTGGCCGCCTGCTTGACAGGCAGTTCGGCCAGCAGTGCGGCGAGGATGCGCTCGGTCTCCGCGTCCATGCCCTCGCGCGGCGGCGAACCTGACACCACCAGCACGAATTCGCCGCGCTGGCGATTGGCGTCCGTCGCCAGCCAGGCCGGCGCTTCTGCCAGGGGCATGCGCTCGATCTGCTCGAACAGTTTGGTCAGTTCGCGCGCGATGACAATCTCGCGCTGCGGTCCGAGCAGTTCGCGCAGTTCGGCGACCGTTTCCATCACGCGATGCGGCGCCTCGTAGAACACCAGCGCTGCGGCTACGCCCGCCACTTCCTGAATCGCCGTCCTGCGGGCGCCGACTTTCGCGGGCAGGAAGCCGACGAACAGAAAACGCGCGTCGGCAAGACCGGCCGCAGACATCGCCGCAATCGCCGCATTCGGCCCCGGCAGCGGGATTACCCGAAAGCCGGCGGCACGCACTGCCGCCACCGTGCGCGCACCGGGATCGGAAACACCGGGCGTGCCGGCATCCGACACCAGCGCGACCCGCTTGCCTTCGCCCAGCAGGCGTACCAGCTTCTCCGCTGCTTCGTTCTCGTTGTGCTGGTGCAGCGCCAGCGTCGGCACCTTGATGCCGTGGTGATCGAGCAGGTGGCGCGCATGCCGCGTGTCCTCGCAGGCCACCAGGTCGACGCCGCGCAGGGTTTCCAGCGCGCGCAGGCTGATGTCGCCGAGATTCCCGATCGGCGTGGCGACGACATACAATGCATTTTCCATGTCCGGCATTCTTGCATGAACACGCGGCAAGCCAAAGGCGCGGCCGCCGAACAACTCGCGGCCGATCATCTGCTGCGCCACGGCCTCCGCCTCATCGAACGCAACTTCCGCGTCCGCGGCGGCGAGATTGACTTGGTCTGCCGCGACGGCAAGACCACGGTGTTCGTCGAAGTGCGCCTGCGCAGCCGCGGCGATTTCGGCGGAGCGGCGGCCAGCATCACCGCTACCAAGCAGGCGCGACTGATCCTCGCCGCGCGGCACTGGCTGCTGCGCCACGGCGAAACCCCCTGCCGCTTCGACTGCATCCTGCTCGACGGCCTCGAACCGAAAAACATCGAATGGCTGCGCGATGCCTTCAGCACTGACTAGATTCCTGCTGCCGCTCGGCTTCGGCCTCGTCGTCAGCCTTGCCGCGCTGGCCGCCGGCGTCCGCATCCTGGTGCAAAGCTCGCCGCTAGCAGGATTTCAATACCACGCGGGGGAGACCCTGTGGCAGGAAATGCGCGAAGGCGACCGCCTGACGCTGGTGCGCGAAGCCGACAATCCCCATGACGCCAACGCGGTGCGCGTCGAATGGCGCGGGCAGAAGCTGGGCTATCTGCCGCGCGCCGAAAACCGCACGGTGGCCGCCGCCATGGACAGGGGCGAAGCCATCGACGCCCGCGTCGCCAAATTGCGACAGCACAAGAATCCCTGGCAGCGGGTGCTGATCGACGTATTTGTTGTACTCTAGGCGCCCTATTCGGGCCGCGGCCAGGCACCCGGTACAGCTATCCTCGCCCGACCTCATTCATTCAGGACGCAAAGACCCGCTCCATGTCACTTGCAGAACGCATTCAGCAACATTTTCAGGATAGTGCCCAGGTCAAGCTCGCGGCGCTCGCCGCCATGGCCGCGCCGATCGAAGCCGCCACCCGCCGCATGGTCACCTGCCTCCAGGCCGGCGGCAAGGTGATGGCCTGCGGCAACGGTGGCTCCGCTGCCGATTCGCAGCACTTCGCTGCCGAACTGCTCAACCGCTTCGAGAAGGAACGGCCGCCGCTGGCGGCGATTGCGCTGACCACCGATACCTCGACCCTGACCTCGATCGCCAACGACTACCGCTACGAAGATGTCTTTGCCAAGCAAGTGCAGGCACTGGGTCGCAGCGGCGATGTGCTGTTGGCCATTTCAACCTCGGGCAATTCGCCCAACGTGATGGCAGCCATCCATGCCGCCCATGCGCGCGGCGTCGCCGTGGTGGCGCTCACCGGCAAGAACGGCGGCAAGATTGCCGCGCTGCTCGGACCCGACGACATTCACCTTTGCGTGCCGGCCGAGCGCACGGCACGCATCCAGGAAGTCCACCTGCTCGCCATCCACTGCCTGTGCGATGGCATCGACGCCTTGATACTGGGAGAAATACCATGAACATCCGCACCGACACCGGCAACCAACTGCGCAAGCTCGCCGCACTCGCCCTCTGCGTTCCCCTTCTCGCCGGCTGCGTCGGCGCCGCCGTGGTCGGCGCCGGGGCCGGCGCCCTGATGGCGGTGGACCGCCGCACATCGGAAGCCTATATCGCCGATGAAGGGCTGGAAATACGCACCAACAGCCGCATCAATGAAAAATACGGCGACAAGGTGCATGTCAACGTCACCAGCTACAACCGCATGCTGCTGCTGACCGGTGAGGTGCCGACCGCCGAGATCAAGGCCGATGTGGAAAAGATCGCTGCCGGCGTGCCCGACGTCAAGTCGATCAGCAATGAACTGGCCATCGCCGGGCCTTCCAGTTTTGGCGGACGCAGCAACGATTCCTACATCACGTCCAAGGTCAAGGCGCGCTTTGTCGATGCCAACAAGTTTCATGCCAACGTTGTCAAGGTGGTGACCGAGGCCGGCGTGGTTTTCCTGCTCGGCATGGTCACCCAGACCGAAGCCAACGCGGCGGTCGAGATCGCCCGCACCACGGGCGGCGTACAGAAAGTGGTGCGCGTGTTCGAGATCGTCGGCCCGCAAGAGGCCGGGGCAGCGAGCAAGGCGTCCCCGTCGCCACAGGACCCGGCCAAGCCGGCGCCGGGCAAGTAGGAACGGTAGCGCTTTGTTGGGCTACCCGCCGCCGGCCTTCGAGGCCAAGGTCACCGCTCCGGAAGACCTGGCCGGGCGTATCGCCCTGCTGCGGCGACCGCTGGTATTCACCAACGGCTGTTTCGACATCCTGCACCGCGGCCACGTCACCTACCTCGCCCAGGCCCGCGCGCTGGGCGCCGCCCTGATCGTCGCCGCCAACTCCGACGCCTCGGTCAGGCGCCTGGGCAAGGGCGAGGATCGCCCGGTGAACCCTTTGGCCGACCGCATGGCGCTGCTGGCCGCGCTCGAATGCGTAAACCTGGTGACCTGGTTCGACGAGGACACGCCGCTGCAACGCATTCTCGATTGCCGGCCGGACGTACTGGTCAAGGGCGGCGACTGGCCGGTGGAAAATATCGTCGGCCACCGCGAAGTGACGGCTTGGGGCGGCCGCGTGCATTCGATCCCCTTCATTCACGAGCGCTCGACGACGGCTCTGATGGAAAAGATTCGCCGGCTTTAGCGCTTGACTTCAGGAGTCGGCGCTGGCGGCACGGCAGTTCAGTCCGGCCTGCGGCGCAAAGCCATGTTCCGCGCCGGATCGCGGATGTCTCTTGCGCTCTCGAGGACTCGGCTTAAGGGCTCTTCAGTACTAGCTGAAGAAGCTGTGCGAGCGAGCTTGCCCCCATTTTTCGCATCAGGCGACTGCGATGCGCCTCGACGGTCTTGTAGCTGATGCCAAGCTCGCGCGCGATCACCTTGTTGCTCTGGCCATCCACTACCCGGTCCATGACCTGGCGCTCGCGAACCGTCAGCGTCGCGAGTTTGGACGAACAATCGTCCAGCAGCTTGCGCTGCGAGCGATTGCTGAGGTCCAGCGCCAGCGCCTGGCGCACGCGATCGATGAAATCCTGGTTGTTGTAGGGTTTCTGCAGGAAATCGAAGGCGCCCCCCTTCATCGCCCGCACCGTCAATGGCACGTCGCCGTGCGCCGAAAGGAAAATGATCGGAATCGGCGCACCGATGCGATTGAGCAGGTCCATCAGTTCCGGGCCGCTGGTACCCGGCATGCGCACATCGAGGACCAGGCAGCCGGCTCGGTCCGGCGCGTAGTTGCTGAGAAATGCCTCCGCCGAGTCGAAGGTCTCGATGCGCAGGCGGATGGATTCCAGCAACCAGCGCAAGGAGTCGCGCAAAGCCTCCTCGTCATCGACAATGAATACGGTTTGTTCGATATCAGCCATGAATCATTTCTCTACCGGCAGAGTAAAACGAAACGTCGTCCCGCCAAAACGATTGCTGGCAGCCGTCAGTCTGCCCCCATGGGCTTCGATAATCGAGCGACAGATGGCCAGTCCGAGTCCAAGGCCGTCGCGCTTTGTCGTGAAGAAGGGCGAGAAGACCTGCGCCAGTTCCTTCTTCGAAATGCCGGGACCGCTATCGGCCACGCTGACTTCTATCCACCGGCGGTTGTCCCACGAGCTCGTCACCTCAAGCAGTCGCCCGATCTTTCTGGCTTCGCTCATGGCCTCCATGCCATTCTTCAGCAGATTCAGAATCACCTGCTTGATCTCCAGCGGATCGACGTTCACCAGCGGCAGATCCGGGCATAGCGAGAGTTCCATCGCGACACGATGCTGGCCGCGTTCGAAGTCGAGAAAGCCGATCATCTCGTTGATGATCGAATTGAGTTCGGTGGGTACCGCCTCCGGCTCGCCCCGACGCACAAACTGCCGCATGTGCTTGACGATGGCACCGGCCTGTTCGGCATGACGGATCGCCTGCGTGATCGCCGAGCGAAACAGCTCGGGGTCATACTCCGCAGACTCCAGCCGCAACTGGCAGCCATGCAGGTAGTTGAGCGTGGCGCTGAGCGGCTGCCCCAGTTCGTGGGCGAGGGTCGCCGCCATCTCGCCCATGATGTTGAGTCGCGAGACATGGGCGAGCTCGGCGCGCCGCTCGCGATCGAGTTCATCCATGCGCTTGCGTTCCGTGATCTCGGAATGCGCGACAACCACGCCGTGCCCCTTGACCGGGATGGGCGCCGCCGTAACCCGAAACCACCGCACCCGTGCATTGCTGTAGCGCACTCCGAGTTCGACGTCGGCCACCACACGCTGCTCCTTCAGCGCCCGCACACTCGGCAGCTCATCGTGAGTCAGGGGTGTGCCATTCGGATGGATCAGCGATGCGTAAGCCGTCGTGCCGGCACCCTTCAGGGTCTTCTGCATGGCGCGGGAGCTGATGCGGCTCAAGGCATGGTTGATCTCGATGACTTCGCCTTGGTCGTCGGTGATCGAGATGCCGATCGGAAACGTCTCGAACAGCACCCGGTACTTCTCGCGGCTCGCCAGCAGGGCTTCTTCGGTTTCCTTGCGCAAACGGATTTCGGCGCGCAGGGCATCATTGGCTTCGCGCAGTTCCCGGGTCCTCTCTTCGACCAGGTGCTCGAGCTGCTCATGGGCACGGAGCAAGGCCGCTTCGCTCGCCTTGCGCTTGCTGATGTCCTGGAAAATCACGATAGCGCCGCGCTGCGGATCCGTGGGGTCGAGCGACTTGAGAGCGGCGGCGCACCAGAATATTTCGCCGTTCTTGCGCTTCATCATGCGCTCGTCGGAGTACGAATTGTGCATCGCCAGATATTCGTAACCGATGCGGCCAATGCGCTCGAAGTCATCGTCCGACGGATAAAGAATACGCATGCTCTGGTTATTCAGTTCCCCCGGCCCGTAGCCGAAGAGTTCCTCGAAGCGGCGATTGCAGCGCATGATGATGCGGTTGTAAACCGAGCCGATGCCGATGATCGCGTTGTCAAAGATGACTTCATGCTCGGCCACCGATGCCCTGATCGCATCAGACTTTCGGCGCGCCTCGGACTGGCCGGTGCCGGCCATCACTTGAGCGGTGTCGGGGGATTGCTGCTTCACGGTGGAGACAGTCGGCATATATTCGGGATTTCCCGGAACGGCTCGCCGTAGCGAGGGCTCGTCATTGCCCGCGGCAAGGGTTGGACATGCAAGCGCCGCTGATTGTATTTTGCCGGTCCCTGATTGTCCAGCCGGGCACGCGGCAGCCGCCGCAAGGCCTGCCGGCATCGGCGACGCCGCCGGCGCAACGTTCACTCGACTGCCGGGAAATTCGATCTGTGATTCACGCCGCGCCGCGCACGGCAACCAGGGAATTCTTGTAGACGCTGCGCGGCAGGCTCCCCGGCGCCAGCACCGTCACGGCCAGCCGTACCTGCAACTGATCACGGGCACATTGGACGATGGCCGCCGCAAGTCCTTCATATTGCGCCGGCTCGACCGCCGCAGCCGCCTCGACCTCGACCGGGATCGGATCGTCGAAGCGGACCTGGTCGGCGCGCTCCTTCCAGATCCGCAGCATCGGCTCGACCTTGCCGGCGAAGCTCTGCGCCACCAGATCGCGAATCGCCGTCGGGAAAACGTTCATGCCCTTGTAGATCAGCATGTCGTCGGTGCGGCCGATACAGCGAATGCGCGGACTGGTGCGGCCACAGCGACAATCGGTACCAATCACCAGGGCATGGTCGCGAGAGCGATAACGGACCAGCGGCGTCGCTTCCCGCGCAAAGGTCGTATAGACGATTTCGCCGGTCGCTCCCTCCTGCCAGGGGATGAGTTCACCGGTGTCGGGGTCGATGAGTTCGATCGCCACGTGTTTCTGCGCGTTGAAATGCATGCCGTCGTGCGCCTCGCACTCGCCCCACATCGCCGAAAGAACGTCGCCCAGTCCCATCACTTCGCGCAGCTGTGAAATGCCCAGGCCGCGCATGATGCGATCGCGGATCTCCGGCTGGTTGAGCCCGGGCTCGCCGCCGCACAGCACCGTGCGCAGCGCCGACGGGATCCCGGTCTCGCGACCGACGTCCTCCCACTGTTCGGTCAGATAGAGCCCGAACGAGGTCGTCGCCAGCAGCGCCGAAGCGCGCAGGCGGCGCATCTCGCGCAGGATGCGATCGGTCGGGAAGCCGCCGAGCCAGCACAGCGTCGCGCCGATCCGGCGAAAGCCGTCGGCATACGGCAAACCGCCGGCGACCATCGGCAGACCGACCAGATGCGCGACGACATCGGTCTTGCGCACGCCGGCGGTGAAGAAATTGTTGGCGATCGCATCGCACCAGACGTCGAGGTCGCGCTGCGTCAACGCGTAGTAGAGCGGCCGGCCGGTGGTGCCCGAGGACGAGAGCACCTGTACGACGCTCGCCAGCGGAGCGGCCTGGTTGGCGCCGAAAGGCTCATCGTCGCTGGCCTGGTCCTGCGCCGCGCGGATCGCGTCCTTCATCGTGAACGGCAGACCGGCGAGATCGGCGAGGGACTTCAGTTCCGTCCTCGCGCCAAGACCGGCATGCAGTGTCCGGTACATGCCCGAACGCTCGCTCAGCGCCGGCAGCATGGCGCTGATCCTGGCGGCCTGCCAGGATTCGACTTCCTTCCAGGGCAGTGTTTCGAGGGCTTCGTTCCAGTACTCGTTCATGCTTCCTCCGCTCACCGGGATAGGACGCGCTCGACCTGTGCCTTGAGCAGCGCGAATTCCATCGCCGCCGGAACTTCGCACTCGGTCGTGATCAGTCGCTCGCTGACTGCCTCATTGGGCAGAAGCGGCCATTGCTCCGGGTCGCCGCCCCAGCTTCTGGCGTGCAGCCGTACCGGCGGCAAGGCCGGATGCCCGAGCGGCAGGCAGGGGACTGCCTGCATCGGCCAGTTGCCGGCCGCGGCATCGCCTGGCAGTACCAGCAGCGGCGGAATGCGGTGGAAACGGGCAACGTTGCCGGCCGTGCCCAGCGCACTCTTCCAGAAATCCTCCTCCGCCGCTTGCGGACGCGACGCTTCGTGCCACGAAAGAAGATTGACGCCTGCCTCGGCGAACAGCCGTGCCAGTGTCGCCAGCAAGCGCGCGGCAAAGTCGTAGGCGGCCTCGTCTTCCGCCCCGATACCGACGGCGCGCAACTGGGCAACCAGCGTCGCCGGTCCGGTCAGCGCGACGGCGATCACCGGTTCGCTGCTATCGACGGCGGCGATCTGGCGCACGGCATCGAGCGCGGCCGCGACCCGCGGACTGAGCGCGACGCGGCCGGCATCGATCTCGCCGGCAATATCGACACGGCCACGTCCAACGACGCGTGGCGGCCAGGCATCCGCCGTGACCTCGATACCGACGGCCTCGACTTCCATGCAACTCGGGACGGCGCAGGTCGCTGCGTCGAGCTTCAGCACGCGTCGCAGCTCGCTGACGTTCTTGCGCAGACGCGTGCCGTCACGAACCATGTCGACGGGCAAGATCGCCTCGATTTGCGCGGCGGCACCCAGAATCAGCGGCGCAAACAAAGGCGCATGAGGCTGGCCCGCGCCACGGGCCAGCCCCTGCATGCGCTTGCGCCAGATTCCTCCGGTGACCTCCATGACGCCTCGGTCCTAGGCGCGCAGCAGCGGTTGGATGGTTTTCGCGTCGGGCCAGGTCCCGTAATACTTGAGAATCTCGTCTGCCGGCTTCTGCTTGAGCCATTCCTTCTCGAACTTGTCGTAGGACATGCCCCGCTTGCGGCGCGCGCTGTGCTCCTCGGCACGCAGGCGCGCCGTACCCTCGAGACTGACGCGCCGCTGGACCTCATCCCATTCCACCTTGTAGATCTGGCGGGCAGTGTCTGCGGTAAGCACACCCTTGATCAGGTCGACCTCGACGGCCTTGGGATCGCGGTCGAGCGGGTCGCCGTAGCCTGTGCCTCCGCACGAGAAGGCGAAGGTGATCACGTCGCCATTGCTGTACGGTCGTACCGAGCGACCCTGGAACTCTATTTCGTAGTCGCCTTCGATCGTGCGCTCGGACAGCAGGGTCTCGACATCCAGCTTGATCTTGTCGTCGCCCTCGCTCATCAGTTCCTTCACGTTGGCGTGGCGAATCCCGATGCCGGGCACCGTGCACGGCGCATACCCGCCGAACAGCGGTTGCGGCGTCTGCAGCTTGGTGTTGTCGGCGATGGCCATCATGTAGAGCTCGGGCACGTGATGGGCGACCCAGACCTGCGCCGTGCCGACACCGCCGCGGTACTTGCCGTGGCCGCAGGAATCCTTCCAGTGATTGGAGAGCGGCACCAGCAGGGGAAATTCGTTTTCCACCGATTCCGTATTGGGGGCACGGCCGAAAACGCACCACGGGAAACCGAACGCGTCCATACCGTCCTCGGTCGGCCGCGCCCCCTGCCCTTCGGTATTGATCGAATAGGCGAGCATGTCCGCAAACGGCGCTCCCCACTGGTTCTGTCCGGCCAGTACCAGCGCATTGCCGCCGTTGCCCATGGAAGCGCCCGACTGCTTCCACAACGAGGTCGAGAACATCGCCTTGGCACAGGCGTTATGCACCGCGCTCATGACGCCGGTTGAAATCATCACCGAACACGAGGTCGCCGCGCGCGGATCCGGGCTCAGGCAGGTACGCTCGCCGAACTTGAAGTCGATGTTGGCGAAGGTGCCGTTGCTGATCGGCAGGTCGTGGAACAGATACTCGTAGATGTAGTTCGAGAAGTGGGCGATCGCCGCCTGGGGATGGGCGTTGTAGGGCGACGGCGTCTCCGGCCCGGTTTCCGAAAGGTCGACCAGCATGCGGTCGCCATGCTTTTCGATCGTCATGTAGCACGAGCGGACCAGGCCCTGCTTGAGGCCGACCGCGTCGCTGAAGGTCACGCAGCGGTACTTGCCGTCAGGCCACTGTTCGATCAGGTCTCTCGCGCCGGCTTCGGCCACCTGCAGCATCTTGCGGAACAGGCCGGTCACGTAGTCCGCGCCTTCGCGCTCGCAGAGCTCGATGATGCGGGTGCGGACGCGGTCGGTGGTCGTGCAGCGCGCCTTGAGATCGACCGCGATCATCGACGGTGCGCGGATGCCGAAGGCGACGAACATTGACACGATGTCTTCGCGCAGCTTGAAGTTGTCGCCGATGCGCATCGGCGGCAGATTCATGCCCTCCTCGAAACGCGTCGTCGCCGATACCGGCATGCCGCCCGGCTCGATGGCGCCCGTTTCGGTGGTGTGCACCAGCGCCGCCGTCCAGGCGATCAAGGTGCCTTGATAGTAGACCGGCATGCATACCATCTGGTCGGGGTTGTGCACGCCGCCATAGACGGCGTCGTTGGCGAACCACAGGTCGCCGTCGCGGATCTCGTCGCCGTAGGTGGCGAGGATGTACTTGATGATCAGCGGCGGAATGACGGCGTGCAGATAGGTGCCGCAGGAACCGTTCACGATGTCGCCGGCAGCCGTCATGATCGCCACCAGCGAATCGCCGGCAACGCCCATCGCGCAGCGGCAGGAACGGACGAACACGTCCATGCCTTCGTCGAGGATATCGTTGGTGCGCTGGAAGCCGATTTCGAACTGCGCCGGATCGATCTGCGCCGCCAGTTCCAGTTCGAGCGAACTCGCCGGTGCCGGCTTGAGCCATGTCAGCTTTTGTTCGAGGGTGGGAATAGCCATCTCATTGTCTCCTGTGCGTGCCGTGTTCAGGCGGTCGTTGCAAAGTCGGCGCTGGCGACACGGCGCGAATGCGGCGCGGGATCGATCGCTTCGAGGACGCCAAGCCCGTGTTTGTCTATCGTCAGTCGCTGCCTCGGCGGAACGACAATCGTCGTCAGCTCGGCCTCGACGATCGCCGGCCCGTCGATGACGTTTCCGGCCTGCAGCTGTTCAAACTGGTAGGTCGGCGTGTCGGCCCAGTGCCTGTTCTCGGGCCAGAACGCCTTGCGCGTGCCGAGGAAGGCCGCGGACGGATCCGCCCCTTGCAGCGGATACTCGGGAATCGGCGGCTTCCAGGTCGGCACGGTGACGCGCAGCACGAAGTTGTCGAGAAAAACGCCTCCCGGCTTGTTGACCACCAGCGGGCTGAAGGCTTCGGAGAACTCCTTCTCGAAGGCCTGATACACCAGCAGCGCATCTGCGTCGTTGCGGATGTGCAGCAAGGGTGACGACATCCGCTTCAGGTTGACCTGGCCGCCGTAGAGCATGTCGAGCTCGAGACCGAAAATGGCGTCGTCGACTTCAAGGCCTTCGCTGCTCAACTCCTGCCGCGCGCGATGAACCATCTGATCGACGGTGCGGTTGAATTGATCGAAATCGACGACGAATTTCTCGCTGATGGGCTCCATGAAAACCATGCGGCGCGACTGCTCGTACATGTGCACGATGTCCATGATCGACGAACCCATGGCGCAAAACACCGGTGCCGCCGGGAAGACCACCGCCTTCGGCACGTCGCCCTTGAGGCCGGCCATGTGTGTCGGACCGGCGCCGCCGAAAGCAAACAGGACGAAGTCTTCCGGGTGATAGCCGCGCATATGGACTTCGCGCTTGATCGCCGACGCCATGTTCTCGTCGACGATGTGACGGATCAGCGCCGCAGCTTCGATGGTTTCGATGCCCAGCGGCTGGGCGATCTTTTCGCGAATGGCCTTTTCCGCCTTCGCCTTGTTCAGCGGCATGCGCCCGCCGTAGTAGGTATCCGGGTTGATGTAGCCCAGCACCACGTCGGCATCGGTCACGGTCGGCTCGGTACCGCCGAGATCGTAGCAGACCGGCCCAGGCATCGAGCCGGCGCTGCGCGGGCCGACTTCCAGCCGGGTTCCGTTGCGGTCGACCCTGGCGATCGAGCCGCCGCCGGCGCCCACCGAAATCGTCTGCATCATCGTTACGTTTACCGCCCACCTGTCGATGACCGGGCGGAAGGTATAGTTGCGCACGCTCGATTCCACCACCAGGGCCACGTCGAAGCTGGTTCCACCGACGTCGCCGGCGATGACATTCTTGTAGCCGAGCTTGCTGGCGAAGTAGGCAGAGCCCATCAGGCCGGCCACCGGACCGCCATTGAAGGTGCGCGATGCGGGCGTCTTGAAGATGTCCGCGCTGCCGCCGGAATTGTGGATCATCAGGAACGCGCCGCGATAGCCCTTGGCCCGCAGCTTGTCCCAGGTCGCACCGATGTCGTTCTGCATCGATTGCTGAAGGTAGGCGTCGAGCACCGCCGTCATCGTGCGTTCGTACTCGCCGATCTTGGCAGTGACCGAATGGGACATCACCACCGGCACGAAGCCGATGTGGTACTCCTTGTATTCCTCGCGGATGATCTCCCGCACGCGTTTCTCGTGTGCCGGGTTCATGAACGACCACAAAAGCGACACGACGATCGCCCGCGCACCGCGGTCCATCAGCATGCGCAGCTTGAGTCGCACGTCCTCCTCATCCAGCGGACGCACTACCGCGCCGCTCGAATCGACCCGTTCGCGGATGCCGAGAATCAGGTCGCGCTCGATGAGTGGCAAGGGCTTGTTCTGCACCGCAATATTGCGCCTCTCGGATACTCGCTTGCCATCGGTCCACTGGGCGCCGCGGCCGATCAGTATCCCGTCCTCATGGCCTTCGGTCGTCAGCAGGCCGATGCGGGGGCCCTGCCGTTGCAACAGCCGGTTCAGCGCGACGGTGGTCGAATAGCGGATGATGTCGATTCGCGGCAGTAACTCCTCGACCGACAGGCCCACCTTGTCGCCACCCGCCTCGACCGAGTTCAGGAATCCGACCGAAAGGTCATGCGGCGTCGTCGGACACTTGGCGATGTGGCGCTCGCCGTCGAGCGTCAGGACGAAGTCGGTGAAGGTGCCGCCGACATCGATGTCGATCGAATTGATGGCGTCCAGCGTCGTCAGCGAAGTCATGCCGCTACCTCCGCTTCGGGCTTGGTCAGCTTTCCGCCCTTTATCACCAGATCCTTCCTCTTCAGCCTGGCCTTGAGGCTGTCGAGATCGACTTCGATATCCACGGTGATCGGGTGGCCCGGCGGCAGGTATTCCGTCTCGATCTGGCGGGTACAGCCGGGGCAGTAAAACTCGAGGATGCGTACCCAGTTTTCGTCCGGCGCGAAGGTGTATTCGCCGGCGATGACGGGATTGTGGATTTCCTGCGGACGGCGCTCGGCAACGAGGCAGCCCTTCTTGTAGCTTTCGCGGGCCGAGATCAGCCGGGTGCCGCAATCATGGCAGTACCAGTGATCGTCGTTCAAGTCGAGATCCAGGTATTCGGTGAAGCGGATGCGCTCAAATGTGCCGTCTTGTGCATGCATGCTGTGTTCTCCTCGTGATCCAGGTACTCTATTGGGCGCAGGTCATCTCGGCGTTGCCGTAATCATCGACGCGCAGTTGCCAGCAGGGCGGAATCGGGCAGGTCAAGGTGCTGCCGTTGATGACGGCCGGACCGGCCGCCACATCGCCGACATTCATCGACTCCCAGCAGTAGACCGGCGCAGGCAACTCGGCGGCGCCATTGAAACGCATCTCCCTCTTGCCCGGCGACTTCGTCGCGACACAATCAGTCCGCTTTTTCATGCCGTGCGATCCGACGACAAAACGACTCGACAGGCGGACGCCCAAGAGCGGCAGGCCGGATACCAACGCCGTGGAGACGGCCTTTTCAAGGGCATCCATGACGTTCTTCGCTTCACACTGCGGCTGCTCGGTACGGACGGTGGAAACGTCGGCCTCGGTGGCGCCGAAGTCGATTTCCCACGTATACACCGCCTTGGCCGGATCGAAACTTTCACCGCGCAGGTCGCGCTCGGCCTGTGTCAGCAATCCGGTGAGGACAGGCAACAGGCTTCCCCGGACTCCCGCATCCCACTGCAGGTCGACGCCGCGCTCGTAAACATGCACCACGTCGGAAATGGCCGAGCCGAAAGCACTGAATACCGGACCGAGGTTGAATGTGTAGGCAACGGGCATCTGCAGCTTTTCGGCGACGAACGCGGCGAACATCGGACCATTGCCGCCGAAGGCAAACAGGGCGGCATCGCTGGCGCTCAGCCTGGCTTCCGCCAGGATAGCCTGCAGCAGTTCGGCCATCATCGCCACGGCCTCGTCGCGAATCATCAGCGCCGCGACGTCCGCCGACAGTCCCAGCGGCTTGCCTACCGTCCGCTCGATCGCGGCCCGCGCCAGGTCGACCTTGAGCTGACGACGACCGCCGAGGAAGTTGTGCGGATCGAGATAACCCAGCACGAGCAAGGCATCGGTCAGCGTCGCCTCGTTGCCGCCCAGGCCGTAGCAGGCCGGCCCTGGCGCCGCACCCATGCTCTCCGGACCGAGCACGACACTCTTGTCCCTGACCCGCGCGATCGAGCCACCGCCGACGACTGCCGAACGCAGCATCGCGAACGACGACTGTACCGGGACTTCCATCAATTCGCCGCCGCGCTGGAACATCGGTTGGCCGTCGCGGATGATCGAGGCCTTGGTCGTCGTCCCGCCGACATCGAAGCACACCACGTTCTTGAGGCCGTAGAGACGGGCCATGTAGGCGCCACCGAATGTGCCGAATATCGGTCCCGATTCGATCGTGTCGACCGATTTGGTCTTGCCGATGCGGGCCACGCCGCCATTGGTGTTGCCGATCAGCAGCGGCCCGCTCCAGTTATGCTCCTCGCGCAACACGTCCTCCGCCTTGAACAGCGAGGTTGCCAGTTGCGTGTGCGTGTAGGCGTTCATCAGCGAGTAGTGCACCCGCGTCTGATCGTGGCGTAGCGTCGCCATCTCGCTGCCGAGGAGTACCGGCACCGCGCCGATGATGTGATCGGGATACTGATCCTCGATCACGGCCTTGATTTCGCGCTCGGCGCCGTTTTCCGGAAACGAGTTGGCGAGGCAGACGCAGATGCGGCGCACTCCGCCTTCGAGCAGTTGCTTGACGCCTTCGAGAATCTCGACGGCCGTCGGCATGGGCGGCAAACCGATGATGTTGCACTCGTCGATCAGTTCGCCGACCACCGGTGATTTCGCGGTTCCATAGAGCAGTTCCTCCTGGCCAGCAGCCACCAGCAGTCCAACCTTGGAACCGCGCCGCTCGCCGAGCACGTTCGTAGTGATCGTCGATGACCAGCGGATCATCCCGACCTTGGCGAGAAAGTCTTCGGTGCTGGAATAACCCAGCCGCTTTGCTGCCTCGTTCAGACAGGCAACGAAGGAAACGGTGTAATCATGCGGTGTGGTGTCCACCTTGATCGCATGTCGCTGCTCCCCATCGGAAACCAGCGCATCGGTCATCGTGCCGCCGGTATCAATATCCACGGTATACATTCCTGGCTCCTCTGCCTGCGTTTTTCTCCGACACCGGAACGACTGCCTGCCGTTCCTGTCGTTTATCGTTGCTGCACTGTACGGAATGCAATCCGTCGCAGCATTGGTATCGATTACCTAGGCGCTAAAGCGAACGCGTAGTGCACTGCAGCAGAAGGCGTTGGCCGGAATCAGCGAAGGCATCGCGACAAGGTCGCAATGCACTGCAGCAGCTTTTTTCCCTGACCTTGCGGCCTGTTGCCACCACGATACCCGAGAGCCATAATGGGCCGACCCCAATAGCTGCCGCATGATGCGGCATACGAATCCACGCGATGAACCGCGAACCATTCCAGGATTTGCTCGACCCCCCCGAACTCGACGGTCGTCGGTTTCCGTACAAGCTCGTTCTCGACAACACGATCGTCGGCTTGAGCTACATGGCAGAGCGGCGATTCCTCTGGGTCAATGCGCGCATGGCGGAAATATACGGCTACGAAGAACATGAACTGACCGGGCAGAGCGTTCGCCTGATCTATGCCACGGAAAAGGACTTCGAAGAAGTCGGCCGGATGTATCCCGCCTTTGCCCGGGACAATCGTTACACGCATGAACGCGACATGGTCCGCAAGGACGGCAGCCTGGTTCGCTGCCTGATCTCGGGCCGCATGATCGCCCCTGGCGACCCTTTATCGCCGTCGGTATGGGTGGTGCTGGACATCAGCGACCGCAAGGACGCGGAAGACAAGCTGCGCCGGGCAAATGCACGGCTGGAACAGATCGTCGAGCGACGGACGCTGAACCTGCGACGCACCAATGAAACCCTTTATGCCGAAATAGAACGCCGGCGCGCCGCGCAGCTGGCCTCGGTGGAAAGCCGCGAAAAATATCGCGCCCTGTTCCGGCATCTCCCGCTCGGCGTTCTGGTCGCCAGCGCCTCGGGCGAAATCGTCGAAATGAACCGGGCACTGCAGCAGGGCCTCGGCGTCCGCACCCGCGGCGAGCTGCTGCAAATCGCCGACGACCCGTCGTGCGTGCAGACAGCCGTCGGAACCACGTCATTGCTGGAAATGATCCGGGCCCATTCGGGCATCGAAAGCAGGCGCGCCGCCCGCTTCGAGTTCCGCTGGCAGGCCGGCAACGGCCGCAACCGGGATTTCAGCGTCGTTGCCGCGCCCCTTGCCGGACACGGGCTCGGCGCCACATTCACGTTCACCGACGTCACGGAACAACGCTTGGCGCGGGAGCGGGAACAGCAGCAGCAGCGAGCGCTGGCTCATGACTCCCGCATATCCTTGATGGGACAGATGGCCTCGACCCTCGCCCATGAGCTGGGGCAGCCGCTCAACAACTGCCAGACTTACGTTGCCGGCCTGAGGATGCTGCTGCCGGCGGAGGTTGCCGCCCTGCCCGACATCACGCTCGCGCTCGACAAGATCGAAAGCCAGCTCGGCCAGGCCGGCGACATCATCCGCAATGTCCGCGCCTTCGTTCGGCGGCAACGCTCCGAGTTCCAGGCGATCGATCCGGCCGCGCTGGTCACCCAGACCCTGCAGCTGATGGATGTGCAATTTCGCGAAGCGGGGGTGCATCCGGTGCTCAACGCGAGCGAGCGGCTGCCGCAAGTCGGATGCCATCCGGTGGAAATTCAGCAGGTGCTGGTCAACCTTCTCATGAATGCAATCGAAGCCATGGCGGAAACGCCGCGAGATCAGCGCCGGATTGAAATCCGCATTGCCGGCGGGCCGCGCCCGCTGGTTGCGTTCGACGTCGAAGACAGTGGCGGCGGCGTGCCGCCGGATATCGCCCGGCATCTCTTCGACCCCTATTTCACGACCAAGCCGGCTGGGCTCGGGATGGGGCTGATGATCTGCCAGACGCTGGTTGAAGCCCACGGCGGATCGATTCGGCATGTGGCGCCGAAGGCCGGCGGCGCCTGCTTCCGCTTTACCGTACTTGCGGCAAACTGAATCGTGCGCGACGGACCGGTCAGTGTTTTCATCGTCGACGACGAACCCGAAGTGACCGCGTCTCTCGCCTGGTTGCTGAAATCCGTCAACATTCCCGCCCGCACCTTCAACTCGCCGACAGCGTTTCTGAGCGCAGTGCGGACCGCCACGGGACCGATCTGCGCCGTACTCGACTTGCGCATGCCCGAAATGAGCGGCCTCGAGCTGCAGCAACAGCTGATTGCCGAGAAGCTGGAAATGCCGCTGATTTTTCTCAGCGCCCACGGCGACGTCCCCGCGGCGGTGAATGCCATGCAAATGGGCGCTGTCGATTTTCTGCAAAAGCCCTTCAACCCCCAGAACTTCCTGAAATGCATCAACCGCATCCTTCGCCAGGCAAAGGAACGCTACGACTCACGCGAACGTGCCCTGGCGCTGCGCGCACATCTTGAGAAGCTTTCCGCTCGCGAGATCGAGATTCTCGATGCCCTGATCGCCGGCCAGACCAGCAAGGAAATCGCCCGCCGATTCGAGATCAGTCCGAGAACGGTGGATGTTCACCGCGCCAACATCATTCGCAAGATGGCAGTCACCAGCAGCACGGAACTGCTGCGGCTCCTCGACCGGCTCGGCTACGAAGGAGGCCGCAGCGCCTGAAGTCGGTCGGCATGGGTGCCATTGCCGCTCGCAAGGCAAGCAGCCACCACCCATCATCCTTGCGGCCCTGCGGGACTTCGCGGCGGCACACGCTCCTTCAGCAGCAGCTGCAAGTTGCTGATCTCGGCGACCACCTCGTCGATGAAGGCGACCGCCGCTACCGGAATCGGTCGTCCGGCGAGCGTCGCGATGACGCCAGGCGACTTGACGTGCGAAAGATCCTCGATGTCCAGCATGGCGAAATCCGTCGAGGAGAGTTCCGGTGGAAAGACCTTGATCACGCTGGCGGTGATGGCATCGGTTTCCCGCACGATGCGACGAATGACGGTCAGGTCCTCGGCACGCAGGAACAGGTCATGCAGGTCCTCCGAAGTTCGGGGACTCCCGTACTGCTCGGCCAGCCATGACAAGTACCAGCCGGGCAACTTCGGCACCAGCAGCGGATAGGGCAGGACGTCCCTGATTTCGATGCGGGGCAGCAAAGTCAGCGGGTGGTCATGGCGGCACAGGATCACCGGCGACGACAGCTCGAACGGCTGGGCGCGAATCGCCGCGTCGGGTTCGCCGAAGGGGGAGCCGACGTAGACGTCCACCTTGCGCTCGAGCAGGTCGTTCTGCAGTTCGTCCCAGCCTTGGGTGCGCAGGCGAAAACGCAGCTTGGGATGCTTTTGCAGCATGCGCACCAAGGCGGGGGCAACGATGCTGTCGGCCATCCACGGATCGGATCCGATCACGACCAGTCCGGACTCCCTGTTGCCGAGCAATTCGATCTCGCGCCGCGCCTGATCGAGCGTCGTCGTGGTCTGCAAGGCCACGCGTGCCACGATTTCCCCGAACTCCGTCGGCACGATGCCGTCGCGCTCACGCGTGAACAGTGCCACGCCGTAATCGTCTTCCATGCGCCGGATGCTGACCGACAGGGCCGACTGCGTGAGGTGAAGCGCCTCCGCCGCGCGTCGGAAGCTCCGATGCTCGTATAGCGCCAGGACGTGGCGAAGTTGCCGAAAAGTCTCTGCCATGACAGAAATCGATTGAAACCTCAATAATTACGAATTAGACATGAACATCGCTGTTCTGTCATCCTAGCGAAAAGGCATTCAGCCGTCACCAGAGGAGACAAGTCATGAGCATCCAGGCACTGAGAGCAGATGGCAGTACCGTCAGCTACACCGACCGCAGGCGCTGGCTATGGTCATTATCGCTGGCCTGGCCGCTGATGCCGGTCGCCGCCTGTCTGCTCGCCGTCAGGTTAAACGACGCGACCTGGTATTGGGCGACGCTGCTTGTCTGGTACGTGATCGTACCCATCATCGATCACCTGCTGCCTGCGGATGCAAGTAATCCGCCACCCGAGCTTGTGCCGCAACTCGACGCCGATCTTTACTACCGCATCCTGCCCTGCCTGACGGTGCCGATTCACTATTTCACCCTGTTCTTCACGGCGTGGGTGGTCGGCACCCAGGATCTGCCCTGGCACGCAATCCTTGGCCTGGCGCTTTCGGTCGGTGTAGTCAATGGCCTGGCGATCAACACCGGCCATGAACTAGGCCACAAGAAGACGAAGACCGAGCGCTGGCTGGCGAAAGTCGTGCTCGCCGTGGTCGGCTACGGCCACTTCTTCATCGAGCACAATCGCGGCCACCACAAGGACGTGGCCACGCCCGAGGATCCGGCGACATCGAAGATGGGTCAGAGCATCTATGCGTTCGCCTGCTCCGAGATTCCCGGTGCGATCCGCCGCGCCTGGGACGCCGAAAAGACGCGCCTGGCGCGCAGCAATCGGGGGCCCTGGACCTTCGACAACGAAGTCCTGCAGCCCCTCTTCATCACCGTGCCGCTCTATGCCGGACTGATTGCCGCCTTTGGCTGGGTCATGCTGCCCTTCCTCCTGGTGCAGGTTTTCTGGGGCTGGTTCGGCATCCTCACCAGCGCCAACTACATCGAGCACTATGGCTTGCTGCGCCAGAAGCTCGAGAACGGGCGCTACGAGCCCTGCCAGCCGCACCACTCCTGGAACTCCAATCACGTGATGTCCAATGTGATCCTGTTCAACCTGCAGCGCCACTCCGACCACCACGCCAACCCGACGCGCCGTTACCAGAGCCTGCGCAGTTTCGAGAACCTGCCGGAGTTGCCGAGCGGCTATCCTCTGATGTTCGGCATGGCGCTGATTCCGCCTCTGTGGTTTGCGGTGATGAACCCTCGCCTGCTCGAAATCCATGGCGGCGACCTCAGTCGGATCAGTATCGAGCCATCAAAGCGGGCAGGAATTCTCGCGCGCTACGGTGCCGCCGCCGATGCCCCGTCGGGAGCCTGACATGGCGCGCTACCAATGCCCGGGTTGTGGCTATGTGTACGACGAGCGGCGCGGCGACGAGCATGAAGGCTTCCCGCCGGGAACGCGATGGGAAAAAGTACCCGAGGATTGGCCCTGCGCCGATTGCGCCGTGCGCGAAAAGCCCGATTTCGTCAGGCTGGACGACGACGGCGCGGCCACCGGCATAAGCGCATAACTCAGCGATGAAGAAATGGCGCTGCGTTGTGTGCGGCTTTGAGTACGACGAAGCGCAAGGCCTGCCGGCGGACGGGATTGCACCGGGCACGCCCTGGGAGGCCATTCCCGACTCCTGGATTTGCCCGGATTGCTCAGCCCCGAAATCCGACTTTTGCATGGTCGAGGCCTGATCGGCCGATCACCGCATTCATCGGGTGAAGAAATTCCAGCCGATGCTGCGCGTGCGAAAGTTCAGCTCAAGCAAGCGGACAACTGCCCGGAATCTCCTCCGCCTCAATGCAGGGGGCGCTTCAGCCAGTGCTGGTAGAACGCTTCCAGATCGGGCTGGAAGGAATGGACGATCGGATAGCCCGGCGGCACCGCCTCGATTTCCAGCAGGGTGCCGTCAAGCGGGTCGTAGTATTCGCGCAGTTCCATCCACTTCGGGTCGGCATGCATGAGGGCCGGATAGATTTCCCGATAGGCCTCGTTGCTGTCCCGCACATAAATCCTTGCCTGCAGTTTCCAGTTCTGGCGATAGTCGCCGAACTCGTAGCCGCTTGTACTCTTGGTGACGATGCTGCCATCCGTCTTGCGCACGATAAACAGATGCGGGCCGAGCGGCAGCAGAATTTTCTCCTGCCAAGTCTGCTTCCGTTGCAGCACCGCCACATATTTGTCAAAGCGGTCCGGGTCCTTGTAGTTGCTCATCATCTCCTTGAGCATCTTCCAGGGCAGTTTGCCGTCCACCAGGTCGGCAATCACTTCTTGCGTGTAGTTGGCCATGCCTTTTTCCCTTTTCAGAAATTGATCATCGATGCTTACAGCATCCAGTCGTCAGGCAAGCCCCAGAAGCGCCGGTATTTGTCTGCCCAGGGCTTCGACAGGCTCATGCTCGACTGGTACATGTCGCGCACCGGCGAGAAATATTCGCCTTTTTTAACGCGCGGCTGCTGCTGCTTGAGCCATTCCGCCACCGGCTGGCTGCGCGCCAGTCGCTCCTGGCGAATCTCGGCACGCCGGAGCTTGGTGGCCTGTTCATCGAGCCGCCACTCGCCATCGGCGTCGCACTGGGCGATCACACCATAGGCGGAGTTGGCGAAACGTTCGAGCAGCAGATCGTCGTTGAGGTCCTGCACCACCATCGCCGCATCGCGCTCCAGCACGTCGCCCAGGCCATGACCGCCACTGATATGACTGACGTAAAGGTCGTGTTCCTTGTGCAAGTCCGGCAAGTGAATGCAGTACTTGTCCTTGATGTGCTCGCCCTGAATATTGGCCTCGATCTCGCTGTTCTCCGAATCGCGGTCGCACACCGGATAGGGCAGGCCTTCGGCGATGCGCTGTTTCATGTCGGTGTTCTTGACGCTGTGCCGATAGGGGGTCGAGGCCGGATAGCCGCCGAACAATCCGTTGCCATGGAAGACATGGCCGTTGGCAGCGTGCAGCATGACCTGATGCGGGGTGTTGTAGATCATGCGTATCGACTCGAAGCCCGCACCGCCGCGATGCTTTCCCATGCCGGCTGATGATGGCCGCAGGCGCCGGCCGAGATAGAGCGGCGGCTCCAGCAATTCCCAGGCCTCGACATCGCCCATGTCGCCTTCCGGGTTCCACATTGCGGCAGCGCTGGCCTCTCCATCGCGCACATAGCCGGCCGACGTGCCGCAGGAACTCATATCAAAATTGCACCAGCTACCTTCCTGCCCGTAATGATTCGGACCTCCGCCTTGCGCGACGTTGCCGGCGAAGGGGTAGCCGGCGACGACTTCCTCGACATAGCCGCGTGCGCTGACCGCCTGACTGACTGCCAGGAAGACACCGGTAAAGCAGGGAATCAGGAACATCCAGGAAAATGTATTCGATGCATAGATGTTGTCAGGATTCGACCAGGTGCCCAGCGGCGTGTTGAACTTGGTCGCCAGATAGGCACCGTCATTGACTTTTTCGTTCGGAATCAGCATCTGCGTTATCGACACCCACAAACCGCCCTGCAGTCCCGATGGCGTGCAGTTGAAGGCGTGATGGCCGCCCTTGTTGGCCCCCTCCAGATCAAGTTCGAAACTGGCATCGACGCCAACCCGGATCTCGAGCGGACAATGCATCATCGAATCGATCGCCGCATGGTCCGGCATGCGGCCCTTGTCGATACTGTGCGGCACGTCCATGAAGCTCGGATACTGGTAGACGCCCGGAATCATGAATTCCCTGACGCGGTTGACGAAGGCCTGGCGGGTATCCTCGATCACCTCGCGAGTGAAGCGCTTGTAGGTGTCGATGCCCTCCTCCGCAACAAGGCTCCTGACCGCATCACGGATTATCTGGCAGCCGGAAATGCGACACTTTTCGTCGAGCACCCAGTAGAACGGCAGGCGCACCGCTGTGTAGCAGCGTCGCTCATAGTCGGCAAACAGCTTGTCGTTGGCTCCGACCTTCTGGCAGGACAGGATCCATCCGTCCTCGAAACGACTCATGGTTCCGACGGGAACCGCCGCCGGCTGGGGTGCGCCGACATCGATCTCATGGCTTACGCCACCGGCCCAGCCGATCAGTTCGCCTTCCCAGAAGATCGGGATCAATTCCATCACGTCGGCATTGTGCACGTCGCCCAGTTGCGGGTCGTTGTTCACGAAAATGTCGCCCGGACGGATTCCAGGATCATCTTCGTAGTTGACGCGCACCATGTGCTTTATGGCTTCCGACATGGTGTGCACGTGGGCCATGATGCCGGTGGACAAGGTAATCGAGTCGCCTTCTGCGGTATACAGTGCAAAGCACAGTTCACCGATCTCGCGCACTATCGGCGAAGCGGATATGTTGAGTGCCGTCTCCCGCGCGCCAACAAGCGCTCCGCGCAATCGTGACCAGAGCTTCTCGTAATGGATCGGGTCATTGGTCTTCAGCGTAAGCTCGGTCACGCCGCAGTAGTGGCCGGTCTCTTCCATCAGACGGTTGCTGTCGGCCAGCATCTGGCTGACGCTCTTGCCGTTTTCGCCGATCGGTTTGCTCAGCAACGCATCAACTTCCTTAAGATTGCCCATGATTGTCTTTCCTCTTTGGATGGCCGTCAGGCGCGTTGTTTGCTGCCGACTGCGTTCGTGCTCATATGGAAGATGCGATGCTTATCCAGCCGGGCGGTCCGGGCGGGCGGCACGACCATGGTCGACGCCGGCGCCTCTACCACTGCCGGACCTGAGACGACATTGCCGGCCCTGATCTTGTCCAGGTCGAGAATCTGCGCGTCATGCCATGCGCCGCGGTAGTAGAGCTGGCGACGTCCCTTGATTGCGGCCGCATCAATCTCCGGCCCGACCTCGGTTTCGACCGGCAGTGCGGGCTTTTCCACATCGACCGTCCCGGACATGACGACCCCGGCAATCATGTAGCCAAACTGGGGCGTACGCGCCGAGTTGCCGTAGATGCGCCCATAAAGATCTTCGAAACCGTCGATCAGCAGTTTCAAGTCGTCGCCCGAACCGAGTTCCGGCAGGGGCGAGAGGACTTCGAGTGCGTTCAACTGGCCGTAATAGAGCATGCGCACCGCTGGCTTGAACTTGATCGCCTGGCGTTCGTCGCCGCTCTTGGCAAATTCACTGACGACCTGTTCGGCGAGCGCCCTCCAGCTGGTGGTGATGGCGGCCGCGACCTGGTCACGCTGAGCAGCGTCGAAGCTCGGCAACAGCGGCTGATCGAGAGTCCGGTCGTACCGGTATTCATAGTCGCCGCAGGCGCAGCCGAAGGCCGAGAAGCCCGGCGCCCAGGATGGAATCAACACGTCGTCAAACGCCAGTCCATGCGAATAACCGCCCACATGGAGCGGGCCGCCGCCGCCATAGGAAAGCAGGGTGTAGCTCTCCGGGCCGTATCCCTTGCCGAGGATTTGTCCGAGCAGGGCGTTCTTGAGGCTGTCTTCGAAGAGCTCGACGACACCGGCCGCGGCCTGATAGACGTCGATGCCGATTTTGTCGGCGATCTGGGTTTTCACGGCATCGATCGCGCGCTGGCGGTCCAGGGTAATGTCGCCACCGAGGAAGAAGTCAGGGTTGATGTAGCCGAGCACGACGTTGCAGTCGGTGATCGAAACTGTTTCCAGTCCCGATTCGGCCCAGCACATGCCGACCCGGGAACCTGCGCTGTCGGGACCGATTTCGATGCGTTGCGAGGTGGGGTTGATGCGAACGAATGATCCGGTACCAGCGCCAATCGAGTCGATCCTGACCAGTGGCATGTTGAGCAGAAAGCGGCCGATGTCGGGGTTCTGGGTGATGGCGAATTCACCATCGGTGACCAGGGCGATATCGAAGGAGGTACCGCCGATGTCCGTACAGGCGAGGTTCTTGATGCCGAGCTTGTTGCCCAGGTAACGGCTGCCGATGACTCCACCGATCGGCCCGCTGACCAGGGTCCGGGCGAGCTCCTTGGCGTCCATCGAGATCGTGCCGCCATGGCTGGCCATCACTCTCAGGTCAAAGCGGCCGCCGCAGTCGCGGGTTTTTTGTCGCACCAGTTGCAGCGATTGGCGTGATGGTTCTGCGGCGTAGGCCTCCATCAGGGTGGTGTTCAGCCGCGGGAAATCCTGTCGCACCGGATAGAGTTCGCTGGAGAGGTAGAGCGGCAGATTGACCTGGTGTTCGGCCAGGACTTCTTCGACGATTTTTTTGGCGAGTTGTTCGTGAGCGGTGTTTTTGTAGCTGTAGATGAAGCAAATGACGACAGCTTCGACCTGCATTTTGAGGAGTTTTTCGACCGCGCTGCGAACTTCGACAGCCCGGAGCGGGATGGCCTCCTTGCCGAAGACATCGATTCGACCGCGGATGCCGAAGATGCGTTTGCGCGGAACCAGTGGCAGATTGTGGTGGTGGGTGGCCAAATGAATCCGGTCGGAGTAGGAGTAGCCCAGATAGGTCTGGATGGCGCGTTCCATGCGCAGGTAGTCTTCCATGCCGCCCGACACCAGTACGCCAACATTGCGTCCTTTGCGTTCCAGCAGCCGGTTGAGCATTGCCGTGCCGGAGTAGATCCCGGTCCTGAGCTGCGGGAAGCCTTCCTCCACCGTCAGGCCCCAGTACTTCATCGCGTCGCGGGCCGAGTTGAGGAATCCAATCGATTCGTCCTGCGGCGTAGTCTGTGCCTTCCCCACCACGAACCCACCGTCGTCGTCGATCAGGAAAGTGTCGGTCATGGTTCCGCCCGCATCGATGCCAAGGATTCGTGGCGATCGCTTCGCGGGGGTTCTTGTTCCTGTTGCGCCTGTTGTCATCGCCCGTTTCTCCTGTGTTATTGCCTCGACCTGGACCCTGCTGGAATCGGATTCCCCGATGAACGGAATGAAGCACGTACCTTTGCAGGCACAGCGTCGAGGAAAGCCTTCGGCGACTATAAGAATCGGCAATCCTGCGTGGAACACCCAAATGGGGGGGTATGCGCGAGTCGGTCGGCCCATCGGCAACAGCGCAAACTTCCGCTGCGATTGGATCTCCTTGATCGGAAGCATCATCTCGCTGTGACGCACTTTTTCCGTATTGGGTGAACGATCTGTGCCCGGACAAATCAAGGCTAATATTGCGGGGATCATGAACGGCAAACCACGCAAACCGATCCCGGTTCAATCTCAGGCCATCAAGACAAAGTTGTGCCCGCCGAGACAATCGCGCAAAGCGATACATCGCGAGGAGCTGATGCAGCTGCTGGCTCTTGGTATGCGCCGCACGCTGACGGTGGTCAAGGCGCCGGCCGGATTCGGCAAGACCACTTTGCTGACCGCATGGCGGGAACGGTTGCTTGGAGAAGGACGCAAGGTCGCCTGGCTGACTCTCGACGCCGACGACAATGACGCGACGCAGTTTCTCGGCTATCTGGCGCAGGCCTTGACCGAAGGCCTCGGGATTGCAACACAGGAATTTGGCTGCGACGGACAACTGTATGCAGCCAAAATTGCTGCGACGTCACTGATCAACGGCATCGATTCGATTGGCAGCGATATATCGCTGATTCTCGAGGAATACGATCGCATTACGGACCAGGGAGTGCATGAGATTCTGGCGTTTCTGCTATTGCATGCGCCCAGCAATCTTCATCTGATTCTCTCAACGCGATCCGAACCGCCGTTGCCGTTCGCCTATCTTCGCGCCAGCGATCAATTGATCGGGATCGATGCCGAAAATCTGCGTTTCGGCATCGAAGAGTCACGCACCTTCCTCGCCGACAACTGCTCCGTCAAACTGACCGCACGTCAGATTCGCACTCTGCATGAGGCGACGGAAGGATGGGTAACCGGCCTGCAGATCGCCACCATCGGCTTGCGCGGGAAAAGCAAGCCGGACGAACTGATCGCCAAGTTTTCCGGCAGTTTCCGCACGGTGACGGAGTATCTTGGACAGAACGTTCTGCCCACCTTATCGCCGGAGACCGTCGCCTTCCTGTTGCGTACCTCGATATTAAGCAATCTTTCCGGATCACTGTGCGAGCATGTTTCCGGCATCTCTGGCGGACAGCGCACGCTGGAATGGCTGGCCGGGCAGAACATGTTTCTGAAGGCGCTCGACGATGAAGGCGAATGGTATCGCTACCATCCCCTGTTTGCCGATTTTCTGCGGGTCCAACTGGAGCGCCAGGGCACCGATGACGTCCGGCTTCTTCATCAGCGGGCAGCGGAATGGCTTTCCGAACATCACAGGTGGGCAGAAGCCGTGCAGCATGCGCTCGCTGCCGATCGACTGGATTTGGCGACCGATTGGGTCGAGCTCTGCGCGATGAGGCAAATCGAAGATAGTAACGTCGGCAACGTATTGACCTGGGCCCGCAAGTTGCCGCAAGACGCCATCCGCCAGCGGTTACGACTGCATTTTGCCTTTGCCTGGGCGCTGACACTGACCAACCAGGCCGAAGAAGCGCAATCCGTTCTTTCCGATATTGAGCAACGGATCGCCACCGGCGAACATGTTGTCACTGACGAAATTCGATGGGGTGTGGAAACCTTGCGCGCAACCATTACCATCCTGATCAAGGACGATACGGCAGCCGCGCTGGCGCTTGCCCTGCAATGCCAGAAAGCGCAGCCGGTCCAGACCGAATGGCTCGATGACAAACTGTGGACACGACAGATCATTCGAAACATCCTGACGCTGGGCTATGAGAAATCGGGGGACCTCGATCTGGCGCGCGCAGCGCAAACAGAGATGAACGGCCATTTGCCGATCGACTTTTCCCGCAGCCTGTTTGCTGTCTGCTATGGCTATTGCCTGCTTGGTGCCTGCGATGTCAAGGAGGGATCGCTAAAGAGCGGCGCCAAACAGTTCAGGAAGACTCTGGTCATTGCCGAAGAACGGGTCGGGCGCCGTTCTGCTGCCGCATCCCTAGCCGCCTCTTATCTGGCCGAAGTCCATTATGAGTGGAATGAACTGGATGAGGTCGAAGAGCTTCTTGCCGACCGCATTGACGTCATCGATGAGGCCTGCATCCTCGATTCCGTCAAACATGCTCACCTGGCAATGGCCCGTTTGTACATCGCAAGATCTGATTTCGATGCCGCCCATGGCATGCTCGATCGCGCCGAAATGCTCGGAAGACAACGCGCCTGGCCACGGCTGGTTGCCGCCTGCATTGCTGAACGCTCACGGCTATGGCTGTTGCAGGACTGCCGTGTCGAGGCTGAACGAGCGCTGCGCCGGCTACAACAGATTGCGCCGGCGAAAATGCTGCGGGCACCCAGTGCCGCGACGGAAACGCACCGCTTCCTCCTGCTGACACACTGTCGCCTATTGCTCCATGAGCATCGCTTCGATGAAGCGGAAGTCGTCCTGCGGAAAATCGCAAAAGCCGACAAAACCAGCGGCTCCAGTTACGCCGCCATGAAGACCAGGGTCTTATACGCTGCGGCAATCTGCGGCCGAGGCGATAATCAGGCGGGTCTTGACTGTTTAAGATCGGTTCTTCGGGACGGCGAAGCCGCGAACATCATTCGCTCGATTGCCGACGAAGCGACTTACGTTTCACCTTTGCTTGACGAGGTTTTGACTTCGTCATCGTCGCAGCCGATACCAAAGTGCGACTACCATGAACGCCTGAGAGCAGCGATCGGACATGATCGCAGAAACCTGGCCACAAGCATTCCGCCTAAAGAAATGCTTGTCCCGGCGCAGCGTACCTCATTGGACTCTCTGAGTCTGCGTGAGCGAGAAATTCTCGATCTGGTGGCCAAGGGACTGTCGAACAAACAAATATCGAGAACCTTGTTTGTTACCGCCGAAACGGTTAAATGGCACCTCAAGAACATATTCAGCAAACTGAATGCCAATTGCCGGACACAAGCAGTGCATCAAGCCCGCAGCATGGAAATACTCGATTAAGCAGCAGATGCACTATGGCGCAGGATGGGCCGGCGGCCTTGGTGCCGCTGCCGGCTCGCTACTCAGGCAGGCGGGTAACACGCCCCTCGCCGTCGAATGGCGGCGATCCTCAGCGTTTTAGCGTTTCCCTAAATCTTTCGCCCCGAATGCGTCACGGTTTTCCATATGTCAAACCCCGCAGCATCCGCCGCCGGCCCCTCGGGAAGTTGCGGCCATCGCGGTGGCGAAGCCCGGGGTGGCAATACCTTTGCCGCGACGCTGTTCGGGGAATTTGATGCGCTGAGCGCTTGCATTTCGATCGACGCGTCGATGCCCGAGTCAGCCACGGTCGATTGCGGGCGCGATTCGCAGTAACGCAGTCCGGCTTCGATCCACTCGGGCTCGATCGCCTGGCCGATGAAAACCAGCAAAGTGCGACGTGGCTCATAGGCACGCCAGATCGTGCCGCCGGTCAGTTGGAGAAGGCTCTGCACGCCTTGAACGACAAGACGCGGACGCTGATGCTCGGCCCAGACGATGCCCTTGTAGCGCCATAGCCGGGACCCGTAGCGCTGCTGCGCGAGGTCGAAGAACAGGTTCAGCCGTTCGAGATCGAGGGGCAGGTCGGACTCGAAGACGCAGGAAACGATGTCGCTGCTGTGGCGCGGCGCGGGCGGGCGCAAGCTCATGTCCGCGGGCGACCGGCGGCCCTGCAGGCGTTTCAGTTCCTGGGGCGAAACGTAATCGAAACTGTAACCCTGCGCATCGAACAGCAACTGCAACAGATCGGCGATCGGCGCGTTGTGCAAATCGACAGGCAGCAGGGTCGCCCGCGGATTCATCTCGCTCAGGCGCTCGCTGACATTCTCGGACTGGGATGGCGTGGCAAGGTCGCACTTGGTCAGCAGCAGGCGGTCGGCATAGGCGATCTGGGCACGATTCTCGACCTTGTCGAGTTGCGACAAGGCATGCACGGAATCGGCGAGCGTGACGACGCCATCGAGATGGAATCGCGTCAGGATTGCCGTTTCGGCGAGGAAGGTCTGGATGATCGGACCCGGATCGGCGATGCCTGTCGTTTCGATCAGCACCCGGTCGAAGACAAAACCGCCGCTCTGGCTGCTCTCGCTGAGGGTATTGAGGGCGCGCGCCAAGTCGCCGCGCACGGTGCAGCACAGGCAGCCGTTGGCCAGCTGGATGATGGTCTCGCTGCCGTCGGCGACGAGGAATTCCGCATCGACACCGACGGCACCGAATTCGTTTTCGATCACCGCCAGGCGCTCGCCATGCATTTCGCGCAGGATGCGGTTGATCAGCGTGGTCTTGCCACTGCCGAGAAAGCCGGTGACGATCGTCACCGGCGTAGTCAATCGAGACAAATCAAACTCCTTGGTCCGGCCGCGACTCGCTGGAGAAACGGCAGCGGACATTGTCGCACAGGCCCCGGTCGGCCCTGTTCGGCGGCCTGCGACCGGCTTGCCGCGCCCCGCTAACGCTCATGGTCACGCCAGACCACCCACAGGGAATGAAACACGCGAAAAGCGAATTAAAAGCCCGCCCCTCCCATCCGCTACGCGGCCCACGGCTGGCTTTGCACAGCCAGCCGGCTGCAGCGGCGCAGCGCATGCGCTGCGAAACCCCGCCTCGCCCCCTCACGGGGAGGCTTCTGATTAGCTCGCTTCGCTCGAGTATTACCCTTCGCTCCGATCAAGTAATTTCACACTAATCGATGAGCATGACGACGTTGCCGACAGCCTTGCCGCTTTCAACCAGTTCGTGGGCGGCGACGATAGCGTCGAGAGGTAATGTCGCCGCTATGTTGTGAATCAGTGCATCGGCCTCGAGCAGCCGCGTAATGCCATCGATTGCCGCGGCCCGCTCGCCCGGATCCAGCGTATAGACGAGGAAGAAGTCGATGCTGATGCCGTTGAGCAGGCAGAAGAAGGCGGGGATCGACGCCTCCATGCTGCTGGTGCCATAGGCCACGACCTTGCCTTTCGGGCGCAGTACGCCGGGCAGCAAGCGGGCGTTGGCGGCAAGATCCAGTTCGATCACTACGTCTACACCACGGCCGTTGGTACGTTCCTTGACGACGGCAGCGACATCCTCGGTGCGGTAATTGATGGCGAGGTCGGCACCCGCCGCAAGGGCAAGTGCGGCCTTCTCCGCCGAACTGATGGTGGTGAGCACTGTCGCACCGCCGGCCTTGGCGATCTGGATCGCATAGTGCGATACGGCCCCGGCTCCGCCCGAAATCAGGAGAGTCTTGCCGGTCACCGGGCCATACTTGGTCACGGCGTGCCAGGCCGTCATGGCCGGAATGCCGAGGCAGGCGCCGGCGACGTCGCTGATGTGCGCCGGTAGTGGCACCGCCTGGCCGGCCGGCAGGACGACGTACTCGGCGGCCGAACCCGATGGACGCAGCCATTGGGCGTTCCAGATCCAGACGCGCTGGCCGATCCGTTCCGCTGCGACACCCTCGCCTACCGCATCGACAACGCCGGCACCGTCGCTGTGCGGGATCACGCGCGGAAAGGCCATCTTGCGCACGACACCGGTCCGCGATTTGACGTCGGAGGGATTGACGCCCGAAGTCTTCAGTCGCACCCGGACTTCGCCGGCAGCCGGCATCGGCAGATCGACTTCTCCCAGCCGCAGCACATCGCGGGCGGAGCCGTTCAGTTCATAGAATGCAGCATGCATGAAAACTCCTTGCCTTTCGATCCGTCCAAAATCCGGAAAACCTGGCCTCAGCCACCGCGCTGCCATGACAGCACGGCTTCAGCCCCTCAATCGGGCGGCAACTCACCCGCTGCGATCAGCGCGGTTCGTGCCGCCGCAACGAAGGGTTCGATGTAGCCGGGAAACAGCTCGGTCAGCGGCGTGCCCTTGAACTCGGGCAGGTAGGTTGCGTTCCAGTTCGCCCACAGCGACAAACCTTCGGGGCCTTCGGAGCAAAGGACGCCGATGGCCAGCACAAACTGGATGATCCCCGGCTTTTGCTGAGCGTAGGCAGCTTTCCATTGCTCCGGGGTCGGGCAGGTTCGCGCCACCTTGCGGCCGAGCAGGCTCTCGCGGACCGCCAGCAATTCGTTCCAGGAACAATACGCGGTCGCGGCAACGGGACAGATGGCGTTGCGGGAGTATGGATGCGCCAGGACGTGCGGAATGATCCGGCCGACATCCTTGCCGGTGGACCAGGAAACCTTGCGATCGGGGTCGCCCATCACGCCGACCGGTTCGAGCATGTAGTACTCGGGCCAGAGTCCGGCCGGAATGATCGTGAAATCCAGGCCGGCATTTTCGATCACCCTGGCGATGAATGCCTTCTGGCGTGCGAAGGCGCGATGAATCGTGTCGGTCGGCCAGAATTGCTCGAACTGGTAGATGGCACCGTACTCGGAGGGTACGAAGCGTTCCACCCCGGCTTCCTTTGCCGCCCAGATCAAGGGATATTGGGATTCTGTGGCGTTGTACGGTACGCATGAGACCAGATAGTCGGTGCCGACCAGCGCCGGTATGAGCTGGCTGTGATCGGTGGCATCGGCGACCTTGATTTCCACCCCCTGGCGTTTCCATTGTTCGTAACGACTTTGCTTTTCATCGGCGCTATGCACCACGCCGGACGACGACTTCTCCGCCTGTCCGCCCTTGCGGGCAAGCACCTGGACATTGAAGTGATTTTGGCGAATCAGCTCGTCAACGCATGCGCTGCCGGCCACACCCGTCGCACCAAACACGGTTACGGTTTTTTTCATCGGGACATCCTCCACATGGAATACATCAGCCTAACTTTCATAGTCACGAGAGACCACCTACAGAGAATGAAGCACGCGAAAGGCGAAGTTGAGGCCCGCCCCTCCCATCCCCCAGTCGCAAACGTCGCATGCGACCTTCCCCTCACGGGGAGGCTTCTTCTCAGTTCGCTTCGCTTGGCTATCAGCCGCCGCTCCGAACGAGCAATTTCACGTTAACCTGCGACCGGACCTGCCGGCGCGGCACATATGTTCCGCCCGGATTCATCAGCCACACCTTCGGCTGCCTCAGGAAGCTTTTTCCAGAATATTGATGCAGGCCACGGCCTCCTCGATGCCGCAGATGCCGCCGCCATTTTCCGCCAGCGCCAGCCGTGCGCCCTCGACTTGCCGCGCGCCCGCCTCGCCACGCAACTGCGTCACGAGTTCGAATATCTGCCCGAGCCCGGTGGCGCCGATCGGATGCCCCTTAGACTCGAGCCCGCCCGAGGGGTTGATCGGGATGCGCCCGCCTATGCTCGTCTCACCGCTCTCGGCGGCGGGACCGCCGGCCCCAAATTCACACAAGCCCAGCACTTCGGACTGGAAGATTTCACCGATTGCGCTGGCGTCATGAACCTCTGCCACCGAAATGTCGCCGGGGCTGACACCCGCCAGTTCGTAGGCGCGCAACGCACCCAGCCTTACCGCATGCTGCTCCAGCGCCTCGCTCGGACGATCGCTGCCGGTCTGGATCACCGAGGACAAGACCTTGACCGCACGTTTGCCGTTGGCGGCGATCCGGCGCAGACCCTCGGCATTGCAGACAATGGCTGCGGCGGCGCCATCCGTCACCGGCGAGCACATGAGCAGGGTCAGCGGATAGGAGATCGCCGGCGAAGCCAGCACTTCCTCGATCGAGAACGGCTTGCGATACTGCGAAAGCGGGTTATGCACCGAATGGCCATGATTCTTGGAAGCCACGGCGGCAAACTGGCGCTGCGTGGTACCGAACTCGCGCATGTGCAGCCGCCCCATCGCCGCATAGATGTCCATGAAGAGGCTATAGGGTTTGTCCGACATGCTGCCCGGCGGCGGCGTGATGCCGCGGCCCATCTCCAGCAGCCTGTTCTTGTTCTGCTCGACGTCATGCACGTCCCAGGCCGCGTCGAAGGCGGAGAACATCAACTCCTTGTTGTCCGAGATCATCTTCTCGGCACCGACGGCGAGCACCACGTCCGCCGCACCCGAGCGCACATAGCTGACGGCAAGGTGAAAAGCGGTCGACGCACTGGCACAGGCGTTCTCCACGTTCACCACGGGAATTTTCTGTATCCCCATGGCGCGCAAGGCGATCTCGCCGCGAACCATGTGCTGGCCCTCAAAATGACCCTGCGTGCAATTTGAAAAGAATGCCGCCTGGATCTGCGACTTGTCGGCGCCGGCATCGGCCAGGGCCTGCTCGACGGCGGCGCGGGTCAAATCCTTGATCGACTTGTCGAGGTGCCGGCCGAACGGCGTCATGCCGACGCCGGCGATGAAGGCTGCGCCGCTCATGCCGCCGCCACCGGATGCTGTCGCAGCACTTCGAACTCAAACATTTTTTTCATCCCAGGAAAGATAGCCTTCTTCGGCCAGCGCGCCGAACAGCGTGCGCGCCCCGATGGCCTGCGTCGGCGAGGCAAAGCCGACCGCCTTGAGCTGCCCCAGCAGTGCGCGCCGCGCGGCCTCGGCGCCGATGGTGCCGGTCTGCGCATAGGGGCTGTTGCCGCGCAGTATGACCGACACCGAATTCGTGGCGCCGCGACCATGGCAGGACAGGATGCAACGATTGACATCGGGATCCTCGCGCGGCGGCTCGACCTGGGTGATTGCCGCTCCGGCGGCATTGGTCCACGCTTCCTGCTCCGCGTCGGAAAGGCCTTTTGCCTCGACCTCGAACTTCTGCAGCAGTCCCAGTACCGCATTGAAAGCGCCCTGGTTGCGAAACGAGACCAGTACCTTGACGTTGCGCACGCGTGCATCGCCCTCGTACCAGATGGGTTCGCCGCCGCCGCTCCACGGCAGGGCCATGAAGGGCATGTGTTCGCCCGGCAGTTGCACCGGGAAGGCGGTTGCCTGCGGCCAGGCCACCAGACTGCGGTTCTGCAGGTAATACTGGGGTTTGGTGCACATGCGCATGAATGAAAGCGTCGAGGCCACGCTGACCTGCGAGTCGGCAAGATAGACGATGTCCAGCGTGTCGATACCCGGCGTTTCAAGCGCAATCTCGGCCGCCAGATTGCCCTCGGCCCACATGTAGGAATTGGCCGGCACCAGCACCCGGTCGACCGCAGCGAATGCGGGACCGAACTCGGTCTTCAGCATCGACATCCAGTCGGCCTCGCCGGTGGTATCGAAATAGTGGCATTTCGCATCGAGCGAGGCCTCGACCACCGGCCGCCCGATCTGCATGAAGGGGCCGGCGACGTTGATGACGACCTTCTTGCCGGCGAACAATTGTGCCAGCGACTTTCGATCGTGCGCAACGGCAACGCAACGGTAGTCATGGCCTTTCAGTTCCGGCACCTTGGCCATTTCCTCTTCAAGCCGCGCCTGGTTGCGGCCGGCGGCGATAAACGGAATGCCGCGCGTCGCCAGCTTCCAGGCGATCAGCTTGCCGGTATAGCCGCTGGCGCCATATACAACCACTTCATATGCATTGCTCATTGTCCCTGCTCCTTTGCATGGCCCGTCGACAATTTTGTCGGCCTGACCGGTTACTTGGTGAATACGTTGGCGGCCGTGGGCGAAAACTCCTCGAGCAAAATCCGCTCGAGAGGCTTTTCCGATGCCGTTTTCGGAATCTCGTCGACGACCTGGAAGTAGCTTGGGACCAGTGCGGATTCAAGCTTGTGCCGGCACCAGTAAAAGAGGCCGGCATCGGCAAAGCTCGTGCCGGGCGTCAGGACCACCGCCGCAACGACGTCCTTTTCGCCGGGCGCGCCCGAAGCGGCCGACACTCCGTACACAAACACGTCCGAAACCTTTGGCGACTCGGCGATCGCCTTTTCGACAAAATCGGTACTGATGAATTCGCCGTTGTGGCGAATGCCGCCACCGACGCGGTAATCGAAATACATCCAGCCTTCGTTGTCGAAGTGGCCGATGTCGCCCATCCGCAACCATCCGCCCGCTGTCTTTTTTGCCGAGGCCTCGGCATTGTTGAAGTAGTCGACCACCGGCGCCGGTCCGCTGGCCGGACGAAAAATGATTTCGCCGCGTTCGAACGGCGCCACATCGTTTTCGTTCTCATCGACAATCCGCGCGACAAGGCCGGCCGGCGGCTTGCCGATGCTGCCGACCGGACCGACGCCGATCGGGTTGATCGTCAGTCCGCCCTCGACTGCCGCGTACACTTCGAGGATACGGACGTCGAAGCGTCGTTCGAAATCGCTCCAGATCGCGGCCGGCATGCCGGCGCTGATGACGAAGCGCACCGGGTTATCCCTGTCGTCCGGGCGCGGCTCCTCGCTGTAGATGGCTGTCGTCATGCCGCCAAGAAGATTGAAGGTCGTGCAACCGTACTTGCGGCTGATGTCCCACAACCGCGACTTGGTAAATTTGCGGCTGAACACGGCGCGCATTCCCAGGCGCAGGGATGAGGCCAGGGTCATCAACTGGGCATTGCCGTGGGTCAGGGAAAGGCCGGTGTAGGGCCGGTCGTCGCGCTGGAAGCCGAAGAACGAGCTCCAGCCGCCGACAGCGCCCCAGCGTGCGTTGCGGACGACAACGCCTTTCGGGTCGCCGGTGGTGCCCGAGGTGTACATGATCTGCATGATTTCGGCCGGATCATTCACGGCAATCGCCACGTCGGGTACGGGCATTTGCAAAATCCCGGCAAAGGCCCGCTGGCGCAACGCCCGCGGCAGCTCCGATGCCGTGTGGCCCAATACCCAGATCCACTCGATCTGCGGTGCCTGGTCGAGGATGTGGAGAACAGCGTGAAGATTGTAATCGCCGCAGACAACACCCCGACAACCGGAGTGACGCAGCATGAACAGCAGCTTGTCGCCCTTGGTCCGCGGGTCGATCGGTACATAGACCGTGCCCGCAATCGAGGAACCGACCATGGTGTCGATGAACTCCGGATGATTCTGCAGCAGCAGGGCAAAGCGATCGCCCTTCTGCATGCCCTCTTCCGCCAGTGCTGCGGCAACGCGGCGGCCGTTGTCCCAAAGCATCGAGTAGCTGCGGATTTCATCGGCACCGTGGCTATTCTCGAAAGTGACGACGTCGCGATCGCCTTCGATCCCGGCACGCCGCTGGATCTGGTGGGCGAGGATCAGGTCCAGCTGTTCATTGATCGCAGTCATGCTAGTCGCTCACATGCATCCGGTTTCCGGCGCCGGTCATTTCCAAGGCTCACAGGCGATCCCAGTCGGCAAGAAGATAGCCGCCCTTGATCGACAGGATCTCGTTGCAGCCGTCCTCGATCATCGAGGCGCGCGCATCGCGCAGCAGCTTCTCCATCGGATACTCCCTGGTCAGGCCGTTGCCGCCGAATATCTGCAGGGCATCGCTGGCGACTTCGAACGCGGTCTGCGTGCCGGTGATCTTGGCGGTCATCGCCGCCTGCAGGCAGGGGGTCGCGGCCGCCAGGTTGTAATGAACCACGCGGTGGGTCAGCGCGCGCGCCGCCTCGACCTTGCGAAACATGTGGAACAGGCGCTGGGCGACCGCCTGATGGCGGATGATGGCGACGCCACCGGCCTTGCGCTCATGGGCGTAGTCGTGAGCCAGTTCGTAGGCGGCACGGGCGACACCGGTGAAGGTCGCTCCCATCAGCCCGTTGGCCAGGGTGTGGATGGCCGTGACGGCTTCCTGATAAGTGTCGGGACCGGCAAGGATGTGCTCTTTCGACAGCTTGACGTTGTCGAAAAATATTTCGCCCTGGTTGAGCGCGCGCTGGCCCAGCTTGTCGAGAGGCTTGCCGCGCGATATTCCCTTGAGATCCATCGGAAAAATGAGGCAGGCGCCGTTGCGCGTATCCGGCCCCTGGCCGACATCGGCCGCGCAATAGAGGATGCAGACCTTGGCGATGGTGCCGTTGGACACCCAGGCCGCCTTCTGGCCATTGAGGATCACTTCATCGCCGCGAATGGTGGCGATGCAATTCGGCCGGCCGTAATTCCCTTCCGGGTGGAAAATCATGCGGTTCGGATCGAGCATGTCCGAGCCATGGTCCGGCTCGGTGATCGCCCAGCAACCGAGCGAGTCGTCCGGCGCCAGCGAGCGCAGATACTGGTTTTTGAACAGCAGCGACATATAGGCCGGCAGCGCCGCTGCAGCAAAGGATATACCCAGACCGGCATCGCCCCAGCCGAGCTCCTCGAACAGGATGCAGAACATCTTTGCCTGCTCGGCTGGCGGCAGTTCTCCCAGAGAGTCGAGGCTGACGCCCAGTTCAAGATATTTGGAGCGCACTTCCCAGTAGGGTGAACCCGGTGCAATCACCTCTTCCGGGGTCATCCGATCCAGTTTCTGGCCGATCGGGCGCAGATAGTCTGCCGAAAACTTGTGCAAACTGTCCTGGAACATCCCGGCCATTTCGGAAAGCTCGGGTTCAGCCCCCAGCGGGCCAAGCTTGTGACTTGCAGTTGCCATCGAAATTCTCCTGTGGGTGCAGCGCAAGAAGCGGCTGTCTTAGGGTATGAACAGTAGAGTCTGAACCGCCGCAAGAAAATCTAGGAAATCATTACGAATATACTTTGCCTGCCATACAGGAAATCCTTTACGGCTGCCGCACCGCACAAGAGGCAAGTCGGATTATCATTTGCAGCAAGACGATAGCCCCTCCTGCCAGGTCGCGCAGACGCGGAGGCTTCGACAGAAAGACACCGCCTGAAGCAAAGCCAGGCAAAGGCGCGAAGACAAGCAAGGGACCACGTAAGGCGTGGCCAAAAATACATGGAGGAGCAGGTGGACAAACAGGGAGCGGACATCTGGCATGAGCCCTTTCGGCTCAATTCGCTGAAACTCGCCCCGCCGGCCGCGGCCGCCCAGGCGATCAATCGCGATGCCGTCTGCTCGCTGATCTGCAGCACCCAGGCGACACTGGTCCTGCTGAGCGCCCCCGCCGGCTTCGGCAAGACGACGTCGATGAGCCAGGCCTACCGCGAACTGAAGGCCAGGCAGTCGGCGGTCGCCTGGCTTACTCTGGACCCGGCGGATAACGACCTCGGCCGCATGGGCATGTATGTCGTCGCGGCCTTGCGCTCGATCTTTGCCGAACTCTCGATCGATCCGGGCGAACTTGACGCCCTGCGGGGCGACTTTTCGGCAGCGAACTCGCGAATCTACCGCCTCTTGGACGAGATGCCCCCGCTCAACACGCCGTTCGTGCTGTTTCTCGACGAATTCGAGCACATTACGGACCCGGAGGCGCTGGCCTTCCTGGATCGGCTGATGGCCGCTCTCGACACCGGCCAGCGCCTGGTGATCGGCTCGCGCCGCAACACCAACCGGAACCTCGGGCGCCTGCGCGTTCAAGGGCGACTGATCGAACTGGGCATCGATGCCTTGCGCTTCTCCGAAGCGGAGACACGCCGCTTCGTCGAGGCCCGGACGCAATCCGAAATCGCCGACACCGAACTCCATCGCCTTCACGGCCACACCGAAGGCTGGCCGGCGGCACTGCAACTGGCGACGATGGGCTCCCTCTTCGACAAGATCAGCAACCGCTCGCTGCCGCAGGAATTGTCCGGCTCGATCGCCGACTACCTGGCAGAAGACGTACTGGATCGCCTGCCGCACGAGCAGCGAACCTTTCTGCTGCGGTCTAGCATCTTCGAGATGCTATGTCCGGCGATGTGCGACGAGGTATTCCAGACCAGGGACAGCGCCGTCTGGATCGCCAAGACCGTGGCGGAAAACCTTTTTCTGAACAAGATCGATGCCGACGGTGACTGGTATCGCTACCACCCGCTGTTTCACGAATTCCTGCGGCGCGAATGCGAAATCGCCTTCGGCAGCGATGTCAGGGGATTTCACTCCGACGCCGCGCGATGGCTGGACAAGGCGGGCCGCACCGGCGCCGCCATCGTCCATGCGCTCGCCGCACAGGACCACGAGTTTGCCGCCGACCTCATCGAAAAGAGCGCCATGCGCTACGTCCGCACCGGACAGCTGAAGGCCGTATGCGACTGGGTGTCGACGCTGCCCGAACACTGCCTGACGGCAAGGCCGGGACTGATGATTGCCGGTGCCTACGCCAACACCTACATGCACAGGTATGGCGAAGCCGGCGCGCTGGTCGCAAAACTCGACTCGGCCAAGGCCGGCGCCCTGGCCCTGGATGTCGCCGACGACCTCCTGCTGATCAAGGTCATGCTGTCGGCCTGGACGGACAACCTCGCCGCCGCGTTTGAGCTCGCCCTGGCCAATCAGGACAATCTTGCCGACGCCGATCCTTACGTGATCGGCGTCATCCGCAACGTGATCGCCTACAGCCATGCCTTTCACGGCTATTATTTTTTCGCCCATCAAAACGTGGCGGTGGCAAAACGTGCCCTCTCGTCCATCAATGCCCTGCACGGACTGGCCTATTCCAACTGGCTCGAAGCTTCGCTGAGCCTGCTCCAGGGAGATGCCTCTGACGCCGGCACCCGCGCCTCGATGTCGCTCAATCAATTCGTCAGCGCCGGCCACAGATACTCCAGCGCAAGCCCGGTGGCGGCGGCCACCCTGCTTGAAGTGCTCTATGAAATGAATGACTTCGACATGATCGAGGCCCTCGCTGAAGATTACCTTCCGCTCATCCGCGAAACCTGCCTGCCCGACCAGATCATCATCGCGCACCGTGTCGTCGCGCGGGTCCACACCTTGCGCAAGCAGCAGACACAAGCGCTTCAGGTACTGAACCAGTTGCAGGATCTTGGCGATGCTCGCGGCATCCCGCGGTTTTCCGCCGGCGCGCGACTCGATCGCATCTGGATGGCCTCCCTCGCCGGCGACCTGTCCACCGTAAACCGCCTTCTGCCGCTGGTAACCGCCGAATCGATCTGGGCGCCGTTCAGCGGACTATGGACCTTCGCCGAGGACATCGAGGATCCGAAGATCGCCGGCTTTCGCTACGCCATGCTCTCCGGCTCTGCCCACGGCATCATCGGCGAGATTGAAGCAGCGGTGCGCCAGGCAGAATCCGCCAACCGACGCCGCCGCGCCTTGCGCCTGCAATGCCTTCTCGCCCAGTGCCACGAACTGTGCCGCCGCCGGCAAAAGGCGCTGGACATTCTCGAAAGCACATTGAACGCTGCCCAGTCGCTGGGTCTCGCCCGCACCTTTGCCGATGAGTCGTGGTGCCTGGTACCGCTGCTCGAGGCACTGAGCTTGCGCAACACGACCGTGGCGCCCGACTATCTGTTCAAGATACTCGAAGCGGCAAGGCAAAGGCCGGGCAGTGCGGCGAACACGCAGAGCGCAAGCCCGCCCGAAACGGAATCGATATTGAGTCCGCGCGAACGCCAGATCCTGATCATGCTGGCCGAAGGACATTCGAACAAGGAGCTTGCCTCGCGCGTCTCGGTTGCCGAAAGCACCATCGAAACCTACCTGCACCGGATCAACACCAAGCTCGGGACCCGCAACCGGACCCAGGCGGTGGCACGCGGACGCGAACTCGGCTTGCTCTGAGCCGCAGCGCGGTCAGCTGTTCGGACCTTGCCGGGGTCCCGTCAGATTGCCGTCCTGCCGGCGCCGACTTTCATGCCTCGCAGCGCGACTCTTTGCCCCGTTCGAAATCGGGCAATCCCGTGCTTAGAGGGTATGTACACCCGTCCGGCATTGGCTGATTTTGGTCACTTGTCCGCGCTGGCTGGAGCATCGGCATTGAGCGATTTGACATAGGCGACAAGCTTCCAGATCAGGGCGTCCGGGATCGATCCCTTCCACGAGGGCATGACATTCGGGCCGTTGACGCGTCCTTCTACAATCGTATCGTGAATGATTTGCGGGTCCCAGCCTTCACGGGTCTTGAACGACCGTGTTTTCCCTGCCTGGCCTTCGACACCATGACAGAAAGCGCAGGTTTGCACGAACTTCCTCCTGCCTTCGGCAATCCAGTCGGGGTTTCTCAGCTCGGACAGGCTTGGCGCTGAAATCGGGGCAGGCACGGGCGCAAGCTCCGTCGCGCCCTGCTCGGCGAAAGCGGACCTGCCGCCAAACAGGGGCTGGGCAAGCATGAGCAGGGCGAGCATGGCGGATGACCGCGACGTGGCGCCTCGCGCCCCAATCTGCCTGAACAATCGCAAGTCGGGCTACTCCAGCGTGAATGCGATCAGCGCCGCACCGCCACGCGCCTCCTTGAATGCAGGATAGAGGCCGGAGGCGAAGCCCGGAAACAGGGAACCGAATCCGCTCGGCACGAGCAGATATTGCTTGCCGCCGACGGCATAACTGATCAGTCCGGAACGGATTCCGGAACCCGTGTTGAAGTTCCAGAGCTCCTTGCCCGACTTCGCATCGTAAGCATGCACCAACCCATCGGTATCGCCGTTGAACACCAGGTTGCCTGCCGTCGCCAGCACCGACCCCAGGCCGGGCAGCGCGTAATCGATGCTCCAGGCCGTCTTTCCGGTCAATGGATCAACCGCCTGCAAGCGGCTGGAGGCCTTGCCGCCGGGAGGCGGCACGAACTCGAGGGCGTCAAAATTGAAGTAGGGCTGCGAGAACGCCACCGTCTTCACATCCTGGGTCGCCACCTTGACGACCATGCAGAACTCGATGGCATTGGTGTACCAGAGGCCGGTCTTCGGACTGTAGGCGCCATGGTTCCAGCTGCGTGCACCGAGGGCGCTGGGACAGAAGGTATTGACCTTCGTCGCATCCGGTTCCTTGCGCCCGATCAACTCGCCCGTTTTCGGATTGACGCCATCGACCCAATTGATGTTCTTGGCCAGCGGCCAGACGTTGACGACCTTGCCGGTAGTGCGATCGAGCACCGTGACATAGCCGCCCTTGTTGAGGTGCGTCATGAGTTTCTGCTCGCCCTTGTCGATCATCAGGGTTTCGTAGGCGGAATCGAAATCCCAGACGTCGTGCGGCACCTCCTGGTGATGCCAGCGCAATTTTCCGGTTTTCGGCTCGATCGCCAGCAGCGTCGCGGTATAGAGATTGTCACCAGGCCGCACCGAGCCATCGAAGTCGGGCGCCGCGTTCGACGTGCCGATGTAGAACAAGTCGGTCTTCGGATCGTACTGCCCGGTCATCCAGACCCCGCCGCCACCGGTTTCGATCGCGGTTTTCGGCCAGCTCGCCGGATCATCCCGCAGCGTGTCGAAGGTCCACATCGGTTCCCCGCTGACTGCGTTGATGCCGAATACGTGCCCGTGCTGCGCCAGATCGCCGCCGGTCGGTCCGATGATCAGTACCTCACCGGCCAGGGTCGGCGCCGACGTGAAGTTGCTGCCGGATTTCTTGGCGGTGTCGACGACCTTGCGCTCCCACAGCTTCTTGCCGCTCGTCTTGTCGAGGGCAATGACACGGCCGTCCAGGGTGCCGAAAAACACCTTGCCCAGCCCGACCGCAACCCCTCGGTTGTAGGAGGCGAAAAGGACCTTCGAGGTCACCGGTTCGAGCTCGGTGTAGTAGTGCCACAGTTCCTTGCCGGTCTTGGCGTCTACCGCGAAGACACGGTTGTTCGCAGCGATGTAATAGATGACACCGTCGATCGCCAGCGGCGTTGCCTGCAGGCCCTGCGCGATGTCGCCCGGCTGATGGATCCAGGCCACCTTGAGCTTGCGCACGTTGCTCGCGTTGATCTTGTCCAGCGGGCTGTAACGCCAACCCCGATAGTCGCGGTGATACTCCGGCCAGTTCTCGTCACCACCGGCCGCGTTTGCCGCCGCCGGATATCCCGACACCAGCGCCACGCCTAGGATGCCAACCACCACTGCCAGCCCGCGCCTTGTTATTTCAAACATCGATATCTCCTTAATGGTCAGACCCGCCCCGCCATCGCCCGGGCGATCTCGCCCTGGCGCACTGCTCACTGACTAAACCTCAAGGTTTCAGGTGCTTCCTGAACCATTCCGCTGCGCTGCTCGAGGCGAGGTCGAATCCCGGTCCGGCGGCATAAGCGTCAAAATGCCCGCCAGGGAGAATTTGCAGTGCTTTCGGCTCGCGCGCCTGGGCGTAGGCGGCGATCGTCAGGTCGGTCGGCACCAGCCGGTCCGCCTCGGCCGCGATGATCAGCAAGGGCGTCGGCGAAATCAGTTCTATGCTGGTGATCGGCCGGTATTCGAGGAAGTACTCGAGCGATTCCAGCGTCACCTTGTTCATCCAGTTCGGCGCCAGGGTGGCGTGCGTCTTCAGAAACCATTCGTAGGAATCCGGCGTCGGCAGAACCGAGGGCGTGCCCTCCGGCGCCACGATGTCGGCGTAATTGACCGGGCCGCCGAGATAGCGTTGCGCACGGTCGGCGAGCAACACGTCGCGGAAGCCTTCGAACAAGTCGGCGCGCATCAGACGGCGGGCATTCGCAAAACCATCGACCAGCGGCACCTGCGAGACGACGGCCTTGATCCGCTTGTCGAATGCCGCCAGATGCAGCACGTGGGCGCCACTGTATGACGAGCCCCAGACGCCGATCCGGCCCGGATCGACCTCGGCCTGCTGCTGCACCCAGGTAATCGCGTTGCGGTAATCCTGCTGCTGCTGATACGGGAAGATCTGGCCGCGAGGCTCGCCTTCGCTGGCGCCGAGGAAGCGATAGTCGAACACCAGCGTCACGAAGCCGGCGGCACAGAAGGCTTCGGCAAAATATTGCAGGTACATTTCCTTGGTCGCGCTGAAGCCGTGCGCCATGACGATCGCCGGCCGCTTGCTGCCGGCGGCAAGATCGTCGGGAACATACAGCCAGCCCGCGCACTGCAAGCCTTCACTGTTGAATCGAATGTCGCGTCTCATGGTCCTGCTCCTTTATCCCGCGTTGATCGGTTTGTTCGTCGTTTGCTGAAATTGATGCGCCGGCATTGCCTTGCCCGCGCCTAACGCTCATGGCAGCGAGAGCCACCCGCTGATGATGAAACACGCAAAAGGCGAATTGAAGGCCCGCCCCTCCCATCCTCCCCTCGCGGGGAGGCTATTGATTGGCTCGCTGCGCTCGACTTTCATCAGTCGCTCCGAACATGTTGTTTCACGTTAGCCGCCCATGCGTTGCAGTGCCGAAACAGTCAGATATTTATCGTAGATGCCGGGATCATTGACCCGCATGGCGTGGCCGCCGGCGACTTCGCGTACCTGTTCGATGCGCGTCATGCGATTGGTCTGGACGTTGTAGGCATGCACCGTAGACCACGACCAGTAGGGATTCTTGCCGTCCATGACCTTGCCGCGGCCGTCGTCATAGACCGAGAACGAGCCGTCGAAATGGCGGAAGGGCTGGCCGCGCCGGTCGTAGGAAACCATGGCCAGCGGCAGCAGGGTCCGGGCGTCGAACCACACCCGCTTTTTGCTCACCGGAGCACGCGGGTACATCGTCGGCTCCGCCTCGACGACGATCACTTCCGGAACCAGTTCGACCGTCGTGTCCCAGAAATGTGTTCCTTTTGGCCCGCCGTGGGTCTTGTGCTGCCAGTTGGGATGCGTCGAATTCCAGCCGCCGGAAACGGCGGCCAGGTAGGGGCCGCGCTGGACGATCCGGTAGTTGCCCCAGGTCAGAAAGGGGTCGCCTGCCGCCCAGGCGTCGGACAGATAGAGTTCGGATCCGGGATTGAGCGGCTCGAAGCGCTGATTGGTCGGAAATCTCCTGACGCGCTTGAAGCTGGGCAGATAGCCGTAGAGTTCCGGAAACTGGCTCTGGTCATAAGGCCAGATGTTGAGATAGGCGACGCCCTTCATGTCGCCGGGTTCGACGAAAAAGATCGATTGATAGCGAACCTTGTCCTCGTGTCCCGTCAAATAGGGTTTCGGATCGAGCACGTTGCGGCCGATCGTGGCCACCTCCGCCCAGCAGGTTGCGTACTGGTAAAGCACGTTGCCGGCCTCGTCGAGGTCGTACTCCTGGCAGGGGTAGAAGGACGAGTCGTGCCGGCCCCAGCTCAGGGTATGGGCGGCGAATACTTCGATTGCCGACTTGGGTTCCGGAAACGGATTGCCCCCGATCCAGGGCTTGCCGTCGCGGGTTACCACGTTGCCCTTGGCGTCAAACATTGCCTTGCCGCGGTTGCGCAGTGTGGCTTCGATGTATTCCGGCGGGTTGAGCTTGAGCAGATCTCCGGTCGTCGTCGCCAGCGTCAGGCGCCGGCCCATCTCGGTGATCTGCTTGTAACGAACCGGATCGAGCAGATCCTTGACCGCCTCGACATTGTCACGCGTCAGGGTATCGCCGGCCTTGAGTCGCCCGCGGCTGTAGTCCTCGATTGAATTCAGTTCATCGGGATAGGCGGCGGCGACCGAACCTGTGCGCAAAAAGGTCGACCACGCGCTACCGAACACGCCGGCACGCAAAAGACCTTTGGCAGTGTTCGCCAGAAAGGTTCTGCGCGTGTACTCGCGGCCGAAGCGCCGGATCGTTGCCATTCCTGCCTTTCCTGGAGCTTGTGTCTGCCGACGCTAAGTTCGCATCGCCTGCCGCCGTATCACCAGCGCCGACTCTTCTTCGGCCTGAGTTCAGCGCACGACGTAGATGTCGTACCTCACGTAGCCGCCTTCGCCGAGCTTCAGCTCGACGACCTTGCCGACCGCCTGCACGCTGTTCAACCAGGCGTATTTCGGCGACGAGGTCTGAAACGTCGGCGCGGTAATGAAGTAGGGAATGTCCTTGGTCGTCAGCACTTCACCCTTGTTGAGCTTCTCCCCGCTTGCCGCAGAATGCTGCATGATGCCGTTGTAGGTGATGTAGATCAGCGCGCCGTCATCGGTCTTGAGCGTTGCCCGGACGTCGAGGCGCATCGTGCCGGACGGCGAGATGCGCAGCCAGTCGCCACCGGGCGAGATGAAGCTGCCGTTGATGGCGGGGCCCTTGGCCCAGCCGCCGGGTATGACATTGACGATCAGCAGCGTCGGGTCGATCGCCGTCGGCGGATCGAGGGGCGCCTGATAGGTCATCAGGTACTCGGTCTTGATTTCCGTGCTTTGCGCGAAAGCGCCGGCACACGAAAATAGCAGGGCTGCGGCCAGCGCCAGCGCGGCCCCGGCAGTGCGAAGGTTCTTCATTGACAGCTCCTTGGCTTGTTGCGGAATTCGACAAGCGCGGCCGGCACTCTGCCGGCCGAACCGATTTTGTGGCAGTGCAAGCTCGCGGAAACGACGGACGGCAGCAGAACTGCCGTCCGGATTCCTTAATTTCCGAGAGATATCCCTTGCGCGAGCAAAGGGAAGGAAAAACCCGTGATTCCGGTGGCCGCGGCCACCGGAATCATCACGAAGGGCTAGAAGTAATACGTGCCGCGGAGGAAGACTTCGCGGGCGTAGTCCAGGCCCTGGGTAAAGGTCTTGCCCTTGCTGTTGCTGCTGTTCAGATAGTTGCCATAGATGTCGAGCTGAAGCGATTTGCTCGGTTTCCACTTGGCACCCGGCTGCACCAGCAGTCCGCCTTCCGTATCGGTCAGCACAGCCATGTCGAAGCGCCACTCCAGCGAAGGGCTGGGCTGCTGAAGGACGAGCGCAAGGTAGTTCGAACCGCCGCTCTGCCCCTTTGGTGACGCGCCAGGCACGACATTCTGCCCGGCCATCGAGCGTCCATAAATATCGCTGTCAGACTTGTGCATCCACTGCGCAACGATATAGGTCGCCGGGAAGGAATCGCTGAACTTGTGGTACTTCTCGGCGATAAACGCAAAAGTCGTTTCGTCCCTTTCGATGTACTTCCGCGACAGGGTGGGATTGGTGAACTTCTTGTCCGGCGTATATGAGAACTCGAAGCGACCGATCAGCTGATCGGTGAGCGAATCCGGCTCGCCGCTGAAGACCGTATTCAGGCCGCCACCGAAGACGTTTTCACGCTTGTATTCCCGGACCAGCGCACCGCGCAGATTGCCGAAAGCGGTGAAAAACGAATCGAGGGTGCAGGAAGCCGCAGCCTGGTTAAACTGAAACGATCCGAGAGCACCTGTGGCACCGCATCCGGCGCCGACGGCCGCCATGGCACCGGCGAAACCACCACCCGCCGTAGTTCCCGAAAACTCGTTGACCGCGCTGGCAAGCCCCTTGAGCCCGTCCAGCCTGACCGAACTGGCGTACCTGAACCATTCCTGGGCGTTGTAAACGCCGACCCCGGTTCCCGCAGAGAAGGGTGTGCCGGGAAGAGCGCCCGCATCTTTGGCATAGGTCCAGCGGATAACGCCGTCGGGATTGTGGCGGTTTATCGCGAAGGCCTGGATGCCGACGTTTTCGATGCTGGTCTGGAAGCGGAATCCGACGTTCATCTTGTTCTTGACGTCCTCATAGCCGGTCTTCTGGTCGAGGGTGAATTGCGCCGGAACGATGTTGTAAGGCGAGTTCTCGCCCGAGATCACGGTCGGCCGGAACTGCTGCACAAAACCTTCGAACTGGGTTTTCTCGCCGAGCCGGTAGATGCCGCGCAGCGCCAGGGAAGAGACGCGCTTGTCGGAAAACTCCTCGCCGGCGACATCGAGAATCGTGTGCCGGCGCAGGTCGAGGCCATTCGCCATGTCGGAAACACGGAAGAACAGGGCCTCGCCCCAGGCAATCTGCTGGTTGCCCGCCCGCAGCCAGAACGGGCCATTGCTGTAATCGACGTAGGCCTGGGGCATGTCCACCATCCAGTCCTTGCCGGCTGCTCCCAGCGTGCCGCCCGAGTGACTGCTTCCATACGACTGCTCGAAGATGTTCTTGTTCTTGAAGGATTTCTCAATCTCGCCAATTTGATCGGTGAAACCCCTCAGCTTGAAGTGCACCGCCACGTCGTTGCTCAGTTTGCCGTCGAGGTTCAATTCGAGGCGGGTGGCGAACATGTTGAAATCCGGATCAGCCTTCTTGTAGTTGTACTTCCCCGTCACTTCGTTCGGGCGAGTCAGGTCTGCGGGTCCGAACAGGCCGGTGGCCGTAACCGGAACACCGTTGTAGACGTTGGTCGCCCAGTTATTGATGTTCTGTTCGTTGCCGGTCTTGGCCGCGATTTCCTCGCGGACCATGCCGGAAAAAGACCAGTCTCCTGCGTCTGCGCAAGCCGCACCGCTGAACGCCAGCAGGCTAATCGATGAGCCCAGGAACCAAGAGCTTCTTTTCATCATGACACCACCTCCTTTGTTGGTTACCGCTTAATTGAATTTTTATCGCAGAAGCCATCCGGCCTTGACGCCGGATGGCCTCCACAGACTCGCCTGCGAGCTACTCCGTGCGTTTCACTGCGACCTGCCCTGCCTCTCTATTCCCTGCAATCATCTAGCGCTGCACCGAAAGTATGGTGCCGCCCGAACCCACCAGCACGGCGCTGAGTTGTCCCTTGACCTTCTCCACTCCGGCCACGGCCTGATAGGAGCCCATCCTGGCCAGCTTCGAAGCATCCTGGCGCCAGGTCTTGCCGCCATTTTCCGAGTAGAGGATGGTGTAGATTCCCGAGACCACCGCCTGGCCGCCGGGCTGCGCCCAGATTCCGGTGAGGATCGACTTGGTGCCGCTTTCCTGCTCGGCCCAGGTCGCGCCACGATCGGTGCTCTTGAGAATCAGGCCCTCCTGACCGACTGCGTAGGCTTCGCCGTTTTCAAGCAGTTTCAGGTTGAACAGCGAGCGCTTGCCCTTGTGCAGGGCTGTCCATTTCGCACCGCCGTCTTTCGAACGGAGAATCAGTTCGAATTCCCCGACCACGGTCACTTCCCCGTCTTCGGCAATCTGCACATCGTACAGATGCGGTTCCGCGCCTTCGCTGGTGAAACCTTTCCAGTCGATGCTGACCGGCTCCCAGGTCTTGCCCCAATCGGCAGACTTCAGCACGGCGCCGAAACCGCCGACGGCGTAGGCGGTTCCATTGCCATTGACGTTGACCGAGAGGATGCGCGCCTTGCTCACCGGTGGCGAAACCGCCCACTGCTTGCAGTCGGAGGAGACCAGAATCAGGCCGCTCTGTCCGCCGGCAATGCACCGGCCCTGCTTGCGAACCACGCCAAACAGGCCGAGATCGGTCGGGCCTTTTGCCTGTTTCGTCCAGCTTGCGCCGCCATCGGCCGTTTCCATGATCAGTCCGGCATCGCCGACAGTGATGCCGTGCTGACCCTCGATGCTCAAGCCATAAAGCATGTCATGCGCAATTCCCCGAGCAACCAGTTGCAGCTCGCCGCTGGCGGCAAACAGGCTGCCGGAAGCCAAGGTCATGCCGGCAGCCAAGGCAAGCGGCAGCAAGCTGCACAGCCGCCCTTGGATGCCGGTCCTGCCGACCCCGCCTTCGAGTTGTCCGGCTACGCGCATTTCAGGACCCCACACGCAAGATGGCCTGTTCCGTCAGGAACTTCTCGTACATGCCTTCCATATTGCGGACGGACTTGATGCCCCCAGTGATCTCCTTGTTCGTATTGAAGCGCGACATGCGGTTGCTTTGAATGTCGTGGCTTTGCACCCCGGTCCACGACCATGTAGTGCGTTTCCCAGTATGGTCGAGCTCACGCAAGTTGCCTTTCTCGTACAGGCTGTAGATCGGATCGAAGCTCTTGAACAACTCACCGCGCCTATCGTAGGTGTGATAGCCGATGTACTCCATGTTCCGGGTATCGATCCAGACGCGTTTCTTCCCGACTGGGGCGCGTGGATAACCCACGGGTTCGGCATCGACCACCAGACATTCCGGACACATTTCATAATTGGTATCCATGAAGGTCAGTCCCATTGGCCCGCCATGCACGGGCGCCTGCCAATTGGGGTCGTCACCATGCCAGTTCTGCGAAACAGCTCCCAGCATCGGACGACGCTCGATGAGCTTGAAGTTGCCCCAGGTCAGCAACGGGTCTCCCGCCGCCCAGGCGTCAGACAGATAGAAGGTGATGCCCGCCACAAGCGGCTCGAAGCGCTGGTTGGTGGGGAACTTGCGTACCCGCTTGAAGGCCGGCACGTAACCGACGAGTTCCGGAAACTTGCGCTGATCGTTGTACCAGGTACTCAAATAAGCCGTTCCCCTTGCGTCGGACGGCGACGTAAACAGCACCGTGTTGTAACGCAGTTTGTCTTCATGTCCCTTCATGTACGGTCCGCCAGCACCCACGCGGGCCACGGCTGTTTCCTCGATCCAGGCAAAATCATATTGATAGCTGACCTTCCCGTCCGGACCGATATCGTAATCCTTGCAGGCACTGATAACATTATCGTGCCGCCCCCAACTCACTGTCAGATTGTGAAATGCCTCCAGCGCGGTCTTGGCATCGGGGAAGGGGTTGCCGCCGATCCACGGCTTGCCGTCGGCATTGACGAGGTTGTTGTCCTTGTCCAGCCGGGCCTTGCCGGCGTTTCTCAGGGTCGCTTCGAGGTAATCGGCGGGGAACATCCGAGTGATGTCGCGCGTCGTCGGCACGATCTTGATCTTGCGCCCCATTTCCTTGATCTGCTTGTAGGTGATCGGCGGCAACAGGTCCTTGACGAAATCCACGTTGGCGGCGGTGATCATGTCGCCGGTCTTGACCTTGCCCTTGGTATAGGCATCGACCGACATCAGTTCGTCGGGATAGACCTTGCTGATGTCCGCCGAATGGGCGATCGTCGGCCACAACGGCGCCAGGATGCCCGCTCCCGCCAAGGTGCCTGCCTTTGCCAGAAAGGCCCGGCGACTGTAATCGTGATCGAATTTACGTATATGCATGGTGCTGTCTCCTCGTTATTAACGGCCGATTGATAGTTTTCAGACATCTACCTTGTTTGCTGCGACATGGGCTGGGGTGTCGAGCAACCCCTCCACGGATTCCGACAGGAGCTGATGCTCCGATGAAACGAACTTCGGTTTGAACAGATACACCAGCAAGGGCACCAGCACCAACGCCAGCACCATATTGATCGTCATCACGACTACCAGCAGCAAGCCCATGTCGGAGAGGAATTTCAGTTCGGAAAGGAAGTACCAGGGAATGATGCCGATGGTCATCAGGATCGCGGTAAACAGGATCGCCTTGCCGCAGGTGACCAGCGACAGCCTGATGGCATCTCCGATGTGCTGTGTATCCTTGTACTCCTCGCAGATCCGGCTCAACATGTAAATTCCGTAGTCGATGCCGACGCCGATTCCGATCGCCAGAATCGGCAGGCTGTTGACATCGAGCCCCATTCCCGCCAATACCATGTAAGCCGTCAGCATGACATTTGCAAGATTAACCGGGACCAGAAGAATGATTGCCGCCGCCACCGAGCGGTAGGCCAGCGAGCAGCCGATGAAGATGACCAAGTTGATCCCGGCCATAATGTACCACTGGTAAAGGTCGACGGTTTCATTTATCGATTGCTGCAGCGCAATGGAGCCCGATGCCAGGCGTATGCGGAATTTCTGGTGTTCGACGCCGACCGAGTCGATGCAGGTCCGTGCGTCCTTGAGGGCCGCGTCGACGGTCTCCTGCTTGTTGTTGGCGTACCAGAGCGACACCGTCGCATTCTTCTGCTCGAAGTCGGCGATGTGCAGGAACGCCACCGGACTGGTACCCAGCATCAGGGCGCTGGACGCGGCGGCGGCCGAGGCATCGTCGCGATCGAGCGGCAACCACTTCGGATTGCCTCCGTTGAACAGGCGGTTCGCCTCGGGTGCGTAATCGGCGAAAGACAGCGTCGCTGTCGGCGGATGGGTCTTGGCCTCGAGACAGCGTTGCAATGTGCGCATGGTCGTCAGCGTATCGGCCTGGCGGACAATGCGCCCTTCCTTGCCTTCGAATATCACTTCGAGGGTCATGACACCGGGGAAGCTCTTGTTGATCTCTCGCACCGCGGTGTTGAACTCGGAGTCATAACGCAGCAGATTGCTGCCTTCGACCGGGTTGCCGACCTGCAGACGCAGCATCAGCAGCCCGGAGATGACGGCCAGCCCGACAAAAACGCCGGCGGTCGCTTTGGCGAACTTGCCGGTAGACAGGTTGGCCAGCGCGTTCAGCGTGCGATTCAGCCACATGTGGATGAGGCCGGACTCGCGGGAATGCCCGACCAGCTTTTCGATGTTCTTTGGTGCCGGCAACAGGCTCAGCAGCACAGGGGTCATGATGACGCTGGTCGGCACCAGCATGACCGCCCAGAAGCCGGTGAAAATGGCGAAGCGCTCCAGCGCCGGAATCGGCGCCACGGCAACCAGCAGAAGGCCGCAGACGTCGGTGAAAATACCCAGCGTGCCTGGCGCAATCATCACGGCCAATGACATTTCCGCCGCCTTGCGCTTGTCGCCCGTTTCCGCAAGCAGTTCGTAATAGCGTTCCGTGGCCTGCACCGAATGACTGAAGGAGCGCGCTATCAGCAAGAGCGGTACCACCATCAGCAGAGGTTCTACCGGATCGTGGATCCAGCCGACGAAGCCGAAACCCCAGATCGCCGACATCGCGCTGACGATTACCGGCGTGACCACGCCCGCAGTATTGCGCATCGCCAAGAGCAGAAAGATGAACATCAGGCTCAATGTGACGCCAAAGATGAGGATGGTGTCCGAGCCGAAGTGATAGACCCAGCCGGTCAGCGTCGGCCACCCGGCAACATATATCTTGTGCTGACCGTCATCGTATTTCTTGACGATCTTCTGGATGCTCTCGAAGACTACGCCGTAGTCCACCAGACGTTCGATGAAGGTGGCATTGATGATGGCAGCGCTGGCATCCTGCGATACCAGGAAAGTGCGCACCACGGGAGATTCGTTGATCCGGCGCCGGACCTCGGCCAGTTCCTCCGGGGTGGTCGGCACCTTTTCGTCCATGATCGGATTGGAGAAAATCCCGTCCGCCGTCAGAACCGTATAGCGCGCCTTCTCGGTGGCGATCGAAATGATCTGATCGTGATCGACGCCGGACACCAGGTCGAGGTCGCGCGATATCTTCCAGACCTTGTCCATCGTCTCGGCGGCAAAGATGTCCTTGCCGTCCGTGCGCTTGACCATCATGGTGACGGTCAGGGGATTGCCGAAGTTCGGATGGTCCTTGTAGGTCTTGACGAACGGGTGCGACTTCGGAAACAGGTCGGAAAAGATCGTTTTTGCCTGCACATGGAACAGGCCGTAGCCGAAAACGGCGGTAATCAGCAGCGCAACGCCCAGGGTTACCCAGGCATTCCTTACCGCAATTCGCGAGATCTTGTGACGTATCGTTTCCAAACTTCTTCTCCTGTACTGTTTTCTGTCTATCGCGCGCCGAAGCTTAGGAATTCGGAAACGCGAAAGCTATTTTCCGCTTTGAGCGGTAGTTATATTTAACGCGGACCTGTCGCTGAAGACACCACCTTAAAGGGTAGTTTTTGTCTCGAACGAAAGGGGATGAAAGTCATCATGTGTTCGGCAAGATTACGCCGGACCGCCGGATTTGCGCAGCACGGCCAGCCGGTCCAGAACGAGTTCGGGGTTAGCCTCGGCCGGTATGTCAGCAGTTCGAAAATGCCCGGCCGGACAAGCGGACGGCGGACTGCCTGCCCAGAACGCGTCGGGGGTAAGGATTCCTGTCGGAGCGGCAAGCGGGCGCGGAGACACGAAAAAGGTCAGCCCTTCGACCATGCCCGGATCAACCTTGGCGAGCGGCAGGCGCAATCCAAGCTGCCAGCGATAATGATTGGCCACGTTCAAAACGGGACGGTACCACTCAATTTCTTCGGGAGATGCTGGCTCGGTATCCGCCGCTTCATCGAGCAGCAGAATGTCAAGACCCGACTCGCTGAAGCAGCGAAGAAAATCGGCGACGTACACTGAAGCAGAATCGAATTCGTCGGCGCCGGCTTCGACATCGGCGTCGGCGCCAAACGCCAGACAATAACTCAGTGCGATCCAACGTCGGGGTGATGGCACCACAAACGCCAGCGGAGTGTCAGGGAAGCAGGCGCGCAGTCCGCCCAGCATCTCGCCCAATTGCTCGCGCAGCTGCGTGGCGGCCAAAAGCGTCTTCAACGGAAACACGCTTCGCGACTTTGCCGCCATTGCGGACCGCAGTTCGGAATGCTTCGCCAGCAGAGCTTCAATCACGGGCTCCGCCTGGAGCGCGATGACGTCCGATCGCAAAAGCCCCTGTGCCTTGCGCTGCCACGAAAGAAAGCTGGCAATCTCCAGCCACGGAGCTTGGCCGCCTTCGAGCAGACGCGCCGTGTAGGCGGTGGAATCCAGCCAAAGCGGGCGCTCGTCGGTAGCGCTCTCGAGATTGATGAAAAGACCCATCGATAGTTTCCTCAGGCGCTTGGGGCGGCGCCACTCCATCCCCGGAGGTGCTCTCGGCTACCAGCCGGCCCCTCTCGTTTTATCATCATCGCACTGTACGGAACGCGATTCCGGGCTGCATTGGTATTGATTACGTAGCCGCTAAAGCAAACACGTAGTGCAGTGCCGCAGAAGGCATCGACCGGGCTCCGCGAAAGCCGTGCGGCCAAGGCGTAATGCGCCCCGGCGGCAAGTTCCGGGCATGCCCTGTCAGGCGCTCCGGGATTGATCAAATGGCCCATGGATTGACCCCTCGGCGCTTAAGGCGCCGCCGCTCCGTCGGCAACCGTGCTTTCGGCAGCCAGCCACTCGCGCAGATCGGTCTTCAGGACCTTGCCGTAATTGCTCTTCGGCAAGGCCGGAACGATCCGGTAGTGCTTGGGCCGCTTGAAGCGGGCTATATTTTCCAGGCAAAGGCGATCCAGTTCCGCGAGATCGACCTTAACGTTGTCCTTGGTAACCACGAAAGCAATTACCTCTTCGCCCCATTCGGGATGCTTGCGTCCGATCACGGAGACTTCCTGCACTTTCGGATGAAGAAGAAGAACTTCCTCGACTTCGCGCGGATAGATGTTCGAGCCGCCGCTGATGATCATGTCTTTGGAGCGGTCCTTGAGCGAAAGAAACCCGTCTTCGTCAAAGCAACCCATGTCTCCGGTATAAAGCCAGCCGTTGCGGATCGCCTTTGCGGTGGCTTCGGGGTTGTTCCAGTAGCCCAGCATCACGCTCGGACCACGCACCACTACCTCGCCGATCTCACCCACCGGAAGCTGATTGCCGTCATTGTCCGCAACACGCACCTCGACCAGGGCCTGCGCTACGCCAACCGAGGCCAGCCGTTGCTCATAGCGGGGATGGTCGACGTTGCTGAAATGGTAGCGGCCAAGTGCCGTGATGGTCATGGGAGTCTCGCCCTGCCCATAAATCTGGACAAAGCGATCTCCCATCACGCGCAGGGCTTGACGGATGTCCTCAAGGTACATCGGACCGCCGCCATAAAGAATGGTCTTGAAACCAGAGGCGTCGGCACCGCTTGCTTCGACATGATCGACCAGACGCTTGACCATCGTCGGGGCGGCAAACAAAGACATGGGCCTCCGCCGCAGGGAGAGGTCGGCCAGTTCAGCCGGGTCAAAGCCTTCCGACGCAGGAACGATGTGACTTGCGCCGGCAATCATGTGCGGAAAGTTCATCATTCCGGCGCCGTGCGATATCGGCGCCGCATAGACGACGCTGTCTCCGGCTTGCGGCAGGTCTACGTTGGCGAACATGCAGGAGATCATGGTCAGCAAATTGCCATGCGACATCATCACGCCCTTGGGCCGACCGGTAGTTCCTGACGTATAGAACAACCAGGCCAGGGCATCGCGATCGCAAGGCTCGGCGCCCGACAATGGCTCGGAGAGATAGATCTCCCTGTAGCCGGCCGTTCCCGGTGTCAGTGTCGCTCGCATCCCCGGCATTTCCGTCAGCAGCGGCGCGACATTGTCCACCAGACTGGCAGAAGAAAAAAGTACCGATGCACCCGAGTCGCGAATGATGAACTCGGCTTCCCGCGCATGCAGCTTGGCATTGATAGGAACCACTGTCAGGCCGGCAAACCAGCTGCCATAGAGTACTTCCAGGTACTCCGGAATATTGTTCATGAAAATGGCGACACGATCCCCGCGCTGGAGACCCAGCCGTCCGCGCAAGAAAGCGCCGACGCAACCGGCGCGGCGCGCAAGTTCGCGGTAATTGCAGATCAGGTCATCACCGACATACAAGGCCGGTCGTTCGGCAAAAACTTTGCCGCTGCGGACCAGGAGTTCTCCGAGATTCATATGGCACGCTCCAGAATGCTGGCGTAATTGGCGACGGCACTGCCGCCCATGTTGAAAACCATGCCCAGTTCCGGGCTGCTGACCTGAATTTCGCCGGCTTCGCCGCAGAGTTGCATTGCCGCCAGCGCATGCATGGACACGCCAGTGGCGCCTATCGGATGCCCCTTGGCCTTCAGGCCACCCGAAGGGTTGATCGGCAGGCGGCCTCCCGCATAGACCAGGCCGCTTTCCAGCACCTTGGCGCCCTGACCGCGTTCGGCCAGACCCATGGCTTCGTAGATCAGCAGTTCCGCCATAGTGAAACAGTCGTGAACTTCGGCAAACGAAAGATCGTTGACACCGATACCGGCCGCCGAAAACGCGTTGGCCATGGCACGGCGCGGCCCTTCGAAGGCGGTGACGTCCTTGCGCGACATCGGCAGAAAATCATTGACATGTGCGCGCGCACGGATGCGCACTGCCTTGCGCATTGTTTTCGCCGTGGCTTCATCGGCGAGGACGATCGCGGCCGCGCCATCCGACACCAGCGAGCAGTCGGTCTTGCGCAGCGGTGCCGCAATGTAGGGATTGCCTTCGGAAACGGTATTGCAGTAATCGAAACCGAGATCCTTTTGAATGTGCGCCAGCGGATTGCGTGCGCCGTTGGCGTGATTCTTCGCGGCAATTTTCGCCAGGGTCGCCGAATGATCGCCGTAGGCGGAAAAATAAGTCTGCGCTATTTGCCCGAACAGGCCGGGAAAGCTCATGCCTTGCGCCGCTTCCTCGGCAATGTAGCTGGCATTGCCGAGAATCCTGGTGACTTCAGCCCCGGATACGGCGGTCATTTTCTCGACGCCGACGACAAGCGCCAGCCGTATCCGGCCGGCCTCGATCGCGTCCATTGCCGCGTGAATCGCCGCCGAACCGGTAGCACATGCGTTCTCGACGCGCGTCGCCGGCTTCCAGCGCAGACCGTCGTCGGACTGCAGCACGAGCGAAGAGCAGAAGATCTCTGGTACCAGCCCGCCATTGAGGTGACCCAGCCAGATGGCGTCGATCTCGGCCGCATCGACGCCAGCGTCTGTCATCGCCTGCCGCGCCACCTTGACGATCATCGTCTCGAGATCGTCAGGCGAGCGGCCGAAGCGCGAATGCCCCCAACCGACAATGCAGGCGCTCATTAGGCGCTTTTCGCCTTCCCGCTCTTTTCGAGTTCCTTGATTCGCTGCTCGAGTTGAGCAATGCGAACGTCGCGCGGATTCGGCATGTAAATGGATTCGATCGCGTCAGCACTCATTTTGAGACGTGGTACGCCACCATAGGGACCCGCGTAAATCACAGAACGGTCATCGCCCCAGGCGCCATAAAACGGCATGTCGGCCGGCGGTTCTGTGGTATTCCATTTGGCAACGAAGTCCTTGAACGGCACGCCACGCTTCTTGCGCGATGCACGTTCCGCCGCCCTGGCCTTTTCGGTGGCGTCACGATCAAGCAGGTAAGTATCCGCGTTGTAGACGATGTGGTAAACCTCGCGGGCCGTCTCATTCGAAATCAGCTTTTGTTCGAGATCGCCGATCACGAGGTTCGGATCCCGTTCCAGAACGTCACCGTAACCGCCACCTGCGCCCTGGGTGATCATGTACAGTTCGCCGCGCTTGGCGATCTCGAACTGCAGACCGGTGTGGTGCGTGGTGTAGCTGGCACCCGGGAAGGGCTGCTTGTTCATGATGTCGACGATCGAGAACTCGAACTTTCGCGGATCCGTCTTCATCACTTCGAAGACGTCGACACCCTTGACCTTGCACAGCGGATAGGCTGGCGCCCCGTAGCCGCCGAACAGGCCGGGCACGCTGCTCATCTTGGAGCCGATGCAACAGGTCATGAAGCCCCACAGCGGACTGCCGAGACTCGATGCGATCATCTCGTAGCCCTGGCCGCCGCGGTACTTGCCGAAAGCCTGATTGTCGAGCATCAGCTTCTTGCTGACGATCTGGATGAAGGGCACTTCTTCTTCATTCAGTTCCTGCTCCCCCAGATCGGCCATCGGCGCGAAGATCGGCGCGATGGCATGCTCGCCGTCGCGATCGGAGCGTGCACCGCCACCCATGCCGTTGAGGTCGGCACAAAGATTGCCGACCATTTCGTTGTGCTGCGTGATACCGCCCCAGATGAAGGTGCGGATCATGTTGTGCCACGGCGCGATCAGTTTCGAGAATTTCTCCGGGCAACCGTACATGAACTTGGCCACGGCGAGTTGGGTTGCGGTGAACGCCGGGAAGAAAGTCATCATGCTCTGCGCATTGGGTGTCGAATAGGACGAACAAAGCGCGGACTTCGGATCAACGACGACCTTGATCGGCGCGAACACCGCCTGATTGCGCGGCAGGTCGGGCCAGACGAAGACCAGGAAGAGTTGGGCCAGCATTCCCTTGAGCGATGCCAGCACGGTGTTGTTGCAGCGATTGGCGAATTCCGGACTCGATCCGCGAAAATCGCAAATCAGTTCGTCACCCTCCTTGCGCATTTCGAGGCAGACCTTGACCATGACGTTCTCACGCAGCGTCGAATCGGCGATGCACATGGAACGCACCGTCCCGTCGGGCCATTCGGACAAGCGGCGGGATACTTCGGTCTTGCAATCCTCGAGTCCCTTGCGCATCGAGACGATGAAGGCATCAAGCCCGAAGTCCTCGATCGTTGCCAGCACGCGCTCTTCCATGCGCCGGCAGGCGAAGAGTTTGGTTTTCATGTCTTCGAACTGCAGCTTCGGCTCGCGCGTCGAGTTCTGCAGGAAGGTAACGAGATCCTTCTTAAGTTCGTAGTTCTCGACCACCTTGAAGGGCGACATCTTGAGCCCCTCTTCATAGACCGACTCGGCCGCCGACGGCATGCCGCCCGGCTCGATAGCGCCGTTCTCGCCCTCATGTACCGTCGCACCCGCCCAGGCGACCAGCTTACCGTCATAGTAAATGGGCAGGATCAGGCTTTGGTCGGTGTTGTGGATGTTGCCGTAGCGGGCATCGTTGTGGATAAAGCCGTCGCCCGGGCGGATGCCGACCGTCGGGTCATTGGCCCAGTACTTGTTGATGAACTTGACCGGGTGGTGTACCAGCGAGGCGAAGATCAGAACGCCGCCGGCGCTGCAGACGGCGAGATCGCCGCTGGCCGTGAACACGCCGGTAATCAGGTCGCCCCACTTGGCGCCGGGCGCTGCACCCATCTGCTCCAGCATTTCGAACGACTCATTGGCTCCCGCCTGCAGGCGATCGCGTATCAGCGCCTGCACGGCCGGATCGCTTTGCGTCTTCATCGCCTCTTCTTCGATCGCCGTGCGCGGTGAGATGTCGTGCTCATGCATGATTTCCGGATCGGGTCCGAGGAACAGCACGTTGTCGGCGAGGAACTGATCGATCAGTTCCTGCTCGCGATGCGCGAGGCCCGATGTTTCGATTTTGCCCATGTCTTTTCTCCTTGCTGTGCGGCGGCCTAGGCCATCGCCACTTGTTTGGTTGCGGCTCCGGCTTTGCTTCCCAGTTTCGGCATTTCGGCACCGTCACGCAGGAACCACGCGGCACCGTGTTCGCCGATCTCCACACGCCATCCCGGTTCGACCAGATACGTTGTCGTTGCGGAAATGATCACCGCCGGCCCCTTCACTTCGGTTCCCGTCTCGAGGGCGGCATGATCGTAGGTCTGGGTATCCATCGCCTCGGCATGCCCAACGAACCAGCACTTGCGTGACCCGGTCGGCTTCGGCGCCGGCTTGGCAGCCCCGGTCGGAGTGATGTTGCTGAGATTGACCGTCTCCAGTTCGACGTAGCTCTGCACGCGGATGGTATTGATGCGGATCCCCGCTTCCGGCGCCTCACTGCCCTTGCCGAAACGGTTGCCGTAGTCGAGCGAGAACTGGTTGATGATGGCGATGACATCCTCCATTCTTTCCAGCCGCATTTTCGGCGCCACCACGGTCGTCTGGGCCAGTTGATTGCCATAGCGCAAATCGAGTTCGAGACGATGCTGGATGTCTTCCCGCCGCATGCCCTGGCGCAGCAGATCCAGTCGCCCGGCCTCCTCGAGTTCCTCGACCATGACGTTGAACGCGGGATAATCGTTGTAGAGCTTGCGCGTGTTGCTATCGTATATCCACATGAACAGCGAACGCTCATGAATGTGCAACTGGTGCATATTGCCTGCGCCGACGGCCGAAAAAACCGAACAGAACGGCGGCACCAGAATCCGGTCGATACCGAGTTGATTGGCAATTCCGCAACCGTGCAAAGGGCCATTGCCACCGTATGCAAGAAGCGTGAAACTGCGTGGATCGTAACCATGGGCGCGCAACTCGGTGGCAATGCCGTTGGCCATGTTGGAATCGACCCGGCGCTTGACCATCAGCGCCGCCTCATGCACCGAGCAGTTGAGCTCGTCGCAGATCTCTTCCTCGAGCGCCTGCTTGGCACGTGCCACCTTCAGCTTGATTGCCCCGGCAGCATAGTTGTCCGCCGACAGGTATCCAAGCAGCAAGTCGGCGTCCGTCACTGTCGGCTTGAGGCCGCCACGGTCATAACAGGCCGGTCCCGGATCGGAACCGGCGCTGGTCGGGCCGACCTGCACCGTGTCATACATCCGGTCGTAACGCACGATCGACCCACCGCCGGCACCGAGGGTAACGAGGTGAATCATGGGCACCGACACCATCCAGCGCTCGATCACCGGGTTGAAGTCGTAGTGCTTGATGCCGCCTTCGACTACCAGGCCGATATCGAAACTGGTGCCGCCCATGTCGGAACAGATGACGTTGCCGAGTCCTGCTTCGCGTGCCAGGTGCTCCGAAGCGCTGACGCCGGCGACCGGTCCGGAATGGATGGTCTGCAAGGCATCCGTCGAATTCAGCTGTGCCATGCCGCCGGAGTTATGGATGACCAGCATCGGCTTTTTGTAATTGGACTCGCGCAGATTGAGTTCCAGCGAAGACAGACCGTGATACATGACATCGTGGAGGAAGGCGTCGATGATAGCGGACGACGTGCGGACATACTCCCCCTTGCGTCCCGCCACCTTGTGCGACATGACGATCGGCATCGCCCCGAGCAGGCTCTCGGGATATTCTTCAAGCAGCACTTCCTGCACGCGGTGTTCATGCGCCGGATTGGAGACGGAGTTGACCAGCGCCACCACGAACGACTGCGCGCCGCGACCGACCAGATCGCGGATCTTCTCGCGCAGGTCATCCTCGTCGAGTTCCATCAGGATGTTGCCGACCGCGTCCATACGCTGGCGCACGCCGGCAATCATCGGAATCGGCACCAGCGCGTCAGGGCGACAGGCCCCCGGCAAGTCCTGCTGGGAACGCGAATCCAGGCCTTCGCCATAGCCGCGGCCGCGTGACAGCGGCACGGTGCTTTCAAAACCGGCGGTCACCAGCAGGGCGACTTTCGGCCCCTTGCGCTGGATCAGGGCGTTGGTGCCTAGCGTCGTAGCGTAGCGAACGGAGTCAACCTGCGACAGGACGTCGAGCATTTCCAGGTTCAGCCGGGCACAGCCCGCCTGCAGGGCTTCACGGAAGCCGAGGGCCAGATTTTGATGCGTGGTCAGCGCCTTGGATTCGATGTAATGCCCATCCCAGACCATGAAGCAATCGGTGAACGTGCCACCGATATCGACGGCTACCCTTTTCATTTGGACGCGCCCCCTTTGCTGTGCGAATGAGCGCGCCCGCCATGCGAATGCGCGCAGTAGTCAACACCGGCCGGTTCCGGACCCGCGATCCTGGTCAGGTCGATCGGCTCGCGCGTCGCCCACTGCCTCTTCAACGCATCGATATCGAATTCGAGATCATTGAGCGGCGGATGTCCCGGTGGCAGATACTCCACCTCCATCATCGTTCCGCACTCCGGACAATAATATTCAACGATCATCACCCATTTCGGATCGGGCGCAAAAGTGAATTCGTAGGCTGGATTCAGAATCGGCTTGTGGATTTCACGGGGATCGCGCGCATAGACCAGCAGGCCTTCCTTGTAGGGCTTGCGTGCGGAGCCGACCTTATGATTGCAGACACGGCAATGCCAGAGTTCGGTGTCCAGATCGATTTCAAGATATTCCGTCATCGGCACATTCATGGCTTCTTGCTCCCGGTTTTGTTGGCATCGCCAGGCGCACCCAAACGCTGCAGCACGATGTCGTGGTTGTCGTTTATGGCAAATTGCCAGTTCTTCGGCACCTGGCAGGTGAAATACTCTTCCTCGATGATCGCCGGGCCGGCGCCTTGATCGCCCGCTTTCATGTCTTCGAGGCGAAAAAGATTCAGCTCGCCGCGCTTGCGACTGGTCGTGGCTGCATTCATCTTTTTGTTTTCGAGCGCTTTCATGACCACATGCGGAATGCGCTTCGTCGCACGCACTTCCACCCGCGGATGGTCGCCGGCCGTAACTTCTGCCGGCAGCACATGCTCGCCGTTCAATCGGTGAGACGCCTCGGCACCCTTGTGCGTATAGTTGATGCCGCGCTCGGTGACGCATTCGTTCATGTCGAAGCCTTCGGCGAACATGTCGCGTTGGGCCCGCGTCATCAGGCCCGTCAGCGTGCTTTCCAGACCGCTGCTCGAAACATCCGTCAGCGCGGCGTCATAGACGTGAGCGATGTCGCTGAAGCCGATGCCAAAGGCGCTGAACACTGCGGCCAGGCGCGGCACAATGATCTCGGTGATCCCGAGATGCTCTGCAACGCCACAGGCAGAAATGGGACCGGCACCACCAAAGGCCAGCAGCGTGGTCGCTGCAGCTTCTTGCTTCAGGTGCGACTTGATCGCGCCGGCAATGCGCGCCTCATAGGCAGCCTCCATCGCCTTCAGCGCATCTTCGACGCTTAGGCCGAGGGGCTTGGCAATATTCTCTTCGACCGCTGCCCGCGCACGCCCGACATCGAGCTTGAGATTGCCGCCGAAATAGGAGTCGGCATCGAGGACGCCAAGCAGCAGATAGGCATCGGTGATGGTTGCCTGGCGCCCGCCGCGACCGAAGCAGGCAGGCCCCGGAGTGCTGCCAACGCTTTCGGGACCGATGGCAATCTTGCCGTCGACGACACGGAACACCGAACTGCCGCCGGCGCCGAAACTCTCGACCTCGCTCAGCGGAAAGGAAATGGCAATCGACTCGAGGTGGCCCCAGCGCCGCTCGCTGACGGTTGCATTCTCCACGACCCCGATGTCGGTCGTGGTGCCGCCGATGTCCATGGTCACGATCGAATTGCGCTTGTAGTGCAGAGCGATCGCCTTGGCACCCTCCATGCCGCCGCGCGGTCCGGAACCCCATGTCTTGAGGGCAACGCACTTGGCGACGCGTGACGAGGTACCGTCATTGCCGAAGATCAGCAGCGGGTTCTTGGTGCGATGTTCGCGCAGAACATTTTCGGCGTTGTAGAGGAAACGTTCCATCACCGGATGCAGGAAGGCATTGAGCAGGCCGCTCCAGGTTCGCCGCGCCTCGTCATGATCGTCCGAAAGCTGGTGCGAATACAGGATAGGCACCGCGCCGAGCAGATGTCGCGGGTAGCGCAGCAAGGTCACGCGCTTGACGCGGGCTTCGTCGGCGATCAGCGTCTCGCCGCCGAGGCTGACGACGATGCGGTTCGCACCCTGGGAGATCAGTTCGTTGATGGCCTTGCTGATGTTGGACTCGAAGGCCTCACCTTCGAGACCGAGATCGATGTGGCCGACGCGCTCACCGACAAGAGTCGCAAACAGCTTCTGCTCGTCATCGTTGCGGATCAATTCCTTGACCTCGCTACCCTTGGCCATGATCAGCCCGAGGCGGGGCCCGATGCGCTGCACAACGGCATTGGTGCCCTGCGTCGTCGAGTAGCGGATGTAATCAACTTCTTCAAGCAAGGTAGCGAGTTTCGGTTCGCCGTAGATCTTGCGCGACGCTTCGCGGAGGACCTCGACGAAACACTTCGTCAAATCGTGCGGCGTTGTAAGTGTCTTGGCGTGAAACACCTTCGACCCGTAAATCACGCAGGCATCGGTGAGTGTTCCGCCGTTATCGATGCTGACCAGCATTGCCATGGCAGTGGACCTATCTGTAATGGGCTCGGCATCCGAGCCCAAGCTAATCAAACCCCCTACAGGGGGATTCACAACCGGACCGCAGTATTCAAGTTCCTGCAGGTATAAACAATTGGGACAGACACCCTACAGATGTAGGGTATTCCCTATAGGGTGAAATTGATGCATTGCAGCACCCCAAGTGGCGGAAGCGATTTTCATATCCCTTCGTCATTGCTGATACGAACGATCAGCTTGCCCTTGTTGCCACCGTTGAACAGCAACCGCAACGATGGGAAGGCATGCTCGATGCCCTCGACGACATGGGCCCTGTAGCGGAGTCTGCCGTCCAGGTGCCACTGCATCAGGGCGCGCTCGGCCTTCTGCTGTTCAGGTCCGCCGAGGAAGTCGAACACCACGAAGCCTTCCATCGTGGCGCGGCGCAACAATAGCGCAAGGGAGTTCTTGATGCCGTAGATCGCATTCGGGTCATGCAGGTGGTCATAGTCGGAAATACCGCCACAAATCACGATGCGCGCGCCCATCGCCAGATTCGCCAAGGCAGCATCCAGCGTGGCACCGCCGACGTTATCGAAAAACATATCGACGCCATCGGGGCAGGCATGGGCGATATCGGCGATCAGGTTTCCCTTCTTGTAGTCGATCGCCGCGTCGAAGCCGTAGTCTTCAAGCAGGGTGCGGCACTTCGCCTCGCCACCGGCAATACCCACAACGCGACAGCCAGCGGCCTTGGCAACCTGCCCGGCGAGGGTCCCGGTGGAGCCGGCGGCGCCGGAGATCAGCACCGTCTCGCCAGGGCGAACGCGTCCCTTGATGAGAACCCCGTAATAGGCGGTGTGGCCATTCATAGTCAGCGCGCAGATCCATGCCTCGAGCGAGATGCCTGCGGCACGCGGCACCTTGGTCATGAAAGTGACCTGGCGCGGATCCACCACCGAATAGTCTGCCCAATGCATCAGGCCATAGGCGATGTCGCCCTCCTCCCAGCCGGGCGCACGCGACTTGTCGACTATGCCGATGACGAAGCCGCGCATCGGATCGCCAAGCGGAACCGGCGGCATGTAAGTGTGGTGCGGTGACAACCAGACCCGGTTGGTCGGATCGAGCGAGAGATAGACTGCCCGCACGCGGATCTGTCCGTCGGCCGGCTCCGGGATCGGCTGATCCCGCAACACCAGATTGTCGTCAGCCATCGGGCCGTCGGCATGCCTGTTCATGACCCATACGCGATTGAAGCCGTTCATGAAGCTATCTCCTCTTAATTTTTTTACTCGGGACCCACTACACCTCAACCTTCAACATTAGCGGCCGATCTGCGGCAAGAGAATCGTGGAAATCAGTACAAATCGCCTTTAAAGCAGATACAGGAAATCCACTACGACTGCTGCGCTGCACAAGATGCACCGCACAAAACACCAACCTGGCATTTCCTTGCGGCAGGCGCAAGACTTGTAACGCTCCCGGTTATTGGTCGCATCGCCAACAGGTCAGAGAACATAATCCCGAGCCTCCCGAGCGAAGCGAATGAAGTAATCGAGCGCCTCCGGCTTGACCATCGCATCCCGATTGGCAGCCTTTTCCGGCGCCATTCCCAGCAGCAGTTTGCGCACCGGAACCTCCATCTTCTTGCCGGTAAGGGTGTAGGGAATCATGTCGACGGCATAGATGCGGTCCGGAATGTGGCGCGGCGAATATTCGTGTCGCAGGCGCTCGCCGATGCGCGCCGTCAAGGCCTCGTCCAGAAAGCACCCGGACTTGAGCCTGACGAACAGAGGCATAAAGAAGCGCCCACCCGACAAATCGAGGCAGACGATCAGGCTGTCTTCGACGCCTTCGACGGCCTCGACCGCGCGATAGATTTCCGCCGTACCGATGCGAACGCCAAATCGGTTGAGGGTCGAATCCGAACGGCCGTAGATATAGCAGCCGCCGCGCGAGTTGATTTTCAGGTAATCGCCGTGACGCCACGTGCCGGGGAATACCTCGAAGTAGGACTCCCGATAGCGCTGATTGTCCTGGTCGTTCCAGAAACGCAAGGGCATTGACGGCATCGGCTGCGTCACGACCAGTTCACCGACCTCGCCAATCAACGGCTCGCCGGCGTCGTTCCACGCCTGTACATCGACGCCGAGCATCGCTGCCTGAATCTCGCCGGCATACACAGGCAGGGTCGGCGAAGCGCCGACAAACCCCGACGAAACATCGGTGCCGCCGCTCTGCGATGTCACCCAGAGATCCGCCTTGATGTTTTCGTAGCACCAGTGCATGGCCTCCGGCGTCACCGGCGAACCGCCCAGAAGAATGCCCTCAAGACGCGACAGGTCGTACGTGCTGCCCGGCTTGACGCCGTTCTTCTGCATAAGACTGACGTAGGTGGGGCTGGCGCCGAAGAATGTGGTGCCGGTGTCCGCAGCCATTCGCCAGAGGACGTCAGGGTCCGGATGTGCCGGATTGCCGTCGTAGAGCACGGCCGCGGCCCCCGAGAGCAGGGAGGCGACGACGATGTTCCACATTACCCAGCCTGTGGTGCTGTAGAAAAACATCACACTGCCGGGCTTGAGGTTGAAATGAAAGTGCGACAACTTGAGCAATTCCAGCGTGATGCCGCCGTGCCCGTGCACAATCGGCTTCGGCAGTCCGGTCGTGCCCGATGAATAAACGATCCACAAAGGATGCTCGAATGGCGTTGCCTCGAAACTGAAGCCGGACAAATCGGTGTCGGCAGCGAGCAGATCGTCCCACAGCAGCAGTCGGGCCTTGCCGCCATGCCGGAACGCCTTTTCATCACGGTCGAGGTAGGGCAGATAGATCAGCGCTTCCAGCCCGGACAACCCGGCCGCAATTTCCTCGCTTTCCGGCCGGCGGTCGAAGTCCTTGCCGGCATAACGATAGCCATCGACGGCAAACATCACCTTGGGCGATATCTGGGCAAAGCGGTCGAGAACGCTCTTGACGCCGAAATCCGGCGAGCAGCTCGACCAGATGCCGCCGATGGCGGCCGTGGCAAGCATGGCAACGGCCGTCTGGGGCACGTTCGGCATGTAGGAAACGACCCGGTCTCCCGGGCCGACGCCGAGGCGCCGCAGCTGCGTCGCAACGCAACGCACCTGATGCCCGAGTTCATCCCAGGTCATGCCCTGCAGTCCTGTCGTTTCGGACAGATGGTGGAGGGCCACTTCGCCGGGCCGCGCCTGGCGCAGCAGCTGCTCGGCGAAATTTATCCGGGCACCGGGAAACCATCGCGCACCGGGCATAGCCGGGTTCTCCAGCACCGTGCTGTATGGAGTGGGCGACTCGATGCCGAAGTAATCCCAGAGTGCGCCCCAGAATGCCGCGACATCAACGACCGACCAGCGCCAGAGAGCGCCATAGTCGGCGCAATCGACGCCACGATTGACACGAAGCCAGTCGATGAACGCAGTAACGTTCGCATTGCGAACGAACGCCTCGCTCGGCGTCCATAGCAAATCGCCTTCCTTCACCATTTTTTGGCCTTCCTCCTCTTGGACCAGATTCGGCGACGCCGGCGCTCAGGCGCGTTCGGCTTTCATCGCCGCCACTTCGGCTTCCAGTTGCGCAATGCGAACATCCTTCGGGTTGTCCATCATGACGCCGCGTACCGCGCCGCGCGACATGGTGACGCGACTCTCGCCGACCCCGGCGTAGATCAGCGCCGGATCGTCCCAGCAGCCGTAGTAGGGAATGCCGACCGGGGGCTCGGGCTTGACCCACTCGGCAACGAACTGGCGAAACGGTCGGCCGCGCTTGAGGCGCGCCAGGCGCTCGGCATCCCGCGCCGCCTGCGTCCCCTCCGCGTCGACCACCAGTGCCTGGGGGTCATAAACGACGTGATAGAGTTCCCTTGCGGTCTCGTGCGAAATCAGGTCTTCCTCCAGATCCTTCATCACCAGCTGCGGATCACGCTCCAGCACATCGCCATAGCCGGCACCCGATCCCTGGCAGATCATGTAGACCTCGCCTTCCTGCACCGGCTCGAAAGTCATGCCCATATCGTAGGTGCCGTACTGGGCGCCCTTGATCGCCTGCTCGTTCATCAACTCGACGAGATCGAACTTGAAGGACTTCGGATCGGTCTTCAATGTCTCGAAGACATTGACCTTGCGAATCTTGCACAGCGCGTACACCGGCGATGCGTAGCCGCCAAAAAGACCGTAGGCACTGGGGTGCAGCGACCCGGTGCCGCCGGTCATGAAACCCCAGAAACCGGCATCGCGACTGGTGATGAGCTGCTCGTAGCCGAGTCCGCCGCGGTACTTGCCGAAGCCGACGCGATCCTTGGTCAGGTGTTGCGCCACCAGGCGCAGCACCGGCAACTCCTCCTCGATCAACTCCTGTTCGCCGGTGTCGCACATGTAGCCGAAGCATGGCGCGATGGCGTGTTCGCCGTCGCGGTTTTCCCTGGCGCCGCCGCCGTTGCCGTTGATGTCGGCGCAGAAGTTTCCGGTCACCTCGCCATGCTGGGTAATACCGCCGTAGATGAAGGTGTAGGGCTGATTGAAGTGCGACGAGTAGATCGCCGTATAACGCTTCGGCGCGCCGTAGAGAAACTTCGCCAGCGCCAGACTCGGCAGCGTAAACGACTTGAAGAGCGGGATCAGGCTCATGCAGTTGGGCGCTTCGAACGAGGAGTCGAGCAGCGAGTTCTCGTCCGACAGCACGTCTACGGCGGAAAAGCAGGCCATGTTGTGCGGCAGGTCGGGCCAGATGTAGAGCAGGAATGCGGTGGCGATGCAGGTCTTGAGCGAGGCCAGCGTGGTGTTGATCGAACGGTTGGTGAATTCCGGACTCGAGCCGCGGACGTCGAGGATCATGCGCTCGCCCTTGATCGTCACCGACAGGTTGTACTTGATCAGTGCGTTCTCGCGCAGCGTGCCATCGATGAAGGCATGGGCGCGGACCGTGCCGTCCGGCAGTTCGCGAATCCGGCGTCGCACTTCGACGTCGACATCCTCGATGTTCTTGCGCAGGCAGGCGATCAGGTTCTCCTTGCCGTATTCGGCGATCACGGCGCGGATGCGATCGATCAGGCGGATGCAGGCGTGCAGCTTGACCTTGATGTCCTCGTACTGCAGCTTCGGATCGCGCACCGAGTTCTGCAGAAAGGTAAGCAGGTCGCGGCGGATCTGGTAGTTCTCGACGATGCGGAACGGCGGCATCTTGAGCCCCTCGTCCCATTTGCTCTCTGCCGCCGCCGGCATGCCGCCCGGCTCGCAGGCGCCGTTCTCACCCTCATGAATGGTCGAGGACACCCAACAGATCAGCTCGCCTTCATGGAAGACGGGCATGATCATGCTCTGGTCGGTGTTGTGGATGTTGCCGTAGCGCGAATCGTTGTGAATGAAACCGTCGCCCTGATGCAAGCCGACGGTCGGATCCTTCGCCCAGTATTTGGCGATGAACTTGAGCGGGTAATGGCAGACACCGGAAAAGACCACGACGCCCTTGGGACTTATCGACGACAGGTCGCCGCTGGCGGTGTACACCGCCGTGACCAGATCGCCCCACTTCGCACCCGGCGCCGTTCCCATCTGCTCGATCATGTCGTAGGTCTCGTCCAGCGCCGCATGCAGGCGACCGCGGACGAGGTTGATCGCATGCGGATCGAGCGTACCGGTAAGCAGGACTTCCTCCGCCGCACTGCGCGGGCAGATGCGATGATCGCGCATGATCAGCGGGTCGGGGCCGTAGAACAGCGAATGCTCGTCGAGAAAGCTGTCAAGAAGCGTCCGCTCGTCGGCGCTGAGCTTGTCGCTGGATTGCTTTTCTTCATGTCCCATGGAAGTCTCCGGGAAATTTTCTGTCGTTATTCACTTGATCTGGCTGAACCACACGGCACCCTGCCCGGCGGCCCGGTACTGCCAGCCGGGCTCGACCAGATAGGTGGTCGCCGCGGTGATGACGATCGCCGGCCCGGCGATGCGCACACCTTCGGCCAGCGCCGTTTCGTCATAAATAGGGGTTTCGACGGCATGGTCGATGCCGATGTAATGGCACTGCCGGGTGGCGATCGGCGCGCCGGGAAGCTTGTCCGGACCGCTCGGCTTGATCGCGGTAAAGCGTACCGTTTCCAGCTCGACGAAAGAGCAGACGCGCAGGGTGTTGATGCGCACGCCCGCTTCCGGCGACTGGCTGCCTTCGCCAAAGCGCTTGCCATAGCTGCTGTGGAACTGCTCCATCAGCTTGAGCACGTCCTTGAGGCTGCCGATCCGGTTGAGTTCGGTGACGACTGCCGTCTCGACGCGCTGGTTGCCGTAGCGCATGTCGAGCTCGAGCCGGTAGCGGATGTCCTCGCTGCGCATGCCCTGGCGCGTCAGGTCTTCGCGACCGCGAGATTCGAGGTCGGCGACGATGGCATTGAAGCGCGCATAGTCGTCGAACACCTGTTTGCGGTTGGAATCGAACAGGACCATGAACACCGAGGCTTCGTGAATGTGCATCTGGTGCATGTTGCCGGCACCGCAGGCCGAGAACACCGAGCTGTAGGGCGGCGCCAGGATGGCACCGATACCCAGACTGCGGGCGATGCCGCAGGCATGCAGCGGACCGTTGCCGCCATAGGCGAGCATGGTGAACTGGCCCGGATCGTAGCCGCGCGCACGAAGTTCCGCGGCCATGCCATTGGCCATGTTGGCATCCACCGTCTGCTTGACCAGCTTGCAGGCATCGATCACGTCGAGCCCGAGCGCATCGGCGAGTTCGTCCTCGACGGCTTGCCTGGCGCGGCGCGGATTGAGCCTGATCTTGCCACCCGCATAATTTTCCGGGTCGAGGTAGCCGAGCAGGAGGTCGGTATCGGTTACCGTCGGCCGCAGGCCACCGCGGTCGTAACAGGCCGGCCCGGGATCGGAGCCGGCGCTTTGCGGCCCGACCTTGACCGTGTCGTACATCCGGTCGTAGCTGGCGATCGAGCCGCCGCCGGCGCCCAGCGTGACCAGATGCACCATCGGCACACTGACCATCCAGCGCTCGATGACCGGGTTGAAGTCGTAATGCTTGACGCCGCCCTCGACGACGATCCCGATATCGAAGCTGGTGCCGCCCATATCGGTGGCGACGACGTTGCCCAAGCCGGCTTCGAGCGCCAGATGTTCGGAGGCCGCGACGCCCGAAACCGGGCCGGAATGCACGGTCTGCAGCGCATCCGTCGAATTGAGCTGGGCCATGCCGCCCGAGTTGTGCACCACCAGCATCGGCCGCGCATAGCCCGAGTTGCGCAGGTTCAGCTCCAGTGAGCCGAGGCCGTGATACATGACCTTGTGCAGGAAGGCATCCATGATCGCCGACATGCCGCGCACATACTCGCCCTTGCGCCCGCCGACCTGGTGCGAAAGGACGATAGGCAAGGCCCCCAGCATGTGCGCCGGATATTCTTCGAGCACCACCTCGCGGATGCGCAGTTCATGCGCCGGGTTGACCACGCTGTTGGCGAGCAGGATCACCAGCGCCTCCGCCCCCTTGTCGACCAGTTCGCGCAGCTGCAGGCGCAGGTCGTCTTCATCGATCTCCATGACAACGGCGCCCTTGTAGTCGATGCGCTCGCGGACCTGGCGGATCATCGGAATCGGTACCAGCGCCTCCGGCCGGCTGGCGTTGGGCAGATCCATCTGCTCGGCGATATCCAGCCCCTCGCCGTAGCCACGGCCGCGTGCAATCGGAATCACGCTCTTGAAGCCCGCCGTCACCAGCACGCCGACTTTCGGACCCTTGCGCTCGATCAGCGCGTTGGTGCCGAGCGTCGTCGCGTAACGCACCGAATCGACCTCGGACAACAAGGCATGCCGGCTGACGCCGAGATCGCCACAGGCATAGTCGAGCGCCTCGTTGAAGCCGAGCGCCAGGTTGTGATGCGTGGTCAGTGCCTTGCGTTGCACGTAAGCGCCGTCCCAGACGACGAAGCAGTCGGTGAAGGTGCCACCGATATCTACCGCTACCCGTTTCATGGTCTCTTTCCCTGCGGTCAATGCGAATGCTGCTGCCGCAGATGCTTCAGGCGGTCCGGGTCGGCCGGGATATCCTGCTCCTGCGGCGCCGGCCGGTCGCGCCACTGCGCCTTCAGCGCGTCGATGTCGATCTCCATGTCATGGAGCGGCGGGTGGCCAGGCACCGTGTACTCGGTTTCCACCATGGTCCCGCAGGACGGACAGTAGTACTCGAGAATGCTGCACCAGTCCGGATGCGGGGCAAAGGTTCGCGTGTATTTGGCGGTATCGAGCAGCGGCTTGTGAATCTCGCGCGGATCGCGGTCAAAGACCAGCAGGCCCTCCTTGTAGTTCTCGCGCGCCGAATGGATCGTTCGCCCGCAACGGCGGCACTCCCAGACTTCGCGTTCGAGATCAATGGCCAGGTACTCCGTCATCGCTACCTTCATGCTGCTCCCCCCTTGAGGAATCACTGATCGCGTTTATCGAGCCGCAGGTCCATGCCGGCGGTAAAGTGGAAATGCCAGCCCTGCGGGACGCGGCAGGTGAAAAAGTCTTCTTCGATGATTACCGGGCCGGCGCCGCGGGCGCCGGCGCAGTTGTCGGCAATGCGCACCAGCGGCAGGTCGCACTCGCCGCTGCCGGGCAAGCGGATGCGCCGCGTTCCGGCGGCGACCGCCGGATGTTCCGCCGCGATGGTTCCCGCAGTGCCGAAGCTCGCATGCTGGATCGGCTTGGTCACGCGCAGCGACACGGCGATGTGCTCGCCGGCCGCCAGCGTCCCGCCAAGCTGCCGCATGGCATCGACCGTCAGCGGCGTCTCGCTGCCGTCGGCCTCGACCCGGTGCAACTCGACAGTACGGATGCATTCATTCAGTTCGAAACCCTCTGCGTACATGTCGCGGCGGGCGCGCTGCTCAAGGCCGGCGATCGCCGCGTCGAACAAGGCCTGGCTGGCTGCCGGCAGAACCGCCTCGTAATGGTGGGCGATGTCGCTGAAACCCAGGCCGAAGGCGCTGAACACTGCCGCCAGCGCCGGGATGATCACGTGGCGTGCGCCGACACGGTCGGCGATATCGCAGATCAGCAGCGGGCCGCCGCCGCCGAAAGCGGCCAGCGTCGTCCCGGGCGTGATGTCGGTGAAGCGGAGAATGCTTTCGCCGACCTTCTGCGTCCAGGCCTGTTCCATCGCCGTCAGCGTCGGTGACAGATCGAGGCCCAAGGGCCCGGCCACGTTTTCGCGCACCGCTGCCTCGGCGCGGGCCGCATCAAGCGTCAGTTCGCCGCCGAAATAGGACTTCGGATCGAGCAAACCGGAGAGCAGGCAGACATCGGTGATCGTCGCCAGCTTGCCGCCGAGGGCGAAGCAGGCCGGCCCGGGCTGGGCACCGACGCTTTCCGGGCCGACGCGGATCACGGCGTTCTCGGCGCGGATGATCGACCCGCCGCCGACGCCGACACTGACAACGTCGGCCAAAGGCAGGCTGACCTCGACTTCCTCGACCTCGCCGCGCCGCCTGTTGCGCGTCTGATTGTGTTCGACCAGGCCGATGTCGGTGGTGGTGCCGCCGACATCGACCGTCACCAGGCGCTCAATGCCGTAATGCGCGGCCAGCGCCCGCGATCCCTCCATGCCGCCACGCGGACCGGAACTGTAGGTTTTCAGGGCCACCGTCTTGGCGACACGCGCCGAATCGCCGTCATTGCGAAAAATCAGCAATGGCGTCCTGAAGCGGTGTTCGCGCAGGATGTGTTCGGCATGGTAGAGAAAGGTCTCCATCGCCGGATGGAGAAAAGCGTTGAACGCGGCGGTCCAGATGCGGCGCGCGTCATCGACATCGCTGCCCATGTCGTGCGAGAACAGCACCGGGATGGCGCCGAGCAGGTGCGATGGAAACTTGCGCAGCACAACCCGGCGAATGCGGGCCTCGTGTTCTGCCGAACCGGCGCCGGTGACACCGACGACCAGCCGGTTCGCCCCGATCGAGGCCAGTGCATTGACCTGCCTGACCACGGTGGCCGCAAAGGCTTCATCGTCGAGGGCCAGGTCGACATGGCCGACGCGCGTGCCGAACAGTGCCTCGAACATCGTCCTGCCACCGGCGGACTGGTGAAGAATATCGGGCGAGGCGCCGCCGGCGAGCACCAGACCCAGCCGCGGCCCCTTGCGCTCGACCAGGGCGTTGGTGCCCTGGGTGGTGGAATAGCGGATGTAGTCTGTGGTGCGCAGCAACTCCATCAGCTTTTCTTCGCCATAGATTTCGCGCGAGACCTTCTTCAGTCCTTCAAAAAAGCATTTGCTCAGGTCATACGGCGTCGTCAGCGTCTTGGTCCGGTAGACCGTCGCGCCATCGACAACAACGATGTCGGTCAGGGTGCCGCCGTTATCGATATTGATCAGTTTTCCCACTTGCGCACCTTGCACGGACCGGGTTGATGGATGAAGCAACAGAGGACATTCTTGATGAAAGCCGCCGCCACAGCATCGCTAATTCGGATGATTTCGTGATACCGGCGGGTAGTCATTACTGATGACGACCCGGCATCGCCTTCGGCGTATAAACCTGCCAGGGAGTCGCCTGCCCAAGCGCTGGCGGCAGATTGCGCCGGACGGTTTGAGGCGAAAGATGCGCGCCTTATACTGCGCATCCCATTGCCGCTTTGCCGGCACCCGCAACGAGGACGCGAATTGCCAAGGCAGGAACCTGCCGTGGAGGAAACGAAGTGAGTCTGGATCACGAAGCAGGCGAAGCTGCGCTGCCCGATCGTCTCCGGCTGAGCATTGCCAAGCTCAGCCCGCCAACGCTGACGCCCCACGCCATAGCCCGTGCTGCGGCCGGGCCAGGTGCATTGCCGCGCCGCACCAAACTCGTGCTCTTCGCGGCTCCGGCCGGTTTCGGCAAGACCACAACGATGCTGCAGTGGGTCGAGCACGTCCGCAGCGCAGGCACCGCCATCGCCTGGGTAACCCTCGACAACCAGGACAATGACCCCGGCCGCTTCCTCGGTTACGTCGTTGCCGCACTCAACCGCTGCGGCGGCAAGGCCGATGCAACGCACGACCGGGATTCGCTGTTCGATTCGCAGACCGCGCCGCTCGGTGCGCTGCTCGACGCCATCGATCGCCTGTCCTCGGCCGGCACTTCCATCGCCATCGTCCTCGATGACTATGAAACCATCGAAAATCCGGCGATCCACGAAATTGTCCGCCAGGTCATCGACAACCTGCCGGACGGAAGCCAGCTGGTGATCGGCAGCCGTACCACACCGCCGCTGGGACTCGGCAAGCTCCGCGCCCGCGAACAGCTGATCGAAGTCGGCAGCGACCAGTTGCGCTTCTCGCTCGCCGATGCCGCGCATTATTTCAACGACGTGCGACACCTCGGCGTCAGCGAACGCGACATCGCCGAACTCCACCGCTGCACGGAGGGCTGGGCGACGGCAATCCAGCTCGCCTCGCTGTCGATTGCCGGGCAGGCCGATGTCGGGCAGTTCGTCCGCGGCTTCAGTGGCGACCAGGCGGCGATCGCCGACTACCTGGCAGAGGACGTATTCAGTCGACAGGCGCCGCTGGTTCAGAGCTTCCTGCTCAAAACCAGCATTCTCGGCAACCTGAATCCCGAGGTCTGCAATGCGCTTACGGGCCGCAGCGACGGTGCCGCCCTCCTCGAGCAGATCGAAAAAGCCAACCTCTTTCTTGTCGCGCTCGACAGCGCGCGCAAGGCCTATCGCTATCACAACCTGTTCGCCGACTTCCTGCGCGGACACCTGGCGCGCCTGCATCCGGATCAACTTGCCGATCTGCACAACCGCGCCGCCGCCTGGTACCAGTCCGAGGACGTGCTCACCACCGCCCTCGAACATGCCCTGGCTGCCGGCAACCAGCCGCTGGCAACCGCCCTGCTCGAGCAGGTGGCGGAGGTGCTGCTCTATGAAGGGCGGGTGGCGACATTGATCCGTTACGTCGAATCGCTGCCGCAGGAAGCCATCGCCGACCGCACCGGCATTCGCCTCGCTTACGCCTGGGCGCTGATTTTCGCCCACCGCTACCAGGAAGCCAGGCTGGTGCTTGCGCCGCTGGAGCAGAATCAGGGCGAACTCGACGAGCGCTCGCGCGACGAAATCCTGACTCTCGGCCCCTGCATTCTTCTCTGGTCGGACCGGATCGACGAATGCCTCGTGATCGCCGCCGAGAACCTGCCCCGGCTCTCCGGCCACGGCGACTTCGCCTACGGCGCGCTGCTCAACATTTACGCCTTGTGCCTGACCGTCGAGGCCCGCTTCGGCGAAGCCCAGGAGGTGCTCAACACCGCCAAGCGCCACATGGCCCGCGCCAACAGCGACTATGGCCTGGTCTATGCCGACTGCATCGATGGCACGATCCATTTCTCGCGCGGCCGGCTGCGCACGGCGCTGGCCCAGTTCGAATCGGTCTTCCGCTATGCCAGCCAGCGCTCGCGCTATTCGAGCGCCAGCGCCGTCGCGGCGACCTACCTGGCGGAAGCCTGGTACGAGGAAAACGATACCGATGCCGCCGAAGACCTGCTCCGCGAATACCTGCTGCTGATTCGCCAGACCGGCCTGCCGGACCACATCATCGCCGCCCACCGCATCCTCTGCCGCATCGCCATCGGCCGGGGCTTCATCGAGAAGGCGCAGAGCGAACTCGGCGCAATGGAACACCTCGGCCTGGCGCGCGGTTCGAATCGCATCGTTTCGAGCGCCCGCCTGGAAAAAGCCCGGATGGCACTGATGCAGGGTGACCTCGAACTGGCCGGCAGCCTGATCAGACGCGAAGAGGCCGAGGAAGGCTGGCGCAAGACCATCAGCGGCAAGCCGCACGCCAACGAACTCGACGACATCCGCCTGCTGAAGGTCCGGCTGGACATCGCCGCCGGACGCAGCCGTGAGGCCATCGAGTTGCTGCAGCCGGAATTCGCGCCGGCAAAGCCGGCGGCCATATCCCGCCGCCAGTTGCTGGTCAGGCTGCTGATGGCCGGAGCGCAACACCGCGCGGGAAATCCCGACAGTGCGCACAGGATCATCATCGACGTTCTCGAATTCGCCGCCGAGGAAGGGTGCAAGCGATTGATCCTCGACGAGGAATATCTGGTCGCGCCGCTGCTCGCCGATCTCAGGCAAAAGCCGGGCCGGCTGTCGGCCAAGGTCGCGCGTTGTCTGGAACAGCTGAGCGGATCAATGCCAGTCGGCGAGGCACCGCAGGTCCCGCAGCAGGACACGATTGACGCGCTGACTCACCGCGAACTGCAGATCCTTGCGCTGGTCGCGGCCGGCCAGTCGAACCGCGAGATGGCCAACAGGCTGTTCCTCTCCGAAGCGACGGTCAAGACCCATATGCGCAATATCAGCGCCAAACTCGGCGTTCACAGCCGGACGCAGGCGATCGCCGTGGCACGCAACCGTGGCCTGATCTGAGGTCCTTGATGTGACCCAGGCGCTTGCCCGGCCGCCAGTGTGATTACGTTTCAGCCAAGGGCCCCGGCATTGCGCAAGGCCGCCAACGCAGCGGAGTCGAAACCGCAATCGCGCAACAGCCTCTCGCCGTCCGCGCCGCACTCTGGCCGAGGCGTACTGACGCCGCCCGGCGTACGGCTGAAGCGCGGTGCCGGTGCCGGCTGGCTTACGCCGTCTAGCGTCACGAACGATTCACGGGCGATATTGTGCGGATGTGCCGGCGCCTCGTCGAGTTCAAGCACGGGCGAGAAACAGGCATCGCAGCCTTCGAGCTGCGCGCACCACTCGTCCCGCGGCTTGCCGGCAAACACGGTGGCCAGCCTCTTGCGCAGGGCCGGCCATCGAGTGGCATCGTACTGGGCATCCCACTCGGCATCCGTCAGCCCGAGCTTGTCGCGCAGCACACGGTAGAACTGCGGCTCGAGCGGACCGAGCGAAATCCAGCGGCCGTCGCCACAACGATAGACATTGTAAAAAGGCGAGTCGCCCTGCAAGGCGTTGTCGGCCGCCCACAGGCCGCCTGCGGCAGCCCCGTGAATCAGCGTCCCGAGCACTGCCGCGCCATCCGTGATCGCGGCATCGACCACCTGACCGCGGCCCGAGCGTTGCGCCTCGAAGATGCCGCAGACAATGCCGAAGGCCAGGAACATCGCCCCGCCGGCCATGTCGCCGACGATGGTCGGCGGTACCCACGGCGGCCCGCCCGCGCCCTTGCGCCCAAGCGCCAGCAGGCCGCTCAGGGCGACATAGTTGATGTCGTGCCCCGCCGACTGCGCCAGCGGGCCGCTCTGCCCCCAGCCGGTCATGCGGCCATAAACCAGCCTGGGATTGCGCGCCAGGCAGACCTCGGGACCGAGCCCAAGGCGTTCCATCACGCCCGGGCGGAAACCCTCGATCACGGCGTCGGCAGTATCGATCAGCCGCAATGCCGCCTCGACCGCCTCGGGCTTCTTCATGTCGAGCGCAATCGAGCGCTTGCCACGATGCGTCAAGGCAAACCGGCCGAGGTCCATGAGCGTCGGTTTTTGCGTCGCCACGCCCGCTGGCGGCCGCTCGACCAGGATGACCTCGGCGCCCATGTCGGCCAGCATCATGCCGCAGAAGGGACCCGGCCCAATCCCGGCAAACTCGACTACGCGTACGCCGCGCAGCGGGCCGGACGCCCCTGCCGTTCCGTTCGCGCCGGCGTCCTTCTCAGTGCCGACCATACAGCGTGACGACGCAGGCACCGCCGAGGCCGAGGTTGTGCTGCAACGCCAGTTGTGCGCCGGCCACTTGAGTCGGCCCCGCGGTGCCGCGCAGTTGCCGCGTCAACTCGTAGCATTGCGCAAGTCCGGTCGCGCCGAGCGGATGCCCTTTCGACAGCAGTCCGCCGGAAGGATTGGTCACCACGGCACCGCCATAGGTGTTGTCGCCATCGACGACGAATTTCTCGCCTCCGCCCTCGGGGCAGAAACCCAGTCCCTCGTAGGTGATCAGCTCGTTATGGGCGAAGCAGTCGTGCAGTTCGCAGACGTCGATATCGGTCGGCCCGATACCCGCCTGCTCATAGACTTTCAGTGCCGCCTCGCGCGTCATGTCGGCGCCGACCAGCTTGATCATGCTGCGCTCGTCGAAAGTTCCTGGCCGGTCGGTGGTCATCGCCTGCGCTTCGATCGCCACAGTGGGCGCGATCCCCATGCGGCGGGCGAAATCGGGCGAAACCAGAATCGCCGCCGCGGCGCCACAGGTCGGCGGGCAGGCCATCATGCGCGTCATCACACCCGGCCAGATCACCTTGTCGTTCATCACGTCATCGGCGGTCACGACCTTGCGCAACAGCGCCAACGGATTGTTTGCCGCATGTACGCTGGCCTTTGCCCGGATGCGGGCGAAGGTCTCCATGCTCGTTCCGTACTTGTCCATGTGCTCCCTGCCGGCACCGCCGAAGTAGCGCAGCGCCAAGGGCAAATCCTCGCTGACCAGCTCGCTGCACAACCGGTCGAAGCGCGCGAAGGGCGAGGGCCGGTCGGTGAATTTCTCTGCAATGGCACCCGGCGTCATCTGTTCGAAGCCGACTGCGAGGACGCAATCCGCAACACCGTACTCGATCGCCTGGCGGGCCAGAAAGAGCGCCGTCGATCCGGTCGAGCAGTTGTTATTGACGTTGACCACCGGAATCCCCGTCATGCCTACGCCATATACCGCGACCTGCCCGGCGGTCGAGTCGCCGTAGACATAGCCGGCATATGCCTGCTGCACCTCACCGTAGGCGATACCGGCGTCGCTCAGGGCGAGGCGGATGGCTTCGACGCCCATGCGATCGTAAGTGTCGCTGGCACCGGGTTTGCGAAACGGGATCATGCCGACACCGGCGACGATAACCTTTGATTTCATGGAACACTCCTCCGATAGCGCGGTCGGCTGACCGCTCGATACCACCGCCGCAGACTATACCTTCCGCAACCCGGTTGATCATCCATCAAAGGAGGTATTCGGGTGCCCCCCGCCTCGCCCGCCGCCGCCGCAGAGCTTGACGCCATTGCTTCGGCCACCTACCCTGACGGGGCTTTTGCACGAACCGAACATTTCGCCAAGGCAGGATGGTGCCCGTTTTTCAAAGCCGCACAGCAAGTCGGCGACCCTGAAAACTCAAACGACAAACATGGAGACGATATATGAAACTGATTCATTCTTTTGGCCCGAACCCCCGCAAGGTAAGGATGTTCATGGCTGAAAAGGGAATTACGCTGCCGACCGAGGAAGTCGATATTCTCGCCGGCGACAATCGCAAGGACGCCTATCTCAAGCGCAATCCGGGGGGCCAGTCACCGGCGCTCGAGCTTGATGACGGAAGCATTATTGCGGAAACGGCGGTGATTTGCGAATACCTCGAGGAATTGCACCCGACGCCGGTCCTGATCGGCAGGACGCCCGAGGAACGGGCGCATTCGCGTACCTGGCAACGCCGCGTCGAGCTCAACATCACCGAAAACATCTACAACGGATTCCGTTATGCCGAGGGTTACGAACTGTTCAAGGACCGCTTGCATTGCATACCCGCGGCAGCGGCGGATCTCAAGGCCACGGCACAAGAGCGGCTGGCGTGGCTGGATGGCCTGATGGAAAGCAAGCCTTTCATCTGCGGCGACGAGCTGCGCTTCATCGATATCGGCTTGTACTGCTGCATGGATTTCGGCAAGGATGTCGGGCAACCGCTCAACCCGAATCTCAAGAACATCAGCGCCTGGTTCGCCCGCATGGATGCGCGCCCGAGCGCCACATCCAGCCTGCATCCTGCCTGGCAGGACCTGAAGATGCGGGGTTGATTGGTTCGACAGGTAAATGGTGCCGGCACCCCGCGGTCGCGATGTTCGCTGGGCTGTCGGCGCCGCACCCAATCAGGGCGTAGTTCGACGCAATATCGCGTGGCGCACCAGATCAATATGAGCGCGCAGAGTGTAGAGCATGTCGGAAAAAGCCAGCGGCGTGCGGATCGCCCTGGCGTCCTTCTCTATCTTCTCCAGTTTCTCGATCCACTCGGCGCGGGTGTGCAGACCGGTATTTTCGTTGACTTCATTTTCGAGAAACTTCAGTTCACCGTAGCGCCGGTAAATGCGCGACCGCACCCGCCAGCCATAGATCTGTGGCGCGAACCTGATCAGCGGGAACAGCACAACGAGCAGCGGCAGCAGCATCACCACCTTGCCCTCGATGAAGGTTGCCGCCCAGAACGGCAGGAAGCGCTGCAGGAAGGGCTTGCCGAATTTGTAGTAGCGATCGGCTTCCTCCGAGAGAGGAAACTCGCCATGCCCGGCACGCGGGAATTCGCCGGGTTTCTGGAATGCGCCCGGGGTCCCGTGAACCTCCGTCGCCGCCTGCATCAGCAGACCGATCAAGGCCGGATGCGTGTCCTCTCGCACCAGCAGGGTCGCCATCGGCGACACCAGCTGGATATCCTGGGGCGGGATTTCCTTGGCCAAGTCTATCGCCCCGCGCGGCAAAACCAGCCGCGCCAGGTACGGAAAACGCCGCGTATAGGCCTCGGCGTGGGTCAGGCTCATCAGGCGCATTCCCGGCGTATAGAGTAGCGACCACACCAGCGCAGACTGGGTCGGGCCGACGACAAACACGGCATCGATCTCGTCCTTCTGCAGACGCCCGATCAATTCCAGTCCGCCGGACTCGATCAGACGGGTATTGGTCGCATCGAGACCATTGGCGGCAAGCAACTCCATGGCGAGATGGTGCGTGCCGCTGCCGACACCGCCGACGGCCACCCGCTTGCCCTTGAGTTCGAGCAGTTTGTCACCGCCGCGCAAGGCCGACTCCCGATAGAAAATCCACAGCGGTTCGTAATACAAGTCGCCGAGCGTGACAATCTCGTCGTCCTCCCCCGGACGCGCCGTGCCGCCCTGGATGAAACCGACATCGACCACGAACGCGGGATCCCGCAAGCGCTCGAGATTCTCCATGGAGCCGGCAGACGGCTTTTCCACCAGAGTGATGCCGTAGCGGGACAGCACATCCTTGTAGTGGGCGGAGAAAATCTGGTAGGCGCCACCTTCGCCACCGGTGGTGATGACCAGCCGGTCCGGCGGCGCCGGCTTGATGAACTGCGCCGCCAGCCAGAATGCCCCGATTGCAAGCAGCAATGAAGGCAGCGCGACAAGGATGATGTCGCGCCAGGAGATCAGCTTCAGTTTTTCGGGCATGTTCGTTGGGCGTGGCGTGGTTGGCGAACATTATAGACAGACCGTTCCAGTCACCGGACTTGGCGATTTCATGACATCGCCCCTGATCCCGGCGCGCACTGCCCGATCGACTGTGCGCCATCGCACAGAGCGGCTGCCGCCGGCATCCGATACTGGCCGGCATCGTCTGCCGACCACCATGACACTTTCTACTTCGCTTAAATGGATCGCCGGAGTTCTGCTCGCACCTGTCGTGCTGGGGACGCTGTTCATTGCCATCTTCGGCTGGAACTGGTTGCGCGGTCCGATCGAGCGCATGGCGACGGAGCGCACGGGGCGCGTGCTGGCCATCAACGGCGACCTGACGGTCAAATTCGGCTGGCCATTGCCACACATTCGCGCCGCCGCCGTGAGCTTCGCCAACCCGGCCTGGGCCAGGGAAAAGCAGATGGTCGTAGCCAACGCGGTTGACGTCACCATCCACCTGCCGCAACTGCTGGCACGCAACATCGTGCTGCCTGAAGTCCGGCTCGAACGCCCGGTGGTGTTTCTCGAACAGGCCGGCGACGGTCGCCGCAACTGGCTGCTCGATCCACAGCAGCAAGACGAAAAAGCGCGTGTGCGCATCGATCGCCTGACACTTGACCAGGGCCGACTCGGCTACGACGATGTCGCGCAGAAGACCAGTATCCGCGCCGAACTCTCGACCTCAGCCGCCGAACCGGCTGTAGCCGAGGTCAGCTTCAGCGCGCAAGGGCAATACAAGGGCATGCCGCTCAAGGCCAGCGGCAAGGGCGGGCCGGTACTGGCCTTGCGCGACGAAGCCACACCCTATCCGCTGCAAGCCGAGGTCACCGTAGGGCGTACCGCGATCAAGGCCGACGGCAGCATTACCAGCCTGCTGAAGTTTTCCGCGGTGGACATGCGCCTGGCCGTTCGCGGCGACAGCCTGGCGCAGCTTTTCCCGCTGCTCGGCCTGGCCTTTCCCGAGACCCGGGCCTACACCACCGAAGGACACCTGCTGCATCAGACGAACAGTTGGCGCTACGAGGAATTTTCGGGCCGCATCGGCGGCAGCGACATCGCCGGTTCGCTCGAGGTCAACACCGCTGGCAAGCGCCCGGCGATGACGGCCGATCTGGTTTCGAAGGTCCTCAACATCGCCGACCTGGGTCCGGTGGTGGGCGCAAAGCCCGGCAGCGTGCAAGCCGCCAAGCAGGCCGCGCCCGTGCCCACGACCGCGCCGACACCCGAGATGGCGCGCGTGCTGCCCGACATACCGTTCAATACCGACCGCTGGGACAGCGTCGACTCCGAGGTGACGCTGAAGGCCAAAGCCATCCGCCACGCCAAGGAATTACCCCTGGAAAATCTGATGGTTCACTGGAGCCTGCGCGATTCCGTGCTGAAACTCGATCCGCTGACTTTCGGCGTTGCCGGCGGCCAGCTCAATGGCGTGATTACCCTGGACGGACGCAGCGATACCATCCAGGCCCACGCCAGGCTAATGGCGAGAAAAATTCAGCTGTCCAAACTGTTCCCGACCGCGGAACTGGGCAAGACCAGCATCGGCCAGGTGAACGGCGACTTCGATCTGACCGGCAAAGGCAATTCTGTGCGGAGCATGCTGGCGAGTTCGAACGGAAAAGTGGATATGGTCGTCGCCGGCGGCAAGATCAGCAAGCTGATGATGGAAAAGGTCGGCCTCCACCTTTGGGAAATGCTCGAACTTAAAATGTCCGGCGACCGGCTGGTCACCTTGCGTTGCGCGGTGGCCGGCTTCGACGTCAAGCAAGGCAACATGCAGGCCAACGCGCTGATCTTCGATACCGAAGTCACCACCATCATCGGCACCGGCAGCATCGATCTGGGCGAAGAAAAACTGGACCTGATGCTCAACCAGAAAACCAAGTACACCAGCCCGCTGGCCCTGCGCAGCCCGATCTACGTGCGCGGCACTTTTGCCCAGCCGTCGGTGGCGGTCGACAAGGGCCGTGTCGCTGCGCGTGCGCTGGGCGCCGTCGCGCTCGGGCTGGTCAATCCGCTGCTGATACTGATTCCCCTGATCGACGCCGGCCCCGGACAGGACAGCGATTGCGGCGAACTGGTGCGCGACGCCAAGACCGTGCCGCAGGCGGCAGGCAAAAGACCTTGAGTTCCAGACCTGGGGTGATTCCGTCTAGAACGGAATATCGTCCTCGAAATCATTGAAGTTGCCACCCGCCGGCTGCGGCGCGGCTGCCGGGCGATTGCCGCCGGCAGCGGAACCCGAGCCGCCGCTCTCGCGCGGCGGCGCATCGCTCATGCCCTCGCGGGAGCCGAGCATCTTCATCTCGTTGGCGACAATCTCCGTCGTGTAGCGCTCCTGGCCTTCCTTGTCCTGCCACTTGCGGGTGCGCAAGGCCCCTTCGACATACACCTGGCGCCCTTTCTTCAGGTATTGGCCGGCGATCTCGGCCAGCTTGCCGAAGAACACCACGCGGTGCCATTCGGTGGCTTCCTTCTTTTCACCGGTGGCCTTGTCTTTCCAGGTGTCGGTGGTGGCGATGGTGACATTGGTGATCGATGCACCATCGGGCGTGTAGCGCACTTCCGGATCGCGGCCCAGATTGCCGACGATGATGACTTTATTGACGGATGCCATGTGAAATTCTCCTCAGGATTTTGTTTCAAGTATGCCATGGGCAGAAGGCGCTGTCGCCGACCCGCGCCGCACCGGCACCGCCGGCATGGTGGCTGCCGCAAGCAGCCAGACGGCAGCCAGCGCTGTCCCGCAGAGGAACACCGCGCCCGCATCGTAATTCTTCACCAGCCAGCCGCCCAATGCGCCGCCGAGAAACAGGCCGAAGGCCTGCGTCGTGTTATAGACGCCGAGCGCAGCGCCCTTGGCATTCGGGTGCGCAATGCGCGAAATCAGCGAGGGCAGCATGGCCTCCAGGATGTTGAAGGCGACGAAGAAACTCAACAGGCCGCCCGCCATCACCATGAAATTCGTGCTGCCGGACCACATCACCAAAAGAGTTGCCAGCAATAAGGCGATGGCAAAAACGAACACCGGCTTCACCTGATTGCGCCTCTCGGCATAGATGATGGCCGGCACCATCAGGACGAATGAAACCAGCACCGCCGGCAGATAGACCTTCCAGTGCGATGCCAGCGGCAGATCGCCGTAACGCAGCAGCAGGCCGGGAACCACGACGAACATTGCCATCTGCACCAGGTGCAGCGTGAAGATGCCGAAGTTGAGCCGCAGCAGCCGGGTATCAAGGAGGACGTCGCGAAACGGCGGCCTCGGCCCCGACGGCGGCGGCGGCGCCGGCGGCACGACATGGGTCACCAGGCCGATCGCGGCAAGCGCCAGGATCGCCGTCATCCAGAACAAGCCGTTCATGCCGATCGCCGCGTACAGCGCAGGCGCCGCGACCAGCGACAGGGCGAACACCAGCCCGATCGAGGAACCGATCATGGCCATGACCTTGGTGCGATGCTGCTCGCGCGTCAGGTCGGCCGCCAGCGCGGTGACGGCGGCCGAAATCGCCCCGGCACCCTGCAGCACGCGGCCGGCGATGGTCCACCAGATGTCGGGCGCCAGCGCAGCCACCGCCGAACCGACGGCGAACAGGAGCAGGCCGATGACGATGACCTTCTTGCGACCAAAGGCGTCGGACGCCATGCCGAAAGGAATCTGGAACATGGCCTGGGTCAGTCCGTAGGCGCCCAGCGCGATACCGACCAGCAGCATGTCGTCGCCGCCGGGAATGGTCTGGGCGTGGACGGCAAATACCGGCAGGATCAGGAACAGCCCGAGCATGCGCAGCGCAAAGATGGAAGCGAGGGCGCCGCCCGCGCGCTTTTCGTCGCGGCTCATGGCGTCTGGAGTGGGGGATAACATGGGGTTCAGGGATTTGCCGGGAGATCAAGCCACCGGAAATCCGGCAGTGCAGCGCATGGCTGCATTTTAAAGCACAAACCTGCAAATCCCGGAGGCCGCGCAATGCTTGAAATGGCCGGTATTCGCTGGCTCATGCCAGGCCGAACATGCCCAGAAAAAAATCCACCCGGTTGCCGAAGGTCGCGTGCCCCCTGACGTTCCAGATGAAAATCAGGGAAAAGAATGTCCAGACCCCGGCAATCCGCAGAACCCGGCTCGCCGTCCCGGATGCAGGCGCCTGTCCTCTGAGGCGCTGCTGCCGGAGCATGGACACGAAGATGCCCAGCGCCAACAGGAAGCAGTAAAAGATCCGCGAGCGATGCCCATAAAATGCCTCCAGGATCTGGCCTTGCACCATCATGTGCTCGAGGTTGATGATGTGATAATAGACGTTGCCGACAAAGGCAGCGGCAAAAACAGCGGCAAACAGGCGCAGTTTTGGCCACTTTCCGAGTCTTCTTCCCAGGGCGGTATAGGTCGGCAGGAAGAAGAAAGTCACCATGAGTTCCTTGAAGTAATAGTAGTAGCGGTTCCAGAACTCGACCACCGACTCGGCCAGCAGCGGCTTGTAGGTGTTGCGGAACACGTTGAAGCCGAACAGCCTGAGTACGCCGATGATCACGTGCCCGCCGGCAGCATGCCGCAGCACCTGTTTCACCAGTTCGCAGTACACACTGGCCCAGGCATCTGCGAACGGCGCTTCGGCGCCCTGTTTGACCAGTTGTCCCAGCGCCGGAATGCCGAGGGTGCGTCCGCCGATGGCGCCGGTCAGCGAGTTGCCTTCGCCGTAGACAAGCCCCTCCAGGACGTACATGACAGCACCCCAGCAGAAGCCGAGAAGGATGAGTCGGATCCCCGCCAATTGGGATCGCGCCAGTTCGATTTCCGTTTTTGCCTCGCACTGGGACAGGTAGCCCAGTCCCTTGCCATACGGGGTGTTGTTTCCACCATAGGCCGGCCAGAGGTAGATGAGGTGGTCGGCAAAGCGCGTACCGGCCATGCGGCCATGCTGGCCGGAAAGAAGCAGGTAGCCGCTGCGCCAGATGAGAAAGGGAAAGACCAGCGCAATCCCGAACAGCACGGCCCGCCAGCCTCCTGCAGGTGGCCCCGCGGTCCAGAGCACGGCCAGCCCCCCCCAGTAAAGCAGGTGCAGCGTCAGTTGCGGGTGGCGTCGAACGATGGCCGGCAGGGCGGAAAAACCGGCAGCCGCGCGATACACGAGGCCGAGAATGACGAACAGCGAAACAATGACAAGTACGATTTCCAGACCACCGGACACGAGGCGCAACTCCTTGTGGTTGGTCAGGACATTAAACGGAATTACCACGCCGGCACCCAGTGAAGCTGCCGCCAGAATCACCCGCCGTCTCGATGGCTTCAGCCAACCGAGCACCGCGCCCAGCCGGGTACACCACCAGGCAATGACGGCAGGGTTTTCGTGGAACTGAGTGAGGCGGCTGATTCCCATGGAGAAGTAAATAATTTCCGTTAAATTCGCACCATCCAGGCGACCTGTCTTCCGGTCATGCCCCATGTCGCGCAGCGCATCCCGACATTAGGCAAAGCAGGGGTATTCAACGGCGCCGGCGAAGTATCCCCAAGCCTGCAGGCACAGTCAATCCCGGATTTCATGCCTGGAGGACCCGAAAAAGTCGGTGCCGGCGACACGGCGAATTATTTCCCGAGTGAACAGCGGCTTCGCTTTGCCGGACGCAGGAGGGTATATTTACTGGTTCCCCAGTCGGATTTGGCATCATGGAATTCATCAAGATTCGCGGCGCGCGAACGCACAACCTGAAGAACATCAACCTCGACCTGCCGAGGAACCGCCTGACGGTGATCACCGGCCTGTCCGGTTCCGGCAAGTCCTCGCTGGCCTTCGACACGCTCTACGCCGAGGGCCAGCGCCGCTATGTCGAATCGCTCTCGGCCTACGCGCGGCAGTTCCTGCAGCTCATGGAAAAGCCCGACGTGGACCTGATCGAAGGCCTGTCGCCCGCGATTTCGATCGAGCAGAAGGCGACCAGCCACAATCCGCGCTCCACCGTCGGCACCGTCACCGAGATCCACGACTACCTGCGCCTGCTCTATGCCCGCGCCGGCACGCCGCACTGCCCCGACCACGACCTGCCACTGGAGGCCAACAGCGTGTCGCAGATGGTCGACCACGTCCTGGCCTTGCCCGAGGACACGAAGCTGATGATCCTTGCGCCGGTGGTGGCCAACCGCAAGGGCGAACAGCTCGACCTGTTCGCCGAACTGCGCGCGCAGGGCTTCGTGCGGCTGCGGGTGGATGGCACGGTGCATGACATCGACGCCCTGCCAAAGCTGGCCAAGACGCACAAGCACACCATCGACATCGTGGTCGACCGTCTCAAGGTGCGGTCCGATGTGCGCCAGCGCCTAGCGGAAAGTTTCGAAACGGCGCTGATGCACGCCGAAGGGCGCGCCTTGGCAGTCGAAATGGACTCTGGCAAGGAGTATTTGTTTTCCTCGAAATTCGCCTGCCCGGTGTGCAATTACGCGCTGCAGGAACTCGAGCCGCGCCTGTTCTCCTTCAACAACCCGATGGGCGCCTGCCAGAAATGCGACGGCCTCGGCCAGATCCAGTTCTTCGACCCGGCGCGCGTCGTCGCCTATCCGCACCTGAGCCTCGCCGCCGGCGCGATCAAGGGCTGGGACCGGCGCAACCAGTTCTATTTCCAGATGCTGGAATCTCTCGCCGCGCATTACGCCATCGACACCAATGTCCCCTTCGAAAAACTGCCCGTGGCGACCGCGAACATCGTGCTCTACGGCTCGGGCAAGGAACAGATCAAGTTCAAGTACCTCAACGAAAAGGGCACACGCTTCGATCGCAGCCACCCCTTCGAGGGCATCATCCCCAGCCTGGAACGCCGCTACCGCGAGACCGACTCGATGGCGGTGCGCGAGGAACTGTCGAAATACCTCAACAACAAACCCTGCCCCGAATGCGGCGGCATGCGCCTGCGCCGCGAGGCGCGCCATGTCTTCGTCGGCGGCAAGACGATCTCCGACATCAGCCGCTTCTCCCTGATCAATTGCCGCGACTTCTTCAACCTGCTGCAACTGACGGGCCAGAAGGCGCAGGTCGGCGAGAAGATCCTCAAGGAAATCACCGCACGCCTGTCCTTCCTGATCAACGTCGGCCTCGACTACCTGTCGCTCGACCGCTCGGCGGAAACGCTTTCCGGCGGCGAGGCGCAGCGCATCCGGCTGGCATCGCAGATCGGCTCGGGACTCACCGGCGTCATGTACGTGCTCGACGAACCCTCGATCGGCCTGCACCAGCGCGACAATTCGCGCCTGCTGGAAACCCTGTTCCACCTGCGCGACCTGGGCAACACCGTGATCGTGGTCGAACACGACCTCGAAGCCATCGAATCGGCGGATTATGTCGTCGACATGGGTCCGGGGGCCGGCGAACACGGCGGCCGCGTGGTGGCCGAGGGCACGCCGGCACAGGTGGCCGCCAACAGCGCGTCGATGACCGGCGCCTTCCTCTCCGGCCGGCGCGAGATCGCGATCCCGGCACGGCGTACGCCGCCCAACGCACTGCGCGAGCTGACTATTCGCAATGCCAGCGGCAACAACCTGAAGCAGGTCGACCTCGCCATACCCGTCGGTTTGCTGACCTGCATCACCGGCGTTTCCGGCTCGGGCAAGTCGACCCTGATCAACGACACGCTGTATGCCGCCGCGGCGCGCCACCTCTATGGCTCGGCCGTCGAGCCGGCGGCACATCATGAAATCGAGGGCCTCGAATTCTTCGACAAGGTGATCAATGTCGACCAGTCGCCGATCGGCCGCACGCCGCGTTCCAACCCGGCAACCTACACGGGGCTGCTGACACCGATCCGCGAGCTCTTCGCCGGCGTGCCGGCTTCGCGCGAGCGCGGCTACAGCCCCGGACGCTTCAGTTTCAACGTCAAGGGCGGGCGCTGCGAAGCCTGCCAGGGCGACGGCATGATCAAGGTGGAAATGCACTTCCTGCCCGACATCTTTGTCCCCTGCGACGTCTGCCACGGCAAGCGCTACAACCGCGAGACGCTGGAAGTCCGCTACAAGGGCAAGACCATCCACGAAGTGCTGCAGATGACCGTGGAGCAGGCGCGCGAGTTCTTCGACCCGGTGCCGGTGGTGGCGCGCAAGCTGCAGACCCTGGTCGATGTCGGCCTCTCCTACATCCAGCTCGGGCAGTCGGCGACCACGCTCTCCGGCGGCGAGGCGCAGCGCGTCAAGCTGGCACTGGAACTCTCCAAGCGCGACACCGGGCGCACCCTCTACATCCTCGACGAACCGACCACCGGCCTGCATTTCCAGGATATCGAAATGCTGCTCTCGGTGCTGCACCGCCTGCGCGACCACGGCAATACCGTCGTCGTCATCGAGCACAACCTCGACGTGATCAAGACGGCAGACTGGGTCGTCGACCTCGGCCCGGAAGGCGGCGACGGCGGCGGCCGCATCATCGCCACAGGGACACCGGAGGACGTGGCACGGATCAAGGGCAGTTATACCGGCCGCTATCTCGAGCAATTTCTCGCCAAGCGGCCGGCAGCCACGGCAGCAACCAAGCCCAGGCCGGCAAGAACCACAAGAAAGGCCACCTCATGAGCGGCTTGGAGAACTATTCCCGCGAAGCCGCACAGATCGAGCACGAAATCGAGACCAAGGGTGTGATCCTCGGCATCGACTGGAACGATGCCGTACAGGTGCGCGAACTTGCGCGCCAGGCCTTCGACTGCAAGATAGGCGCCATTGATTGTGAACCCGACGAGCCGCTGGATCGCGCACGCCTGGAACTATTCGGTCTGGCCCAGCTGATGCTGACGGTCATGAAGGAAAGCGCCGAGCAGGATATCGATACGCACGGCGGTCCGGCATGGAAGGCTTTCGCCCGGGCCCTGTGGGCCGAGCACGATCTGCGCCGGGCCAATCCGCGATCAGGCTGATCGCGCTTGGCGCTGGATTCTGCATGGTCTAGACTTAGACGTGAAAGCGGGGATTTCTCATGAAAAAATCATTCAGTATTTTTGCGGTGCTGGTCGCGCTGACCGCAACGGCGAGCGCCCAGCAAGCGGCCGAGTCGATCCAGACCAGCGGCAGCGGCGAGCTCAGGCGGCAGTCCGACCTCATGCTCAACCCGGGCGGCGGAAACACGCCAACCCGACTGCCGGCCACGGTGAGCAGGGGGGATGTCATTTCGATCCAGTATCAAACCGCCGGAGGCATGTTTTCGGACAGTTTCATCGTGACCGGAATCACCATCAGCGGCGATCGCTGCTCGCTTGAAAGCAAGCACCACAGCGCCGATGGCATGGAACTGGTCGACATGATCTTTACCCAGCCTTGCAGCAGGCTCAAATAGGCCGCTTGGCGTTCGCGTAGCGCGACTGGCGCGACCGCCGCCGGGCATCGGGAAACGGGCGGCCACCTTGGTGGGGCCGGTTCAGACGCTGATCAGCTTCAGATCGAAAGCGCGCTCGGCAAACCAGATCAGGGCAATCGCCAGCGTCGCCAGCGAGCCGCCGACAAATACAATGCGGCGATAGAAGAGCGTCGCGCGCAGGGCATAGGCCAGCGGCAGAAACACCGCGACGATGGCCAGTTGTCCGATCTCGACGCCGGCATTGAAACCCAGCAGCGAAAGCACCAGGGTTTCCTGCGGCAAGCCAAGCTCCGCCAGCACGCTGGCAAAACCGAAGCCGTGGATCAGGCCGAAGCCGAAGGCCACCATCCAGCGCCGGTGCTCGACCAGCGGCTTGAGGTTGTTGGCCGCGGCCAGCACTACCGACGCAGCGATCGCCGATTCCACCAGGCGCGAGGGCAGCGAGATCAGGCCCAGGGCCGCCAGCGACAGCGTGATCGAATGCGCCACGGTGAAGGCGGTGACCACCCAGAGCACCTCGACCAGCGCCTGGCGGAAATTGGCAACGCCGCGCCAGCGCCTTGCCTCATGTACCAGCACCGCCGGCAGCAGCAGCGAGAGCAGGAACAGGATGTGGTCGAAGCCGATCCAGATATGCCATATGCCTTCCACCAGATACTGGCCGAAGGCCGCCAGGCGCGAGACCTCGCCCGCCGCGAACGTCTGCTGTGCGCGCTGCGGCGAGAGCACGGCGGTCTGCGTCGTGCCGTCGAGGCCGAGGCGCAGGAGGCCGCGATGCAGGGCATCGAGATCGAACAGCAGGCGATAGTCGAGTTGCAGATCACCGCCGCCGGCCGGACACTCGCCAGCCAGGCGCAGCACCGCATAGGCGCCGTCGGTGTGTGCGTCGACCAGGTGATCGACGACCTCCAGCTTGCAGTCCCCGCCACGCTGGACGGCAAGGCTGGCCAGCGCCCAGGCCGCGATGTCGGCATGGCGCGCACGCAATTCGCCCCAGGTGATCTCGCCATTGCCGTCGCGGTCCAGCCCGAGCGCGAAATCGATGTCGCGCAGGGCAATGTCCCACTGCCCAGACACTTCCCTGCCTTTGATATCGAGCACCAGATAGCTGTCGCTGGCCTTGTGTGCCAGAACCGGCAGCGACAACAGCAAAAGCAGGGAAATGAGCCAGCGGCGCAGCTTCATCGCCGTGTCGCCAGCGCCGACTCCTGGCCCAGGCGGCGCAAGCGCGCATCCTCGAAGCCGCTGCTGGCCAGCCAGTCGCGCGCGCCCTGGGCGGCCGCGGCATCGCCGGCGGCAAGCGCCGCCTCGAGCAGGATGCGGGCGTCGCGCGGTTCGCGCTGGACCCGGTAGTTCTCTGCCGCGAGGCGCAGGGCTTCCTTCGCATCACCGCGCAGGCGCAACCGATATCGCGCTTCCTCGGCCCGGTGCGTGGTATCGCCGCGCTGCTTCGCAGCGGCGAAACGGTCGTCGAGCATCCTGGCCAGTCGCGCGGCTCCCGGCAGTTTCAAGGCCGCCTCGGCCTCGGCCAGACGCAACAACAGGCTGTCCGAGGCCTCCCATCCGGCCAGCTGTTTCAGCACATCGGCCGGCCGCCCGCTGTCGAGCAGGAAGTCGCCCCAGGCGGCGAGCAGGTAACCGTCGTCGCGACCGATGCCCATAGCCTCGCGGTAGTGCCTCTCCGCCTGATCCGCTTGTCCGCGCCAGGCCGCGACCTCGCCCAGCCGGGTCAACAGCCAGAGCCGGTTGTCGGGGTCGCGAGTATTCGCCAGGGCCTGCTGCAAAGTCAGGTTAGCGGCCGCTAGTTGACCGCCATAGGCCTGTACCAGCCCGTGACAGGCACCGAACAAGGTACTGCGGCCGAGGCGCCGCAGCGCAGCGCACTCCCCCTGTGCCGCCGCATAGTCTGCCTGAACCAGATAGATCGCCCCGCGCCAGGCATGGGCGGCGGCGAGATCGGGATCGAGTTCCAGGGCCGCGGCAAAGTCCGCCAAAGCGCCGTCGAAGTCATGCCGGTACTGGCGCAGCAGGCCGCGCGTCAGGCGCAAGGAAGCCGGCAGCGGGTCAGGAAAGCGAGCGGCCACTGCTTCGGCATAGCCCACGTAGCGGGGGTCTCCGCGTGCCATCGCAAGATCGAAATAGCGCTGGGCCAATTCGGCCGCCGGGCCGGGATCGCCGGCGGCGGACATCATCGCGGCACGCATTCCAGCCAGTTCGCGCGAACCCGCGTCGCCGGCACGCGAGGGTAGACGCTCCAGCACTTCGGTGTCGTCAGGCGGCTTGCGCGGTGCAGCATCCACGGCCAGAGCGACGGTCGACAAGACCAGAAGAACCAGTGCGGGATTGATTCGCAGGTGATTTGTCAACTTGCAAAAGCCATGGACGTTGTATAGAGTTCGTGCGCGCCAAAATTTGGTCGTCACGTTTTCCAATAATTTTCAAGGAGTTTACATGAGCAAGCTACTGTCAATCCTGATCGCCGCCGCCTTCGCCACCGTTTCCGTTGGTTCCTTCGCCGCCTCCCATGGCGGTGCCATGAAGGATGACAAGGCCGCTGCTCCCGCTGCCAAGGCTGATGCCCCGAAGGCCGACGCCAAGAAGTCTGATGCTCCCAAGGCCGAAAAGAAGGCCAAGACCGAAAAGAAGCCCAAGGCCAAGAAGGAAGACAAGAAGGCTGATGCTCCGAAGGCCGATGCCCCCAAGGCTGATGCCCCGAAAGCTGACGCCAAGAAGGCTGACGCTCCGAAGGCCGACGCCAAGAAGTAATTCGGGCCTCTCTCTAGAAAAAGCGGGCCGCAGCCCGCTTTTTTTTATGTCCCCGCCTCCAGCGGGGACGGTATCCCCTTGTGGGTATGTCTCCGTCTCAGGCGGAGACGGTATCCCCCGGTGGGAATGTCCGAGCGCGACGCCCGGACAGTACCTCCCGATGGGGTATGTCCGCGCCGGAGGCGGGGACGATATCCCCCGGTGGGACAGGTTTCCGCTCAGGGATGATCCGCTTTCCGCCATACACTTGCCAACCATGGCTGCTGCTCGAACGGCAGGCCCGGCGGGCGGTAGTAATGTTCCAGTTCGGCAAAACCCGCAACGGCGAGATACTCACGCCAGGCGACAAGGTCGTAATAGGCGCCATAGCGCTCGCCGTTGATGCTCTCTTCGTTATTGCCACGCGGGTTCGAACTGAACAGGACGCCGCCGGGTTTCAGCGTCGCATGCAACTGGCGCAATACGCGCGGCAATTCCTGGCGCGGCACGTGGAACAGGGAAGCATTGGCGAAGATTCCGTCGAAATACGCGGCGGGCAAATCCAGGCTGAGGAAATCCTGCTGCCATACCTCGCAGTCGCCATAGGCGCGCGCCATGTCAGCCAAAGCAGGCGCCCCTTCGAGACCAACCACGCGATGGCCGCGCTGCAAAAAAGTCTTTAGATCGCGTCCGGGGCCGCAGCCGAAGTCCAGAATCGTGCAGGGTGGCGGGGCCTCGATATGGCGCAGCAGAGCCTCGATGTTCTGTTCGACGTCGTGATTGCGCGTGCCTTCCCAGAAGGCCTCGGCCCGCGCATGGTAGTGCCCGAGCGTGCGATCGACGAGTTGCCGCAGGGTTTCCGGTTCAAGCGTCATGGACAGGAAGATGCGCGCCTTGAAGCCAGCCTGTCAAGTTGCCGTGTCTCCACGGCAGGCTTTGCACAGCCTGCCGGGTTCGCGAGCGCAGAGCAGTGCTCTGCGAAACCCTCGCTTCGCCCAGCGCCGACTATTGAGCAAGGAGTCGCGCAAGCATCCCACCGGGGGATACCGTCCGCGCCTCCCGGCGCGAACATAAAAACGCCACGGCAAGCCGTGGCGTTTCTTGTCGACGCTGAGCGGGGATCAAGTCTTCAGCGCCACCAGCACCTCGTCCAGCATCTTCTTCGCATCGCCGAACAGCATGCGGTTGTTTTCCTTGTAGAAGAGAGGATTGTCGACCCCGGCGTAGCCCGAGGCCATCGAGCGCTTCATCACGATCGAGGTCTTGGCCTTCCACACTTCGAGCACCGGCATGCCGGCGATGGGGCTGCTCGGATCGTCCTGCGCCGCCGGATTGACGATGTCGTTGGCACCGATGACCATGGCCACATCGGTGGTCGGGAAATCATCGTTGAGCTCGTCCATTTCCATCACGATGTCGTAGGGCACCTTGGCCTCGGCCAGCAGCACGTTCATGTGGCCGGGCATGCGCCCCGCCACCGGATGGATGCCGAAGCGGATATTGACGCCCTTCTCGCGCAGGTGCTTGGTGATTTCATACACGGTGTGCTGGGCCTGCGCCACCGCCATGCCGTAGCCGGGAACGATGATCACGCTCTTGGCATCCTTGAGCAGTTCGGCGGTTTCGAGGGCGCTGATAGCCACCACTTCGCCGGCCGGTTGTGCCGCGTCGCCCTTGGGCGCCGGCGTGCCGCCACCGGTGCCGAAGCCGCCGGCAATGACGCTGATGAAGTTGCGGTTCATCGCCCGGCACATGATGTAGGACAGGATCGCGCCGGAGGAACCCACCAGCGCGCCGACCACGATCAGCAGGTCGTTGGAGAGCATGAAGCCGGTCGCCGCCGCCGCCCAGCCGGAGTAGCTGTTGAGCATCGAGACCACCACCGGCATGTCGGCACCGCCGATCGCCATCACCATGTGGATGCCGAACAGCAGCGCGATCACCGTCATCACGATCAGCGGCATCATGCCGTCGCTGATCGAATGGGCCTTGATGAACTCGCCGCCGAACCAGATCACCACCAGCAGGCCCGCCAGGTTCATCCAGTGCCGCCCCGGCAGCAACATGGGTGAGCCGCCGATCTTGGCCGAGAGCTTGCCGAAGGCGATCAGCGAGCCGGAGAAGGTCACCGCGCCGATGAGGACGCCGATGTAGATTTCCAGCTCGTGGATGGTCTTTTCTGCGCCGGCGAGCGGAGCCGAGGTGTCGATGTAGCTGGCGTAGCCGACCAGGCACGCGGCGAGGCCGACCAGGCTGTGCATCAAGGCGACGAGTTCGGGCATCTGCGTCATCTTGACGACTTTCGCCGCGTAAAGGCCGACAGCGCCACCGACCACCATGGCGCCGATGATCCAGGGATAGCCGGCCGCCGTGACGCGTGGGCCGAACACCGTGGCCAGCACGGCAATGGTCATGCCGATCATGCCGTAAAGGTTGCCGCGGCGCGAGGTCTCGGGGTTGGACAGCCCGCCGAGGCTGAGGATGAAGAGGATGGTGGCTCCGATGTAGGAGACGGTTGCCAAGTTACCAGACATGTTTTTCTCCGAAGGGCCGTCCCGAGGAGAAACGGCCAAAACAATTTGAGCGAAGCGAACAGGTGTCACCCCCTTGCCTGGCAAGGGGGGCGGGGGGCATGCTCATTTTCTGAACATGTCCAGCATGCGCTGGGTCACGGCGAAACCGCCGAACATGTTGACGGCGGTCAGTGCGATGCCGCCGACGGCCAGCCAGCGTATCCACTGGTCCGGCGGCATGCCGCCGGCCAGCGGCGGCGCGATCTGCACCAGGGCGCCGATGGCGATGATGCTGGAGATGGCGTTGGTTACGCTCATCAGCGGCGTGTGCAGGGCCGGCGTCACGTTCCACACCACCATGTAGCCGACGAAGCAGGCCAGCACGAAGACCGTGAAGTGGGCGAGGAAGGCGCCGGGCGCATTGGCACCGACGAACCAGAACAGCGCAGCGGCGACGCCGAACATGATGGCCAGCTTGTTGCCCGCCATCGGTTCGGAGGCAGCGCCGTGGCCATGGCCTTTCTTCGCCTGCACCACGGGTGCCGCCGGTTTCGCTGGCGGAGCAGCGGTCGGCTTGGGCGCCGGGGGCGGCCAGGTGACCTCGCCGTTCTTGATGACCGTCAGGCCGCGGATGGCCTCGTCGTCCATGTTGACGTCGATGCTGCCGTCGTCTTTTACGCTTTGCGTCTTGCACAATTCCTCGGCAAGGCGGAACAGGTTGGTGGCGTACAGCGTCGAGGACTGCTTGGCCAGGCGCGAGGCCAGGTCGGTGTAGCCGACGATGGTCACGCCGTGCTTCACCACCGTTTTCCCGGCCTCGGTCAGCTCGCAGTTGCCGCCGCGCTCGGCCGCCATGTCGACGATCACGCTGCCCGGCTTCATGCTCTGCACCATCTCGGCGGTGATGAGGCGGGGCGCGGGCTTGCCGGGGATCAGCGCGGTGGTGATGATGATATCCACCTCCCGCGCCTGCTTGGCGTACATCTCGCGCTGCGCCTGCTGGAAGCCCTCGCTCATGACCTTGGCGTAACCGCCGCCGCCGGAACCTTCTTCCTCGTAATCGACCTTGACGAATTCGCCGCCGAGCGACACGACCTGGTCGGCGACTTCGGCGCGGGTGTCGTTGGCGCGCACGATGGCGCCCAGGCTGGCGGCGGTACCGATCGCCGCGAGGCCGGCGACGCCGGCGCCGGCGATGAAGACCTTGGCCGGCGGCACCTTGCCCGCGGCGGTGATCTGGCCGTTGAAGAAGCGGCCGAAGGCGTTGGCCGCCTCGATCACGGCGCGGTAACCGGCGACACCGGCCTGGGAGGTCAGGGCGTCCATCTTCTGGGCGCGGGAGAGCGTGCGCGGCAGCGAGTCGATGGCCAGCACGGTGGCCTTCTTCGCGGCGAGCTGCTGCATCAGTTCCGGATTTTGCGCCGGCCAGATGAAGTCGATCAGGGTGCCGCCCTCGCGCATGAGGCCGACTTCCGCCGTGGTCGGCACGCCTATCTTGAAGACGATGTCGGAGGCGGCCCAAAGCGCGGGCGCCCCGACGATGATTTCGGCGCCGGCGGCGCGGTAGCTGTCGTCACTGCAATTCGCCGCGTCCCCGGCGCCGGATTCGACGGCGACCTTGAAACCCAGCTTGATGAGCTTTTCGACGACTTCGGGTACGGTGGCCACGCGTTTCTCGCCGGCCAGCGTCTCCCGGGGAACTCCAATTGTCAGCGCCATGATTCTCCCATTTACTTTTCTATCAATAGCTTGATGCGCGAACGCGTGTTGTTGTCTTGTTGCTTCGCACCGGATGCACGCCCTGAATACCCAGACAACGTGCGAGGGCTATGATAACGCCTTTCGCCCGAGACTGAGCCGACCAAGATGACGAGTTCAAAGCCGAATCGCCCGCGAACGCGCGCCGCCAAGCGCCTCTCGCAAGCCGCCAAGGTGGGTCTGGCGCCCGGCGCGCTGATCCACCTCGGCGAACGCAAAACCGACCAGCCGGCCATCTCCCTGATGGAGTATGGCGAGTCGGAGATCGTCGAACACCAGTTCACCTCACTGGCGGAGTCGCAAACCTACCAGCCGAAACTGCCGGTGCTCTGGCTCAACGTGCATGGCCTGCACGAACCGGAGGTGATGGCCGAAATCGGTCGCCGCTTCAAGCTGCACCCCCTGGTGCTGGAAGACATTCTCAACACCAACCAGCGCCCCAAGATCGACGACTATGGCGACTACCTGTTCATGGTCGCGCGCTTCTTCGAAATCGACGCTGAAAACAACCAGATCGGTTCCGACCAGGTCAGCCTGATCCTCGGGCCAAATTTCGTCCTGACCTTCCAGGAGCGGCCCAGCGGCCGCTTCGACCCGGTGCGCGAGCGCCTGCGCCAGAACCGCGGCCAGATCCGCAAACTCGGCGCCGACTACCTCGCCTATTCCCTGCTCGACGCCATCGTCGACCGCTACTTCACCATCCTCGAGAACATCGGCGAACGCACCGAGGAGCTGGAAGACATGATGCTCGATCGTCCGCGACCCGGCTCGCTGCAGATCGTCCATCAACTGAAGCGCGAGACCCTGAACCTGCGCCGCTCGATCTGGCCGCTGCGCGAAGTGATCAACAGCCTGACCCGCGCCGACGACCGTTTCTTCCGCCCGGAAACGCGACCCTACCTGCGTGACATCTACGACCACACGGTGCATGCCATCGAATCGCTGGAGGCCAACCGCGACGTGATCGCCGGCATGCTCGACATCTACCTGTCGGCAGTCAGCAACCGGGTCAATCAGGAAGTGCGGGCACTGACCGTGGTCGCCATCATCTTCATGCCGGCCACCTTGATCTCCGGAATTTTCGGCATGAACTTCAAGGTAATGCCGCCCCTGGACTGGCCCAACGGTTTCCTGATCGCCCTCGGTCTTATGGCGGCAGTCGCCACATCGCTGAGCTTTATCTTCTGGCGGCGGCGCTGGCTCGAGTAGAACTGTTCAGGTCCGCTGTCGCAACAGCCGACGCTGCACCTTGCCGGTAGTGGTCATCGGCAGGGCGTCGATGAATTCGATGACTTTGGGATATTCATAGGGCGCCAGATATTGCCGCACATGCTGCTGCAACGAGGCTTCCAGTTCGGCCGAGGGCTTCTCTCCGGCCTGCAGCACGATGAAGGCCTTGACCACGGTGCCGCGCGTCGCGTCGGGCACGCCGATCACGGCGGCATTGGCCACGGCCGCATGCTTGACCAGGCAGTTCTCGATCTCGCCCGGGCCGATGCGGTAGCCGGCGCTCTTGAACATGTCGTCGCTGCGGCCCTGGTACCAGAGCGCGCCGTCCTCGTCCAGCTTCGCCAGGTCGCCGGTGCGGCCCCAGGCCTGCGGATCGGCGATGCCGCCGCCGAAGAACTTTTCCGCCGTGGCCTGCGGGTTGTTCCAGTAGCCGAGCATGAACACCGGATCCATCTCGCCATTGCAGCTGCGCCGGACGCAGACTTCGCCCATCTCGCCGGGCGCCACGGGATTGCCTTCGTCGTCGAGCACGTCGACCTGGTGGCCGGGATAGCCGCGGCCCATGGCGCCGGCCTTGGGCGGCATCACCGCGGCGCAGTTGCCGACGATGTAGTTGATCTCGGTCTGGCCGTACATTTCGTTCACCGTCACGCCCAGGGCCTCCTGCGCCCAGCCGCAAACCGCCTCACCGACGGTCTCGCCGGCACTCATGATGCTGCGCAGGGCCAGGTCGTATTTCTCCCTGGGCTGCGGCACGGCCTTCATCATCATTTTCAGTGCCGTCGGAAAGAGGAAGGCATTGCGTATGCCGTACTTTTCCATGAGCCAGAAGGCCTTGTCCGGATCGAAGCGGCCGCGATAGCCCAGTATCGGCTGGCCGAAATTCCAGCTCGGCAAGAGCGCGTCGAACAGGCCGCCGGTCCACGCCCAGTCGGCCGGCGACCAGAACATGTCGCCGCGCTGCGGATAGAAGTCGTGCGAGCAGACGAAACCCGAGAGGTTGCCGATCAGGCTGCGCTGGGCGATCAGCGCGCCCTTGGGATTGCCCGTGGTGCCGCTGGTGTAGATGATCATGGCCGGATCGTCGGCGGCCGTGTCGCGCGCCACGTAGCGCGACGATGCCAGCGGCAGCAGCGCGTTCCACTCGCGCACCCAGGATTCGCGCGCGCCGCCGACGCCGATCACATGCTTCAGCTCCGGCAGCTTGTCGCGCACGGTGCCGAGTTTCTCCAGGCCGCCCTCGTCGATGATGGCGACACGCACCGCGGCGTGCGAGAGGCGGAATTCGAGGGCGTCGGCGCCGAACAGGTGCGAGACGGGCACGGCGATCGCGCCCATCTGGTAGCAGGCCATGTGCGCGATGCCGGTTTCGGGCCGCTGCGGCAGGATGATGGCGATGCGGTCACCGGCCATGACGCCCATCGCACCGAGCACGTTCGACAGGCGGTTGGCGGCCTGTTGCACGTCCCAGAAGCTCCAGGCGGAGGTTGCGCCCGCCTCGTCCTCGTAATACAGGGCGAATCGCGTACGATCGTCCGCCCAGCGCCCGCAGCAGGCAGCGGCGATGTTGTAGCGCGCCGGGACGTTCCAGCGAAAGCTCGAACGCAGGGTGTTCCAGTCGCGCGCCGTCGCGTCGAGCCTGATATCACTCATCGCTGGCCATCCTTCCCGCTCACGAGGACAGGCGTTCGTCGATGAGTTCGATCCAGTGCCTGACCGGCACAGCGGTGCCACCCTGCAGGTGGCCCATGCAACCGACGTTGGCACTGGCGATCACTGCCGGTGCGCCGGCGGTGAGAGCGGCGAGCTTGTTGGCCTGCAAACGTTTCGAGATTTCCGCCTGCAACACGGAGTAGGTGCCCGCCGAACCACAGCACAGGTGCGAGTCGGCCACCGGCGTCAGGCGGTAACCCGCCGCGGTCAGGAGCAATTCCACGGTGCCGCGGATCTTGAGCCCGTGCTGCAGGCTGCAGGGACTTTGGAAAGCCAGAGGCTTTTCGTTTTCCGCCAGGGGCGCACAGTTCAGCAACAGGGTACCCAGCGCTTCCGCTTCCGCCGTGATGACTTCGCTGATGTCGCGCGTCGCCAGAACGATGCGCGCGGCCTTGACCGCGTAATCGGGGTCGTCCTGCAGCAGATGGGCATACTCGAGCACGTGGGAACCGCAGCCCGAAGCCGTCATCACCAGGCCTTCGGCCCCGGCTTCGAGCAGCGGCCACCAGACGTCGATATTGCGCCGGGCGTCATCGCGCGCCCCTTCGGCTTCGTTCAGGTGGAGGCGCACGGCGCCGCAGCAGCCGGCACCGCTGGCCTCGACCATCTGGATGCCGAGGCGATCGAGCACGCGCCGCGCCGCGCCATTCACGTTCGGATACATCGAGGGCTGCACGCAGCCGGCCAGCGCGATCATCCGCCGCGCGTGAGTACGCTGCGGCGCCGGACCGGCCGCGGACAGCGGCGGTACCTTGGCGCGCAAGGGTCCCGGCAGCAGCAGGCGCACCGACTGCCCGAGCTTCATCGCCGTGCCGAACAGGGTCGCACGCGGCAGCAGCTTCTTCAGCGCGCCGCGCATGAAGGCATCGCGGCCCGTGCGCGGCACCATGCGTTCGACCACCTCGCGACCGATGTCGAGCAGCCGCGAGTAGTGCACGCCCGAGGGACAGGTGGTCTCGCAGGAACGGCAGGAAAGACAGCGATCGAGATGCAGGCGGGTTTTCTCGGTCGGCGTGGCGCCTTCCAGCACCTGCTTGATCAGGTAGATGCGGCCGCGCGGCCCGTCCAGCTCGTCGCCCAGCAACTGGTAGGTCGGACAGGTCGCAGTGCAGAAACCGCAATGCACGCAGCGCCGCAGGATCTCCTCGGCCTCACGGCCGGCGGTGGTGTGACGCATGAAATCGGCGAGGTGGGTTTCCATGCTCAGAACTCCGAATACATGCGACCGGAGTTGAAAACCCCGTAAGGATCGAAGCTCTGCTTCAGGCGGCGATGCACCTCCATCAGTGCCGGCTGCAACGGGGCGAAGACGCCGCCCGTCTTGTCGCCACCGCGGAACAGTGTGGCGTGGCCGCCCGCACGGGCAGCGGTCTGCCGCATCTGCTCGACATCGGCATCGGTCCGCAGCCAGCGCAGCGCGCCGCCCCATTCGATCAAGGGCGCACCGGGCAGTTCCAGCGGCGGGGCGACCGATGGCACGGACAATCGCCAAAGCGGCGCATCGCCGGCGAAGTATTCCGCGGTCTGCTCGCGCAGCGACTGCCAGAAAGCCCCGGCTTCGGTCGCGGCAAACACGTCGCCGCCGAGTTTGCCGCGTGCGGCGGTGACGGCGGCCTGCGCGCCCGACAGGCGCAGCGTGAGCACCCCGTCCTGCCAGCAACTCGCCGCCAGCGGCAGCGGCTGGCCGGCCCAGCGGTTCATTGCGTCCAGCGCCTTGTCCTGCGGCAGCTCGAAGCGCAGCGTGGCGTCGCCCAGCGGCAGCGGCATCACCTTGAGCGAGACCTCGAGGATCAGGCCCAGGGTGCCGAGGCTGCCGGTCATCAGGCGCGAGACGTCGAAGCCGGCCACGTTCTTGATCACCTCGCCGCCGAACTTGAGCACTCGCCCCTCGCCGTCCATGATCTTGACGCCGAGGACGAAGTCGCGCAGGCTGCCCGCGGTCGCCCGGCGCGGGCCGGAAAGTCCCGCGGCGACGACGCCGCCGACCGTGCCGGCGCCGAAGCCGGGTGGCTCGCAGGCAAGGAACTGTCGCCGTGCCGCCAGCGCCGACTCCAGTTCAGCCAGCGGCGTACCGCAGCGCGCGGTGACCACCAGTTCGGTCGGCTCGTAGCCGACGATGCCGCTGTAGCCGCCGATCTCCAGCACCGCGCCGGCCAGCGGCCCGCCATAGAAGTCCTTGCTGCCGCCGCCCTTCAGGCGCAGCGGCTTGCGCTCGAGAATGCGCGAGCGAAATTCCTCGAGGAGTCCCTCCATCACAGTCGCTCCAGTTCAGGAAACGGAATATCGCCCCCATGCACGTGCATGCGCCCCGACTCGGCGCAGCGATACAAGGTCGGGATGGCCTTCTCGGGATTGAGCAGGCCTTCCGGATCGAAGGCGCGCTTGACGCCGTGGAAGGCACGGATTTCGTCGGCACAGAACTGGTCGCACATGGAATTGATCTTCTCGTAACCGACGCCGTGTTCGCCGGTGATGGTGCCGCCGAGCTGCACCGACAGGCGCAGGATTTCGGCGCCGAAGGCCTCGGTACGCTCCAGCTCGCCGGGCACGTTGGCATCGTAGAGGATCAGCGGATGCATGTTGCCGTCGCCGGCATGGAACACGTTGATGCAGCGCAGGCGGTATTTCTTCTCCATGTCGTAGATCGCCATCAGCATCTCGCCGAGGCGCTTGCGCGGTATGGTGCCGTCCATGCAGTAGTAATCGGGCGAAATGCGACCGGCGGCGGGAAAGGCCGCCTTGCGCCCGGCCCAGAACAGCAGGCGCTCGGCCTCCGACTGCGAGACGCGGATCTTCGTCGCGCCGCTGGCTTCGAGCACGGCCTGCATGCGGCCGATTTCCTCGGCGACTTCCTCGGCCGTACCGTCGGATTCGCAGAGCAGGATCGCCGCCGCCGTCAGGTCGTAGCCGGCCTTGACGTAGGGTTCGACCGCGGCGGCGGCCGGCTTGTCCATCATTTCCAGCCCGGCCGGGATGATGCCGGCGGCGATCACGGCGGCCACGGCATCGCCGGCCGTCATGACGTCGGCGAAGCTGGCGATGATGACCTGGGCATGGTCGGGCTTGGGCACCAGCTTCACCGTGACCTCGGTGACGATCGCCAGCAGGCCCTCGGAGCCGATGGTCAGCGCCAGCAGGTCGTAGCCGGGCGCATCGAGCGCGTGATTGCCGAACTCGACGATCTCGCCGGTGATCAGCACGGCACGCACGCGCAGCACGTTGTGCAGCGTCAGGCCGTATTTCAGGCAATGCACGCCGCCGGAATTCTCGGCGACGTTGCCGCCGATCGAGCAGGCGATCTGCGAACTGGGGTCCGGCGCGTAATACAGGCCCAGGGGTGCGGCCGCCTCGGAAATCGCCAGGTTGCGCACGCCCGGCTGCACCACGGCGACGCGCGCCACGGGGTCGACATGGAGAATCCTCTTCATCTTGGCCAGCGACAGCACCACGCCCTGCGGATGCGGCAACGCGCCGGCCGACAGCCCGGTACCGGCGCCGCGCGGCACCAGCGGCGCCCCGGCGGCGCGGCAGGCCTTGATCACCGCCACCACCTGCGCCTCGGTTTCCGGCAGGGCGACGGCCATCGGCACCTGGCGGTAGGCCGACAGGCCATCGCACTCGTAGGGCTTCACATCCTCGTTAACCTGCAGCAGCGAATCCGCCGGCAGCAGCCGCGCGAGCGCGGCCAGCAGCGCCGAGTAATCCGTGTCGGCAAAATCCTGCGCGGCTTCGGCAGAGTGTTCTCGCTGGGTCATGGCAGGTCTTCCACCGGTTCGATCAGGATCGCCCTGAAGTCATTGACATTGGTGCGCGTCGGTCCGGTAACGACCAGGTCATCGAGGTCCGCGAACACGCCGTAGGCGTCATTCTCGGCCAGGCGCGCACGCAAATCAATTCCCGCCGCCGCCGCACGCTTCGCCGTATCCGGCAGCAGCAGCGCGCCGGCATTGTCCTCGGAACCGTCGATGCCGTCGGTATCGGCGGCGATGGCATAAATGCGCGCATGTCCGTCCAGCGCCAGGGCCAGGCCGAGCAGGAATTCCGCATTGCGCCCGCCACGCCCGCCGCCTCTTACCGTCACCGTGGTTTCGCCGCCCGACAGCAGTACGCAGGGCGCCGCCAGCGGCACGCCATGCGCCGCGCAGGACAAGGCGATGCCGCCCAGGGTGCGCGCGACCTCGCGCGCCTCGCCTTCGATGGCGTCGCCCAGCACCAGCGGCGTGACGCCTCTCGCCCGCGCCAGCTGCGCCGCCGCCGCCAGCGAGCCTTGCGCCGTGGCGATGACGCGCGACTCGCAGCGGGCGAAGCCCGGGTTGCCGGGCTTGGGGGTTTCCGCCGTGCCGTCCTGCAGCGCCTCGCGCGCGGCGGCAGGCAGTTCGATGCGGTAGCGATCGACGATCTCCAGCGCATCGGCACAGCTCGTCGGATCGGGCACGGTAGGGCCGGAGGCGATGGTCGACAGCTCGTCGCCCGGCACATCGGAGATCGCCAGGGTCAGCACCCGCGCCGGCAGAGCGGCCAGCGCCAGACGGCCGCCCTTGAGCGCCGACAGATGCTTCCTGACGCAGTTGATTTCGCCGATGCTGGCGCCGCAGGCGAGCAAGGCCTTGGTCACGGCGCGCTTCTCGGCCAGCGTGATGCCGGCCATCGGCGCAGCGAGCAGCGCCGAACCGCCGCCGGACAGCAGGACCAGCACCAGGTCATCCGCGCCGAGCCCGTCCACCGCCTGCAGCAGACGCGCCGCGCCGCGCTGCCCGGCCGCATCGGGCGCGGGGTGCGAGGCTTCGACGACTTCGATGCGCCGCGTCGATGCACCGTGTCCGTAACGCGTGACGACAATTCCGGAAAGCCGGGCGGGGTCGCCGCGCCAATAGTCCTCGACCGTTCGCGCCATGGCCGCCGCCGCCTTGCCGGCACCGACTACCACGGTACGGCCTCGCGGTGAAACCGGCGGATCCGGCAACCATGCCGGCAGGCAATGCGCCGGATCGGCCGCGGCCACGGCAGCATCGAACAGCTCCCGCAGCAGGGCGCGCTGGTGCAGGTAGATCAAGGGACCATCCTCCCATCCGCCTTCGGGCGACCGTGCAGGGCGTTCACCGCCAGGCCTCCAGCCAGCCGAAAGAATCCTCGCTGCGCCCGGCCGGCTTGTATTCGCAGCCCACCCAGCCTTCATAGCCGATGCGATCGAGATGCCGCAGCAGGAAGGGGAAATTGATTTCCCCGCTGCCCGGCTCGTGCCGCCCCGGATTGTCCGCCAGCTGGATGTGGCCGATCTGCGGCAGATGGTCCTGCAGCGTGCGGGCCAGATCGCCCTCCATGACCTGGGCATGGTAGATGTCGTACTGCAGGCGCAGATTGTCGCTGGCGACGGCGTCGATCACGTCGAGTGCGAGGCGCGACGTGGTGACGAAAAAACCCGGCGTGTCGCGCGTATTGAGCGGTTCCAGCAGCAACCGGATGCCCGCGCGCGCCGTCACCGCGGCGGCAAAGCGCAGGTTCTCGATCAGGGTTTCGCGCGCCTTGTCATGGGTGATTTCGCCCGGCGCGATGCCCGCCAGGCAGTTGAGCCGGGTGCAGCCGAGCAGCCGCGCGTAGTCGATGGCGAGGCCGACGCCATCCTGAAACTCGGCGATGCGCCGCGGATGACAGGCAATGCCGCGCTCGCCGGCGGCCCAGTCGCCTGCCGGCAGGTTGAACAGCACGACTTCCAGACCGGAGGTCAGCACCACCTCGGCCAGCGCCGCGCGCTGATGCTCATAGGGAAAATGGAACTCGACCGCCGCAAAGCCTGCCGCCCGGGCCGCAGCGAAGCGCTCGAAAAAGGGACGCTCGGTGAACAGGAAGGAAAGGTTCGCGGCAAAGCGTGGCATGCGCCGATTATATGTCCCCGGCGGTCAGCGCCGGGGACGGTATCCCCTGTGTGGGATATATCCCTCTCGGTCCGCGCTCCGCGTAAACTACGCGTCCTGGCGAAGATCGCCCTGCCCGCCCGCACCATGACCCCGATACCCGTGCCCGACTCGAAAACAAGCTACACCCGCGTTGCCATCGGCCTGCACTGGCTGATCGCGGCAGCCATCATCGGCAGCTTCGCGGTCGGCCTGTACATGGTCGACCTGCCGCTGTCGCCGCAGAAACTCAGGATCTACTCTTGGCATAAATGGGCCGGCGTGACGATCTTTCTCTGCGTCGTGCTGCGCCTCGGCTGGCGCCTCGGGCATCGTCCGCCGGAACTGCCCGCTGCCATGCCGGCCTGGCAGCGCAGCCTTGCCGGGGCGACTCATGTGCTGCTCTACCTGCTGATGTTCGCCGTGCCGCTTTCCGGCTGGCTGATGAGTTCGGCCAAGGGCTTTCAGACCGTCTGGTTCGGCGTATTGCCGCTGCCGGACCTGCTGGACAAGGACAAGGAACTGGGCGATCTGCTGCTGCAACTTCACATGCTGCTGAACTTCAGCATGGCTTCCCTGGTCTTCATCCACGTCGGCGCCGCGCTCAAGCACCATTTCTTCGACCGTGACGGGGTGCTGGCGCGCATGATCCCGTTTCTTGGCCAATCGCAGCGTGGAGAGTTCAGATGAAGTACAGACTGTTAGGTCCCGCCCTTGCCGGCGCCTTGCTGAGCCTTGCGCCGGGCGCGCAGGCCATCGAGTTCACCCAGCTGCAACCCGGCAAGAGCTCGCTCGGCTTCGTCTCGAAGCAGATGAACGTGCCGGTCGAAGGCAGCTTCAAAAGCTTCCGCAGCAAGCTTTCCTTCGACCCGGCCAAGCCGGCCGCGGCCAAGGCCGAGCTGGAAATCGACCTGGCCAGCATCGATGCCGGCTCGAAGGACGCCGACGAGGAGGTAGCGAGCAAAGACTGGTTCAATACCAAGACCTTTCCCGTCGCGAAGTTCGTGTCGACCTCGGTCAAGCCCCTGGGCGGCAACCGCTACGAAATCGCCGGCAAGATGAGCATCAAGGGCAGGACGCAGGATCTCAGCACGCCGGTCACCGTGACCCAGCAAGGCAACAGCGCCACCTTCGAAGGCAGCCTGGTGCTCAAGCGCGCCGATTACGACATCGGTGGCGGCGTCTGGGCCGATTTCGGCACCGTGGCCAACGAAGTCCAGATCAAGTTCCGTCTGGTGGCCAGCGCAAGCAAAGCCGCCGCGAAATAAACCCGTCCATTTTCATGTCAGGAGAAGAACCGATGCAAAAACTTGCTCTCGCTGTTGCCCTTACCGCTTTCTCCGCCGCCACGCTTGCGGCTCCCGAGACCTTCAACATCGACCCCAGCCATAGCTTCCCGCGTTTCGAATACAACCACTTCGGCTACTCCAACCAGCAACACCGCTTCGAAAAGACCAGCGGCAAGATCGTCTTCGATCGTGCCGCAAAAACCGGATCGGTGGACGTGAGCATCGACGCCAAGTCGGTCAACACCGGCTCCGCGCTGTTCAACGGACACATCCAGGCTGCGGACTTCTTCGACACCGACAAGTATCCGGTCATCACTTTCAAGTCGACCGCGGTCAAGTTCGATGGCGAAAAGCCGGTCGCGGTCGACGGCAAGCTGACCATCAAGGGCGTGACCAAACCGGTAACCCTGACCATAACCCACTTCCATTCCATGCCGCACCCGATGCTGAAGAAGGACGCGATCGGCGCCAATGCAGTCACCCAGATCAAGCGCTCGGAATTCAACATGGGCAAGTACGCACCCAGTGTCAGCGACGAGGTCACCCTGACCATCGCCGTTGAGGCGATCAAGGAGTAATTCCGCCGGTCCGGCCGCCAGCGGCTAGAGCGCGATCGCGACGGACTCGTGCGAGAGCGCTTCGATGGCGGCCTCATCCATGTCCAGCAGGCGCAGCCCCAACGCGGCGAAATGGCTGCGACCGGCCTCCGCTGCGGCCGCCAGCAGCGCCGTATTGCCGGCGCCGTCCCACAAGGGGATACCGCTTCGCATAACTTTTGAGTAGGCCTCGACCAGGCGCGGGAACAGCTCGCGACGCAAGCCGTCGAAGGTCGAGAACCAGAAGTGCAGCGAATCGGTGGCGCGCCGCTGCAGCAATCCCGGCAAGGTCACCAGGCAATCGGCGAGGTTGTCGCGCACGGCGCGCGCCAGCAGTTCGGCGCGCTTGCCGCTGAAGCCGTCCAGCTTGCGCGCCCATGCTGCGCCGAGCAGGCGGCCGGCGGCGAGTTCGCCTTCCTCGTGCAGCACCAGGGTTTCGATCTCGCGCTCGCTCATGCGCTCGATGGCTGCCTGCGGATCGACATCGAAGCCGTAGCCGAGCAGCGCCGACTTGAGCGAGCCGTCCTGCTGCTTGACGTTCCAGCCTTCGGCCTTTTCCCACAGCCACTGCCGCAGCGCCTCGCGGCGCACGATCAGCGTGCTGCCCTGGGACGCCGCCGGAATCGCCGAGACGTCGCGCGCATATTCGCAGCCGCAGACCAGCAGGTGGGCATCGCCGCGCTGTTCCTCGCGGTCGAGCTGGCCGAGAAAGAAATGCGGCTTGTGGAAGCGCCCGACGCCGGCGCCATACACCAGCCCGCTGCCGGCCAGCGCGGTATTGACCTGCCCGGCGTCGAAGGCGTCGAAGTCGCGGCCGGCCACCGGCACGGCGACGAAATCCGCATCGGCGATTTCCTCCCAGTGCGCCTCGCGCTCGGCGATCCAGCGCCCGACTTCATCGCGCGGCGGCGAGGCGCCGTAGGGCAGCTGATGTTCCCAGCGATAGAACTCGCGCATGCCGAGCAGGTAGGTGCACAGACTGACGTCGCGGGCGTGGCGCGCGTCGGCGATGTCGCAGTTGGTCTGCACCGCATTCACCAGCGCGGCCATGCCGGCGATCATTGCGGCGCACCCCGATGGCGGCGGCGCGCCTTCCAGGCCGCGACGCCCTGCACGACTTCCGAAAACGGCAGCTCACCGAACTCGCCGTAACGCTCCGCGGCGAGACTCACCAGGCGCCGCACATCCGGCACCGATGCATCCGGGTCGAGCAGGGCCTTGAGGCCGTCGAGGCCGCCGCACTGGATTTTCATCACCATCGCATGAGGCAGAATGCGCTGGCTTGCGGTCAGTCCCAGGGCGAAGCTCGACTTCTCGCGCAGCAGTTCCGACATTTGCGCGCAGGCCGCGTGCGCGGCGGTTTGCGTGCAGGCGATGCTCTCCCGCTCGGCAATCTGATGGCTCACCGCCAGATTGCACACCGCGTGGCGCGCCAGCAGCGCGCGTTCAAAAACACAGGGCAGGCGGTTGATGTCTTCCCTGACGCGACGAAAGGCGGTTTCGTCGACCACAGGGCTAGTAGTCCTCTCCCGTCATCGGCTCTTCGCCTCTCGGTTCGTTGAGCAGTTCTTCGGCCTGCAGCTCGTTCTCGGCAAAGATGGTCTTGATCGCCTCGCCCGCGGCAAGCTCGATCTCGCGGCGCAGGCGCTTGGCCTCGGTCGAGGCCTCCTTGAACACCTCGAACTGGCTGATCTTGGCGAGCTGGCGTATCGGCCCGACGGGGGTGACACGATAGATGTAGTAAGGCATAGATTTATTCCACGTAGCGTTTCGTGGCGCGGCGGGTGCCGGGCCGGGATTTCTGGATGATGACGCCTTTGACCGCATCGAGGCCGGGAATATCCGCCGCCGGATAGGCCGGGTTCAGCGCCTGCAGTCGCCAGCCGGCGCCATGGCGGGCCAGCTGGCGGAAAATCCATTCGTCGTCGAGTTTCGCCAGGACGAAGGAGCCGTCGGTGGCCAGGCCCTCCGGCTCGATCAGGATCACTTCGCCCTCGACGAACTCCGGCTCCATGCTGTCACCGAGTACCATCAGGGCGAAGGGCTCGGCCGAGGAGCAGGCGTCGAGCTCGGCGTCGCCGCCCTGCGGCTGTATCGGTATCGTGCGGCGCGCTTGGGTCATGGCAGTTCCTTCATGGTTTCACAGTCCCTCGACATGCAGTTGGCCGGGCGGCACGCCGGCGGCCAGCAGGGCCGCGGCCAGGGGTTCCACCGCCGCCGCGGCACCGGCAAGATAAACATCGCTGCGCGACAACGCGGCATTCGCCGCGACAGCGCCCGGCAGTTCATCGTTGGTCAGCGCCCGGTAGCTGAACTCGTCCAGCGCTTCGGCCCAGGCGCGGCACTGGTTGGGCAGGTACTGGCCGCCGGCCTGCGCGGCTACCCAGTAGAGCGTGATCGACTCGGCGGCATCGACCGCGATGGCGTGCTCGATCAGGCTGTTGATCGGCGCGAAGCCTTCCTCGAGGGCGATGAACACCAGCGGCCGCGGCGAAGTGTTTTCCAGCACAAACGTGCCCCACGGACCCCACACCGACACGTCGTCGGCAAGCCTGATGCGGCCGTCGAAGAGGCAGGCGGCAAAGTCGGCGCTGGCAGCACGGCGGTCCGTGCGGGAAACATGAAAGATCAGGTTGCGGTCGTCGCAGGGGCAACTCGCCACCGGCAATTCGCCATGCACGTCGCTGCCGTCGCGAACACCGGCGCGGATGCCCAGGGTGACCCGCTGGCCGGCGAGAAAACGCAGTCGATTGCTGCGCGGCGTCTGCAGGTGCAGGCGCATCACGTCGGCATTCAGCGCATCGATGCGACGCACTTTGGCGACGATGCGCTGCTCGGGGATGTCTTCCGGCGCGCCGGCTTCCAGCACTTCCAGAACGAGATCGGAACTCAGCGCCGTGCAGCTGCACATCAGGACGTGGTTCTGCGCCTTTTCGGCTGCGGAAAAAGGGTAGTCGGAAGGCGCCACGGTGCGCGTTTCGCCGGCCACCACGCGCGCCTTGCACAGGCCGCAGACACCGTTGCCGCAACCGTAGTTGGGCGCCAGGCCGGCGCGCAATGCCGCTTTCAGCAGGGACTCGGAACCCTCGACGAAGAACTCGCGACCCGATGGCTTGACCGTAACGTGCGCCGACATGACGCGCAGCATAGCATCGAGCGCCACGACATCCTCGCCCGGCGCCGGAGCCGACAGCGCCCGCGCGAGGCCTTCGTCGAGCAGGCGCGCCAGATCCGCCGCCACGGGTGCCGGTTCGGCATCCAGGCGGGTGCGCAGGGTCTCCAGCAGCGTGTGGTAGCGCGTCAGGGTGCGCTGCAGTTCGGCCAGTTCCTGCCCTTGCGCGAACAGGCGCTGGGCCAGAGCCTCCTGGGTCGGCAGTACGCGCTCGCGCAGGCGCCGGGCAAAGGCATCCTCGCGGATGGCGCGGGTCTTCTCGAAACTGCCCGACTCTTCCAGATCGAGTTGCGGCCAGCTGCGCTGCACGTCATCGACGGTCACCATGCCGTCGAAGGACGGCAGATCGCCGTCGCGAATGCGCTTTTGCAGCGCCATGCGGGAAATGCCGAGCAGATGCGCGGCGCGGGAGAGGGTCAGCCATTGCGACATGGCCGCAAGCATAGCAACGCCAAAGCCGCCGCGATTCCAAAATTTTTATGTCCCCAACCGAAGGGCGGGGACGGTATCCCCCGGCGGGATATGTCCCCAACCGAAGGGCGGGGACGGTATCTCCTGGTGGGATATGTCCCCGACAGCAGGCGGGGACGGTACCCCCTGGTGGGGGATGCCCTCGACAGCAGAAGGGGTCGATACCCCCATGGTGGGACATGCCTTGGCAACAAGGACAGGGACATGCACAGGCGCATCGAGGCGCTATCGCCCCGATACGCCCGGCCCTCGATCAGTTGTCGGCGCCGTAAGACCAGTACAAGCGCGAACGCGTGCCTTTAAGATTCAGGATGTTCCGCTCCCCGCCCACTGCCGAGGCCGATGTCACGCCGGAACCGCCGCTGCCGATGATGAAACGGTAAGGGGTGCCACCGACCGTGACTACACCGGAGGTAACTGTCGGCGGCAGGCCGCCGCCGGAGAACGTGGTAGCGTAGTCGGCCTGGGTATAAGTTGCCGCGCCGCCGCTGACCGAGTTGTCGCGGTTGAGCGCCGGCATTCCGGTGAAGGGGTCGACTGCATAGCCGAGGGCCACACCGAGGTTGGAACACACCCCTGCCGAGGTATCCGGAGTCACGGGGACGTTCGTTGCAAAGAAGGTCACGCCGCCGACCACCTTGGCCGCATTCACGGACTTTTCCTCGCCGCGGGTGTCCCCCTGCGAACCATCCGGATCGGTCTTGAGGCGAATGCGCCAGCCCTTGTAGGTCGTACTGTTGACATCGAATGGCGCTAAATTGGCCGAATCCAGATTGACGTACTGCAGGTTGGCTTCGACTATCGTTGCTCCGCCGGAATCGACGACTCCGTAGAAATTATCCCTGACGCGCGGTCCGAAATAGGTGTAGGGAATTCCGCTCAGGGAACCGGTGATCGGGTAGGGATTGCTCCCGGTAAAGTAGGCTGGACAGCCGCCTATACCGGACAAGGTCTTTACGCTCGAGCCATCGAGGTTGCCCAGGGGTTTCTCGCGATCGCCGGTGCCGAACAGCACCATCACCTTGACCACCCCGGAAAGCTTGAACGGCAGCACCTCGGGCGCAAAATGGATCTTGCGCGCGTCGCTGCCGCCGTCGTGACTCACATCGCCCAAGGCCGCCACGTGACGAGTCGTCCAGTAGGTGGCGGAATTGATATCTGTCACGGTCGCGTTGTTCAGGTCCCAACGGAAAATATTGGCGTTGGTATCCCCGGCGTAGATGCGGTCGACATAGCCGTCATTGTCCATGTCGATCGGAGTCGTGTCCGCAGGAAAGCTGTAGAGCGTCCCGCTGGCCGGCTGCAAGTACCTGATCAACTGCCCGGTTTCCGCCTCGACCACATAAACGCCGCGGCCCTTGGTCACGGTTCGCACGGTTCCGGATGGCTGATCCTCGACCTCGTTGTCGTAACCAGCGCCGAAGATCAGGACGATGGGATTTTTCACGGTCGTCGTGCCGTCCGCACGCGTAAATATTCCTTTCAGGGTCCGCACCTTGGGCTCCGACCAGGTCTGCGCCAGATCGCTGAATCCGGTGCTGTTGTTGTCGATCCGCCACATGAATTTCGGCGTGTCCGGAAAGCTCGCGTCGAGAGCGTAGATTGCCCTGCCGCCGCGCCGCATGGCGGCAAAAACCCACGTCCTTTCGGGACGCTTGTAGCAGGTAGCCGGGCTTGCCGTGGAACAGCCGGTCGCCGGCTCGCTGTATGTGATAGTTGCCGGATCCGTGGTGTAGTAAACCTCCCTGAGCCTCGAGTAGCAGGTAGCCGGGTTTGCCGTGGAACAGCCGGCTACCGGTTCTGTATCCGTGGTGACTGCCGGATCGGTTGTGTAATAAACCCTTTCGGACGAACTCTGATACGCGGTGATGGGACCATCCCAGCGGTAATCCCGTCCGGCAGGCGCGGTCGTCAATCCGCAGGCCTGATTGGGGTAGCGGATCAGACTGGTCCCCGAGGTCCCGTTCAGATAGGCTCTCGACAACTTGTTGTAGGAGAGGAACTCCGAAGGGATGAATGCCCACTTCTCGCTACCGTCGTCGGTGTAGGTGTCGGTCCGGTTCGCCGGTTCGTTCGCCTTGCCCGACCCGGCGGCAATGGCTCGCAGATAGCCGTCGTTGGAACCGTAGAAGCCGACGATGCCTACCGTGCCACCATAGTTGACCATGACCGGCCGGGCGTGCAGCACGTCGCCATGAATGCTCCCGCGGACGTCGCTGAAGGCACCGGTACCATCGATGTTCTCATCCTCCCACAGGTCCCTGCCGCGCATCCAGTTGATCAGGTTGGCAGTCGTCGGCCCGCCCGACGTCCCGACGGCCACGGCGGAAATGGTGCCCGTCGCCGGCGTCGCCGGCCCCAGGGTCACGTTATCGTTGAAGGAAAATGTCCCCGCGCCGTCGTTATTGGCAGTCAGTACGTGGGGGCCGGAATAGTTGCCGGCGGCATCCGCGATATTGACCGAGGTGCCGACCGCCAATGAGCCGTTAGGAATAGTGGTGGTCGTCCGTACTACGTTTACCGTGGTGCTGCCCAGCGCGCGGCTAAAGGTGATCGTGTCGGTGGGACCCGGGGTCGTTGCCGTCGCCCCGGAACAGGGATTGCAGCCGGAATACGTCACATAGGTGAAGGTCATCACGGTATTGGCGGCATTCGAGGACAACTGCCAGGTGCCGTTGTACTTGGGTTCCGTGGCGCTGCTGATGATCACGGAGGACCCGGCCGTAAGATTCTTCAGCGAATTCGGGTAGTTGCCGCTGGTGCTGGTGACGGTGAAACGGTTGTTGACGGCGTCATAGGCTCCGGTCAGACCCGTCGATATCCAGGTTCCCGCTGTCACGCCCGCCTTCAGGTCCGTCGCCCCGGCAGGTGCGGCGGTGGTCGTGACCGGAAAGGTCACTGTCGTCGTTCCGGCCCCGGTGGCCAGCGTCTTGGCGCCATCGAGATAGCTCTTGCCGGTTGCGGCCACGGTAACAACGGGAGCGCTCGGCACGGCGCCGGTCACCATGGTCGCCGTCACCGTCTTGCCCGGCTTGCAGGCGCCGCTGGTGCAATCGCCCGCCGTGGCGGAAGACAGCACGATGGATGTGACACTCGTCGTTGCCGAACTCAGGCCGACCGTACCGCTACCCGATGTGGGCGGCGTTTCGGTGATCGCATAATCGAATTCGGTGGCAGTTCTTCGCGTCACAGCAAAGGATCCCCCGGTCGGACTGTTATAAGCCGTAGGGGTCGCCCCGCTGATCGTCACCTGATCGCCCACCTGGAAGGTGTGCGAAGCGGCCGTCGCCGTGACGGTATTGCCGACACGCGCCAGCGTGACGGTGACGGCAGCGTTGCTGGGCGCCGCCAGCGCCGTGGTGACCGCAGAAGTTGACGCGCTGAAAGCGTTGCCGCTGCTGCTCAGCGTCTTCTCCGTTGCCGTACCCGAAGACAGCAGGCAGTTGCCCAGGCAGGTGTAGACTTTTCGTCCGTCGGGCGTGCCCGCACCTGTCCAGGTGGCGCGGAGTTTCTGCGCCGCACCGCCCCGTTCCACCTCCGGACCGTCGGGCGAATCGCTGATGCTGCCACTTGCGGTCGGCAGGAAGGTCCAGAAGGACGAATCCGTGGTCCAGTAGCTCTTTGCCGACAGGTCGATGAATCCGGTATTGCCCGACTCGTCGATGGCCGTGTAGCCGTTCTGGTCGCCCAGATAGAGCTTGACCGGGCGCTTCACGCCGTTCGAGTCCACGCCGCAATCCGGCGCCGCAACGTCATCGGCGACGCGTTCGTCCGTCGTCGAGTAGGTGCCGGTCAGGGGCAGCGCGCGCGTGCTGTCGAGATCCACCCTGTCGTCACCATCGAGGTCGCAATAACGCCCGAACCGGTAGTGCTTGAGGTTGCCGTACCACCTTTGCCGGGAGGAAGAATCGGGGCGGAACACGCCGATATACACCTGGTTCTCGTAGGTACCCTGGGTATTCACCGAAATCGGCAGCGTAGCGGAGGCAAACACGCTATTGACGGCCTGGATCTCGGCAAAGATAGTGGCCAGCGCATTCTGGATTTCCTGCCGGCTGGTGGACCGGAAATACTTGCCGCCGCCCACTTTCGCCATGCTCTTCAGCAGCGTTTCCTGGTCGGGCCCGGAGCCGAGCTCGCACTTGTCCTTGCAGACATTGATGGTGTAGGTGATGATTGCATTCTTCAGTTTGCTCGCGGAGTTTCTCGGGTCGGTGATGTTGGTCGGCACGCCGTTGGTGTACATGAAACGCGCCCACAGGTCGGCGATGCTCTTGCTGGAACCGGAAATTGCGGTGGTGTTCGCCGTGGCGTTGATCAAGGCGGCGGCGGTGGTCAGTTCGGCGGTGGTGCCGATGTTGGACGGATAGCCGTTGCCGATGAAAATGATGTAGTTCTTGGCGCAGCCGCTGGCGCAATCCGGCGGCGCCTTGTAATAGTTGTTGGTGGTGTAGTCGCAACTCTGGGCAGTGACACTGCCATCGCCCGCCGGTGCTGTGCGTTCGGCGTTGCAGTAGGCCCAGTCGTAACCGCTGGGGTTCGGGCTCGGATCGTAGGCGGCTACGGCGGGGTTGTCGATGTGGTCCTTGCGATCTTCGCCGGCGTTGTTGATGCCGGGATAGCGCCGCTTGCCGTTGTAGTAGCGGAAGGCCGCATTCATCAGGATGTCGTAGTTGGTGTTGGAAGCGACTTCGTCGGCATCGCTGCCGGCAACGGCATTGGTCGCCATGTAGTCGAGGATCTGCTGGAAGCGGCTGCGATTGGGGGCGTTCATCGAGCGCACGTGGTAACGCACCTGCCCCTCGCTGTCGGTACCGTTCTTGGCGAAGGTCATCAGCCCGACGTTGACGTTGTCCGAGAGCGTGCCGACAATAGCCCGCAGGGTCTCCAGTTCGGCCACGCCCTGCTTGCCGGCGGGGTCGGTCCAGCCCTGCAGTGCGCCGGCCCAGTTCGTCGAGTTGTCGAGAACGATAAGGACATTGGATGCGGCTCCCGTGGTTGCCGAACCACCGGTGTACAAATCGATGTCGTCGGCCAGGGACGGTGTCATCACGAGCAGCCCGGTCAGGGCCGTCGCGATTGCCACGGCATGACGCAGGGATCGAAAGAGTTTCATGGTTTCACCTCGTACTTCATGAGCAACGATAGGTTGTATTGTTGGAATACGCGGTTGCGGCGCCGTTGTCCATGCGGATCCCGGTGCCCTGGACGATCGCAACATTCGCGCCGAACCATCCCTCGCGTACGGTCGCCGTGATTTCCCAGACCGTGGTCGAGCACGCCGAGATCGGACTGCCGCCCCCTTCGTAGCACTTCAAGTCCTCGGTATTGCCGATGTCGAGCACCGCGTTCATGATCGGCGTCACCTGGCGGATGCACGGCGTTGCCACCGTGACGTCATAGGTCTTCCCGGCATCGACAGCCACTGTCCATACCCTTCCGGTGCCGGCGATATTGTCGGTAAAGTTGGTGCTCATGACCTGATCCAGCGCGTGCTGGGCCGCCCCCATGGCCTCGCTGCGCATCTGCATGTTGTTGATGGTGCGCAGATTGACGGTGCCCATCTTGATGGCCGAGAGGGCCAGCAAGGTCATCACCATCAGCATGAACAGGCTGAGCAGGAGCACGGACCCGCGCTGGCGAACGTTGCGGGAAACGCCGATGGTTTTCATGGCACGACATCCTCCCGGCGGCCGGCCATATTGACAACCTTGACCGTCGACCCCGACGATTTGTAGCGGTACGAACCGGCATTGGTGCCGCGAGCGTTCAAGGTCGCGGCGGGGACGGACACCGAGCCCATCACGAATTCCTTGTTATTGGTGTAATTGGCCGTCGGTTCGGGGTCGCGCACGATTACAGAGAGTTTGACCGCCATGACATCCTGCCAGTTCGTGGCACCGCCCCAGGGGGCGGGCAATGCCGTTCCCGTGGTCGAACCGTTGGGCATCAAGCGTTCCGGGTCGGCGGTGGACCGGCCCCAAGCATCGATCGAGCCATCGATAAGCGCGTAGAAGGTCCAGCTCACGCCGCCGTCCGAAACGCTGCCGGTGCTGTGAATCGGCGGGTTCGATCCCGCAACGCCACCGGAGTCGGCATGGTAGAGATTGTCCATGTTCCTGCGGCCGGCACCGGCGAGAACGGTTTCCCCGGCAGTCCACGGGTATCCCGAGGCGTCAATCCCGTACTCAAGGTGCAAATCCACCACATTGGTGGCGACGGTGACCGGTGTCACGCCGCCGGTGCTGGTGTCGATCATTTTCAGGGTGGGTATGCCGTCGCCCGACTCGTTCTGGGACGCCACGTAATACACGCGCGTGATGAGTTCCCAGACCGGAGCGCGGTCGGCAGCCACCGAGGAACATCCCAGGCGTTTGAGGCCGGGATTGGCGTTGGTAGTGCCTGTGGACACCGTAAAGTCATTCGTCCCGACTTCCGTGGCACAGGCGGAAACCTGCAGATAGGTCTTGCTGGCGCTAAGTGTTCCCGCGATGGCCTCCGCCGTCGCCGCCGTTGTCCGTGCACGACGAATGACCAGGACATCCGTTCCGGCCAGATAATTCGGCAGACAGGCCGTTATATCGGCATCGATCGTCTGGGTACCACTGCCGCTGTGGGCCTCGAAACCGAGAATCGGTACCGGTATCCTGACGATACCGGTACCGACATTGGTCCAGCCCTGGGTCAGCGCAGCCGCGGTACAGGTGCTGCCAACCCGCTCCAGCGCCGACACCGCCTGCCATTGCACGGAAGACCAGCGCCCGGCCGGGGTGTAGTTGCCGAAGTAGCCGGCGAGGCGGATGTCCTCGGACAAGGTTTCGATGGAAAACCGCGCATTCTCGATGCTCTGCCCCGCGCGATCCACCTGCTGGCGCGTCGTGACGGACGAGGCGAACAATCCCGCCAACGCGGACATGAGTACCAGCGAGATGGCCATCGCGATCATTACCTCGGGAAGGGTAAGACCCGCCTGCCCGGAACGGCAAAAGTCGGCGCCGACGCCGCGGCAGCGCACCCCGGCTCTGCTCCTGTGCAATGACACGATGTCCATCGATTCACCCATCGAGATCGGCGACATAAATGCGCCGGCTTACTCCCCGCCGGCGCGAAGTGATGGCCGTGCTGCCGCAGGTCAGATCGGATGCCACGGCACCCGTGTTGTCTCGCCCCTGCCAGACCACGTCAATTTGATAGACGCTGGCCGCCTGCAGGAAAACGCAGCCGCGCGCATTGGCCATGGCGCCCACCTTGCCTGCGCCGCCCGTGGTTTCGCCAATGCCCTTGAGGGCCAGATCCCACTCGCAGAGATCGCTTTCGGCGACCGAATTCTTTGTTCCGCCTTGTGCCGTGGTCTTGCAGCACAAAGCCTGGTTGCTCAGGCTGGATGCATTATTGGTGACGCAGGCGTTGGTGTAAGCGGTGCCGAACACGGTCTTGGTGCCGCCGCTCTGTTGGTCGTAAGTGGCGCTCCCCGATGGATTCTTGACCGAATTGAGATTCGCCTCCATGCGATCTGCCATGTCGTTGACCAGCATCAGGGCCTGTCCGCGTGCCGCGGCCTCTACCTCGGCGGTTAGCGCCCGCGCCTGCAATCCGACCAGGCCGAGCAAACCGATTGCGATCACGAACATGGTGATCAGCACTTCGAGCAGCGAATAGCCGCGCGCCGGCAGCGGTCTCCGGATCCGACTCATGTGCAGACTCCCACTTTGGTACTGGTATTACCGGCAGCATCGATCGTCACACAGCGGGGCAGCGAGCCCGGCGGGTCGTCGTTGGTGACCTCGATTTTTACCGGACTGCCGGAGGTCAGGCGGCCATTGCGGCCGAAGGTGATGACGCAGGTCGCCGGAGCCGTCGTCGTACAGGTATGCACCGTGTAGGCGACGTTGGCGACGGGCGCATTAACGCGCATGACGTCGCCGCCGGGACTGGCACTCGTGATATCGCAGGTAGAGCTGCTCGTGAACACGATACACCAGCCATTGCTGAATTTGAGTGCCGCGGTCGCGGCAGTACCCGTCGGACTGGCACTGGAAGGTACGATCGATATTGCCGCCCCGGCTGTCCCGCCGTACTTGATCGCCTCGCTACGCGCCTGCATCACCGTCGTTACCAGATCGAAGGTGGCGCTTTTCATTTTCTGGTTGTCCATCAGCGTACGCAGGCCGGGCATGCCAGCGGCCATGAGAATGCCGATGATGGCCACCACCACCAGCAATTCGATGAGCGTAAAACCGGCAACCGTTCGCAGGCAAGAGCAGCGGCGGCAGGTTGGGGTGCGCATCATGACATCACCATTGTGACAACGGCATGCGCAAACCGAATTGATTTACATACAGGGTGGATTGCCCGACCTGTATGGAGTCGCTGCGGGGAATGGCAGTTGCCTGGAAGGTGGGCATGCCTGAGAGGGCTGCATTCGTCGCCGTTGTCGCCGGCGCGCAAATGGCAAAATTGTAGGCGCTCACCGCCTCCTGCGGCAACGTGACGCCCAGCGCCGAAAACATGGTCAGCGACGTGGCCGTGCAGTCGGCCGTCGGCAAGGTGCTCGGATCTGCCGGACACGCTGCGGTGCAGTTGAGAAAATAGCCACGGTTCTGCACAATGTACTGCTCCTGCCGGCTGAGGATCTCCATCAATACGGCTTTGGCCGCAGCCTTGTTGGCACGAATCACATAAAGGTTGTACTGGGGAAGGGCCATCGAGGTGAGTATCCCGATAATCGCCGCCACAATGATCAGTTCGATCAGCGAGAAACCGCCACTGCCCCTGCCGCCGCGAACGCGATGCAAGGCTTGGGGACAGGAGGCCTGCCCGGCTGGTTTCATTTGATGTGGCGCATCCGGCATTGACATGGAAGCATCATTCTCCCGGTGGCCTTCCTGCGCCATCGGCGAAAGCGGATTCGGCATAGGGGAAACCCTATGCCGAAAGGCATTCAAAGGTCGGCGCCGGCGCTACGGCGCAGGAAGCTGCCGGCCGCTCTTGCGCTGCCTGTCGCTCGCGGCACGCGATTGCAGTTTCGCGCGGTGTCTATAATCGGACCGTCTTCCGCTGCGACTTCACCATCCATGGGCCTGGCCTACGCTGCAACCGAGCTGACGCATGTCGGCACCTCGCGACAACTGACCCTTTCGACGGGCCTGTTGCTGGCGCTGGTGTTCGCGGCGATGGTCGGGATTGCGGCCTGGTCGTGGCTGAACCGGCGCCGCCTGCTCGAGCGCCGGCGCAGTGCCGAGGCCGAATTGCGTGCCACGCAGAACCGGTTGGCGCAGGTGTCGAACCAGCTGCCGATCGCGCTCTTCAGCTTCCGGCCCGGCCACGGCTTCGAAGCGGTCAGCGACGGCATCGAATACCTGCTGCCGGTCACGGCGCAACAGTTGCTGGCCGATCCGAAACAGCTGCTCGCCGCCGTTGCCGCGGAAGATCGCGCCGGATTGGAGTGGCTGAACATCAATGAGGACTGCCCGACGCGGCTGGAATGGCTGGGACGCAGCGCGGCACCGCGTACCGCCGGCACCATGGAGCCGGGAAACGGGAAAAGTGTGCGCTGGCTGCAAATGCGCGGTTCGGTGGATATCGGTCCCGGCGGCGAGCGACTGCTGGCGGGCGTGGTGGTAGACGTCACGCCGCTGATGAGCACGCAGCAGGCGCTCGAGGCTTCCCGCGAGGAGTTGCGCCGGCTCGCGACTTACCGCGAGGCCGAACGGGAGCAGGAATACCGGCGCCTGGCGCGCGAATTCCACGACGAGCTCGGACAGTTGCTGACCAGCGCCCGCATGCAATTGCAGTGGCTCGACGGCCGCGTCGGCGACGACCAGGCCACGCGCAGCACGCTGGCTTCGATAGAAGCCATCATCGGCGAGGCCTACCGCAGCGTGAAATCGATCGCGGCGGAACTGCGTCCGCCGGCGCTCAACCTGGGTTTGCCCGCCGCCATCGAATGGCAGGCCGCGCGCGTGCTGACGCCGGCCGGGCTGCAATTCACCGTGGCGCTGGCCCCCGTAGCGGAGTCGCTGCCGGACGCCACCGCCACGGCGCTGTTTCGCATCGTCCAGGAAGCCTTCACCAATGTGCTGCGCTACGCCGGGGCGCGCAGCGTGCATGTGTCCCTGCGGGCCGATGCGGATCGATTGATTCTGAGCGTGGCCGACGACGGCTGCGGCTTCGATCCCGCCGGCATCACCGCCGGCGAACACTTCGGCCTGGTCGGCATGCGCGAACGCGTAGCCGCGCTGCACGGTACGCTCGACATCGACAGCGCGGCGGGCGAAGGCACGCGCCTCACGGTTCATCTGCCCCTGCCCGCCCGGGCCACCACGGAAAGCCAGACATGACGCGCATCATCATTGCCGACGACCACACCCTGTTCCGCATCGGACTCAGGCAGATGCTCGAATCCTTCGCCGGCATCTCGGTCGTCGCCGAGGCCGCCAATGCCGGGCAGATGCTGGCCGCCGCGCAAACCGTCGAGGCCGACCTGCTGATTACGGACCTGACCATGCCCGGCACCGGCGGCATGCAACTGATCGAGCAACTGCGCCAGCAGCACCCGGCGCTGCCAATCCTGATCCTCAGCATGCACGACGAGCCGGCGACCGTGCGCCGCGCACTGCAGGCCGGCGCCACCGGTTACATTACCAAGGAATCCACGCCCGATACGCTGCATGCAGCGGTTCGGCAGGTCGCTGCCGGCGAGCGATTCATTCCCGCTGCCCTGGCCGAAACACTGGCTTTCGAATCGGTGCGTCCGACCAGTCTTGCGCATGAAACGCTGAGCCAGCGGGAAAGGCAAATCTTCAAGCTGATCGCGCAGGGCGAGATGCTGAGCCAGATCGCCGAGCAGCTGCATCTGAGCCCGAAGACCGTCACCACCCACAAAACGCATCTGATGGAAAAGCTGGGCATCGGCAACAACGCCGACCTGATCCGCTATGCCATCGAGCACAGGCTTTTCGATTGAGCAATCGCCCGCTTGCGCACCTGGCATGGCCACTCGCCATTTCGCTGGCGCTGCATCTGTGCATCGCCGGACTATTCGCGTCTGGCGCTACGGGCAGCCTGCGCAGCAACAAGGCGGTGACACTGACAGTATTGCTTCCCAGCAAGGAGCATTCTGATCCGCCGCCAAACGCCGCCACGAGATCCTTACCCGCAGCGCCCGCGACTGCCGTCGCCCCTGACGCTGCTGCGGCGTCCGACGCCGCCGGCAACCTGACGCAAAAAGCACGTTTTCTGGTACCGCCAGACCTTTCGGTCCTGGAAGCGATACCGGTGACAACGTCCGGCAGCCTCACCCTGCGTCTCGATGTGAGCGCGCTGGGTACGGTGGATCGCGTCACCGTGATCAAGAGCGACCCGGTGCCGAAGGAACTGCGCGACGGCCTGGTGGCGCGCTTTCAGGAGGCCCGACTGACTCCCGCGTCGGCGGGATCGAAAGCCGTGGCCAGCACGCTGGAACTGGTAATCCGCTACGAGATCACGCCGTCGCCGTTAAACCGCGAACCCTGACAGGCAGCGCATACCGGACAGAAAGGCCGCATCAAAGATGGCTTGCAGGCGGCCAGCCCGACATTGGCAGTATTTAAAAGCGTCCGCGCCTTCGGGCCGCTTGCCTCGATCACGACATTGATCGGATGCACCGGCAAAAACGCCATGATCGGCAACAGAAGCACTATGGCTTTCGTGGCGCGAACAATGCTGTCATATGTATCCCGCCAGACTGCATTTTGTTTCGCGGTACCCGTTTCGATACAGGCGCAAGGATCTCGTCCGGCCACGGCATGGGTGCGCGAAACCGGCCGGCCGGAACTCCCCTGACAGGAGACGTCAGGGTCGCCGTCGCGTCAGCGCCGACACCGCCGATGCTTGCGACCGCCGTCGGATCGCCTTTCGGTCGATCGAGCGGCGGGCGCATACCGCCCTGTGGCACACCATCGGCCGAAGTCAAGGGCGACAGGTTCAACGCCAGCACTACTGGAATGCACTCTCCTTGATACGCATCAAGAATCAACAAACTTCTCCGGTCGACAATCCTAGTCAAGGCAGAAATACGAGCATTGAGTAACCGAAAGGGAGAATATCGTGGCAGAGCTGTTGAGTTGGACCCCCGACCTGAGCGTGGGTATTGAAGTCATCGACGCGCAGCACAAGCGTATCGTCGAATACATCAACCTGTTGCACGAAGCGCGCATCCGTGGCGATAAGGATTCCATCGCCAGGGTGATCGAGGAACTGGTGGATTACACGCTGTCGCACTTCAGCTTCGAGGAATCGATGATGGAAGAAGCGCACTATCGCTTTTTGGCGCCCCACAAGAAAGTCCATGAACTGTTCGTCCGTCGCGTCAGCGAATACCAGCAGCGCTTCAAAATGGGCGAAGATACTGCAGTAGTGGCAGCCGACATGCAGAACACCCTGGTCACCTGGCTGATGAATCACATCAAGCGCGAGGACATGGATTACGGCCCGACGGTACGTGCCAGCCTCGGCGAGGACAAGCTGAAGCAGGCCGAGGCTACAAAATCGGGCTGGTTGCGGCGCTTCTTCGGCGGCTAGCAGGCAAGCAATGTTCATCGCAAGCTTGGTCGCTGACGGCTCGCGACTGGCGCCGGGGCTGTACTGCGCATTGCGCGGCGCATGAGCGGCTACAGCGGCCGGGACGGATGCGGCGGCGTTGCGGCGGCTGGCTGCGAACGTGCCGGCATCGGTGCGGCGATGTGGACGTGAATCAGAGCGCATCGAGTGCTCCGGCCGCCCCCGGCACGCGGGTCCTCGGCAAGGCGGATCACGGCAGTTGGAATTGCGGCTTCACCGTGAAGGAAACGGGACTTGTCGGTGAATAATCTCTTGACGCCGGTTACAAATCGCTTTCGCTCAAGGCGGGGATGGGGCGCAGCCTTATTCGTTTTTCTGCTCGGCACCATGCTTTCGGTCAGCGTGACCTGGAGCGGTGACGTCCGGCTATCGACAAGCATCGCGCTTGGCCTGCTGTGCAGCCTGCTGATGGCTTTGCTGGTAAAGCTGCTGATCGAATCCCGGGTACACGAAGAAAAACTCGCAGACCTGGTCACTCAGCGCAACGCCGACATCCTCGCCTCAAGAAACCAGCTGGCGGCGATGCTCGAAGCCATTCCCGACCCGATGTGGGAATTCGGGCTGGACGGGCGATGCCATGGTTGCCATTCCTGGCGGGTCGAATCCCTGGCGACGTTCATGCTGGAGCTAATCGGCCACACGGTGCGCGAAAAGTTTCCGTCCGCCGCGGCCGACACGATCATGGCGGCCCTGAGCGAAGCCGATGCGAATGGGTCGTCCCATGGCCGGGAGATCGAATTGCAGCTCGCTCAGGAGCGACTGTGGTTCGAGCTTGCCGTTGCCTGCAAGACCGCCGAAACCGGTCAGGAGGATCGTTTCATCGTTCTCGCGCGCGACATCACGGAGCGCAAGCGCGCCGAGGCTCAGGAACGGCGGCGGCGTGATGATCTGCTGGCGATGTACCTGCTCAGCAATGCCGTCAGCAATGCCGAGTCGATCGGGCAGGTGTATGCGGATGCCATGGACTCCCTGCTGCAGATGCTGAAGGCGGACCGCGTTGCCATCCTGCTCCTCGACGCCGATGGCGTCATGCGTTTCAAGGCCTGGCGCGGCCTTTCGGATCGCTACCGGCAAGCCGCCGAAGGATATTCGCCGTGGCCGGCCGACGCCGTCGATCCGCGGCCAGTCCTGGTTGATGATGTCGAGCCACATCCGGAATTGAAGCACTTGTCCGCGGCACAGGCTGAAGGCGTCGGCGCGCTGGGCTTTATTCCGCTGTTGCAGCACGGCCGCCTGCTCGGCAGATTCATGGTGTATTTCAATGCGCCACATCACTTTGCGGACGACGAGATTCAGCTCGCCACCACCATTGCCTTTCACGTCGCCGTGGCCATCGCACGCAAGCGCACCGAAACAGACCTGCGCATCGCCGCCACCGCATTCGAATCACAGGAAGGCATGCTCATCACCGATGCCAATAACGTGATCCTCCGGGTCAATCAGGCGTTTGTCGAAATGACCGGCTACAGCGCGGCGGAAGCGATAGGCCAGACGCCACATTTGCTTCGATCCGAGCGGCACGATGCGGCCTTCTATGCCGCAATGTGGAAGTGCCTGGAAACGAGTGGCGTCTGGCAGGGCGAACTATGGAACCGGCGCAAGAATGGCGAGGTATTCCCCTCCCTGCTCACCATAACCGCCGTAAAGGGCCGCGACGGCGCCATTACCCACTACGTCGGCAGCCAGCTTGACATCACCGAACGCAAGGCGGCAGAAGAGAAAATCGATCGTCTGGCCTTCTTCGATCCGCTTACCGAATTGCCCAACCGGCGCCTGCAGATCGACCGCCTGCAACAAGCCATGGCCGCGTGCGTACGCAACAAGAAGCATGGCGCGCTGTTGTTCCTCGACCTCGACAACTTCAAGACCCTCAACGAGACTCTCGGCCATGAAATTGGCGACATGTTGCTGCAACAGGTGGCGCAGCGACTGCTCGGCTGCGTCCGCCAGGGCGACACGGTGGCCCGCCTCGGCGGCGACGAGTTCGTGGTCATTCTGCAGGACTTGAGCGAGAACTCCGAAGCTGCTGCCGCCCAGACCGAAATCATCGGCGAGAAGATCCGCGATACGCTGGGTGAAACCTACACGGTTGCAGGCCAGGCACAGCTGAGCACGCCGAGCATCGGCGTCACCTTGTTCGCCGGCCATGACGAGGGCATCGACGAACTGATGAAACAGGCCGACCTTGCCCTGTATCAGGCCAAGGCGGCGGGACGTAATACGCTGCGATTCTTCGACCCGGACATGCAGACCCGGGTCCTGGCCCGCGCCCGCCTCGATGCAGACTTGCGCGAAGCCATGGCGCAGGACCAGTTCGTCCTCCACTATCAGCCCCAGGTGGATGCCACCGCCGGCGTCATCGGGGCCGAGGTCCTGTTGCGCTGGCAGCATCCCCGCCGCGGCATGGTGCTGCCGAGTGAATTCATATCGCGCGCGGAAGACACCGGCCTGATCCTGCCCCTCGGACACTGGGTGCTGAAAACGGCCATCGCCCAGCTGGCAACCTGGGCGACACGACCGAACACTGCACACCTGATCCTGGCGGTGAACGTCAACGTCCAGCAGTTCAGCATGCCCAACTTCGTCGATGACGTGCTGGCCCTTATCGACCAATTCGGCGCCGACCCGCGCCGGCTCAAGCTGGAACTGACCGAGAGCCTGCTGATGGAAAACGCGGACAACGTCATCGCCAAAATGACTGCCCTGAAGGCGCGGGGGGTAAGCTTTTCGCTGGACGACTTTGGTACGGGATATTCTTCCCTCGCCTACCTCAAGCGCCTGCCGCTGGCCCAGCTAAAGATCGACCAGTCTTTCGTGCGTGATGTCGCCACCAACCCCGGCGATGCCGTGATTGCCAATGCCATCATCGCCCTTGCCAACAGCATGGGCATGTCGGTGATCGCGGAAGGGGTGGAAACCGAGGCGCATCGATACTTTCTGAGCAGCCACGGCTGCCAGGTCTTTCAAGGCTACCTGTTCAGCCGGCCGTTACCGCTCGACGAGTTCCAGCGCTATCTGGACCGCTTCGAGGCTGGCATTCCGCAAATTCCGCTCGGCCAGTGCTGACCGCGGATTACTTGCGACTGCGCACCGCCGCGAGGATGCCCTGCATCAGTGCCAGCGGCGTCGGCGGGCAGCCGGGAATGCGCAGATCGACGCCGACCACGTTATCGATCGCGCCGCAGCTCGCATAGCTCTGGCCGAAGACGCCGCCGTTGCAGCCGCAATCGCCCGCCGCCACCACCAGCTTGGGGTCGGGGGTGCAGTCATAGGCGATGCGCAGCGCATTCTCCATGTTCTTGGTCACCGGCCCGGTGACCAGCAGCATGTCGGCATGGCGCGGACTGGCGACGAACTTGATGCCGCGGCCTTCGAGGTTGTAGTAGGGATTGTTGAGAGCGTGGACTTCGAGCTCGCAGGCATTGCAGGAACCGGCATCGACCTCGCGGATGGTCAGGGCACGGCCGAGGATTTGCAGTATCTCGTCGTGCAGCCGGTCGATCTCGCGCTGCGGGCCGTCCGCGGAAACCGGCACGGGCTCGGTGAGGATGCCGGTGCGGAAGATGTGTCGGAGCAGGGGAATCACAGATCAACTCCGCTGTAGGAGAGATTGAAAGACTTGTTGATCAGCGGGAAATCGGGAACGATGTCGTTCATCACCGCATGCTCCAGCGCCGGCCAGGCCTGCCAGGAGGGGTCGTGGGGATGGACACGGGCCAGCTTGCCGCCATTGTCGAACTGGACGCCGACCAGCACTTCGCCGCGCCAGCCCTCGACCACGCCGAGTCCGCCGCCGCCGGCCGGGGCTGCGATTTCGATCCGGGTATCGCCCGCGGCCATGCCGACCGCCAGCATGCGCAACAGGCGGAGCGATTCCGCGATTTCATCGAAACGCACCGCGACGCGGGCGGCGACATCGCCGCGTTCGTCGGTGACGGGCCGCACACCGAGCGCCGCGTAGGGCGGCGGCGGCGTGTAGCCCTGGCGATGCGCGCGGCCGTCGAGCAGGATGCCCGTGGCGCGGGCCGCCATGCCGGTGAGCGAGAGTTCCCGCGCCAGATTGCTGTCGATGGTGCCGGTAGTGGCGAAACGGTCCTGCAGGCCGGAATGCTCGTCGTAGAGCGTCCTCAGCGCCTTCACTGCATCCTCGATCGCGCTGCACTGCTCGACCACCGCGGCAAGCGCCGTGGCGTCCGGGTCGACAGTAACGCCCCCGGGCACGATGCAATCCATCATGAAGCGGTGGCCGAACAGCGTCGCGTTGAGCCGCACCCAGTCTTCCTTGAGGCGGAAGAACTGGGTCAGGCCGAAAGCGAAGGCGGCATCGTTGCCCAGCGCACCGAGATCGCCGAGATGGTTGGCGACGCGCTCGCGCTCCAGCAGCAGCGCACGCAAAGCCAGCGCCCGCGGCGGCGGCTCGACACCGCAGGCCGCCTCGACCGCGGCCGCATAGGCCCAGGCATAGGCGCAGGTGGAATCGCCGGAAACCCGGCCGACCAGCCGTGCGCCACGCGAGATGTCGGCGCCAACGAACAGCTTCTCGACGCCCTTGTGCTGGTAGCCCAGGCGCTGCTCCAGGCGCAGCACGCGCTCGCCGACCACCGAAAAGCGGAAGTGCCCCGGCTCGATGATACCGGCATGGATGGGGCCGACCGGAATCTCGTGTGCGCCCTCGCCGCCGACCTTGACGAAGTCGTAATCGCTGGGCCGGTTCTCGAACCCCGCCCCCATCCCCACTTCATGCACCGCGTCGTGGCGCAGCGGATACCAGTCCGCCGGCCAGCCGCCGTGGCGCAGCCAGGGCCGCTGGTCGCCGCCTTCGGTGGCGATGCCGACCATGTCGCGGGTGGCACGCTGCATGCGGTTGGCCGCCGGGAAGACGGCGGACAGATCGGGATAAACCGGATCATCGACGGGAAGTTCAAGGTTCACCCAGGCATGGCCCCGGTCCAGGCCAAAGACGCAATGCAGGCGGAAACCGCCGCCGCGCTGACGTTCGTCGCTGCCCCAGATCGCCGCCATGCGTCCGCCGACCTGCCGCGCGGCGGCGGCGAAGTCCTTCAACGCCTCGCTGCCCGGGACACGGCCGCGCCAGACCGGCGCACCAAGGCCGGGCTGGAGTGTGAATTCTATGTCGGAGTCGTCGCAGAGGAACATGGCTAGCCGAGCATGCGCGCTGCTTCATGGAACCAGCGCGTGAGATAAGGGGGAATGTACAGACCCAGCATCAGCACGATGCCCAGATGGAGGAATACCGGCGTGATGGCGGGTGCATGCGGCAGGCGGCGGGCCGAGGTCTCGCCGAAGACCATGGGCTGCACCTTGCCGAAGATGGCGGCGAAGGCCACGCCGAGGGCCAGCAGCAGGATCGGTGTCGCCCACGGAAAGTGCTTCATGGCGTGGGTGAGGATCATGAATTCGCTGGCGAAGACGCCGAAGGGCGGCATGCCGAGGATGGCCAGGGTACCCAGCATCAGGCCCCAGCCGATCAGCGGATTGATTTTGATGAGGCCGCGAATATGCTCCATGACTTGCGTGCCGGTCTTCTGCGTGGCATGGCCGACGGCGAAGAAGATCGCCGACTTGGTCAGCGAATGCATGGTCATGTGTAACAGGCCGGCGAAATTGGCGATAGGGCCACCCATGCCGAAAGCAAAGGTGATGAGCCCCATGTGCTCGATGGACGAATAGGCAAACATGCGCTTGACGTCCTTTTGCCGCGACAGGAAGAAGGCGGCGAGAAGCAGCGTGAACAGGCCGAAGCCGATCATCAGCTTGCCGGCAAAATCGCCGGGGATGGCGCCGTCGGCCAGCACCTTGCAGCGCAGGATGGCGTAGAGCGCAACGTTGAGCAGCAGGCCCGAGAGCACCGCCGAGACCGGCGTCGGACCTTCGGCATGGGCATCGGGCAGCCAGTTGTGCAGCGGCGCAAGGCCCACCTTGGTGCCGTAGCCGACCAGCAGAAAGATGAAGGCCAGGGCCATGATGTTCGGCTCGAGCTGGCCCTTGACGTCGACCAGGTGGGTCCACAGCAGCGCGTTGCCGGCTTGGCCGAGCACGCGCTCGGCGGCAAAGTAGAGCAGGATGGTACCAAACAGGGCCTGGGCGATGCCGACGCCGCAGAGGATGAAATATTTCCACGCCGCTTCAAGGCTGGCAGGAGTACGGTAGAGGGAGACCAGCAGCACGGTGGTCAGCGTCGCCGCCTCCATCGCCACCCAGAGGATACCCAGGTTGTTGGTGGTCAGCGCCGCCAGCATGGTGAACATGAAGAGCTGGTACATGCTCTTGTAGAGGCGCAGCCGCGGCGCGCTGAGCTTGCCGTGCTCGCGCTCGTTCCTCATGTAGGGGCCGGAAAAAATACTGGTGGTGAGGCCGACGAAGGCGGTCAGCGCAACAAAGAACACATTCAGCGAATCGATGAAGAACTGCTCGCCGAAGGCAAAGCGGGGACCGCCGGCGATGATCTCGACCGTCAGGCCGGCGGCGGCAAGAAAGGTGCCGAGGCTGGCGATGACGTTCAGATTAGGCGCCCAGTCGCGCTCGCCCACCACGGTCAGCAGCGCACCGCTGACAAGGGGAATGGCGAGCATGAGGACGAAGAAATCCATCAGTTGCCTCCCGTCGGACCGCCCCACGGGGGGCAACACGCCACCTCGGGCGGCAGCGAACCGCACTGGAAAGTGAGGTGGGCGTGGGAGCTCATCAATTGTCCTTCAGCTTTTCCATGTGGCGGATGTCCAGGCTGTCGAACTGGTCGCGAATCTGGAAGAAGAACACGCCGAGGATGATGACCCCCACCAGCACGTCGAGCGCGATACCCAGTTCGACGACCATCGGCATGCCGTAGGTGGCGCTGGTCGCGGCGAGGAAGAGACCGTTTTCCATCGAGAGGAAACCCACCACCTGGGTAATGGCCTTTTGCCGCGTGATCATCATGAGGAAAGCCAGCATGACCACGGCCAGGGCGATGCCCAGCGTGCCGCGCGTAATGGTGTGGGACAACTCGGAAATCGGCAGCGCGACGTTGAACGCGATCATGACGAGGACAATGCCGACCAGCATGGTGGTCGGGATCTTGATCAGCGCCTCGACTTCGCGCTTGACGTTGAGCTGGCGCACCAGCCGGTGAAGGATCCAGGGCAGCACCAGCACCTTGAGCACCAGCGTCAGCCCTGCCGAATAGTAGAGGTGCACCTGGGAGGTGCTTACCGCCGCCACCATCGTCGCCAGGCACAGGCAGAAACCCTGCAGTGCGAACAGGTTGATCAACGCCGGCAGGCGGCGCTGGGCGAGCATGGCGAAAGCCAGCAGCAGGATCACCGCCGCGAACAGGTTGATCAGTTGCGCGGAAAAAGGGATGGCAGCGTTCATGGCATCCACCCATGCAGTCCGGGCGCAGGGCCGCCCCAAGCCCGGACGCCACGCGCCGGAGGCGCAACTGTTACCAAAACCAGATACGGAGCGCCCCGTAATAATCGAGCGCAGCAAGCGCGCGAACTCCTCCCCGCGAGGGAAGGCTGGGAGGGGCGGGTCAAGAATTTCATACCTTGCTTTCGAGCAGCAAGCGGACCAGCAGTCCGAGGACCGCGAGCATGAACGCCGTACCGAGAAACTCGGGGGCGCGGAAAATGCGCATCTTGGCATTGACCGTCTCTATGCCGGCGAGGAAAACACCCCCTATGGCGAGTTTGAGCAGCAGCAGCGGGATCGCCGCCACCAGCGCGAGGAAATCGTCCCCCGGCGCAATGCCCCAGGGGAAGAACAGCGCCAGGCCGAGGCAGGAATAGGCGTAGAGCTTCAGACTCGCCGCCCACTCGATCAGCGCCAGGTGACGGCCGGAATACTCGAGGATCATCGCTTCGTGGATCATGGTCAGCTCGAGGTGGGTGGCCGGATTGTCCACCGGTACCCGGGCATTTTCGGCCAGCGAAACGAAGGTGAAGGCGACGCCGGCGAAGGCCAGGCTGGGATAGATCACCAGGTCGCGGTGCGCCAGGGTCTCGACGATGGTGGCCAGCGACGTCGACTGGGCGCTCATGGCGAGCGTGAAAATCACCATCAGCAGGGCCGGTTCGGCCAGGAAACCGACCAGCATTTCACGCCGCCCGCCGAGGGTGCCGAAGGCCGTGCCGACATCCATGCCGGCCAGCGCGATGAAAATGCGCGCCAGGCCGAAGACGCCGACCAGCGCCAGGGCATCGGCCGCCGGGGCGAAGGGCAGATCGGTCGACAGCGTCGGCACGATGGCGCAGGCCAGCACCATGCAGCCGAAGATGATGAAAGGTGCGGCGCGGAACAGCGAAGACGCGCCATGCGCCAGTACCACGTCCTTGTTGAACAGCTTTTGCAGCATGTAATAGGGCAGCAGGAGTGGCGGCGCCGTGCGGCTCTGGAACCAGGCCCGGCACTGCCCCACCCAGCCCGCCAGCAGCGGCGCCAGGACCAGCGCCAGCAGGATGGCGAAGGCTTGGCCGAGCAGTCCGGAAATACTGATCATGGCCGCGCCACCAGCAGAAGCACAAGGAGAGTGATAAAGCTGTACATCAGGTAGACCGCGATGCGTCCGCCCTGCAAGGTGACGATCAGCGTCGACATCCAGCCGGCCGCCCTTGCCACCGGCAGGTAACACCAGTGCCAGAAGTGATCCTCGACCTTGACGCTGTAATAGGGCTTGGTGTCGCGCGCCGTCGGGAAATGCCGCTCCATGCGGAACATCGGCTCGAAGATGCGGCGGATCGGCTGACTGAAGCCTTCGGCGGTGTCCTGCGCGCGCGGTCCCTCGAAGTAGTAGCCGCAATCCCAGGCGGTGGTGCGGCGGACGCGGCCGTGATAAAGCCAGCGCACCAGCCAGCGCGCGAGCAGCAGCGTGGCGGCAATCGTGACGAGAACGAGCAGCGGCTCGTAACTGGCCCGCTCCGCCGAGATCGGCGCCAGCATCCACCAACCCTGTTCGTTCATCCGGTCGGCGAGACCGGTGCCCAGCAACTGGCGTGTGGCGGCATCGATGCGCAGGATGACCGTCGACGGCAACACGCCCAGCAACAGTGTGATCAGCGCCAGCCAGACAAGGCCGGTCTTTTCCCAGGGGCCGGCATCGTGGGCATCCTTCAGCGCCGGCTCGCGCATCTGCCCGAGAAAGATGATGCCGTAGAACTTGACCATGGCAAAGCCGGCCAGCGCGGCAACGAGAACCACCAGCGCCGCCGCCACCGGCACCACCATGTTGAGCCAGGGGTGCGGCAGGCCGGGCGAAAAAAGGAAGCTTTGCAGCAGCAGCCACTCCGAAACGAAACCCGACAGCGGCGGCAAACCGGCGCTGGCGATCACACCGGCGAGTGCCAGCCAGGCTACCCAGGGCATGCGGTGAATCAGGCCGCCGAGCTTGCCCAGGCTGCGCTCCTTCGTCGCATGCAGCACCGACCCGGTGCACAGGAACAGCAGGCTCTTGAAGGCGGCATGGGCCAGGCAGTGATAGAGCACCGCGGTCATTGCCAGCGCCGCCAGCGCCTCCATGCGGTAGGCATGAAAGATCATGGTGAGGCCGATGCCGACCGCGATGAGGCCGATGTTCTCGATCGAGGAATAGGCCAGCAGCCGCTTCATGTCGTTCTGCACCGCGCTGTAGAGCACGCCGAACAGGGCCGTGACGAGACCCGCCGCCAGCGCCACCACGCCCCACCACCAGATCGTGGTGTGCAGCAGGTCGAAACTCACCCGCAGCAGTCCGTAGATGGCGGTCTTCAGCATCACCCCGCTCATCATCGCCGACACCGGCGAGGGCGCCGCCGGATGCGCCTCCGGCAGCCAGACATGGAGCGGCACCAGCCCGGCCTTGGCGCCGAAACCGGCCAGCGCCAGCAGATAGGCGGCCGAGGCCCAGAACGGCGACAGTTGCTGCGCGCGCATGCCGGAGAAGCTGTAGTCGCCGGCGCCGCCGGTCATGACCCCGAAGCACAGCAGGATGGCAATGGCGCCGACGTGCGCGATCAGCAGATACAAATAACCCGCGCGCCGGACCTCGTCGTGGCGATGGTCGGTGGTGACGAGGAAGAAGGACGACAGGGCCATGCTTTCCCACGCCACCATGAAGGCATAGGCATCATCGGCCAGCAGGATCATCAGCATGCTGGCGAGAAAGACGTGGTATTCGAGGCAGAGTACGCCGGGCGCGGTACCTTCGCCCTTTCTGAAATAGCCGGCGGCAAAGATCGAGATGCCGGCCGCGACGAAACCCAGCAGCAGGGCAAAAACAGCAGACAGATTGTCGAGCCGCAGATGGAAGGGCAGATCCGGCAGGCCGATCACCAGCACGGAAGTTTGCGGCGGGCCGCCGAGTGAATCCAGCGCCACCACGCCGACAGTCAGGCTGATCAGCGCGCCTAGCGGGAACAGGGTCTTGCTGATGAAGTAGGTGTTGCGCGGCGCCAACAGGCCGAGCAGCCCGGTCGCCAGCCAGGCGCAGACGGCGAAAAGGAGGAGATCGATGGACAACAGGCCGGCTAGCACTCAGCAATCTCCACCGAGTGCGCGCCGGATCCGCTGCGCACGGATCTCATGCGGCGAAGGGGCGAACATCGGCCCGATTTTACCGCGCGATTGCCCAGGAACGACATGCCCGGCGAAGTCGGCATCATCCGAACCGCGCCATCGGCAGCGGCCGCAGCGGACTCGCCGCATCGTCCTGGCCGCGCGCGGCGGCTTCGGCATGGATGGCTTCGAGCGCCGCATCCGCCGTGGCAAAGAGGCGGTCTTCGCCGATGAATTCGAGCAGGCCCGTGGCCCGCATGACATCCACCACCTGCTTCTTCAAACCGGAGAAGGCCACTTCGATGCCGGCATCGCGCAGATGCTGCACCACGTGATGCATGACCTCCTCGCCCGAGGCATCCAGTTCGTTGATGCCGTCGCCGACGACGAGCAATGCGCGCGCCCTGGGATTGGCGGCGACGGCCTCCAGGATGGCGTCCTCGAAATACGACACATTGGCGAAATACAGCCGGCCGTCGAAGCGCACCGCAGTAACCACGGCCGAGGGCGGCAGCTGGTGCACGGCCGCGTCGCGCAGCGTGCCGTCCGGATGACGGCCGAGTATCGCCACGCGCGGCGTCATGGTGCGGTAGAGGTACAAACCGATCGCCAGACCGGCACCGATCATGATGCCCTTGTCGAGATGGGGCGCGAACAGCAGTGTGGCGACGAAGGTGACCACCGAGGCAATGCCGTCGTGGCTGTTGGCCTGCCAGGCATGCCTGATCGCGCCGAGGTTGATCAGGCCGATCACCGCCATGATGATCACGGCCGCCAGCACCGCCTGCGGCAGGTGGTAGAGCAGCGGTGTCAGGAACAGCAGGGTGAGCAGCACGAAGGCGGCAGTGATCACCGAGGACATGCCGGTCCTCGCCCCGGCATTGATATTCACCGCCGAGCGCGAGAAAGAGCCGGACACCGGGAAAGCCTGGGTCGCGGCGCCAACCAGATTCGCCAGGCCCTGACCGATCAGTTCCTGGTTGGGATCTATCTTCTGTTTGGTCTTGGCGGCAATGGCCTTGGCGATGGAGATGGCCTCCATGAAGCCGACCAGCGAAATGACGATGGCGGCAGTCAACAAACTGCCGATCATGTCCCAGGAAAACTTCGGCAGGCCGATGGAGGGCAGCCCTTCCGGCACCTTGCCGACCACCTCGCCGCCGCCCGAAAGCCTCATGCTGCCGCTGGCGGCCCGCGTGATGCGCCAGTGCTTGCCGTCGGACTGCGTGCCCTGCGGCAACTTGCCCAGCGCGTAAAACCTGGAAGCTTGTCCACCGGCGCCGGGCGCCTGTTCGAAGACGACGCTGCGCACCGCGCGATTGCGCCTGCGGTTCTCGTCCTCGCGATCCCTGAGCTGCAGCTTGAGCAATTCGACTTCGTAATTCAGCGTCGCCACCTCATGGGCAGTATTACCGCCGGCCTTTTGCAGTTTCTTGATTTCCCCGCTCTTGGCCACGACCTGCTCGTTGATCTCCCGAATCCGCGTTTCGGTGCGCACGAATTCCGTCAACAGGGTCCGTGCTTCCGTATCGGCAATCTGCTCCAGCGTCGCAGTCGCATTGCGCTCGAAACCGATCTGCCAGGAAACCACCGTCGTCAGGGCCACGGCAATCAATACGCCCGGCAGCTTGGGCGCCCGCCTGCGGATCAACCACATGATGGCAATGGCGGCTGTGCCCATCGCCAGCGTCGGCAGATGGGTATCGCCCACCAGCCGGACTACGCCCAGGATATCGCTCAGGAAGGATTCGGAGCGTCCCATGGGTACGCCGATCAGCTTGTTGATCTGCGACAGCGCAATGATGATGGCAGCGGCATTGGTGAAGCCGACGATGACCGGATGCGAAAGGAAATTCACCACCACGCCGAGCTTGAAGGCACCCAGCACGAGCTGGATCACGCCGACCAGCAAGGCCAGCATGATCGCCAGCGCGACGAAGGAGTCCGAGCCCGGCGCCGCCAGCGGTGTCAACGACGATGCCGTCAACAGCGAGGCGACGGCCACCGGACCGGTGCCGAGCTGATTCGAGGACCCCCACAGCGCCGCCACCGCCACCGGCAGGAAAGCCGCATACAGGCCGTAATAGGCCGGCAGGCCGGCGAGTTGCGCATAGGCCATCGACTGCGGCACCAGCACCAGGGCAACCGTAAGGCCGGCAATGAAGTCGGCGCGCAAGGTGCTTCCGGAATACGGAAACCAGCGCAGGAAAGGCAGGGTGCGTTGCAGCAGGGGCGGAATGCTCATGTCCGGTTTTTGTGCGTCCGGGAGCGGCCCGCACCCGTTTTTGACGTTTTCTTGCTGAAGCTGCCGATAGTAACAGCGCCCAAGGCACCAGTCCCAACAAGGTTTTTATTCTCCAATCAGGGCGACATATCCTTCGGCACGGCAGGTACTGCGACAAGACTCAACAACCGAGAAGCCACGCCTGGCAGCGACGACGTGCATCACAATCTGCTAATATTCCAGCCCTTGACTCTGCCCCGGCCTGTCACCGACGCCCCAACGATTCCACCGATGAGACTGTCTCCCGGCCCGCTGGGCAAACTGCTTCCCTTCCTGCTCTGGTGGCACTTGATCACCCGCCGCAGCCTGCGCGACGACATGCTGGCCGGCTTCAGCGGCGCACTGATCGTGCTGCCGCAGGGCGTCGCCTTCGCCACCATTGCCGGCCTGCCGCCGCAGTACGGACTCTATGCGGCGATGATGCCGGCGGTGATCGGCGCACTGTTCGGTTCCAGCTGGCATCTGGTGTCGGGGCCGACCACGGCGATCTCGATCGCCGTCTTTGCTGCACTCTCGCACCAGGCCGAACCCGGCTCGGCGCACTACATCAGCCTGGTGCTGACCCTGACCTTCCTCGTCGGGGTGTTCCAGCTGGTGCTGGGGCTGGCGCGCATGGGGGCGCTGGTCAACTTCATTTCGCACACCGTGGTGATCGGCTTCACCGCCGGCGCGGCGATCCTGATTGCCGCCAGCCAGGTACGCAACTTCTTCGGCATCGACATCCCGCGCGGCACACCCTTCTACGAAATTATCCGTCAGTTGGTGGTGCAGGCCGGCCACATCAATCCCTGGGTCGCCGGCGTCGGCGCCGTCACGCTGGCGACCGGCATACTCGCGCGGCGCCATCTGAAGAGGATTCCCTACATGATCGCGGCGATGGTCGTCGGCAGCGTGGCCGCCGAGATCATCGTCCTCTGGCTCGGCCAGGACGCCAGTGGCATCGTCACCGTCGGTGCGCTGCCGGCGACCCTGCCGCCGCTGTCCCTGCCCGACTTCTCGCTCGACACGCTGCGGCGCACGCTCGGCCCGGCGCTGGTCATCACCATGCTGGCGCTGACCGAAGCCGTGTCCATTTCGCGCGCCATCGCGGTGCGCTCCGAACAGCGCATCGACGCCAACCAGGAATTCATCGGCCAGGGCTTGTCCAACATCGTCGGCGCCTTCTTCTCGGCCTATGCCTCTTCCGGTTCGTTCAACCGCAGCGGCGTGAATTACGAAGCCGGTGCGCGCACGCCGCTGGCCTCGGTGTTCGCCACGATCTTCCTGATCCTGGTGCTGCTGCTGGTGGCGCCGCTCGCGGCCTACCTGCCCAACGCGGCGATGGCCGGCATCCTGTTCCTGGTGGCCTGGGGCCTGATCGACTTCCATCACATCGGCCACATCTGGCACACCAGCAAGGCCGAATCGGCCATCCTCGCTGCGACCTTGATCGGCACCCTGTTCAACCTTGAGGCCGGCATCTTCATCGGGGTATTTCTTTCCCTGGTAATGTACCTCTACCGTTCGTCAAAACCCGAGATCGTGCCCCTGGTGCCGGCGGCGGAAAAAGGCGCCTATCACTTCGAACGCGCCAGGGGCCGACCGGAATGTCCGCAGTTGCGCATCGTGCGCATCAACGGCTCGGTGTACTTCGGCGCGGCAAGCTTCGTGCAGCAGGCGCTGCAGCAGATCGACGAGGACAACCCGCAGCAGAAGTCCGTGCTGATCGCCGCCAACAGCCTCAACACCATAGACATCGCCGGCGCCGAAGTGCTGGCCCAGGAGGCCCGGCGTCGCCGGCGACTTGGCGGCGGCCTGTACTTCTACCGGCTCAACAAGCCGAATTACGACTTCCTGCGCCAGGGCGGCTACACGCACGAGATCGGCGAAGGCGCCTTCTTCCCGGTCATGACGGATGTCACTGCGGCGCTTTACTGGACGCTTGATCCGGACATCTGCCGCACGTGCAAGACGCGCATCTTCAAGCCCTGCAGCGGCAAGCTGCTGCCCGACGGCTTCCGCCGCCAGCGCCTGATGCTGGCCACCGATGGCAGCGAATTCAGCCAGGCGCCGCAGGAAATCGCCATCGCCCTGGCCAGAAGTTTTGGCGTCACGCTCGACATCATGACCGCCGTGCCGGCCGCCGAGGATGAAGAAACGGCCCGCGCCCGAGTCGCGCTCGCCGCGCGCGCCGCGCTGGTGGCCGGCGTCGACACCGAGGAAGTCATCCGCCACGGCAAACAGCCGGTACAGGAAGTGGTGGCCGCGGCGAAGGCGGCCGACTGCAACATCCTGATTGTCGGCCGTCGCCCGCCGCGTGGCGACCTCAAGGAGCGCCTGCTGGGCGATGTCGCGACACAGATCATCTCCCGCACCCACTGCCATGTGCTGATCGCCGGCTGGCAGGCAAAGATGTGGCGGCAGCGCATCCTCGTCGCCTGCGACGGTTCGACGGAAAACGACCACATTGCCGATATCGCGGCACAAATCGCCAAGGCGACGCGCACCCCGATCACCCTGGTCACCGCTATCGGCACTGCAAGCAAACGGGAGAATGCTGCCGCAGAACTGGCGCTGATCGCCGGCCGCCTGCGCGTCGATGGCATCGATTGCGCAACGCATGTCGCTGACGGACCGCCGGAGAAAGTGATCGCCGCGGCAGCGCTCGAATTCGGCGCCGACCTGGTGGTGGTCGGCCACCATCAGGGCATCGGCGGCGGCGTGCCCGAGCAGGTCGTCGGCGGACTCGGTTGCGCGGTGCTGGTGGTGCAGTCGGGCGCCGAGGCGGCAAACATCGACAAGGCCGTGGCGAACCAGGCCTGAGGCCGCTCAGGCGGCGGATGACGTCCCGGCACGAGTCACGGGTGCAATTTCGGCAAGTGCGGCGGCAAGTTCCGGCTCGCCCAGTACCCGCGCCAGAACGGCCGGGGCGAGCACTTCGAAATGCCCTTGACGCGCCTGCAGATAGGCAATGCCGCTGTCGCGCTCGACGAAGTCCAGATTTCCGATGCGCCGCACGCACTCCTTGAGAAATCCGCAATTCGCGGCGACCGCCATTTCCGCCGCCGACGGATACACATCCTGCGGCGAGCCGGCGTTGATGTTGATCTTCTGGTAGCGCTCGATGTCGATAAAGGCCACCGGATCGTAGATGGTCATCCCGCTGCGGTCGCCGCTGGCGATGGTCTTCGGGAAGGTGCCCTTGGGCACCCGGTTGTCGAGGAAGACGTAAAGGTAGTGCGGCCGCGGGCTCGCCAGCCACTTGAACAGTATCTTCGGCATGCCGCGGCAGGCCTCGACACCGTGACCGAGAAAATCCTCCACCGCCTTGTAACGGCCGCGTTGCAGCGCCCTCTGCCAGCCGCGTTCTACGGTTTCTTCGGGTGGCGTGAGGATGAAGTACATGACCATCGTATCGACATACTTGGCATAGGTATCGTGCAGCACCCGAGCCACCCGCTCGGCCGTGAAGCTGTCGAAGCGGAAGCGATCCACCAGCAGGTGCGGGATGCCTCCCTCCCGGTTGGCCTTGTCGCGAATGTAACGATCGAGTTTGCCGTCGATGACCATCAGTTCGCGGCTGGTCAGGTGGCCGGCATACTTGCGCGCCGGCCCCAGCGACGCGTAATCGAGCAATTGGCGCCGCCAGACATCCGGGCTGATCGTGGCATAGCCATCGGCGGCTATGCCCTGCTCCTCCATGACCTGCTTCAGCATCGGGCGCAGCGAGCTCTTGCCGGCCGCCGACGCGCCCTTCAGACTGATCAGCACTGGCTTCTCTCGCCTGGCAATGCGGGCATAGCCTTCGCGCTCGATCGCCGCGGCGACACGGGGCGCGATCAGTTCACCGATCAGATGGCTGCCATGGCTGTTGCCGACATGGCGGCTGACCAGCTTTGTCAGCAATTCCAGGTCCGTACCCAGGCGGCCGCGCTTGCCGGCGATCGCGCCCAATACCCGATAGAGACTCTTGCAGACGGCTCGCCGCAAGGGATCCTGCTCAGCCAGACCCATGGCCTTGTAGGCCACGATGATCCGGTAGTCGCGTTCTGCGGCCGACTCCGTGCTTGCAGCGAGACGCTTTTGCACGCGCCATCGCTTGTTGAACCAGCCGCGTTGCGCCACCGGCGGCGGAACGAACAGGGTTTCAGTCAGGACTTGGCGCACCAAGGTATCGCTGCGCCGACCGAGGTCCGCCCAGGCGTCCGCGATCCCGTCCATGTGCGGCAGCACATAGTCGGCATGGATTTTCGAGGCAATGCGGCGAAAATTCCGCCCAAAATCCTCCTCCTCCCCGCCTTCGGCGACGGCAATGTCGGCCGTAACGCGGATGATGATTTCGTGCAGCGCCAGCCGTTGCGGCCGGAATACCGTCAGTTCCTCATGCGGCAAACCTGTCAGCGCGGCGAGTTCATCTATTTCGCTGGCACTGGTGAGGACGCACTCCGGCCGGAAGATGGTTTCCAGCGCGCGGAACTCCCCGGGTATGCTCGCGCCCACCCCGGGATTCCAGGCCGACACCGGCTCTTCCAAGCCGGTTTCGCTGCCCATCAATCGCATCCTCGACTGGCATCCATGGCCATAGCGTACCGCGGAAGCGGATCTGGCTGCCTGCTCGACGCTCGGGCTGGGTCATAATCCGGACATCCAACCACAGGAAGCCCGCCATGGGACACCGCCTCTCGAAAATCTACACCCGCACCGGCGACGCCGGCACCACCGGCCTCGGCGACGGTTCGCGCACTGCCAAGAACTCCGCCCGCGTCGCCGCCATGGGCGACGTCGATGAACTCAACTCGCTGATCGGCGTGATCCTCTGCGAGGATATCCCGGCCGATGTGCGCGAGCTTTTCACCGGCATCCAGCACGACCTGTTCGACCTCGGCGGCGAGTTGTGCATCCCCGGTTCGGCCTTGCTGAAAGCGACACAGCCGGCCAGACTGGAAGCCGCCATCGACCATTACAACGCCGACCTGGGACCGCTCAAGGAATTCATCCTGCCCGGGGGGAATCGGTCTGCAGCACTCACGCACCTCGCGCGGACTGTCTGCCGCCGCGCCGAACGCATGACGGTGGCGCTTGCTGCCGAGGAAACCGTGTCGGACACGGGACGGCAATATCTGAATCGCCTCTCGGATCTCCTGTTCGTCCTCGGCCGCTGGCTGAACAAGGCCGCCGGCGGCAGCGATGTGCTGTGGCAAAAGGGAAAGAACGCCTGAAAGAATGTCGGCGCTGGCCGGACGGCGACCGGACGTTGGCCAGGGAACCAAAGCCTACTTTTTTAGTATGGTTTTAAGTTTATGATTTACAAATGATTTACATCAATTTCAGGGCGGCCTGGAAGATGCATAGTCGGCTTGTCCCAACCTAACAGGTAAATCGCCATGCATGTTCATCTTTCTCCCGACTCCATCTACCCCTTCGACGCGCGCGGCATTGCCAAGCGCTTCCGCCACGCCGCCATTTTCGGCGCTCTCGATGCCCTCCGCGCCGGCGAAACCATGCGCTTCGTCAATGACCACGACCCGCTGCCGCTGCTCGACCAACTCGCGCAACGTTACGGCGCGGCAGTCGAAATCGGCTACAAGCAGCGCGAACCCGGCAACATCGTGATCGACTTCGTCAAGAAGCAATAGGCCGCGGCGTGGGCTTCCCGGCCTTTTTCGACGAGGTCCGCCGCATCGTCGTGCATGATCCGCTGGCCGAATTCCTCGGCGCCGCGGAGGGCGGCCTGATCGAATACGGCTACCTCGATGCGGTCAAGCTGGCCGGCCACTCCTGCCCTACCGTGGCCGCCGCCTACTGGATGACGCTGAAGGCACTGGAGCATCTCTACCAGGATGCATTGCCAGAACGTGGCGGCATTCGCGTCGATTTTCGCCAGGATCAATTGTCGGGTGTGACCGGCGTCATCGCCAATGTCGTCGCCCAGCTCACCGGCGCCACGCATGAAACGGGCTTCAAAGGCATAGCCGGGCGCTTCGACCGGCGCCGGCTGCTGTATTTTTCCGCCGATGTCGGCGAGGAAATCCGCTACACACGGATCGATACCGGGCAGGCGGTCGACGTCGCGGCGCAGCTGCAATCCGTACCCTTCGCGCCACAGACCGTCGTCCTGATGCAGAAGTGCCTCGACGGCAGCGCCACGCCGCAGGAAACGACGGAGTTCCGCGAATGCTGGCAGGCGCGCGTGCGCAGCCTGCTGCTTGAGCACGGCGACGATCCGGAGGTATTCGTACTGAGCCCGACAGCAGGGTAAAACGACCGCGCGTCGGCTTGCCTAGCGAATGCGCGACCGCCGGGCTTCCATGCATTCCAGGAGTTGCGAGCTGACGCTGCGCAGCCGCTGATTGAGCAGCATCAGCAGTTCCATCATGAGCTTGACGCCAATGCGCGGCTCTTCGGCGATCAGGCGCGACAGGCTTTCTCGATCGAGCACCGCGACTTCAACCGTATCGAGCGCAATGCAGCTGGCAAAGCGCGGTTCGCCGTCGATCAGCGACATTTCGCCCAGGGTCTTGCCCGGACCGGCGGTGCCCATGATCTGCGCCAGGCCGCGCACGTCCTTCTTGACGATCTCGACGTTGCCGTCCAGCAGCAAGAGCATGAAGTCGCCGGTGTCGCCCTCGTGGATGATCTCCGTGCCCAGCGGCGCACGATAGCAGCGCATGTAGCGGGCGAGGCCTTCCAGTTCGTCCGGTTCGAAGTCCTCGAACAGCTGGATGACCTCGATGATCTCGCGGATGCGACCGACGAAAGGCCTGGCATCGCCGAGGACCTCGATATTGGGAATCTTGTCGATCGCACTCATGGTTTTGGCATTATAGCCCCAGCCGGCCGGGCCGGCAGCCACTGACAGTTCGTATGGAACGGCGAGGCGCAGCCGGGCAAGGTCAGGAATGCCCTCAACGAGAAATCAGCGCTCGGCCAGCGCGAGGCGCCGAGCCTTCACCGCGTCTGCCAGAATATCCAGCGCGACCAGCGTGTCGTCCCAACCGAGACAGGCATCGGTGACGGATACGCCGTATTCGAGCGGCTTGCCGGGGGTCAGGTCCTGCCGGCCCTCCTTGAGATGCGACTCGATCATGACGCCGAAAATGCGGTCCTCGCCGGCCGCAAGTTGCGCCGCGATGTCGCGCGCGACATCTATCTGGCGCTTGAACTGCTTGCTGCTGTTGGCATGCGAGAAATCGATCATGACACGCGCGGCGAGCCCGGCCTTGCCCAGTTCGGTGCAGGCGGCATCGACCGCCGCTGCGTCGTAGTTGGGGGCCTTGCCGCCGCGCAGGATGACATGGCAGTCCTCGTTGCCGTTGGTCGAAACGATGGCCGAATGTCCGGCCTTGGTCACCGACAGGAAGTGGTGAGGGCTGGCCGCCGCCTTGATCGCATCCACCGCGATGCGGATGTTGCCGTCGGTGCCGTTCTTGAAACCGACCGGACAGGACAGGCCCGAGGCCAGCTCGCGATGCACCTGGGATTCCGTGGTGCGCGCGCCGATGGCGCCCCAGCTGATGAGGTCCGCCGTATATTGCGGCGTGATCGTGTCGAGGAACTCGGTGCCGCAGGGCAGGCCGAGTTCATTGATTTCCCACAGGAGCTTGCGCGCCAGACGCAGGCCGTCGTTGATGCGGAAGCTGCCATCCATGCGCGGATCGTTGATCAGTCCTTTCCAGCCCACCGTGGTGCGCGGCTTCTCGAAATAGACGCGCATCAGGATCAGCAGGTCTTCGGCAAAGCGGTCGGCCTCGGCCCGCAGCCGGCGCGCGTACTCCATGGCGGCTTCGTAGTCGTGGATCGAGCAGGGCCCGACGACGACGACGAGGCGGCTGTCGGCGCCGTGCAGCACGCGATGCAGGGCCTGGCGCGCCTCCCAGGTGGTTTCCGCTGCCGCATCGGTGGTGGGAAATTCGCGCAGGATGTGGCCGGGGGGCGAAAGTTCCTTGATCTCGCGAATGCGGACGTCGTCGGTAATGTGTTTCATGCTTCTACCCGGGTGCGGTTAAAGGCATGATTCTACCGGACGGGGGCCGCTACCTTCCCCAACTGCACTCGGGCGGGGTATGCTTTCGCCGTATATACGGGAGGATGAGACATGTTCCAGGTACGCATCCACGGCCGCGGCGGCCAGGGGGTGGTGACGGCGGCAGAAATGCTGTCGGTCGCCGCATTCGACGAGGGGCGCCATGCCCAGGCCTTTCCCAGTTTCGGCTCCGAGCGCACCGGTGCACCGGTAGTGGCCTTCTGCCGCATCGCCGACAAGGAGATCCGCCTGCGGGAACCCATCATGGAGCCCGACGCCCTGATCATCCAGGACCCGACCCTGCTGCACCAGGTCGATGTCTTCGCCGGGCTGAAGAAGGGCGGTTACATCCTGATCAACACCAACAAGACCTTCGAGGAACTGGGTCTCGGCGATTTCCTGCGCGACTGGCCGCACGACCGGCTATGCACCGTGCCGGCCACCGACCTGAGCCGCAAGCACGTCGGCCGGCCGATGCCCAACGTGCCGCTGCTGGGCGGCTTCGCTGCCGTGTCGAGCGTGATCAAGCTCGAATCGGTGGTCATGGCCATCAAGGACAAGTTCTCGGGCAAGGTCGCCGCCGGCAACATCGCCGGCGCCACCGAGGCCTACGATATCGTCCGTGCCGAGATGGACGAGGCGCGCCGCCAGGAGGCTGCCCATGCTTAAGCAGTGTGAAGGTTCCCACGCCGTCGCCGAGGCCGTCGCCCTGTGCCGGCCGGAAGTCATCTGCGCCTATCCGATCTCGCCGCAGACCCACATCGTCGAGGGCATCGGCGAAATGGTCAAGTCCGGCGAACTCAAGGACTGCGAGTTCATCAACGTCGAATCCGAGTTCGCCGCCATGAGCGTCGCCATCGGCTCCTCGGCCACCGGCGCCCGCACCTATACCGCCACGGCCTCGCAAGGCCTGCTGTTCATGGTCGAAGCGGTCTACAACGCCTCCGGCCTCGGCCTGCCGATCGTCATGACCGTGGCCAACCGCGCCATCGGCGCGCCGATCAACATCTGGAACGACCATTCCGATTCGCTCTCGCAGCGCGACTGCGGCTGGATCCAGCTCTTCGCCGAAACCAACCAGGAGGCGCTCGACCTGCACATCCAGGCCTTCAAGCTGGCCGAGGAACTCTCGCTGCCGGTGATGGTCTGCATGGACGGCTTCATCCTGACCCACGCCTACGAACGTGTCGATATCCCGACGCAGGAGCAGGTCGACGCCTTCCTGCCGCCCTATGAGCCGCGCCAGGTGCTGGACGTCAACGAGCCGGTTTCCATCGGCGCCATGGTCGGCCCCGAAGCTTTCATGGAAGTGCGCTACCTCGCGCATGCCAAGCAGATGCAGGCGCTGGAGCGCATCCCGCAACTGGCCGAGGAATTCAAGAAGGTCTTCGGCCGCGACAGCGGCGGCCTGACCCACACCTATTGCGCCGAGGATGCCGAGACCATGGTTGTCGCCATGGGCTCGGTGCTGGGCACGATAAAGGACACGGTGGACGAAATGCGCGCCGCCGGGCACAGGATCGGCGTGCTCGGCATCACCAGCTTCCGCCCCTTCCCGCTCGTCGCCGTGCGCGAAGCGCTGAAAAATGCCAAGCGCGTCGTGGTGCTGGAAAAGAGCCTCGCCGTCGGCATCGGCGGCATCGTCTCGACCAATGTGCGCATGGCGCTCTCCGGCCTCAACCTTCACGGCTACACGGTCATCGCCGGGCTCGGCGGCCGCGCCATCACCATGAAGTCGCTGACCGGCCTGTTCGAGAAGGCCGGGCGCGACGAGCTCGAGCCGCTGACCTTCCTCGACCTCGACTGGAAGGTGGTGAACAAGCAGCTCGAACGCGAAAAGCAGGTGCGCCGTTCCGGCCCCGCCGCCGAAGCCATGCTGCGCGACATCGGCGCCGTCGCCGCGCGCAATTATTAACGCTCATGGCGCCGATAACCGCCCGCACATAATGAATAGCTCCCACCTCGGATTTGCCATGAGCGGGCAAGCTCGGCCCGCCCCCCTTCTCCCCCCTCGCGGGGGGTTCCCAAACGGCTCGCTTCGCTCGATATCGACAACGATCCGTCCTGGCGATTCACAGTAAAGGACCGACGATGACCGCACTGCAAACCGTCAAGTTCTACCAGACCGGCACCTTCACCGTCGGCAACCGCCTGCTCGCCCCCGAAGAGCGCAGCGTGCAGGCCAACATGCAGCGCACCAACTCGCTCAACTCCGGCCACCGCGCCTGCCAGGGCTGCGGCGAGGCCCTCGGCGCGCGCTACGCGATCGACGCCGCGATGAACGCCACCAACCGCCAACTCATCGCCGCCAATGCCACCGGCTGCCTCGAAGTCTTCTCCACGCCCTACCCCGAGACCTCCTGGCAGATTCCCTGGATCCACTCGCTGTTCGGCAACACCGCCGCGGTCGCCACCGGCATCGCCGCAGCGATCAAGGTCAAGCGGCAGAAAGGCCAGGGCGGCGATGTCCGCGTCGTCGCCCAGGGCGGCGACGGCGGCACCACCGACATCGGCTTCGGCTGCCTGTCGGGCATGTTCGAGCGCAACGACGACGTGCTCTACATCTGCTACGACAACGGCGGCTACATGAACACCGGGGTGCAGCGCAGCTCGGCGACACCCTCGGCGGCGCGCACGGCGACCACCATGCCGCTCGGGCCCGAGCCGGGCAACCCCTTCGGCCAGGGCAAGTTCGTCCCGGCCATCGCCATGGCGCACGAGATCCCCTATGTCGCCACCGCTACGGTGGCCGACCTGCGCGACCTCGAATACAAGGTCACCAAGGCCATGGGCATGCGCGGCGCGCGCTACATCCACATCCTGGTGCCCTGCCCGCTGGGCTGGGGCACGGCCTCGCACGACACCATCCGCATGGCGCGACTGGCCAAGGAAACCGGCATCTTCCCGGTGTTCGAGGCCGAGCACGGCGAGATAAAGTCGGCGCTGCAGATACGGCGACCGCTGCCGGTCGAGGACTACCTGCGGCCGCAAAAGCGTTTCGCCCACCTCTTCGGCAAGAATCCCGCCGTCGAGACGATCGCGCGCATCCAGGCGCAGGCCGACAGGAACATGCGCAAGTACGGATTACAGGCGCGCAAGGAGGGGCACTGACATGGACAAGCCCTTTGCCATTACGCTGAATCCCGGCTCCTCGCTGGCCAACCACACCGGTTCCTGGCGCACCGAGCGCCCCGAGTACGTCGACCGCCTGCCGCCTTGCAACGCCACCTGCCCTGCCGGCGAGAACATCCAGGCCTGGCTGTTCCATGCCGAAAGCGGCGATTACGAAAAGGCCTGGCAGTCGCTGGTCGAGAACAACCCGCTACCGGCGATCATGGGCCGCGTCTGCTACCACCCCTGCGAGGGGGCCTGCAATCGTCAGTACGTCGACTCGGCGGTGGGCATCAATTCGGTGGAACGCTTCCTCGGCGACGAGGCCCGCAAGCACGGCTGGAAATTCGCGCCGCCTGCGCCGGCGACCGGCAAGCGCGTGCTGGTGGTCGGCTCCGGCCCGGCCGGCCTTTCGGCCGCCTATCACCTGACCCGCATGGGCCACAAGGCGGTGATCTACGAAGCCGGGCCGCTGGTCGGCGGCATGATGCGCTTCGGCATCCCCAAGTACCGCCTGCCGCGCGACGTGCTCGACGCCGAGATCCAGCGGCTGATCGACTTCGGCGTCGAGATCCAGTTGCGGACCAAGGTCACTGACGTCCAGCAGGCGATGAAGGACGGCTTCGACGCCGTCTTCCTCGGCGTCGGCGCCCATATCGCCAAACGCGCCTACATCCCGGCCGGCGATGCCAACAAGGTGCTCGATGCCGTCGCGGTGCTGCGCGGCATGGAGGGCGCCCAAGCGGATGAAATGGCACCGATGCTGGGTCGCAAGGTCGTCGTTTACGGCGGCGGCAATACCGCGATCGACGTCGCGCGTACCGCCAAGCGCCTCGGTGCGGAGGAGGCGATCATCGTCTACCGCCGCACCCGCGACAAGATGCCGGCCCACGATTTCGAGGTCGAGGAGGCCCTGCAGGAAGGCATCTCGATCAAGTGGCTGTCGACCATCAAGGAAGCCGGCGAATCGGACATCATGGTCGAGAAGATGGCCCTCGACGAAAAGGGCTTCCCGCAGCCGACCGGCGAATTCGAACGCATCGAAGCCGACTCGGTGGTGCTGGCGCTGGGTCAGGACGCCGACCTCTCGCTGCTCGAAAACCTGCCGGGCCTGGTCGTCGAAGGCGGCATGATCCAGGTCGATCGCGGCATGATGACCGGTCACCCGGGCGTCTTCGCCGGCGGCGACATGGCCGGCAACGAGCGCACCGTCACGGTCGCCGTCGGCCACGGCAAGAAGGCGGCGCGCGCCATCGACGCCTGGCTGCGCGGCGAAGCTTACGCGCCGCAACCCAAGCCCGAGATCGCCACCGTCGACAAGATGAACTCCTGGTACTACTCGGACGCGCCCAAGACCGTGCGGCCGGTGCTGGACATCATCCGCCGCCAGTCCACCTTCGAGGAAGTTCTGGGCGGGCTCGACGAGACCAACGCCCTGTTCGAGGCACGGCGCTGCATGTCCTGCGGCAACTGCTTCGAATGCGACAACTGCTACGGCGTCTGCCCCGACAACGCAGTGATCAAGCTCGGCCCCGGCAAGCGCTTCAAGTTCAACTTCGACTACTGCAAGGGTTGCGGCATGTGCGCCACGGAATGCCCCTGCGGCGCAATCCGCATGGTGCCCGAGGAAAACTGACAAGCCTGACGGGCACTCCCGCCGCTACCGGCGCGAGCGATTCAGACGACCTGATCCTCAAGATGGGGAACCGAATCCTCGGCGGGCTGGCCGGTTTCGGGGTCGATCCAGTCGGCGATGCCGATTTCGCTCTCGACTTCCTGCAGCGACTCCCCCACGGCGTCGTCGACGCCGGCGCATTGCATGTCCATTTCCGCCTCGATCAGCGTGGCAAACGGACCGTACTCCCGCTCGCCGGCCGCCGCCTGCCAATAGAAACCATCCGGGCGCTCGAAGAACAGCGGCCGCTCGAACGCAGCGGACGCCCCCTTTGTCCTGTTTTTCATGATGCTCCCCTTTATTTTTTGCAGAAATGCTCTGCGCAAACGTCAAGGCTTCCGTCACAAGACGGAATCCACATTTTCAGAGTAGTTCGAAAGCACGGAAAATCAAACATCGCGGGCCGCCTGTCTGCCCGGCGGCCCCTGGAGGAACAGCGATGATCTTCGGCCTGCTCGCCGATGCCGTCCTCCTGCTTCACCTGGGCTTCATCCTGTTCGTCGTGCTTGGCGGCTTCCTGGTCTGGCGCCGCCCGCGCCTCGTCTGGCTGCACCTGCCCGCTGCGGCCTGGGGAGCGTTGATCGAACTCGGCGGCTGGGTCTGCCCGCTGACGCCGCTGGAAAACCGCCTGCGGCAACTGGGCGGCGGCGAAGGCTATACGGAGAGCTTTGTCGCCCACTACCTGCTGCCGCTGATCTACCCCGCGACGCTGACGCGCGAACTGCAGATCGGCCTCGGCCTCGGCGTCATCGCCATCAACATCCTCGCCTATGCGCTGCGCCACCGCGCGCGCCGAGCGGCAGACCCAGCGCCGCGGCCACTTGGGCGTTGGTGATCGCGCCGCGATCGACATTGAGTCCGGCGGCAAGGTGGGGATCGTCGCCCATGGCCTGCCGGCAGCCCTTCTGCGCCAGGGCGATGACGAAGGGCAGCGTGGCGTCGGTGAGGGCAAAGGTCGAGGTACGCGGCACGGCCCCGGGCATGTTGGCAACGCAGTAGTGCACGATGCCGTCGACGACGAAGGTCGGCGCGCCGTGCGTGGTCGGCCGGCTGGTGGCGAAACAGCCGCCCTGGTCGATGGAGACATCCACCAGCACCGAGCCGGGGCGCATGCGCCCGAGCAGTTCGCGGTCGACGAGTTTGGGCGTCGCAGCGCCGGGCACCAGCACCGCGCCCACCACCAGGTCGGCGGCAAGCACACAGTTCTCGATGGCGTCGGCCGTCGCATGCAGCGTGCGCACGCGGTTGCCGAACATCGCATCGAGCCAGGCCAGGCGCTCGAGCGAACAATCCACCACGGTGACGCGCGCGCCCATGCCCGTGCCCACCAGCGCGGCGTTGTAGCCGACCACACCGCCGCCGAGTACCACCACCTCGGCCGCCGCCACGCCGGGCACGCCGCCGAGCAGCAGGCCGGCGCCACCCTGCGGCTTTTCCAGGCAGTGCGCGCCGGCCTGGATGGACATCCTGCCGGCCACCTCGCTCATCGGCGCCAGCAGCGGCAGGCCGCCGTGGACATCGGTGACGGTTTCGTAGGCAATCGCCGTCACGCCCGAGGCCAGCAGCCGTCGCGCCTGCTCGGGGTCCGGTGCCAGGTGCAGGTAGGTGAACAGCACCTGTCCCTCGCGCAGCAGCGCGCATTCGCCGGGCTGCGGTTCCTTGACCTTGACGACGAGTTCGGCGCGGGCGAAGACTTCCGCGGCGTCACCGGCGATTTCCGCCCCCGCCGCGACGAAAAGGGCATCGTCGAGGCCGATCGCCGCACCGGCGCCGGCCTGGATCAGGACGCGATGCCCCAGCGCGGCCAGCTCGCGCACGCTCGCCGGCACGAGGCCGACACGATACTCGTGGTTCTTGATTTCCTTGGGCACGCCGATCAGCATCGCAAAACCTCCGTTTCGCTCATGAGTCGCCCCAGGCCTTGAGGCAAGCCAGTTTGCTTTCATAAGCGTCTGCTTGGGGCTATATTAACCCTGAGGGAGATGCGGAAATATGGATGCAGCGATCATCCGCAAGAACATTGCCGATCTGGGGGTAAAGCCAAATTTCGTCGATTACGAGGGCGAGCGCCGCCTGTTCGACTGGAACGCCGTCGGTCGTGAGTTGACGCAAGGCGGGCGGGGCACAACGAACCTCGCCGAATTGGCGGTGAACAGGCATGCCGCTGGGTCAAAAGCGAAAGCAAGCGCTTACCGTTTCCTGGCACGAGGGGTCGCGCCGCGGGATGTGAGCTATGCCGAACTGGCCCGCCTGTCGAATCGCTTCTGCAATGTTCTGCGCGCCTTGGGCATAGGCAAGGGTGAGCGGGTCTTCGTGCTGGCGGGGCGAATTCCGGAGCTTTACCTCGCGGTGCTCGGCAGCCTGAGGAACGGCAGCGTGGTTTCGCCGCTGTTCTCGGCCTTCGGCCCCGAGCCGATCGCGACGCGCGTGAATCTGGGCGCCGGCAGGGTGCTGGTCACGACCGACATGCTCTACGAGCGCAAGGTCGGCAAGTGGCGCGACAGGATGCCGACGCTCGAACACGTGTTGCTGGTCGCCGAGGAAGGCGGCACGACGAATGTCCCGGGCACCCTCGACCTGGCGACGTTGATGGCGGCGGCGGATGACGCCTGCGAAGTCACGCCGACCGGCACCGAAGACATGTCGCTGCTGCATTTCACCAGCGGTACCACGGGAACGCCGAAAGGCGCCGTGCACGTCCATGGCGCGGTGGCGACGCACTGGGCCACCGGCAGGTACGCGCTCGACCTGCACGACGACGACGTCTTCTGGTGCACCGCCGACCCGGGCTGGGTGACCGGCACCTCCTACGGCATCATCGCGCCGCTGCTGCACGGCGTGACGTCGATCGTGGACCGTGAGGAATTCGATGCCGAGCGCTGGTACGGCATCCTCCAGGACGAGGGCGTGACGGTCTGGTACACGGCGCCGACGGCGATCCGCATGCTGATGAAGGCCGGCGCCGAAATTCCGAAGAAGTACGGTTTCCCGCGACTGCGCTTCATCGCCAGCGTCGGCGAGCCGCTCAATCCCGAGGCGGTGCGCTGGGGCCAGGAGGTACTCGGCCTGCCCATCCACGACAACTGGTGGCAGACCGAGACCGGCGGCATCATGATCGCCAACACGCCGGCCTTCGACATCAAGCCGGGCTCGATGGGGCGGCCGCTGCCCGGCATCGATGCCGCGATCATGCGCCGCCACGAAGACGGCACGGCGACGCTGATCGAAGAAGCCGGTGTGGAAGGCGAACTGGCCCTCAAGGCGGGCTGGCCATCGATGTTCCGCGGCTATCTCAACAACGAGGAACGCTACCGCAAGTGCTTCGCCGGACCCGGCAACGCCTGGTACCTGACGGGCGACCTGGCGAAACGCGACGCCGACGGTTACTACTGGTTCGTCGGCCGCGCCGACGACGTGATCAAGTCGGCCGGCCACCTGATCGGTCCCTTCGAGGTCGAGAGCGCGCTGATGGAACACCCGGCCGTGGCCGAAGCCGGCGTCATCGGCAAGCCCGATCCGGTGGTCGGCGAAATGGTCAAGGCCTTCGTCTCGCTCAAGAAGGGTTACGAGGATAGCGAAGCGCTACGCCGCGAACTTCTGGGCCATGCGCGCAAGAAACTCGGCGCCGCCGTCGCCCCGAAAGAGATTGCGGTATTGGCCGCATTGCCCAGAACCCGCAGCGGCAAGATCATGCGCCGCCTGTTGAAGGCGCGCGAACTAGGCCTGCCCGAAGGCGATACCTCGACACTCGAAGCCGGGAACTGAAATGACAGTCGACCATCGCGCCCCGCCGCCACCTTCGGGTCCCGTGCCCTGGAACAAGGAATTCGCGCTGAAGCTGCTGGCCGATATGGTGCGCATCCGCCGCATGGAAGAGAAGTCGGCCGAACTCTACGGCGCCGGCAAGATCCGCGGTTTCCTGCATCTTTACATCGGCGAGGAGGCCACGGCGGTGGGCGCCCTGCACGCCCTGAACGCCGAGGACAACGTCGTCGCCACCTACCGCGAACACGGCCATGCGCTGGTGCGCGGCATGAGCATGAAGGCGATCATGGCCGAGATGTTCGGCAAGCAGGAAGGCTGCGCGCGCGGTCGCGGCGGCTCGATGCACCTGTTCGACGCCAAGACGCGCCTCTTCGGCGGCAATGCCATCGTCGGCGGCGGGCTGCCGCTGGCCACCGGCCTCGGCCTCGCGGCGAAGATGCAGGACGAGCGCCGCATCACCGCCTGCTTCTTCGGCGACGGCGCGGTGGCCGAGGGCGCCTTCCACGAATCGCTGAACCTCGCCGCGCTGTGGCAGCTGCCGGTGCTGTTCTGCTGCGAGAACAACCTGTTCGGCATGGGCACGGCGATCGAGCGCGCCGAGTCGCAGACCGACCTCTGCGTCAAGGCGGCCTCCTACAACATGCCGGCCATTCGCGTCGATGGCATGGACATCGTCGCCGTGCATGAGACGACGCAACAGGCCGTGCAGCGCGTGCACGCCGGCGAGGGGCCGATCTTCGTCGAGTACCAGACCTACCGCTTCCGCGCCCACTCGATGTTCGACGCCGAGCTCTACCGGCAGAAGGCCGAGGTCGAGGAATGGAAGGCGCGCGGCCCGATCCACACTTACACGGCGCGACTCAAGGCGGCCGGCACGCTGACCGAAGACGAGTTCCTCGCCATCGACGTCGCCGCCGATGCGGAAGTGGCCGCCGCGGTCGCCTTCGCCGAAGCGGGCAGCTGGGAGCCCGTCGAGGACATGCTGGGCGACGTCATGTCGCCGGCCGGGAGTGCGCCATGAGCCGCAAGCTGAGCTACCGCGAAGCCATGCGCGAGGCGATGCACGAAGCGCTGAGCAATGACCCGCGCGTCTTCCTGATGGGCGAAGACGTCGGCCGCTACGGCGGCACCTATGCCTTCTCCAAGGGCTTCCTCGACGAGTTCGGCCCCGAACGCATCCGCGACACGCCGCTGTCCGAGCTCGGCTTCGTCGGCGCCGGCATCGGCGCCGCGCTGGGCGGCCTGCGGCCCATCGTCGAGGTCATGACGGTGAACTTCAGCCTGCTCGCGCTCGACCAGATCGTGAACAGCGCCGCGCTCTACCGCCACATGTCGGGCGGGCAGTTCTCGGTGCCGCTGGTGATCCGCATGACCACCGGCGCCGGGCGCCAGCTGGCGGCGCAGCACTCGCACAGCCTCGAAGGATGGTACGCCCACATTCCCGGCATCAAGGTGCTGGCGCCGGCCACCATCGAGGACGCGCGCGGCATGCTGGCACCCGCCCTGGCCGATCCCGATCCGGTGGTGATCTTCGAGCATGCCGGGCTGTTCAACGTCGAGGACGAACTCGGTGACGACTGGGATGTGGACATCGCCTCGGCCAAGGTCCGCCGTAGCGGCAAGGATGTCGCCATCATCACCTACGGCGGCTCGCTGCCCAAGGCGCTGGCGGCGGCCGAGACCCTCGCCGCGGACGGCATCGAGGCCGAAGTGCTCGACCTGCGCGTGCTGCGGCCGCTCGACAACGCGGCCATCGCCGCCGTCATCGCCAAGTGCCACCGCGCCGTCGTCGTCGACGAGAACTGGAAGAGCGGCGGGATGGCCGCCGAGGTGGTGGCGCGCATCATGGAGCAGGCCTTCTTCGAACTCGACGCGCCGGTGGCGCGCGTCTGCAGCGAGGAGGTGCCGATTCCCTATGCGAAACACCTCGAGGAAGCGGCGCTGCCGCAGCCCGAAAAGATCGTCAAGGCGGTGAAGGAGATGCTGGGATGATCGAATTCAAGCTCCCCTCGCTCGGCGCCGACATGGACGAAGGCAAACTGCTCGAATGGAAAGTCGGCGTTGGCGACACGGTGAAGAAGGGCCAGGTGGTCGCCGTCGTCGACACCGCCAAGGCGGCGGTCGAGGTCGAATGCTGGCAGGACGGAATCGTCGGCGAACTGATCGCCGAGGTCGGCCAAAAAATGTCGGTGGGCACGGTGATGGCGACGCTGCTCGAACCCGGCGAGAAGCCGCAGCCACATGTCGGCGCTGCCAAGCCGGTGGCGACGGCTGAAGCGGCCGGAGCAGCGGCGCCGGCGCGGCGGCGCATGATCTCGCCGGCGGCGCGCAAGCACGCCGAGGAAAAAGGCATAGCCCTCGACACGATAGAGGGCAGCGGCCCGCGCGGCGCGGTGACGCTCGAAGACGTCGAGCGGGTAGCGGCGGCGAAGCCGGCCCCCGCCATCCCACCGCCAGCAGCGGGCGCGGCCGGCGACAAGGCGGCGGAAATGCGCAAGGCCATCGCCGCCGCGATGGCGCGCTCGAAGCGCGAGATACCGCACTACTACGTCGCCGAGGACATTCCGCTGGCCAGGGCGCTGTCCTGGCTGCAGGCGCAGAACGCGACGCGGCCCATGCCCGACCGCCTGCTGCCGGCGGCACTGCTGCTCAAAGCCGTGGCGCTGGCGCTCAGACGCTACCCCGAACTCAATGGCTATTGCCGCGAGGGCGTGTTTACCGCGGGCCAGCGCATCAACCTCGGCGTGGCCATCTCGCTGCGCCAGGGCGGCCTGATCGCGCCGGCACTGCTCGATGCCGACGGCAAGAACCTGGCAAGGTTGATGCAGGAACTTGCCGACCTCGTCAAGCGCACGCGCGCCGGCTCGCTGAAGAGTTCCGAACTGGGCGAGGCCACGATCACCGTGACCAACCTCGGCGACCAGGGCGCGCAGCTCGTGCATGGCGTGATCTATCCGCCGCAGGTGGCGCTGGTCGGCTTTGGCCGCGTCACCGAGCGCCCCTGGGCCGAGGATGGCGGGCTGAAGGTGTTGCCCGTCGTCACGGCCAGCCTGGCCGCCGACCACCGCATCTCGGACGGCCACCGCGGCGCGCTGTTCCTGCGCGAGCTTGCCGAACTGCTGCAACATCCGGAGGAACTCGACCAATGAACACCGACGACATCCGCGCCGTGGCCCTCGCCACCCTGCAATCCATCGCCCCCGAGGTCGAAGTCGATACGCTGCGCGGCGACCGCCCGCTGCGCAACCAGGTGGACTTGGACTCGATGGACTGGCTCAACTTCCTGCTCGGCCTGCACGAAAAACTGCAGGTCGACATTCCGGAGGCGGACTACGCCGGGCTGGTCACGCTGAATGACGTGATCAACTATCTGCAGGCGAAGCTCGCCGGCCGCGGCTGAGTCGGCGCCGTGCCAGCGGCGCGCGGCATTGTGGCGGTGCGAGAGTTCGTGGCGTGACAATCTGAACTCAGCCGGCGGGCCATGCCACCGTTGCGCCAGCGCCGACTTTCGATGGAAAGCATCAAACTTGAGTACAGCGGCCTTCGATTCGCAAGAACCATTCGGGCTTTCAAGCCCGACGGCCGCAACGCAGCGTCAAGAGACATTGACGATGCCTAAAGCATAAGACTTGAAGGGCCGGTGTCAGGCGAAAAGCTGCCCTTTCAACGGATAGCTATCGCAGACATCCGCAATCCTCGTAGCGCAGGTTCGCGGTGTATCCTTCGCCCATGAAAGTGTTGATTGTTCTATTGACGGTTTGGGTGGGTATTGGTTCGGCGGCCGAACTGCAGCGCAATCTCACCACCGATAAATCAGATGCGGGAGAGAAACGCGTCGCGCTCGTCATCGGCAACGCTGCCTATAAGAGCGGCCCACTGGTCAATCCTGTCAATGACGCCCGCGCCATAACCAAACGCTTACGCTCGTTGGGCTTCGACGTGGTACTTCGAGAGAATCTCAAACAACGTGAGATCGGTGGGGTCTATCGGGAATTTCGCAGCAAGATCACTCCCGGCGGCGTGGCGCTGGTCTTCTATGCCGGTCATGGGGTGCAGTTCAAGGGCCAGAACTATTTCCCGGCGACGGACGCCGACATCTCCAGCGAGGAAGACGTGCCGCTGCAAAGCCTGAATCTGGGCAACCTGCTCGACAACATGGAAGAAGCCAAGGCCGGTGTCAGTTTGGTATTTCTCGACGCCTGCCGTGACAACCCATTCGCCCGGCGCTTTCGTAGTTCCTCGCGCGGGCTGGCAAAGGTCGAAGCCGCTTCCGGCACATTGATCCACTACGCCACCCGACCAGGCAGTGTCGCCTCCGATGGCGAGGGCCAGAACGGCACCTACACCGAGGCTCTGCTGGCGCAGATGAACGAAGCTGGCGTACCCGTGGAGTTGATGCTTAAACGTGTTGCGAACGACGTGGTGGCGAAGACCAAAGGCAAGCAGGAACCATGGGTAGAAGGCAGCTTGCGGGGAGATTTTTATTTTCGCACGGCGGTAGGCGCAACGTCCGGCGCTGCACCTCAACTCGTCGTTCCTGTCGATATGACCGCTGTGGAAATCTCGTTCTGGGAAAGCATCAAGAGCAGCACGGATGCTGAGGACTTTCAAGCATATCTGGACAAATATCCGGGTGGGCAGTTCGTTGCCCTGGCTGAGCGACGACTGAAGAAGAAACCAGCCAAGGTGGAGCAACCGGCGGTTAACCCGGAAACGTCAGCGGTGCCAGGAAACATCATTAAGGACTGCACCGAGTGCCCGGACATGGTTATATTGCCGACGGGTATCGCCATGGGCAAGACAGAAGTCACGCAGGGGCAGTGGAGGAGTGTGATGGGTAACAACCCAAGCAACTTCAGTCAATGTGGCGATGATTGCCCGGTTGAACAGGTGAGTTGGGAAGATACGCAGGAATACATCCGGGGACTCAATGCGAAGACGAAGAAGGTTTACCGTCTGCCGAGCGAGTCCGAGTGGGAAACTGCCTGTCGGGCAGGTGGTCGGCACGATTATTGTGGTGGTGACAACCTGGATCGCGTAGCCTGGACCGGGAGTTTATTCGGTGGCACGCATCCAGTGGCAGGAAAGCAGCCGAATGCATGGGGGCTCTACGACATGACCGGCAATGTATGGGAATGGATGGAGGATTGCTGGGAAGGCAACTGCAGGGTGCGCGTGCGGCGAGGTGGTTCCTCTAACATGAAACCGCAGTTTGCCCGTGCCGCCTATCGCAGCAGGGAAGGCATCGCAATCCGCGACAGCGACATCGGGTTTCGTCTGGTCAGGATGCTGCCATAAAACAGACGCGCCTTAATCTTTTCCACCCATTGTGCTGTCAACTCGTTTGCTGAACAACAGTGTGACTTGCCGTTCCGAGTGTCGACTTTCGTTTTCCGAATCCCATCGACGAATGGCTTCTAATCTTCCCCAGTGGCAGGATCATGGCGCGAACTGCCTCTGGTCAGGCAAATGGCATCAGTCCGAAACCAGTCTTTAGCACTCATTCAGATTTCTAGGCCGAGTGCCTCTAGATGGCTTACTCCCGCCGTCCCGCCAGCGCCGACTCTCAGGCCGCCTGCGCGATGCTGCGGGCGCGCAGCTGGCCGCAGGCGCCGGCGATGTCCTGGCCCGCCGACTGGCGCAGCTTGGCCAGGATGCCGTGGCGGTAGAGGTGGAGTGACATCGCTTCGGCGCGCTGCCGTGACGGACGGCGATAGTCGGGACCGCCGTCGTTGTCCGTGGCGTTGTAGGGAATGAAGTTCATCACGGCATACTTGCCCTTGAGCAGGCGCACGATGCCGTCGAGTTCGGCGTCGGTGTCGTTGATGCCTTCCAGCAGCGTCCATTGGTACTGGATCGGATAGCCGGTGGCTCGGGCGTAGCTCTCCCCCAGTTCGACGAGTTCCGCCGGATCGATGTCCTGCGCCTTCGGCAGCAGCTGCGCACGCAGCTCCGCGCGCGTCGTATGCAGCGACAGCGCCAGCGCCGGGCGGACAGCGGCGCGCGGCAGGCGCTCGAACACGCGGCGGTCGCCGACGGTCGAGAACACCAGGTTCTTGTGGCCGATGCCGCCTGCGGTGCCGAGCAGTTCGATGGCTTCGAGCACATTGTCCATGTTGTGCGCCGGCTCGCCCATGCCCATGAAGACGACCTTGGCCACCTTGCGTCGGGCGCGGGCCAGCACCACCTGGGCGACGATTTCGGCGCTGCCGAGCTGGCGCAGCAGGCCGCTGCGCCCGGTCATGCAGAAGCTGCAGCCGACGGCGCAGCCGACCTGGCTCGACACGCACAGGCCGTCGCGCGGCAGCAGCACGCTTTCCACGGTCTGGCCGTCGGCCAGTTCCAGCAGCAGGCGCGACGAGCCGTCGGCGCCGGGATGTTCCGTGCGCAGGCGCGCCAGCCCCTTCAGTTCGGCGGCCAGCGCCGGAAGTGCGGCGCGCACCGGCGCTGGAAAGAAATGCTCGGCCGCGACCGGGCCATGGTCGAGCGGCAGCGCCTGCGTCCAGGCGCGCAGGATGCGTTCCTCGTGGCAGGGCTTGGCGCCGTCGCGGCGCAAGGTTTGTCGGATCTGTTCGATGCGCATGTGCAGGCCGGATGCTAGCACCGCCGGCCGCGCCGCGCGGACCGCGACTCGGGATGCGCCCTTTCGCACAAGCCGCGCAGCAGCTATATTTCCAATAAAGTGACGAGGCTTCCCATGACAGGCAAGGACATGAATGCGCAGGATCTGCTGCTCGACGAGATTCGCGCCGAAGCGTGGGGCACGCGCCAATACACGGGTCGCAGCGCCTTCGACGAACGGGTGCTGGCAGCCTTGCGCGAGGTGCCGCGCGAGGAGTTTGTGCCGTCTGCGCTGCAGCACCGCGCCTATGACAATCTGCCGCTGCCGATCGGCCACGGACAGACGATTTCGCAACCCTACATCGTGGCCCTGATGACCGACCTGATCGACCCGGAACCCGGGGACGTGGTCCTCGAAATCGGCACGGGTTCCGGCTATCAGGCAGCCGTGCTGGCGAAGCTGGTGAAGCGGGTCGTTACGATGGACATCGTCGAGGCGCTGGCGACACAGGCGGCGGCGCGCCTGCAACGCCTGGGTTACGACAACGTCGACGTGCGCGTCGGCAACGGTCGCCTGGGCTGGCCCGGGCACGCCCCCTACGATGCCATCCTGGTTGCCGCCGCGGCGCCCGACATTCCGCCGGCGCTGATCGCGCAATTGAAGCCCGGCGGCACTCTCGTCATACCGGTCGGCGGCACGCATGCGTCACAGGAGTTGCGGGTACTGAGCAAGGATGGCCAAGGGCGGGTGCATGAACGCAGCGTGCTGCCGGTGGTCTTCGTCCCCCTCACGGGTGCGGAATCCAGCGGATAGATACAGTTTGATCTTCGTCAGATCGCAGGACGCCCCGCGGACGGATACTTGTTATAGCGTGCGGTCCGGGCTGCCGAGCAGCCTCTGGTTCGCATCCGTGGCGGCCGGAATCCTCCGGCGCCAGATTTAGCGAGGAGGATAGCTCATGGGCGCGCATGAAAACATGACCAAGGTAACGTTGCTGACGGGTTCCTACCGGATCAAGGGCTATATCGACCTGCTGCCCGGAGCGCGCGTCACCGATTACATGCTCGAGGCGAGGGAATTCGTCGCGGTCAAGGATGCCGAGGTTTACGAAGCGGAAGTGGCCGGCCGGCAGGTGCTGGTGGCACCCTTCATCGACGTGAATCGCAGTCATATCGAGATCATCACCCTGGGTTGATCACCGGGGCGCCGCCATGCGCGCGATGCTGCTCGAGGCCCCCGGCTTGCCGCTGCGCCTGGTCGGTCTGCCGCAGCCGCGGGCGGGACGCGGCGAAGTCCTGATCGCCGTTGAGGCCTGCGGCGTCTGTCGCACCGACCTGCACCTGGTCGACGGCGAACTGCCCGACCCGGAGCTGCCGATGATTCCCGGCCATGAGATCGTCGGCCGCGTCGCCGCCGTCGGCAGCGAAGTTGCAGGATTCGCCATCGGCCAGCGTGTCGGCGTGCCGTGGCTGGGCTGGACCTGCGGTGCATGCCGCTATTGCCGCAGCGGCCGGGAAAACCTCTGCGATGCGGCGCGCTTCACCGGCTACCAGATCCGGGGCGGTTACGCCGAATACACGGTGGCCGACGCGCGCTACTGCTTTGCGCTGCCCGACACGGGCGAGGCCGCGCCACTGGCACCGCTGCTCTGCGCCGGGCTGATCGGCTACCGCGCGCTGCGCATGGCCGGCGCGGCGGATCGCATCGGGATCTACGGCTTCGGCGCCGCCGCGCACATCGTCGCCCAGGTGCTCAAATACGAGGCGCGCGAGTTCCATGCCTTCACCCGCCCCGGCGACCTCGCCAGCCAGGATTTCGCCCGCGGCCTGGGCGCCGCCTGGGCCGGCGGCACCGATCAACAGCCGCCGGCGCCGCTCGACGCGGCGCTGATCTTCGCTCCGGCGGGACACCTGGTGCCGACCGCGCTGCGCCACCTCGAGAAAGGCGGCTGCGTGGTCTGCGCCGGAATCCACATGAGCGAGATTCCGGCCTTTCCCTACGACATCCTCTGGGGCGAGCGCAGCATCCGTTCGGTGGCCAACCTGACCCGCCGCGACGGCATCGAATTTCTCGACCTGGCGCCGCGCATACCGGTCGTCACGGAGATTCACCGCTTCCCGCTGGAACAGGCCAACGCCGCCCTGCAACAGCTGCGCCGCGGCGAATTCCAGGGTGCCGCGGTACTGACGATCAGAGACTAATCGTCGTCGCCGGTGATTTTGCGCCGCCGCCGGCGCTTGCCGCCGGCGGCAAACGACTGGCGTGCCTGCGACATCTCGGCGAGACGGGTGGCGACCAGGTAGTTGATGCTGCCTTCCGGCACGATGCCCTCGTCATCGGGATCGCCGGCGGCGATGCCGGTCAGCAGTTCGATGGCCTCTTCCACGGTCGATACGGCATGAATGCGGAACTGGCCCGCCTCCACGGCGGCGACGACATCCCGGCGCAGCATCAGGTGCTTCAGGTTGGCCTCGGGAATCAGCACGCCCTGGCGGCCCGTCAGCCCGCGCAGTCGGCAGATGTCGAAGAAGCCTTCGATTTTTTCATTGACGCCGCCGATCGCCTGCACCAGGCCGAACTGGTTCACGGAACCGGTAATCGCCAGCGACTGGTCTATCGGCGCCCCGGACAAGGCCGAGAGCAGCGCGCAGAGTTCGGCCAGCGAGGCGCTGTCGCCTTCGACCGGGCCGTAGGATTGTTCGAACACCAGGCTCGCGGACAGCGACAGCGGCACCTGGCTGGCATAGCGCGTGGCGAGGAAGGACGACAGGATCATCACGCCCTTGGAGTGGATCGGCCCGCCCATTTCGGTTTCGCGCTCGATGTCGATGACGTCGCCCTCGCCCACCCGCACCGTCGCCGTGATGCGCACCGGATGGGCAAAGCGGAATTCGCCGAGTTCGATCACGGCCAGGCCGTTGATCTGGCCGACATGGCCGCCGCTGGAGGTGATCAGCAGGGTGTTCTGCAGGATTGCCTGCTGGTATTTTTCGCGCAGCCGGTCCTGGCGCCGCACCTGGGCGGTGAGCGCCGCCTCGATGTCGTCGGCCTCGACCGTCGCGCGTCCGGCGCAGCCCGCAAGGTGATCGGCCTCGTGCAACAGGCTGACGATCTGGCGCAGGTTGGTGGACAGGCGCTGGGCATCGCCGACGATGCGCGCCGACTGTTCGACCACGCGCGCGACGGCGGCACGCCGCAAGGGACGCAGGCCGTCGCGACGGCACAGATCGCCGATACGACGGGCATAACAACGGACGTTGTCGTCGCTGCGTTCGACATCGGTCTCGAATTCGGCGGCGACGCGAAACAGTTCGCTGAACTCCGGATCGTATTCCTTGAGCAGGTAGTAGAGCAGCGGCTCGCCGAACAGCACCACCTTGCACGACAGCGTGATCGGTTCCGGCGCGAGGGGCAGGGCGGCGGTGAAGCCCAGCGTTCTTTCCAGCGAATCGATGTGGATCCGGCCAGCCTTGAGGGTACGTTTGAGCGCATCCCAGGCCAGGGGCTGGCGCAGCACCTTGTCGGCGTCGAGCATCAGGAAACCGCCATTGGCACGATGCAGGGCGCCGGCCTTGATCATGGTGAAGTTGGTCACCAGGGTGCCCATGTGGGCCAGGTGATCGACTCGCCCAAGCAGGTTGGGAAAGGTCGGATTGTCCTCGACGATGATCGGCGCCGACGTCGTCTCGCCGTGCCCGACCAGCAGGTTGACCTGGTAGCGCTGGGTCGAAATGCCGTCGCCGGTGAGTTCGAAACCTTCGCTGTCGCCATGCTGTTCGCGCAGGGTCTCGCCGTATTCGACGATGTCGGCCAGCACCTCGTCGAGGAAGGCCAGCACATTGTCGAGGCCGGCATATCTTTCCTTGAGTTCGTCGATCAGGTGGCCGATGGCAAGGCTCATGGTGTCGCGGCCGAGTTGGCGCAGGCGGCCCTGCATTTCCCTGCGCCAGCGAGGGAACTGGTGCAGCAGTTTCTGCAGCCGTTCGCCGAAACCGGTGATCAGCGCGCCGAGCCGCTCCTTTTCCGCGTCGGGCAGCGCGGAAAATACATCGGGCGTCATCGGCTCTTCACCGGCGAGCGGGGCGAAGGCAAAGCCCTGCGGCGTGCGCACCAGGGCTACCCCCTGCTGTTTCGACTCGTCGCCGAGTTCGCTCAGGGCGGTTGCTTCACGCTCCTTGAGTTCCTTCTGGATGGCCTCGGCATGGGAGCGGAAATCATCGCTGTCGAAAGCCGCCGAGATGGCCGGCTCGAGTTCCTCGATCAGGCGCTGCATGTCGCGCCGCAGTTCGGCGCCGCGGCCGGCCGGCAAGGTCAGGACGCGCGGCGCCTGGGCTTCGGTGAAATTATTGACATAGCAATAGTCGGCGGGGGCCGGCAGTTGCCGCGCCTTTTCCGTCAGCAGGGCGCGCACGTCCTCATGGCGGCCGCTGCCCGGCTCGCCGAGCACGAACAGGTTGTAGCCGGGCCGGTCGATATCGACGGCGAGATGCACGGCATCGACGGCGCGTACCTGGCCGAATATCCGGTCCGGGGGCGGTTGCTGATCGGACGTTTCGAAATCGAGCCCGGCAGGGTCGCAAGGACTGTAGAGCGCTTGCGGAGCAACAGGTTTCAGCGTGGTCACGGCGGGTGCGTTCGGGTTCGGGCTGCTGTTCGGACATCGCCAGATGCCTGCGACTGGCCGGCATGAGTGGCGATGCGCTAACCCGCTATCGTCATATCGCGGGCAGACCGATTATGCCGACAATTACCGCCGCCGAGAATCCCGTCGCGGCGACCCGGGCCAAGAAGTCGGCGCCGGCGCCACGGCGCCAGCCGGCCTCAGACGCAGCCGGTGGGCTTGGGCATGCCGGCGTAGCGCGCGGCCTGCTTGGCGGGGCCGTAGGGGAACAGGTCGAACAGGTATTTCTTGTCGCCGAACTGCTCGCCCAGGGCACTGCCGATCAGCTTCGACATGACGCGCAGATTGGGCGCGGTGCCGTTTTCCGCGTAGTAGTCGCGGATCCAGCGCACCACCTGCCAGTGCTCGTCGGCGAGGGCAAGCTGGTCGCGCTCGGCGAGGCATTTCGCCACGTCCTCGCTCCAGTCGTCCAGCGAGGCGAGATAGCCCTCGGCGTCGGTCTCGATTTCACGGCCATTGACGTTGATCATGTTTTTCTCTCTTTAAAGGGGAAGGGGATATTACTTGACTATTTTTGTCGGATTATAGGATCGGACACGCCTGACTGCATAGAGTTCTTTGTAACCGCCATCGTGTAGATTTATTGCCGGTCGCGCCCTGCGGGCTGCCGGCGCAGGACAGGGCAACGCCCCTATGGACGCAAGGGGCGCAAATCCGGATAATTCAGCCATATCCGTTCGATGCTGACCTGCGGCCCGTGGCCAAGCCCGGCGCAGGTCAATTTTTTCCCTTGCCCGAGAGAACATCATGGCCGCCGTAATGCCTCATTTGGCAACCCCGCCAGCCGCCAGCCGGCTCCTGCTTTCCGGCAACGAAGCCGTTGCCCGCGCCGTCTGGGAATCGGGTGTGCGCGTCGCCGCCGCCTACCCCGGCACCCCCGCCACCGAAATCATCGAATCGCTGGCGCGCTACCCCGACCTGTACGCCGAATGGTCGGTCAATGAGAAGGTCTCGATGGAAGTCGCGCTCGGCGCATCGATGACCGGGGCGCGAGCCTTCTGCGCCATGAAGCACGTCGGCCTCAACGTCGCCAGCGACTGCCTGATGACCATGACGATTACCGGCGCCTACGGCGGACTGGTGATCGCCGTGGCCGACGACGTCGGCATGTCCTCCTCGCAGAACGAGCAGGACTCGCGCTTCTGGGGCCGCTTCGCCCACATCCCGGTGCTGGAGCCGGCGGATTCGCAGGAGGCCTACGAGATGACGAAGTTCGCCTTCGGCCTCTCCGAGCAGTATGAAACGCCGGTGCTGCTGCGCCTCACCACGCGCATCTGCCACGTCAAGGGCCTGGTCGTCGTCGGCGAGCGCGAAGCCCACGAACCGGCCGGCTTCGTCAAGAATCCGCAACGCTGGGTCATGGTACCAGCGCATGCCAAGGCACGCATCCCCGGCCTGTTCCAGCGCGACGAAACCCTGCGCGCCGTAGCCGAAACCACGCCGCTCAACATCCTCGAAGCGGGAACGGATCGCCGCGTCGGCTTCGTCACTTCGGGCCCGGCCTACATGCATGTCAAGGAAGCTTTTCCCGACGCGCCAGTACTGAAGCTCGGCCTCTCCTACCCGTGGCCGCCCGAAAAGATGCGCGAACTGGCGACGATGTGCGACAAGCTGGTGGTGGTCGAGGAAACCGAGAAGCTGCTGGAAACCGAGATCAAGGCCGCCAGCATTGCCTGCCACGGCAAGGACGTGCTGCCCAGCCTGGGCGAACTGTCGCCGCAGGTACTGACGCCGGCGGTCGACCGCCTGCTCGGCAAACCCGTGCCGCCGCCGGCACCGGCCGCCGCGCCGCCCAAGGTTTTCCCGCGGCCGCCGACCCTGTGCGCCTCCTGCCCGCACATGGGCATGTACTACACGCTGTCGCAGATCAAGAACATCATCGTCACCGGCGACATCGGCTGCTACACGCTCGGCGCCGGCCACCCGTGGAACGCGCTCGACACCACGATCTGCATGGGCGCCACGATGGGCGTCGCGCTGGGTATCGACAAGGGCCGCGGCACAGTCGACAAGAACAAGCGGATACTCGCCGTGATCGGCGATTCGACCTTCATGCACATGGGCATGCAGGGCCTGCTCGACATCACCTACAACCATGGCAACATCACCGTCCTGCTGCTCGACAACAATACCACCGGCATGACCGGCGGCCAGGCCACGCCGGCCTCGGGCAAGGACATCCACGGCAGGGAGGCGCCGAAGGTCGACCTGTTCAAGATCGTCGAGGCGCTGGGCGTGCCCAACGAGCGCATCAAGATCGTCGATCCCTACGAACTGCCGGTGCTGTTCAAGACCGTGCGCGAGGAGATCAAGATCGACGGCCCGTCGGTCATCATCGCGCGCCGCCCCTGCGTCCTGATCGACGAGTTCAAGCCCTTCCGGCCGTATCTCGTCGAGGAGGACAAGTGCACCGGCTGCGGTAACTGCATCGAGGTCGGCTGCCCGGCGATCCACGTCACGCACCGCGACAAGGTGATCAAGCCCTCCGGCAAGGAAGTCGAGCTGGCCTTTGTCTCCATCGACAGCCAGGCCTGCACCGGCTGCGGCCTCTGCGTCCAGCCCTGCGCGCCGGACGCGATCCAGCACGTGCCGCGGCGCGACATCCCGATCCACATCGTCAAGACATCGAGCACGTCATGAGTACGAATGAGATCACCAACATCCTGGTCTGCGGCATCGGCGGCCAGGGCGTCATGACGGCGGCCGAAATCCTGGCCGAAGCCGCCATGGCCGAAGGACACGACGTCAAGAAGACCGAAGTCGCCGGCATGGCCCAGCGCGGCGGCGTCGTTACCTCCCACCTGCGCTTCGGCCGCAAGGTGCTTTCGCCGCAGATCGAGCCGGGCACGGTGCAGGTGCTGCTCGGCTTCGAGGGCGCCGAGGCCCTGCGCTGGTCGCACTACCTGAAGCCCGACGGCCTGGCCCTGGTGAACAACGCCAAGCTGGTGCCGCCCGTGGTCGAACTGGGTCTCTTCGATTATCCCGAGGATCCGACCGGCCAGATGCGCGCCGCCGGCCACCGCGTGGTTTCTTTCGACGCCATGACCATCGCCCGCGACCTCGGCGAAGTCAGGCTTGGCAACACGGTGATGCTTGGCGCCATCGCCGACTACCTGCCTTTTGCACCGGACGTGCTGCTGGCCTGCATCGACAAGCGCTTCGCGCGCAAGGGCGAGAAGGTGGTCGAGGCCAATCGCCAGGCCTTTGCCGCCGGGCGCGAGGCCGTGGCGAAGCAACTCGCCACGGCCTGAATAGTCCTTTCCATCTGACGCGAATCCATTCATGACTGCACGAATCATCGACGGCAATGCCCTTTCCGCCGAAGTCCGCGGCCAACTCGCCGAGCGCGCCGCTGCCTTGACGGCCAAGGGCATCACTCCCTGCCTCGCCGTGATCCTGGTCGGCGAGGACCCCGCCTCGGCGGTTTATGTGCGCAACAAGGTCGCCGCCTGCGAGAAAGCCGGCATGCGCTCGCTGCGCGACGTCTATGCGCCCGACGTCGACCCGGCCGTGGTGTTCAGGCGCATCGCCGAACTGAACGCCGACCCCACGGTGCATGGCATCCTGGTGCAGTTGCCGCTGCCGAAGCACTTCGATTCGGCAGCCGTACTCGAAGCCATTTCCCCGGAGAAGGACGTCGACGGCTTCCACGCCGAGAACGTCGGCGCACTGATGCAGGGCAATCCGCGCTTCATCCCCTGCACGCCCTACGGCGTCATGAAAATGCTCGAAAGCGCGAAGGTGCCCTTGAAGGGCGCCGAAGTCGTCATCGTCGGCCGCAGCAACATCGTCGGCAAACCGATGGCCATGCTGCTGCTGGCGCAGAGCTGCACGGTCACGATCTGCCATTCGCAGTCGAAGGATCTGGCCTTCCACACCCGCCGCGCCGACATCCTGGTCGCTGCCGTCGGCCGCGCGAAGATGATCACAGGCGACATGATCAAGCCCGGCGCCACGGTGATCGACGTCGGCATCAACCGCACGCCGGAAGGCAAATTGTGCGGGGACGTCGATTTCGACAGCGCCAAGGAAGTGGCGGGCGCCATCAGCCCGGTGCCGGGCGGCGTCGGCCCCATGACCATTACCATGCTGCTGGCGAACACGCTGGAAGCGGCTGAGAGGTGCGTGAAATGAAACCACTGGTCGGTATCGTGATGGGCTCGGATTCGGACTGGCCGGTGATGCAGGCTGCCGCCGCAATTCTCAAGGAATTCGACGTGCCCTACGAGACGCGCGTCGTCTCGGCCCACCGCACCCCCGACCTGCTGTTCGACTATGCCGCCATGGCACAGGAACGCGACCTGCGCGCCATCATCGCCGGCGCCGGCGGTGCGGCGCATCTGCCCGGCATGCTGGCCGCGAAAACCATCGTGCCCGTGCTGGGCGTGCCGGTGCCGTCGAAACACCTCAACGGCCTCGACTCCCTGCTCTCCATCGTGCAGATGCCCAAGGGCGTTCCGGTCGCCACCTTCGCCATCGGCGAGGCCGGCGCGGCGAATGCGGCACTCACCGCGATCGCCATCATCGCCACGGCGAATGACGGCTATGGCCGCAGCCTGGCAAAGAAGCTCGAGGACTTCCGCTCGCGCCAGAGCGAGAAGGTCCTGGGAATGAAGCTGCCCGAGCTCTGATGGACGTTGCTTCGATCCGGGCTTACTTCACCGGCCTTCAGGATCGCATCATCGGCGAGCTTGAAGGCGTGGAGGGCCAGGCTTTCCTGCGCGACGCCTGGGACCGGCCGCAGGGCGGCGGCGGCATTTCGCGGCTGATCGAAGACGGCAAGATCTTCGAGCGCGGCGGCGTCAATTTCTCCCACGTCAAGGGCGAGCAGATGCCGGCCTCGGCCACCGCACATCGCCCCGAACTGGCGGGTCGCCGCTGGGAAGCAATGGGCGTTTCACTGGTGCTGCATCCGCGCAATCCCTACTGCCCTACCGCGCACATGAACGTGCGCTTCTTCGTCGCTGAAAAGGAGGACGAGCAGCCGGTCTGGTGGTTCGGCGGCGGCATGGACCTGACGCCCTACTACGGCTTCGAGGAGGATGCGCGGCATTTTCACCAGACCTGCCGCGACACGCTGGCACCCTTCGGCAGCGATGTCCACGCGCGCTACAAGAAGTGGTGCGACGACTACTTCTTCCTCAAGCATCGCAACGAAGCGCGCGGAGTGGGCGGCATCTTCTTCGACGACCTCGGCGAAGGCGGCGAAGGTGGCGAAACTCCGTTTCAGCGTTGCTTCGCCCTGACCCAAGCCGTCGGCAACAGCTTCGCCACCGCCTACCTGCCGCTGATCGCCCGACGCCGCGACCTCGCCTACGGCGAGCGAGAGCGCGATTTCCAGGCCTACCGGCGCGGGCGCTACGTCGAGTTCAACCTGGTCTGGGACCGCGGCACGCTGTTCGGCCTGCAATCGGGCGGGCGCACCGAATCCATCCTGATGTCGCTGCCACCGATAGTCAAATGGCGTTATAGCTGGCAGCCCGCAGCGGGCAGCGCGGAAGCACGGTTGTACAGCGATTTCCTGCCGCCGCGGGACTGGTTGCGGCAAACCCCCTAGAGCAGTGCCGCCGCCCGGTAGTGGCGTGCCGCCAGCGCCGACTCTTCAAGCTGGTCGAGCAGCTGCGCCAGCTCCACGTGCGCGGTGCGCGAAGGCGCGATAGCCAGCGACGCTTCGAGATAGCTTCTCGCCTTGCCCCAGAGTTGCTGACGGCGGCACAGGCGACCCAGTGTCAGCAGCAAGGCGCCATCGCGAGGCCTGCGCTGCAGCCACTTTTCCGCCTGGGCGATGCGCCCGAGGACGTCGCCGGCGGGTTCCCCGTCCTGCCCGCACTCGCCGTAGGCCAGCACCAGTCCGGTGTCCCAGCCCTCGTCCAGAGCATCTTCGATTACGCGCCGGGCCTCGCGGGAATCGCCCGCTGCCGCCAGTGCACGCGCGGTTTCCAGTGCCAGCGAAGGTTCGGCACGGTCGTTCTCATCCAGTTCGCGCCAATAGCGCATGAGGCCGACTGGATCGTCGCGCAATCCATGCAGCGCTTCGCGCACGGCGCGGCTGCGGATCGGCGCGGCCTGCTCGGCGGTCAAGGCCTGGTGCTTTTCCAGCTGACGCACCAGGCGCGCCACTTCGCGCCAGTTGCCGAGGCCCTGCTCGGCGCGTACGCTGAGGCGCAGGGCCGCAATATGCCGCCCTTCAAGCGTGGCGAACTGTTGCAGCGCATCGCGGGCATCATCGAAGCGGCGGTCTTCAAGGGCGAATTCGGCTTCGGTCATCAAACGCGCCGCTTGCAGACCGGCAGTGTCGTAGCCGCGCACGCGCGCCGCCCATTGTGCCGCGCGTTCGACATCGCGCAGGGCATGCGCCGCATGCCAGCCGGCCAGCGCCAGCATGCCCGAGCCGGCGTGCTCCGGACGCGCCTTTTCGGCACAGCGCATGGCATGCCCGTAGCGCCCTTCCTGCAACAGGCGCCAGGCGTCGCGCAGGGCAAGCGCGGCTTTTTCCTGGCTTCGTCTCTGACGGAACTCGGCAACGGCACGCGGCAGGGCAAGCGTATGGCTGACGGCGCGCGCCAACAGGTAGATGACGAAAAATCCGGCAATCGCCGCCACCACAAACAGGTTAAGCGAAACTTCCGCACGCCACGGCGGCAACACCAGCAACACGTAGCCCTCGTTGTAGCGGGCAGCGAGCGCCAGACCGACCGCCAGCGCCGCGAGGGTCAACAGCCAGAAGATGGCGCGCATGCCGTCCGCGCTTACCGGGCCGGGCCGGCTGCGCCACCGGGGCTGCGCTCGCGCGCGAACTTGAGATTGCGCAGCGCCGTCAGGGTTTCCGCCAGGCCGGGAAGATCGAAGCTGACATCGGTGCTTGCCAGCATTTTCAGAGTCGACTGCGCGGCCTGCACGGCTTTGGCGCGACTATCGAAGTAACGGTCCAGATGCTCGCGCGACTGGCGGACTTCTTCGCGGAAAATCTTGCCGTCCCGCTGCAGAAGCGCGAGGCGCGCGTTGAGCAGGCGCAGCTTGAGGTTCTCACGCAGGAAAAAGCTCTGGTTGGGTGAAAGCAGGGCGGGATCGCCTTGGTCGATGCGCTCGATGCGCACCAGTTGCCTCAACTCGCGCCACAGATCCGCGCCGATTCCGCGCCAGTAATCGACGCTCGCCGGTATGGTCGTGGATGCCGGTTTTGCCGTTTCCGCTTTGGGCCGCTGCTCATAGGCCAGCGGCAGGCCGTCGACCGCCGCGACCACGCTTTCGATCTTCAAGGACAATCCGCTGACATTGGCGCCCGGCGTTCCCTTGAGGCGTTCGATGTCGCGCGCGATAAGCTTGCGCACGGGCAGGAACTGCGGCTGCACGGAGCGGGCGAGACGCCCTTCGGCGCCCTGCAGCGCGATCAGCGCGGCCTCGACATTGCCGGCGAACTGCAACTGCTGCATGGCGATCACCACGGCCTGTTCGACCTCGGCCAGCAGGCGTTCATCGCGGGTGCTGGAGATCTCCTGGTACATGGCCTCCAGCGCCACGGCCTGACTTTGCGTTTCGGCCAGCTTCGCTTCCAGCACGGCGACCTTGGCCTGCAAGGCCGCCAGGCCCTCCTGGCTTTGTCGCGCCAGCGTGCGGCCCTCCTTGGCGACGGCGTCGCCTTCGCCCAGCCGACGCGCCAGTTCCTGTTGCAGGCTGTTGACCTGCATTCGGCTATCGACCCACTGGGCGACGACAACCACCAGGGCGACAGCCACGACACGTGCCGTCGGCCGGCGCCAGGCATCCCGCCAGCCGATGTTGCGTGTCTCGGCAGGGGGCGGTACGTCAGTTTGAACGGGAGTTTCCATGAGATGCGAAGTATTGCATGAGTCCGGCCATCAGGCCGTCGTCACCGGGTAAGGTTGGAATTACTTTGCCAAGGCCGAGGGCCTTGGCCTGTTCTGCAATGCGGACGTGCGGCACAAATGCCGGCGTTTTTTTCAGCCACGCCTGCCCGAGACGACCGATCATTTCATGAAAATTGCGCAAGCCTTCGCTGCTGGTCAGGGTTACGGCATCAAGCTGCCCCAGTTCCCACAGCTTGAGCAGGGACGCGGGATCGATCTGCGGCCGCGCGCGGCGGTAGCAGGTGACATATTCGATCGTGGCGCCACGCGCCTTGAGGGTGTCGCCCAACAGTTCGCGGCCGCCGTCGCCGCGGAAAATGATCACGCGCTTGCCCATGACGTCGGTCAGTTCCGGGAGTTCCAGCAGCGCTTCCGAGTCGAAGCGCAGCGCAGGCGATATCACGTCATGAATCCCGTGGCGCGCCAATGCATTCTCGCTGCTCTTGCCCAGGGCGGCTACCCGCAGCCCGGCGGGCCACGCGCGGCGCGGCAGAATCAGGGCCAGCGCCTTTTCGATCGCATTGGGGCTGACGAAAACAGCGAGGTCGAAGCTGTCGAGCCGGATCGCCGCATCCAGCACCGGCGCGACATTTTCAATGTCGCGAATTTCCAGCACCGGAAAGAGCACCGGTATCGCTCCGGCCCCGGCCAGGGCTGTGGCGAAATGAGCCGCCTGCCCGGCCGGGCGCGTCACCACGACATGGCGGCCGGCAAGGGACATGTTAACTACCGAGCGCGGCGAGAATCTCGGCAGCGCCCTGCTTGCGCAGTTCGGATGCCAGTTGCAGGCCGAGGGCTTCGGGATCGGCAGAACTGCCGGTGAGTTCGGCATGCGCCATGCGCGTGCCATCCGGCGACGCCACGAAGCCGCGCAGATAAAGGCTGCCTGCGCGCACTTCGGCATAAGCGCCGAGCGGCACTTCGCAACTGCCGGCGAGCGCCCGCGACACGGCGCGTTCGGCCCTTACGCAGGCGGCGGTAGCCGGATCATTCAGGGGGGCGACCCAATTGGCCACGTCCGGCCGCGAGGCCAGCGCTTCGATTCCCAGCGCACCCTGGCCGGCAGCGGGCAGAGAGTCCTCGGCAGGCAGAACGGCACGGATGCGCTCGCCGAGGCCAAGGCGCTTCAAGCCGGCGGCGGCGAGAATGATGGCGTCGAACTGGCCTTCGTCGAGCTTGCGCAAGCGGGTGTCGAGATTGCCGCGCAAGGGCGTCACGGCGAGGTAAGGATAGCGGGCATGCAACTGTGCTTCGCGGCGCAGGCTCGATGTACCGACCACGGCACCGGGTGGCATGTCTTCGAGGCTGGCGTACTTGCTCGATACCAGCGCATCCAGCGGCACTTCGCGCGGACCGATGGCAACCAGGGCGAACTCCGGTTCCATCTGCATCGGCACGTCCTTCATGGAATGCACGGCAAGATCGGCCGAGCCGTCGAGCAGCGCGGCTTCCAGTTCCTTGACGAACAGCCCCTTGCCGCCGACCTTGGACAGAGGGCGATCGAGAATCTGGTCGCCGCGCGTGGTCATGCCGAGCAACTCGACATTACAGCCCGGATACAGTTTCTGCAACAAACTGCGTACATGTTCGGCCTGCCACAGTGCCAGCCGGGATTCGCGCGTGGCGATGACGATGCGTTGCGGGGGTGCAGCGGAGGAAGAAGCTTTGTTCACAGTGGGACCCATCGACCGAGAATGAAATGTGCGGACAGTAACTGCTCACCGACCGTCCAGCGCGGCCCCGCAGCAGCATGATTTTGCTGACAATTCTAGCAGTCTGCGGCGCAGTTCGCGCGAAAGGGCGGGCATTCGGGAGGATTTGCGCGCGCCGCCCCAACAGAAAGGCCGCCCGCAGGCGGCCCTCGCAGCGGCAGCAGAAAATCAGCCGGCAGTCGACCGCGCCAGCGAGGCGCTCTCGACCCAGCGCTTGATGCGATTGGCATCGCCGATGCGGGTCATCTTGCCCCAGGAGTCGAGCAACACGATGATGGTCGGCTTGTTGTTGAGCCAGGCCTGCATCACCAGGCATTTTCCGGCCTCGTTGATGTAGCCGGTCTTGGACAGACCGATCTCCCATGACGGGCTCTTGACCAGGGTATTGGTGTTGCGGAACTGCTGCGGACGGCCGGCGATGCTGAACTCGCCTTCGGACGTCGTCGAGAACTCGCGAATCAGGGGGTACTGATGCGCCGCATTGACCATTTTCGCCAGATCGCGCGGACTCGATACATTGGCCGCCGTCAAACCGGTCGGATCGTGGAAGCGCGTATCGGTGAGACCCAGAGCCAGCGCCTTCTGGTTCATGGCAGCGACGAAGGCCTCGCGTCCGCCAAGATAGTGGCGCGAAAGCGCCGAAGCCGCGCGGTTTTCCGACGACATCAGTGCCAGGCGCAGCATTTCTTCGCGTGCCAGATGGGTGCCGACCTTGAGACGCGAACGCGTCCCCTTGAGGAGGTCGACATCATCCTCGCCGATCGCAAGCGTCTCCTGCAGGTCGGGCGCGGCATCCAGCACGACCATCGCCGTCATCAGTTTGGTGATCGACGCGATCGGCAAAACGGCATTGGGGTTCTTTTCGTAAAGGATCGCGCCGGTGGCCTGATCCTGGACCAGAACGGCAGATGACTGCAAGGCGAGATGACGGGCATCATCCAGCGATGCAAGGCGTCGCGGCGATTTCGCACGCACCATCTTGTTGCCGGACTTGAACTGAGCGGTTACCCGGGGCGACTTCTTGTTCGCAGAAATGCTTTTCTTTTTTTCGCTGGCCTCGGCCCTGGCCGGCGTTGCGCCAGCGCCGACTATTGATGCCGCCAACAGAATCATTAGTGCCTTTTTCATGGAGATGCCCCTCCTGCAATCAATTCATTCTAGCAGAGGATACCCACAGTGCCATAAGTTGCATCAGCTTTCTCCTTGAAAATAAGGATGTTGGGGTAGCAGCTTGAGCAATAACATTAACTCAAGTCAAGAAACCGGCTAACTTCGCCGCGCCGCGCCAGGGTGTCGGCGTAGCCCAGATCGATCAACGCCTTGGTATAGGGTGGCTCGAACAGCAGATAGCTGGTCAGTGCGCCACCGTTTGGATTCATGGCGCCGATGCCACGCAGCAAGGACCTCACCGGCCAGGGCAAGGCCCGCGCGTGTCGTGCCGCAAGGTGGTCAAGGCGCTGCGACGGCGAGATGGTCAACACCTCGATCGGGCGCAGCGTCATGCCGTTGTCGCGGCGCACCGAACTCGGGATCAGCGACAGCGTTTTGTTGATCCTGCTCATCCGCTCCAGGTCGACCGACATGCTGTCGAGGAAGATGCTGGACAGCGCATGGCCGGCGATCTGCGCCAGCGAAGGATAGACAGATCCCGTCGGCCGGACATTCTCGTCGGCCAGGCGACCGGCGCCGATCACCAGTATCTTGTGGGCGCCGAGGTGGATCGCCGGTGAAATTGGCGCCACCTGCCGCATCGAGCCATCACCGAACCATTCCCGATTGAGATGCACGGCAGGAAAAATGAAGGGAATGGCACTGGATGCCATCAGATGATCGAGAGAAATTTCGGTGGGCGCTCCGACCCTCTGGCTGCGCCGCCAAGGCTCGAGTTCTGCCCGCCCCTGGTAAAAGCTGACACTCTGCCCGGATGAGTAACCGGAACAGGTAATGCTGATCGAATGCAGGGCGCCGCTTTCGATGGCCCGCCCGATACGACTGAAGTCGAGACTTTCGCTCAACAGTCGGCGCAGCGGCGCGTTGTCGAGCAGCGAGCGCGGCGCGCGGCGCGTCAGCCAGCCCAGCGCCAGCGTCGATAGCCAGCGCGTTCCGGAGATGCCGATGCCCGCCGGATCGGCGCGATAGACCTGGTGGGCGCGGAAATTTTCCCAGACCTTCACCAGACCATCCACACCGGCCCCGAAATCCTCCGCCGCTACAGCCAGCGTTGCGGCATTCAGGGCGCCGGCCGAGGTGCCGCAAAGAATCGGAAACGGATTGCGCTGCGGCTGTGGCAACAGTTCGCGAATCGCCTTCAGCACACCGACCTGGTAGCCGGCACGCGCACCGCCGCCGGTCAAAATGAGGGCGGTGCGCGATCCGGTCATGGCAACGTCAGGTGCCGCTCCTGGCCTGCTGCTGCGCCTCGACCGACAACAAGGCGGTGACGTTGACGATGCGCCTGACGGTGGCCGTCGGCGTCAGGATATGCGCCGGCCGCGCCGCGCCGAGCAGCAGCGGACCTACCGTCAGGCCATCGCCCGCCGAAGTCTTGATCAGGTTGAACGAGATGTTGGCGGCATCCAGCGTCGGCATGATCAGCAAGTTGGCCTGGCCGGTAAGCGTCGAATTCGGGAAAACATTGCGCCGGATTTCGTCCGACAAGGCCGTGTCGCCATGCATCTCGCCGTCGACTTCGATTTCCGGTGCGGTCTTGCGCAGGATTTCCAGTGCGCGCCGCATCTTGATCGCGGTCGGCGTGTCCTCGGCGCCGAAATTCGAATGCGACAGCAGCGCGGCTCGCGGCGTCAGGCCGAAGCGACGAACTTCCTCTGCCCCCAGGCGGGTCAGTTCGGCCAGTTGCTCGGCCGTCGGGTCGTAGTTGATATAGGTGTCGCCGATGAACAGCGTGCGCTTCGGCAGCACCAGCATGTTCATGGCATAGAAATGCTCGATGCCGGCCTTGCGGCCGATCACCTCGGAAACATAGCGCAGGTGCTGGGAATGCTTGCCGAAGGTGCCGCAGAGCATGCCGTCGGCGTAGTTGTGGCGGACCAGCATGGCGCCGATCAGCGTGGTGCGGCGGCGCATTTCGCGCTTGGCGTACTCGATGCCGACACCCTTGCGACAGGTCAGCTCGTAGTAGTCCTGCCAGAGTTCCTTGTAGCGCGGGTCGGAATCCGGATTGACCAGTTCGAAATGCTCGCCGGCGCGAATTCGCAGGCCATAGCGCGTGATGCGCTGCTCGACCACATCGGGGCGCCCGATCAGGATCGGCCTGGCCAAGCCATCGTCGACCACGGTCTGCGCCGCGCGCAGAATGCGCTCGTCCTCACCTTCGCAGAAGACGATGCGCGCCGGTGCCTTCTTTGCCGCGGCGAACACCGGACGCATCAGGAGACCGGTGTGATAGACGAAGTCGTTGAGCTTGTCGCGGTAGCGCTCCATGTCCTCGATCGGTCGCGTGGCGACGCCCGAATCCATCGCCGCCTGGGCGACGGCGGGCGCCACCTTGAGGATCAGGCGCGGATCGAAGGGTTTCGGAATCAGGTATTCCGGACCGAAGGCCAGGTCCTCGGTGCCGTAGGCGGCCGTCACCACTTCCGACTGTTCGGCGTGGGCCAGTTCCGCGATGGCGCGCACGGCAGCGACCTTCATCGCCTCGTTGATGGCGGTGGCGCCGACGTCAAGCGCGCCCCGGAACATAAAGGGAAAGCACAGTACGTTATTGACCTGGTTCGGGTAGTCGGAACGCCCGGTACCGATGATGGCGTCGGGACGCACGGCCTTGGCTTCTTCGGGACGGATCTCCGGATCGGGATTGGCCATGGCGAGGATGATCGGGTCGCGGGCCATCGTCTTGACCATCTCGGGCTTCAGCACATCGGCCGTGGACAGGCCCATGAAGACGTCGGCGTCCGGCATCGCATCGCCCAGGGTTCGCGCATCCGTCTTCTGCGCGTATCGCGCCTTCGAGGGATCGAGGTTCTCGCGCCCGGTGTGGATCACGCCCTTGCTGTCGACCGCGAAGACGTTCTTCGGATCCAGGCCAAGGCTGACCAGCAGGTCGAGGCAGGCGATTGCCGCGGCGCCGGCGCCGGAGCAGACCAGCTTGACCTTGGCGATATCCTTGTTGACCACGCGCAGGCCGTTCAGCACCGCGGCACTGGCGATGATGGCCGTGCCGTGCTGGTCGTCGTGGAAGACCGGGATCTTCATGCGCTCGCGCAGCTTGGCTTCGATGTAGAAGCATTCGGGGGCCTTGATGTCCTCGAGGTTTATCCCGCCGAAGGTCGGTTCGAGCGAGGCAATGATGTCCACCAGCTTGTCGGGATCGTTCTCGGCGATCTCGATGTCGAAGACGTCGATGCCGGCGAATTTCTTGAACAGCACACCCTTGCCTTCCATCACCGGCTTGCCGGCGAGCGGCCCGATGTTGCCGAGGCCGAGCACCGCGGTGCCGTTGCTGATCACGGCGACCAGGTTGCCGCGCGAGGTATACAGGGCCGCGGTTGCCGGATCGCGAACGATCTCGTCGCAGGCGGCGGCCACGCCCGGAGAATAGGCCAGCGACAGGTCTGACTGATTGGTCAGCGCCTTGGTCGGGGTGACCGCGATCTTGCCGGGCTGGGGAAGGAGGTGATATTCCAGCGCCGCGGCGCGGAGACGTTCGTCCATGAAAAGCTTCTCCAATATTGGGGTCGAACCCAATTGTATCGCCGTGTCGGCAGCGCCGACTATTCCCGACCGATCGTTTTAGCGGCGGCGGCTGCGCCTAACGCCGACGGAGCCGGCATTTGCCTGCACTGAAACGTGTTTTACCGCGCAAGTCATTTTTGCGGCGCGGCCCCGGCATCCCCCGATCCCTTGACGGCGGACTGCTGTGCACTTTCGCCGCGTGCCGCCGCAAGGCATGCACCTGTCGATTGTGGGATAATTGCCGGCTCATTTAGCTCCGCGGCCCGGGCCACCCCGTCCTCCGCCGCGGACTGCCGGAAGCCCCGCGATCTCCACCCTTCGATTGCAGGCCGACCGGCGCGAATTCAAATCAGAGTGGAGATTTTCGCGTCATGACACAGTCGAATATTGTTCTGCCCCCTGCCCATGTCAAGCACGCCAGGCTGATTGCCTGGGTTGCCGAAGTTGCGGCGCTCACCCAGCCAGAAGACATTGTCTGGTGTGACGGCTCGCAGGACGAGGCAGACCGCCTGTTTGCCCAGATGGTTGCAGGCGGCACCATGGTCAAGCTGAACCCGGCAAAGCGGAAGAATTCCTACCTTGCCCTGTCCGATCCATCCGACGTCGCCCGCGTCGAAGACCGTACCTACGTCTGCACCTCGGATCCCGAAGATGCCGGCCCCAACAACAACTGGGAACATCCGGACAAGATGAAAGACACCCTGCGCGGCCTGTTCAAGGGTTGCATGCGGGGGCGCACGATGTACGTCGTCCCGTTCTCGATGGGTCCCATCGGTTCGCCTATCGCACACATCGGCATCGAACTCTCGGACAGCCCCTATGTGGTGGTCAATATGCGCGTCATGACCCGCATGGGTCGTGCGGTACTCGATCAACTCGGCAGCGATGGCAGCTTCGTGCCTTGCCTGCACAGCGTCGGCCACCCGCTGGAAGCCGGGCAGGCCGACGTCAAGTGGCCGTGCAACAAGACCAAGTACATCTGCCATTTCCCGGAAACCCGCGAAATCTGGTCCTTCGGTTCCGGATACGGCGGCAACGCGCTGCTGGGCAAGAAGTGCTTCGCCCTGCGCATCGCCTCGACCATGGCCCGCGACGAAGGCTGGCTCGCCGAGCACATGCTGATCCTCGGTGTCGAATCCCCGGAAGGCGAGAAGTCCTACGTCGCCGCCGCCTTCCCTTCTGCCTGCGGCAAGACCAACTTCGCCATGCTGATTCCGCCGCAAAGCCTCGGCGGCTGGAAGGTGACGACTGTTGGCGACGACATCGCCTGGATCAAGCCGGGCCCGGATGGCCGTCTCTATGCCATCAATCCCGAGGCCGGATTTTTCGGCGTCGCCCCCGGCACCAGCGAGAAGACCAATTTCAACGCCATGGCGACGCTGAAAGAGAACATCATCTTCACCAACGTGGCGTTGACCGACGATGGCGACGTCTGGTGGGAAGGCATGAGCAAGGTTCCGCCCGCGCATTGCATCGACTGGCAGGGCCAGGACTGGACACCGGAAATCGCCAAGGACACCGGGCGCAAGGCCGCCCATCCCAATTCGCGTTTTACCGCTCCGGCCAGCCAGTGCCCATCGATCGACCCGGATTGGGAGAACCCTGCCGGCGTGCCGATCTCCGCCTTCATCTTCGGCGGCCGTCGCTCGACCACCGTGCCACTGGTGTTCGAAGCCTTCAACTGGAACTACGGCGTTTATATGGCCGCCACGCTGGGCTCCGAAACCACGGCTGCCGCTACCGGCGCACAGGGCGTCGTGCGCCGCGACCCGTTTGCCATGCTGCCGTTCTGCGGTTACCACATGGGGGACTACTTCAACCACTGGCTGCGCGTCGGCCACCAGATTGAACATGCGCCACGCATCTTTACGGTCAACTGGTTCCGCCAGGACGCCGAAGGCAATTTCATGTGGCCCGGTTTCGGCGAAAACATGCGCGTCCTCAAGTGGGTGATTGGCCGTTGCAGCGGCCAGGCCGATGCGAAGCAGACGGCGCTCGGCTGGATGCCCCGCTTCGAAGATCTGGACTGGACCGGCAGCGAGGAAGTCAGCAAGGCGCAGTTCGAGCATCTCACCGCCGTCGATACCGAGGCCTGGCGCGAGGAGCTCAAGTTGCATGCCGAGTGGTTCGACAAACTCAAGAGCCGCCTGCCGCGCTCCCTGACCCTCAAGCGCGAACTGTTCGAACTGGCTCTCGTGGACTGATTGGTCCGACGCAGAGCCGCCCCAAGGCGGACCTGCCAAAAGCCTGCCAGCGTAGCGAGCCGTAGCCACCCCTTCTCCTGGAGAAGGGGCCGGGGGACAAGTCGATCAATAGTCGGCTCCGGCATCACGGCGAACAACGGACCGGCCGCCCTGCATAATGCACGGCGGCCGTTCTCATTCTGGAGACCTGCATGAACATTGCCGCACGGATGGCACAGATCGCGCCCTTCCATGTCATGGAGCTGATGGCACGCGCGCAGGCGCTGGAGGCCGGAGGCCGGTCGATCATTCACCTGGAGGTTGGCGAACCCGACTTTGCCACGGCCGAGCCTATCCTTGCGGCCGCCCAATCTTTCCTTTCCGGCGGACATGTCCATTACACGGCGGCACTGGGTTTGCAGCAACTGCGCGAAGCGATCAGCGGCCACTATTTCAGCCGCTACGGACTTGAAATTTCGCCGGCCCGCATCGTCGTCACCGCCGGCGCATCCGGTGCACTGCTGCTGGCGCTGGGCGTGCTGGTCAATCCCGGCGACGAATGGCTGCTGCCCGATCCGGGCTATCCCTGCAACCGGCATTTCGTGCGCCTGCTCGAAGGACGACCGGTTTCACTGGCGGTGAACGCCGCATCGAACTACCAGCCCACCGCAAATCAGGTGGCAGCATCATGGACCGACAAGACCAAGGGCCTGCTGGTGGCCTCGCCGGCAAATCCGACCGGCACTTTGCTTGATCGCGAACCCATGACGGCACTCGCCGACGTGGTTGCGCGGCGCGGCGGCACGCTCCTGGTAGATGAGATCTATCACGGGCTGAGCTATGGTGTCGATGCCATGTCGGCCTTGGCCATCAGCGACGAGATCTTCGTCATCAACAGCTTCTCCAAGTATTTCGGCATGACTGGCTGGCGCCTGGGCTGGCTGGTAGCGCCCGATCGTTACGTTCGTGAGATCGAGAAGCTGGCGCAAAACCTTTATATCGCGCCGTCGACCGTAGCCCAGCATGCCGCGCTGGCTGCCTTTCAACCCGCAACCACGGCCATTCTGGAAGCGCGTCGCCACGAGTTTTCGCTGCGGCGGGATATTCTCCTGTCCGGCCTGCGCGAACTTGGTTTCGGGATTGCGGCGGAACCGCGAGGGGCCTTTTACGTGTATGCCGACAGCAGCGCCCTGGCCGCCGACAGCGACGAACTTGCCCGGCTATTGCTGACTGAAGCCGGCGTAGCGGCAACTCCGGGCCTGGATTTTGGCAACAACGCCCCGCAAGCTCACATGCGCTTTGCCTACACCATTGAACGGAGTCGCATCGAGGAAGGACTGGCACGCATGGCGGCTGTGCTGGGCTCCAAATAAAAGAAAGCGCGTGCCGAATTAACAGCACGCGCTTGCTATCCACTGAACGCCGCGATCAGTCCCGCAGGACTAAACGCAGGTCGATGCTACCGTCAGGGACGGGAACCGGTGGGAAACGGCCAAGCTGCCGCCGGATTCAGCGACGACTTGATGCCGGGAGCAGCAGCGGTCGAAGGTGCGGCGGCGGCGGGCTTCGCAGCCGGCTTCTTGGCAGCAGGCTTTTTCGCAGCGGGCTTCTTCGCAGCAGCAGGCTTCTTGGCAGCCGGCTTCTTAGCAGCCGGCTTCTTTGCCGCAGGCTTCTTGGCAGCCGGCTTCTTTGCCGCAGGCTTCTTGGCAGCCGGCTTCTTGGCAGCCGGCTTCTTTGCCGCAGGCTTCTTGGCAGCCGGCTTCTTTGCCGCAGGCTTCTTCGCAGCCGGCTTCTTAGCAGCCGGCTTCTTGGCAGCCGGCTTCTTCGCCGCAGGCTTCTTCGCAGCCGGCTTCTTAGCCGCAGGCTTCTTGGCAGCCGGCTTCTTCGCCGCAGGCTTCTTGGCAGCCGGCTTCTTCGCAGCAGCAGGCTTCTTGGCAGCCGGCTTCTTGGCAGCTGGCTTCTTCGGGGCCGCAGACTTCTTAGCGGCGGGCTTAGCCGCTGCCTTCTTTGCGGCCGGCTTCTTGGCTTTCTTGGTATCAGCCATGTTGAACCTCCTTAACAAATTAACAGGAAAGAACCACCACTACTTTTTTACTGCAACCCGTCTGGGCTAGCACGGATTATCCAACGCTCCGATGCAATCGAAAGCGACGAATTCCTCACGTTTATCCGCCTATCACTTCGTTTTGAAACGACAGATGACAAACGCACGAACAATCAATCAGCATATTCGCAAGGTCACGATCCAGCGCGGCACCTGCCTGGCCCTGGATTGCGCGAGCCGAGAAACCATTGGCCGACGGCTCACGCGAGCCACGGACAGGCGAATACCCGTCCGGCGCTTCTGCCTGACGGGCAATCGTCTGAATTTGCGGAGCGAATGATTTGCGGAGGAAAGAATGCGGGCCCTGATTCGTGGCCATGTCGATAGAGGACAGTTGGGCAACCCGGCTGAGGTCGGTTGAATACGCGCCCAAGACTTCCTGCATTCAGATCTCCCGTCTTTGCGTCATGAAGCCGGTGATGACCGGGACACTGTGGCAGCGCATCGTCCCTTTCTCAAAGCGACCTACTATATCTAGTGGGTCATCGATGAATTCGCACTAATTGTAGTGGTTGGTTTTTTTTACTGCAAGAGCTTTTTGATGCTGTCGCGAAAACCGGCGTTGCTGCTTTGCGACACTCATCTGCTTGCGTGAGGGATTCGATGCCAATCGAAACACGGGCCGGGATCCGTCTTGCGCCCGGGTGCGATGTCGCTGTGGCCGACTACCGCCTCGATCGAAAAGCGATGGCGCAGGTCGGCGAGCAGGCGGTTGAGGGCCTGGTACTGTGCGTCGGCAAAAGGCAACTCGTCACAACCCTCGAGCTCAATGCCGATTGAAAAATCGTTGCAGTTCTCCCGCCCCATCCACCTCGAGATGCCGGCATGCCAGGCGCGGCCGAAGCAGGAAACAAACTGGATCAGTTCGCCGTCGCGACGCACAAGAAAATGGGCCGAAACCCGCAGGTTCCGTATTTCATGGAAATAGGGATGCGCCCCCGGATCAAGGCAATTGGTAAACAGCTGGATGATTTCCGGGCCCCCGAATTCTCCGGGCGGCAAACTGATGGCATGAATGACGATCAGCCGGATCGACTCTTGCGCGGGTCGCTCGTCGAAATTCGGCGAGGGCACCCGCCGCGCGTCGGGCAGCCAGCCGGCGTCGTCACCCGCGCCCGGCAGTTGTGTCACTCGTTCATTCCCAGGCGCGCCATGCGATAGCGCAAGGAACGGAAAGTCACGCCGAGCAATCTTGCGGCAGCGGTGCGATTGTTGTTCGCCTGATTGAGTGCGTCAAGAATCGCCTGCCGCTCCACATGATCGAGGTGATCCTGCAGGGAGCCCCCGGTCGTGGCGGACGGAATCCCGGGCAGTTGGGCCGGCGCCAGATTCAGATCAACAACGTCAATGTGATCCCCGGTCATCAATGCCAGGGCACGCTCCAGAACGTTTTCGAGTTCCCGCACATTGCCGGGGAAGGGATAGCGTTGCAAGGCCTCAAGTGCCGTCGCCGTCAGCGGTGGCGGCGTCAAACCGGCCGCCTGCGCCAGGCGCTGCAGGATGTGCTGCGCCAGCGTGGGGATATCGTCGCGACACTCCCTCAAGGCCGGCATTCGCAGTTCAATGACGTTGAGCCGATAGAAGAGGTCCTGGCGGAATCGCCCCTGTTCGACCAATGCCTTCAGATCCTGGTGCGTGGCGCAGATCACGCGAACATCCACGGCTTCCTCGGCCGTGGCTCCGACTTTGCGCACACGCTTCTCCTGAATTGCCCGCAGCAGCTTGACCTGCATCGTCAGCGGCAGTTCCGCCACCTCGTCGAGAAACAGGGTGCCGCCGTCAGCCGCCTGGAAGAAGCCTTCGCGATCGTCGCTGGCACCGGTGAAGGCCCCCTTGCGATAGCCGAAGAATTCGCTTTCCATCAAGTTCTCGGGAATCGCTCCGCAATTTACCGGAACAAAGGCGCGGTCACGGCGGGCACCCAGGGTATGGATCAATCGTGCTGCCAGTTCCTTGCCGCTACCCGACTCACCCGTGACATGAACCGGCGCCTGACTTCGTGCCACCCTGTCAATCAGTTGCCGCACCTGCTGGATGGCCGGCGAGTCGCCGAGCAGACCGGACTCGCCACCCATGTCGCCGGCAGGGTCCGGACTGGGCAAGTCCAGCGCCGACTTCACCATACCCCGCAACTGGTCGAGCGACACCGGCTTGGCGATGTAGTCGAATGCGCCGGCCTTGAGTGCCGACACGGCATTCTCGGCGCTGCCATGCGCGGTAATCACCGCCACCGGCAAGTCCGCCACCGTCTCGGCGATATGGCGCACCAGATCCAGCCCCTGGCCATCGGGCAGGCGCATGTCGGTCAGGCACAACTGATAACGCTGGGTGGCAAGCATCTGGCGCGCCTCGGCGAGGGATCCGACGCAATCTGTCAGCAGTCCCATGCGCGCCAGGGTGAGATCAAGCAACTCGCGGATATCGGCTTCGTCGTCAACGACCAGCACTCTCTTCTTTTCGCCATTGCCACGGGTGCGGCGCTCATTCTTTATTGACATACGAAACCCTCGGCCAGGATTCGGAAATGGGCACCCGGCGCCTCGTCCAGCAATTCGAGGCTGGCACTGCTGGCCTCGCATAATTCCCGCGCGATATAGAGACCCAGGCCGGTACCGGTACCATGCGTGGTAAAAAATGGCTCGAACACCTGATTGCGCTGAGCCTCTTCGACCCCCGGGCCATCGTCGATGATATGCAACTCCACCCTGTTTGCGGTGGTGGCGGCCCTTGCCTCCAGTCGCACCGCGCCATCTGCGTCGCTGGCATGGCGCAATGCGTTGCCCAGGAGATTCCACAGTACGCGATATAGATGCCCCCGATCAAAGCGCAGCTCGACGTCCACCTCGCCGATCTGCAGGCGCCTGCTGGCCGACGCATCGTGCAGCGCCAGTTCTTCCAGAAACCCGGAAAGAAATACCTGCCAGCGCAGGGTTTCCTGTTGCGCGCGGTCCCGGCGGCCGAGTTCCAGTACCTCGGTCACCAGCCGATTCAGGCGGCGGGTATTGTCATGGATGATCCGGGCCAGGCGCTGATGCAAAGGATCACGGTCTTCCTCGGCCAGCAGTTCGGCGGCGTGACTGATGGCCGCCAGCGGATTGCGAATCTCGTGCGCCATATTGGCGGTCAGTCGTCCGAGGGCAGCAAGCTTCAGCTGTTGCGCCTGGGACTGGATGCGCTCCATGTCTTCCAGGTAGATCAGCGCATGCCCGCCCAGTTCCGCTGAAGGCATATAGCGCACGCGCAACAATGGCCCGCTTTCCTGACGCAACATCTCCACCATTTCGACGGGCTGTGCGCTCCACACCCGGAAGCGATCGGCCAGTCCATTGGAAAAGGTCGCCAGGTCGACACCGGCGGCGGCCTGCACCCCAAGCAGGGCCCCGGCGCGCGGATTGAGCAATCGCACGCGCCCTTCGCCATCAACTACCAATACGCCATCCTCCATATCGCGAATGATCCGCTCGCTGATTCGCAACTGGTCGTTCAGTTCCCGCCCCCGCTCGCGCGCCAGGGTCTCGTTGGCGACCACGCGCTGCGCCAGCAAGCGGGCGATGATCGCGGTAGCAAAAAAGGCGATGCAGATGATCCCGGTGCGCACGAAGTCAGCCGGATCAGCTTCCAGTGCCAGCGCGCGCCAGCTTTCCTCGAGCAGCATCGCCACCGAGGCCAGCGCGGCGTAAAACAAGGTCATCCGTCCCTGCCCCACCAGGGCGGCACCGGCAACCACTACCAGCAGCAACATGGCGATGCCGCTCTTTTGGCCGCCGCTGGCGAACATCATCAGCGTCAAGGCGGCAACGTCGACCGCCACCTGCACCGAAAGCTGCAAATTGAAGCGGCGGGGCCTGCGCAGCAATACGACCAGAAACGCAACCGCCAACAGAAGATATACCGCGGCAACACGACCGAACAACCGGGGATCCTGCGTGCCAAGACTGACCGTGTCATCAAAAAGCAGCGCCGCAGCCAGGAAAAGGCCGGCAATGGACAAGCGGTAAATCGTGAAGAAACGCAGCGAACGCCAGAAGGAATCGATTGCGTTGGATTCGTCCGGCAGCAGGTTCTGCATCCTCAAGGCCGGGCTCCCAGCCGTCGATGGTCCTCGCAACAGTAATCCTGCCCGGCTACGCTTATCGACTCAGCCTGCGGGAAATGCACTCCGCAATGGGCACATCGCGTCATGGACTCGGGCATGCCCGCAGGCGGCGGGGGACTGCCACGCCGGTTCGATGCGCGCACCAGCGCGTAGATTACGGCGAGCACGATAATGAAAAGCAGAAACTTTGCCACGGCCTTCAGACCCCCGCAGCAGAAATCGGTTGGTCGGGGCGAGAGGATTCGAACCTCCGACTCCTGCGTCCCGAACGCAGTACTCTACCAGGCTGAGCTACGCCCCGACGGCAAGTTGGTGGCAAGGATGGACATTGCGGGAACGGGCTTGGAATTTCAGCCCGCGAAATCATCCTTGCAAACATTGCGGTGGTCAAAAACTTCTTTGCACCGCAAAGTCTGCTAATTGTAGCAGCGTTTCCCTGAACGTTGACTGCGGTAACGGCTCCAGCGCGGCTTTAGCCATCCCGGCTTCCTTGACGCCTTGGCGATGCGCGACATCAAGAGCGCCGCTGGTGCGCACCGCTGCCAGGACATCAGCAAAGCTGTCACTGCTGGCATTTTCAATTGCACCGCGGACCAATGCCGCCTGCTGCGGGGTGCCATGCTGGATGACATGAATCAGCGGCAGGGTCGGCTTGCCTTCGGCGAGATCGTCGCCAAGATGCTTGCCGGTTTCGGCTTCCTGCCCCGAATAGTCGAGTACGTCATCGATCAACTGGAATGCGGTGCCGAGATGCATGCCATAGTCCGCCAGCGCCGTCTCGATCACCGGGCTCGCATCGCCGAGGATCGCACCCAGCCTGCCGGCGGCTTCGAACAGCTTGGCAGTCTTGTAGCGAATGACCCGCAGATAATCCTCAACCCCGATGTCGGCATTGCGGCAGTTCATCAGTTGCAGCACTTCGCCTTCGGCAATGATGTTGGTCGCATCGGCCAGCACCTGCATTACACGCATGCTGCCGACACCGACCATGATCTGGAAAGCACGCGAATACAGAAAATCGCCCACCAGCACACTGGCCGGGTTGCCAAACACCGCGTTGGCGGTATCGCGACCACGACGCAGCGACGACTCGTCGACCACATCATCATGCAACAGTGTCGCCGTATGAATGAACTCGACCACGGCTGCCAACTCGTGGTGACGGGTTCCCGAGTAACCGCAGGCGCTGGCGGAAAGCAGCACCAGCGCAGGGCGCATGCGTTTGCCCCCGGCCGAGATGATGTACTCGGCAACCTGACGTACCAGCACCACATCCGAATGCAAGCGAATGCGAACGACGGCGTCAACCGCGCGCATATCGGCGTCAATGGGGGCGTACAGGCTGGCGAAGTCCACGGCGAAGGAAGGTGTCGAGGCAAAGTGGCGATGTTAGGCGGCGCATCTGCCGGCGTCAACGCGGAATCTATCGCCGCCGCGCAGCGACATCGCATTCGTCGGCCGACCGCCCCATTCCGCCCAGGCTGCGCACGACCAGACCCGGTTGATGAGATTCACAATTCAACAGCGCGTCGGCCAGGCGGGAGTTTTCCCTTATACTCAACGCTTGACTGAATCGCCCGTCGCCTTTGATTTTCCAGTACTTTTATCGCATTGATTGCCAGCTGGCATGACGAAAACATTATGACAGAACCAAAACTTCCGGCCTCTCCAACAAACCCGACGGCGTGGTCGGGCCGCTTTGCGGAACCCGTTTCCGATCTCGTCAAACGTTATACCGCCTCGGTATTCTTCGACCGCCGCATGTGGCGCCAGGACATTCGGGCGTCGCTCGCGCACGCGCGGATGCTGGCCGCCCAAGGCATCATCACCACTGCCGATCTGCAGGCCATCGAGCAGGGCATGGCAAGCATAAGCTCCGAAATCGAGGCCGGCAGTTTCAACTGGAATCTTGACGACGAGGATGTCCATCTCAACATCGAAAAGCGCCTTACCGCACTCGTCGGCGACGCCGGCAAGCGCCTGCACACCGGTCGCTCGCGCAACGATCAGGTAGCCACGGACATCCGGCTCTGGCTGCGCGACACCATCGACGAAATCGACGGCCTGCTGCGCAATTTCCAGGCTGCACTGCTTGACACCGCGGAAGCCCACGCCGACACACCCCTCCCCGGCTTCACGCATTTGCAGGTGGCGCAACCGGTGACTTTCGGCCACCATCTGCTGGCCTATTTTGAAATGCTGCGCCGTGACCGCGAACGCTTTGCCGACTGCCGCCGCCGCGTCAATCGCCTGCCGCTGGGCGCCGCTGCTCTGGCCGGCACCACCTTCCCCATCGACCGCGCAGCCGTGGCGCGCGAACTCGGCTTCGAGTCCGTCTGCGAGAATTCGCTGGACGCTGTTTCGGACCGCGATTTCGCCATCGAATTCTGTGCCGCTGCGTCGCTGGTGATGACCCACGTCTCGCGTTTTTCCGAAGAGCTGATCCTGTGGATGAGCCCGCGCGTCGGCTTCATCGATCTGGCCGACCGCTTCTGCACGGGCTCCTCGATCATGCCGCAGAAAAAGAACCCTGACGTGCCGGAACTGGCGCGTGGCAAGACAGGCCGTGTCTTCGGGCACCTGATGGGCCTTCTCACCCTGATGAAGGGACAGCCGCTGGCCTACAACAAGGACAACCAGGAAGACAAGGAACCCCTGTTCGACACGGCCGACACGCTGATCGATACCCTGCGCATCTTTGCCGATCTGGTGCCGGGCATTCGCGTCATACCGGAAGCCATGGCCGCCGCATTGCGTCAGGGCTATGCCACCGCGACCGACCTTGCCGACTATCTGGTAAAGAAGGGATTGCCCTTCCGCGATGCGCATGAAGCGGTCGCCCGCGCCGTACGCGCCTGCGAAGTGCGCGGCTGCGATCTGCCGGACCTGAGCCTGGCCGAACTGCGCTCGTTCTCGCCGCTGGTGGACGCAGACGCATTCGCCGTGCTGACCGTGAGCGGATCGCTCGCCGCCCGCGACCACCTTGGCGGCACCGCGCCAGCCCAGGTAAAGGCCGCCATAGCCCGTTCGCGCACGCGGCTCTGAGCCGATGGCAATTCCGGAGCGCATCGGCAAATACGAGATTCGCAGCAAGCTCGGCGAAGGCGCCACCTCCATCGTATATCTCGGCTACGACCCCTTCGCCGAGCGCGACGTAGCGGTCAAGGCGATCTTTCCCGAAGTGCTGCGCGACAGGGAACGGGGCAAGCTCTACCGCAACCTGCTGATGACCGAGGCTTCGCTGGCCGGCAAGCTGGTGCATCCGCACATCGTGCAGATTTTCGATGCCGTACTGGCCGAAGACCAGAGCTACATCGTCATGGAGTATGTCAAGGGCGGCACGCTGGAGCCCTTCTGCACTCCAAGTACGCTGTTGCCGGTCGACCGCCTGGTGGAGATCGTTTTCAAGTGCACCCGCGCACTCGACTACGCCTTTCGCGCCGGCATTACCCATCGCGACATCAAACCGGCCAACATCCTGCTGGTCAATGCGGGCGACAGCGACGAACGGGCCAGCGGCGACATCAAGATCTCCGATTTCGGCGCGGCGATGATGAACAACGGAGAACAAACCCGCACCCAGGTATCGGGTGTCGGCTCGCCGGCCTACATGTCGCCGCAGCAGGTGCGCGACCTGTCACTGAATCACCAGACCGACATCTATTCCCTCGGCGTGGTGATGTACCAGCTGCTTACCGGGCGGCTGCCATTCCAATCGACCTCCAACTACGGCATGATCTACCAGATTTGCAATTCCGATCCGCCACCGCCATCGACTTTTCGCACCGACATGCCGATAAGCCTCGATGCCGTGGTCGCGCGCGCAATGCAAAAGGAACTCGAAGCGCGCTACCAGACCTGGGAAGAGTTTTCCCACGAACTTGCCCAGTCCTTCCGCAACAAGCAGCTTTCGGCGCATCGGCAGGCCTTTCCGGACAGCGAGAAATTCGAGGCGCTGCGGGCGCTGGGTTTCTTCAACGAGTTTTCCGATGTCGATTTATGGGAAGTGGTGCGCTTCTCGCGCTGGGATGAAGTGGCTGCCGGTACGGTGATCATGAGGGACGGCGAGCGCGGGGATTTTTTTGCTTTCCTGCTTGACGGCGAACTGACGGTGTCGAAGAGCGGACACGCACTGGGAAGGCTGGCGGCGGGGGAGTGCTTCGGCGAAATGGCCATCATCCGCCGCGGGGTACACACGCGTGGCGCCGACGTCGTGGCACAGACCGCGACCCGTGTCGTCACCATTTCCTCGCAGGCACTGCAGCACGCGTCGGACGCATGCCGGATGCACTTCTACCAGGGCTTTCTCGACGTCATCGCCGGTCGCCTGGCCGACGCCAACGCCCGCCTGGCCTCGCTTTGACACCCCCGGTCGGTGCCATCGCAACAGCAATCGGCGACACCACGGGAGTTCCATTCGCAGTCTTGTCGGTCAAGCCCGTCGCTGGCGGCTCGATTCATCGCGCCTGGCATCTCGACGACGGCGTGCGCCACTACTTCGTAAAAACCGGAGAGATCGCAGCCGCGCCTGTCTTTGCCGCAGAAGCCCGGGGATTGCAGGCACTGTCCGCCGCCGCCGTGGTACCGACGCCGACTTTCGTCACGTTGGGCAAAACCGGAGCCGAGGCCTTTCTGGTGCTAGAGTTTCTGGAATTGGCACCGTTGAATCCGTCTGTAGCCGCTAGGCTCGGCACGGCGATGGCGCAACTGCATCGCATCACCGGGGACTTTTTCGGCTGGCCCGAAGACAATTTCATCGGCGCGACGCCGCAGCAGAACAAGCCGCATCCCAGCTGGCCGTACTTTTTCGGCGAACAACGGCTGCGACCGCAGCTGCAGCTCGCACTGCAAAATGGCATGGACCGGACGCTGGTGACAAAAGGCTGCGACATCATCGAGCGCATCGGCGGCTTCTTCATCGATTACCGGCTGGCGCCAAGCCTGCTGCATGGCGACCTGTGGTCGGGAAATGCCGCGCAGACCAGCGGCGGCGGCACGGTGATCTTCGACCCGGCCTGCTACTACGGCGACCGCGAGGCGGACATCGCGATGGCGGAACTGTTCGGAGGCTTTCCCATCAGCTTCTATGCCGCCTACCGCGCCACGTGGCCGCTCGACCCGGGTTACGAGACGCGCAAGCCACTCTACAACCTCTACCACATCCTCAATCACTTCAATCTGTTCGGTGCTGCCTACCTGGGTCAGGCGCAGCGCATGATCGAACGGCTGCTGACCGACCTGAAGCGATGATTCAAGAGGCTTTGACTATCGGCTCCAACTGCTTTTGCAGTTCGCCCGACTGGTACATTTCCGTCATGATGTCGCTGCCGCCGACGAACTCGCCGCCGATATAGAGCTGCGGTACGGTCGGCCAGTTGGCGTAGTCCTTGACACCTTGGCGCACTTCGGGATCCGCCAGCACATCCACGGTGACCAGATTCTTGACGCCGCATGCCTGCAGGATCTGGATTGCGCGCGCTGAAAATCCGCACTGCGGCGCTTGCTGGGTACCCTTCATGTAGAGCACCACGGGGTTGCCGGTAACGGTATCGTGAATCTTCTGCTTGATGTCCATGATTGATTCCATAAAAAATAGTTGAGTAAATAAGTCGGGATATTTTAGCGGTGCAAGTGCCCATCGGTCAAGCGGTGCAAATCCCGCGGGTTCGGGCCGACAGACCGCCGAGACATGCTTGTCCAAACCGCAGCGGCGCAATATTCGATCGCCGTCAGAATGCAGGTTTCGTCAACCGTATCAAGCGAAACCAGCCCGAGGCCAGCGCCGCCTCGTTCGACGTAAGGTCAAGGCCGCCGACCGTATCCAGCACGTCTTCGAAGACCACGTCGAGGCGCGTCGCCACTCGGCGAGTCAGCGGATTGAGAATGCGTTTCCAGCCGGCTTCGCCCCGGCGCAGGAACTTGTCGAACACCAGCAACGTCCCGCCGGGCTTCAATACGCGCACCGCCTCGGCCAGGCAGAGAGTCGGCGCCGGCACCACGGCGAGAATCAGATGCAGGACCGCCGCATCGAAACTGGCATCATGAAATGGCAGGCGCTGGACATCGCCGCGCAAGGGAAGGAAATTCAGGCCGACGGTACGCGGACCGGCGCGTTTGAGCATTGCGGCCGTGAGATCGAGGCCGACATATCGATGCTGCGTCGGCAGATGGGGCAGATCGAGACCGGTACCGACACCCAACAGCAGAACGTCGCAAGGCGGGCAGTCAGCCAGGGCGGCCAGGCTGCGCTTGCGCGCGCCGCGCGTCGCGGCGGTCAGGAATGCATCGTAGAAAGGCGCAACCAGCGTGTAGCTGTGTTTCAGGCTCAATGCAGCACACGCGGCATGGACAGGACGAATTCGCCGATCGGCGCCGTAAACTGCACGCCATCCTCGGCCGTCATCTGGTAACTGCCCTTCATCGTGCCCACCGGCGTGGCGAGTTGGCAGCCGCTGGAGTACTCGAAACTCTGCCCTGGCGCCAGCAAAGGCTGGTGGCCGACCACCCCCAGGCCCCGCACTTCCTGTACATGACCCTCGGCATCGGTAATGATCCAGTGCCGCGAAATCAGCTGTGCAGGCACGTTGCCGGTGTTGCTGATGGTAACGGTGTAGCCGAAGACATGGCGATTGATCGCCGGATCGGACTGCTCCGCAATATAGTGGGTCGCCACCGCAACCGCAATTTCGTATTTCTTCGCCTCGGCCATGGGCCGGCATTCAACACCAATTTTCCTCGCGGAGCAAGAAACGCCGCGATGCTGGGTTTCAAAGCAGACTGACACGAACTTCATTGACGTGAAGCGCAGTGATCGCAAATGCAGTGCCGATGATCATTCTTGACCATTACTGTCGATTCCGCGACACTTCGAATATGCGAGCCAGTTGGCCGCCGACCATCCAATCCGAAACCGTTTCATGAGTCCTTCCGAATCAGTTAGCGCGCCGTCCGGTTTTTGGAGAAGGCTGCAGACCGCCGGCATCGAACCCGACGACGACGACGAATTGCGCCTGAACAAGTCGTTGCTGATGCTGGCCACCGGGCTTGCCAGCGTCGGAATCATCCTCTGGGTGGCTATTTACTCGATTCTCGGCCCGCAGTTCTCGGTTACGGCACCCTTTGCTTTCCAGCTTTTGCTGGCCGGCAACATGCTTATTTACATCCGGTCGCGAAATTTCGACTTTTTCCGCGTCACCCAACTAGGCCTGTTCCTGTTTCTACCCTTCATTGCGCAATGGAGCGGTGGCACCATCATTTCCACCAGCGGCGTGTCGCTTTGGGGTCTGCTCGCCCCCATCGGCGCCATCCTGTGCATCGGCGTACGACAGTCGGTCGGCTGGTTCATCGCATGGGTCGTGCTTAGCGCCGTGTCCGGCGCCGTCGATCTATACCTTGTCGATTATTCCCTGATTGCACAGAGAACCACCGTACCCATACGCACCACGCTGGTCTTTTTTACGCTTAACTTCGTCTCGGTGGCGACCATCATCTACACGCTGTTGCGCCTTTCGATAGCGGAAAAACGCAAGGCGCAGAAAAGTCTCGAGGAAGCCCACCATCAGATCCTCATCGAGCAAGAGCGGTCGGAAAGGCTGCTGCTCAACATCCTTCCCGGCTCCATTGCGGAACGGCTGAAGAATTCCGACAAGACCATCGCCGATGGCTTTGCCGATGTCACTGTGATGTTCGCCGACATAGTGAACTTCACCCAGGTCGCCGCCAACATGTCGCCGTCACAGGTATTCACCATGTTGAACCGGATATTCTCCGCCTTCGACGAACTGGCGGAACACCATGGTCTGGAAAAGATCAAGACCATAGGCGATGCCTACATGGTTGCCGGCGGCCTGAATCAGGACATTGAAGACTATGCGGGCGCGGTCGCCGACATGGCGATTGCCATGCGCGACCTGCTGCGGCGCGACTTCACGATCAACGCGTCACACTTGGAAGTTCGCATCGGCATCGGCACCGGGCCGATCGTCGCCGGCGTGCTGGGAAAGAAGAAATTCATCTACGACCTCTGGGGCGACACCGTGAACATCGCCAGCCGCATCACGGCCGAAGGCGTACCCGGCATGATCCAGTGCGACACCACGACTTACCACCGCCTGGCGCCCAACTTCGATTTTCACGAACCGCAGACCATCTATCTCAAGGGCAAGGGCAACATGACGGTATATCGCCTGATAGGTCGCAAAAACGCTGCCGACGGGGAAGAAAACCTAGCCTAGAGCTCCCGAGACAGCCGGAAGCAGACCCGCCCGGCCCGGTTCTCGGTTAGTTCCAGCCGGTATCCCGCCGCCTGGGCGTAGCGCGCCGCGTGATACAGGCCGATCCCGTAACCGGTCTCGGAAGACACCGGGCCCAAGAACAGGCTGGACGCAACCCTGTCCGCCATGGCCGACCCGTCGTCGCAGAAGATCAATTCGAATCCGGTGTCATTTCGTCCCAATTCCACCTGCACACGGACGGCCGGTTCCCGCAAGTGTTTTTCAGCCGCGTTGCGTATCAGGTTGTCGGTGACGCCCGAAAAAACCTCGGCAGGAAGTTCCCCCGCAAGCGGTGGTCCCGCTTTGAAATGCATCCAGTCCAGGGCCGCCATACGCTGGCGAAGATCCTGCCACCAGTCGGCGGCAGGAACCCAGCGAGCAACCGACAGGCCTTGTGGTGCATTGAGTTTGGCCAAGGTCTCGGTCAACCGATGGCTTATCGCCGGCAACTGACGCCGCAACAGCGACTGGTATTCCCGCGACGATTCGGCGCCCGGTTCCATGCCCGCTGAACACAGGGCATTCAGCGACTGCAGAAGGTTCTTCACGTCGTGCGTCAAGCGCGCTCCGGTTTCGTGAATGGCTTGCATGTAGGACAACTGCTTGAGCGCAAGGGCGCGCAATTTGTCGGCGTGGAACTGTGCCAGCAATTGCGCCAGCAGGTTGTAGTGCCATATCAGGGTCGGCGACAGGACATGGAGCGTGTAGAGCACGAGAACCATGCCGCCATGGCTGAACTCCCAGCGGCGGCCATCGGTGACGCCAAAGCGCCCCTTGCTGCCGCCGGCGACCCATTCGCCTCCCCTCACCCAAGGCAGTTGCTGAGCGATCTCGGCGCAGGCCTGCTCAAGAAAAATCTTCGGGTCTTCCTCGCGCAAGGCCAGATTGGCCAACCTCTCCAACCACTGCTCGATGGGCAAACCGATCGACAGCAAGTAGCGGGAGATCAGGCCACCGATCCCTGAAACCCCTGAACGCGGATTCGCTGCCAGACCCAGCAGCAGCAGCATGGCCCCGGTCACCAGCAGGGTTTGCAGCAGGGCCTCGACATAGCCGCTGCCGAGCAGCAGCATGGCCGCCAGACTGCCCAGCATCAACACGGCCAGCAGCAAGAAGACGAACAGGCTGTAAACGAAATCGACCACCTCGAGCGTGGTCTCCGCTTCCGGCGCCCGCGGCAACAAAGCCATCGTCACCAGGATCAGCGGCAAACTCGCATGGCCAAGCCAGAGTATTGCCTGTGGCGGCTTGGCCTGTGCCACCGCCAGCGGAGCCGCCATGAGCATCAGTGCCACAACGAGGAAAGCCAGCGCCAGAAGATAAAATAGGCGCGACGCGCGAGCGCCGAAAAGCAGTACCTTGCCGCCGACAATGCCTGCCAGGGCCATGATCCAAAGAACGATCATCCAGCCTTGCAGAAATGCGCCGGCAACAAGGACCCCGCCGGTCAATCCCAGCAGCGACGCCCTCGACAAGCGCCTTTCCGCCTGGACAAAGGGTTGCCACAGCATGAAAAAACCGAAATGGACGACAAAGAGCACTCTGCCGAGCAGCGTGCCCGGTCCCTGCCAAAGAACCAGATAAAGCGCTGCCAGCAGCGCCAGCAACAAGCCCCGCCGCAGGCCAACCAGGCGGGCAGGAAGTGTCGAAGAAAATGCGGTAATCGTCACGAAGGTTTGTTGGGCGATGTGCGGCAAGGAGGGATTTCCGGATTGTAGCCACGCCAAATGGTCAGAAGGCTGCCAGATTGCTGACAACCCTGTCGATAGTTCGACGGGTATTGTTCAAACATAAATCAACAAAATATTCAATATATTGAATAAACACAATAATTCATTATTGGCACGAGACGTGCTTTATTTACCACACCAAATAACCACCCCAAAGGGGAGACGATCATGAGAAGCAAACAATCCGGTTTTACCCTAGTTGAAATTGCCATCGTGCTGGTCATCATCGGCCTGTTGCTGGGCGGCGTGCTCAAGGGTCAGGAACTGATCAACAGCGCCAAGATCAAGAATATTGCGAGTGACCTGAACGGCATTAGTACCGCGGTCTATGGCTACCAGGATCGCTTCAAGTCCCTTCCCGGCGACGATGTAAACGCCGGAACGCGTTGGGCAACGTCATTTTCCGGAGATGGCAATACGTCGATAGACGGCAAATTCAACGCAGACGCCACAGCCCTTGTCTTCGCTGCCGGCACGGCCGAGACCTTGAAATTCTGGCAACACCTGCGTTTGGCCGGCTTCATCGGCGGAGACCCCACCACCGGACAGCCACTCAACGCGGTCGGCGGCATCACAGGTGTCCAGATGGGCGCCGGTAACCAGGGAGTCTCCACGGCCGGAACTCAAGGACTTGCGGGCCTGGTTGTTTGCCAGTCCAACATCCTGGGCAGGATAGCGGAATCGCTCGACAATCAACTGGATGACGGAAAACCCAATGGTGGCGCCGTGAGGTCGTGGCAGCAAACTTTGCCGATTGCGGCAAATGGAACAAACGACGCCACGGCGGACATTACGGTAGACCCCGCCTCTGGCGGAAAGAGTCCGGCAGCCAGCTATGTTGATGACGGCAATACCATGTACCTGGTCTGCAAGAAGGTGACGTAAACCTTGGAGCAGCGTGGATACATTACCTAGCCCGCTTCGGCGGGCTTTTTATTTCCGGGCGCCGCGCAGCAGCAGCTCCTCGCCGGCCGTCACCGCCGCCGCCGTTCCGATCAGCACCACCACATCGCCTTGGATCAGCTCCAGTTCCGGTTCGAGCTTGAGCGCGCGCTGGGTGCGGCGCCGGATCGCCGTGACGCCGGCGCCGACTTTTGCCAGATCGATTTCACCGACCCGGCGCCCGATCGCCCCGGCGCCGGGCGTCAGCGTCACCGCATGCAGGCGCGGCTGGTCGGCATCGGCCAGATGAGCGCCGGCATCGGTGGCGCCGTGGAAGAAGCCGCGCAGCAGCGCGTAGTGCTGTTCGCGCATTTCGCGCAGGCGCTTGATCACCTTGTGCATCGGTATGCCCGACAGCGCCAGCGCATGGGTGGCCAGCATCACGCTCGATTCCAGGGCTTCCGGCACCACTTCGGCGGCGCCGGCAGCGTAGAGCTTTTCCACATCGTCCTGCTCCCTGGCACGCGACACGATGGCGACATCGGGACGCAGTTCCCGGACGCGATGGATCACGCGCAGCGCGGCGTCGCTGTCGGCGAAGGTGATGATCACCACGCTGGCCCGCGACAGGCCGGCAGCCAGCAGAGTTTCCTTTTTCGATGAATCGCCGTAGGACACCGCTTCGGCGGCCATGCTGGCTTCGCGCACGCGTTCGGGGTCGAGGTCGAGGGCCATGAAGGACACTCCCTCGGCTTCGAGGAAACGCGCCAGATGCTGGCCGGTGCGGCCGTAGCCGCAGATGATCGCGTGCTTGTCGGTAGTCAGCGATTGCGCCGCAAGCTGGGTCAATTGCATCGAGCGCAGCAGCCATTCGGAAGCGACGAAGCGGAATACCAGCCGGTCGGAAAAATGCACGATCAGCGGCGCCAGCAAGAGCGACAGCACCATGGCCGCCAGCACCGGCTGCAGCGTGGCGACGTCGAGCAGATGCACGTCGCGGCCGCGTGCCAGAATCACGAAACCGAATTCGCCGCCGGCACACAGCCACAAGCCACTGCGCAGGGCCGTACCCGGCGAACTGCCGAGAACGCGGGAAAAGGCGCCGACGATCACCAGCTTCAGCGCCACCAAGCCCACCACTATGCCTAGCACCAAAGGCCACTGCGCGACGATCTGCGGCACATTGAGACGCAAGCCGATGACGACGAAAAACAGCCCGAGCAGCACGTCGCGAAACGGCTTGATGTCCTCTTCCACCTGGTAGCGGTATTCGGTCTCGCCGATCAGCATGCCGGCAGTAAAGGCCCCCAGGGCCAGCGACAGGCCGGCGAGTTCTGTCAGCCAGGCGAGACCGAGGGTGATCAGCAGCACATTGAGCATGAACAGCTCGGCGGATTTTCTGCGCGCCACCAGATAGAACCACGCGGACAAGGCGCGCTGACCGACGAACAGCACCAGCGTCAGCAGCACGGCGGCCTTGAGGCCCGCCAGCAGCAGGGCTTCGGCCATCACTTCGACCGGTTGCGAAAACGCCGGGATCATGACCAGCAGGGGAACCACGGCGATGTCCTGGAACAACAGCACGCCGATCACTTCGCGGCCATGGGGCGCATCCAGTTCGCCACGCTCGGTCAGCAGCTTGGACAGCATCGCGGTCGATGACATCGCCAATGCGCCGCCCAGCGCGATGCCGGCCAGCCAGGGAATGCCGGCAAAACGGGCCAGCAGCGTGGCGACGAGGGTACTCACCCCCACCTGCGCCAGGCCGAGGCCGAAAACGATGCGTTTCATGCTGTACAGCCGCGCCAGCGAAAACTCGAGGCCGATGCTGAACATCAGGAACACCACGCCGAACTCGGCGAGATGCCGGGTCTGCTCGGTATCCGGCACCCAGCCCGCCGCGTGCGGCCCCAACACCGCACCTACCAGCAGGTAGCCCATGATCGGCGGCAGGCCGATCATGCGGAAGATCCCCACCACCACGACGGCAACGGCGAGCAGCAGCAGAATGAAGGGCAGGGTGTCGGTCATCGGGGAAACTGAACAAGTGAGAAAGATGTGAGGCGCGGTTGCTATAATTTGGTTCCATCATAAACGCCAGCCCCCGATGAACCAAGCCATCAAGCCGCCGGAACTTTCGTCCATGGGTCTGATCCATGACGATGATCGCGCTGTGGTGATGGGCCGCCAGGTGCTTGAAATCGAAGCCGCGGCAGTGGCCGCGCTGGCGCGTCGCCTGGGTAGCGAATTCAGTGCAGCAGTCACCCTCATCCGCGGCAGCCGCGGCCGCGTGATCGTCAGCGGCATCGGCAAATCCGGCCATATCGCCCGCAAGCTGGCCGCGACCTTCGCCAGCACGGGTACCCCGGCCTATTTCGTCCACGCCGCCGAAGCCGTGCACGGCGATCTGGGAATGATCGCCCGCGACGATGTGCTGATCGCGATTTCCAACTCCGGCGAGAACGACGAACTGCTGACCATCGTGCCGCTGGTGAAACGCCTGGGCGGCAAGCTGATAGCAATTACCGGCAACGAGACGTCCTCGCTGGCACAGGAAGCCGATATTCATCTCGACGCCCGCGTCGACCAGGAAGCCTGCCCGCTGAATCTCGCCCCCACTGCCAGCACCACCGCAGCGCTGGCCCTGGGCGATGCGCTTGCCGTGGCCTTGCTCGACGCGAGGGGCTTCGGCGCCGAAGACTTCGCCCGTTCCCACCCCGGCGGTGCCTTGGGCCGCAAGCTGCTGACCCATGTCGGCGACGTGCTGCGCACCGATGTGCCGACGCTGGACGAGAACGTTTCGGTTCCTGTCGCTTTGGCCGCCATGACGCGGGGTGGCATGGGCATGGCGGTGGTGCTCGATGCGGCGGCACACATCACCGGCATCTTTACCGACGGCGACCTGCGCCGCGCCATGGAGCGCCTCGGCGACCTGCGCACCACGCCGGTGAGTGCGGTGATGACGCGCAACCCGCGCACGATCGGCAGCCGTCGCCTGGCCGTCGAGGCGGTGGAAATGATGGAAGCCAACAAGATCAACCAGCTGCTGGTGACCGACGACGCCGGCGCGCTGTGCGGCGCTTTGAACATGCACGACCTGTTCCGGGCGAAAGTCGTCTGATGAGGGGCATCGCAAAACGGCCATGACCAAGAACGACTGCGCATGAAACATCACGCCACCTCCATGTTTCCACTGGCCATGCTGTTGCTGCTGGCGGCCCTCACCTTCTGGCTCAGCCAGGTGATCCAGGGCAAATCTCCGCGCGGCCCGCTACGCCACGATCCGGACTACTGGGTCGAGGGTTTGCAGTTGCGTCGCTTCGATATCAACGGCAAGCTGCAGCACACCCTCGTCGCCGACAAGCTGGTGCACTACCCTGACGATGACACGACGATTGTGACCGAACCGCACCTCACCTATCATCGGCTGCCGCCACTCGAGATATTTGCCCGCACGGCCTACATCGGTCGCGACGGCAAGGAAGTCGATCTGGTCGATGACGTGAAAGTGATACGCCACGGTGCAACCGGTGATTTACCGCCGACCCTGCTTGAAACCAGATCATTGAAGGTCTTTCCCGATGAGGAAAAGGGAAGCACCAAGGATCCGGTGGTGCTTACCCGGGGCGCCAGCGTCATGCGCGGCGCCAGCGGACTCGAGACTGACAACAGAACCGGCATCACGATCATGCACGGCCGCGTTACCGGCACCCTCTATCCCAATCGGACCAAGACACCATGAGTGCTATTTCCAGATTCGTCACCATAGCCGGCACAGCCGGCATCCTGCTTGCCACTGCAGCAGCATGGGCGGAAAAGGCTGACGCCAACAAGCCGGTCAATATCGAAGCCGACCGCGTCGCCGTCGACGACGTGAAGAAGGTTCAGACCTTCGAAGGCAATGTGCAGCTGGTCAAGGGCACCATGATCATCCGCGCCGAGCGCATCGTCATTACCCAGGACGACGACGGCTTTCAGCGCGGCGTCGCCACCGGCACCGGAAGCGCACTGCCGCACTTCCGGCAAAAGCGCGAAGGCATGGACGAATACATCGAAGGCGAAGCCGAACGCATCGAGCACGATACCCAGGCCGAAAAGACCGAGTTCTTCGGTCGCGCCCGGGTCCAGAGGGGGCAGGATGAAGTTCGCGGCCAGTTCATTTCCTACGATGCGAGGACCGAAAACTACGTCGTCACCAGCGGCCCCAACGGCACCCGCGCACGGCCGGGCAGCACCGATCGCGTGCGCGCCGTGATCCAGCCCAAAGGCAAGAAGGAAGATGGCGACGGCGCGCCACCCAGTCCGCCGAAGGCCAAGGCAGGCAAGCCGGTCGCGCCGTCGCGCCCGCCCCTTGCGGCGCCGGCGCTGCAGAGCGCACCGGACATCGCAGCCCCCCGTCAGGAGACATCGCAGTGATTTACGAAAACATCATCGCCGAAACCCGTGGCAAAGTAGGGCTCATTACGCTCAACCGGCCCAAGGCCATGAATGCCCTGAACGACAAGCTGATCGACGAAGTCGGTGCCGCCCTCGATGGCTTCGAAGCCGACGAAAACATCGGCTGCATGGTCATCACTGGGTCCGAAAAGGCCTTCGCCGCCGGTGCCGACATTGGCGCCATGGCAAGCTGGGACTTCATGGACGTGTATAAGGCCAATTACATCGGCCGCAACTGGGATCGCATTGCCCGCTGCCGCAAACCGATCATTGCCGCCGTCGCCGGCTTTGCCCTGGGTGGCGGCTGCGAACTGGCCATGATGTGCGACATGATCTACGCCGCCGATACCGCCAAATTCGGCCAACCCGAGATCAAGCTGGGCATCCTGCCCGGCGCCGGCGGCACCCAGCGCCTGCCGCGGGCCGTGAGCAAGGCCAAGGCCATGGACATGTGCCTTACCGCGCGTTTCATCGATGCCCAGGAGGCCGAACGCGCCGGTCTGGTCGCACGCATTATCGCCGCCGACCAGTTGCTCGAGGAAACCCTCGCGGCAGCCGCCACCATCGCCGACTTCTCCTTGCCGGTGGTGATGATGATCAAGGAATCCGTCAATCGCGCCTATGAATCCGGCTTGCAGGAAGGTCTGCTGTTCGAGCGCCGCGCTTTTCACTCGGCATTCGCACTGGCTGATCAGAAGGAAGGCATGAAGGCCTTCGGTGAAAAACGAAAACCGGTCTTCCGCGACGCCTGACAATCCTTCGGCGGCGCACCATCAAAGGCCCTCCGGGGCCTTTTTTGTTTTTGCAACACCATGTTTAAATTGAATTATTTATGAACAAGATTTTTTTGTTGCATTGCACCAAAAAAGTGTTGACACGGCGCGCTCCATACCTATAATACGAACCATGATGCACCGCAACATCGCCCCGGCGGACAGGGGTGATCGATACAAACACCGAAACCAGCTTGCCTACTTTCAATCAAATTTCAGGAGATCACCATGAACCCCACCACCGAACAATTCGCCAGCGCCAACAAGGCCACCGTAGAAACCCTGCTGACCGTTGCCAACACGGCTTTCGCCAGCGCCGAGCGCCTTGCTGCCCTGAACCTCAACACCGCCCGCGCCATGCTGGAAGACAGCGTTGCCAACGCCAAGGCTCTGCTCGGCGTCAAGGACGTGCAGCAACTGATCGCCATGCAGACCACGCTGGCTCAGCCCGCCGTCGAAAAAGCCGTTGCCTACTCGCGTAGCGTGTATGAGATCGCCACCCAGACCCAGGAAGAACTGACCAAGGTCGTTGAAGGCCAGTTTTCCGAAATCAACAAGAACGTCTCGGTTGCTCTCGACAAGGCTGTCAAGAACGCCCCGGCCGGTTCCGATGTCGCCGTCGCTGCCGTGAAGTCGGCGATCGCCGCCGCCAACTCGGCTTACGACAGCATGACCAAGGCTGCCAAGCAAGTCGCCGAAATCGCTGAAGCCAACGTCGCTGCCGCCACCACCGCCACCGTCAAGGCTGTCGGCAGCAACGCCGCCGCTCCGAAGGCCAAGAAGGCCGCCTAAGAAACACTGCAACGTCTCCTCCTCCGGCCCTGCAAAAGGGCTGGTTTCAACCCCGATGCCCAAAAGCATCGGGGTTTTTTTATGTCCCCGCCGGAGGCGGGGACGGTATCCCCTGGTGGGATCTAAACGGAATAAGAGTCGGCGCTGGCCGGACGGCGACTACAGCGCGCGCAGGCACTCGCCGGCGGCGGCCAGCGTCGCCTCGTTCTTGGCAAAGCAAAAACGAATCACGCGCCGATCGTCGCCATCGGGATTGAAGGCCGAAACGGGAATCGCCGCGACACCGTGCTCTCTGGTCAGGCGCAGGACGAAGCGCGCATCCGGCTCGTCACTGATCGCGGCATAAGTCGCCAACTGGAAATAGGTGCCGGCGCAGGGCAACAGGACAAAGCGCGAGCCTTTAAGTTGCTGGCGAAAGAAATCGCGCTTGGCCTGATAAAAACTCGCCAGATTGTCTGCAAACTCCGGATGCTCGCGCATGAAATCGGCCAGGGCGAGTTGCGCCGGATGGTTCACGGTGAAAACAATGAACTGGTGAGCCTTGCGAAATTCGGTCATCAACGCACGTGAAGCCAGGCAGTAGGCAACCTTCCAGCCGGTAACGTGGTAAGTCTTGCCGAAACTCGAAACGACGAAGCTGCGTTCGCGCAGACCCGGATAACGGGTGACGCTTTCATGGCGCTGCTTTCCGCCCGCGCCGGCCTCCCGGTCGAACACCACATGCTCATAGACCTCGTCGCTGACGACGACGATTTTCGTGTCGCGGACAAGCGTTTCGAGCATCGCCATGTCCTCCGCCGACCACACGGAACCGCTCGGATTGTGCGGCGAATTGATGATGATCATCCGCGTGCGCGGCGTGATCAGGGCCCGCACTTCGTCCCAGTCCGGTTTGAATTCGGGAAAGCGCAAATGGGCATAAACCGCATGGCCGCCATTGAGCTCGATGCCGGGAACATAGGAGTCATATACGGGCGCGAAGACGATCACTTCGTCACCGGGCCTGACACAGGCGGCAATCGCCGTGTAGATGGCCTGGGTCGCCCCGGCCGTCACCGTCACTTCGCTCTCCGGATCGTAGCGGGCGAGATACAGCCGCTGCACTTTTTCCGCGATGGCCTCGCGCAGGGGGGCCACACCGGCCATGGGCGGATACTGGTTGGCGCCCGCCGCCATGTGGTGCGTGACGCGATCCAGCAGGAAGGGCGAAGGCGAGAAGTCGGGGAAACCCTGCGACAGGTTGATCGCCCCATGCTCCGCGGCCAAGCGCGACATCACGGTGAAAATCGTGGTGCCTACATTTGGCAACCGGGACGGCAGGAAATGCGTCACGGCGAAGTCAGGCGGAACACCGCACGGTCAAATCAGGTTTCCGCAATCAGGCCAGCCCCAGCAGTTCCACCTCGAACACCAGTGTCGCGTTCGGCGGAATTACGCCACCGGCACCGCGGGCGCCATAGCCGAGGGCCGGCGGGATGGTCAGCTTGCGCATGCCGCCGATTCTCATGCCCTGCACGCCTTCGTCCCAGCCGGCGATGACATGGCGTGCGCCCAGCGGAAACTCGAAGGGCTCGTTGCGATCCTTGCTCGAGTCGAATTTCGAACCGTTGGTAAGCCAGCCCGTGTAATGCACGGAAACCGTCTGCCCGGCGCAGGCTTCGGCGCCTTGGCCGACAACGACTTCTTCGATGACAAGGCCGCTGGCGGTAGTGATTTGACTCATGGTGTGGCTCCAGATTTTGGGTTTGTGAACAAGGGCATTATGCCCGAGAGGCCAGGTCAAGCCGCGGCCTGAAGATTTCTTCGGCACGGTCCGGCAGCAACGGGCCCGAAAACAGGGAGCCCTGGAACCGCTCACAGCCAAGGCTCAGCAGGACATCCAGCTGCTCGCGGGTTTCGACCCCCTCGGCCAGTGTCTCGAGTCCCAGGCTTCCTGCCAGAGCCATGATGGCCGTGACAATGGCCGCGTCGTCCGCGTCAAAGGTGAGATCGCGCACGAAAGCCTGGTCGATTTTCAGCTTGTGCACCGCGAAACGCTTGAGGTAACTCAGGCTGGAATAGCCGGTCCCGAAATCATCAATTACCAGCTGCACGCCCATGGCGGCAATTTCCTGAAGCTTGGCCTGGGTTTCGTCGATGTCCTGCATCAGGGCGGTCTCGGTAATTTCCAGCTCGAGCAGACGCGCCGGTTGCCCTGTGTCCGCAAGGATGCCGCGCAGAGTGTCGACCAGATCGGTCCGTCGAAACTGACGCGCCGAGAGGTTGACCGAAATGGGCAGCGGAGGCCGCCCCTCCTTCTGCCAGGCGCTGTTCTGCCGCAACGCAGCGCTCAGCACCCACTCGCCGATGGGCACGATGAGGCCAGTGTCCTCGGCAACCGGAATGAACTCGGCCGGATCGATCAAGCCCTTCTCCGGATCGTTCCAGCGCACCAGCGCTTCCATGCCGCATACGGCGCGGCGCGGCCAGTCGATCAGGGGCTGATAGTGCAGCACCAGCTCACCACCTTCAATTGCCTTGCGCAACCTGTTTTCCAGCGTAAAGAAGTGCGTGGCCTGCTCGTTCATCTTGCTGGCAAAGAACTGGAAGTTGTTGCGGCCGGCGGCCTTGGCGTGATACATGGCCGTATCCGCGCTTTTCATGAGTGAAAAAACCTCATTGCCGTCGTCGGGAAACATGCTGATGCCGATCGATGGCGTAGTGCGCAAGGGGTGACCACCGATGGTCACCACCGGCCGCAGGGCGTCCAGGATCTTTTCCGCCACCTGAACGACGTCGTCAGGCGAGGACATCTCATGCAGGACGATGACGAACTCGTCGCCGCCCAGACGCGACACGGTATCGACCGCCCGCACCACACTCCTCAGGCGATCCGCCACATGCTTGAGCAACTCGTCGCCGATAGCGTGGCCCAGCGTGTCATTGACGCTCTTGAAGCGATCAAGATCAAGAAACATCACCGCCACGCGATGCCGGCCGCGCTGCGCCTGAGCCAACGCCTGCTGCAGCCGGTCATGCAGCAGGGCGCGGTTGGGCAGGCCGGTCAGGCTGTCATGGTGGGCGACATGCCAGATGCGCTGCTCGGCCTGCATGCGCTCGAACACCTCCTCCTGCAGCTGCGTATTGGCGCTCGCCAGTGCGGCGGTACGCTCGACCACGCGCTGCTCGAGCTCGTCATGGGCGCGCAGCAACGCCTCCTCGGCCTGATGGCGCTCGGTGACGTCCTCGAAAATCCATGTCAGGTCGATACTGCCGGTCTGGCTGGCGACCCGTCGCCCGGTGGCACGCACCCAGAATGCATGGCCGTCCCTGTGCTGTACCCGGGTTTCGCCGATGTACGTTCCGCCAGCCATGACCACCGGGTAAATTTCGGCGCCGTGGCGCTGATAGTCGCCCTCGCTGAGGTAGAACACGCGCGTCGATCGTCCGGCCAACTCCTCGGGCCGATAACCGAAAATTTCGGCCAGCTTGCGATTGCAACTCTGCACCACGCGATCCCGCACGAAGAGGATGCCCACCGCCGCGTTGTCGAAAATCATCTGCTGCTCGTCGAACGCCTGCCGCGCGCGCTCCTCGGCCTCGCGCGTGGCGGTGATGTCCTCGGTCAGCCAGACCGAACCCGCCTGCGGCTTTGCCGGGTCAAGGGCGCTGCCGCTGATGCGCAGCCAGGTAAGCTTGCCGTCGCGACGCCGATGGAGTTGCTCGCGACGATGCACGACGCCGGCAGCGATATCGGCATAGGCCTGTTCGCCGATACGCTCGAATTCCTCGTCGCTGTCGAACAGCCGTCGCGAGGATTGGCCCACCAATGAACCCGGCTCTTGATCGAAGGCTTCCTCGAAACGGCGGTTGCAGCGAATGAAGACGCGATTGCGCAGCAGGGCAATGCCGATCGACGCCGTATCGAGGATGGCGGAAAGTTCCAGTGTGCGGTTTTCGAGCGCCTCGACCATCAGACGGTCCTCGGCAATGTCCTCGATGATCCACAGCGTGCCGTCGCGCGGATGCTCGGGATCGACGGCCTTGGCCGAGACGCGGCACCAGAACAGGCTGTCATCCTTGCGCTTGAGCTGGGTCTCGGCACGATACGCGCGGCCGGCGGACAGCACCGGGCCGGCCTCGCGTCCCAGCGCCGAATAGGCTTCCTGATCCGCATACAGAATCAGCGCCGGCTGGTCGATGAATTCATCGAGCGAATAGCCGAACATCTCCGCGCAAAGGCGATTGGCCTGCATCAGACGACGGTTGTGGGTAAACAAAATGCCGACGGTGGCATTCTCGAAAATGGCATTGAGTTCGAGCGCCACTTTCTTCGGCGGCGCGACAACGGAACTGCCGCTCATTACTCTGCATCCCTTCCGGCGCTTTTCTCCAACACCCTCAGCAGCGAGGATGTGTCAGTCCTTCCCCGGCCCTGGCTCATCGCCGCGTTCAGTTGCTGCCACACCGCGGCCGATACGGGCAATGGCGCACCGATGCTGGCCGCCTCGTCCATCAGCAGCGCGTAATCCTTGTGATGCAGGCGGGCCTCGACCCCGGCGGCGCCCGCAAGGGATACCGTCCCCGGCGATGACGCCGGGGACATAAAATCGCGTGTCGCCATGCGTCCGCCGAAAACATCGAGTACGCGCGAGCCGGCCGAACCGCCCAGCATCGCCGTCCTCACTTTCGCAAAATCCACGCCGGCGGCTGCCGCCAGCCGCGCCGCCTCGGCGCAGGCCTCGATCGCCGCAACCATCACCATCTGGTTGCAGGCCTTGGCCACCTGCCCGGCGCCGGCCTCGCCGACACGGACGATGGTCTTGCCCAGCACCGAGAACAGCGGTTCGAGGCGCGGCGCCAGCGCCGACTTGCCGCCCCACATGATGGCCAGCGTGGCGTTGCGCGCACCGGTACCGCCCCCCGACACCGGCGCGTCGACGAAATCCACGCCGCTTGCCGCATGCATCGCCGAGATGCGCCGGGCCGCCGAGGGCGCGATGGTCGAAAAATCGACATGGATCGCGCCCGGCGCGAAACCCGCCGCAAGCTGCACCGCGAGTGTTTCGACATCGGCGTTGCCGGTGACATTGGTACAGACGATCCCGCTCGCTGCAGCCACCGCTGCCGGAGAGTCGCACCAGACTGCGCCTTGCGCCAGCAGGGAGTCGGCGCTGGCGCTACGGCGCGCCCAGACATGCAATTGATTCCCGGCCTTCAGCAAATGCCCGGCCATGGGCAAGCCCATGGTACCGAGGCCGATGAAGCCGAGTCTCATGGACAATCCCCCCGCCCCCTTTCCAGGCAAGGGGGTGACCACGGTTCGCGTGCGTCGCACGCTCCGGTCATGACTTGCCGCACCTTGGGGCGGCCCGGCGGCGCGGCTTCATTGCTCGGGCGTACTCATCTTCTCCAGCAATTGCAGGGCGGTGATCGAGTCGTTCTCGCCCATGCCGCTGCCGACGATGGCGTTGAAGACCTGCGCCGTCGCCGCCGCCGAGGGCAGCATGAGGCCCATGCGGTGCGCCTCTTCCATGATGATGCGCAAATCCTTCTGATGCATCCAGGCCTTGAAGCCGGGCTTGAAGTTGCGGTCGAGCATGCGCTGGCCGTGGTTTTCGAGGATCTTCGAATAGGCGAAGCCGCCGAGCAGGGCCTCGCGCACCTTGGCCGGATCGACGCCGCTCTTCGCCGCGAAGTTGAAGGCCTCGGCCACCGCAAGCACGCCGACCCCGGTGAGAATCTGGTTGCAGGCCTTGGCCACCTGGCCGGCGCCGGAATCGCCGATCAGCGTCACCGACTTGCCCATTTTTTCCAGCAGCGGCTTGACCTTCTCGAAGGCGCTCGCCTTGCCACCGACCATGATGGTCAGCGCGGCGTTGATCGCCCCGGTCTCGCCCCCCGACACAGGGGCATCGACGAACTCGATGCCCTTCTCCGCCAGGCGCAGGCCGATGGTGCGCGCCGCGTTGGGATTGATGGTCGACATATCGACCACGATCAGCCCCGCTTTACCGCCGCTGGCGAGGCCGTCGGCGCCGAGGCAAACCTTCTCGACGTCGGGCGCATCGGCGACCATGACGATCACCACCTCCGCATGGGCAGCAACCTGGGCCGGCGTAGCGTGCGTCCTGGCATTGACCGCGGCAAACGGAGCGAGGGATTCCGGCCGCCGTGCCCACAGGTGCAGGCTGTGGCCGGCCTTTTCCAGATGCAGCGCCATCGGGCGGCCCATCAGGCCCAATCCAATAAATCCGACATTCATGATGTTGTCTCCTCGGGATTCTTCTGTGTTGTGCGTCCGCTCAAGCACCGATTGCCTTGAGTATCAGCGGCACCAGCGGCTCGGGCAACGTGATCCCGCCACCGGTGGCAAAGGCACGGGCACGCTCCGACATTTTCTTCCAGGTCTTGCGCACGATGTCGAGCCACTTTTCCTCACTGTACTCCGCATGCTGGCCGGCAAAACCGAGCATGTAGTGCTCGATGAATACCAGGTCGGTGACGTCCTCCAGCATCTGCGTGTCGGGGTTCACCTTGATCCCGCGCTTGCCGACGGCGGCCTTGACCTGGTCGATCGTGATCTCGTCGTAACCGGCCTGCCGCATCAGTTCGCCCGCCGTTTCGGCATGGAATTTGTACAGTCCGGTACGCCACGCGTGATAGCCTTCCTTGGTCATCGGATAGCTGTTGCGCGGCACCGTCCAGCGCTTGATGTGCTGGGCGCGGACGGCGAGTTGGGCGACTTCGCTGGCATCCGGCGCATAACGGACTATCATCTCGGTCATGCGTCTGGCGTAGAGCAGTTCCTTCGGCTGGCCCTCGTCCTGGTTGGGGTCCGCGGCATTGGCGGCATCGAACAGGGCAATGGCGCGGTCAAAGCGTTGCTGGTCTTGTATCTTCATGGCGTCCTAAAACGATAGTCGGCATCGACATGCGGAAATCCGCGGGGTTGATATGTTCCCGAATTCAGCCGGAGTCACCGTAAGCGCTTCGATGCCAGCTCATCCGGCGAATTTCTCCGGATGATTGTACCGCGCACGCATCATGGATTTCCCGCCACGCGCATATGCCCTTGCCGCCGGCGATTGGCTGTCGTTCCGAACCTGCGCCAGACGCTCGCCGGAGGCTGGAACAAGTCATCATGTTCGTCACGACACTCCCTTGACGGACGGACGACTTGCATCGTCAGCACGACGGTCCGGGGTCCTGCCGACCTATGTCGCTTCCATGGCGGCAGCGGACGGCCAAGGGTGTATGCGTCCGGGGGCAGGACTGAATCGGATGGCGGAGTCCCATCCGCTGCGCTCGACGGGGAACCGGCTGGCGTAAACGCAGCCTTTCAATCCCGTCCGGCGGACCGGCTCGATCAGGCCGCCGGACGAAGGCGCGAAGATCGTTTGCCACAGTTCCCGGCTGGCCGGACCGGGGGCATGGCGCCAAATCGCTCAGGCAGCGGCAGCCTGGAACGGATGCATCGCCGTTTTCTTCTGCGCGACGACTTCCCTGGCCTTCGGCGAGCCATTCACCGCGCGGGCCAGCGCTTCCTTGGTCGCCCGGTAGTTATAGTCCTGGATCTTGGTGTCATCGGTCGCCAGCCAGTGGATGAAGACGCCGACGCAGATGAACAGGTCATCGGCCTGATCGGCTCGCAGCGTACCGTCCTCGACACTGTCGGCAATGGCCATGGCGACTGCACGTTGTGCCGGACCGAACATCTGCACCGCCTGTGTTGCCCCCTTGATGGTCACCTTGTTGAACATTACCGTGTTCGGCTTGCACAAAAGATTGGGGGCAACCACGGATAGCAACGCCGTGAAGCCATCCTTGTTGTTGGTCAGGCTGTTGGCGAACGCCTTTTCGACGGAACTGCCGCGCGGGCCGATGATCAGGTCGATGTGTGCCACTTCATTGCCCTCACCGACAAGAGACTCGCCGACGCAGACATTGGTCACTCGCGGCGCCTCGGCCCCGGTCGCCGGTGCAGCAGGAGCCGTCGCGGCTTCTTTCTTCTTGCCGAACAGAAAGTCGAAAAATCCCATTGCATCCTCCTCCGTTAGATGTACCACTTTTTTGGATCGCCGCCATGCCCGAGTCGATCACCCGCATCTCGGCGACGAGCGGCAGATATTACCCCTAATATCGTCACTCGTATTCGTCCCCTCAGGAAATTCATGCGGCGGAAATCGTCCATGGACCTGGCGGCCGAAGCGACGGAACATGCCAATCCGCGCCACGCGATGGCGGCGGAAATACCAACAAATTTCATGGCATTTTGCCGGGCGACCATGACGGCTTATGATGGCAGGCCCAGTCAAACCCCTGCCGCAAAAATATCTTGAAATCGCTCCGGCAAAGTTCAGGGCATAAATAGCCCATGTCTGTCGATAACCAGATCGAGCCGCCGCAATCCTTCATGGCCATGTATGTCACTCCCGGACGCAGTCGGCCCAATGCGCCCCAGGAAATCGTACTGGCCCGCTATGAACAGTGCGAAGACATGGCCTGCCTGCTGACGGAACATGCCCGGACGCTCGCCTTCAAGGAAAATTTTTCCGAGTCCGACGTGCTTGCCCGCTGCCATCGAGGCTTGCATGACGCCGCCTCGGACTTCAACGAGAAGGAAGCCGAGTGGGTCATTTGCAGGCTCGCCGAACTGCTGGGATGGGAAGCGTATAGCTTTGGCACCATGCAAACCTTGCGCGCTCCCGAATGACTCGTCCTCCCGACATCATTCTGACGACGCTGAATGCGAAGTACATCCATCCGTCGCTTGGACTGCGCTACCTGCTGGCCAACATGGGAGACCTGAAACCGCAGACCGCGATACGTGAATTCACCATCGCACGAAAGGCTCATGAAGTCGTCGAAGAGTTGCTCGACACTCTGGACGGACAGGCCCCCGTCTCCGAGCGGAAATCCTCCGGCCCTCAGGTCATCGGCTTCGGCGTCTACATCTGGAACGTCTGCCAGACGCTAGCCGTGATACGCCCACTCAAGGCAGCCCGTCCCGAGATTACGGTGATCCTCGGCGGGCCGGAGGTCAGCTACGAGACCGACGACCAGGAGATCATCCGGCTGGCCGATCATGTCATTACCGGCTGGGGGGACCTGAGCTTCGCCAAGCTCTGCAGAACCGTGTTGCAGGGTGAAAAACCGTTGATGAAGGTCATCGCCGGCGAGCAGCCCGATCTCGACCGGATTGTGCTGCCCTACGCCGAATATTCCGACGCCGACCTCATCACCCGCGTCGTGTATGTCGAAGCGTCGCGCGGTTGTCCGTTCAAGTGCGAGTTCTGTTTGAGTGCCCTCGACAAGACGGCCTGGGCGTTTGACCTCGACCGCTTCCTTGGGGAAATGGATCGCCTTTACCAACGTGGGGCACGCAATTTCAAGTTCGTGGACAGAACGTTCAACCTCAAGATCGATATTGCCGTGCGCATCCTGCAGTTCTTCCTTGATCGCCTGACCGTCCCGGGCAGCAGCGCATCCGCCGGCTTGTTCGTGCATTTCGAAGCGGTACCCGACCACCTGCCCGACTCGCTGAAGGCATTGATTGCACGATTCCCGCCCGGCGTCCTTCAATTCGAGGTGGGCATCCAGACCTTCACCGTCGAGGTTCAGCAACGCATCTCGCGCAAGCAGGACAACGACAAGACCGCTGCCAATCTGCGCTGGCTGGTCGGCCAGTCCAAGGCCAATTTGCATACGGATCTGCTGTTCGGCCTGCCCGGCGAGTCGCTGGAGAGTTTTGCGGCAGGGTTTGACCGCTTGTATGCCCTGGGGCCGCAGGAGATCCAGCTCGGCATCCTGAAGCGCTTGCGCGGTACCCCTATCGTCCGCCACGCTGCCGAGTACCGCATGATCTTCGACTTCGCTCCACCCTATTCGCTGCGGGAGTCCAGCACCGTCGATGCCTTGACGATGCAACGCGTTTCGCGCTTTGCGCGTTATTGGGATCTGATCGCCAACTCCGGAAGATTCCGCAAGACCTTGCCGCTGCTTCTGGCTGAGCACTTGCCCGATTGCGAGGATGGCGCTGCCAGCCCCGCGCTTGTCCGGACGGGGTCGCCATTCCACGCGTTTCTGGAATTTTCGGACTGGCTTTGGCAACGCACGGAAAGAACCAGCGGCCTGTCGCCGGAGTTCCTGGTGGACATCCTGTTCGATTACCTGCGCGGCAGTCCAGCCGTGCCAGCGCAGAAGCTTAAGGCGACCTTGCTGGCCGACTATCTGGCCAGTGGTGCTCGCGGCAGTCCGCTGGCATTGAGGGACCAGCTGCCGAAACGTGATCCGCCGAACCGATCAGGCATTCCGCCGGGAAGAATTGGATTCGGATCCTAGTCCCGACCCGACCACGGCCACGCTACCCGGTTGCCGCGACAGCCACGTACCGCCGAAGCCGGTTGTCGCTGAACGTTGCGGCCGTTGGACGCTAAGAGGGCGCCCGGTGTTGCATGATCAGACCAGTTCGCGAGCTCTTTGGAAGGCGTCGCGAAAATCCAGATAGACCGGCTTCTCCGTTGTCAGCATCAGGGCCAGCAGACGGTTCTGCAGGCGATATTTGACGTCGCCGACCGCCAGGGCGCCGATGCCGACCGCACCTGGCGCGTTGACGACATGCACCAGCGGCTCGCCGAAATGCTTGAGCTTGATGCCTTCGATGCCCAGCGGCGGAACCGCGTTGACGTCTCCGGCCACCTTGAGTCGCTTGGCGTCGGCCAGCACGTCGGCATTGAGCACCTGCACACCCGCCTTGGCGGTGCAGAAAACCAGGTCGGCGCTGGCGATCAGGCGCGCCTTGTCGGCGTCGGAACTGGCATAGGTACCGTGCAGCTTGCAGCCACACAGCGCGTTGTATTCATCGGCCTTCTGCAGCGCGATTTCGATGTTGAAGGGATCGACGATGGTGGTGTCGACGCCGGCCAGCGAGGCGATGACGCCGGTCGCCAGGCCGACCGGGCCGGTGCCGCCGAATACCACGGCGCGCTGGCCCGGCAGTTCCTTGCCGTGCTTGTTCCTGAGTTCGCGCTCGACGCAGGCGACCAGGGCGGCGGCGGTGGTGAACGCGCCGCTGGGATCGGCGAAGACGGAGACCTCGAAGGGCGGCACCATGGCTTTTCTGGCCGCATTCAACATGCCCATGGCGAGACCGATGTCGCGTCCGCCGATGAAGATGCCGGTGCGTTTCACCCCGGCCGGGCCGCGTGAAAAGATGGCGTCCTGGACCAGGCTGTTGACCTCTTCGAGCTTGACGTTGCTGTAGGGCAGGAGAACCTCGAAGCCGGCATCGGCCGCCATGTTCATGTCGAAAGGACTGTTATGCGGCATGGGGTCGAACAGGTGGATGATGGTGCGCTTTTCCATGAGTGATGTGTCCTTGCAAGTCTTGGTTGAATGGGATCCCTGGGGCGATTCTTAGAGCCGAAACAGATACTTCCGAGCGGCGCAGAATCCTGTTCGCCGACTGCCGGTATCGCAAGCACCGACCAGTTGATCCTCAGGATCGGTAGTCGGCGTTGATCTTGACGTAATCATAGGAGAAATCGCAGGTCCACACCGTGGCCTCGGCCGCGCCGCGACCGAGATCGACGCGGACCGTTATCTCCGCCTCGCGCATGATGCGTGCGCCGTCCTCCTCGCGATAACTGGCGGCGCGGCCGCCGTTTTCCGAGACCAGCACCTCCTCACTGCCATTTCCCAGCCAGACCTTGACACGCTCCGCATCGAGGTCGGTAATGCCCGCGTAGCCGATGGCGGCAAGAATGCGGCCGAGATTGGGGTCAGAGGCGAAGAAGGCCGTCTTCACCAGCGGCGAGTGGCCGATGGCATAGGCCACCTGGCGGCATTCCGCCGCCGTGGCGCCGGCGCCGACATTCACGGTGATGAACTTGGTGGCGCCCTCGCCATCGCGCACGATGGCCTGGGCCAGTTCCTGCGCCACGCCGATCACCGCCTCGCGGACTGCAGGCCAGTGCGGCGAGGCATCGCTGTCGATCCGGCAGCCCGAGGCACCGGTGGCGATGACGACGAAGGAATCATTGGTCGAGGTGTCGCCATCGACCGTGATGCAATTGAACGAGGCATCCGCCGCGTCCTTCGCCAGTTTCTGCAGCAGGGCCGGTGCGATGCCGGCATCGGTGGCGACGAAGCCGAGCATGGTCGCCATGTTGGGACGGATCATGCCGGCGCCCTTGCTGATGCCGGTGACGGCGATCTGATAGTCGGCGCTGGCGACACGCCGGCTGGCGGCCTTGGCCACGGTATCGGTGGTCATGATGGCATGCGCCGCGGCATGCCAGCGATCGGCGGCGAGATCGGCCCTGGCCGCCGGCAGGCCGGCGATCAGGCGCTCGACCGGCAGGTGTTCGAGGATCACCCCGGTCGAGAAGGGCAGCACCTCGCGTGCCGCGCAACCCAGCAGGCGCGCCACGGCATCGCAGGTCTCGCGTGCGGCGCGCATGCCCTGCTCGCCGGTGGCGGCATTGGCGATGCCGGTGTTGATCACCAGCGCGCGAATGCTACTGTCGGTCGCCAGATGTTCGCGGCACACCGTGACGGGTGCGGCGCAAAAGCGGTTCTGCGTGAACACGCCGGCAGCACGGCTGCCAGGTGAAAATTCGATCAGGGTCAGGTCGCGCCGGTCCTTCTTGCGGATGCCGGCTTCGGCGGTGCCCAGACGGACGCCGGCAACGGGGAACAGAGATTCAGCGGCGGGAGTGGCGTAATTGACGGGCATGGTTCGCAGAGGACAGAAGACTGAAACCCGGATTTTACCGGCGCTTTCGCGCCGCATGTACTACTGTCGGCTGCCTTCGCTCGGCGGCTCCCCGAACACAAACCGCCACAACTGCCGTACTGCATCCACGCGCTGCTGCACCAGATCCGGTGCCACCCGCGCCCGCGCGGCGTTGAGGCGCAGTTCATGCTGCATGCGGCGGTAATCGCGATAGGCGTTGCGCACGGTTTCGGCCAGATCGGGCGGGATCAGGCCGAGGTCGGCGGCGATTTTCAGCAGCGCGATGTTGCCCAGGTTGCCGGTGAGTTCGGCATGCTGGTGCGAGTAGCCGAGCACCAGGTACTGGACGACGAATTCGACATCGACCAGGCCGCCCGGATCGTGCTTGAGGTCGAACACGGTTTCGCGCTGCTCGCCCTTGGTGCCGTGGGCATCGACCATCTTCTGCCGCATCTCGACGATGTCGGCGCGCAGCTTGACGAGGTCGCGCTGCTGGCGCAGCACTTCGCAGCGGATGCGCTCGAAGGCGTCGCCCACCGCGCGGTCGCCGGCAGAGAAACGTGCCCGCGTCAGGGCCTGGTGTTCCCAGACCCAGGCCGACTCGAGCTGATACTTGCGGAAAGCTTCCATGGAACTGACGACCAGGCCGGAATCGCCATTGGGCCGCAGGCGCAGGTCGGTTTCGAACAACTGGCCGGCCGAGGTCTGCGCCGACAGCCAGGTATTCAGGCGGGTGCCCAGCCGCGCGTAATTTTCGCCGGCCTCCGGCGCAGCATCGTCGAAAAGGAACACCAGGTCCAGATCGGAGGCGTAGCCGAGTTCCTTGCCACCGAGCTTGCCGTAGCTGATGACGGCGAACTTCGGCGACTCGACGTGGCGTTTCGGCATCTTCAGCCAGGCGCGCCGGATCGCCGCGTCGAGCAGGATGTCGGCCAGTTCCGAAAGATGATCGGCCAGCTTCTCCACCGTCAGCAGGCCGGCGACGTCCTGCGTCAGCAGGCGGAACACCTGGGCGTGATGCAGTTCGCGCAGGGTATCCATCTGCCGTTCGGTATCGGGCTCCAGCTCCTCCAGCCGTGCCGTCAATTGGGCGCGAAAGGCCATCCAGTCGGACATTGCGTCGAGCAGGCGCGGATCAAGCAGTTCATCGAGCAGGATCGGATGGCGCTGCAGGTAGGCCGCCGCCCAGCTCGAGCTGCCGAGCAGTTGCGCGACCTTCTGCAACGCCTGCGGATACTGCTGCAGCAGCGCAAGATAGGCCGCACGCCGCGAAATCGACTCGAGCAGCGCGATTCCGCGCGACAGGGTTTCATCCGGGTTCGCCAGCGCCGCCGCGGCCTCGATCAGGCGCGGCACCAGGGCATCGAAACGGCCGCGAATGTCCGTCGTCATCTGCTGGTAGAGCGGCCCGTTGCGCAATGCCGCCAGTCGCTGCGCGGCGGCCGGCGGATTGCGGTAACCGAGTTGTTCGAAGCGGTCTTCCTGGGCTTCGCCGCCGGCATCCTGCCAAAGCGCGGCCAGGGCATGCTGGCCGTGGTTCGGGTCGGCGAAGACCTGCTCGAAATGGCGTGACACCGTGGCGCGATGGTCGTCGAGTTCTGCCAGCAGAGCCTCGAAACTGGCGAAGCCCATCGCCCCCACCACCCGCTGGCGATCGTCGCCGCCCGCGGGCAGGCTGTGGGTCTGGGCATCGTCGAGGTATTGCAGCCGATGCTCGAGACGCCGCAGGAAAATATAGGCCGACCCGAGCTCCGCGGCCGCATCCTGGCTCAGAATGCCGCGCTCGGCCAGCAGCTTCAAGACCTGCTGCGTCGGCTTGATCTGCAGCGGCGTGTCGCGCCCGCCGCGGATCAGCTGGAATACCTGGGCGATGAATTCGATTTCGCGTATGCCGCCGGGACCGAGCTTGACGTTGTCGGCCATGTCCTTCTTCGCCACTTCGCGACGGATCTGCGCATGCAGTTCGCGCATCGCATTGATCGCACCGAAATCGAAATACTTGCGAAAGACGAAGGGATGCCGGACCTTGTCCAGCTCGTCGTGGCGGCTTCCGGTCAAGGGGCGCGCCTTGATCCAGGCATAGCGCTCCCATTCCCGGCCCTGGGTGATGAAATAGTTTTCCAGCATCTCGAATGAACACACCAGCGGGCCGGAATCACCGTTGGGCCGCAGGCGCATGTCGACGCGGAAAACCTGGCCGTCTTCGGTGACGTCGGCAATCGCGTTGATCAGGCTGCGTCCGAGGCGGGTAAAGAACTCGAAATTCGAAATCGATCTTGCCCCGTCCGTCTCGCCGTCCTCGGGGAAGACAAAAATCAGGTCGATGTCGGACGACACGTTCAACTCGCGCCCGCCGAGCTTGCCCATGCCGATCACGATCAGTTCCTGGGCACGGCCCGCCGCATTGCCCGCCCCGCCTTCGCCGGACCCGCGCGGCGTACCGTAGCGTTCGACCAGGCCGAGGCTGAGGACGTCCACCGCCTTCTTTACCGCCATCTCGGCAATCAGGGTCATGCATTCGGTCACTTCGGACAGCGGCGCCAGGCCGGCCAGATCGCGCGTGGCGATGCGGGCGTAGGCGCGCTGCTTGAACTGGCGCAAGACCGGCTTGAGATTGGCGTCGCCGATCGGCTGCGCGACAAGCCACGCCGCCAGATCCTCCTGCGTGACCGCTTGCCCCATAGCCGCCTCGACCTCGGCTGCCAGTGCCGGTTTGGCGGCCAGCAGGCGATCAAGGTAACGGGATGTTTCGACGATATCGGCGAGGGAGGGCATGGGTTAAAATTTACAATTTCAGCGCTGGACTGGCCCATTTTAGCGTGGGCCACGGCGTACCCCCTTCGAGGCGCTACCTCCATTATCTCCCGGTTGTTTTCCCGTCTGCGCCTGCTGACACGAGCCCACCCCCGGCTTGGAGTCTTGCTGCGTGCGCTCGTCTGGGCAAGCGCGCTGGGCTATTTCGCCTTCGCCTTGCTGCTGCTCGCCTTGCGCTACGCCATCCTGCCCCAGATTGAAAGCTACCGGGGCGATGTCGAACTGATGATCGGCACGGCCATCAATCGCCCGGTCGCCATTCGCCGGATCGAGGCGCATTGGGCGGGCCTGCATCCCGCACTCATGCTCGAGGGTTTCGAGATTCGCGATACCCGGGGCCGCCCCGCACTGGGTTTCGATCAGGTCGAAGCCGAATTGTCCTGGAGTTCGCTGTGGCATTTCCAGCTCCGCCTGGCACGCCTGGAACTCAACAGCCCGGTGCTGCTGCTGCGGCGCGATGGTGTCGGCCGCTTTTTTGCCGCCGGGCTGGAAATCACGCCCCAGGCGAGCGACGAAGACGACTTTGCCGACTGGCTGCTGGCCCAGGAGCAGGTCATCGTTCGCGACGCCACCATCACCTGGCAGGACGAGTTGCGCAAGGCGCCGCCCCTGGAACTGAAACACCTGAACTTTCAGCTGGATAACAGCTTCAGCCGCCATCGCTTCGGCTTTACCGCCGACCCCCCGCGCCAGCTTGCGGCGCGCATCGACATCCGCGGCGACTTCAAGGGGCGCGACCTTGACGAACTCGAAGCCTGGAAGGGCGAGGTCTACGCCGAACTTGACTACGCCGATCTGGCCGTCTGGCGCAGCTGGGTCGATTATCCGGTCAACTTGCCGCAGGGCAGCGGCGCCCTGCGGCTGTGGCTGGGATTTGCCAACAAGCAACTGCTGACGACCACCGCCGACGTCCGCCTCGCCGACGTGCGCCTGCAGCTGCGCCGCGACGTACCCGAACTGGATCTGGTCCGGCTTGAAGGGCGCGTGACCGGGCGCCGCCTGGAGGGCGGCTTTGAAGCGGAACTCAAACATCTGACGCTGGCGACCCGGGGCGGCGTTGCCCTGCCGCCCATAGACCTGAAACTGGCATGGCAGGGCGCCGCGGCCAACCGTCCGCCACAAGGACGGGCCAGTGCCAACGGTCTCGATCTCGCCGCCATGGCAGATCTCGCCGCGCATCTGCCGCTGGACAATGCCACCCGCGCCCGTCTGGCCCGCCACGCGCCGCGCGGCCGCGTCTACGATCTGAAACTGGACTGGAAAGGAGCGCCGGAAACTACCGGAACACCACCGACATGGACGATCAAGGGTCGCTTCGAAGGCCTTGGCCTGACGGCCCTCGGGCCCGTACCCGGCATGTCGGGCATCAATGGCCGCATCGACGGCAATGAAAAGGGCGGCAGCGTCCAGCTCAACGGGCAGCACTCCGCTTTCGAACTACCGACGGTGTTTGCCGACCCGACGCTGGAACTGGAAGCCTTCGCCGCCGACCTTGACTGGAAATCGACTGCCGATGGCCTGCAGGTCAAACTGAACGAGGTCACATTCCATAACAAGGACGCCGCCGGTGACGCCAAAGGCAGCTGGCGGTCGCTCCCCGAAGGTCCGGGCGCGCTCGACCTCGACGCCCGCCTGACTCGCGGCAGCGGCTATGCCGCCTGGCGCTACATGCCGCTGGCGGTGGGGAAACAGGTGCGTGACTGGCTGCGCACCGCCATCAGTGGCGGGAAAGCCACCGATACGACGCTCAAGCTGCGCGGCGACCTGCGTCAGTTTCCTTTTCGCGACGGCAAGGACGGCATTTTCGAGGTGCGCGGCAAGTTCCACGACACCACCCTGCGCTATGCCGAGGACTGGCCGGAAATCACCAATATCGAGGGCGAATTGCTGTTCGCCGGCCAGCGCATGCTCATCACGGGCAAGAGCGGAAAAATTTTCGGCGCCAGCGTACGCGATGTCCGCGCCGAGATTGCCGACATCGAGCAGGCCGAGGAACTCCTCACCGTGAGCGGCAAAGTCGCGGGGCCGACAGCGGATTTTCTGCGTTTCATCGAGTCCAGCGCAGTAGGCGAACGCATCGACCATTTCACCAAGGACATGCAGGCAGAGGGCAGCGGTGAGCTTGATCTCAAACTCGGCCTGCCTTTGCGCAAGATGGGCAACTCCAGAGTCGACGGGCTGTATCGTTTCGACGCCAACCGTCTGACGGTAAGCAGTGGTTTCCCGCCCATCACGGACGTCCGCGGGGTCATGCATTTTTCCGCAGACAATCTCGAGGCGCGAGGCCTGCGCGGCATGTGGATGGGCGCTCCGCTCAGCGTCGACGTCAAGACGGCGGCCGAGGGAGGCGTTCAGATCAATGCCGCCGGAGAATTCAGCGTCGCGGCGCTGCGGCAGCAGGTCGGCTACTCCGAAGTGTTCGATAATCTGGCCGGCAGCGCCAAATGGACCGGCAGCGCACGCATACGCAAGAAATCGGCGGACGTAAAGCTCAGCTCGAATCTGGTCGGGCTTTCATCCAGCCTGCCCGAGCCCTTCAACAAATCGGCCGTGGATGCAATGCCCCTGAATTTCGAACGCAAGCTGCTGCCCGCTACCGCGCCGCGCGCCGCGCCGCCCAAAGGGCCGGCGGCGGTGGCGCAAACGCCGTCCGCCAGGGATACCGCCGCCGGCACGGCCGGAGGCATGACTCCCGCTCCGGCGCAGGACATGCTCGACGTCAGCATCGGTCGCGCCTGGCGCATGCAGCTGGTGCGCCGCCTCGACAGCAGCCCGCCGGCCATCACGCGTGGCGTGGTTGCCATGGGCGATATCAATCGCGACATGCCGGAGCGCGGCCTGCTTTTTGCGGTCGACCTGCCACGCATCAATGTGAATGCATGGCGCACTTTCTGGCCGACGCAAGCCGGCAGCAATGCTCCGGACGCGCCGGTGCTGCCGACCTTGCCCGCCCTGCTGTTCGATTTGCGCACGGCCGAACTCGCGGTGCAGGACAGGAACTTTCACGACGTGCGCATCAACGGCAGCCACCCGGACGGCGCGACCAGCACCCGCTTCGAACTGAAGAGCCGCGAACTGACCGGGAACTTCGAATGGGACGGCGCCGGCAGCGGCAAACTGACCGGCCGCATAGGCCAGTTCTCGATTCCTGAAGCGGCAGCCACGCCGGCGGTTCTTGAGGCCAAGGCCAGCGAAGTCCTGGATCACTTTCCCGCCCTCGACATCACGGTCGACCAGCTCTCGTTCAAGGAAAGGCCGCTGGGTACCGTGCGCATCGCCGCAGAAAACCGGGATGGCTACTGGAACACCAAAGTCGACGTGAAGAACGACGACGGCACGCTGGAGTCCACCGGCCGTTGGCGGCTCAGCGCCACGCAGCCGGATACCCGGGTCGAATTCAAGCTCAGCGCCAAGAGCATCGAGAAATTCATGACGCGTGCCGGCTACCCGGATACGGTGCGACGCGGCAGCGCCAACCTGACCGGCAATCTGTCATGGAACGGCTCGCCGTTCACGATCGCCTATCCGACGCTCAGCGGCAGCCTCGTGCTCGATGCGTCAAACGGCCAGTTCGTCAAGCTCGAACCCGGGGTCGGTCGCCTGCTCGGGGTGCTCAGCCTGCAATCGCTGCCGCGCCGCATTACGCTCGACTTTCGCGACGTCTTCAGCGAAGGGTTTGCCTTCGACAGCATCGGCGGCCAGTTTGCCGTAAGCCGCGGCGTGATGGAGACCAAGGACCTGCAGATACAGGGTCCGTCGGCGAAAGTCCTGATGAGCGGCGCGATCGACCTTGCCGGCGAAACACAAAACCTCAAGGTCCGTGTGCAACCGGCCGTGGGCGACACGGTTGCCCTCGGCGCCATGATTGCCAATCCGGTCGCCGGCGCGGTCGTCTGGGCGGCGCAAAAACTCCTCAAGGATCCTATCGATCAGGCCTTCGCCTTCGAATACGCCGTGACCGGAAGCTGGGCAGATCCGAAAGTGGAAAAGATCGGACAGCCGCCAGCGAAAGCCCCACAGGAGAGCAAATGAGGATCGCCGCCGTACAGATGATTTCCGGGCCTGACGTGGCGCCCAACCTGGCGACAGCGGCACGCCTGATTGCCGAGGCGGCAGCGGCGGGAGCACAGCTGGTTGCCTTGCCGGAATACTTTCCCCTGATCGGCGCCACGGACGCTGACCGGCTCGCGGCACGCGAGGTCGATGGCGCGGGTCCGATCCAGGAGTTTCTTGCGGCGACTGCCCGCCGGCACGGCATCTGGCTGGTCGGCGGCTCGATTCCGCTGCTGGCGCAAGACCCGGGCAAGCTGCGCAACTCCTGTCTGGTCTTCGATCCGCAGGGAAAACGCGTGGCGCGCTACGACAAGATCCATCTGTTCGGTTTCAACAAGGGCGACGAGGCCTACGATGAGGCCGCCACCATCGAACGCGGCGATCAGGTCGTGGCCTTCGATTCGCCGCTGGGACGCATCGGCGTCGCGATCTGCTATGACCTGCGCTTTCCCGAGCTTTTCCGTTCCATGGCTCAATTGCCAAACCCGCCGGACCTGATCGTAATCCCTGCCGCCTTCACCGAGACCACCGGCCGCGCCCACTGGGAAATGCTGCTGCGCGCCCGTGCCGTGGAGAACCAGTGTTATGTCCTGGCGGCGGCGCAGGGCGGCCGCCACCCGAACGGACGCATGACCCATGGCAACAGCATGGTCATCGATCCCTGGGGCGAGGTCCTGGCACGCATGGACAAGGGCGAAGGCGTAGTGCTTGCCGAACTTGATCCGCAACGGCTGGTCGACACAAGAACCAGCCTGCCGGCCCTGAAACACCGCATACTGTAGCGACCCATAGAGGAAAGCCATGAACGCTCCCGCCAGTCCCATTCCCCACTTCGAGATCGCCGAACAAACCCTGCTCATGCCCAACGGCCTGGCGCCGCACCAGCTCGAGCGCGTCTTCGGCCAGCTGTTCGGCAACCACATCGACTACGCGGATTTGTACTTCCAGTACGCCCGCTCCGAGGCCTGGAGCCTCGAAGAGGGCATCGTCAAATCGGGCAGCTTCAATATTGAACAGGGCGTCGGCGTGCGCGCGCTGTCGGGCGAGAAGACCGCCTTTGCCTATTCCGACGACATCAGCCTGGCGGCGCTGCAGGCGGCGGCGGGCACCACGCGGGCGATTGCCGCCGCGGGCGCCCAGCGCCTGGCGCCGCTGCTGAAGCGGCGCCGGCAGCCGACGGCGCTCTATGCCGCGAACGATCCTATCGCCTCGCTCGACGATGCTGCCAAGGTGAGACTGCTGGAACGCCTCGAAGCCATGGCGCGCGCGGTCGACCCGCGTGTCAGGGAAGTCATGGCCAGCATCGCCGGTACCTGGGAGGTCGTGCTGGTAGCGCGTTCCGACGGCCAGATGGCGGCCGACGTGCGGCCGCTGGTGCGCATCTCGATTTCCGTGATCATGGAAGAAAAGGGGCGGCGCGAACAAGGCTCGGCCGGCGGCGGCGGCCGTTTCGACTACGCCTATTTCAGCGATGCCGTGCTGAAGGACTATGCAGAACGTGCCGTACACCAGGCCAGCGTGAACCTCGCCGCCAGGCCTGCCCCGGCCGGCGAGATGACCGTGGTGCTGGGCCCAGGCTGGCCCGGCATCCTGCTTCACGAAGCGGTCGGCCACGGACTCGAGGGCGACTTCAACCGCAAAGGCAGTTCGACCTTTGCCGGACGCATCGGCCAGCGCGTGGCGGCAAAAGGCGTCACCGTCGTCGATGACGGCACCATAGCCGACCGCCGCGGCTCCTTGACCGTCGACGACGAAGGCAACCCGACGCAGCGCACGGTATTGATCGAGGACGGCATCCTGGTCGGCTACCTGCAGGACACGCTGAATGCGCGCCTGATGGGTGTGCCCGTCACCGGCAACGGCCGTCGTGAATCCTTCGCCCACCTGCCGCTGCCACGCATGACCAACACCGCCATGCTCAATGGCAGCCACGATCCGCAGGAAATCATCAAGTCGGTGAAGAAGGGCCTCTATGCCGCCAATTTCGGCGGCGGCCAGGTGGACATCACCAGCGGCAAGTTCGTCTTCTCGACGGCCGAGGCCTACCTGATCGAGAACGGGAAAATCACCACACCGGTCAAGGGCGCCACGCTGATCGGCAGCGGCCCTGATGCCATGCTGCGCGTCGCCATGATAGGCAACGACATGGCGCTCGATTCCGGAGTCGGCACCTGCGGCAAGGAAGGCCAGAGCGTACCGGTCGGCGTCGGCCAGCCGACCGTGCGCATCGACGGGCTGACGGTGGGCGGAACGGGCTAGGCGGCGACCTCGACCCGGTCGCGGCCGTTCTGCTTGGCGCGCAGCAGGGCCGCATCGGCCCGTGAGATCAACGCATCCAGCGATTCGCCCGGGACCATCTGGGCCACGCCGCAACTGAGCGTCACGCCCTCGCCCGTCTGCAGGCCGCTGCCGATCGCCACCAGTTCGCGCAAGCGCTCGGCGATCGGCAGGGCATCCGCCAGGCTGGCTTGTGGCAGCAGAACGACGAATTCCTCGCCGCCATAGCGGGCGATCAGGTCCTGGGCGCGCAAGCCGTCGGCCAGGCGGTTCGCCATGCGACGCAAAACGGCATCGCCGGTAAGATAACCAAACCGACCGTTGAAATTGCGGAACAGGTCGATGTCGGCAATCACCAGGCAGAGCGGCTTTTCATCCCTCTCGCAGCGCGCCATGGCGCGCGGGAAAGCCTCGAGCAGCCAGCGCCGGTTGTGGATGCCGGTGAGTGCATCGACGCTTCCCGCCGCCTCGAACTCGAGACTCTTCGCCTGCAAGGCCACCAGCGCCTGGTTGCTGTCGCGAACGCGACCCGTGATGATGGCCAGGAGGTTGCGCGCCACGCCGTGGGAGCAATCCACCAGCGACCAGACTACCTCGTGCGGCACCGCGAGGAGCCGCGAATCTCGCGCCGCCAGCACCAGGGCCGAAGCCGGTTGGCCATCCAGCAGCGACATCTCGCCGACGCAGTTGCCTTCACCCAGCACGGCGTGCTCGGGCATGTTGCGATCATGCAGATAGACGCGCAATTCGCCATCCAGGAGCAGGTACAGGTGGTCGTTGGCGGCACCAGGCTCGAGCAGATGCTCGCCGCGCTCCAGCGTCATCGGCCGGCAGCGCTCGAACAAGTGCTCCACGCTTTCCAGGCTGACGTTGGCAAACAACTGCGAGCGTTCGAGGTATTGACGAATCAGGCTATCTATCATGGTGGTACCCGCTGTTCATCGCTGCAAAAACATAGCATAAATCAAACAGCCTCAAGCCTCACAACACTATTTCTCGTCATAACTGTAGCCGAGGTCCTTGACTTCGCGCCGCATCACCGCCATGGCGGCAGGCACCTGCTCCGGCGCGCCGCGCACACCGAGTTCGACGTGTCGCCCGACTTCGGCCGAGCCGAGGAAGGGCAGGCTGAAAACCTTGAGCCCCGGGTATTCGGCCTCGATCTTCAGCATCAGCGGCGTCAGTGCGCTCTCGATGCCCTTCCAGACCAGGATCGCGGCCTCCGCCGACGGCTGCCGATTGAAGCGATCGGCATAGCAGGTGTCGAGCACCCATTCGATCATCGGCCAGGCCATTTGCGGAAAGCCGGGCACGAAATGGTGGTCGCCCCAGGAATAACCGGGGATGCGGTTGAAGGGGTTGGGAATGATGCGGCTGCCGACCGGGAAGCGCCCCATGTCGAGGGCATAGTCGCTGACTTCGCGGCCGATCTCGGCATAGCGTTCGCGGATCTCGCGCTCGGCATCCGGATGCAGCGCCAGTTCTACCCCGGCAGCGGCGGCCGCCGCCTGGCGCGTGTGGTCGTCCGGCGTGTTGCCGATGCCACCGCAGCTGAACACGATGTCGCCGCAAGCAAAGCTCCGGCGCAGGGTCTCTGTCAGTCGCGCCCGGTTGTCGCCGGCATACAGGGCCCAGTCCAGGGTCAGGCCGCGCGCGGCAAGCAGTTCGACGATTTTGGCGAAATGCTTGTCCTGGCGCCGGCCGAGCGTGATCTCGTCGCCGATGATGATTGCGCCGATGCCTTGCATATTGTCGTTCATAATTCGACGCCTCCCTGCCGACGCTGGCGCCGCAGCGCCGCAAGTCCCAAATGCACGAACACCAGCGCCGCAAAGGCCGGCGCCAGCAGGTTGAGCAGAGGTACCTGCGCTACGCCGGCGGTACCCAGACCCGCGATATGGAAACAACGGCGATTGTCCATGATCAGGCGTTGCAGCTCCGCGCGCGTCGCATGCTCGGCCAGTGCGTCGAAGCGAAAGGTGCGCTGATTTAGCCAGGCGCTCCACAACAGGGGCAGGACCAGCAGCGCGCCGGGAATCAGCAGCAGGGGCAGCATCGCCATGCTGCCGACAACAAAAATCGCGCCGGTGCCGAGCGTATTGCCGAGGCTGCCCCAGAACGCGTTCTCGCCGTGGCGCCCGAGATCCGGGTAGTCATGCGCCGCCACCAGGTTGATCAGTCGCGGCAAAGCAAATACGGCGACCAGCAGGATGGCGGTGATGTAGGCCAGCGAGGCGAAGAGCGCCAGCAGCAGGAACACCGCCGCCCACTGCGCCACCCACTCCCAGCCCGACCAGGGCAGTCGCGGCACGATGCCCTCCATCAGCGCGAGGCCGTGCGCCCACACTGCAAATCCGACGGCCAGCCAAAGCAGCAGTGCCGCCAGCGGCGGCCACAGCGCCTGCCACAGCACCTCGGCTCGCGTCAGGTCACGCAGCGATCTGGTAAAAGCGGCAAATACTTCAAGCATGGCTATCCTTCATTGACAGAGCTCACTTATGTTGCCGGCTGTCCCACGTCTTCTGCAAGCGCTTTACCGAGACCGGTGAAGATGTTTTGAGTTCCTGCGCAAACAGCGCCACGCGCAATTCTTCCAGCAGCCAGCGGAATTCGTCGAGGAAGGCATCACCCTGCTGCCCCGATTTGAGCATGGCATTGCGTTCGCGCTCCCAGGGCTTGCCCAGCATCTGCCAGTCCGCCATCAGGCGGGCATCGCGCGCCGCGTCGTTCCTTGCCTTGTCCAGACGCAGCGCGATGGCCTTGAGGTAGCGCGGATAATGCTGCAGGCGTTCGAAGGGCGTGGTGACGATGAATTTCTTCGGCATGAGTTCGGCCAGTTGCGCTCCGATGTCGGCCGCCGCATGGGGAAAAGCCTTCTGCATCCCGGCGAACTTCTTCGTCACCGCCGCATGCTCGGCCAGGATCGTCGCAAGCAGGCGCAGGATCTCCTGCGCCACCAGCAGGATGCGGCCGCGCGCCGCCTCGCGCCGTGCCGCGAACGCCGGCTCTTCGGTGGGCAGCGGGTCCATCAGGCAGGTGCGTTCCAGGGTCACGGCGACCAGCTGCTCGCGCAACTCCTTTTCGGTGCCCAGTGAGATGAACTGCAAGGCCAGTTCGCGCAGGCCCGGCAGCTTATCGATGGCCTTGACCTGCGCCGCCAACTGCAGCGCAAACAGCCGCGCCATGCCGCGGCGATGCTCGGCGCGCGCCTTGTCCTCGGTATCGAAGGCGGTCAGGCGCACGCTCTCGCCCATGTCCACCAGCGCCGGAAAACCCACCGTGGTGCCGGCGCCGACTTTCACTTCCATGAGTTCGGGCAGAGCGCCGAAGGTCCATGCCGTGAGGTCGGACAAATCGCCGGCAGCGGCCTCGTGTTTGACTTCCGCCGCGGCATAGACCTGCTCGACACGGTCGCGATACTCGGCGCGCAGTTCCGCCAGGTTGCGCGAAATCGCCAGCGTGCCGCCATGCTCGTCGGTGAGGCGGAAGTTCATGAACAGATGCGGCCGCAATTCGCCCGTGCGAAAGGCGTCGAGCGGCAGCTTCAGCGCCAGGTGCTCCTCGGCGGCGCGCGTCAGGGCGCGCACCAGGGGCTCGTCCAGATCGTGTTCTGCCTCGCAGAAATCGCCGGCGAACTCGTCGAGCGGCTGCAGGCGGTGGCGGTATTTCTGCTGCAGTGTCTTGAGCAGTGCCATGAGCTTTTCCTTGAGCAGCCCCGGCACCAGCCACTCGCAGCGGTTCGCCGGCAGCTGGTTGAGCGCCGTCAGCGGCAGCGTCAATGTCACGCCGTCATCGGCCGCGCCCGGGTCATGGTGGTAGGAGAGCTTGAAGCTGCGGCCGCGATGCGTGAGCTCGGGCGGAAAGGCGTCGGTGGTGATGCCCGCCGCCTCGTGGCGCATCAGTTGCTCCTTCTCGAGGCAGAGCAGCTTCGGCTCGGCCGCTTCCGCCTCGCGCCGCCAGTGGTCGAAGGCCGCCAGGGTAATGATGCCCTCGGGAATCCTGGTGTCATAGAAGGCATGAATCAGTTCGTCATCGACCAGCACGTCGGGGCGGCGCGCCTTGTGTTCCAGTGCCTGGATTTCCTTCATGAGCCTGGCGTTGTGCTGGTAGAAGCGCCACTTCTTCACCCAGTCCTCGCCGACCTGGCCTTCGACGAGGGCCTCGCGGATCAGGATTTCGCGTGCCAGCTTCGGATCCGTCGGGCCGTAGTGCACGCGCCGCTTGGCATGGATCATCAGTCCGTGCAGGGTGACGCGCTCCCAGGCCACGACCTGCCCCGGCCCCTTCTCCCAGTGCGGCTCATAGACGTGCCTGCGGATCAGGTGGCCGCCCACCTGTTCCAGCCATTCCGGTTCGATCTTCGCGATGCAGCGCGCGAACAGGCGCGAAGTCTCGACCAGTTCTGCGGCGACGATCCAGCGTCCGGCCTTCTTCAGCAGCGACGATCCGGGATGGATGTAGAAGCGGATGCCGCGCGCACCGAGGTAGTTCTTGTCTTCTTCGCTGATCAGGCCGATATGGCCGAGCAGGCCGGTCAGCAGCGCCTTGTGGATCGCCTCGTAGCCGGAATCGCCCCCGCCGCCGGGCCGCCCCAAGGCGGGGGCAGCGTTTGAACCCGGAGCGGAGCGAACCGTCGTCACCCCCTCCCTCGGGGAGGGGGCTGGGGGGTAGGCGCTTGTAATTTTCCAGCCGTGCTCATGGCACAGCGTCATCAACTGGGCGTGCACGTCGCGCCATTCGCGCAGGCGCAGCCAGTTGATGAAGTTCTGCCGGCACCACTGGCGCTGCTTGTTCGAAGTCTCGTGCTTCCAGACTTCGTCGCCGGCGGCCCAGAGCTTCAGGTAGGAGAGAAATTCCGATTTCTCGTCCTTCCACTTGGCATGGGCCTGGTCGGCGGTCGCCGCATGCTCCTGCGGCCGGTCGCGCGGATCCTGGGTGCCCAGCGCGGCGGCGATGATCAGGACTTCCCGCAGGCAATTGTGTTCACGCGCGGCGAGGATCATGCGCCCGATCTTGGGGTCGAGCGGAAGCTTGGCCAGTTCGAAGCCGATCTTGGTCAATTCCTTGCTCGTCTCGTCGATCGCGCCCAACTCCGCGAGCAGCTGGTAGCCATCGGCGATCATGCGCGGCGCCGGCGCTTCGAGGAAGGGGAAATCCTCGACGTCGCCCAGGTGCAGCGACTTCATGCGCAGGATCACGCCGGCCAGGCTGGAGCGCAGGATCTCCGGCTCGGTATACGCCGGGCGCTGGTCATAATCCTCGACATCGTAGAGCCGGAAGCAGACCCCGGCCGAGACGCGGCCGCAACGCCCGGCGCGCTGGCTCGCCGCCGCGCGCGAGATCGGCTCGACCTGCAGTTGCTCGACCTTGTTGCGATGCGAGTAGCGCTTGACGCGTGCCAGGCCCGAATCGATCACGTAGCGTATGCCGGGTACGGTCAGCGAGGTCTCGGCGACGTTGGTCGCCAGCACCACGCGCTGCCCCTGGTGCGCGGCAAACACGCGGCCCTGCTCCACCGCGGTCTGGCGCGCAAACAGCGGCAACACTTCGAGGCCCGGCGGGTGGTGCTTTCTCAGCGCCTCGGCCGCCTCGCGGATCTCGCGCTCGCCGGGCAGGAACACCAGCACGTCGCCCGGCCCGGTGCGATGGGCCTCGTCGACGGCATCGACGATGGCATCGTTGAGGTCGGTGTCCTTCTTCTCGTCGAAGGGGCGGTAGCGCGTTTCGATCGGGTAGAGCCGGCCGGAAACTTCGATCACCGGGGCACCGTCGAAATGTTTTGAGAAGCGCTCGGCATCGAGCGTCGCCGAGGTGACGATGAGCTTCAGATCGCGCCGTCGCACCAGCACCGACTTCAGGTAACCGAGCAGGAAGTCGATATTCAGGCTGCGTTCGTGCGCCTCGTCGATCAGGATCGTGTCGTACTGGCGCAGCAGCGGGTCGGTCTGGGTCTCGGCGAGCAGGATGCCGTCGGTCATCAGCTTGATGTAGGAGGACGAGGTGACCTTGTCGGTGAAGCGGATCTTGAAACCGACATGGCGGCCGAGTTCCGACTTCAGTTCCTCGCTGATGCGCGTCGCCGTGGCACGCGCGGCGATGCGCCGCGGCTGGGTGTGGCCGATCAGGCCGTTCAGCCCGCGACCGATTTCGAGACAGATCTTGGGCAGTTGCGTGGTCTTGCCCGAACCGGTCTCGCCGCAGACCACCACCACCTGATGCTTCTCTATGGCCGCGCCGATCTCTGCCCGTCGCTGGTTGACCGGCAGCGCTTCGTCATAGCTCAGCGCGGGCCGCGCCGCCCGCCGTGCCTCGGGGTCGAACTTCATTGCGCCAGTTTGTGTATCGTGAAAATGCCGAACCCCGTCATCGCCAGCGAACCGAACAGGTGCAAGGCAGCAGCGCCTGCCGCCCAGCCGTAGCGCGCGTTCTGGATCAGGTGCACCACCTCGGCCGAAAACGTCGAGAAGGTGGTCAGCGCGCCGAGGAAACCCGTGATGAAGAACAGCTTGAGTTCGGACGGCATCTCGGCGTTGAGGTGGAACACCATCACCGCGGCGCCGACCAGGTAGCCGCCGATCAGGTTGGCGGCCAGCGTGCCCAGCGGCACCGTGACGAACACGGGATTGAGCCAGAGACCCAGGCCGTAGCGCAGCCAGGCGCCGAGCACGGCGCCGACTCCGATGGCGAGGAGGGCGGGAGCATTCATTTCGCCGCCGGGCCGCCCCGAGGCGAAATACGCCCACCTGTGGGGGGCAGCGAATGGAATGAGCGTGGGGGGCTATTCATGGGCCGAATTCTACGTCGCAACGGTAGAATTGCCGCTTTGCACCAGTCTGCCGCCGACCATGGCCGAAATCGAAAAAACCTCCAACTTCATCCGCCACATCATCACGGCCGACCGCAATGGCTTTCGGTACGTCGGCCGCACATGGGCCGGCAAGCCTGGCCCTGCAGCGGCGCACAAAGGTGCTCCGCTCGATCCGGCTGTGATCCGCACCCGTTTCCCACCGGAGCCCAACGGCTATCTGCACTTCGGCCACGCCAAGTCGATCTGCCTGAATTTCGGCCTGGCCGAGGATTACGCCGGCGCCTGCCACCTGCGCTTCGACGACACCAATCCGGAAAAGGAAGAGCAGGAGTATGTCGATTCCATCATCGACGCCGTGCACTGGCTGGGCTTCGACTGGAAGGAAAATCAATACTTCGCTTCCGACTACTTCCAGTGGATGTACGACTTCGCCGAGAAACTCATCGAAGCCGGCCATGCCTACGTCGATTCGCAGAGCGCCGAGGAGATGCGTGCCAGCCGCGGCACCCTGACGGAAGCCGGCAGGAACTCGCCGTATCGCGGACGCACGCCGGCCGAGAACCTCGATCTGTTCCGCCGCATGAAGGCCGGCGAGTTCGCCGACGGCATGCACATCCTGCGCGCCAGGGTGGACATGAGCTCGGGCAACATCAACCTGCGCGACCCGGCCATCTACCGTATCCGCCACGCCACGCATCACGCCACCGGCGACACCTGGTGCATCTACCCGATGTACACCTACGCCCATCCGATCGAGGACGCGCTGGAGAACATCACGCATTCCATCTGCACCCTCGAATTCGAGGACCAGCGGCCCTTCTACGACTGGCTGCTGGCGCGCCTGGCCGAGCTCGATTGCGTCAATACCCCCCTGCCGCAGCAGATCGAATTCGCCCGGCTGAACCTGTCCTATGTCGTGCTCTCCAAGCGCAAGCTGATCCAGCTGGTCGATGAAAAGCACGTCGATGGCTGGGACGATCCGCGCCTGCCGACTCTCGTCGGCGCGCGCCGCCGCGGCTTCACGCCGGAAGGCTTCCGCCGCTTCAACGAAATGAACGGCGTGACCAAGTCCGATTCCTGGATCGACATCAGCGTGCTGGAGGAATGCCAGCGCGACCATCTCAACGAAACCGCGCCGCGCCGCATCGCCGTGCTCGACCCGGTCAGGCTGGTCATCGACAACTACCCCGAGGGCCAGGAAGAGGAATGCCTCGCCCCCAACCACCCGCAAAAGCCCGAGTGGGGCAAACGCCCTGTCCCCTTTTCGAAGGAACTCTGGATCGAGCGCGAGGATTTCATGGAAGCGCCGTCCAAGGGCTACTTCCGCCTTTTCCCCGGCAACACGGTGCGCCTGCGCTACGGCTTCGTCGTCAAGTGCATCGGCTGCGACAAGGATGCGGCCGGCAACATCACCGCCGTGCATTGCGAGTACATGGCCGATTCGAAATCCGGTACGCCGGGCTCGGACAGCTACAAGGTCAAGGGCAACATTCACTGGGTCTCGGCCAAACACGCCTATGCCGCCGAGGTGCGCCTCTATGACCGCCTGTTCGCCGTCGAAGCGCCGGGCGATGGCGGCCGTGACTTCATTGCCGACCTCAACCCGAAATCGAAACTCGTCATCCGCGCGCAACTCGAGGCCGGACTCAGGGACGCAGCCGCCGAAGACCGCTTCCAGTTCGAACGCCACGGCTATTTCGTCGCCGACCGGATCGACTCCAGACCCGGCGCGCCGGTGTTCAATCGCACGGTAACGCTGAAGGATTCGTGGTCCAGGGGCAAATAACAGGGGCATCAACAAATGTTCCGGCATCAAGGACTGGCGGCACGCGGACCTGGAAAAGAATCGCGTTTTGTCTGATCATCCACTGAAGGAGTTTCCCATGCGCAGATTCATTTATCTTCTTGTTGCCGCCGGCGCAGGCCTCGCGGTGCCGGCCCACGCCATGAAACCCGGCCTGTGGGAAATCACCTCGCAGATGAGCGGCGCCGGCATGCCGGCGATGCCGGCCATGTCCGCCGCCGAGCGCAAGCAGATGGAAGCCATGGGTATCAAGATGCCCGGCGCTGCGGGCGGTCCGATGAGCGTTGTGACAAGGCAGTGCGTCACCAAGGAGCAGGCCGCGAATCGCCAACCGCCGCCGAGCGACGAAGACCGCCGCCAGCGCTGCGAACAGAAGGACGTCAAGACCTCGGGCAACACGACAACGTGGAAGATCGAATGCACCGGCGAGCAGAAAATGACGGGTACGGGCTCGATCACCTACCAGGGCGAGGAGAGCTACAAGGGCGAATCGACGTTCAACATGCAGGAGGCCAAACACGGCCCGAGCACCATGAAACAGAGCTACTCGGGAAAGTGGCTGGGCTCGAACTGCAAGTAAACGCCAGGGTGCCGTCCGCGGGAGTGGTGCGCAGCGGCCCGGTATAATTTCGGGCCACTTTCCTGCCCCGGCTGCGAGCGACCATGCGCCCCATGACCCTCTCCCGCTTCCTCATCGAGGAGCAACGCGAAAAGAAAGTCATTTCCCCGGATCTGCGGCTGCTGGTCGAGGTTGTCTCGCGCGCCTGCAAGGCGATTTCGATCGCCATCGGCAAGGGCAGCCTGGCCGACGTGCTGGGCAGTGCCGGCAGCGACAACGTGCAGGGCGAGGTGCAAAAGAAGCTCGACGTGATTTCCAACGAAATCCTGCTCGATGCCAACGAATGGGGCGGCCATCTGGCCGGCATGGCGTCCGAGGAGATGGAACTGCCGCACGCGATTCCCAACCGCTATCCGAAGGGCGAATACCTGCTGCTGTTCGACCCGCTCGACGGCTCATCGAACATCGACGTCAATGTCTCGGTCGGCACCATTTTCTCGGTGCTGCAGTGTCCCGAAAGCATGGACCCCGACGAACAGGCCTTCCTCCAGCCGGGAACGCGCCAGGTCTGTGCCGGCTACGCGGTCTACGGTCCGACCACGCTGCTGGTGCTGACGCTCGGCGACGGCGTCAATGTATTCACCCTCGATCGCGAGTTCGGCCGCTTCGTGCTGACGCAACAGAACGTCAGGATTCCCGAAGAGACGCGCGAGTTCGCCATCAATGCGTCGAACGCGCGCTATTGGGAGGCGCCCGTCAAGCGCTATGTCGACGAGCTGCTGGCCGGCAAGGACGGTCCGCGCGGACAGGACTTCAACATGCGCTGGGTGGCCTCGATGGTGGCCGACGTGCATCGCATCCTCAGCCGCGGCGGCATTTTCATGTACCCCGTCGACAGCAAGACGCAGGCCCAGGGCGGCAAGCTGCGTCTGATGTACGAAGCCAACCCGATGGCCATGATCGTCGAGCAGGCCGGGGGTGCCGCCACCGACGGCCGCCGGCGCATCCTCGAGATCCCGCCGCAGAAACTGCATCAGCGGGTGCCGGTGATCCTCGGTTCGAAGCAGGAAGTGGAACGCGTCACGTCGTATCACGCCGCGTAGCAAGCGCTCAGAGCTTGCGAAGAAATCGCGGCGAGCGGACCGCCGTCAGTCCTGCTGGCCGTAGCCGGCAAACTTCGCCAGCACGCGCGTCATCTCATCGGCAGGCAGCAGCCTGGGTGCGCCTAGTTGCAGCACGCGCCAGTACTGCTCGCACAGCGTCTCCAGTTCAACGGCGAGAGCCAGCGCGTGATCGCAATCGCGACCGAACACCACCATGCCGTGATGCGCCATCAGGCAGGCGCAGCGGCCGTCAAGCGCGACGATGATGGCGTCGGACAATTCCTGGCTGCCGAAGGTGGCGTACGTGGCGCAGCGCACATCCGCCCCGCCGAAGCGCGCCACCATGTAGTGAAAAGCGGGAACGCCCTGCTCCTGGCAGGCCAGCGCGGTGGCGAAGGGCGAATGGGTATGCACCACGGCGCCCGCCTCGGGCCGTGCGGCGTAGATGTCGCGATGGAAACGCCACTCCGACGAGGGCTTGCGCAGCCCGCTCGCCGTGCCGTCGGCACCGACTTTCACCATGTCCTCCGGCTTGCAGGCGTCATAGGCCATGCCGGTCGGCGTAATCAGGAAGCCGCCCTCGCAGCGCGAGCTGACGTTGCCGGCGCTGCCGCGATTGATGCCGGAGGCGTTCATCGCCCGCGCCGTGGCAAGAACCTTGGTGGCCAATTCGGCAGCCGGACCGGCCGTTGCGTCGCTCATGGCTGCCACTGCGCCAGTTGGTCCGCTGCCGCGATGCCGCGCTCGGAGATGATGCCGCCGATCAGCGCCGCCGGCGTCACGTCGAACGCCGGGTTAGCCACCGGCACTTCGCCGGCACCAAGTTCGTCCGCAGCGCGTTCCTCGATCGGGATCTGCATCCCCGAGGCGCAGGCGAAATCGATGGTCGACAGGGGTGCCGCGACGTAGAACGGCACGCCGTGCGCACGCGCGGCGAGCGCCTTGAGATAGGTGCCGACCTTGTTCGCGGTATCGCCGTTGGCGGCGATGCGGTCGGCACCGACGATCACCAGGTCGACCTTGCCCTGCATCAGCAGCAGGCCCGCCGCGTTGTCGGCGATCAGCGTGTGCGGTACGCCGGCCTCGGCGAGTTCCCAGGCCGTGAGCAGCCCCTGGTTGCGCGGCCGAGTTTCGGATACCCAGACATGCAGCGGCAGGCCCGCGGCATGCGCGGCATATACCGGCGCCAGGGCCGTGCCGTGCTCGACCGTCGCCAGGCGTCCCGCGTTGCAGTGGGTCATAACCTGGACCGGGCCCTTGCCGCGCCGACGCTCGTGCAACAGCCGCAATCCGTTCTGGCCGATAGCCTGATTCGCGGCGACGTCTTCTGCCGCGATCGCGCGCGCTTCGCGCCAGGCCAGTTCGCGCCGTGCCGCCGGCGCCGACTCCTGCAGGACGCGACGCATGCGCGCCAGCGCCCAGTGCAGATTGACGGCGGTGGGCCGCGTCGCGGCCAGGGTTTCGATCACCAGGGCGAGGCGCGCATCGCCGGCATCATCGGCAAGGCCCAGCGCCACGCCATAGGCGGCCGTGGCGCCGATCAGCGGCGCACCGCGTACCTGCATGACGCGAATCGCCAGGGCGGCATCTTCCAGGGTGGCCAGTCGCCGCATCACCGCCTCGCGCGGCAAACGCGTCTGGTCGAGGATGAGGACGGCCGCCTGACCAGCGCTCGCGTCCTCGATGAGCGTCGGATGCCGGTCCCGCGTCAACTCAGTTTGCCGTGGCAGTACTTGTATTTCTTGCCGCTGCCGCAGGGGCAGGGATCGTTGCGGCCGACCTTGGGCGTGTGCCGTTCGACGGGCTGCGCCGGCTTGGGCGCGGCGGCCGCGCCCAGTGCGTCGTCATAGTCGGCATGGTGGTATTGCACATTCTCGAGTTGCGGCGGCGCCTCGACTTCCTCGATCTGTTCCTCGCTGCGCACTTCGACGGTCATCAACAGCTTGGAAACTTCACTGCGCACGGTTTGCAGCAAGCCTTCGAAAAGCTCGAAGGCCTCGCGCTTGTATTCCTGCTTCGGGTTCTTCTGTGCATAGCCGCGCAGATGGATGCCCTGGCGCAGGTGGTCGAGCGCCGACAGGTGCTCGCGCCAGTGCGTATCGAGGCTTTGCAGCATGACATTGCGCTCGAAGCCGGACCAGGCGGCGGCATCGACAGCCGTGATCTTTTCGGCATAGGCGGCGTCGCCGGCATCCAGCAAGCGCTTCAGTATGTCATCGTCGCCGAGCTGAGGCTCGGCCTTGATCCATTCGCCGACCGGCAGCTTGAGATGCAGCTCGGCCGCCAGCGCGGTTTCCAGGCCACTGACATCCCATTGCTCCTCGACGCTTTCGGCAGGAATGTAGAGGCGGAAGGTATCGTGGATCTGCCCCTGGCGCATGGCCGTGATGGTCTCGGCGATGTCATCGCTGTCGAGCAGCTCGTTGCGCTGCTGGTAGATCACCTTGCGCTGGTCGTTGGAGACGTCGTCGTATTCGAGCAGCTGCTTGCGGATGTCGAAGTTGCGCTGCTCGACCTTGCGCTGCGCCGATTCGAGCGAACGGCTGACCAGCGGGTGCTCGATGGCCTCGCCTTCGGGCATCTTGAGGCGCACCATGATGGTGTTGAGGCGCTCGCCGGCGAAAATCTTGAGCAGGGCGTCGTCCAGCGCCAGGTAGAAACGCGATGAGCCCGGATCGCCCTGGCGTCCGGAACGACCGCGCAGCTGATTGTCGATGCGGCGCGACTCGTGACGTTCGGAACCGATGATGTGCAGGCCGCCGGCGGCCAGTACCTGGTCATGCACCTTCTGCCAGTCGGCCTTGAGCGCGGCGGTGCGGGCTGCCTTCTCTTCAGGCGTCAGGGATTCGTCGTCGCGGATGGCGTTGGTCGGCTTTTCGATGTTGCCGCCGAGCACGATGTCGGTACCGCGACCGGCCATGTTGGTGGCGATGGTGATCATGCCGGGACGGCCGGCCTCGGCCACGATCTCGGCTTCGCGCGCGTGCTGCTTGGCGTTGAGCACCTGGTGCGGCAGCTTCTCCTTCTGCAGCAGGTCGGAGAGCAGTTCGGAATTCTCGATCGACGTGGTGCCGACCAGCACCGGCTGACCGCGTTCGTGGCAGGCGCGGATGTCGGCGATGATCGCCGCATATTTTTCCGGTGCCGTGCGGTAGATCTGGTCGTTCTCGTCCTTGCGGATCATCGGCCGGTTGGTGGGTATCACCACCGTTTCCAGGCCGTAGATCTGATGGAACTCGTAGGCTTCGGTATCCGCCGTGCCGGTCATGCCGGAGAGCTTGCCGTACATGCGGAAATAGTTCTGGAAGGTGATCGACGCCAGAGTCTGGTTCTCGGACTGGATGGCGACGCCTTCCTTGGCCTCGACCGCCTGGTGCAGTCCGTCCGACCAGCGCCGGCCTGTCATCAGGCGGCCGGTAAACTCGTCGACGATGACCACTTCGCCGTCCTGCACGACGTATTGCTGGTCGCGGAAGTAGAGGTTGTGCGCGCGCAGGGCGGCGTAAAGGTGGTGGATGAGCAGGATGTTGGCCGGCTCGTACAAGCTGCTGCCCTCGGCCAGCAGCCCTAAGCGTGCCAGAATCTCCTCGGCCTTTTCGTGACCGGCTTCGGTCAGCAGCACCTGGTGCGATTTGAGATCGACCGTGTAATCCCCGGTATCGGCCTCGCCCTCGCTCTTTGCCGCTTCGCCCTTGGTCAGCAGCGGCGGTACCGCATTCATGCGCACATACAGTTCGGTGTGGTCTTCGGCCTGGCCCGAAATGATCAGCGGCGTGCGGGCCTCGTCGATCAGGATCGAATCCACTTCATCGACGATCGCATAGTTCAGGCCGCGCTGCACGCGCTCGTCGGCCGAGTACACCATGTTGTCGCGCAGGTAGTCGAAGCCGAATTCGTTGTTGGTGCCGTAGGTGATGTCCGCGGCATAGGCGACCTGTTTCTCTTCGTGCGGCATTTGCGAAAGATTGATGCCGACCGACAGGCCAAGGAAACGGTAGATGCGCCCCATCCACTCGGCGTCGCGCCTGGCCAGGTAGTCATTGACCGTGATCAGATGCACTCCCTTGCCGGGAATCGCGTTCAGGTATACCGCCAGCGTCGCGGTCAGGGTCTTGCCTTCGCCGGTGCGCATTTCGGCGATCTTGCCGTAATGCAGCACCATGCCGCCGATCAGTTGCATGTCGAAATGGCGCATGCCGAGCACACGCTTGGCGGCCTCGCGCACCACGGCGAAGGCCTCGGGCAGCATGGCGTCCAGCGTCTCGCCCTGGGCATGGCGGTCACGGAACTCGCCGGTTTTTTCCCGCAGGGCCTCGTCCGTCAGCTTTGAAGTGGCGGCTTCGAGCACGTTGATGCGGGCGACAGTCTGGGAGTACTGCTTGATCAGCCGCTCATTGCGGCTGCCGAAAATCTTCTTGAGTAGGCCGGTGATCATGGGGTACGCAGCCGCAAATCGGCCGGGAAAAGCAAAGGGGCGATTTTAGCATGCGGGGAGGCCAGGCCTTCCCCGGATGCTCAGTGGCGCTGCGCGACTTGCTTCGGGTCGGCCTGTGCCATGCGCAGGAAGCGGTCCGGATTCTGCGCCAGGCCGCGAATGCGAACTTCGAAGTGCAGATGCGGTCCGGTGGACCGCCCGGTTGAACCTACTTCGGCGATTTTCTGGCCGCGTTTGACGAACTGCCCCACCTTGACCACGATTTTCGAGGCATGGGCGTAACGCGTGGTCAAGTCCTTGCCGTGATCGATTTCCACCAGATTACCGTATTGCGGGTGCCGCTCCGCGCTGATGACGACTCCCGCGGCTGCCGCACCGATACTCGTGCCGGGAGTTGCCACGAAATCCACTCCCTCGTGCATCGCCCGTTCGCCGGTGAAGGGATCAAGCCGCCAGCCATAGGTCGAAGCATTCCACTGGGCTTCGACCGGCAGGCTGGTGGGAAGCAGGCTCTTGCGGATCCTGTCCTCCAGCAACTGCGACTCGATCATGGAAATCGCGTCGGATTTGGCTTCGACCTGATAGGCCAGGGCGTCTACGGCGCGCTGCAGTTCGGTAGCGGACATCGCCGCAGGGAGCACAAGAGGACCGCCGCGGCCTGCCGATTTGGTGTCGAAGGCCTTCAGATCCTGGAGCTTGACGCCCGCCATGCCGGCCAACCGCTCGCCGATGGTGTCCAGACGCAGCAACTGCGCCTGCATCTCGCCCAGCTTTATCGCCATGGCGTTGAGGTTCTCACGAACGAAGTCCTTGGAACGCTGGGATTCCTCGTCATTCATCACGCGCAGCAAGTCCTGCAGGAAGGGCAGGCGGATTTCCGCAGCATGGCGGACGGTGACATAGGAAAAAAACGAAGACAGCACAAGTACCGAACCGAACATGGCCCCGGCGAAAAGCATTGCATGGCCCCAGGTCAGGGTAATGCTTCTTGCGGTTGCCAGCCGGTCAGAGACGAGAATAATATGCATCCCTTCCCTCCCCTCAGGTTCGTTTCAGTTTCGGCATGACGAGCGGCCACCACTGAAACTTCATTTTTGATGACATCGCGCAGCCTCCAGGAACATCTTGCCTCCGGTGACAGCATGGCGCGGCTTGCGGCTCACGCCCAACGTCTGCTCCAATTCCAGCGTCTTTTGGAAGCTGCGCTGCCGGCGGCGCTGAGGCCTCATGCCCGGGTAGCCAACTTCCGTCTGGGGAAACTTCTTATCCACGCCGAAAACGGCGCAGTCGCAGCGAAAATCCGGCAGTTCGGACCACGTCTCGCCAACGATTTATCAAACAAGGAGGTGAAGGTTACTCAAATCGAGGTTCGAGTGCAAGCCCGAAACCCCTCCTCTCCACGGTTGCCGCACAAAAGGCCTGCTCCACCAGGATCTACACAGAAGCAAGGACTTACTGCGCTGGCTAACAGCCTGCCTGAGAAGTCTCCCCTCAAGGGCGCATTGGAGCGCCTTTTGCACAGTATCAAAGAATAATCAGACGCTCGGCGGCCATCAGCACCAGAACAAGCAACACGAAAACAAGGGCGACCTTGGCGACGCGGGCTGACAAAACAAGGTAACGCCTGTCACGGGTAAACAACCAGGCGACAAGCCCGCTGCCAATGGTGATCGCCGTGAGTATGCCGACGATCCTGAGCAGCAGCATGATAAATCCCTAAGCGAGCTGGGGATATAGCCGGGCGATCGTGCCCGGAGCTTCCTCGGCACGCTGAAAACTGGCCAATTCCCAGGCGGACGCATCGGCCAGTAGCGCGCGCAGCAGCTGGTTGTTCAGCGCATGGCCTGATTTGTGGGCCGAAAAGGCGCCGAGCAGGGGATGGCCGGCGAGGTAGAGATCGCCGATGGCATCGAGGATCTTGTGTTTGACGAACTCGTCGGCGTAACGCAGACCGTCACTGTTCAGAACCCGGTATTCATCCATCACGATGGCGTTTTCCAGGCTGCCGCCCAATGCCAGGCCCTGATCGCGCATGGTTTCCACGTCCTGCATGAAGCCGAAGGTGCGCGCCCGCGCCACTTCACGCAGGTAGGATTGATCGGCAAAATCGATGCGCGCGCGCGAGGCCGCGCGATCGACCGCCGGGTGGTTGAAAACGATCGAGAAGTCGAGGCTGAAGCCGTCGTAGGGCGACAGCTTCGCCCATTTGTCACCGTCTTTCACTTCCACGGTCTTCAACACGCGGATGAATTTCTTCGCGGCGTTCTGTTCCTCGATACCGGCGGATTGCAGCAGAAACACGAAGGGCGCCGCCGAGCCGTCCATGATCGGCAGTTCGGCCGCATCGACATCGACATAGATGTTGTCGATGCCCAGCCCGGCCAGGGCGGACATCAGGTGCTCGACCGTGGCGACCTTGACGCCATCCTTTTCCAGGCAGGACGCCAGCCGGGTATCGCCAACACCGAACGGATCCGCCTTGAGGTCGACCGGCGGCGTCAGATCCACGCGACGAAAGACGATCCCCGTGTCCGGCTGCGCCGGGCGCAGCATGAGCGAGACCTTGACCCCGGAGTGGAGACCGACGCCGGTAGCCTTGACAACTGATTTCAGGGTGCGCTGACGCAGCATTATGTGGCGATGGATAACAAATGATGCAAGGTGGAAATTTTACCACGCAAGCCCGGCCAGGCGGGAGGAGGCGCCCGCCTGGCCGGTTGCGGAAGCCGGTTCAGTCCGACTGGCGGCGCAAAAAAGCCGGAATATCGTACTTGTCCACTCCGGAGGCCGCCATCGCATCGGCCTGCTCGTTGCGCGGCCTGCCGCCACGCGCGCTGCTGGTGACGCTGGAGAGATCGATCGCCCCCTGGCCGATGCCGGCGTCGAACACCTGCAGATTGTCCGTCCCGGTACGCAGGCCCATGGTTTCGACCACGCGCATGGCCGGCTTGGCCGCCTCGCGCGTCGCAACGATGCCAAGGCCGGTAGCCACCACGGTAACCCGCAACTGGTCTTCCATGCCCTCGTCGAACACGGTGCCGCAAATGACGGTGGCCTCGGGGGCGGTGTATTCGCGGATGGTTCGCATCACCTCCTTGTATTCCTTGAGGCCCAGCGTGGAACTCGCGGTAATGTTCACCAGCACGCCGCGCGCACCCGAAAGCTCGATGCCTTCGAGCAGCGGACTGGCTACCGCCGCCTCGGCGGCAATACGGGCGCGATCGACGCCGGCAGCGACGGCGGAACCCATCATCGCCTTGCCCATTTCGCCCATCACGGTGCGCACGTCCTCAAAGTCGACGTTGACCAGGCCCGGCACGTTGATGATCTCCGCAATGCCGCCCACCGCGTTGCGCAGCACGTTGTCGGCGGTCTTGAAGGCCTCGAGATAGCTGATCTCCTCGCCGAGCACTTCCTCGAGCTTCTCGTTGAGGATGACGATCAGCGAATCGACATGGCGGGCGAGTTCGGCGACGCCTTCTTCGGCCAGGCGTTTGCGCTTGCCCTCGTATTCGAAGGGCTTGGTCACCACCGCCACGGTCAGGATGCCCAGTTCACGCGCCACTTCGGCGATGACAGGGCCGGCACCCGTGCCGGTGCCGCCACCCATGCCGGCGGTGATGAAGACCATGTGCGCACCGCGCAAGGCATCGGCGATGCGCTCGCGATCCAGCACCGCCAGTTCCCGCGCCTTTTCAGGCTTGCCACCGGCACCGAGTCCCGGGCCGAGTTGCAGCTTGACGTGGGCAGAGCTCTTCTTCAGCGCCTGCGCGTCGGTATTGCAGCAAATGAATTCCACGCCGCCAACGCCTTCGCGGATCATGTGATCGACCGCGTTGCCGCCGGCACCGCCGACACCGACGACCTTGATGACCGTCGAGCCCGTCTCCGCTTCCTGTGCCGCTACTTCCTCAAGTTCAAACATTTTCGCCTCCTGAAAAGACCAACCACCTCAAAAATTCCGGGAAAACCACATCCGCATCCGTGCCAAAACCTGCCCGAAGCTCTTCGGGCTTTGCGCCTTCATGCCACGGTGGCGCTGCGCCACCCCTTCCAGCAACAAACCCATCGCCGTGGAATAGCGCGGATTGCGTACGTAATCGCGCAAATTGCCGTCGTAATGCGGCATCGACAGCTTCACGGTCGTGTGAAAAATCTCCTCGCCCAGTTCGGCCATGCCGGGCATCTGCGCCGCGCCCCCGGTCAGCACGATGCCGGCGCGCAGCAGGCGTTCCTTGCCGCTGCGGTGGAGTTCCTCCTGCACCTTCTGGAAGATCTCCTCGACGCGCGGCTGGATGAATCCGGCCAGGGTCTGGCGCGACAGCTGGGTCGACGGCCGGTCGCCGACACCGGGCACCTCGATCATGTCTTCGGCATTGGCCAGTTGCTGCAGCGCGACGCCGTAACGGATCTTGATGTCCTCGGCATCCTGGGTCGAGGTGCGCAAGGCAATCGCGATGTCATTGGTCAGCTGGTCGCCGGCAATCGGAATCACCGCGGTATGGCGAATCGCCCCCTGTACGAAGACCGCGACATCCGTGGTGCCGCCGCCGATATCGACCAGGCAGACGCCGACATCCTTCTCGTCTTCGGTCAGGACGGCGTAGCCCGAGGCCAGCGGCTGCAGCACCAGGTCGACCACTTCGAGGCCGCAGCGGTGCACGCACTTGACTATGTTCTGCACCGCCGTCACCGCGCCCGTGACGAGATGGACCTTGACGTCGAGTCGCCTGGCATCCATGCCGATGGGCTCCTTCACCCCGTCCTGGCCATCGACGATGAACTCCTGCACCAGCGTGTGCAGGATCTGGTCATCCGCCGAAATCGACGTGGCATTGGCCGCCTCGATGGCGCGCTCGACATCGATCTGGGTGACCTCCTTGTCCCGCACCACGGTCATGCCCATCGAGTCCTTGCTCTTGATGTGGCTGCCGGCAATGCCGGTATACACCTCGCGTACCTTGCAGCCGGCCATCATCTCGACCTCGGCGATCGCGCGGGAGATCGAATTCACGGTCGCCTCGATATTGATCACCATGCCGCGCTTCAGGCCGCTGGATTCCTGGGTACCGATACCGAGGATGCCCAGCCTCCCCTCGGCATCGAGTTCGCCGACGATGGCGACGATCTTCGACGTGCCGATGTCGAGACCGACGATCAGGTCGCGTTTTGCTTCCTTGCTCATGACTGTCCTGCTCCCTTCGGTCGCAGTGCGAATCCGTTGGGATAACGCATATCCACCGTGCCGATAGCCGGCAGGCGGCCCTTTGCCCCGCTGCTCGCGGCGGCATAGTAGGCGGCAAATCGGTCAACCCTTTCCGCCAGGGAATGCCTGGCCTGGTCGCGACCGAGTTCCAGCACCACGCCGTCATCGAGCTTGAGCTGCCAGGCCTCGCGCGGCGAAAGCTGCACGGCGACCGGCTTGCGTCCGATCGCGCCGAGGCTGGCGCGGAATTCCTCGTAGCGCGCCAGCACCCAGGGCGCCGACCCCTCGGGACCGCTGAAGACCGGCAGCGCTTCACGCGTTGATGCCATGAACACCTCGCCGCGCGTGCTGACCAGGCGCGGCTCGCCATCCTGGGGTGTCCAGCGCGCGGCAGCGCGATGCTCTTCAAGCTTGAGTTCGATTCCGTCCGGCCAGAGGCGCCGCAGGGAGGCTGAGCGCACCCAGGGCATGCGCTCGAAGGCGGCCTGTGCCGCCTCCAGATTCACCGTGAAGAAATTGCCGGACAGGGTGCCGCGCGCCGTGTATTCGATCTGCGCGCGGGAAACCTGGTCCAGCGGCGTCGCCACCACCAGCTGCTTGAGCGGAAACACCGGCAGACGTTGCAGCGCCATGGTGCCGGCCCATGCCAGTAGCACGCCACCGGCCAGCAGCAGGAGATCGGCGAGCAGGTTGATCAACACCGGGCGATCCCAGAAGCCATCGCCGCCGTTGCCTTTTACGTTGCCCTGCGCCTTAGCCACAGCTGGCCTCCTCGAGCAGCTTGAGCACCAGCTGCGCGAACGGAATCCCGGCTGCGCGCGCCGCCATCGGCACCAGCGAGTGGTCGGTCATGCCGGGCGAGGTATTCGCTTCCAGGCAGAACATGCGTCCCGCTGCATCCAGCATCAGGTCCATGCGACCCCAGCCACGCCCGCCCAGCACGGCGAAGGCACGCAGCGCCAGATCGCGCATCTCGCCTTCGCGTTCATCGCCGAGGCCGCTGGGAATGCGGTACTCGGTATCGTCGCGCAGGTACTTGGCCTCGTAGTCGTAAAACTCGGTCGCCGGGACGATGCGTATTACCGGCAAGGCCTGGCCGGCAAGAATGCCGACGGTGAACTCGCCGCCGGCCAGGTACTGTTCGGCGATGACGCAGGAGTCGAAGCGGGCGGCCAGCTCATAGGCGGCACGCAGCTCGCCCGGGCGCTTGACCTTGCTGATGCCGATGCTGGAGCCCTCGTTGGACGGCTTGACGAACAACGGCAGTCCGAGGCGCGCCTCGACAGCGGCAAAGTCGCTGGCAGCATCGAGCACCACGTAATCCGGCACCGGCAGACCCGCGGCCTGCCAGACCAGCTTGGAACGCCACTTGTCCATCGCCAGCGCGGAGGCCAGCACGCCGCTGCCGGTGTAGGGAATGGCCAGCAGGTCGAGCGCGCCCTGCAGCGTGCCATCTTCACCGCCGCGCCCGTGCAGGGCGATGAATACGCGCTGGTAGCCCTCGCCATGCAGGGCCTCCAGCGGCTTGTCCTGCGGATCGAAACTGTGGGCATCGACGCCGGACGAACACAAAGCCGCGAGCACGGCTGCCCCGCTTTTCAGCGAGACCTCGCGCTCGGCCGACTTGCCGCCCATCATCACCGCCACCTTGCCGAAATCCATCAAGCTCCTTCTCTTTCTTGCCGGAACTGCCTGTCGACTTCACCGACGATGCGCACCTCGCGCACCAGGGAAATTCCGAATTTTTCCGCCACTTCCGCCTGAACCCGGCCGATTAGCATTTCTATCGCACTCGCGGATGCCGCGCCGTCAGGATTAACGATGAAATTCGCATGCTTTTCGGAAACCTGCGCACCATTGATCTGTGTGCCCTTGAGCCCCGCTGCTTCTATCAGTCGCGCGGCGTGATCCGCGGGGGGATTGCGGAACACCGAGCCGGCGTTCGGCACAGCCAGCGGCTGGGTGGCGACGCGTCGCTCCAGCAGTTCTTTCATGCGGTCGCGCGCCGCGTCGGCATCACCCGGCGGAAAGCGGAACCAGGCGCCGGCGAAGATCTCGTCGGTCGCACTCTTGAGGCCGGCATGGCGGTAGCCGATGGCAAAATCTTCGGGGCCGCGGATGATCTGCTCGCCGCGACGATTCAGCATCAGCACACGTTCCACATAACGCCAGGTCTCGCCGCCATGGCAGCCGGCATTCATCGCCAGCGCGCCGCCGACGGTGCCTGGAATGCCGGCGAGGAACTCGGCTTCGGCGCAGCCCTGCTTGCCGGCAAAGCGGGCCAGCTTGGGTGAGGCGACGCCGGCCTCGGCGAAGATGCTGCCGTCCGCTTCGCGGCGCAGGGTGTTGAGCGCGCCGTGGGTGAAGATCGCGGTGCCGTCGAAGCCGCCGTCGCGCACCAGCAGGTTGCTGCCCAGGCCGACCAGCAGCAGCGGTTCGTCGTGGCGCAATCCGTTCAGGAAATCGCCGAGATCTGCCAGGTCGGCGGGGAAAAAGGCGCGCGCCACAGCACCACCGGCACGCCACGAGACGTGACTCGCCATGGATTCGTGTTCACGCAGCTCGCCGCGCCATGACCTAGTCATGCGCCGCACCTTCGCTCAATTTTCCCGGCACGGCGCCGATGGAACCGGCGCCCATGGTGATCACCACGTCGCCGTCGCGCACCGCGGCCCGAATGGCATCCGGCATGGCTGCGATGTCTTCGACGAAGATCGGCTCGACCTTGCCGGCGACGCGCAGGGCGCGTATCAGGGTGCGGGCGTCGGCGGCGATGATCGGCGCCTCGCCGGCGGCGTACACCTCGCCCAGCACCAGGGCGTCGACGCCGCACAATACCTTGACGAAATCCTCGAAGCAGTCGCGCGTGCGCGTGTAGCGGTGGGGCTGGAAGGCCAGCAGCAGCCTGCGCCCCGGGAAGGCGCCGCGCGCCGCAGCGAGCGTCGCCGCCATTTCCACCGGATGGTGGCCGTAATCGTCGACCAGCGTGAAATGTCCGCCGCCGGGACAGGCAATCTCGCCGTAGCGCTGGAAGCGCCGGCCGACACCCTTGAAATCGGCCAGCGCCTTGATGATCGCCGTGTCGCCGACGCCGACTTCGGTGGCCACGGCGATGGCGGCGAGCGCATTGAGCACGTTGTGGCGTCCCGGCAGATTGAGCACGATGGGCAGCCGGCTGACGTTGCCGTTGGTGCGCACGCAGGTGAAACGCATGGTGCCGCCCTCGGCCACCACGTCCTCGGCGCGAAAATTGGCCTCGCTGTCTATGCCGTAGGTGACGATCTGCTTCGCCACGCGCGGAATGATCTCCTGCACATTGGGGTCGTCGCCGCAGACCACGGCGACGCCATAGAAGGGCAGGCGGTGCAGGAAATCGACGAAGGCCTGCTTCAGCCGGCCGAAATCATGGCCGTAGGTCTCCATGTGGTCGGCATCGATGTTGGTGACGACCGAAACCACCGGCGACAGAAACAGAAAGGAGGCATCCGACTCGTCGGCCTCGGCCACCAGGAAGTCGCCGCTGCCCAGCCTGGCATTGGCACCCGCCGAATTCAGCCGCCCGCCGATGACGAAGGTGGGATCGAGGCCGCCTTCGGCCAGGCAACTGGCGACCAGGCTGGTGGTCGTGGTCTTGCCGTGCGTGCCGGCGATCGCGATGCCCTGCTTGATGCGCATCAGTTCGGCCAGCATCTGCGCCCGGGGCACCACCGGCACGCGACGTTCGCGTGCCATGACCACCTCCGGGTTGTCGTCGCGCACCGCGGTCGATACCACCACGGCATCGGCGGTTGCCACGTTCTGCGCGCCGTGGCCGATGGCGATGCGGATGCCCTGGGCGGCCAGCCGTCGCGTCGTCGCGCTCTCGCTGAGATCGGAGCCGCTGACGTCGAAGCCCTGGTTGGCCAGCACTTCGGCAATGCCCGACATGCCGGAGCCGCCAATTCCGACGAAGTGGATGCGTTTGACCTTATGTTTCATGGCGTACCTTTCATTTGGCGAGCTCCGCGCAAGCCTGGGCCACCGCCGCGGTCGCTTCCGGCCGCGCCAGTTCGCGCGCCTTTTCGGCCATCTGCGCGAGCTGGTGGCGCGACAGGTTCCTGATTTCGGCCAGACGTTCCGGCGTCAGCTGGTCCTGCGGCAGCAGAATCGCGGCACCGGCCGAACTGAGGAATCGCGCATTGGACGTCTGGTGATCATCCACCGCGTGCGGGTAGGGCACCAGCAGGCTGGCGACGCCGGCAGCAGCGAGCTCCGCCACGGTCAGTGCACCGGCGCGACAGATCACCAGATCGGCCCAGTCGTAGGCACCGGCCATGTCCTTGATGAAGGCCACGCAATTGGCCTGGACGCCATTCGAAAGATAGAGGCTCGTCAGCGTCGGCAGGTGTCTTTCACCCGCCTGATGGACCACCGCGGGTCGCTCGTTTTCCGGAATCAGGGCGAGGGCTCGCGGCAGGACTTCGTTCAAGGCCTGTGCACCCAGGCTGCCGCCCACCACCAGCACCTGCAACGGGCCGCTGCGCTGCGCATAGCGCAGAGTCGGTGCCGGCAAGGCGGCGATTTCCGGGCGCACCGGATTGCCCACCCACCGGCCTTTTTTCAGCACATCGGGAAAGCCTGTCAGCACGCGATCGGCCACCCCGGCCAGGACACGGTTGGCCAGCCCGGCCACCGAATTCTGTTCATGCAGGAGCAGCGGAATGCCGCGCAGCGAGGCCATCATGCCGCCCGGAAAGCTGACATAGCCGCCCATGCCCAGTACCACGTCGGGCCGGATGCGCTTGAGCTGCGACCATGCCTCGCTGAAGCCGCGCAACAGGTTGAAGGGCAGCAGCAGCTTGCGCAGCAGGCCCTTGCCGCGCAGCGCCGTGAAATTCACCCAGGCCATCTCGTAGCCGCGCCCGGCGGTCAGCTTCGCCTCCATGCCGTCCGGATTGCCCATCCAGGCGATCTGCCACCCCTGTGCATGCAAACGCTCGGCCACCGCCATGCCGGGCATGATGTGCCCGCCGGTACCGCCGGCCATCACGAGCAGGGTCTTGCTCATCCCGGTTGCCCCCGCATCAGTTGTCTATTCTCCCAATCAACTCTCAGAAGTATTCCAAGCGCAAGGCAATTGGCGACGATGCCGGAACCGCCGAAGCTCATCAGCGGCAGGGTCAGCCCCTTGGTCGGCAGGAGGCCCATGTTGACGCCCATGTTGATGAAGCCCTGGACGCCGAGCCAGATGCCGATGCCTTGCGCCACCAGGCCGGAATGGACGCGGCCGAGCACCAGCGCCTGGCGGCCGATGGCGAAGGAACGCTGCACCAGCAGGGCAAAGAGGCCGACCACGAAGCAGACGCCGACGAAGCCGAGTTCCTCGGCGATCACCGCCAGCAGAAAATCGGTGTGCGCCTCCGGCAGGTAGAACAGCTTTTCGACGCTGGCGCCGAGGCCGACGCCGAACCACTCGCCGCGGCCGAAGGCGATCAGCGCGTGTGAAAGCTGGTAACCCTTGCCATAGGCATCCTGCCAGGGATCCATGAAGCCGAAAATGCGCTCGCGCCGATACGGCGAAACCCAGATCATGATGACGAAGCTGACCGCCAGCACCACCACCAGGCCGCCGAACACGCGCACATTGATGCCGCCGAGGAACAGGATGCCGGTGGCAATGCACAGGATCACCACCAGCGCGCCGAAGTCCGGTTCCCTGAGCAGCAGAGCTCCCACCAGCACCATGACCAGCGCCATCGGGCCGAAGCCGCGCAGGAAACTGCCCATGTCGTCCAGCTTGCGCGAGGTGTAGTCGGCGGCGTAAAGCACGACGAACAGCTTCATCAGCTCGGAGGGCTGCAGGTTGATCGGGCCCAGCCCGATCCAGCGTTGGGCACCGTTGACGGAGCGTCCGACATAAGGCACCAGCACCAGCACCAGCAGCGTCACTCCCGCCAGAAACAGCCACGGCGCCGCCTGCTGCCACAGCCGCAGCGGAATCTGGAAGGCCATCACGCCGGCGACCAGCCCGACCATCAGGAATATGGAATGGCGAAACAGGAAGTAAGCCGACTGGTTGCCGGTGAAGCGGCTGCCTTCGGCCATCGCGATGGATGACGAGTACACCATCACCAGTCCCAGCAGGAGCAGGCCAAGCGCCGGCCACAGCAGCAGGCCGTCGAGTTCCGCTGAAGGCTGGTGCGCCGGCACGGCATAAGCCTTGCTCATGCCGGTTTCTCCAGCGCATGCACCGCGGCAACGAAGACCTGAGCGCGATGTTCGTAGTTGCGGAACATGTCGAAGCTGGCGCAGGCCGGCGACAGCAGCACCGCGTCGCCCGTCCGGGCCAGCGCGCGGGCGCACCGCACCGCATCAGCCATGTCGGCCGCACTTTCGATTGTCACCCCGGCGCCAGAAACTGCCTTGCCGATCAGCGGCCCGTCACGGCCGATGAGGACCACCGCGCGGCCATGGCTGGCCACCGCAGCTCGCAGCGGAGAGAAATCCTGTCCCTTCCCGTCGCCCCCCAGGATGACGACCGACTTGCGGCCAACGCCGCCGCCCAGGCCCGCGAGCGCCGCCACGGTGGCGCCGACGTTGGTGCCCTTGGAATCGTCATACCAGGTAACGCCGTCCAGCTCGGCAATTTCCTCCACCCGATGCGGCAGGCCATGGAAACTGCGCAAGGCCGGCAGCAGGGAATCGACGTCGAAACCGATGGCGGTGCACAGTGCCAGCGCCGCCATCGCGTTGGCCGCATTGTGCAGACCGGCCAAGGGCAAGCCGGACAGCGGCAGCAGGCAGCGCTCGCCCTGTGCCAGCCAGACTTCGCCGTCTTGGGAGCGCAGGCCGAAGTCCGCGGTGGCGTGCGGTGCATCGAGGCCGAAGGTGATGACGCGATGGTCAGCCAGCGCCATGCGGCGCACGTGCGGATCGTCGCGATTGAGAACCTGGATCCCGCCACCGGCGAAGATGCTGGCCTTGGCCGCCACATAACCGTCGAGATCGGCATAGCGATCGAGATGGTCGTCGGAAATGTTCAGCACCGTCGCCGCGGCAGGGTTGAGCGTCGCGGTGGTTTCCAGCTGAAAACTGGAGAGTTCCAGGACCCAGATCTGCGGCAAGGCATTGGCATCCTGCGCCGCCATCAGGGCGGTGAGTGCGGCGGGCGAGATGTTGCCGGCGACGCCGACGGTCTTGCCCGCTGCCTTCAGCAAATGTCCGGTCAGCGCGGTGGTGGTGGTCTTGCCGTTGGTACCGGTGATCGCCAGCACCGGCGCGCTTTGGCCGAGACGGCGCAAGCCCTGGGCGAACAACTCAATCTCCCCCGCCACCGGGATACCGGCGGCGCGCGCCCGGACCACCAGCGGCAGGTCGCCCGGAAGTCCCGGCGACAGAACCAGCAGATCGATGTCGTCGAGCAAGGACTGGTTGAAGTCGCCCGGCGAAAAGTCGGCGCTGGTGACACGCCGCTTGAGTTCTGCCAGATACGGCGGAGCCGCACGCGTATCCGCCACCCGCAGCCACGCACCCTGACGTGCGCACCAGAGCGCAGAAGCCAGCCCGGATTCACCGAGGCCGAGAACGAGAACATGTTTGCCGCGCAGTTCCATTACCTGATTTTCAGCGTCGACAGTCCGAACAGCACCAGCAGAATCGTGATGATCCAGAAGCGCACCACGACCTGGGTCTCCTTCCAGCCGGTCTGTTCGAAGTGATGGTGCAGCGGCGCCATGAGCAGGATGCGGCGACCTTCGCCGTAGCGCTTCTTGGTGTACTTGAACCAGCCGACCTGCAGCATCACCGACAGCGTCTCGGCGACGAAGACGCCGCCCATGATGAAGAGCACGATCTCCTGCCGCGCCACGATGGCCACGGCGCCCAGTGCCGCGCCTAGCGCCAGGGCGCCGACGTCGCCCATGAACACTTCGGCGGGATAGGCGTTGAACCAGAGGAAACCGAGTCCGGCCCCGGCCAGCGCGCCGCAGAACACCGTCAGTTCGCCGGCGCCGGGAATGTAGGGCAGCAGCAGATACTTCGAGAACACCGAGTTGCCGGCGACATAGGTGAAGATGCCCAGCGCGGCGCCGACCAGCACCGTCGGCATGATCGCCAGGCCGTCGAGGCCGTCGGTCAGGTTTACCGCGTTGCTGCTGCCGACGATGACTAGGTAGGTGAGCAGGATGAAGCCGAACATGCCGAGCGGGTAGGTCACGGTCTTGACGAACGGTACGATCAGCGCGGTTTTCTGCGGCAACTCGAGGGTGAAGCCGCTGCTTACCCAGTCGAAAAACAGCTGCACCACTTTTTCGTTGTTGGGTGCCGAGATCGAGAATGCCAGATAGATCGCGGCGACCAGGCCGATCACCGATTGCCAGAAGAACTTGGTCCTGGCCGACAGCCCGTCCGGATTGCGATACACCACCTTGCGCCAGTCATCCACCCAGCCCACGGCGCCGAAGCCGAGGGTGACGATGAGCACGATCCAGACGAAGCGATTCGACAGGTCGGCCCACAGCAGCGTCGACACGCCGAGCGAAATCAGGATCAGGGCACCGCCCATGGTCGGCGTGCCGGCCTTGACCAGGTGCGTCTGCGGCCCGTCGTTGCGCACCGACTGGCCGATCTTCTTGGCCGTCAGCCAGCGGATCACCGCAGGACCGAAGACGAAGGAGATGGCCAGCGCAGTCATGGTCGCCAGCACCGCGCGCAGGGTGATGTAGCCGAAGACGTTGAAGGCGCGAAAATCCTTGGCCAGCCATTGGGCGAGTTCAAGCAGCATTCGAGTTCCCTTCTTCCACTATGGCTGCGACCACGCGCTCCATGCGCATGAAGCGCGAACCCTTGACCAGCACCGTGACCTGCGCGTCGAGTTCCGTCAGCAGCGCCTTGACCAGGTCCTCGATGCGCTGAAAATGCCGGCCGCCCTCGCCGAAGTTGGCTGCGGCGGCCTCGGACAAGTCGCCCAGGCAGAACAGGCGGTCGATGCCGTGGCTCTTGGCGTAGCCGCCGATCTCGTCATGAAACTGGCCCGCCGCGGCACCGGCTTCGCCCATGTCACCCATGACCAGGATGCGCTTGCCGGGCACCGCGGCCAGCACGTCGATGGCGGCACGCATCGAATCCGGGTTGGCGTTGTAGCTGTCGTCCACCACCACGGCGCCCTTGCGTCCGTCGCGCCGCTGCAGGCGTCCCTTGATGCCGGTAAATTGCTCCAGCCCCTGCTTGATGTCCGCAAGCGGGGCGCCGGCCGCCAGTGTCGCCGCGACTGCGGCGCAGGCATTGCGGGCATTGTGGCTGCCCGGCACGGCAAGCATCACCATGATTTCGCCCTGTGCGGTAGTCAGCTGCAACTCGCCGCCCAGGCCATGGCCGGCGAACCGGCCGTGCACGTCCGCGGGATGGTCGAGGCCGAAAGTCAGCTGGCGGCGCTCGCGCGACAGTTCGCGCCAGATGTCGGCCTGGGCATCGTCGGCATTGAACACGGCGATGCCGTCGGCAGGCAGGCCGGCGAAGATCTCGCCCTTGGCCAGCGCCACGTTCTGCAGCGAAACCAGACCTTCCAGGTGCGCACGCTGGGCGTTGTTCACCAGCGCCACCGAGGGCTGGGCCAGCCGTGCCAGATAGTCGATCTCGCCCGCATGGTTCATTCCCATCTCGATCACCGCGGCGCGATGCGAGGCGCGCAGCTTGAGCAGGGTCAGCGGCAGGCCGATGTCGTTGTTGAGGTTGCCGACGGTCGCCAGGACGGAGTCGTCGCCACCAAACTGCGCACGCAGGATCGCCGCGCACATTTCCTTGACCGTGGTCTTGCCGTTGCTGCCGGTAACGCCGATCAGCGGAATCGTGAAGCGCCGCCGCCAGGCACCGGCGAGTTGCCCCAGGGCAAGGCGCGTATCGTTCACGGCTATCAGCGGCAGGCCCGGATTGGCGTCGGCCCAGGCGCGCTCGACCATGGCACCGGCAGCGCCCTTGGCCAGCACCTCACGCACGAAGTCATGGCCGTCGAAACGATCGCCCTTCAGCGCAACGAACAGCATGCCCGGAATCACCGAACGCGAATCGGTGCCAACCTCGCCGAACTCCGCATCGGGCCCCTGATGCATCACGCCTATCGAGGCACCGGCTGAGGACAAGTTCATCATCGCCGTGCCTCCAGCGCCGACTTTGCGGCATCGAGGTCGGAATAGGGATGGCGCACGCCGACGATTTCCTGATAGGGCTCGTGGCCCTTGCCGGCCAGCAGGATTACGTCGCGCATATCCGCCGCCGCGACCGCCGCGGCAACGGCCCGGCCTCTATCGGGCTGGACTATCGGCCGGGCTTTCATCCCCGCCAGAATGCCGTCGATGATGGCCTGAGAATCTTCGCCGCGCGGGTTGTCGCTGGTGAGCACCACGCGATCCGCCAGCGCTTCGGCCACCGCACCCATCTGCGGTCGCTTGCCGGGATCGCGTTCGCCGCCGCAACCGAACACGCAGACCAGCCTGCCGCCGCGCGCTGCCGCGGTCTCGCGCAGGACACCGAGGGCCTTTTCCAGCGCATCCGGGGTGTGGGCGTAATCCACCACGACCAGCGGCTGATCCCTGCCGCCCAGCGCCTGCATGCGGCCCGGCGGCGGCCGGATGGCACCCAGGGCGCCCGCGATATCCTCGAGACTTTCATTGCGCGCCAGCAGCGCTCCGATCACCGCGAGCAGGTTGGAAGCATTGAAGCGGCCGACGACGGGCGCGGCAAAATGCACGCCGCGCAGGTCGAATTCGATTCCGGCAGCACCCATGACCAGATCTTCGGCGCGGAGGGTTTCATCGGTGACGATGCTATCGCCATCGCCCACCGCATAACCGATAGTCCGCACACGGCCCTTGAGCTTTGCGGCGAGTTGCCGCCCGAGCGGATCGTCCTGGTTGAGCACTGCCGCACCCAGGCCGGGGACGCGGAACAGCTTCTCCTTGGCCGCGGCGTAGGCCGCCATCGTGCCGTGGTATTCGAGATGGTCGCGCGTCAGGTTGGTGAAGACGGCGACATCGAAGGCCGCGCCATTGACCCGGCCCTGATCGAGGCCGATGGACGAAACCTCCATGGCGCAACTATCGGCACCGCCCGCAACGAAGCCGGCCAGCGCCGCATGCAGCGTGATCGCATCCGGCGTCGTGTTGGGGCTCTCGTCGAGCGCCGCGAGGAAGCCGTTGCCCAAGGTACCGACCACGGCACAACGATGCTGCAGCACATTCAAGGCCTGCGCGATCCATTGCGTGACCGAGGTCTTGCCATTGGTGCCGGTGACGCCGGCCAGCCAGAGATGCTCCGATGGCCGGCCATAAACCAGGTGCGCAATCTCTCCGGAAAGCGCCGCCAGCCCGGCGACTTCGACAATCGCCGTATCACCGGCGCCGACTTCCCTTCCCTCTTCCGCGATCACAGCCGCCGCACCCTTTGCCACAGCCTGGGCGATGAAATCGCGGCCATCGACATGGGTGCCGGGAAAGGCGACGAAGACATCGCCAGGCCGCACACGGCGCGAGTCGGCGGTCAGGCGCGTCGCCACCACACCCTTTGTTCTGAGTTGCTCAAGGATCGTCATGACCGAATTCACATCTCTTCCCGAACCGGTTCGGCAGCGGTCATCATCAAGGGCTTCAGCGGCGCATCGGGCGCCACGCCGAGGGTACGCAGGCTGCCTGCCATCACCTGGGCAAACACCGGCGCCGCCACGTCGCCGCCGAAGTGTTTGCCATTGGAGGGTTCGTCGATCATCACGGCGACGATCAGGCGTGGTTCGGAAGCCGGGGCGAAGCCGACAAACGAGGCGACATACTTGTTGGCGTAGGCGCCGCCTTCGATCTTGTGCGCCGTGCCGGTCTTGCCCGCCACGCGGTAACCCGGAATATGCGCCTTGGGCGCCGTGCCGCCCGGCTGCACGGCCATTTCCAGCATGTTGCGGACTTCGCGCGCCGTCTGCGCCGAAAATATCTGCTTGCCGGCGAGCGGCGGCGCGTCCAGTTTTGCCAGGGAAATCGGCACCAGGTCGCCGTCACGGGCGAATACCTGATAGGCACGCGCCAACTGGATCAGGGTGACCGAGATGCCGTGCCCGTAGGCCATGGTCGCCTGTTCGATCGGCCTCCAGGTTTTGGCCGGGCGCAGGCGACCGCCCACCTCGCCCGGAAATCCCAGCTTCAGCGGCGCACCGAAGCCCAGGCTGTCGAACATGGCCCACATCTCTTCCGGCTTCATCGACAGGGCCAGCTTGGCGGCGCCGATATTGGAGGACTTCTGGATCACCTGCGCCACGGTGAGGACACCGTGGACATGGGCGTCCGAAATCGTCGCCGAGCCGATGGTCATTCTTCCCGGCGCGGTCTGGATCGGCGTATCGGCGCGGAACTTGCCCGTTTCCAGCGCGAGTGCCGCGGTGAAGGGCTTCATGGTCGAGCCGGGCTCGAAGCTGTCGGTCAAGGCCCGGTTGCGCAATTGCGCGCCGACCAGCTTGACGCGATTGTTCGGGTTGTAAGTCGGCAGATTCGCCAGGGCGAGGACTTCACCGCTGCGCGCGTCGAGCACGACCACGCCGCCGGCCTTGGCGCGGTTTTCCTCCAGCGCCTGCTTGAGATGACTGTAAGCCAGATACTGCAGCTTCGAGTCCAGGGCGAGCACGATGTCCCTGCCCTCCTGCGGCAGGCGAATGCTTTCGACATCCTCGACGACGTTGCCGCGACGATCCTTGATGACCCGGCGCGAACCGGGTTTGCCCGACAACTGGCCGTTGAATGCCAGTTCGATGCCCTCCTGACCGGCATCCTCGACGCCGGTAAAGCCGACCATATGCGCCATCACTTCGCCCGAGGGGTAGTAGCGCCGGTATTCATTCTTCTCGTGGATGCCGGGCAGTTTCAGCGCCGTAATCCGGTCCGCCAGATCGGGCGGCAACTGGCGTTTGACGTAGACGAAATCGCTTGCGGAAGCCAGCTTGCGATTGATCTCGCGTACATCGATCTGAAGCAGGGTCGCCAGGCTGCGCACTTGTGCCGGCGCAAGCTCCGCATCCTCCGGAATGGCCCAGATCGAGCGCACCGGCGTGGATACCGCGAGCACGTCGCCATGGCGGTCGGTGATGCGGCCACGGGTAGCGGAAATATCGATCACCCGCTCGAAACGGGAGCGCCCCTTGTCACCGAGAAATTCGCTATTGAAGGCTTGCAGGTAGAGCGAACGTCCGATCAGCGCGAGAAAGGCGCCAAGCATCAGCATCAGCACGAGGCGTTGGCGCCAGGGGGGAAGGCGATCGGAAAGCAGCGGGCTCCTGGCGAACTTGACGGATCTCATCACCGAATCATTTCCCGGGCAGCGCGTCGACAGAAATGATCTGGCCGGGCGCGGGCGGCTTCATGCCCAACTTTTCGCGGGCGACCGTCGCCACCCGGACATGGGCGGCGAGTGTGCTTTGCTCGAGCTGCAATTGTCCCCATTCGACATCCAGATCGCGCATGCGCTTTTGTCCTGCCTCCAGTTCGGTAAAGACTTTGCGTGCGCGATGATTGGCGCTGACCACCGACAGGGCGCAGGCCAGGAGAATCAGTACCAGGAGAAGATTGAGGCGCGCCAATTAGTGACTCCCACCCCCCGGCCCCCGCCCGTGGGCGGGGGTGACGGTGGTTCGCCGCTTCGCGGCTCCATGTTTTTGGCTGGCCATGCCTTGGGACGGCCCGGCGGCAGGCCGGTCGCCCCCGTTCGCTGGCACTGGATCTGATGGATTGCCCACCTTCTGCGCCACGCGCAGCACCGCGCTGCGGCAGCGCGGGTTGGCGGCGATTTCGGCCGCCGCTGGAAACATCGCCTTGCCGACCAGGTTCATCACCGGTTGCGGCAGATCGACCGCACGCACCGGCACACCCTTGGGCGGTTGTGGCGGATGCGCCGCATCGCGCATGAAGCGTTTGACGATGCGATCCTCCAGCGAATGAAAGCAGATCACGGCCAGTCGTCCTCCCGGTGCCAGTCGTTCAACGGCCCGCGGCAGGGCTAACGACAGTTCCTCAAGCTCCCGATTGACGTGAATCCGTAGAGCCTGAAAAGTCCGCGTCGCCGGGTGCTGACCCGGTTCCCGCGTGCGGACGACTTGCGCCACGAGCGTGGCAAGCTCTCCTGTCCTTGAAATACCGTGCTCGCCCCGAGCAGCAACAAGCGCCTTTGCAATCGCATGAGCAAACCGTTCTTCGCCATAGTCTCTGATCACCCTTTCCAGTTCTGATTGCGATGCCCGCGCCAGAAACTCAGCGGCGGTCTCCCCCTGCGTCGTATCCATGCGCATGTCCAGCGGCGCATCGAAACGAAAGCTCATGCCCCGTTCGGGCGTATTCAGTTGCGGCGACGACACGCCGATATCCAGCAGCACGCCATCCACCTGCCCGATACCCTGTCGCTCCAGCACGGCATCGAAGTCGCTGAACGCCGCGTGTGCCAGCGTGAAGCGCGGATCCCTGATCGAGGTCCCCGCGGCGATCGCCGCCGGATCGCGATCGAGCGCGATCAAGCGCCCCGTCGGCCCAAGTGCGGCAAGAATCGCCCGGCTGTGCCCGCCGCGGCCAAAAGTGGCATCCACATAAATTCCGGCCGGCTGGATCGCCAGTGCTGCGACCGACTCGGCGAGCAGCACGCTGACGTGAGAGTCGGCGCTCACAGCGCAAGATTTTCCAGGCCCGGGGGCAGGAGCTTGTCGCCCACTGCAAAGATCGCCTCCTGCTGCGCTTTCCAGCCGGCGGCCGACCAGATTTCGAAATGGCGGCCCTGGCCGATCAGCCAGATTTCCTTTTCCAGCTCCGCGTATTGACGCAGGGAGGGCGAGATCAGCAGGCGACCGGCACCATCGAGTTCCATTTCCTCGGCAAAACCCACCAGCAGGCGCCGCACCATGGCCGATTCCACCTGCAGGCTGGAAGCTGCCAGGATCTGGTCACGAATCGGCTCCCAGGCGGGTTGGGGATAGAGCAACAGGCAGCGATGGGGATGTGCGGTGACCACCAGACGGCCTTCGCCCAAGGCCACAAGGGCGTCGCGGTGCCGCGCCGGAACAGCCATCCGGCCCTTGGCATCTAAGTTCAGCGCCGCCGCACCTTGGAACATCGGATCTCCCCCGGGGTTGGAAATGGCCGTCGAAGGACCAAAACTTCCCACTAATCACCACAAGATCCCACTTTATGACACTTTTTGATGCCGGTCAAGGATCGATTCTGCTTTTCCCCCGACACAACAATGGCTTAGGTGTGAAACCAGAGAATTCCTCTTAAACAAATACTCAATAAAAACAATATGGATAGAAAGTTAACCGAAAGTGGTTTATCAGGAGTTTTGACGGCGAACTCAACTCGCGACGGCGACCGGTTGGGTGCCGAAAATGGAAATGACGGATTTAGTCGACCTGGTGATGCAGAACGACGCTCAGTTCAGGCGGTCGCCCATTTTTTCGCCGAGGCGAATAGGCCGCTGCGGCGACCAGTCGGGATTGAACGTGAGCGTACGTTGCGGAAACAGCATCACCACGGTCGAGCCGAGCAGGAAGCGGCCCATTTCGTCGCCTTGCCCGAACACAAGTTGCCGATCCTCGTAGCGCCATTCGCGCAGCCGCCCCGGGCGCGGCGGATTCACCACCCCGTGCCATACCGTCGCCATGCTGCCGACGATGGTGGCGCCGACCAGCACCAGAACGAAGGGGCCCGCCTCGCCTTCAAAGACGCAGACCACGCGTTCGTTGCGCGCAAACAGACCCGGCACGCCGCGCGCCGTCACCGGATTCACCGAGAACAAGTCGCCCGGCACATGGAGCATGCGCGCGAGCCGTCCGGCGCAAGGCATGTGGATGCGGTGGTAATCCCTGGGGCTGAGGTACAAGGTGGCGAAGTGGCCGTTCTCGAATTGCGACGCCAGATCGGCATCGCCGCCGATCAGTGCCGTCGTCGAATAGTCGTGGCCCTTGGCCTGGAAAATCCGGTCGCGCGCGATCACCCCGAACTGGCTGATCGCGCCATCCACCGGACAGATGAAATCGGCTTGAGCCAGCGGCCGCGCATCGGATTTGAGCGGTCGCGTAAAGAACTCGTTGAAACTGGGGTAGCTGCCGATGTCAGGATTGGCCGCCTCGGCCATGTTGACGCCGTAGCGGCGGACAAACCAGCGGATCACCGCAGTGGTCAAGCCCCCGGCGCGCGCCGACGCGAACTTGCCGGCCAGGGCGGTAAGCGCCTGCTTGGGCAGCAGATACTGGAACAATACGGCGAGACGCTCGGACACGATGGCGACGGAAAAGACGAAGCCGCGGATTATAGCGGCGCCGCCTGTCCGGCTAGCGGTGACTCATTGCCGCCTGAGGAGCCAGGTCAGCATCGGCGGCGTGATCAGGGTGGTCAGGATCACCATCAGCACGATGACCGAAAACATCGCTTCGTTCATGACGCCCAGTTTCTTGCCGACCATGGCGAAGATGAGGCCGACCTCGCCGCGCGGCACCATGCCCCAACCCACCAGCCATTTGCCGGATGGTCCGGCCGCAAGACCGGCAGCCAGTTTGCCGGCCACCGCTGCGGCAGTAACGCCGAGCCCGATGCCGAGAATCGTCGGATCGGCCAAGGTCTGCAAATCCACCTGCATGCCGGTCAGAACGAAAAACACCGGGACGAAGAAATAACCGATCGGCTCGATCATGTGTTCATGCTGGTGGCCGCCATGCTTGAGCAGGATGGGCCGCAGGCGCTCGGCCAAACCCGGATCACCGACCGGCAGCAGGGGTTCGATCTCGCGCACGATGGCCGGGCGGTCGAAATCGCGCAGAAAGACCGGCTCGAACAGCAGGCCGGCAGCGAAGGCGCCGATGATCGGCGCCAGGCCGATGGCATGCGCCAGCCAGGCAAGGAACAAGCCGGTAGCCAGGACCTGGGCAAACAGCATCGAGGGCCCGGCATCGAGTTTTGCCAGCCAGCGGCTGGAATGCGGCGCGATCAAGCGTCCGATCCAGATCGAGCCGGCGAGGAAGAGCACCGCCTGGGCGATGATGCCGCCGATCTGGCCGGCACTGACCGAACCGGCCTGCACCAGGCTCGACACCACGGCGAGTATCACCAGTCCCAGCACATCGTCGATCACCGCTGCACCGAGTACGATGCGCGCAGCCGGCGTATCGAGCTTGCCCAAGTCGCGGAAGACGCGGCCGGTAATGCCGACCGAGGTGGCCGAAAGCGTCGCGCCGAGGAACAGATAGGTATGTCCGGAAAGTCCCGGCAGCAGCCATGGTCCCACGACGTAAGCACCCAGCATGAAAGGCACGATGATGCCCACCGTACCCACGGCCAGCGCGCGCGGGCCGACTTTTATCAGGTCGGCGAGTCGCGTTTCCAGCCCTATCTGCAATAACAGCACGACAACGCCGAGTTCGGCAATGAAGAGCACGGCCGAATCGTGCTTGATGGATTCAAAGACATTGAAGCCCAGGAGCGTCAGGTTGCCCAGCAGCACGCCGAGAAGCAGCTCGCCCAGCACGGCAGGAAAACCCAGCTTTTGCGCCAGCGGGGCGAACAAGCGGGCGGACATCAGGATCAGCGCCAGCCACAAGAGGTTGGCCCCGACCACGCCGGAACCGGCGGCCCAGGCGGGTGTCGCGGCCAGCAGAAAAACAAAAGCCCCCGCCAGCAGCGGGGGCCTTGCAAATCGCCGGCTCAACGGCAGGCTCACCGGCCCTGGGCAGACAGGGCCGCGATGCGTTCTGCCATGCTCGGATGGCTGGCGAACAGCGACATGAAGCCGGGTCCGCCGGCGATGCCTGAACTCGCCAGGCTCTTGGGCAAGGGCTCGACCGCCATGCCGCCCAGCCGCTGCAGGGCGGCAATCATCGGGCGCGGCGAACCCATCAGGCCGGCCGCGCCGGCGTCGGCGCGGAACTCGCGCTGGCGCGAGAACCAGGCGACGATGATGCTGGCGAGAATGCCGAACAGGATGTCGCAGACCACCACGGTGATCATGTAGCCGATGCCGGGGCCGGAAGACTGGCTGTCGCCGCGGCGCAGGAAGCTGTCGACGAAATACCCCACGATGCGCGACAGGAAGATGACGAAGGTATTCACCACGCCCTGGATCAGCGTCAGGGTCACCATGTCGCCATTGGCGACGTGGCTGACCTCGTGCGCCAGCACCGCTTCGACTTCCTCTCTGCTCATGCCCTGCAACAGGCCGGTGGATACGGCGACCAACGAGTTGTTTTTGCTCGGCCCGGTGGCGAAGGCATTCGGCTCACCCTCGTAGATGGCGACTTCGGGCATCGCGATGCCGGCCTTCTCCGCCTGCTTGCGCACGGTCTCGACCAGCCAGAATTCGGTCGAGGTCGACGGGCTGTCGATGATGCGGGCGCCGGTGGACCACTTCGCCATCATCTTCGACATGGCAAGGGAAATGAAGGCGCCGCCGAAGCCCATGATGCCGGCGAAGACGAGCAGCGTGCCCATGTTGAGGCCGTTGGCCGTCAGGTACCGGTTCACCCCCAGGACGCTGGCGGCGATGGACAGCACCAGCATCACGGCAAGGTTGGTAACGATGAACAACATGATGCGTTTCATTTGCGGTTCTCCAGGTAAAAACACGGCGGGCAGTGGCGCGATTTTCGCGCGTGCGCCGGCATAGATGCGGCAAATCCGGAAAAGTTCAAGAGTGGGGCCGGAACGGCCGCCTGCTACTGGTAGCCCGGCGCACCGACCGGCGCCGGCGCAGGATCCGCTGCAGAGGTTGGCGCCGGCGCCACGGCGGCAGGAGTCGACTTGTGCGGCGCATCCGGATGCCAGCCCAGTACCGCCAGCATGAAAAAGAAGCCCAGCACATAGGCCACGGCGACGTGCCAGCCTTCCTTGAGCCAGCGCCCCACCGACCGGGCTTCGGGATACATGTTGGACAGGGCGACGCCGGCCGAGGAGCCGAACCAGATCATCGAGCCGCCGAAACCGACGGCGTAGGCCAGGAAGCCCCAGTCGTAGCCGCCCTGCTTCAGCGCCAGCGCGGTCAACGGAATGTTGTCGAACACGGCGGAAACGAAACCGAGGCCCAGCGCCGACTGCCACGAAGCGGCCGGCAGGGCTTCGACCGGCATCATCGAGGCACAAGTCACCAGTGAAAGCAGGAAGATGGTGCCCTTCAAGGTCTCGGGCATGATTTCCCAGTCATGCCGGCGCACCGGGATCGTCACCAGCAGCGCCACCCAGACAGCGGTGCCGATGAAGGGGAAATGATCCGCCATCTCAGGCATCTGTGTGTTGATCGCGATGTTGGTAACCATCGCCGCCACCAGGATCAGCACCACGATGCCGATGCGCGCCCAATCGACGCGGGTGTGCTCATGCGCATTCTTGAGTATCGGCGAGTAGGCATGCTGCTGCTTGGCTGCCACCACGGCAACGAAGATCAGCGCGACGACGGCAGCGACATAGGCATCGAACACGATCAGCGGCGAGACGCCGGCAATCCACATCATGGTCGTCGTCGTGTCGCCCACCACGCTGCCGGCACCGCCGGCGTTGGAGGCGGCGACGATGGCGGCCAGGTAGCCGATATGCACCTTTGCCTTGAACAGCTGGTGCGCCATGGCGCCGCCGATCAGGGCCGCCGCGATGTTGTCGAGAAAGCTGGAGAGCACGAAAACCATCAACAGCATGACGAAGCCGCCTTTCCAGTCGTCGGGCAGATACTTCGGCAGGATCACCGGCACATGGCTTTTCTCGAAATGCCGCGACAGCAGGGCAAAGCCCATCAGGAGGCCGAACAGGTTGGCCAGGATCACCCATTCGTGACCCAGGTGCGCCACAAAGCCGGCAATGCCGGGGCCGGTCTTGAAACCGGTGAAAATGATCTTGTAAACCGAGATCGTCGCCAGGCCGGTGATCGCGACATAGAAGGTATGTTTGTGGAACAGCGCAACGCCGAGCAGGGTCAGGGCGAACAGGATGAAGCCGATGGGGATGCCGGCAAAGGTATGCACGGTCGGGACGAAAGCATCGGCGGCCATCACTGGCGATGCCGACAGCGATACCAGCAGGGAGGCCCATACCATCACTAAAAGACGTTTCATTGCTCTCTCCGGCGGAACACGAAGCGGGAGTTTAGCATCGCTCCCGCGCCAACTCTCCCGCGCGAAGCCGAGCCGGACTGCATTAGGCGGACCAGCGATCGACGCGATGGAATCAAGCCCCATGGTCGGATTCGGACTTGCCGCCGGAGGTCAGCAGCGTCTTCAAGCCGACGTAGGGTTTGGGCTGCTCGGGCGTGACTTCAGCCTGCGGCGCCATCCGTTTCAACTCTGTCTCCAGTGCGCGGATGCGCTGCACCAGATCCGCCTTGTCGGCCTCGAGCACCGCCAACTGGCGGCGCAAACGCGACGCCGCCCACTGTCCCCTGATGACCGACGGCGACGACACCAGCCCGGCAATGATCGCGCCCAGGCCGATCGCCAGCAGCAGAACCATCGCCAGCGAACTTTCAAAGCTCCATAAGAGCAGGCTTACCGTCACCGGCACATTGTTCTGCAAGGCAAAGGCCACCGCGGCGATGGCGAAGCCGATACCGAAGATCAGCAGGAGTTGCATTTTTTCCTCCATTCGCAGGTGGCCGGAAGCGCCTGCCCTCACAGCACGGCTTGAGATTTTTATGGATCGCGCCCGCAGTATGCGGGAACACTGAAGTGAAGGCGAAGGGGGACATGGATCAGTTATAGTTGTGCCACGTCATTTGGAGGGGATCCGCCGTGCGCTTGCTTGCCCGCCAGCTTCTGGCCGCAGTGCTGTTCTGCCTGCCTGCTTTCGCCGCAGCGCAGGGAATTTTGCCGCTTGCCGCCGGTCAGTCGCTCTACCTGCCGATCTATTCGCACCTCTACCATGGCGATGTCCAACCGCGTACCGGCAAACCTTCCGAAACACTCGTCTCCACCCACATCAGCATCCGCAATACCGATCCCACCGCCGCCATGACGGTCGTCAGCGCGCGCTATTACAACACCGGCGGCAAGCTGCTGCGCGAATTCCTGCCCAAGCCGCAAACGATTCCGCCGCTGGGAACCCATGAGCTTTACGTCCCGCGCTCCGACTCATCGGGCGGTTCGGGAGCCAATTTCATCATCGACTGGGTCGCCGACAAGCCGATCAATCCGCCGCTGGTGGAAGCCCTGCACGCCGACATCCGCGAAGCGCGCACCCTGCTTTTCATCACCACCGCACGCCCCATCCAGACGCGCTGATCAGTCGTCCCGCGGGGAGAGAGCTGCCTCGATCTCGAAGCGGCCGTGCGGCGAGGCCATCGCGATCAGGGTATGGCCGGGCTCGACGATGAAGTCGCCAGGAGGATTGAAAATCCAGTCGCCGCGCGCGCGCACCGAGAGCAGGATGTAGCTCGCTCCCTTCAGCCTCAATTCCCCCAGGGCGCGGGGGACGAAGCTCGCCGGCACGACCACCTCCTCGACGCGCAGTTTGTGATCGGTGCGCAGCATCTCGTCGAGAAAGGACACCACGTGCGGCCGGATCATCGCCGAGGCGATGCGCATGCCGCCGGTGAAGTTGGGCGAGACGATGGCATCGGCGCCGGCCTTCCTCATCTTCTCGACGTTGCGCATGTCGTTGCAGCGCGCAACGACGCGCACGCCAGGCACCATTTGCTTGGCGGTCAGCGCAATCATCAGATTGCGGCTGTCGTCGCCGGTGACGGCGAAAACGCCATGGGCGGCCACGATGTTCGCCTCGGCAAGCACGTCGTCGTCCACCGCGTCGCCATGAATGTAGAGCAGGCCGTGCTTCTTTTCGGCCTGGGCCTCGAGTTGTTCCAGCTTCTCGTCGATGGCGATGTAGTGGCGGCTGGTGGCCTCGAGTTCCTGCGCAACGTTGCGGCCGACCCGGCCGAATCCGCAAACGATGTAGTGCCCGTGCAGTTTCTTCATGATCTTGTCCATCCGCCGTCTCCGCATCGACTTGTCGAAATCGCTGGCCAGAACGATGGCCGTCACGCTTGAAAAGAAATACGTCATCACGGCGATGCCGGAAAACGAGATCGCCATGGTGAATATCTCGGTCTCCGGCCGGTGCCAGATCTCCACGCCGGCGCCATAGCCGATCGTGGCCACCATCAGGAAGGTCATGTAAAGGGCATCGATCCAGCCGGTTTCGGCGCCGCCGAGGTGCTTGTAGCCTACCGTACCGACAGCCATGACCGCGGCGAAGGCGACCAGCGCGATGCCGATCGACAGCCGCGCGCGATGAAAAACCTCCTGGGTGTTGCTGTCGGCAATCATGATTTCTGGAACAAGGCGCCGTCACGCCAGCGCCGACTATTCGAATCGGTTGATTTTACCCGCTGTTCCCTTCCGCTACGCTTGTATCATTGGTCGCATGCATCAACACCTGTTTGCGATTTTGCTGCTGCTCACTGCTGCCGTCGTCGTCGTGGCCGTGGTTCGCCGTTTCCGCCGGCCGAGCATGCTGGCCTATCTCGCCATCGGCATGGCGCTGGGTCCCCACGGGCTCGGCTTGCTGGCTGAAAGTGCCGAGGTGCAAAGCTTCGCCGAGTTCGGCCTCGTCTTCCTGATGTTTTCCATCGGTCTCGAGTTCAGCCTGAAGCGCCTGCAGGCAATGCGCTCCCTGGTGTTCGGCTTCGGCTCGGCGCAGATGGCGCTGACGGCGCTGGGCACCGGTCTGGTTACCGTGCTGGCCTACGATCAGGACTGGAAAAGCGGCATCGCCGTGGGCCTGGCCGTGGCGATGTCCTCCACCGTGATCGTGGCCAGGATGCTGTCCGACCGCTTCGAGCTGCACTCCCGTTCGGGGCGGCAAACCATGGGCGTCCTGCTGTTCCAGGATCTCGCCGTGGCGCCCTGCCTGATCCTGCTGCCGGCGCTGGCCACCCCGGGCGAAGACCTGCTGCGCTCGCTGGCGGTGGCGGCGATGGAGGCCGTGGCCGTCCTCGCACTCATGATCTGGCTGGGGAAAAGACTGATGGGGCGCCTTTTCGATGCCGTGGCAAGAGTCCGTTCGAATGAACTGCTGGTACTCACCACGCTGTGGATCGTGGTCGGCCTGTCCTTCCTCACCGCCCAAAGCGGCCTGTCACTCGCGCTGGGGGCCTTCGTCGGCGGCATGCTGATTTCGGAGACGGCCTATCGCCATCACGTCGAAGCCGACATCCGTCCCTTCCGCGACATCCTGCTCGGACTCTTCTTCGTCACCGTCGGCATGATGCTCGACCTCCACTATGTGCTGGCCAACGCCCACAAGCTGGCGCTGGCCGTCGCCCTGCTGATCGGCAGCAAGGCCGTGGTGATGCTGATCATCACGCGCGCCGCGAAAACACCGCTGGTCGCCAGCCTGCGTACCGCCGCGCAACTGGCGCAGGCCGGCGAGTTCGGCCTGGTGCTGATTCAGCTCGCCCACCAGTTGCAGCTGGTCAGCGCCAGCGTGTTCCAGATCACGCTGTCGGCCATGCTGCTGTCGATGTTCATCGCGCCCTTCCTGATCGAACGTGCCGCCAGGCTGTCCGGCGACCTGGGACGCGGTGACTGGGCGCACAAGGCCGCCGCGATCCATGACATCGCCGTGCACAGCCTCGATCTGGGCCAGCATGTGGTGATCTGCGGCTACGGGCGCACCGGCCAGCGCATCGCCGAATTTCTCGCCATCGAGAACATTCCCTTCATCGCCCTCGACGTCGACCCGCAGCGCATCAGTGACGCCCGCGCCCAGGGCATCAACGCCGTGTTCGGCAATGCCGACCGGCGCGAGGTGCTGCAGGCGGCCGGCATCAGTCGCGCCCGCGCCGTGGTCGTCACCTACCCGGACGCACACTCGGCCGAGCGGGTACTGCGCATCGTGCGCGCCACCCGGCCGGACATCCCCATCGTGGTGCGCACGGCCGACGACAAGGACGTCGCCCGTCTCAAGGCCGCCGGAGCGACCGAGGTGATTCCGGAAATACTCGAAAGCAGCCTGCTGATCGCCGCCGAAACCCTTGTGCAGGCCGGCATCCCGATGAAGAAGGCCATACTTCACGTGCGCGCAGCACGGGCCGCGCGCTACGCCTCGCTGCGCGATTTCTACGACAGGCAAAACAAATAAACCGATTTACCCCCGGCTTAAGTGTGGGTTAAGCGCGGCACTCCATGATCCGTCTCACACCACTTTCATGGAGATTCCCATGCGACGCACTCTCGCCATTGCAGCACTGCTTTTCGCCGCCTCCGCCCAGGCCGAAACCCCGCGCGACTTCCTGACGCGCTTCGAAAAGGAAGCCGGCAGCACCGCGTCGGCCGAACGCGGTGCGCGCTTCTTTACCACCAAACAGGGCGGCGACTGGAGTTGCGCCTCCTGCCACACCGAGCGCCCGACACAAGCCGGCCGCCACGCCAGGACCGACAAACCGATTACCCCGCTGGCGCCGGCGGCGAATGCCGAGCGCTTTACCGATGCCGCCAAGGTGGACAAGTGGTTCCGCCGCAACTGCAACGACACCCTCAATCGGACCTGCAGCGCCCAGGAAAAGGCCGACGTCATGGCCTGGCTGCTGGCCCAGAAGTAATCGGGAGCCGATCATGAAGAACCTCGTCGCCCTCCCGATCATGCTCGCCGTCCTGGCGCTGCCCGCCCACGCCGACAACTACAGCGTGCCGAAGAATGCCGCCTTCGAGGAGGAATGCACCTCCTGTCACATGGCCTTCCCGCCGCAAATGCTGCATGCCGATTCCTGGCGCGCCATGATGAACGGTTTGTCCAAGCACTTCGGCACCGATGCCAGCCTGGATGAAAAGCGCCGTGCCGCCATCACCGACTTTCTGGTCGCCAACGCGGGCGGACGCAAGACCGGCACGACGCGCGACGCCGCCGGCAAGCCCTTGCTGCGCATTACCGAAACGGCACGCTTCGAAAGGAAGCATCGCGAGATATCCGCCGCGACCTTCAAGCGCGCCTCGATCAAGAGCCCGGCCAACTGCACGGCATGCCACACACAGGCCGCGACGGGCAACTACAGCGAACACGCGGTCCGTATACCGAAATGAGGACAGCCATGCATACCGATGCCAAATCCATCCGCGTCTGGGACCTGCCGACGCGAATCTTCCACTGGTCGCTGGTGGCGAGTTTCGCCATCGCCTTCCTCACCGCGGAATCCGAAAAATTGCGCGATATTCACGTCGCCGCCGGCTATACCCTGGCCGGACTGATCGTCTTTCGCCTGTTGTGGGGATTCGTCGGCGGCGGCTATTCGCGCTTCGCCGACTTCCTGCCGACACCGCACAAGCTCATCGACTACCTCAAGTCCCTGATTAACGGCAAGCCGCAACATTATGTCGGCCACAATCCGGCCGGCGCGGTAGCCATCCTTCTGCTGCTCGGCTGCGGCATTATTGCCGCTGCCAGCGGCTGGGCCACCTACGAGGACATCGGCGGGCACTTCATGGAAGAGCTGCATGAAGGCGCTTCCAATGGCATGATGGCGATAGTCGTCATTCATATTGCCGGCGTCATCGTCAGCAGCTGGCTGCACCATGAGAATCTGGTCCTGGCGATGATTACCGGCTGGAAGAAGATCCGTAACCCGGCCCATGAGAATTCTGCTGGTTGAAGATGATGCCCTGCTCGGCGATGCGCTCCAGGTCGGCCTGCGCCAGGCCGACTACGCCGTCGACTGGGTCAGGGACGGCATCAGCGCCGAGACCGCCCTGATGACCGGGGACTACGCCGCGGTGGTCCTCGATCTCGGACTGCCGCGCATGGACGGCCTGGATGTGCTGCGCCATCTGCGGGCGAAGCAGAAAACGCTGCCGGTCCTGATTCTCACGGCACGCGACACGGTGGAAGACCGCATCAAGGGCCTGGATGCCGGGGCCGACGACTACCTGGTGAAACCCTTCGACCTGGGCGAACTGGCGGCACGCCTGCGCGCCCTGCTGCGCCGTGCCGGCGGGCAGTCTTCGCCCGTGCTGGCGACCGCCGATGTCACGCTCGATCCCGCGACGCGACGGGTGACGTGCAAGGGGCTGGAGGTCGAACTCTCGGCCAAGGAATACGCCCTGCTGCACGCACTGATGCAGCAAGCCGGGCGCGCGCTTTCCCGCGCCCAGCTGGAACAGCATCTCTACGCCTGGGGAGATGAAATCGGCAGCAACACGGTCGAGGTATACATCCACCACCTGCGGCGCAAGCTGGGGGCCGACGTGATCCGCACCCTGCGCGGCATCGGTTACGTCGTCGCCAGGACGGGAACTTCGCCATGAAACGCCCCTTGTCGCTACGTACCCGGTTGGTTGGCCTCACGCTGCTGGCAATCGCTCTGGTTTGGCTGCTGACCGCTTTCGTCACCTGGCGCGAAGCCCGTCATGAACTGGAAGAGCTGCTGGCCCATCCGCCGAGCACCAGTGCCGCCCACTTTGCCAAGGAACGCAATGAGATCGCCGGCAAAATGGCCGAGCAATTGCTCAAGCCGATGTTGTACGCCCTGCCGGCACTGGCATTGCTGCTGGTGATTGCCATCGGCTTTGCGCTGGCCCCCTTGCGCCAGCTCGCGCGCGATGTCGCGGAACGCGGCCCCGCCCGGCTCGACCCGCTACCCGTCGATAGCCTTCCGGCCGAGGTTGCCCCCCTGGTGTCGCGCCTGAACAGCCTGTTCGCCGACATCGTGCGCTCGCTGGAAAACGAGCGTCGGTTTACCGCCGACGCGGCCCACGAACTGCGCACGCCGCTGGCCGCGCTCAAGGCGCAGGCGCAAGTGGCTCTGGCTTCGGTCGATGAAGTGGAGAGGCGTCACGCGCTGACGCAAATTCTCGTCGGCTGTGACCGCGCGACGCATCTGGTCGTTCAGTTGCTGACCCTGGCGCGGCTCGATGGCGGCACGCCGCACCCGATGCAGGACGTGGCCCTGCGACAGGTTGCCGAAGAAGTCCTGGCCATGAGTGCCGGCGATGCCATCGAGCGTCACTGCGACCTGGTACTGAACGACGAGGACGCACTGGTGCGCGGCGAGCCCCTGCTGCTGCAGGTCCTGCTGCGCAATCTGGTGGACAATTCCCTGCGCCACAGCGGCGCAACGCAGATCGAGATATCCATTGCGCAAGCGGGAAAGTACGCCGCACTGACCGTGCGCGACAACGGCCGCGGCATCGCCGCCGCCGAGCTCGAGCGCGTGCAGCAACGCTTTTACCGTGGCGCCAACGCCGACGTTTCCTCATCCCAGGGCAGCGGACTCGGGCTCTCCATCGTCAAGCGCATCGTCGAGTTGCACCAGGGCAGCCTGAATATCACCGCTCCGGGCCAAGGATCAGGCATCGCGGTTACCATTAGTCTCCCGCGCGGACAAGCATCCGCCGTTTGACCGACACCGCGTCAGCCTGAAGAGGGCTTGCAGCTGCCATGACATCCGCAACACCCGAAACAAATCCCGCTCTTCCCTGGCACGCCCTCTCTGCTACCGACGCCGCGAGCCACCATGCCGTTGATCCGGCGCTCGGCCTGAGCGAGGAAGAAGCCGCCGCCCGCCTGACCCGGTACGGTCCCAACCGGCCGCGCAGCGCACCGGGGCGCAGTGCCCTGGCGCGCTTCGGCGTCCAGTTCACCCAGCCGTTGGTACTGGTTCTGATCGCCGCAGGCGTTGTCGCCGGCGCCCTCGGCGAATGGGTCGACACGTCCGTCATCTTTGGCGTGGTCATAGTCAATGCCTGCATCGGCTTCATCCAGGAAGGCAAGGCCGAGCAGGCGCTGGCGGCCCTGGCTCGCGCCGTCGCCACCGAAGTCACCGTATTGCGCGGCGGACGGCGCCGGCGCATGGATGCGGCGCACCTCGCACCCGGCGATGTGGTCTGGCTGGCCGCCGGCGACAAGGTGCCGGCCGACCTGCGCATCCTTTCCGGCAAAGCCTTGCGCACTGTCGAAGCCGCGCTGACCGGTGAGGCGGCGCCGATCGACAAGCACCCTGAACCTCTTCCCGCCGACACCCTGCTGGCCGACCGGCGCAACATGGCCTATGCCGGCACCACGGTGGTTGCCGGCCAGGGCCACGGTCTCATCATCGCCACAGCGGACGCCACCGAAACCGGTCGCATCGGACGCATGATCGCCGCCGCGCCGGAAATGGCCACGCCCCTGACCAGGAAGATGGCCGAATTCGCCGGCCTGCTGCTGTGGGTCATCCTCGGCCTGGCGGCGCTGACCTTCGCCATCGGCGTCTGGCGCGGCGAAGCCTGGAACGGCATGCTGATGGCCGCCGTGGCATTGGCCGTGGGTGCCATTCCCGAGGGCTTGCCGGCGGCAATGACCATCACCCTGGCCATCGGCGTCAACCGCATGGCCAGGCGCCGCGCCATCATCCGCCACCTGCCTGCCGTGGAAACGCTGGGCAGTACCACGGTGATCTGCTCCGACAAGACCGGCACCCTGACCGAAAACGCCATGACCGTCACCGAACTGTGGGCCGGCGGCGCCAGCGTCACGGTCGAGGGCCATGGCTATGCGCCGGAAGGCGCCCTGAGCGGCGGCGAACCCGGGCCCGCGCTGCGCGAAACGCTGATCGCGGGTGCGCTGTGCAACGACGCCACGCTGATATTGGAAAGTCGGCGCTGGCAGCACGCCGGCGACCCGACCGAAGTCGCCCTGCTGGTAGTGGCGCGCAAGGCCGGCCTGGATGAAGCCACTTTGCGCCGCCTGTTCCCGCGCCAGGACGAACTGCCCTTCGACTCCGTGCGCCAGACCATGGCCACGCTGCACGTCGTCGAAGGCCAGCCGACCCTTTACGCCAAGGGTGCCATCGAGAAAGTCCTGCCGGCCTGCAACACGCTGCTGACCGCCAGCGGCCACGAGCTTGCACTCGATGCCGCCGGCCGCGAACTGATTGCCGCGGCGGCGGCGCCCATGGCCGCCCGCGGCCTGCGTGTGCTGGCCATGGCACGGCGTCGGATCGCACCCGGCAGCGACCTCACGGAACAGGCGCTCGACGCCTGTCTGGTCTTCCTCGGACTCGCCGCCATGATGGACCCGCCGCGCAAGCAGGCCATCGCCTCGGTACGCACCTGCCATGCCGCCGGGATCAAGGTGAAGATGATTACCGGCGACCATGCCGATACGGCGCGAGCGATCGCCGCAAAAATCGGCATTGTCAAGGATGGTGCAGCAGCCGAAGTACTGACCGGCAGCGATCTGGCGCAACTTGACGACGCTGCATTGCAGGCTGCCGCCGGCAGGGTGAATGTGTTCGCCCGCGTCGAACCGGAACAGAAGCTGCGCCTGGTGCGGGCGCTGCAGGCGCAGGGCGAAGTGGTGGCGATGACCGGCGACGGCGTCAACGACGCGCCGGCACTCAAAGCCGCCGACATCGGCATCGCCATGGGCATGGGCGGCACCGACGTGGCCAAGGAGGCGGCGGCGATGGTGCTGACCGATGACAACTTCGCCACCATCGAGGCAGCCGTCGAGGAAGGCCGCGGCATCTACGACAATCTGGTGAAATTCATCACCTGGACCCTGCCCACCAACTTCGGCGAAGGCCTGGTGATCCTCGCCGCCATCGTCGCCGGCGTGACCTTGCCGATCACGCCGCTGCAGATCCTCTGGATCAACATGACCACGGCCGTGCTGCTCGGCCTGCCGCTGGCCTTCGAGCCGGCCGAGCGAAGCATCATGCATCGCCCGCCGCGACCGCCGGCGGCGCCGGTGCTGGATGGCGTGCTGATCGGGCGTATCGTGCTGGTCGGCGTGCTGATGCTGGCCGGTTCCTTCGGCATGTTCCTGCTGGCCGGCGAGCGTGGCCAGACCATGGCCGAGGCGCGCACCATCGCCATGAACGTGTTCGTTGCGATCGAAATCGCCTATCTGTTCAACTGCCGCTCGTTGCGGCTGCCGGTCACCGCCGTCGCCGCGTTTTCGAATCCCTGGGTCTGGGCCGGCGCCGGCCTGCAGTTGGTACTGCAACTGGCAATCACCTACTGGGCGCCGCTCAACGCGGCCTTTGCCACGGCCCCGATCGATACCCGTGCCTGGGGCGAGATCACGGCAATCGCGCTGGTGGCCATGGGCATCATCGAACTGGAAAAACGCTGGAGGGGCGACCGATGAGCAGGTTTGCGGTCTTGCTGCTGCTCGCTCTGGCGACAGGGCCGGTCGTGGCGGCGGATGCCACAGGAGAGGTAGTGGTTCGTGTGGACATCGTCGAGGATGTCATACGCATCGATGCCGAACTGACCATTCCCGCCAGCGCGCGGGAAGTCTGGGACGTGCTGACCGACTTCGAGCATGCCCCGCGGTTCATCTCCAACCTCGCATCGAGCAAGGTGCTGGCGCGGAATGGCAACGTGGTGCGCGTGGCGCAAACGGGCAAGGCCGGTTTCGGGCCGTTCAGCTTTGAATTCAAATCGACCCGTGAGGTGACCCTGACGCCTTTTGAAAAACTCGAGTCGCGCATGATCGAGGGCAACATGAAACGCCTGCGCAGCACGACCGAGCTCGAAAGCGTCGGTAACGCAACGCGCCTCACCCACCATTCCGAATCGGTTCCCGAATCCCTGTTGCTGCTGAATCTGGGACGTTCCGTGATCGAGTCGGAAACGCAGGAACACTATCGGGAAATCCTGCGGGAAGTGTTGCGCAGAAAAGCCGGCGGCAAGTAGCTGCCGACTGTCGCCCATCACTTCCACAGCTCGAGCTTTTCCCCTCCCTGCTTCATGTGCTCGGCTTTGCTCTGCAGGAAGCGCTGGAACTCCGGTTCCTTGCGATAGGCACCGCTGGCGACGTACTCGAAGGACGAAGTGAAGTGGAAGGGGCGCACGTAGGCTTCGAGGCGGAACACTTCGCGACCGCGATCATCGAAGAACACCACGCTCGGCGTGTAGCTGATCCTGAGTTCCCTGCCCCAGGCTTCCGCCGTCGTGCCGCGGCCGTCCGGCGTAGTCAGTGGCTCGCGGCCCGACAGGGAAAAGCGCGCGACGTCAAGCTTCGAGATCGCCGCCAGCGTCTTGTCGCGCTTGAAGCCTTCCTCGTGCAACTCGTCGCAGGGCGCGCAATGACGCGTCTCGAACAGCACCGCCAAGGGTTTCCCGCCGGGCTTGCGGGCGAGATTGAAAGGCGGCTTCATGAAGAAGGGCTGATCGTGCAACACGGCGCCGGCGCCGGTCTGTGGTACGGCCTTCATGTGCTCGGCGAACGGCAGCTTGCTTTCCAGTCGCTTCACCGAATAGTCCAAAGCAGCGGAGAAGCGATGCGGCGGGTAATAACCGTTGATGCGCGCGATGATGTTGCCCTTCTCGTCGAGCAGCAGTACGGTGGGAGTGAATTGCACCTTGAGGAACCTGGCGAATTCCTTTTCGCTGCGCAGTTTGCCGTCGAACCAGGTCACCTCGCGGTCGCCGAACAGGTTGAAGGCGATCGGCAGGAAATGTTTGCCCACCTTGTCCACGATGGCCTTCTGCGTGAAGCTGGTCTGCATCAGTTCCTTGCAATAGGGGCAGCCGACCTGGCCGAAATACAGCAGCAAGCGCTTGTCCGCCTTGGCCGCCTGGGCCGCATCGTCGGGCAGTTCGAGCAGGGTCTCGACGAACACCGGCGGCAGGACCTCATCGCCGATCTGGGCAAACGTCGGCGCTGGCGCTACGGCGAGAAACAGCGCAAGAAGGAACAGCAGCCTGCGCATGTCATGGGCCGACGATTACCAGATGGACCCGATACGGGCCATGCGCACCGAGCACGATGGTCTGTTCTATGTCGCCGGTGCGCGACGGGCCGGAGATGAAATTCACCGCACGCGGCAGGGTACCGAGTTCCTTGCGCGCCAGATTCCAGGCATCTTCCATGTAGGGCAGGATGCGCGAAGCATGCACCACGGCGATGTGGGTTTCCGGCAGCAGACTGACCGCCGCCGGCGTGTCGGGCGAGGAGCACATCATCAGCGTGCCGGTTTCGGCCACGGCGCAGAAGCAACCGGTAATGCCGACGAGATCCGCATCGCGCGCACCGCGCGCTTCGACCGCAAGCCCCGCTCCCGCCCAGTCCAGCGCCGCCAGTGCCGGCTGGACGACGGCGGTTTTCGGCAATTTCATGTCTGCCAGGTAGCGTGCGATGGCGGCCGGCACCTCGGCGTCTGCAGCCACTCGGTCCACGGTACTCGACTGCAGTTCCGACTTGACGCGAAAACGCTCCAGCAAGGCTTGCGGTGCGGCGTCGAAAGCCGGCTTCGGCCCCTCGCTGCGGCCGGACAGGGCGGCCGCCATCACTTCGCGACCGGCCGCGGCGTTGATGGCGTTGCGCTGGAGACCGGCGCGCACGCGGCCGAGGATGTCTTCACGGGAACTCATCATTTTTCCTCTGTTCGGATCAGGTAGCGGCCGTCTTGCGCCGCGCGGCATACAGTTCGCGGAAAGTCTTGCCCTGCGGCGCCGGGAAATCGCGCCCCAGGGTCCATTCGGGCGCGGTCGGCAGCAGGCGGATGCGATCTGTCTTTCCGGCCAGCCACTTCAGATAACGCGCGCCGAAGCTGGCGCCCAGCGCGTAAAGCTTCGGCCGTTGCGCCACCCAGGCCCACAGACGCAGGCCGATGCGTTCGGTGAGTGGGCGTAGGCCGCGCTCGGTCTGCTTTTCGCGCAGCTTGCGCAACAGATCGGGCAGCGGAATCTTCACCGGACAGACGACGCCGCACTGGTTGCACAGCGTGGCCGCATGCGGCAGGTCGATCGAGTTTTCGATGCCGGCGTAGAGCGGCGTCAGCACCGAGCCCATCGGCCCCGGATAGACCCAGCCGTAGGCGTGGCCGCCGATGGTCTGATACACCGGGCAGTGGTTCATGCAGGCGCCGCAGCGGATGCAACGCAGCATGGCGTGGAAGTCGCTGCCGACGACATCGGCCCGGCCGCTGTCGACCAGCACGAAGTAGAGGTGCTCGGGGCCGTCGTGCTCCTCGGGCTGCTTGACTCCGGTGAGGATGGAAAAGTAGTTCGAGATCGACTGCCCGGTGGCCGAGCGTGGCAGGAGCCGCATCAGCGTCGACAGGTCTTCCAGGGTCGGGATCACCTTCTCGATGCCGGTGATCACCACATGCACCCTGGGCATGGTCGTGACCATGCGACCGTTGCCTTCGTTGGTCACCAGCGCTACGGAACCGGTTTCGGCGACCAGGAAGTTGCCGCCGGACAGGCCCATTTCGGCCGTCAGGAAGTGCTCGCGCAGGACTTCGCGCGCCTCGCGCGTCAACGCCGGAATGTCGGTCTTGCGCGGCGTGCCATGCACCTTGTGGAACAGGTCGGCGACCTCGTCGAGCCCCTTGTGCACCACGGGCGCGATGATGTGGCTGGGCGGCTCGTTGTCGTTGATCTGCAGGATGTATTCGCCAAGGTCGGTTTCCACCGGCTGGATGCCGGCGGCTTCGAGCGCCTGGTTGAGCCCGGCTTCTTCGGAGAGCATGGACTTCGACTTGGTGACCTTCTTCACGCCGTGCTTCTTGGCGATCTCCGTCACCAGGCGGCAGACCTCGGCGCCATCCTTGGCCCAGAGCACCGTGGCGCCGGTATCCAGAGCCTTGCGCTCGAAACGTTCCAGCCACAGGTCGAGGTTATCGATGACCTTGTTGCGGATCGCCGCCGCCGCGTCGCGCGTGCCCTCGAAATCGTCGAGGTCCCTGATCGCCTCGGCGCGCTTGATGACGAATTTGCCCTTGGCGTTCTTCAGGGTGCCCTGCAGAACGACGTTGGCCAGCGAGCCGGCAGCGTTGGCCTTGAAGCTCATGGACTTGATTTCCATGCCTCAGCCCCTCCCGGCCAGCACTTCGGCGACGTGCAGCACCTGAGTCGTCTCGTTCCCCATGCGCCGCAGCTTGCCCTCGATGTTCAAGAGGCAGCCCAGATCGCCGCCGACCACGGCTTTCGCCCCGCTGGCCAGGACGTTGTTGCACTTGCGCTCGGCAATTGCCGCCGAGACCTCGCCGAACTTGACCGAAAAGGTGCCGCCGAAACCGCAGCATTCCTCGCAACCATCCATTTCCTTGAGGCTGACACCCTTCATCATTGCCAGCAGGGCACGCGGCTGCTCCTTGATGCCCATGCTGCGCAGGCCGGTGCAGGAATCGTGATAAGTGATGCTGCCTTCATGGTTGCCCGGCACGCTGGCCACCTTAAGCACATTGGCGAGGAAATCGGTCAGCTCATAGGTACGGTTGGCCAGCGCCGTGGCGCGGTCGCGCCATTCCGGCTCGGCGGCAAGCAGGTTCGGGTACTCGGTGCGGATATGGTCGCCGCAGGAGCCGGACGGCGCCACCACATAATCGAAGCCCTCGAACTCGGCGATGGTCTTTTTCGCCAGCGCCACGGCACCCGGCGCATCGCCCGAGTTCCACGCCGGCTGACCGCAGCAGGTCTGGGTATCCGGCACGATCACTTCGCAGCCGGCGGTTTCCAGCAGTTTCAGGGTGGCGAAGCCGATGCGCGGACGCATCAGGTCCACCAGGCAGGTGACGAACAGTCCTACGCGCTTGTTTGCCAAGGGGCCTCGCTCCATTTTCTGTCGTTGTTGCCGCCTGCGCGGCGGAATCCATGGCACGCCAGGCGATCGGTCACCGCCGGCCGGCGAAGGCGTTTGCGGGTTTTGCTATAGTATCCGAAGTCCCGTTCCCACGAAGAGATTGCCGTGCCATCACCCCGCACGGATGCCGCGCCCGAAGCCCGCAGCGGCATCCAGGTCATCGAGCGCATGATGAAACTGCTCGACGTCCTTTCCTATCATCCCGATCCGGTCAGCCTCAAGCAACTGGCGCTGGAGACCGGTTTGCACCCGTCGACCGCGCACCGCATCCTGGCCGCGATGACCACCTCGGGTTTCGTGGAACGTGCCGATCCGGGCACTTACCGGCTCGGCATCCGTTTGCTGGAACTGGGCAACGTGGTCAAGTCGCGCATCAGCATCGGCCAGGCCGCCATGCCGCTGATGCAGCGCCTGCACCAGCAACTCGGCGAGAGCGTGAATCTGGGCGTGCGCCAGGGCGACGAGATCGTCTATGTCGAACGCACCTCCAGCGGCCGTTCCTCGGTGCGCGTGGTGCACCTGGTCGGCGCCCGTGCGCCCCTGCATGTCACCGCCGTAGGCAAGCTCTACCTTGCGGAGGACGGCCCGCAAAAACTGCGCGAATACGCCAAGCGAACCGGGCTGCCCGGCTATACACCGAGTTCGCTGACCACGCTGGCGGCCCTTGAACGCGAGGTCGACCGCGCCCGACGCCACGGCGTCGCCTTCGACAACGAGGAAATCGAGCAGGGTCTGCGCTGCATCGCCGCGCCGGTGCGCGACGACAGCGGCGAACTGGTCGCCGGCCTGTCGGTCTCCGCCCCCGCCGAGCGCCACAGCCCCGACTGGGCTGCCATCGTCAAGCAGACCGCCGACGCCATTTCACTGGCCATCGGCTACACGCCGCCAGCAGGGCACTGACGAGGCAAGCCGCGAATCAAAGATTTGACCTGCGGCCGGGCTCTCTGTATACTGCGCGGTTCTTTGCGTCATCCCATTGGAGTCTCCATCATGTATGCGGTCATAAAAACCGGTGGCAAGCAATATCGCGTCGCTGCCGGCGAAAAACTCAAAATAGAACAGATACCGGCTGATGTAGGCACTGAAATCACTCTCGACCAGGTTCTCATGGTCGGCGAGGGCGAATCGGTCAAGATCGGTTCCCCCATGCTCGCCGGCGCCACGGTCACCGCGAAAGTGATAGCTCAGGGCCGCCATCCCAAGGTCACCATTTTCAAGATGCGCCGTCGCAAGCACTACCAGAAGCACCAGGGCCATCGCCAGAACTTCACCGAAATCGAGATCAGCGGCATCGCCGCCTGATCAAGGTCAGCATCAGGAGCTAAAACATGGCACACAAAAAAGCAGGCGGCAGTTCCCGCAACGGCCGCGACTCGGAATCGCAACGCCTGGGCGTCAAGAGCTACGGCGGCCAGTTGATTTCGGCCGGCAGCATCATCGTGCGTCAGCGCGGCACCGAATTCCATCCCGGCGACAATGTCGGCATGGGCAAGGACCATACGCTGTTCGCCAAGATCGAGGGCACGGTGCAGTTCGCCGTCAAGGGTCCGACCAAGCGGCGCGTGGTCAGCATCGTTCCGGCGGCTGCCTAAGCCTCATCCTTTCGCGCCGAAAGCCCTATCGGCTCGATAGGGCTTTCGCGTTTCTGGCCCCGGTAAATTCATGAAATTTTTCGACGAAGCGCGCATAGAAGTCCTTGCCGGCGATGGCGGCAATGGCGCGGTGTCGTTTCGCCGCGAGAAATACATTCCGCTGGGCGGCCCGGACGGCGGTGACGGCGGCAAGGGTGCCAGCATCTGGGCCACCGCCGACCGCAACCTCAACACCCTGATCGATTTCCGCTACACCCGCGTCTTCCGCGGCCAAAAGGGCGAAAACGGCCACGGCTCGGACCGCTACGGCAAGGGCGGGGAAGACCTGGAACTGCGCATGCCCGTAGGCACCGTGATCACCGACAGCGAAACCGGAGAGCCCATCGCCGACCTCGATACCGACGGCAAGCGCGTGCTGATCGCCAAGGGCGGCATCGGCGGACTGGGCAATTCCCACTTCAAGTCGAGCACCAACCGTGCGCCGCGCCAGAACACGCCGGGTCAGGAAGGCGAAAAGCGCGAACTGAAACTGGAACTCAAGGTGCTGGCCGACATCGGACTGCTCGGCCTGCCCAATGCCGGCAAATCCACCTTCATCCGCGCGGTTTCGGCGGCAAAACCCAAGGTCGCGGATTACCCCTTCACCACCCTGTATCCGAATCTTGGCGTGGTCCGGGTCGATGACAACCGCAGTTTCGTCATCGCCGACATTCCCGGCCTGATCGAGGGCGCCGCAGAAGGCGCCGGACTCGGCCATCGCTTCCTCAAGCACCTGCAGCGCACCGGCCTGCTGCTGCACCTGGTCGACATTTCCCCCTTCGACCCGGATGCCGATCCGGCCAGGGACGCCAAGGCCATCCTCAAGGAACTGAAGAAATACGACGAGGCTCTGTTCAAAAAGCCGCGCTGGCTGCTGATCAACAAGATCGACCTGGTGCCGGAAGATCAACGCGAGGCACGGATTGCCGCGCTGGTGAAGAGCTACAAGCCGAAGAAGCACTTTGTCGTTTCCGCCATTTCGGGCGCAGGTTGCCGCGAGGTCTGCTACGCGGTGATGGATTATCTCGAACAGAATCGACGTCATGAGAAAGCAGATAGCTGAGGCCAGGCGCCTGGTGGTAAAGGTCGGCAGCGCGCTGGTGACCAAGGGCGCCGAAGGTCTGGACCATGGCTTCATCGCCGACTGCGCGCGCCAGATTGCCGCGCTGCACGAAGACGGGCGGCAAGTGCTGCTGGTCTCCTCCGGCGCGATCGCCGCCGGCATGCAGCGCCTGGGCTGGAGCACGCGACCGCACGCCATGCATGACCTGCAGGCCGCCGCCGCGGTGGGCCAGATGGGCCTGGCGCAGGCCTACGAAACCACCTTCATCGACCACGACCTGAAGGCCGCGCAGATCCTGCTGACCCACGAAGACCTGGCCGACCGCACGCGTTACCTGAATGCCCGCTCGACCCTGCAAACCCTGCTGGAACTCGGCGTCGTACCGATCATCAACGAAAACGACACCGTCGTCACCGACGAGATCAAGTTCGGCGACAACGACACGCTGGGCGCTCTGGTGGCCAACCTGGTCGAGGCCGAAGCGCTGATCATCCTCACCGACCAGAAGGGCCTCTACAGCGCCGATCCGCGCCTTGACCCTGCCGCGACCCTGATCAATGAGGGCCGCGCCGACGACCGCCGCTTCGAAACCATGGCCGGCGGCGCCGGCAGCGGCATCAGCAAGGGCGGCATGATCACCAAGGTTCGCGCCGCGCAACGCGCTGCGAAGAGTGGCGCGCACACCCTGATCGTCAGCGGCCGCGTGTCCGATTCGCTGCTGGCCGCCGCCCGTGGCCAGGATATCGGTACTCTGCTCTATGCCGTCGAATCGCCGCTGGCTGCGCGCAAGCAATGGCTGGCCGACCATCTGCAACTCGCCGGGGCGCTGACCCTGGATGCCGGCGCGGTAAAGGCCTTGGGCGACGGTCGCAGCCTGCTCGCCGTCGGTGTGGCGCGGGTCGAGGGTGATTTCGAGCGCGGCGCGGCGGTTGCCTGCCACGCCCCCGACGGTCATGAAATCGCCCGCGGCCTGATCAATTATTCAAGCTCCGAAGCTCGCCGCATCGCCGGCCACGGCACACAGGACATCGAGGCCCTCCTCGGCTACATCGACAGCGCGGAACTGATCCACCGCGACAATCTGGTCCTGCTCTGAACGACTGGGTGGATCGTGGCCATGGTTTCCCTTCCAAGGCCTGAAAGTTATGTCTACGGCAAAGCCGGAGACGGTATCCCTTGCGGACAGTGCTAGCGGGACGGCGACGGATGTCACGGGGTTCGTCCCGAGTTCGACCAAATCCATATAGTTTGCAGTGTTGCAACAGGCCAACATAACTGGCGGCGCGCGGCCCCGGTTTCGAATAATTCGAGCCTTTTGCTGGCAGTCGCTCTAGTATTGTTGTATTCGCCTCAAAAGGCACAGATTTCAGAATCGCCAAAGCAATCAAAATCCAAGGAGAACTGGCATGACGCGGAATAATTCCATGAAACTGATTCCGGCACTGATGCTGCTGGGCTTTGCCGGCGCGGCCAGCGCAGCGGGTTTTGCGGTGCAGAACCAAACCGGATCGGGTACCGGCAACGCATTTGCCGGCGCGGCAGCGGCGGCAGAAGATGCCGGCACGATCTACTTCAACCCGGCCGGCATGACCAATCTGCCGCAGGGCCACAATATTGCCCTGTCGGGCACGCTGCTGAACCGCACGATCGATTTCAAGAACAAGGGTTCGACGATCGACTCCGCTCCCGCGGCATTTTTTCCGCTTCCAACCGGCGACGGTGGTGATGCCGGCGGCTTGGCCCTGATACCTGCCGGTTACTGGGCCTATCGAATCTCCCCCAACCTGAGCGTTGGCGTCGGCGTGGGGCCGACTTTCGGCAACAAGACCGAGTACGGGTTCAACTTCATCGGACGCAATGCCGGCTTCTTCTTCGAAATGGAACAGATCAACATCAACCCGTCGATCGCCTACAAGGTGAATGATATGGTGTCCCTCGGTGCCGGTGTCAGTTTTGCGCATAACGACTCCACCTTCAAGCAGGGCGTTGCTCTTGTAAGACCCGCTGTTGGGTTTGCGGCAAACAACTTCCTTAAAGTGGAAGTCGACGATTGGGCGGTTGGTTACAACCTCGGGGCGACCTTCCAGTTGTCGCCGGCTACCCGGATCGGCCTGGCCTACCGCTCGGAACTCGAGTTCGACCTGGAAGGCAAGCAAAAATATAAATTTCCGAGTACGGCATTGGTCGATCAGGACGTCAAGGCCAAGCTGAAGACCCCGGCCAACTTCTCGTTGGCTGGTTCGCACAAGCTGAACGACAAACTGGAACTTCTTGCCGACGTGACCTGGACCGAATGGAGCGTCGTTAAAGTAATTAATTTGAAAAACCAGAACAGCGGCACGCTATTGAATGTGTTGCCCTACAACTTCGACGACACCTATCGTGTCGGCCTGGGTGCGAGCTACCAGTACAACGAACAGGTGAAAACGCGTTTCGGCGTCGCCTACGACAAGACCCCGGTACAGCACAAAGAGGATCGCACCATGACGCTGCCTGATTCCGACCGCATCTGGCTGTCGTTTGGCGTCAAGTATTCCCTGTCCAAGATCTCTTCGTTGGATGTCGGCTACACGCACATCTTCTTCGATGACGCAGATACGGCTCGAGCGGTGAACCTCCCTTCGGTTCCTCCGGCGACCAGGCGTCAGACCATCCGCGGCAGCTTCGACACCACTGCCGACATCCTCTCGCTACAGTACAACCACACCTTCTGAGCGGACTTCGACCCCATATCAACGGCGCCTGTGCAGGCGCCGTTTTTTATGTCTGCGCTGAAAGCGCGGACCGTATCCCCTGGTGGGATATGTCCGCGCTGGAAACGCGAACATAATATCCCGGCAATACGGATCAGCTGCCAAGTGCCTGCGGATGGGGCCGCCGGCGGTACGCACTCCAGACTACTTCGAGAGGCTGAGAATCCAGTCGACCAACTTCCGTGCATCGGCCTCGGAAATAGCAACGCCATTGGGCGGCATCGCGACACCGCTTGATTCTTCCTTCCAGTGCCGGTTGTATACCGAGGTGCCGCCCATGACAGCCGCGGTCAGGTTTTTCTGCGCGTTCTTGTCGTCCTTGTAGCGCGCCGCAACCGCCTTCCAGGGCGGCCCCACAGGCTTGAGTCCGTCAGGTCCCTTGGCGTCCAGTTCGATCGCGTGGCAGATGAAGCAGCCCGACTTGGTCGCCAGTTGGCGTGCCGCCTCGTCCTGCTTGGCGTCGGCAAAGGCAGTGTTGCTGGCGAGCGCTGCAACGAGCAGCAAGTACAGGTGGAATGCGGTCATGCGTTTCATACCAACTCAACTCCTCAAGAAACCTGTTCAAAAATTCGGCCGGAGACGCTTTGCGTGCCCGGGTATATCGGTGCCGGGTTTACCTGCCCCCTCACGCGGCCTTCTGCGCGGTAGCCAGATAGGCGGCCATGAACTGGGTGGGATCGGCGAGGAGGCGGGCCTTCCATTCGCCCAGCGGCGCCTGGGTCTGCACCAGACCGCGCAGCGCCCCGACATGC